>Ga0210394_10000233_pt1 | contig 131481 bp, 106 predicted proteins | sample IncBWC12MmetaG_FD_160121 | JGI IMG/M metagenome (GOLD analysis project Ga0210394, IMG submission 160121) | Forest soil microbial communities from Barre Woods Harvard Forest LTER site, Petersham, Massachusetts, United States - Inc-BW-C-12-M | ecosystem: Environmental > Terrestrial > Soil >...
AGCCACGAAGCGCATCCGCTCGTCCATCATGGAACACTCCCGCCACGGCATTTTGGGTCCCCCCAAAATGCCGAAAAGTGTTACCCATGTGCTCGGAAGAAGTGTTACCTATGTGCCCGGTAGCACAATATTGATAAAAATACGGGCGACAACCCTCGGGGTTCCAGCACTAAAAAGCTTGGGGTACCGCGGGGGTGTCAACACACGACGCTACTTACAAGGAACTCGAGCGCTTAGCACGGCGATCGTTGTCATGTTCGCGCTGGCTGCATTTCGCAGGGGTCCACGCCGGCTCAGCTCTGAGGTTCAATGGGGTTCCACGACATGTAGGCGCCGTGCCCCTGCTTTACCTAGCCGAAATCGGAAATGCCATTTTGTCCATGATTGCGCGGTAGCCGGCATTGGCGGCGAGGTGCGGATTGAGTCGGCTGCCGACCTGCGCGTAAACCATATCCGGTGACCGGTCTTCGTAGGCCTTCTGAAACCAGCCCACGGCCTCGTCGATCTCACCGAGGCTTGCGTAGATATCTGCGAAGGTCGCCGGGTCGACGTATCTCTTTGCTTCGAAGGCATGCAATTCCGCGAGCTTCTGATGTGCACGGGTGACGTCTCCGCAAGTTGCATAGGTCGACCCGAGCCATGATCGGGACAGAGCCCCGGCCCCTCCGGCAATGCGACGTTCCGCGATCTCGACTTGTACGAAGGCTTCGTTGCATTTCTTATCGAGCCAACGACCGCGCAAGCTTGATGTAACCCCAGGTCCAGTCAGGATCGATTTCGATCGTATGGCGGAAGCCGGCTGCAGCCTTCTCGAAGTCGTTCCTTATTAGTGCGTTGACCGCCATGTCGTGGAATGGTTGTACGGAAAGCGGGTCGAGTCGTGCGGCCTCGCGACTCTCGGCGAGGCCCTCATCGAGCCGGCCCATGGCGTTCAGGAAACTCCCGTACGCCTCGTGCACCGCTTCGCTCCCCGGACTGAGAGCGATACCGCGACGGTACTCTGCATCCGCACGCGCCCAATTCCATTCGAACAAGAACAGGATGCCTGCGAGAGCAGCGTGCACCTCGCCGAGATCCGGGTCGAGCTCAAGTGCACGCGTCGCCGCGGCGCGCGCCTTTTCCGCCGCCTCGGTGCGGCCGCTCGCGCCCAGGAAGGCCTGGACCGAATAGACGTCGGCGAGCCCGGCGTACGCCATCGCGTAGTCAGGTGCGCGAGCCACCGCCTGCTGGAAGAAGTCGACGCTCTTGTCCATTTCCGCATCGGTACCGACCAGAAACTCGCGTCCCTTGAGATAGAGTCGGTACGCCTCCGGGTCGCTCGTCTCGATACGAGCGAGCCGGATTTTCTCATCGCCGCTCAACCGGCGGCGCAATGTCTGAGCGATGGTGGTCGCGATTTGGCCTTCCATCTGCTGCATGTCGTCCACCACCCGTTCATATTTGTCGCCCCACAGCTGCGTGGAATCGCTGACTCTCACGAGCTCGGTGCTGATGTTGAGGCGCGAGCCATGTAGCGTGAGGTTGCCGAGAACGAGAGCATCGACGCCCAGCTTCCTGCCAATCTCGATCGGTTCCATCGCTTTGCCCTTGAAAGCAAACGCCGAGGTACGCGAGACGACGTGCAGGTCGCTCAAATCCGAAAGCTTGTTGATCAGGCTCTCGGAGATGCCGTTCCCCAGGTACTCATTCGCTGGGTCGCCGGTCGCATTCTCGAACGGCAACACCGCCACCATGCCGATTGTCTTGTTCTGAAAGGCCTTCTTGTAGATGCCGAGGACACCGACAGCGACCAAAGCCGCTGCGCAGATGCCGACGATCATCGCGCGGGCCCCCCAGGCTCGCCCCCGTGCCGGCACAGTTGCTGGTTTCGCTGGCGCGCTCACGCCAGCACTCTAACGGATGACCCTGAAGCCCTGTCCCATTCAGACCCTCCACCTATACCGATCCGCGGCGTTCTTCGCCACTCGATCATCGCCGCGCCCAACTCGATCGGGATGGCAATCTCCGGCGCAACGCATGCGGTACGCTCATTTCGCGGATTGTCGCCTCGATAACAGCCTTTGCAGCGACTCCCTCTTCTCCGTGACCTCCGCAACGATTTGCGGCCAGCGCACCTTGTGGAGTGCTGATGTTGTTCGGAAGTCTTCAAGTGGAACGGCCTCTAGGGGATCAATGCCATAGAGAAGGAATACTCTGACGGCAGCGATATCGCTGGCAATTTCAGCGAGTCGCTCGAGGAGTTTGAGACCGACTCGTTCGCCCCGAGTGCCGACCTCCTGGCGAATGAAAGCCCGCGCAACACCCACAGCGAGACGCGCCTGGGCGATTCCAGCATCCGTGCGCTTCTCGGGAAGCAAGTGCAGATTTTGGATGCGACTGTCTAGCACATCGATTGGATGGATCACTCGCAGCAGACCGATATCCGGCACGTCCATCTCGATGGCGCGGCGGGCTAGGTCCTTGGTCGTGAGACCGACGACCCCGGAGAGGAAATCCACTTGCTTCACCCCTCCATTCTTGGTGCGGTGGGTCACCTTGCCGGTTTGGGGTGTTGAATCATCCAGCGTGGGAATCCAGACCTGCCAGCCAAGATGCTTACCCAGATCCTTGGCGAGAGCGGAATCGCCGATGAAATCGGCATCTGCAGTCACCCCGGAAACCAGAGTGGCCGGGCGTTCGACCTGCAGATGGTCGGCCCAAAAGGCGAGCGCCTGCCCTCCCACCAGCAGGCCACGGGGCGAGCAGATGCTCAAGATCTTCCGTACGTCCTCGGGAGCGAGCGGCGCCTCGGTTTGGCGCTCACTCTTCATCGAAACTAGTGGGGCGATTCAGCATCCGCGCAGCACGTGCCCGCTCGGGAGGAATCATGTGCTTCTCGCCCCACGCACTTCGCTGCCCCCCGTCGGCAGGGGCGGCCGAAGAGGAGCTGAGCGCCTGTGGAGACAGCACGACCGCAACTAGCCGCCCGTGCTTCATGACATCCACACGTCCCAAGAAGGCGACGTCCTCGAGGAGGCCACCGAAATTGTTCTTCGCGTCACTGGCCGATACTCGTTTTGACATTTGGCTATTTTAGCTAAAACACCGCCACGTGCGCAACCAGGTTGCCACAGGGGCCGCCCCGCGAGTGGAAATCCCTATGCATGGTTCGGGACGTATAGGTCGCAGGTTCAAATCCTGTCACCCCGACCATTGAATTCATTGGCAAAATTCAGTAGCTAGGCGATCAGGTTTCCAGTACTTGCGCTCTCAGGGTACCGCGGGGGTGCGAGCTACGCCGGCTTCAAAGTCCTCGACCCTGGGCGCGGCGCGCCAGCGATAAGTGCGTGCTCATCTTCTCCAACCGCACGATTGCCCAGATGCTTCAATTCATTGGCCCGATGATCGGCGCAGCTAAAACGCATGATCTCCGAGGGCGCCTTGCGGTCGGGGGCGATGCTGGCGCTCGTCGCGGAGTGGGAGATCGCCATTGCGTCTTGCCTCGCCCGGAAAGGTCGGATCGAGACCATCACGTCCAGCGAGGTTGTTCGGAAGCTCGAAGTCATCTATGTGGGCTCAGCGGGAATCGCGTCGCGATCGAGGTAACAGCACAGCCCTCTCTGACCGGTCATTTCATGACCGAAACTGCGTGCAGAAACTCAGTCAGCTTGGAGTGCGATATGCCGATCTTTCTGCGCCCGATAAACAACACGAGATCGACGTTAGGCTGCTCGAGCGCGTAGCAGCGCATATTCGCCCACCATTCCGATCGCCCCCACGATTACCAATTTTTGACCGCCGCCATCGAAGCGTTGATCCGCTACCAGTCGTATAGCGAGAGGTGCTTCATCGTCGCGGACCCATCAGGATCTTGTCGGAACCGGAGGGGCATCGTTCGCCTAGCCTATATTGAAAGACTTGGCCGATGTGAGGAGCCACAAAGGCCGTTTCCTCTATTCCGTGGGCCATTCGGGCAGCTGCAAGTTCAGTGACGGGAGCCTCATAACTCTCCGCAGCCATGTCCAGCAGGCCGAAATGAATCGCTATGGAGTGTTCACTGTGTAGATCAATGTGCGCGAGCACGGCCTCATCGGGATTCATATGCATGCGGTACATGAACCACCGAGGCTCATAAGCGCCGATGGGCAACAGGCTCAGCTTAGGTGCACCATACTTCTCATAGATGTGTTTGAAGTGTTTGCCGTATGCAGTGTCCCCTGCAAAGTAGATTCTTCCTTCAGCAGACTCGATAAGGAACGACCCCCATAATGTCTTGTTGGTGTCCCAGATACCTCTGCGGGAGGTATGGATTGCCTCAAGAAAGACAAACTTTGTGTCTTTCACGGTGACCGATTGGTCCCAATCCAATTCTGAATACGACGAAATGCCTTCCTTCTTCAACAAATTACCAATTCCAAGCCCGACCAACACGGTTGGCGGACTGCTTTTTTGTTGATCAACGATCGCATGTATAGATTTCAGATCCAAATGATCGTAGTGATTGTGACTGATTAGGATAACGTCAATCCTTGGAAGCCCGCCGAGGGCCACTCCAGGGTTGGTTACAGTCTTGGTAGGGAATAATTCGGGACCAATAGAATCGAACACAACCGGGTCCGTAATGATATTCAAAGTTGGCGTTTGAATGAGCGCCGTGGCGTGGCCGACCCAAAAAACCCTGATCCCGCGTAGTACGGGATCCTTGGAGAGATCAGCGGGTGCCGTCTGGAAATGAGCAGGCCAATTCTGGGTTTTGGTTTTTAGCGTCCAGGCAATATTTACCTCTTCCCAGAAGGTAGGATCCGCAAAGAGTTCGCGATTATGGAAGCGCCGGCCGTCGAAATGATCCGACGTCTGCGACGTCGCAGACGTGCATCCCACTAGGAGTATAGAAGTCGTCAGCAGGCAGACTGCGATGACACTGTGCCGATACGGTGTCCTCACGTTTGTCTCATGTTGCCTCTCGCCTCAGCGAATGCAGAAGCATGGGCTAGGGCCTTAATGTCACGGTTCTCGAAAACGAGGCTTTGAGACTCGCCTGTTCTCTGAACGACGACATCCACCATGGCCCGGGCCAAGTTGTCCGACCGAATCACCAAGTTCGAGAACATCACCCGAAATGCCGGGTAGATCCGGCGTAACAGGCGGTAACTGAAATTAGGCTCCTTGCGCGGCTCGACGGGGTAAATGTAGGCGGGCCGGAAGATGTAAACGCGGGGAAACCCGGCCGCGAGGAGCGCCTTTTCTGCCTCGCCTTTACAGCGAGCAAAGGCCCTCCGACTCTGCCCCGTCGGGTCCGCGCCATTTCCGCTTAAAAATGAGAACGCCGCATCGGGGCTGCTGGCTCGGAGAACTCGCGCGAACTCGGACGCGTAATCAACGGTGATTCTGCGCAGTTCCGCATCCGTCACCACCCCCGTATAGGTTCCCAGGCAAAAGATTGCTCCGTCTTGGCCCGTAAGCGTCTGCGCCAGCGCCGAGCAGTCCGCGAAATCTGGGTGCAGAACCTCCGTCAGCTTCGAGTGCGAAATGCCGAGCTTCCTGCGCCCAACAGACGTCACATGTTCGACGTCGGGCTGCTCGAGCGCGTAGCGAAGGGCGCAGCCGCCGACCATACCTGTCGCGCCTACAATGACCAGCCGCTTCATGATAGGGCGCGCTCGTCGACCCAGTCCACGTAGAGCAAGCGCTCCGCAAACAGCCAGGCGCCGTCCATTTTCACGAACGTATCGTAGTAGCGGAGTGAAGCGAGCATCAAGCGTCGCTTGCCGGCGTTGACAGTGACGTGATGCGCCAGGCAGTAGGCTTCCCCGGTCGCCCGGTCGCCCGTCAACGTGAAGATCGTGCTTTGACCGACGAAGTGCGTGGTGGCTTGGTATTGATTCAGGTCCGCGAAGACAGGAGCGAGAGCCTCGCGCGAATGCAGCTCCTGGGAGGGTTTTGGATCCTTGGCGTTCATGTACACCACGAAGTGGGTGTCTGCGGTAAATAGCGCCATCTGACCTTTCGCGTCGCGACGATCGGCGCAGTGAGCGTAGGCCTCAATGAGCTCCCGGATCGCGAGGCGGTCGGCTGCTTCAGTGGTGGAGATCGCGACGTGCTGGCTCACGATATCTCCTCAGGACTCGAGGATGGCGCGAGTTTCGAGAAACGCCTCGATCCCGTACCTGCCGTATTCGCGGCCGACACCGGAGTACTTGAATCCTCCCCAGGGCGCCTGCGGATCATCCGTCATGCTGTTGATCACGACACGCCCGGCCCGTATCTGGGAGGCCACGCGGCGCGCGCGCTCGAGGTCCGTCCCAAGGACGGCGGCGTGCAGACCATATTTAGAGTCGTTAGCGATCCGGATCGCCTCTTCTTCGGTCTCATAGGCGATGACACTGAGGACGGGGCCGAAAATCTCTTCCTGGGCAATCGTCATATCGTTTTTCACATTGACGAACACCGTGGGCTTGACGTAGTAGCCTGCCTCGAAACCCTCCGGATGGCCCTCGCCGCCGACCAGCACTTCAGCACCTTCTTCGATGCCCTTGCGGATGTAGGATTGAATGCGCTCGTACTGTTTCTGCGAAACCATCGGTCCAATGGCGGTCTTGGGATCGGCCGGATCGCCGACAGAAAAAGCACGCATCGCGTCGCGCAGACCCCGCTTTACCGCATCGAGTCGGTTCTTCGGCACGAGCAGGCGCGTCCCCGCGGCGCACGCTTGACCGCTGTTCAAAAAGGCCATGACGAGGGCAGACGGAATCGCCTGGTCGAGCGCAGCATCATCGAGCAGGATGGTGGGCGACTTTCCGCCCAGCTCAAGGGTCACGCGCTTCATGGTCTCCGCCCCGTCGCGCATGATCTTCTCGCCTACGGCCACCGAGCCTGTGAAGGAAATCTTGGCGACGTCAGGGTTGCCTACGAGCTCGGCGCCGACAACACTGCCGAGGCCTGTGACGACGTTCAAGAGACCCTTCGGAAGTTGCGCCTCGTGCAGAGCCTCGACCAACACCCGTGTCTGCAGCGAGCTCAACTCGCTGGGCTTAATGACAACCGTACAGCCGGCGGCGACGGCCGAGGCCAGCTTGAGGCAAATGAACAGCGCGTTCGCATTCCACGCCGTAATCAGCCCAGCCACGCCGACCGGCTCCAAGGTGACCGTCGTCTTGCCCCAGCTTCGTGTAAGTGGCAGGTCTTGGAGCGCCTTCTCCGACGCCAGGAACGCATTGACGCCCGATGCCACAATGGGCCTGGCGAACTGAACGACACCACCGTACTCCTCGACCATCGCGGCCGTCAGATCATCGATGCGCGCCGAGGCGGCCTCGTGCAGCCGGCGCAAGATCTTTGCTCGTTCTTCCTTCGTTGACCGACCGTAAGTCGCAAACGCGCGCTTGGCGGCGGCGATGGCGCGCCGCGTATCTTCGTCGTCGCCCAGCGTGACACGGCCAATGACCTGGCCGTCGGTCGGCCTGATGATATCCACCACCTCCCTACCATGAGATTCAACGAACGCACCATCGATGTAGTGCGTGGTGATCCTCTTGATCGTGTCTCTTTGTGGGAGTGCATTCATCGGCATGTCTCCATATAAGTACTTACTCTTCGAACGAAGTGACAACGACACGGTTAAGTGAGCCGTCCTTGAGTGCTGCGTAACCTTCATTGACGTCGCGCAACGCAATCTTTTTCGACACCAGATCATCGAGGTTCATCCGGCCTTGCAGATACAGCTCGGCGTACATCGGGATGTCACGCTTGAAGTTGGTCGAGCCGAAGTTCACGCCTTGGATGCGCTTTTGGCCGCCAACCGCGTTAAAGATGTTCAGATCGATGTTGATCTCGGGTCTGGCTACCCCGACGAGATAGAGTCCACCGCCCACGCCCAGCATGGCGAAACCCTGCTCGGCTACCGCCTTCAGCCCCACAAAGTCGAAGACATGATCGGCTCCCCGTGGCAGGAGATCGCGGACGGCTTCCACTGGCTGCGCCTTTGTGGAATCGATGACATCGGTGGCACCGAATCGTCGTGCCGCTTCCAGTCGCCCCGGCTGAATGTCGATGACGACTATCCTCGAGGCGCCGGCAATGCGCGCGCCGCTGACCGCATTCAGCCCGACGCCTCCAGCCCCGAAGATGACGACCGTGTCGCCGGCGCTCACGTTAGCGGTGTTCAAGACGGCGCCAGCGCCTGTGACCACGCCGCACCCGAGCAGGGCCGCCTGGGCGAACGGCAGCTCCTTGGGTACAACAGCCAGTTGATTCTCGTGGATAAGCGCTCGTTCGGCGAAGCCGCCAAGCCCCAGGCCTTGAAACAACCCAATCCCGTTGCGGGTCAAGCGCGGCGCATCGGTAAGACGGCGCAGCGTCGACTCCGGGTGTTGGCATTGAAAGGGGCGCCCCGACAGACACCGAGCGCATGACCCGCAGGATTGCGCGAGCGAACCGACGACGTGATCTCCGACACGGAATAGCGCGACATCGGCTCCAACCTCCGCCACGATTCCCGCGACCTCGTGGCCCAGAACGGCTGGCGTCGGGACGATGGCGTGCGTGGCGAACAGTAGGTCGGTATGACATAGCCCGGACGCTCGCACATCGACAAGAACTTCGCGTCCGATCGGCGCCGCGACCTGCACGTCCTCGAGATCGAACCCGCCGCCTACTGCGTTGACGACCAGTGCTTTCATGCGGGACCGCCTTCCCGTCTGAATGGTTGTTCGAATGCTTCCCAGTGTGGAATGATCCAGACCAATACGTCCAACATCTCTTTACGATCGTTTTGATATCCAGGAGGTATCAGATGGAATTGCGGCATCTGAGATATTTCGTGGCAGTCGGCGAGGAGCAGCACTACGGGCGCGCAGCGCGCAGGTTGCATGTGGCGCAGCCGGCGCTTTCTCGCCAAATTCAAGATTTGGAGGAGGAAGTAGGCTTCGAGCTTTTCGAGCGTCTTCCGCGCGGCGTGAAGTTAAGCGCTGCTGGCAAGTTATTCCTGGAAGATACGCGGCTTATTCTTCAGGAGATAAACGAAGCGGCTGCGCGCGCCGCCCGTGTGGCTCGCGGTCAATCAGGGACGCTGCGCGTCGGGTTCACCGAGAATGCGTCATGGCGAGGTGTGGTTCCAGAATCCTTCCGACGATTCAGAGAGATGCAGCCGAACGCCGAACTCCAACTTCAGCCATCGCCGAGTTTGATGCAGTTAGAAGCTATCCGATCCGGTCGGTTGGACGCGGGCTTCGTATTCAACATGCCGAAAGGCGATCAGGAATTGCACCGGCTTCCGGTCGCGATACAGCGCATCGAATTAGCGGCGCCCAAAGGACACGCTCTGACGAAACTCAAGGAACTCCGATTGCGTGACCTAACGGATGCACCGTTTGTCTGGTTTCCAAGGCGAGAAAGCCCTGCGCTCTACGACCGACTGATGCACGAATGCTTTCGCGGAGGTTTGAAGTCCCCCTGCATCGTTCAGGAGGGGCTGGACGAGGCCACAATCCTAAGTCTCGTTGCGACCGGCATGGGCGTGGGATGGGTCTTGGAAACGGCACGTTGGCGGTGTCCCAAGAGTGTTGTCATTATGTCCGTAGTTGATTTGAACTTGCCGCAGCCCTTAGCTCTCGGCTGGAGGAAGGATAATAAGTCCCCTTTGCTCGCAAGTTTTGTGGCCGACGTGCAGCGCTTACCAGACGTGCGCGCAGTCAATAAAGGTTGATGTCTGGGTCGCCCCAGACACACATTTACTGGTTCGTATGGACACAGCACGCTCATCTTCCTCGAGCACCCGTTTCAAAGCGGCGTCTCGTGTGACACGGAGACAGATTGACAATAATCTGTACGGACTGTACGCTTTGCTCAAGACGGACTCTAAGGAAACCTACGTGTCAAGGCCGATTCGCAAAGGTGCCGAAGAAGCTCGCAATCAGTTGCCGACGCTTCTGATCGCCGCGGAGCGCGGGCGTCAAACGATCATCACTCGACATGGGCGACCCGTTGCCGTGTTGGCCCCTTTTTCTGCGCATGGAGGGGGCAACCAGCAGCGGTCGCTCTTGCCGCTCTCAGGCACAGGCCGGGGAATTTACGGCCGCGATGGTCTAACCGCGCTGCGCAAGTTGAGAGATGAATGGAGCCGGTGAACCTCGAAGGCCTTCCCGAGAATCCACTGCTTCTCGTTGACTCAGCGCCAATCATCTACCAACTGGAGAACCACCCGAAGTTTGCTCCGATCTTTAAGCCCGTGTTTGAGGCGCACGACAAGGGCCTGGCGCGCTTTGCCGTTACCACCATTACCTTGGCCGAAGTTCTCGCCGGACCCTTGGGCAATGGCGATCAGGTTCTTGCGGAGCGATACAAAGCCACGCTGAAGTCCTGGTTTGTTGTCGATCTCGACGCAGACATCGCAGAAAGCGCGGCTCGGCTTCGTTCCGCACTCAAAATGAAACTCGCCGATGCGGTTCAAGCTGCAAGCGCGCTCGCGGTCGGCGCCGATGCGATGATCACCCACGACCGCGATTTCTCGGCGCTGAAGGATCTAAAAGTACTAGGCGTGGATTAGCCCGGCCTCCTGCGGAGGACGAACATTCGCGTTCGGGACGTACAGGTCGCAGGTCCAAATCCTGTCACCCCGACCAATAGAATCACTTAGCACGAAAAAATTCCGCTGAACGACAATCGGAATAAATTTTGGGGCCTCGACTGAAGGCGCACAAATCGTCCTCGTTGAACCGGAACTGGATCAGCTGCCTTGCCGTCCAGGGCCCCTGTTGAGGGGAATCCCTGGAGATTCTCCTCAATTTGTGATTAGAAAGGGCTTGCGGCGTGAGCAAATAGAACCGACCGCCCAGCGGGATATCAATGATCTAGTCGAGCGCGCAATATTTAGGCGCAATCTCGGCGGCAGCACAAACACGAGCTATGACCTGCCGCAAGCGTAACGATCACGGTCAGATTCGCATAGTACTGTTCGATTTTGCGTACGAACACTATAGAGGAGTTGTTACATCGAAGGCGCTGACGATGATCATTCACTGGGCGACAAGCTCATTCTTTGTTTGCAGTTTGACGAGTGCTGAATGCATCTCGGCCAATTGGTCCATCAGTTGACTCATCTTCGCATCTTGGGCTCCTGAGCGCTGCTCCTGAGCCGTGATCTTCTGTTGTTGCTGCTGTAACTCGTTCAGCAGCATCGACGCTAGTTCGTCATAGCGCACACCGTCGATCCGGCCGTTTTGGTCTCGGATCAGCAGCTCCGGATACACCTTTGCGACTTCCTCGGCGATCAATCCGTACCGCAGTGCACCCTGCGGATCGCTCTTGAGCTTGAAAGTTATAGGTCGCAACTGTTGCAGCCTCTCGGAGTCAGAGCCCATAGGAGCAATGGATGTCTTGAAGCGCTCCGAAGACGCCACCGCGCCGAGTTGCCCGTTCGAGTCGATCACTACGGCAAGGCCGTTGACCGAAGTGTTGTTGTAGATACCGGCGATGAAAGTGTGGGTTTGGAGGGGCGTGGGCACCTGTGTGCCGATGCGAATGATTCCGCTCTCCGCCGCCATACCCTCATTGCCGATGTCGATGTTGTTGCTCCCCGTAGTCAGGTTGAAGCCTGCCTTATATCCTTGCGCAATGTTGTAGTGGCCATTCGTATTGTGATAGAGCGCGTCGAATCCGGAAGCCGTGTTGGCGCCGCCGTTCCTGTTGGCATACATCGCTTGCACTCCCGAGGCGGTGTTTTGGACGCCGGTCGTGTTGAGATACAACGCGTCTAGCCCGGAGGCGGTATTGTCGTAGCCGGTAGTGTCGGAATAGAGCGCGAAGGCTCCAGAGGCCGTGTTGTAGTAGCCAGTCGTGTTGGACGCGAGCGCGCTTGCACCGGTAGCACTGTTGTCGTTTCCGGTCGTGTTGGCATACAGCGCGGCTACGCCGGAGGCGGTGTTGTTAATGCCTGTCGTGTTGAGATAGAGCGCGTTGACCCCGGTAGCCGTGTTGTCGGAACCGGTCGTGTTGGCCTGCAGCGCGGTTGACCCGGAAGCGGTGTTGTTGCCGCCGGTCGTGTTGGCATACAGCGCGGCTACGCCGGAGGCGGTGTTGTTGCTGCCGCTCGAGTTGGCCTGCAGCGCGGTTGCCCCGGAGGCAGTGTTGTTGCCGCCGGTCGTATTCTGCAGGAGCGCGTCGAAGCCGGCGGCGGTGTTGTTGCTGCCCATCGTGTTGAACAAGAGCGCATCGTACCCGGAGGCGGTGTTATTGTCGCCGGTCGTGTTGGACAAGAGCGCAGTGGCCCCGGAGGCGGTGTTGCCGCTGCCCGTTAGGTTCGCCCCGCCGAGCGCGCCGGTCCCCATTCCTGTGTTGGCGTTTCCGTCGCTCGTGTCGTTTGTGGACGGCACTTGAGCGAACGCCGTTCCTGCAACCGCGAGCGCGGTGATCAAAACTAGGGCAGATCTGTTGACAGTATTCATTGGTGTAACCCCCACTTCCGTGTTGATTAATGTGGTCGCTATTACGAGCCAGCACTTTGTAATTGTCCGCCGAAACTACGCCTTTGAAACTCCGAGTCAACCGCCCTTCTTGAATATCCCTGCGATTTATATTGCAAGGCATTGAGCGCGCTGAATGCGTCCGTTTGTCGATCCCCGAACAAGTAAAAAGTTGAGCGCGCCCGAAGAGACTCGCACGCAGATTTGCGTGTCAATGACGCAGCGTTACGCTGAACGCGCATCAAGAGTGGAGCTGACTCCCGCCAACCTGCCTTTCCCGGGCAAGGTGGTACCCGCAGGGGGATGTGGCCGGTCCAGCAATTAGACGGGGCAGCCATTGCGGGGAGTCGGTTTCTGGTTCAGCTGCAACTGGAGGCAATTACACGTCGCGCAAAGATCGCGCTGCGCCGTCAGCGCCGAAGCCCATTAAACCGGGCGTCAGTATCAATGAGCTACCTCGTCCGCCGTTCATCCGATCTCCAGATATTCTTCCGGGTGGCGAAGAGAGCGCTTTGCTCGTCATCGGGCTCGCCTCGCTGGATCAGATTTTGACCTGGATGAGCTGAACCGGATACGGGGCTGGGTTGCCTTCAAAAAACGCGACCACGACTTGCGTCAAGCGTTTCTACCCGATTCGCGTTCTGAGTCGCGAGGTATCCAATTCCACCGGAAACAGCTTTTCTTAAGTCAGTCGGATATGGATCAGGTCGGCCCCGGGTAATTCCGTTATCCCTTCACCCCGACCAATAGGATTAATACTTTAGTTGAATAATCCAAGAGCGCGTCAAAATGCACGGGGCCTCGTCGGGGCCTCACGCTCGGTGCTTCGAGACTGGAACAGCAATTCCAGGAACTTGAGGGACTTGATGCGGCCTGGTGCGAGGACACTTCGTGCAAGACGCAGTTAGCCCAGGATGGCTATGAGCAGTTGATTGCATCGCTGCGAAAGCTGCACGAGCGCATTTGCGGCTGACGACTCCGCGTGCGTAGCATTGCCGGTCAGATGACGAGCAGTGTGCGCAATAGGCTTTTTGCAGTGTCCTTCGCCATGAGAAATTGCTGGGACAACGTCGCATGTAATATGAGTCGCCGCCGCGTCGCCGCCGCGCTCATCAAGTCGCGCGTATCCGACGCGCGCACGCCGTGCAGACGGTTCCCGCCCCGGTGCATCGGCCCGACGTTTGACCCCTTAATTCGATCTCGGTGCCCGCGATTCGTACCCGCAGAACCCGACTACAGGCGCAAAACGCTACGGCGGTCTCGCTTGGGGCGAGCACTCAATAGCACTCAATCGCTTACAAAGATCAGCCCGTGCGGCGTGTTCATGCCAATGTATACCGGGGTCATAGTGCCCTTTGTTGTATCGATCGTTAATAGCGTGCCTTGGCCAGCCCCGTAAGCCGTATTGGGCGTGAAACCGGAGGTGGCACTTGCATCGATTCGGTATACCAATTGTTGTTTGTTGTCCGAAAGCAGCATGAACGAACTGCCGGAAGCGGGGGACCATCTTACGTCATCGACCGCCCACGGATTTCCATAGAGAGTTAATGGCAGCACGCTGACCGACGGACTCGTGGTATCTAGGTTATGGATAAACACGATCTCCGAGTCTTGCTGACTAACCGTAACCAAGTCTCCATTGGGATCGATTGCCGACGAATCCGGATCCGTCATGTTCAACGTTACGGCAGTATTTCCAGGTAATAAAGTGGCAGGTGTGCTGGACATCAACACCGGGGTAGCGTGAAAGGTAATTCCGTCAGCGTTGAGTGAAATGGCATAGATGGCCGGTTCCGTACTGACACCATTTACCGCCGTCGAGCCGCTCGTGTCAGTAGAGTAAGGCGCAAGATTCGGAACCGGAGTAAATGTGAGTGTGGGATTTGAACCGCTGGCGTACACCACGCCGCCAATCAACTTCATATCGTCCAACCCACCGCCATGCGGTAGCGTCGCAACATCCGACTTCAAGGTTTTCGTGGTGTTGGTTGACGTGTCAATGGCGGTAATGAGCGGGTTAGCATCTTCATTGCTGCTCACCCACACCGTGGTGGCATTATAGGCTACAAGGCCATCAGGGTGCCCCGGCACGTCGAATGTCTGGATAACATTGCCATGCAGATCGTACTCGATCACTTCGCTTTGAGCCGACGCCACGCCGGCAGCAATGGTTCCATCGGGATTATCGTTGTTGTCCTGATAGACCACAAATAGCGTATTCCCCAGTTGCAGCAGGTCATCAGGCCGCAACGTGCCCGGCGCTTCGGCGAAAACCGAGAGCACGTAAGCACCGCCTTGGGTTGGTTGCACCGAGGAGGGTATGACAGTGGTCGTGCCGCCGATCGCCCCAGAGCTGCCACCGCAACCGTAGAGAATCGACAATACAGTCGCTGAGATGACCAGATAAATCGTTTTCATTTGCCCCCCTCCAAAGTGACAGTCATGGTCACCGCGCTATGTTGCGGTTTAATGACATGCGCACAGTGGTACGGATTTCGCGATCGACGCAGGCGGGGCGATTAGGAAACTGACGCGCAATTGCGTGTTGGATTCGTTATGTATTTCCGTGGCGGCCGCGGCCGGATTTATGGCGCGCGCGACTGACGAACCCCTGGCGACCTGTGAGGTACCTGCCGCTACCGTGAGCGAGGCCGTCCCAGCGATGGAAGCCATAAGGGAACACTGGACACGAGGTCTCAGCGGCACCAGCGGCACAATTCGCTACGAAACACTCAAGGCCGCGAGGTTCCGTTGCGAGTTGTGCGGAATTTCCGCGGACCAGCGGGCATTGCAAGTTGACCACATTATGCCGCGAAATTCCGGGGCACGGATGACCGTAGCAGGGCGATTCCATTACATCGACGGTAAGTGCGCTGTAAGCGCTGCTGACGTCCTTTTGCCCTCCTCCGCCAGCGAACGGCCTATCGGGCGAGAGCCTATGCCCTCTATCTTCAGTAGCACCGCGTCCATCTCGGCCAACTGCTTTTGAATCGCGCCGACTGTCTTTTGCTTCTGCTTGAGGTCGCGAGTTTCGATACCATTTGCTTCATTGTTTCTCAGACTTCGGTTGCCATTCCTGCAGACCGGAGCGCCAGAACACAAATGCGATCCAATCAGCGGTGAGCGCATCCGTCTGCGTCTTGGTAGAACCGATTCCATGGCCGGCTTGCTCGTCTATACGCAACAACACGGGCCGTGTCGTTCCAGACGCTTGTAGAGCGGCCGCAACCTTCGCTGGCTCCCATGACGAGACGCGCGGATCGTTAAGCCCGGTAGTCACCATCACGGCTGGGTATTGCGTACCCTTTTTGATGTGCTGAATCGTGTCCATGTCGTAAAGATTGCTGAGCCCGCCCTGGGTTGTGACGGTTCCGAACTCGGGAATGTTCGGGGGCCCATTGGGCGAGAATTCCGCACGCAACATGTTAGCCGCCGGCACCAAATCGAGGACGCCAGCAAAGAGATCAGGCCGTTCTGTGAGAGAACGCCCCATTGTGATGCCGCCAGCCGAGCCGCCGATGATGAACAGCTTGTCCTTAGTTGTGATGCCCTGCGTGATCAGGTATTCGCTGCATGCAATAAGATCACGCCAGGTGTTGTGTTTATTCGCATCCTTGCCGCCAAGTCGCCATGCTTCGCCCAACTCACCGCCGCCACGCACGTGGCATACACCGTACGTGATGCCCTGGCGCATGGCAGCTGCGCGACGGACGCTAAAATCCGCGAGTTCAGAAATGCCGTACGACCCATAAGCCTCGATGACCGCGATGTTCGTGCCCTTCGCGTTTATCGGCTGGACCAGCGACAGCGGCACCACCACGCCGTCTTGGGCCTTTGCGCTGAGGTCGCGGACCCGATAGCTGGCAGCCTGAATATCGCCGCGCGTACCGATCTTTACGTCGGTAAACAATTTATTCCCCGGAGTGTAAGCGTATACGGCAGGCTGCATGACCCAGCTCGAAAGGGAAATAGAGATCCCCGCCGTACGCGGATCGCTGAAGGCCTCACCGACATGACCCGCAAACGGCAACGGAACTTCCTCGATGCGTTCGGTGCCAACGGGATTGCGCAGTAACTGCGAATACGCGCCATGACGCACCAAGACGTAGAGTGCGTCGGATGCGGCATGAATCGCCTCGATCACGCGATCGGGTTGCGCGGCCACGAGCGTTGCGGCCGAGGACAGTGGCCGGCCCGCGCGCACGGCGAGCACTTTGAAGGTCGGAGCATCCTTGTGCGAGAGCAGAAATATTTCTGACCCACGCATGTCGACGTTGGTGACATCGTCATCACGTGTAATGAACTTCACCCACGAGGCATTTGGGTCGCGCACTTTTGCAACGGGCGCAAGCCACATCGCAAGCTCGTTCTGGACGCCGTTGATTGAAAGCGCCATCGCCAGGGGTGAGCCGACACTCATCGCAATCACAGGAAATTCGCTCGCTCCGATCTTGGGGCCGTGACCTACGGTTGAGCCCAATACAGCAACCGGTTCAGCCTTCAAGTCCCAAGCGTCCGCCGTCGCGTTCTGATACTTGGCGGTCGGCGGGTCGTTCGCCGCAAGCTTTTTCAAGCGGACAAAATACAGCGTTTGCGAGTCATCGCTCCAAGCAGTAGTCCCAAATTGTGCGCGATCGACGGGGCCAGCAATCTGCGCGCCGTTTGCGGCGTCATAGACCGTGATCGCTGCATCCTCCGAGCCGCCTGCAGAGATGCCCACCGCTACCTTGTTGCCATCGGGCGAAGCTAGGAAGTAGTTGATAGCGAAAGGCTTGCCGCCATTAGCGGCGCGCAGCGCTGCGATGTCGATGATCTTGCGCGTGCTCGACTTGTCCTTAACGATAAGATCGAAGTTGTCGGAGCCCGGCGCACGTTCTTCATAGAACGCCCGCCCGCCGAGGAACACATAGCCCTGGATCAGCCCGAAGCTCGCCGAGAACTTTGCGACATCGGCCTTGAGGCGCGCGAGGGGCTTGATGCCATCGAGTACCGATCGCGTGTAGGCGCCTTGCGCCTTCATCCAGGCCATCGTCGTTGCATCCAGGGCTTCCATGTAGCGGTAGTCGTCTGTGATCTTTCGACCCCAGAGCTCTTCGGTGACGGGTCTGACCGCGGCCGTCGGGGGTTTCGGGAGGGAGCCGCCGGGGGCAAGTGGATCGGCGCTGGCAGCCCACGCACGAGAACCGGGCACCAAAACCGCTCCGATCAGAATCAAATTGATAACGCGCATATATAGAATCCCGCCATTTCGACCCATGCATCATATCTTCGTCACAATGCGGTTGCGCGGATCCTGTCGCACGCATACGGCGGCTCAGCGCGCCCACAATCGCGGAGCCGGCAATTGCCGGGTTTGTCATCGCCCGGGGTCGCAAGTACCGCGTCTCTTCGATAGACAGATTTCGGGGGCCGAGCCGTGATTGTTCGGGCATTGTATCGCAGAGCGTTGCAGACACTTCGTTCCTGGCACGACCTTAATCCGTCGCCGCAAGCAGCGAGCGCAGCTCCGTGCGAATGGTCTTCAAGTATGTAGATTCCGATTTCGCCAACCAGATTCGCCACGAGCGCGCTCACCGTGTCGAATAGATAGGCAGCGCATCGGTTTGAACGGTCGGCGCCAGACGGCTGCATCCTCCTCAGTGAGAGGCGTGATCCACGGAGTAATAGGTAGGAGTCGGGTCCACATCTGGACGTCCCGCCAGCGCCGCCAGGGCCGCCGCGAGACGAGCGCTCCCCTGCCAAAATCGAGGGCGTTCAATTACGGCAGAATACAATGTCGCGCCGCTTCTTAACCACGACAACTGTCGTGCGTTCGTGTACGGCACCGCACAGAGAAGTGACAGATAGCGCGTACCATGGTCCGCAATTCCTACTACTGACACCTTCTAATGGGGACCAACCAATGAACGCGTTTTATCGGACAGCTGTGTTGGGGACGATCACTACCCTCGTGAGCCTATCGGGTTGCTATGTCGCCCGGGACCATGGGCCTTACGGTGAGGGGACATATAGATACGAGAACGGCGACAGGATTGATCGTGATGGGCATCGCGACGCACACTGGTGTGACAATCACCACGACGATGAGGGTTGCCGTCGGTAGTACGCGCGGTGTGGCTCCCCTGAGGATGTAATCGCGAAAGTGCGCGATGCGATTTAGGTCAATCGAGCGTCGAAATTTTCGTCCTTTGGACGTCGATCGTAATAGTCTTTCCCGCCATCAATGTATCTAACCGCTGCAGCCGCGAGCTCATCAGGGTCGGCATTGTCAAGCGACGCAACGGGCATGAAGTAAAAAAGGTCTTCCTGACGGCCCGTGCTCGCCGCGTCCGGCGGTGCGAACGCCGCAGATCTTGCAAAACTGATGGTGCAGGTTTGGCCGTGGATGCCTCGCGGAGTCCACAGATATTCCGTTTGAGCGCCCGTTCCTGTGAGGAGTTGAATGCGCGCCGGCTTGACGAGCACGAACCCCGCGCTTGCGTTCGTGCAAATGGAGCAGTTGCACTTGAAGCGGTCCATCCATCCGGGCGCCACACCCGCACAACCTGTACGCGGTGAGTGCCTCGTCTATTCTGTAATGACTCCGGTAAACTAATGTGACATTCATTGTCGAGAGCCGGTCAGCAAGGCGGCCGACCGGCACGGCGACGTTCTGCCGGTCGCTTCCGCCTTGAGTTCATAACAATGCCAACCAATCACGCCCGGACAATTGCTTTCTTTCCGGAGGCAGCCTACGGGCCGGCCCTCAATTCGGTTGCGATCGCGCAGGCGGTCACGCGGCTGGGCGAGAAGGCCGTGTTCCTGTCTGATCCCGGATTCCTCGAGGTCTACCGTGGCTACGGCTTTCAGGCGCACCCGGTCAACCTGTCCGAGCCCATGCCCCCTGAGCAGATGGCGCGGTTCTGGGAGGACTTCATCAACGGCCACATTCCCAACTTCTACAAGACGCCGTACGAGCAGATCGACAACTACGTCAAAGACTGCTGGGCCGCGATCGTCGACAGTGCCCGCTTCGCGGAGCGAGACTTGCCCGGCATACTCCGGCAGATCCAGCCCGACCTCATCTGCGTCGACAACGTCATCCTGTTCCCGGCGATCAAGCAGCACGGTGCGCCATGGGTACGGATCGTCTCGTGTTCGGAGAACGAGATCGAGGACCCGGCGATCCCGCCGCACTTGTCGGGCTGTGGTGCGACGGATTTTGAGTGCCATGCAAGGTATCGTGCGCGCTTCAACGAAGTCATTGGTCCGCTGCATGCGAGCTTCAATGGCTTTCTCGTCGCGAAGGGCGAGCGGCCCTATCCGCTCGGCCAGTTCTTCGAGACCTCGCCCTACCTCAATCTGCTGCTGTACCCGGAGCCGGTGAAGTTCCGACGCTCGCATCCGCTGCCGCCCGCGCAATTTCAATACCTTGAGGGCTGCGTACGAGACGAGAAGGCGTACATCGTGCCGAATTTTGCCGCCCAGCAGGACGCGCCGCTCGTGTACCTCTCCTTCGGCAGCCTCGGCGCCGGCGACGTGACGCTTCTCAAGCGCCTGATTGCGGCCCTCGGCCGGCTGCCCTACCGCGCGCTCGTCAATGTCGGCGGCTACAAGGAGCAGTACACCGACGTTCCGGCGAACATCATCATCGATAGCTGGTTCCCGCAGCCGTCCGTGATCCCGCAGGTCGACGTTGTCGTCCACCACGGTGGTAACAACTCATTCACTGAGTGCCTACTGTTCGGCAAGCCCGCGATCATTATGCCGTTCGCGTGGGATGGCCATGACAACGCTACGCGCGTTCAAGAGACCGGCCATGGTTTCAAGCTGAGCCGCGCCGACTGGACTGCGACCGCCCTTGCCGCGCGCATCGAGGACTGTCTGCACGACCGCGCCCTGCATGCGCGGCTCGCCGCCACTAGCAAGCACATGCGCGCCCAAGGCGGGCCCGCCAAGGCGGCGCGGCTGCTCCTGAGATTGCTGGGCCCGAGTGCGCGCGGTGGCTGATCTCGACTCGTCGGCGCCACATCTGGCGCACGCCTCGAGCCGGACGGACCTCATTTTCTGGGGCGCGCAAGCCGCTGCGTTGGAGGGCCGCGCGCAATCCAGCGGCCTCGTGTTGTACAAGGGTCCGAACGGCCAGCCCGAGGCGGGCCTTGTGATATGCACGCCGGGACGCTGGCGGCTCGCGATACCGCGGGACAAGTTGTGTCATTTCGTAGCGGGTCACGCCGAGTACTGCCGCGACAACGGAGAGCGCATCGCGATTACGCCGGGCACATTGGTGCTGTTTCCGGCGCACTGGAGCGGCGAGTGCACGGTGCATGAGACGCTAAGAAGCGCCTACATCCTGACCGCGGACCCTCCGGCCGGCCCGAAAGCGCCCCAACCGATGGCGACGCCGTACCTGCGTGAGCCATTATCCGCCACCGATCTCATCGACTGGGGCTTCATTCCCACACTGCGCAGCGGCACGTCACGCACTTCGGGCAAGCTCCTCTACAAGGGTCCGGAAGGCCGCAGCGAGTGCGGCATCTGGCGCTGCACGCCGGGCGAGTGGTTCTGCAACGTGACGCGCGATGAGTTCTGCCATTTCCTCGCCGGCCGCTGCACCTACGTGCACGAGAGCGGTGAGGTCATTGAGATCACGCCTGACACGGCGGCTTTCTTTGCGCAGAACTGGAACGGCGTGTGCACCGTGCACGAGACGGTGACTAAGGTCTACTTGATCCGGTGAGTCCGGCGCGCACCGATCGCGCGCCTCGCTGCCTGCTGCACCAGGAAGGTCGGCGAACTTGGTAATCGTGCAGCCCTCTATATATAAGAACACAATGAAACTCACTTCGTGGTCCTGATGACATCCACCACTGAATCCACCGTAATGACAGCGTTCGGTCAGCTCGCCCAGATGTGCTGGCGCGCGAGTATGCAGCCCGGTGCACGCATGGTGTTACCCGAATATGACTCTTAGACTTTACCTGGCGGTACTTCTTTGCGGCGCGCTGTCTATGCTGGCGTCGGCGCAGGAGTTTCCCTTCAAGAAACTGCCACTCCTTACGTACGTTGTCGACTACGAGGCCAACTGGTCTCCCGACGGTCTGCAGATTGTGCTCATTTCCAACCGCCACGGCGGCATGAAAGTGCACGTCATTAATGCAAGCGCTGCTCAGCACGGCAGCGAAATGAAGCAGCTTACGACTGGGGCGGGTGAGGACGATTCGCCTGCGTGGTCGCCGGACGGCCGACGGATTGCTTTCGTTTCTCTCCATGATGCCGTGTCGGACATTTTCGTGATGAACGCGGATGGCACCGGTACGCGTCAAGTGACGCGCGCGCTGGGTCAGAATATCCATCCGGCATGGTCGCCAGACGGTTCGCGCATCCTTTTCAACACCACGCACTTCGAGATGTTAGGTCACTCAGCGGAGAAGGCCGAAGATAACAAGCGGGTACTCGGTGAAATCCGAGATGATTCTATGGATCTGGCGACGATACGACCCGACGGTAGCGATCTGCAGCAAATCACTAGGGGTGGCGGTTACACCTATGCGTCGTTCTCTGCAGATGGGAAATCCATTCTGCATCGCCGGCAACAACGTGATGTTTCGCAGATTTTCGTGATGAACTCGGATGGATCGGCGGATCACAACCTTTCAGGACAGAACGAACTTGACGGCTGGCCGGCGTGGTCTCCCGACGGCAGACGGATTGTCTTCTCGCGTCATATGCAGAGCGGGTTTCAGATCTTTGTGATGAATCGGGACGGACGCGATGTTCGCCAGTTGACCGATGCAGCCGGCGAGTTCGTCAACCCTCGCTGGTCGCCAGACGGAACCCGAATTCTGTGTGGCAGACGCCTGGGAGGAATCAGCCTCGCTGTGTTCCCAGCTCCGAAATGAGGCTGCGTTGCTGCAGTGCGCCTGCTAATCGTTAAGGTCGCGGCAAAGTATCCGCGCGACGGCAGCGTCGCAAGATTCCTCACAAAAATCCGCCCTTTGCAGAAACTTCCATGAATCGTGGCAACCGATGCCCTGTAGCCGCGTTATGCATCGTGAGCGCGGCGTAAACGGATGCGGCCAGCGACGGGGCATCGTGGATAGGTGTCAGGAGCGGATGCCGTCGCCACTTGTCGGTTCGTCATGCGCGGGGAACGCAGTTTCCGCGGTAAACTGAATTGGGGCTCGACTGCGGTAAACGAAGTGTCCAGATCAAATAACCGAACGGCGAAGCTGGGGTGTGGTTGCGCTCGCGCACGAGCCACCGATTCCGCGTTACATAATCCTGTGCGCCTGCGCCAGCGGCCGACAGGTGTAATACTGCTGACGTACGCCGCTCCACTGCGCGCCTGCCACGAATTCTGCGAATCGCAAGCTCTGTGGATTACCGCGGTCCCGGCGAGAAACGGTCCGCTCGTCCGGTGCAAGAATTCGCTCGGCCGCGAGGGTCGGGCGCGGACCGGGCGAAGGATTGTACGTTGGCACTCAGCCACCCATGACTGAATTTTCTGCGACCATCACACCGGCATCCGGCTCTTGGACGGATTCAAACCTGCACGCGTTAATAGATGCGCTGCAGCGCGGCGAATGCACGGAAGATGAGTTCGTCAGCGAAGTATTCGCTCAGCGGGAGTCCGCTCCTACCTTGGTCTGGACCGTACTCGCGATGGTTGATCAGCGCTATCGGCTGGGGCATTTATCGGTCGACTTGTTCCGCTCTGTCAAAACAAAGATTGCACGCCGCGAACTCGAGCGACGCGATGACGGCAGCACCGTTGAACTTCATGCCACGGTCGAATCGGCGGATGCCGTGATGCAGCATGCCGCGCATCCCGAGCTCGTCGTCACGGAATCCGCAGCGGCTGCGGATGGCGCCGTCGAAGTTCACCTTCCTCAAGACGCTCCCGTTTTTACCGCGGCGCCGGCAGCCCCGAAGAAAGCAACCCTGATGCCGATCACCGAGCGCGCAGCGCCGCCACCTGTTTGCGAGGTCGGTGGCGTTCTCCTCGGGCGCTTCGTCCTGCAGAGCGTGCTGGGGCGCGGCGGGATGGGTACGGTATTCAAGGCGCTCGACCGGCATCGTTCCGACCTTCCGGATAAGAATCGTCACGTGGCACTGAAGGTACTGGATGAGGCCATGAGCCAGCGTCCCAGTGTCGTTGCCGACCTGCGGCGCGAGTTCTACTGCACGCAGGCCCTTGCGCATCCGAATATCGTCAAGGTGTACGAGATGCATCATGACGAAGGCCCGGCCTTTTACACGATGGAATTGCTCGAGGGCCAACTTCTGAGCAATGTACTCGAGCGCGTGCACCCGCATCCGCTCAAGCGACCCTACGCGTGGGCGATCATCCGCGATGTCGGTGCGGCGCTCGCGCATGCTCACTCGCGCAGTGTCGTGCATGGGGACCTCAAGCCCCAGAACATTATGATTACCGACAGTGGCGAGTTGCGGATTTTGGATTTCGGAGCTTCCGGCACTTCAACCCGCCAATGGGACACCTCCGATTCTCTGCAACGAAATCGTTATCCGCCAGTCACACTGGCCTACGCGTGCTGCGAGCTCCTGGATGGTCAGGAGACGGATCCCCGTGACGACCTGTACGCACTTGCGTGCCTGTCATACGAACTGCTCGCCGGCGAACACCCGTTTCAGCGCCGACGTTCGACCGTAGCGCGCGAGCTTGGCCTGCGGCCCAGCAGGCCGCTGGGGCTGACGCAGAGCCAGTGGCGCGCACTACAGCTGGGGCTGTCCTGGCGACGAGAAAACCGGCCTTGGTCAGTGCGCAATTGGCTGGCGATGCTCGAGCTCGAACCCGCGCCCGAACATCTGCCGTCGTTCCATGCTGCCGACCCCGCGAAGACCCGATATCAAGGCTGGGGTACCGGCGCGCCGGCGATCATCGTCGCGCTGATTGCGGCAGTGGGTCTGTGGGCGGCGTTCAGGCACGGGCCGCCTGAACCCAAGGGTGTCCACAATCCCGCGACAGCCACGACGCAACCTGCTCCTGCGGACAGCGCCGCAATGCCGGCAAGCCCTCCGGTCACTGAGTCGGGCGAAGGCAAGTTGCCGCCACCGCTCATCCCGACACAAAGCGCTCCAGCGACTGCGCAGCAAGCGGTTCAGCTTGCGGCGGCTCCGAGCCATGACCAGCCAACGCCGATGAGTGCCACGCGCGACTCGGGATATCCCGCAGCGAAAGCGGCGGCGGCAACCGAAATCTCCCTGTCCGCCGATACCTACCGAGTGCGTGCCGACGAGCACTTCGTAGAGATCAACGTGCGCCGCTCCAATGAGTCTCGCGCTAACAGCAGCTTCGCGTGGTGGACCGAAGCGGCATCGGCAAGAGCAGGCAGCGACTTCGTGCCGCAGCCCCGGACCACGCAGCTTTTTCTGCAAGGCAGGCATTCGGCAAAGCTTTTCGTGAGAATCCTGCCGAACCAGTCGCGCACCCATACGCAGACATTCTACGTACGTATTGACGCACCCAGTAACGGCTACTCTTTAGGTCCGACGACGCGCGCTGCAATCCTGCTACCTCCACTGATGACAGGAGCAAATAGCAAACCGGTTTATTCTGCGCAGCGCCAGCCCTAAAAAGGATCCTCCCGCAAAGCGTTGCCGCGCACTCGTTGCGGTTTCCGCACGGCAAGCAAGTTCAGTATTCTCCACGCCGCCAACCGCAGCGTAGGTGATACGGACCAGAAATCTGATCGCCGCCCGTCGCACTTGCGTTCGTGGCCGGTTTCGTCGATACCCTTGGTTTCATCGCAGTCTTCGGGGCTGTTTTCGGCCCATGTGATCGGCAATTTTGTGCTCCTCGATGCCTCGCTGATTCGGCCGCACGCGCGGAGCGCAGCGTCCTTGCCGCGGAAGTCATATTCCTGAGCTGCTTTCTCGCTGGCGTGGTATGGCGCTAATATCGTCGCTCGACAAAAACGGAGGAGAATCTCATGAGGTTCATCGTTCAAGTTTCCCTGCCGGCACACAAGTTCAACGAGGCTCTGCGCGATGGCAGCGCGGGCCGGAAGATGGCGCGGATACTGGAAGACACCAAGCCTGAGGCCGCTTACTTCACAAGCAAGGAGGGCAAACGCGGCGGCTATCTGGTGTACAACCTCTCGCAGGCTTCGGAAATGCCGCGGCTGGCCGAGCCCTGGTTCCTCTGTTTCGAGGCGACCGTCGAATTCATGCCGGTCATGAATCCCGAGGATTTGCAGAAATCGGGTCTCGAAGAGCTTGCCAAGAAGTGGGGGTAATGACTCAGGAGCGTTGGAGCAGGCGGTCACCGCACTTTCAATAATAACGGCAGCTAGGCGGACGCGCAGATGTCGCGAACGAGCGCGCGGCGAACCGGCGATTCGCCGTGACTTACGAGCTGTATTACTGGCCGGGCATTCAGGGCCGCGGTGAATTTGTTCGCCTCGCGCTTGAGGAAGCCGGCGCGCCCTACCGCGACCTCGCCCTCGTCCCGGAAGCTTCCGGCGGCGGCGCGGCCGCGCTCGTGAAGATTCTCAATGCCTCGAGCCTCAAGCACCCGCCGTTTGCGCCGCCAATACTGAAAACCCGCCGGCAGTTCATCGCGCAGACGCCGAACATCCTCCTGTTTCTAGGCCACCATCACCAGCTCGCACCGCGGGATGAATCGGGCAGGCTCTGGACGCATCAGCTGCAGCTTACGATCTCGGATTTTTATCTTGAGATTTTCAGCACACATCATCCGCTCGGTGACGCCTACGCCTATGAGGAGCAGAGGGCTGCTGCGAAGCGGCGCACCAAGGACTTTCTCGCAACGCGTCTGCCAAAGTTCCTCGGCTACTTCGAACATGTTCTCGAGCGCAATCACGCGCGCGGGCCATGGATGTTCGGAACGCGGCTGACCTATGCGGACCTATCCATGGCGCAGGTCATTGCGGGGCTGCGATACGCCTTTCCTGCGGCCACGCGTCGGGCGTTGCGCAGCCGCGCTCGCCTGTGCGCGCTCTACGAGCAGGTATTCGAGCGGCCACGCATTGCGCTCTATGTGGCGTCGGGCAGAAGACTGGCGTTCAACAACGACGACCTGTTTCGGCGCTACCCCGAATTAGATCGCTGACCCCTACTTCCGCAAGCCCGCGGCGTAGTGCCATCCTCGGACGGAGCGTCATGTGGCGCGCCTGCTTCAGAAGCGATAGTTGACGTGCACCTTGAACCAGCGCGGCATGCCCGGGTAGACCTGCGCCAGTCCGTTGATCGACGTATTGTCGAAACCCATGACGCCGTAGTGCTTGTTCGCCAGATTCTCCACCGACGCGCCGACCTCGAGCCTGTTTCCCTGCGGCGAGTAGTTGATACGCGCGTTCGCCAGCCCAAAGCCCGTCTGCTCCACCACCGGCAGATCTGACAGGTTGAACCAGAATCGTGACAGGTAGTTGCCGTCGAGCTGCAGCGCCATGTGCCCGGTCCAGAATGGGAACGTGTAGCGGGCCAGCGCATCGGCGGTCCAGCGGGGCGCGTTGCCGGGAGTGAAATCGCCGTAGATCGGTTGTCCGGTTGCGGTACAGCAGCGGCCTGGAATGTCCTTCACCACTGCATCGACGTAGGCCAGCCCGACACCGAAGCGCCACTGCTCCGTGGGCACCCAGTCGAGCTCGGTCTCGGCTCCCTTATGGGTGGCGTTGGCGTTCAAGATGAGCTGCTCGAGGCCTGTCGTATAGATGAGCGCCTGATAGTTCTTGTAGTCGTAATAGTAAGCCGCGCTGTTCCACCGCAGCCGGTGATCCAGGTACTCCGCCTTGAAGCCGACTTCGTAGGAGGTCAATGTCTCGGGCTTGAAGGTGAGCGTGGTGAGATCATTGATGGTCAGCGGAAACAGCGGCGCATTGAAGCCTCCGCCCTTGACCCCGCGGTTGTAGCTTATATACGCCAGCGTGTCCGGCGTGAGATGGAAATCGAGCTGCGCCTTGCCGCTCCACAGGTCATCGGAGCGGCTATTCGAGTAATCCTGGAGCGGGAAAACCGCAGTTCGCGTCAACAGCAGAATCGGATTCGTGACGTTCGTCGGGAAGTACTCGAACGGAAACCAGGTGAAGCGGTAGTCCTTCTTGTCGCCGGTGAAGCGCGCGCCGACCGTGAGGCCGATGAGATCGGTGAACCGATATTCTATCTGACCGAATGCCGCGTACGACTTGGTGACCAGAGCGTACGGGGACTCCGTCTCCGGAATGCCGCCGTTCGGCCCTGGAACCCCTCCCGTCGTCCAGTAGGGCTCATGACCAAAGGGCCACGCGCCCGGGAACCCGTAGCCATTGTTGGGATTGGTCGCGCTGACGAACTGCTGCGCCGTGAAGAACGCCGGACCGATCCAGCCTTCATAATAATTGCCGTCGATGCGCAAGCCGTAGACGCCGGCCGTCCAATTGAGCTTTTTGTCGCCGCCGTTCAAGCGCAGCTCGAGCGACTGCTGATTCACGTTGCTGCCGTTGAAGAACTCGAACAGCGTGTAAGGCGATGCGTCCGAGTCCTCCTGATAGTTCTTCGTCAACCTCGAGTAGTCGCCGATGGCAGTGAACGTCGTGCCGTCGAATTCCTGCGTGTATTTAGCGGTTGCGCCGCTCGTCTGCAGCCGCGCGTAGCCGCTGATATTGTCGCGGATCGTGAACGGTCCGCTGTTCGTGAGGCCCGACGCGTTGCAGCCGGGGCATGTGCCGTAGAAATTCTCGTTCGCGGGCAGAAAAACATCGACACCGTTGCCTAGCGGCTTGGTTGCGTACTCCTCCCAAGAGCCGGCGTGCACGTCCTCGTTGCTGCGCCGAATGATCAACAAGAGCTGCGCGTCATCGGGCAGCTTGAACAACAGCTGTCCCCGCAATCCCCAGTCGTTGCCGTTCTCCGCGTCGCTCGCGCCGCCTGCCACGTTGTTGAAGAGCGGATCGTAGTGGTTGCTCTCGAATGAGAAGCGACCATCGACGCTGTCCCAGATGGGCCCATTCACGGCGCCCTCGATACGCGTCAGGTTGTGCTCACCAAAGGTGGTGTTGACATACCCGCCCGCTTCGTCCGTCGGCCTGTTCGTAATGAAGTTTGCCAAACCGCCGGTGGCGTTTCTGCCGAAGAGCGTGCCCTGCGGGCCGCGCAGAACCTCCACGCGATCGATATCGAACAGCGAGAAAGCCAATCCCGCCATCTGGCTGACATAGGCATCGTCTATGTAGATGGCAGCCGGACTTTCCTGGTGATCGGCGAAGTCGTTCTGCGTCACGCCGCGGATCGCGAGACTGAAGGACGAGGGACCATTCGGCTGCGTGAGGACCACCGCGGGCATGGAGTGCGTGATGTCGGTCGCCGCGACCGCCCCGAGGGCGTTGAGGTCGGTGCCGCTGACCGCCGACAGCGAAATGCCGATGTCCTGCGAGTTTTGCGCGCGCTTCTGCGCGGTCACGATGATTTCCTCAAGGCCTCCGGAACTCGCCAGCTGTTGAGCGCTGACACTGACGGCACCCGCCGCGAGTACGACGGCCAGCGCCAACCGGGCGGCGCGCGTGAATGTGCTTACCATGGAAATTCTCCCCGCATGCATCGATCCGCTTTTGAACACGTGCAGACGTACAGGCGTCCGCAGGTACATGCATGGCGTTTCAATGCGTCCCTGATCGCCTCTCCGGACCACTTTGGGCCACACGGACCAGCGCCTGAAGCGTTTTTTCTACCCCCGCATTCCAAGCCAGAATAGTCGCTGCCATGTCCGGCGATTAATAAGCGTTAGTTATAAGGCCCCAACCGGCGGTTTGGTTACGAGCGCCGCCGCGGGTCGCGAACCGGCCTGCTTTGTGCGAAGCTCGAGCCGCGCTCGCTCACGCCGAAAGGCTGCGAGCGTGGCCGCGTGCTAGCCTTGTCGCGGGAAATTTTCTGCGTTAGGGGGGCTCGCCATGCGCGCATGGGTCCGAACTCTTTGCTGTGGCGCCGCATGTGCGGCGGTCTCGACTGTTACGGGTGCGGCCGATACCGGCCCCTCCAGTTCGCTCGCCGACGCGCTCGCCGTACTGCAGGCGCATCATTTCGTCGACCTCACCCACGCCTTCGCTCCCGGCATTCCGCACTGGAAGGGCGCGCCGGACGAGACGGTCAAGACGCTCTATACGGTCGAGAAGGATGGCTTCCGGATTAACGAATACTGTCACGTCGGGCAGTGGGGTACGCACGTGGACGCGCCGGCGCATTTTCACGCGGGTCTGCACACCGTAGACACGATTGATCCTAAGGAAATGCTGATGCCCCTGGTGGTCCTCGATGTGCACGAAAAGGCTGCCAAGAATCCGGACTATTTGCTAACGCTCGATGACGTGCGCGCGTGGGAAAGCCGTCACGGCCGGATCCCGCGCGGCGCCTTTGTCGCGATGCGAACCGATTGGGCGAAGCGCTGGCCCGACTCCGCGGCGCTCGCCAATCGTGACGCCAAAGGCGTGTTCCATTACCCCGGCTGGAGCATGGAGGTCCTGAAGCTTCTTTACGAGCAGCGCGGCATCACCGCGTCCGGCCATGAGACGACGGACACGGACCCTGGGCTGAGAACAACCAAGGACGACTACTCGCTCGAGTCCTACATCTTGAGCCTCAATCACTATCAGATCGAGCTTCTGGCAAACCTCGATAAGGTACCCGAAGCGGGCGGAGTCGTCTGGGTCACATTCCCTAAGGTCGAAGACGGCGCCGGCTTTCCGGCACGCGTCATCGCTATCGTCCCATGAGCGCGGCCGCCGCGCCCATCGAGTATGCGGAGGCGTCGCGCGAGGTGCGCGCGGTGTACGACGATATCATGGCGACTCGCAAGACCGACTGGGTCAACAACTTCTGGAAGGTGCTTGCGCATGACCCGCCAACGCTGCGGCGCATGTGGGCCAATGTCAAAGAAGTCATGGCTCCGGGGGCGCTGGATCCACTGACAAAGGAACTCGTCTATATTGCCGTCAGCGTGACGAATGGCTGCCGCTATTGCATCGCCTCGCACGGCGCCGGCGCCACCGCCAAGGGGATGACGCCGGCGCAGCACGCCGAACTCCTCGCGGTCGTTGGCCTCGCCAATGAGACGAATCGCTTTGCTGTGGCCCTCGACATGCCGATCGACGAGCGGTTTCGCTAAATATCTTAAATAAAGGAGAGTCGCGATGGCCATGACAACGGCGCCCACTGCGCACACGCCGACACCGGACACGACAGTGACCGATCTGAGTCCGGAGGACGCGCATCATTATCGCTGGGATGACCTGCCCGCCGAACCCTTGAAAGGCACCATATCGCGTCGGCTGATCACCGGCGAGCGCATGATGATCGCCCATGTCTACCTGCAGAAGGGCGACGATGTGCCACGGCACGCGCATGAGAATGAGCAGCTGACATACGTCCTGAAGGGCGCCCTGAAGTTCTGGCTGGGGACGCATGACGAGCGTGAGCTGATCGTCCGCGCCGGCGAAGTCCTGGTGATACCATCGCATTTGCCGCACCGGGCGCTGGCGCTCGAGGAAACGCTCGACGTAGACGTCTTCTGCCCGCCACGGCAGGACTGGCTCGCAGGTACCGACGCCTACCTGCGAAGCTGAGATGCCCGCCTACGACATTGCGCCAGGCGTTGCCGCGGCGCTGCGAGACTTCGCGCTACCGGAGCGCCTCGGCTTCGGACTCGTACCGGCGCCCGTCATGTTTGCGGCCGAATGGTCGAGCGGCAGCTGGAGCCGCGGGATGCTCAAGCCCTTCGGCGCCATTGAGATCCTCCCCGGTGCGCGCGCGCTGCAGTACGCCGAGCTCGTCTTCGAAGGGCTGAAGGCCTATTGCGTCGGCCGTTCGTGGCCCAACCTGTTTCGTCCACGGGAGAATTGGTTGCGCTTCAAGCGCTCAGCCGAGCGGCTCTCCATGCCGGCGGTACCCGAGTCGCTCTTCTTTGACGCCATCGACGCGGTGGCCGGCTCTTGTCACACTTTTATACCGCGCCTCTCCGGCCGCTCGCTGTACCTGCGGCCCTTTCTGTTTGGAATAGAAGATGGCTATCTGCTGCGCAATTCCACGAGCTTTCGCTTCATGCTCATAGCGAACCCCGTGGAGAGCTACGCCGTAGGGCCGATGCGCGTTGCCATCGAGCGCGTTGATGTGCGTGCGGCGGTCGGCGGCGTGGGAGCGGCGAAGGCAGCAGCGAACTATGCGGCGTCGCTGCGCGCGTCGAATGCGGCGGTCGCGCGCGGTTACACGGTGGCGCTGTGGCTCGATGCGCGCGAGCAGCGCTTCATCCAGGAGCTCTCGGGCATGAATTTCTTCGCCGTGATCGGCGGCGAGCTGCACACTCCGGAGCTCGACGGTACGATCCTTCCCGGCGTCACGCGCGACTCGCTGGTGACATTGGGGCGCCATCTGGGTTACCGGGTCATTGAGCGGCCGATGGCGATCGATGAACTCCTCCGGCAGCTTGCGAACGGCGAGTGCAGCGAAGTCTTTGCCTGTGGCACTGCGGCGATCGTCTGCCCCATCAGCGTGCTCGCGGATTCCAATTCTCGGGAACACCTCCCCAAGCAACTCGACGTCGCGGCGTCGCGGCTGCGGGAGGCGCTGCTTGCGATACAGGAGCGACGCGCAAACGATCCATTTGGTTGGACGCGAGATGTAGGGCCGCTCCCGTCGGAGTGTGATTGGGTGTCGACAGCGGCTACGGGCCTGCAGCGCGAGGCGGGCTAGGCGCCCAACACCATCATGCTCGACCATCTTGGTCTCACCGTCACAGATTTGGCCCGCTCGAAAGCCTTCTACAAGATGGCCCTGGCGCCTCTGGCAATAGCACTGATCAAGGAGCTCTCAGCTGAGGAGACCGGCGGTCACGCGCATGCGGGCTTTGGGCAAGAAGGCAAGCCGTTTTTCTGGATCGGAGAAGGTGCGCAGACTGCCGGGCCGGTGCACATTGCGTTTGTTGCGCAACGCCGAGGCGATGTCGAGGCGTTTCATCGCGCGGCTCTTGGGGCAGGCGGGAGAGACAACGGTGCACCCGGTCTCCGACCTCACTATCACCCCAATTATTTCAGCGCGTTCGTCCTCGATCCCGGCGGCAACAACGTCGAAGCCGTCTGCCATAAACCTGCATAGGTTTATAAAGGGAGCCCCAGTCTCCAAGCGGGCCCCGATTCCGATCGTTGCTCGCGCCCGCGCGACACCTCCCTTGCCGGGCCAACGCTGCTGCTGCATACTCCCTCGATAATCAATGACATGCTGCGCGGGGCATCCCGAGCTTGATGCAAAACGTCGCGAGCGTGTTGCCTCGAGCCGGATTTAAATATGTTATGTCTCGCCCTTTCCCCCAGCGCACAATATTCCGTCGCCGTACGAACTCTGGTTACCTCGATTGCAGCCTCCTCGTGCGTCGCCGCCTTGGACAATGCGCATGAGTAGCCAGTCCGCGCTGCGGATGCCCATGACGACGCTCGATGATGACGCGTGGGATGACCTCCTAAGCTTCATCGAGGAGCGCCGCGTCATTCCGATCGTGGGGCCGGAACTGCTGCAGGTCGCAACCGATCGCGGCCCGCGGCTGCTCTATGACTGGCTTGCCGAGCGACTCGCGAGCCGCCTCAACGTCGATGTCACGTCTCTGCCGCAGCCCTACACGTTGAACGACGTGGTCTGCTGGTTTCTCGCCGCGCGCGGCCGGCGCGAGGAAGCTTACGTGCGCGTGCGCAGCATCCTGAAGGATGCAAATTTCGAGACGCCGCTCGCGCTGCGACAGCTCGCCGGAATCACGGATTTCGATCTCTTCGTCACCACCACTTTCGATACGCTCCTCGAGAACGCGATCAATCTGCAGCGCTTCAACGGGGCACCGTCGACTGAGGTGCTCTCCTACTCACCCAACCGCGTCACCGACCTGCCGTCGGAGCGCGACCGGCTGCAGCGGCCGGTCGTCTATCACTTGTTTGGCAAGGTCTCCGCCTCACCGACCTACGTGATCTCCGACGAGGATCTGCTGGAGTTCATCTGCGCGCTGCAGAGCGAGCACCTGGCGCCGGAGAAGCTCTTTCACGAGCTCGAACACAATCACCTGCTCTTCATCGGCAGCAATTTCACCAACTGGCTCGCGCGGCTGTTTCTGCGCATGGCGAAGCGCCAGCGCCTGTCGGACCCGCGCGACGTCGGCGAGGTCCTGGCCGACGATCATTCGAGCGAGGACGACCGGCTCATGGCCTTCCTGCAGCAGGTGAGCGTGCGCACGCGCATCTACATGGGCGCCGAGCGCTTCGTCGAGGAACTTCATGAGCGCTGGCAGGCGCGCCGCAAGCCTGCAGCTTCGGCCGCACAGGCTGGCGCGACCGCGCGCTTCCTGCCGCCGGCGCGCGAGATGCCGGACAACGCGGTGTTCATCAGCTACGCGCGCGAGGACCTGCCCGCCGTACAGCTCATCAAGGCGGGACTCGAGGCGGCTGGCATCGTCACCTGGTTCGACTTCGATCGGCTGGAGGTCGGCGACGACTATGACCGCAAGATCCAGCGCAATATCGCCCGCTGCTCGTATTTCATTCCGGTCGTGTCGGCGACCACACAGCGGCGGCTCGAGGGCTACTTCCGGCGCGAGTGGAGCTATGCCATCGACCGGGTGCGCAACATGGCCGACGGCGCACTCTTCATACTGCCGGTGAGCATAGACGGGACGAGCGCAGCGGAGGCGCTGGTGCCGGACAAGTTCAAGGCACTGCATTTCACGCATCTGCCGGGGGGCGAGGTGCGGCAGGACTTCGCACAGCGCCTGACCGACTTCATGAAGGCCCGTCAGCTGTGAACGCACTGCCCGAAAGCGTGACCGAGCACGTCAGTGCTCTCGAGGCGCCCAACGTCGACGAGCGCAATCCGTGGCTGGGACTGGCGTCATTCACCGAAGAAACGCGCGCCTACTTCTTTGGCCGCGAAGAAGAGGTCGCCGAGCTTGCGCGGCGCGTCCAGCGCAAGCTCCTCACCATCCTCTTCGGCCAATCGGGCCTCGGCAAGACCTCGATATTGCGAGCCGGGCTCGTGCCGCGCCTGCGCACGCAGGGTTATTGTCCGGTCTATGTGCGCATCGATTACGCACGCGAGGCGCCGGAGCCTGCGGTGCAGATCAAACAGGCGATAGCCCAGAGCGCACGCCGCTCGGGCGAGTGGACTCAGGTGGGGGTTGCGGTCGAGGGCGAGTCGCTCTGGGAGTTTCTGCACCATCGCGACGATGTGCTGCACAATGAGGCGGGCGCGACGCTCATCCCACTGCTGATCTTCGATCAGTTCGAGGAGATCTTCACGCTCGCGCAATCCGATGACTTTGGGCGCGCGCGTGCGGCGCGCTTCATCGCCGATCTTGCGGACCTCGTTGAGAACCGCCCGCCGAAAGAGCTCGAGGCGAAGCTCGAGGAGGACGAGTCGGCTGCCGAACACTTCGATTTCGCGCGCAGCGACTATCGCGTGCTCATCGCGCTGCGCGAGGACTATCTTGCCCCGCTTGAGGGCTTGAAAGCCGCGATGCCGAGCATCACGCAGAACCGCCTGCGGCTTGCCCCCATGACGGGCCAGCAGGCGCTGGCCGCGGTCATGCGACCGGGCAAGCGCCTCGTCTCCGAAGAGGTGGCTGCCGCTATCGTGCGCTTCGTCGCCGGCGGCGCCGAAATAGCCAATGCCGAAGTCGAACCCTCGTTGCTGAGCTTGATCTGCCGCGAGTTGAACGACACCCGCATCGCCCAGGGGAGGAGCGAGATCTCGCTTGATCTCCTCGCGGGTTCGCACGCCAGCATCTTGAGTAACTTCTATGAGCGCTCGCTCGCCGACCAGCCGCCGGCGGTGCGCCGCATCATCGAGGACGAGCTGCTGACTGCTTCGGGTTTTCGCGAGAACGTCGCCGAGGAGCGCCTGCTGAGCAGTTTCACAGACGCGGGTGCCGCGCCCGACGCGCTCGCGGTTCTAGTCAATCGTCGATTGCTGCGCATCGAAGAACGGCTTGATAAGCGTCGGGTCGAGCTCACGCACGATGTGTTGTGCAGCGTCGTGCGCAGCAGCCGCGACCTGCGCCATGAGCGCGAGGCGCGCGATGCCACCGAGCGGCTGCTCGCCGAGCAGCGCGAGCGCGAGCTCTCGGCACGGCGCTCGCTGGTGCGCGCGCGACAGGTCGCCGTCGTTTGCACGGTGCTCGCCATCGGCGCGCTCGTCGCAGCAGTTCTCGCCTATGTCAGCAACGAGCGCGCCCACCGCGCCGAGCGCCAGGCGGAGGACACCCGCGCCGCCGCCGAGCAGGCGCGCGGTCAGGCCGAGCACCTCCTCGCTTACCTCTCCGATGATTTCGCGCGCGAGCTGGAAAGCTCCGGGCGGCTGGACGTGGTGGCTGAACTGTCCAAGCGTCAAATCGACTACTTCAAGGCGCTGCCGCCAGAGTTGAAGGGGCGGGAAAGCACCCGTAATGGTGCGCTCTCCATGGTGCACTACGCCAGAGCGATGCGCACGTTAGGAAAGATGGACGCGGCGAACGCCGCATCGGCCGAGGCCGTGCGGCTTCTCGAGCAGCTGCGGCAGGACGGTGATGCCTCAGAGGCGACGACCGTCGCCCTCGCCCTGGGCATGATGGTCCAGTCCAAAATATTGTACTCGGAGCAGAATTCATCGGCGCTGCCCACCGCAGCGCGCGCGGTGGCGCTCCTCAAGCCCGTGGCGGAAGCCCCCAAGGCCTCGGTCGCCGCGCGCCGCGCCTACGTGGAAACACTCGTGCATCTCGGTTTCTCGCAGCAAGCGACCGTGAGTCAGGTTCAGGAATCGCTCGGGACATTGCAGCTCGCCATGCACACTGCCGCAGACTTGGGCGGCCTGAATATCGCGAACATCGAAATGGCCGCCTACTACGCTGAAGCCGGAGGCTGGCTGCTGAACGCGCTGATTAACCTCGGGCGCGACGATGACGCCAGGCGGGTCGGCGCGGATGCCGAAACCGTGGCGGATAAAGTGCTTGCGCTGCGCCCCGGGTACCTTCTCGCCTTACACGCGCAACAGTTGATCACGGACTCCCTGGCAGGACTTGCGCTCAATGACTTGCGCCCGAACGAAGCCGTGACACTCGGCAAGCGCAGCGTGGCCGTCTCACTCACCCTCATAAAGTTCGATCCCAACAACATCATTTCCTTCAGCAATTGGGGCGTCGCGCTCAATCAGATCGGAGATGCCGATTGGCAGGCAGGACGGCCTCGCGAGTCGCTGGAATACTACCGGCAGGGGCTCGAGGCGGTTCGTCATGCGGAAAAAGGCGGCGCCAGTTTCCTACTCAATAACATCCTCTTCCCCACGGTGGCCATGGCGGTGAGGCAGGCGGATCTCGGTGATACGGCCGCGCTCGACGCCACGCTCGCTACGGCCGCGCGGGAAATAGCCGAGCTGCGCCGCAGCGAACCTAACAGCCGGGTGCTGCCGCTATTTGGCAACTGCCTGCTCAAGTTTGCCGAATCAAGCGCGGCCCTGTGGCGTGGCGATGCGACGAGCGCACGACGCGCCTCAAGGGCCTGTGTGGGTTCGCTGCAGGGCGTCACACCGCACGGTGCCTTGGAGGAGTTCTGGAAGACTGCGAGCACCTTCTTTGCCGTCGACCTAACCGGTCAAGCCGCGTACATCATGGGCGATACTGCAGCGGCCGAGAGCGACATGCGCGCGGCGCTGGATATACATAAGCACTGGCCTAACCATACGGCCTTTGATCGGCGCGACGAGGCGCGGGTGTCGACGCTGCTCGCCATGGCACTGGCGCGCGAGGGACACGCGGCTGACGCCGAACGGGTGATCGCTCCGGTGGTAAAGTTTCACCGCGAGCTCGCGGCGCGCAATCATGGCGACGAATGGCAGCATGTGGAGCTCGCAAGCGCGCTCTATGCGCAGGCGCTTGCCGACAAGCGGCAGCGCCCTGCACTCTTGAAGGAAGCCGCCGCGCTCATCTCCGGCGTGCCTGCCGAAATGCGCGACTTGCACAGTGTGCGCCTGTGGCGTGATCGCATTCGCGAGGAGCTGCGCGCCCGCACGACCGCGGTGGCGCGCGGTGCGGCGCACCGGGTCGCTGCGTGAATCCCGCACCGCTGCCACTCTTTCACTCAAGCGGACAGCCGGGCTTTTCGACCCTCGTCAGCAACGATCCGCGCCACATCACAGCGCGCAAGTTCGAGCGCGAGGTGCAGGTGCGTTTCGCGCCGGACGCCTGCACCGTGCAGACTCCGGAGGGGCTGGTGCATGCCAGGGCCGGGGATGCGATTATAACCGGCATCGCTGGAGAAACCTGGCGCGTGTCCCGGGCCCACTTTCACGACAAATACCGCCCCGTGCCGCCCGTCGCGCCGGGGGAGCCGGGGGCGTACATGAGCCGCCGCTATCGCATCCTCGGGCTGCAGATGCGGCAACCCTTCGAAGTCGTGCTGGCCGATGGCGTGTCACATCTGGTCGGTCGAGCCGGTGATTGGCTCGTCGATTACGGCGATGGCAGCCTCGGGATCGTGACCCAGCCGATCTTCGCGACAACCTACGAGATTCTCGCTTGAGCTCCGACATGGCGCTGCATCAAGCCATTCAGCGTCTGCTGCTCCTCGGGGTGCGACTGCAGACGCAACCCGCACCGCCCGCGCCGCAGCCACCGCCACGGCTCCTGCCGCTGATTGCGGCATTAGCTCCGGCTCATCACGCCTTCGATCAGCGCGCCATTCATTTCGGCCATCGCTACCGCAGCGGCTACTGGGCCATCTACATGCTGAGCGCGGTCGCGGTGCTGTTCGCGGTCATGCCCTTGGCGCTCGGCTGGGACGACAGCCGCCACGTGCTGCATCCTTTCGTCGGACTTTGGGCGCTCGGCGAAGTCGGCGTCATCGGCGCGGTCGCAGCGATCTATTGGCGCGGCTACCGCAGCGACTGGCAGGGCCAATGGCTGCACGCGCGCACCACCGCGGAGCTCACTTGGTACCTGCCGCTGGTCGCCCCGCTCGTCGACTTTACCAGCCTTGATGGCGGCAATTGGTACACGCGGGTCCTCGACCCGGGTCATCCACTGGATGACGCCGATGACGTCGCGGCGCTCTGCGCGCGCAATGAGTCACTCGCACGCACTCTCCTCGAGCATGCGCTGACCGATCGGGAGTTCGTCGCAAGCTACGCGCGTTGGACCATCGATATCCTGGCAGGCCAGAAGCACTACCATCACCGCGTCGCGATCCGGCAGGATGCGCTGCTGCACCGCGTCCACCGTGTCAACAGCTGGCTCTTTGGCCTCACCGGAGTTGGGGCACTAATGCATCTCGCGGTGCATAATTTGTGGCTGTCGATCATCACGACGTTTTTTCCGGCCCTCGGCGCGGGACTGCACGGCGCGCTCGCGCAGTCCGAGGCCTATCGGCTCGGCGCCACCTCCGAGCGGCTCGTGGGCGAATTGCAGGCCGCGATCGATAAAATCCGCGCAGCGGCCGACGCCGATACGCTCCAGGCCTCCATCGAGGCTGCCATCGCGCTCATTCTCGAGGAACACCAGGACTGGCACATGCTGGTTCGGCCGCATCACCTGCCGCTCGGCTAGCTGCGGCCCAAGGTACGCCCATTGCTGCGCTGCGAATCACCGTCGCGCGGCTTCTTGCGCGGCCCCATGCGGCGCCGCAGGCCATCGCGCCATCCGAGGAACACGGCCGCCAATTTGCTGCCTTTCTCCTGCTCATAGAGCGCGATGCGCTTCCAGGATTTGATGCAGCTCAGAAAACTCATCAGCGCCCAGGATCCGAACGGGTAGTTGCCGCTCTCGCGGATCATGACCGTGTGATTTCTGGCCATGTAGTAGCGGCGATCCGCAGAATGATTGCTCGTCCACTTCTTCATCCACAGCAGTCTGTGCTGTGTGGGTCTGCCAATCGAATGGAACATCAGCGGTCGGCGCGTCTTCAGTACCCGATAGCCCTTCGCTCTTGCCCGCAAGCAATACTCGGTATCGACGTAGTCTATAAAGAAATCCTCCCTGAAGGGCCCGATAGCCAAGAAGGCTGGCAAGGACAGCAACGAGCCCGTGGTGATCACCGCTGCAACCTCGTCCCATTGCGCGCCACAGGAGTCAAATTGGTGCGCCTTCGCCGAGCGTCGGTGCTTCTCCCAAAAATTTGAGCCAATGATCGCGAGCCGCTCTTTATCAGGGTATTTCTCCTGAATGGCGCACAGAGTCGCAACCAAGTCGTCTGCAATGCGGGTATCCTGGTCAAGCAGCAGAACCCACCGATATCCGAGTGACGCGGCCTGCTGAAGGCCGATATTGAGGGCGCGGGCCACACCGAGGTTTTCCGGGTTCAATACCAAAGCCACCGCATCATTCCCGGTGCTTTGCCGCAGCGTCGTGACTTCATGATCCGCCGAGCCATTGTCTACAAGCACGGCAGCACCAACTTGCCGAGAGATGTCTCTCAGCCTCCGGGGAAATTCGGCTTCCGGATGGTATGTCACCACGATGGCACATATATCCTTGCACTGCAGTGGCTCAGACACGCGTTTCCTCGCGCTCAGCGTAGCGCTTCACGGACGTCTCGATAAGCTGCCTGACGATCGCCGAGCTACGCATATTCTGGGCGCACGCGGCGCAAGACGCGAGCCGCAGCGATGGTTGTTAACTGCTGCCAATGAGTCCAGCGGTCACGTTGATCGCAAACCCGAGTACCGCCGCGTTAAAAAAGAACGATATCACCGTGTGCGCGATCACCACCCTGCGGATTGCGACTTCATTTGTCGCCACATCCGCCGTTTGACACGCTGCAGCGATGGTGAACGAAAAGTAGGCGAAATCCCAGAACACCGGCATCGTAGTCTGCGGAAAATGCAGCGGACGTTCCTCATCCACGACGCTGTAGAACATATCGGCGTAATGCAATGTGAAAAGCGTCGGGACCAGCGTCCAGGAGCTTGCGACGGTGAGGGCTGCCAGCGCCAGGTGTGCGCCCCGCTCGGCTCCGGCTGTTTGTTTAATGGTTGACAGCAGTTCCACGATCGCCACCAGGCTGAGCAGTGCTGCCGCGACGGCAAACATCATAATGACGGGAGCGGCCGCGTCCTCCTCTATGAAACGGGAGCACAGCTCCTGCGCGGACAGGCGCGTGATCCACGCGTACAGCAGGATCAGGAAGAGGGCCACCCCGCAGTTCCAGCAGATCAAAACGCGGCTCACGGTGGACCAGTGAGCGGGCAACACGAAAAAAACCGCGATGCCCGCGATCACTGCGATCCACAGGCGTAATTGATTGAGTGCAAGTTTGGGTATTCGCATGGTCGACACCGATATGCGCCGTTGCCGCCTATTCAATCATCAGCACGGCGATCGACGCCCCCGCGAACGCGAGTGCCGCCATCACGAGGAGCACCAGATAAATGGTGCCGACAAACGAATCTTTCGAAATCTGCTCCAGGCTGAGGCGTTCCGCGGCGCTAAACTGCGCCGGCGCGCGCGGCATGACGAAGCCGCCGCGGACCGCATCGACTTCGCGGCGAACCTCCGAACTCGGCTGCGCCCGCCGCAGGTGTGCATCAAGCTCCAGGTCGAGTACGCGCAACGCCACGGTGCCCATGATCGCGATCACGAGAAGCCCCGCTACCGATGCGGCTGCGTTGTTGATGCCGGACGCGACACCGGTCTGATCCTGCTTCACCGCATTGAGAACGGTCGTCGTCAGCGGCGCAATGGTGATCGCCATGCCGAATGCAAGAACCACCATCGGCAGGACGAATGAGAAATAACGGCCGTCGCCGCTCAAGAGCGCCAGTAAGACGAGCGCGACTCCCGCGATGGTGGGGCCGATGATGAGCGGCCAGCGGGCTCCAAAGCGGTCCATCAACCGCCCGGACCATTTGGAGAGCGCACCCAGGATCACCGCGAAAGGCACGAAGATCGCGCCCGCCGCAGCGGCTGAATAACCGTGCACCTGAATGATGAGAAACGGTACGAAGAAAAATGTACCGGCGAGTGCGCCATATAAGAGAAGCGTCAGCAGGTTCACGCCGGAGAATTGCCGTGAGCGGAAGAGCCCGAGCGGCACCATCGGTGCGGCACTCTGCCTCTCAATCCAGAGAAACACGAGCAGCAACGCGGTGCCGACCGCAATCGTGCCGCTGACCGCGGCGTCGCCCCAGCCGTGCGCGGCAGCCGCGATCAATCCGTAAACGATCGCCCCCAGGCCCACAAAGACGCTCAGCGCACCCGGCCAGTCGAGGCTCGCGCGGCTTTCGGCCTCGCGACTCTCGGCGAGGTAGCGCACGGCAATCCACAGCGTCGGCACGGAGAGAATCGGATTGATCAAGAAGATGGCGCGCCACGACAGATGATCCACGATCCATCCGCCAATGATCGGACCTGCTCCTGCGGCGACGGCCGACGCGCCCGACCACACGCCAATCGCCGCGCCGCGCTCCTTTTCGTCGTAGACCGCACTGATGAGCGCCAGACCGCAGGGGATCAGGAAAGCCGCACCGACCCCCTGCAGGGCGCGCGCGCTGATCAGCGTGTCCGGACTCGGCGCAAGCCCGCAGGCAATGGATGCAAGCGTGAAGACGCTGACGCCGATCATGAAAATCCGCCGCCGCCCGAAGCGATCGCCCGCCGCGCCGCCGATCAAAAGCAACGCGGACATGCACAGCGTATAGGCGTTGATCACCCACTGCATGGCCGACAGCGACGTGTGCAGGTCTGCTTCCATGCGCGGCAGGGCCACGTTGACGACGGATTCGTCGACGAAGGCCATCGTCGAGGCCAGCACCGCGCAGATGAGTACCCAGCGTTTCTGGTGTGTGTCGGTGATGATTGCAGGCGGCGGCATGCGGGCTATCGTACACAACTGCATGCGCCATAAAGATTTTTCGCGGCCACCGCGAGAAAGTTCGCTTGTTAACGAACGCCCGACATTGCAAATCTTTGCGGCTCTGCAAAGAGTTCTGGCTGCGCCGGGGCGTACATGGATAAGTTTCTTGCCGTGGCGTCCAGGCTCTTCAAGTCTGCGAGGTGATGGCTCGCACCGTGAGTGCGTTGCCCAGTGCGGCATGAGCGGCGGTGTTGTCAAAAATGCACCAGGTCGCCGTGGCACGCACACGGCTCGCGTCGAGATCACGACGTGTGCTCTCAAGCGCGTGTTGATCGTAGTTCGAGTAATAAATGTGCGGCGAGCCGTGCAAGCGGTGGCAGGCCAGAGCGCGCCAGCCGCCCGGCGTAGCGTCCCTCCCGCATCGCGGCGGATCGGCCGCTACCCGCGCAATCTCGTGAGCCGACAGGACGACATCGGCGGCCTGCGCAAACCAGCTGCGATGTCGCGGCTCGCAAGCCACGCCCACACGCGCGTCAAAGCGCGCCCGCGCAGAGCCGCAAAAAACTGAGTCGCGCACTCGACGTCAAAGGCCAGGCTGGGTGGCAGCTGCACCAGCAGCACGCCAAGGCTCGTACCCAAGCCAGCCACTTCGGCGGCGAAGCTGTCGAGCCGCTCTTCGCTGTCGACGAGGCCGCACACAGGGGTGATCTGCCTGGGAATCTTGACGGCAAAGCGAAAGTGCGGCGGCACGCTGCCCGCCCAGCGCTCGAAAGTCTGGCGTCGATGGGGCCGATAAAAGGAGGAGTTGATCTCGACCGCGTTCAATCGCCTCGCGTAGCGCTCCAGGTGCGCGCCGGTGCCGCAAGACTGCGCTGCGTACTGCGACGGGACATTCCAGCCGGCGGTCCCCATGAGCGGCGGATGGCTCGACGCGGGCAACGCGCGCTCCGCCGGGACGGAGGCTGCGCCTGCACACTTTCGCATGAAGGTCTTTCCGATCAACGACTTAATTTCAGGGCTTGCGGGTGCGCTACCAACTGTTTAAATATACAGCTTCCCGACCCTCTAGGCTTCCGCCATGACATCTGCACCTCGATTGCTCCTCGACACCTCGATCGCGAATCTCCATACGCTCGCGGCATTCCTGGCCGAAGAACTCGGAAACTGCGCGCGGCAGTCGTCGGTTCCAAGTCCAGAGGCTCGAGCCTGCCGAGAAGCCTTGCTGACGATCAGCGTGTTGATTCCAAAGCTGCGGGCTGCCCGCTATGTCGTGACGGACGCTGCAATCCCCGTGCGGCGCTGCGCCACCTGTGACGATGATTAAAGACCGCGGGTTAATGAACACGTTGCAAGAGTCAGTTCGTACGCAACGTGTCCTCCGTGCGTGTCGGCCGCTCGGCGTGCGCCGTTCTCGTCTCGCAATGCGGGGGGCGCCGCGAATGCGCTGGATGGTCCGCGCTGGTTCCTTTGCTGCGGCACGAGAAAAGCTCGACCGTTGATTTACGCGCGGCGCATCCGGGCCGTAGCGCTCAGCGGCCCGAGCGGCCGGTCGCATGAACAATGGATTCGCCGATCGAATCTGAAACCTCGCGAGCTACGGGGGCGCCGCGATGATCTGTTGCGTAGAAGAAACACATTGCTAATCTGGCGGCTGCCCGTTAATTTGTACAGATAAATAAAATTAAGAGTGCTGTTCGAGAGGCCGAAATCGGAAGATTATTCTCGGGAGTAACCGTCATGCGATGCGAGAATTTTTCGGACTTGTCGCGCAGCATCCACGTCAATCCGCGCTTCGCTGCGACCGTCCTCTGCATCCTCCTCGGCCTGGGATTCGCGCCGGCCAGCCGCGCTGCAGATGCGCCGCCGAGTGCCGATGCGACGAGCACGGAAATCGCGCCGGTTATGGCGGAAATCACCGTTACCGCCACGCGCCGCGAGGAATCTCTGAGCAAGGTGCCGATCAGTATTAGCGCCTTCTCCCAGGAAACGATGGACGAGAAAGGCGTCAAGGACATCACCGACCTCGTGCGCTACACGCCCGGAGTGTCCATCGATCAGACCGGCACGAATGCGATTTCCATCCGCGGCATCTCCTCCTCCGGCGGCGCAGGCACCACCGGCATCTACATCGACGACACGCCGATTCAAATGCGCTCGCTCGGCTTCAATCCGGACGACACGCTGCCGAAGACATTCGACTTGGATCGGGTTGAGATCCTGCGCGGGCCGCAGGGCACTTTATTCGGCTCGGGCTCCGAGGGGGGCACGGTGCGCTACATCCTGTCGCAGCCGAGCCTCACGAAGGACAGCACTTATGTGAAGACCGAAGTGTCGTACACCGAGTACGGGGAGCCGAGCTACGAGGCGGGCGTCGCACAGGGTGGTCCAATCGTCGATGGGGTACTGGGCTTCCGCGTCAGCGCCTGGTACCGCAAAGACGGCGGCTGGATCGATCGGATAGATCCGACCACTCGTGCGGTCGTCGACAAGAATGCCAACACGGATGAAACGCTGGTGCTGCGCTTGGCGGGCATCTGGCAGCCGGTGAGCGCAGTCTCCTTCACCCCGAGCTTCTTCTATCAGAACCGCCAGGAACACGATGATTCGACCTACTGGCCGGTGTACTCGGATGCGGATTCCGGGCATTTCAATAATGCCAATCCCGACAGAAATCCCGTGCCCGACAAATTCTACCTGCCGGCGCTGAAGATCGAGGCCGATCTGGGGAAGGCGCGTCTCGTGTCCAATACATCCTATTACCACCGCGACGAGACCACGGGTTACGAGGGAACGGTCTACAACCTGAGCTTTTTCCAAGGCCTCGGCTGGCCGGCCGCTGTCGCGATTTTGGGATTTCCGCTTCCGTTTTTGCATCCCGATGAATACCCCCTCATCGACACGAGCGGCATTCATCTGCCGCCGGGGCTCACAAATTACCGCTCCCCGGCGACGGTTCAGAACCAGCAGCGCAGCCTCACGCAGGAGATCCGACTCGAGTCGAACGATCCCACGAGCCGGCTCACCTGGACCATAGGCGCCTTCTGGCAACTTACGCGTGAGTTGAGCCTCGAGGAAATCCACGATCCCATGCTCAATGTCCTGCTCGAAAACTTTTACGGTGACAATGCCCTTGATATCTTCGGCGAGAACATCCTGCCGAACGGGGACTCTTACTACAACACCAACACGACGCATGATCGGCAACTCGCCGGATTCGGTGAACTCACTTACAGCCTCACCGACCAATGGAAGCTCACCCTCGGTGGCCGCGTGGCGAAGACTTCATTCGATATTACTCACTTCACCGACGGGCCCGAAAATTTCGGCCCGACGCTGTACGCGCCTGGTGTGCCCGGACCGTTGAGCGCATCCGAGCATGAGACGCCCTTCACCCCAAAGGCTGGGGTGAGCTATCAAATGGACCCCAACCACCTCTTCTACTTTACCTACGCCAAGGGATTCCGCGTCGGCGGCGCGAATCCGCCGCTGCCGTCGTACTGCAAGAATGATCTCATCGCCGAAGGCTACGCGAGCGGCCAGGCGCCAGCGACCTTCAAGTCCGATTCGACGCAGAGCTACGAAATCGGCTCGAAGGACAACTTCGCCAATGTATTTAGGATCGCGACGAGCGTCTACTACATAAAGTGGAACGACATTCAGCAGAACGTGTATACCCCCGGCGACTGCGGTCTGCAGTTCACGGATAACCTCGGCACAGCGGTGGCTAAGGGTTTTGATCTGCAAGCCGACGCCGCTTTGGGCGCGTTCACGCTCGAAGCAGCCATCGGGTATACGGACGCGCGCTTCATCGCGACCTCGAAGAACGATCTTGCGATCGATGGCGACGCGATCTCGGGGCAATCTGCGATCAACGGCAGCCCGGGCGCGAATCCGCCGTGGAACGTGGCTGTCGGCCTGCAGTACAACTTCACCGCCGCCGCGCATCCCAGCTTTGCACGCCTGGATTACGAATTCTCAAGCCGCAATCCATGGCTGGCACCGATACAGGACCCGAACTCATCCCAGTACACCAAGTTTCCCGTCCCAATTTCGTACACGCTGCCTTCGACGACATTCGTGCAGTTTCGAACGGGCACGAATTTTGGCGGCTGGCAGGTTTCTCTCTTTGTCGACAACCTCTTAAATTCGCACACGACAACCAACTACGAACGAACCTTTCTAGATAGCAACAACCCGAATTATCCGCCGCCGGGCCCGCAGTACAATAATTACACCTTCAGGCCCCGCACCATAGGCATCACGGGTACCCTGCACCTTTAGCGCTGCGCACACGCGTCGGGCGCGCACACAGCCGTGCGTCATTCTCGTGCCCGGACCGCGACTTCGGCTGAGCGCGGGAGTCATAGGTAGAAATCGAACTCGCGGATGAAGAGGTCCTCGATCATCGCGGCGTACTCCTTGCGCTTGAGCTCGGCGAAGAGCTGCAGATACTTCGGTGAGATATGCGCGGCGAGCAGGCTCGAATGCTCGAGGCGCTCGAGCGCGGCCAGCAGGTCGCGCGGAAAGTTCGGATCCGGGCCCGATGCGACGCGCCCCACGGCAGGCGCGGTCGGGCTCAATCGCTGCTCCAAGCCGTGCAGAATGCCCGCCAGAATTGCCGCGACGACGAGGTGCGGGCTTGCATCGGCGCCTGCAACCCGATGCTCGATGCGGCGACCCGGGCCGTGTGCCGCCGGCACGCGAAACGCGACGGCGCGGTTATTGTGCCCCCAATCGCGCGTAGTCGGCACGAACGGGCCCAGGTAACGACGATAGGAGTTGAAGTTGGGAGCGCAGAGGCCCACCGAGTCGAACATCAGGGCCTGCATTCCCGCGACCGCCTGCTGCAGCAGGACCTCGCCGCCTTCGAGGCCGAAGCGGTTGGCGCCGCCAGTATCGGCGAGACTTACGTGCACGTGTAAGCCGCTGCCCGCCTGCCGTGCAAAGGGCTTCGCCATGAAGGACGCGCGCATGCCCATCGAGTGCGCGACGCCTTTGACTATTCTCTTAAGGAGGACGGCGTGATCCGCAGCCAGCAGCGGGTCTGCGACGTGGCGCAGATTGACCTCGTACTGGCCGATGCCGTACTCGGCGACGGCGCCGCACACGGGCACGCTCTGCGCGGCGGCGGCCTCGACCACGCGGTTGAGAACGACTGAGCTCTCCTCGATGGCATCCATCGAAAGATTTGCGGCGCGCCGTGGCGCGCTGCCGTGACCGGGCAGGATTGCGAGCGCGATGCCGCCATCTGCGCCGCGTTGCGGATCGACAAGGTAGAACTCGAGCTCGCAGGCGACGACCGGGTGCACGCCCACCTGCCGGCACTGTGCGACGACTGCGCGCAGCACTTCGCGCGGATCGAACCACAGAGATTCCTTGGTGTCCGCATGACGCATGCTGCAGAGGACCTGAGCAGTGCTCGAGCGCGCCCACGGCACCAGATGCAACGTACTCGAGATTGGCAGCGCGGTGCCATCGGGATCGCCGTCGCTTGCGCCCATGCCCTGCACGTTGTGCCCGAGGCCGCGTACGTCGGCAATCAGCGCGCAAGATGAAAACTGCACGCCGTTCGTGAAGGCTTGATGCGCATCAGCCAGCGCCAGGCGCTTACCGAGCGTGTTGCCGTTGATATCGATGATGAATGCATCGAGCGCGGTAAGCTGCGGGTGCGCCGCCGCGAACTCCAGCCATTCTTTGAGAGCGGCTGACCCGGCAATAGGCTCGTTCATGATGCGGCTCCCTTGCTTTCTAAAGGATGCAGACTGATCACAGACGGTCACGAAGCGCGTACAGCGACATGGCGGCGACGAGCGTCGGCCAACGCAATGCCGGGCCTCCCGGAAATCGCGGCACCGGCACGCGCGCGAATGCTTCGAACGCACGACGCTCGCCGGCGATCGCATCGGCGACGATCTTGCCTGCGTAGGGCGCAAGCAGGACTCCCAGACCCGAGAAGCCGCTCGCGTTGTAAAAGCCGGGCTCGAGCTCGCGGATGAAAGGCATGCGTGTGGGTGTGATCGCCAGAGTGCCGCCCCACGCATAATCGATGCGCAGTGCGCTCAACTGGGGGAACACCTTCAGCAAATTGGGGCGGACGAAGGCTGCGATGTCCTTGGGGAAGCGGTAGCTATAGGTTTCGCCGCCGCCGAACAGCAGCCTATGGTCGACCGTCATCCGGTAATAGTTGACGACGAAGCGCGAGTCAGCCACTGCATAGCCGTGCCTGATAATCGCAGCAGCGCGCTCGGCGCCGAGCGGCTCCGTCACGGCGATGAAGTTGTTGATGGGCATCACGTGCGCTTCGACTTCGCGCGAGATGCCACGCAGATAGCCATTGCAGGCGAGGATGACCTGGCTTGCGCGCACCTCGGCCCGCGCAGTCGTAACGACAAGCGCGCCGCGCTGGCGCTCGACCTTCAGAATCTCAGCGCCCTCGTGCAGCTGCGCTCCGTGACGTTCGGCACCGCGGGCGATACCCAGCACGAAATTGAGCGGATGCAGGTGTCCGCCGCGCGCATCCAAGGAGGCGCCGTAGTAGCCGTCGGTGGCAACGAGGCTGCGGATTTCCTCTTGGTCGACGTAGCGAATGTGCGCATAACCGTATGCTTCTTGCAGGTGGGTCACGTAGCGGCACGTCGCGCGCGTATAGCGCGCCTTATGGTCGGCATGCAGCAGTCCCGGGCGGTAGTCGCAGTCGATGGCGCAGGTCTCAACAAGCTCGTCGAAGTGGGCACGCGCGGCGAGCGCAAGCTCCCAGAGCTTGTACGCATCTCTGGTGCCGAGCTTGCCCTCGAGCCAGTTCTGGTCGCGCCGCAGCCCGACATGCATTTGACCGCCATTGCGCCCGGAAGCGCCCCAGCCAATACGCGACTGCTCCAGCAGTTTGACCTTCAAGCCGCGGCGCGCCAGATGCAGTGCGGCGGCGCAGCCGGTAAAGCCGCCGCCCACGATGCACACATCGCAGGCATGCGCGCCATCAAGGGGCGCCGCGGCAACCGGATGCGCCACGGTCGCCGCATAGTACGAAGGCGCGTGGACGAGGCTCGGAGCGAGCGCGTTAGCAATTTGAGGATTTGCCATGGGATGCACCGCGCCGTGACGCGGCTGGCGCTCGCCCGCCTGAAGTGTGATCACAGATTACGGCTGTGAGAATACACCAGCGGCGCACCGCCGCCAAGCTCGCCGGAGCTTACGGCGCCTCGAAGCCGCTCGCGCCAATCAGGCCCATACCGTCGCGGATGTCTGCGACGAGCGCGCGCTTCAGGCCCGCGGCGTCGCGCGCGCGCAGTGCACGGATCATGAGTTCGTGCTGGTCCGTGAGATTGGCGGTGCCGAAGCGCCCATAGACGACTCGCATGAACGGGCCGAACTGCAGCCACAGCGTCTCGATGAGCTGCAGCAGCGTGCGGCGCGGCTGCGCGGAATAGATGAGAAAGTGGAAGTTGAAATTGCCTTCCATGTAGGCATGCACGTCGCCCGTCTGCAGTGCCTGCCCGATGGCATCGTCGGTTGCCTTGAGTTTCTTAAGGCGCGCCTTGTCGATTACCGGTAGCGCGGCGAGCGCGGCTTCCGGCTCGAGCAGTTCGCGGCAGCGCAGCAGATCACGAAATCGATCCGCCGTCATCGGCGGCACGACGATCTTGCGTTTGGAGCGAATCTGCACGGCTCCTTCCGCCGCAAGCCGGCTTAGCGCCTCACGCACCGGAGTCTGGCTCACACCGAGCTCATGCGCGAGTCCCCGGGTGGAGAGCGTGCTGCCGGGCATAATCTTTCCGGTCACGAAGCGTCTGCGCAGCTCCTGGTGCACGTTGGCGTGCAGCAGCGAGCCGGAATTCGCGCGTGCAGACGGCAACGAGTTTAGGCCGCAGCAGCCAGCGCGCGCAGTTGCGCGTGCGCCTCGGTCAGCGAGCGTTCGAGTATGCTCACCAGCTGGTCGATCTCCGCATGCGTGATGATGAGCGGCGGACACATCACGATCGAGTCGCGGATCGCGCGCACCATGAGGCCGTTCTTGATACAGGCATCACGCACCAGCGGCCCGGCCGTGCCTTCCTTGCCGCAGAATCTCTGATTCGTGCCCTTGCGCGCGACGATTTCGACCGCGCCAATCAGTCCGAGCGAGCGTGCCTCGCCGACGATCGGATGAGCGTCCAGGGTCGCCAGCGCGCGCGCCAGATAGGGACCGACGTCTTGCGCAACACGCTCCACGAGTCCTTCGCGCGCAATGATTTCGAGATTCCTCAGCGCCACAGCTGCCGCCGTGGGATGCCCGGAGTAGGTATAGCCGTGCACGAAGTCACCGCCCAAGCGCTTGAGCTCCGCCACGATGGGCGCGGAGACTGCCGTGGCAGAGATCGGCAGGTATCCGGATGATAATCCCTTCGCCATCGACACCATGTCCGGCTTGATGCCGTAGTGCTGAAAGCCGAACCAGCGCCCGAGGCGGCCGAAGCCGCAGATGACCTCGTCGATGATCAAGAGGACGCCGTATTTCTTGCAGATGGCCGCCACGCGCGGCCAGTAGCCTTGCGGCGGAATGATGACGCCGCCCGCACCCTGCACCGGCTCGCCAATAAAAGCGGCCACATTTTCCGGGCCGACTTCGAGGATGCGAGCCTCGACCGCGTCGGCCGCGCGCGCGGCGAACGCTGCTGGGTCCTCACCGAGCCCCTCGCCAAACGCATACGGCTGCATGACGTGCTCGATGCCCGCAATGGGGAGCTTGCCCTGCGCATGCATGAGCTTCATCCCGCCCAGGCTTGCGCCCGCGACGGTCGAGCCGTGATAGGCATTCCAGCGGCTGATGAAGATCTGCCGCTGCGGCTCGCCACGCAACGCCCAATAATGGCGCGCGAGCCGGAATGCAGTGTCGTTGGCCTCAGACCCCGAGTTGTTGAAGAAAATATGCGTCAGGTCGTGACCGAGACGCGCCGCAAGCTCGGCCGCCAAGCGAATGGCCGGCGCCGTCGCAGTCTTGAAAAAAGTGTTGTAGAAGGGCAGCTGCAGCATCTGCTCGTAAGCGACGCGCGCCAGCTCCTCACGGCCGTAGCCGACGTTCACGCACCACAGTCCCGCCATGCCGTCGAGCATGGCGTGTCCTTCAGCGTCGTGAATCGTACAGCCCTCGGCGCGCACGATAATGCGGCTGCCGCCTTGTTCAGACTGCAGTTTATAGTCGCTGTGCGCCGGCAGATGATGCGCGACATCCAGGCGCCGCAGCTCCGCCAGATCCGCGCTCGAGAGGTGGAATTTCATAGCTAACAAATTACCGGTACGCACGCGTGCCGTCAAGAATCTGTGATCGCAGATTGGCGGGCGCGCGCGTCGAGACCGGCTGGAGAATCAGCGCTGCTGAGCCTCGCCCGGCGCAGGCCGGAGCGTTGGCGCCTGCGCAGTCGTGTCAGGGCCGGCGGATCGCGTCCGAGCCAGCAGGGCACGCAGCGCGAATTCGAACTGCCCGGCATGATTTAGCCGACGCGACAGCAGGCGACGTGCATGGGCGATCTCGCCCATGCGGATCTGCGCGGCCGCGGTGACGGTCGTAAGATAGGCGAGGTCGTTGTCCGAGGGGGACGAATCAGACCCGAGAAGCTCCGTGCCGAGCCGCGCGATATCCGGGGCGCTGCGCTGTGCAATCGCAGCAAGCAAGTCCGGCCACGCCTTGTGTGCGCCCGTCACCTCGCGATAGCACGGGCTGGATGTGACCTTGTCCCATATTTCCTCAAGCTCGGCCGCGTTCAGATACGCCGCCGTGTCGTCGCTGATGTTCCTGACGGCATCTTGCCACGCATCCTGCGCCTCCTTCGATGCACACCGCTCGCGAGCCGTATCAATGAGCCACAGGTATCTCGCGCTCAACGGATCAAGATTGTCGAGGCTGCCACTCGATACAGCGCGGCGAATTTCGACCGCCCTGCGCACCAGACGATCCCTGAAAAGCGCACTGTCGATGGCGGGCTCGGCTGTTGGACCTTGCGAAGGCGCGGTGCCGGCGAGCAGTTCCATGAGCGGAACGGGCAAGACGGTGAGTGCCGGCAACTCGACCGCGTTCTGCCGCAGGTAGCGCAAGCGGGGTGCGTTGAGATCCACAAAGGGATAGAAGTCTGAATTTGGCGGAACGCGTATGGCCTGCAGCGCCGGACCCAGCGTTGCGTTATCGCCAATTTCCCGCGACTCAAAATCGGCGACCGATTGTACGCCGACTCGCCGTAATTCCGCGCGCAACAGCGGCGATTGAAGGCGACGCTCATCCGGAGGCCGCAGCGCTGCGCCGCGCGTTGCTATGATCAGGATGTCCAGATCGTCGATATTGTAAAGCGCGTACGCGCCAAAGTGCGGAGTGAGCGCCTTGACGACCGAAGCGATCACTCCGATGTTCGTTTCATAGACCTGCATCCACTGCACGAAGTACCCATCGGGAGCAAGGTGCTGCGCGATACGACGGTAAAACTCATCCGAAAATAGAGTTGCGACTCCGCTCACCCACGGATTGGATGGTTCGGAAACGATCAGATCGTACGGCTCGCGTGCGCTTGCAAAAAAAGTCTTCGCATCATCGTAGACAATGTGGCTGCGCGGATCCTCAAACACGTTATGGATGCGAGGGCCAAAGCCCTGGCGCGCCGCTTCGACCATAAGCGGTTCGATCTCGATCGAGTCAAGCCGCCTGACGAGCCCGCTCGTAAGCAGCGTATGCGTCGTCAGCCCCGACCCGAACCCGATGTTGGCGACGCGCGCCGGGTGCGGGTGCATGCTGAGCGGTATTGCTGCGGCCAGCACCATGGTGCTTTCGTCGATTGTTGCGGGGGCCGGCCCCATTTGGATGCCCGCGTCCGGCTTGCCGTTAGTGGCAATCGTCACGGTTCCATCCTGCTCGACCAGGCTGATGGTTGCCGTCTTGCCGTCGCGCAGGAAGGTAACGCTCGCGCCCTGCGGCAGTGTTGCAGATCCTGTGCGATACACACCGGAGGTCATCCGCACCGGATCCAATTTCACGATGAATACGCTCAAGCCGAACACGCCAATGCACGCCACCATCGCGACGGCCGCCGCTCGCGACGGTACGCGACGGCCGGCAAGGAGCCGCGACAGTCCCAAAGCCATGTGAATGGCAGCTCCCGCGAGAATCACACCCTTGATCCCGATGACCGGCATGAGCACGTGGATCGTCAGGAGCACGCCCGCGATTGCGCCGAGGGTGTTTGCCGAATAGATCGTGCCGATGGCGCGTTCGGCGGTGCCGCGGCGCATGAGTTCATGCGTGAGCAGCGGCAGGGTCATTCCTGCGCAAAAAGTCGCCGGAATCATGATCAGGGCTGCGATCAATTGGCTTATCAGATTGAACGCCACGTAGCCGTTTGCAGTGCGCGCAAAAGTCCCCAAAAACCAGGCCATGAAGCCAAACGTCAGGTTGTAAGCCGGCAAGGTGAGCGCCGCCAAGACGCCCATGGCGACCATGACATAGGCGAGGTATGACACCGCATCGCGAATCTGCTCGATGCGTCGGCGCACGTACAGCCCGCCGAATGCCAGCCCGAAGATAAACGCGCTCAGCATGAGCTCGAATGAATGTGTCGAGCTCCCGAGAACCAAGCTGAGCATCCGGATCCAGCCGAGCTCATACATGAATGAAGCCGCTCCGGTGAGGAATGCGGCAACCGTGAACCATCTGGCCAACCTGTCTGTGCCGGAGAAGGGTGCGGACGCAGCCTGCGGCGCGTAAGGGGACTCCGCCTGCCCACGCACGATCACCCAGATCCCTACAGCCAGAGCGATGTTGAGTACTCCGGCGGTCAGGATGGTACCGGGCAGACCTACCGCCTTAATCAGTACGAAACCGCTGACGAGAACTCCGATCGCGGCGCCCAGACTGTTGCTGAAATAAAGAGTAGCCAGTGTCTCGCCCGGTCGCGCCGGCCAGCGGCGGATCAGCCCGGCGCTAATCAGTGGAAAGGTCATGCCGAGAAGCACTGACTGCGGAAGAATGAGCAGCGCGGCCAATGACCATTGATAGGTATGAATCAATAATCCCGAGGCAAGCGCGGGTATCACCGATGCATATGAGAAATTGACGGCTGCAACGAATACTTGATGAAAAAACAGGCCCAGTATCCCAATCAGGCCCTCGACCAATACGTATCCCCAAAGGAGACGCCTGATGCGCAAGGAATAGCGCGCAACCGCCCAGGATCCGAGCGCCATTCCACCCATGTAGATGGCGAGCACAAGGGTCTGCGCGTAGGCGGCATGACCCAGGAAAAGCTTGAGGTAGTGCGACCAAATGGATTCGTAAATGAGTCCGGTGAACCCGGATACGATGAACACTCCGAGCAAAACTCGTCGTCGCACAAAATCGGGCATCTGCATCGTTGACCTGAAATTGTCTGCGTGCTACGTGCACACTACAACATGACGTAAATCGTGGACAAAGAATGCTCGTACGCGCTCACGCTCCGCGCAGGAGGGCATGCAGCTTCTGGCAGCATGACTCGTGTAATGCTACTGGATTGCAACCATCTCGAGATTTTCGAGCAGAAATGCACCGAGCGTCGGCCGTCGGAGCTAAAAGATGAAGTACGCTCACGGCGTCCGCCTTGTCCGCCGTGAAGCTGAATTCGTGATTTCAACTTTCGCAGGCGGTTTGCGCATTTAAACCAGGAGTATTGCTATTTTCATGCGCGCGAGCGCGGCAACGCGGCGCGACCTTACGTAACGCCGCTGCGGCCGGGGGCGCAATTTCTCGGTACCTCGGAGGGCGTTGGCAAAGCGGGGTGCGGATCGTGCCCGTAAAAAAAACGCTCCGCCGAAGATTGCCGGCGGAGCGCCGGGGAGTTACATCACCACTAGCGGTGCGCAGATACTCTGCGCCCCGCTCAATGAAGTGTCAGCTAGTCGGCGTTCTCGTAAACAACGCCGTCTGGTGATGGATCCAGCGCCTCGATCCCCGCGGCTTCGTGGATCTCACCCTCGTCGCCATCGTGTTCGGGGTAAATAGGCGGATCGCGCATGGGCTCATGTTCACGCGGATCTTCCGGTGTGGGGTGTGAGGGTGACGCGGGCGTCTGGCCGGAGCCTGGCTGCTTGGGGTTGGTCATGAAATCTCTCCCGGTGCTGTGCCTCGTCACGATAGGGCATTGGGCGGGACCGTCCAGTCAGTGCAGTGCACGGCCGCCGCGAGCAAACGTCCGACACGCGTGTCAGCGAATTCTGACACCAACGGCCCTCACAAGCGTGCCCTGCGCTTGCGGAGCACGCCCTATGGTCTCCGGGTTCAGCTATTGAGCCTTGATTGTGAGGTCGTTCTCGACGTGCGCTACACCTTTGACTCCGCTCGCATCCTGCTCAGCCTTTTGCTTTTCCATGTCCGACCCCACCACGCCCGTCAGCATGACGGTCCCGTCCTTCGTCGTCACATGGATGTGCCTAGCCTTGGTCGTGCTGTCTTTGGTGAGTTCAGCCTTGACCTTGGTAGTAATATAGGAGTCGGTCACCGGCTGATCGCTCTTCATGCTCGTGTCGTCGGCGAAAACCGCGCCGGCCACGAGGCCCAAGCCCACGATGCCCGCCGTACCCCACACTCTCTTGCCACGCATATACATACCTCTTTATAAAAAGAACCCGACGGTGATAGAACCCATGAGCGACCATTCGGTTCCCCAAAGCCAAGCGATTCCCATTCTATTGATTTCAATGAATTTTCCGACCCTCGTCGACGCTAATCGGATGGCGGCAGTCCGCGGCCGACGCGCAGCGGAATTACTGGCGCAATGCATCCAGCTCGCGCACGCTCGGCCGCCTGACAGCGGACCCGGAGGATGCGCATGACGAGCGCAACCCATTTGCATCCTGACGCTCCTGGCGTGGACCTGGGCGCGCTGTGGATGCCGTTTACACATAATCGCTACTTCAAGAAGCATCCGCTGCTCGTCACCGGAGCGCGCGGCTGCCATTACACGCTGGCGGATGGCCGCAGCGTTTTTGACTGCCTTTCGGGGCTGTGGTGCTCGCCGCTCGGACATGCGCACCCCGCGCTGGTGCGTGCCGTGCAGCGCCAGGTCGAAAGCCTCGATTACAGCCCGGGCTTTCAACTCGGCCACGAGGCGGCATTCACCCTGGCAGCCCGCATCGCCGCCCTCGCCGGCCGGCCTAACGATCAGGTGTTTTTCGTCAACTCCGGCTCCGAAGCGATCGATACGGCCATGAAGATCGCCGTGGGCTTCCATCGAGTCCGCGGAGAAGCCTCGCGCACACGCTTCATCGGCCGTGAGCGCGCGTACCACGGCGTCGGCCTGGGCGGGATCTCGATCGGAGGGATCGCATCCAATCGCAAGATGTTCGGGCCGCTCATGGTCTGCGGCGTTGATCATCTGCCTCACACCTGGGATCTCAGGTACATGGCGTATAGCCGCGGGCAGCCCGAATGGGGTGCGCACCTGGCGGAGCAGCTCGAGCGCCTCATCGCGCTGCACGACGCCTCAAACATTGCTGCCGTTGTGGTCGAGCCGATGCAGGGGTCGACCGGTGTCATCGTGCCCCCCAAGGGATATCTCGAGCGATTGCGCCAGATCTGCACGCAACACGGCATCTTGTTGATCTTCGATGAAGTCATCACTGGATTCGGCCGACTGGGCAAACCCTTTGCGGCGGATTATTTCGGCGTGCAGCCGGACATGCTGACTTTCGCGAAGGCCGTCAGTAACGGCGTGGTTCCCCTGGGCGGCGTATTGGTGTGCGAAGAGATCTACCAGGCCTTTATGACGGGCCCGGCGCACGCCATCGAGCTTTTTCACGGCTATACCTACTCAGGTCATCCGCTGGCGATGGCTGCCGGTCATGCCGCGCTCGCGACGCTGGCAGCGGAGAATCTGTTTGATCGTGCCGCCCAACTCGCGCCGGTTCTGGAGAACGCCATGCATTCGCTCAAGGGCGAGCCGCACGTGATCGACATCCGCAATCTCGGCCTTGCGGCCGCGCTGGAGTGTGCGCCGGTTGCCGGCCAACCGGGGCTTGCGGCGATGCGGGTGTTTGAAAGGGCGCTTGATGAGCACTTATTGGTGCGCTTCTCCGGAGATACGATTGCCGTGGCTCCGCCCTTCATCTGCGGCGAGAGCGACATATTGGCCATGGTGGAAGGGCTGCGCCGCGCCCTGCGCGCCGTGCCGATGAATTGACACTACAAAGGAATAGCTCTGTGAATGCTGCTCAATTATCGCTTCTTGGCGCAGCCAATGCGCTGGTCACCCACTGGATTGGGGGCCGACCCGTTCTCCCGCTCGGGCGGCGCGCCCCGGTATTCAACCCTGCACAAGGACGCCAGGCGCGCGAAGTAGCGCTTGCAACGGCCGCGGAGGTGGATGCGGCGGCACAATGCGCTGCGGGTGCGTTTCGCGCGTGGGCCGCTGTGCCTGCACCGCGGCGCGCGCGCGTCATGTTCCGTTTTCAGGAGCTCGTCAATCAGAACATAAAATTGATCGCACGCGCGTTGAGCGAGGAGCACGGCAAGACGTTGCCCGACGCCGAGGCCGAGGTGGCGCGGGGCCTGGATGTGGTGGAGTTTGCCTGCGGCGCGCCGCAGCTTCTCAAAGGTGAATTCAGCGACAGCGTCGGCACGGGCGTTGACAGCTTTTCCTGGCGGCAGCCCCTGGGAGTGGTTGCGGGCATCACGCCCTTCAATTTTCCGGCGATGGTGCCGATGTGGATGTTTCCGCTCGCACTTGTTTGCGGCAATGCGTTCATATTGAAGCCCTCCGAGCGCGATCCGTCGGTATCGATCCTGCTCGCCGAATTACTCAAGGAAGCCGGGCTCCCGGACGGAGTGTTCAACGTCGTGCAGGGCGATAAAGTTGCCGTCGACGCGCTGCTGCAACATCCACTCATCGCAGCGGTAAGCTTTGTCGGCTCGACGCCCGTCGCGCGCCACATCCACTCCACCGGCACCTCGCATGGCAAGCGGGTGCAGGCACTGGGAGGCGCGAAAAACCATATGGTCGTCATGCCGGACGCAGATCTGCAAGCCGCCACGGAAGCCCTGGCTGGCGCGGCGTATGGATCGGCGGGCGAGCGATGCATGGCGATCTCCGTAGCCGTCGCGGTGGGGGACGCGACCGCCGATGCCCTGATCGAGCGACTGAGCGCGCGCGCGCGCCATCTCAAAGTCGGCCCGCCCGACGCGGCGGGAATCGAGATGGGCCCCCTGGTGACGCAGGCGCACCTTGATCGAGTGCGCGGCTACATCGAGATCGGTATACAAGAAGGCGCGCGTCTGGTACTCGACGGACGTGACCTGAAGGTCACGGGTCACGACAGCGGATACTTCCTCGGCCCCACGTTGTTTGATGACGTCCGTGCCGACATGCGCATCTACAGGGAGGAGATCTTCGGGCCGGTGCTGTGCCTCGTGCGCGTGCCGGACCGCGCGGCGGCCGTGCGGCTCATCAATGCGCACGAGTTCGCGAATGGCACCGCCATATTCACCAGTAGCGGCGAGGTTGCGCGCGACTTCACGCGCGAAATTGAAGTAGGGATGGTGGGCGTCAACGTCCCCATTCCCGTACCTATGGCTTTTCACAGCTTTGGCGGTTGGCGCAATTCGCTCTTCGGTGATCACAGCATTCACGGCACCGAAGGCGTGCGTTTCTACACGCGCCTGAAGACTGTCACACAGCGTTGGCCGGGCACACAGGCAATCGCGGCTGACTTCGCCATGCCAGCGAAACAATAGCCGCCGCCGCATCCGCGATGCGTGTGTGTCTCGCGTTGGACGCCGTCAAGCGCTTCAAGTGCAATCTTACTTGAGCAAGGTTATGTCGGCTCGCCGGCACCGGCGTAGCGGTTGCCACCGAGCTTCGGGCCGACGCTACGACTCTCCGTGATCGCACTACTTTCGAGCGTGCCCACCAGATGCGCACGCAAATGGGGCCAAGCATTCCGCGAGTGATCATTGACAGTCAAAGTTGACGGCATTGCAGCTCCTGATCTTGCGCCTCTTTGGGCTCGCAAATGACGACCAGACTGCGACGCGGTGACAATTGTGTGACAGCGAGGAGATTATTTGAGAGCGCGCGCAGCGCACGATCAACAACTGTTGACTGCGCAGTGCAGCTACCGTAACGCGCCATATGCACCATTGGAGCGCACCAAATAAGGCATGGCGCTTGCACGATAGCGTGTATTCTCACGTGCCATGGAACCGATGCGCCTATCTCGAGCACCGCCGCTGCGTAATCTGCGAGCGTTTTGCATTGCCGCGCGCCACCGCAGCTTCAAGGCGGCCGCGGATGAGCTCGCACTCACTCCGTCGGCGGTGAGTCATCAAATGAAGGAGCTCGAAGAAGTCATGGGTGTGCGTCTCTTCGAGAGAAAGACGCGCTCATTGGCACTGACGACCGCGGGGCACACGCTTCTCGATGAGATGGCACCTCTCCTCGATTTGATAGATCGCAGCCTTGCGCAATTCTCGCGCCGCAATCGCCGCCGCAATGTGCGCGTTATGCTGCCGCCGTTCTTCGCAAGCGAACTCTTTGTGCCGCGACTGGAGAGTTTTTTTGCGCTGCACCCCGGCATCGACATCCAGGTCGATACCGTCGACCCCTGGCCGTCCGATCACTCCCTGAGCGCGGACGTCTCGATCGTGCTCACGAACGCCGCGCCGCAGGGTGTCAATGCCGTGCGCCTTTTTCCGTTGAAGCTTGCCGCGGTGTGCGCCAGAGATTTTGCTGCGTCGGTTGCGCGTCTCGGACGTGAGGCCTTTCGTGAAACCGCGCTCATCGTGCAAAAGGCGCGCCCGTTCGCCTGGGCTCACTGGGCGAACGAGCTCGGGCTCGATACGCCCGAGCCGCGCAATATCATTGAGCTCGACACCATGTTCTCGGTCGTGCGCGCAGCGGAGCGCGGTGTTGGCATCGCGCTCGTCCCCGAGATCCTGTGTGAGGCATGGTTCCGTTCCGGAGCACTGGTGCGCCTCTTCTCCGTGCTGCTGGAGACCGACGACTCTTATTTTCTCGTGAGTCGATTCCAGGATGCGAACAAGCCCGAGATCGCAGCGATCACCGACTGGACGCTGCGTCAATTCTGCATCGACGCCGCGGCTGCAGCGCCAACGGCGGCTTGCGCATCATAAGCGCTGCCGGCACGGGGCGCGAAAACTACAGCTTTGCAAGATCTGCGGACGTGTCGACATCCATGAGCGCCGCAAGCGGCCAGTCGATGTAGCGCGCCTGCTCGCGATGATGCTCCACGACCGCTTTGCCACAGCCTTCACCGGTTGTGGCAAGCAGCTCGCCGAAGAGCGCGCGTCGAAAGAGCACCGGCGGTGCGAGCGTCTGCGCGTAGCGCGATGACACCAGCGGCGCCGTGCTGCTGTGCGCGGTGCGCACTAAAGCCCGCAGCATATGCTCCGTCACATTGATCATGTCGGCGAGCATTACGACGACAGCCTCCGCGTCGCTCGGCAAGCCCTCGAGGCCGCTGTGCAGTGAGCTGCTCATGGGCCCGCCGGAAGCGGCGTTGACCGCGAAGTGGCAGTCAAGTCCGGCAAGTGCCGTGCGCACGCGCTCGGACTCGTGGCCCAGCACGACGACGAGCGGGTGAAGCTGAGCGGCGAGCGCGGCCCGACAGGCGCGGCGCACGAGCGGCTCGCCGCCAACGGGCAGAAGGAGCTTGTTAGTACCCATGCGGCGCGATTCGCCGGCGGCGAGCATGATGGCGGCGATGCGCGGTGTCGCACGATGTATCGTCACGGCGCGCCCGACGACCCCTTAAAATCATGACTCACGGGAGCATTCTCAGGTACGCTGCGCACCGCTTTGGAAGTCGCTCACAAGAGGGGGAAGTGCATGAAGCTCTCTATGTATCAGGCCTCGGTCGCGGCGTTTATCCGCCAGCTCAATAACCTGGCGGCGATTCTCGACAAGGGCGCGGCGCACGCGGAGGCGAAGAAAATCGACCCCAAGGTCCTCATTAACAGCCGGCTCTATCCGGACATGTTTCCACTTTCGCGACAGATCCAGATCGCAACCGATACCGCTCGCGGCGGTGCGGCCCGGCTCGCAGGCGTCGCCGTTCCCGCGCAGGAAGACAACGAGACGACATTCGCCGAACTCGTGGCACGGATTCGCAAGACGATCACCTACCTGGAAACGCTGAAGGCAGAGCAGTTTGAAGGCTCGGAGGACCGAACCGTCACCTGGCAGACGCGCAGCAGCACCAAGACGATGCAGGGGCTGCCCTATCTGCAGAACCATCTCCTGCCGAACCTGTACTTCCATATCGCGACGGCCTACAACATCCTGCGCCATTCGGGAGTCGAGCTCGGAAAGATGGATTTCCTTGGCAAGGCTTAGCGCCCGCCCGTACGTGGGTCAAGCAGAGACTTGACGTAGATATGCTGGGTCTTGGCTCGCTCGTATCCGAGCGCCAGATAAAATACATGGGAAGCATCGCGCACCACATTTGAACGCACGACAATCTGCTCAAGCTTCGCAGCGCGCGCCCATTGCTGCGCGGCATTGCCAACAGCGTTCCAACGCCGCGCCGTCTTGCCGCCGCGTCCACCACGAGTCCGACAATCTCGGCACGCTCCCCCGCGGCAAGAACAAGCCGGTGTTCTACCTGTATCCATCCGAGCAGCTTGCCACCCGAAACCGCTGCGACGACGAGGTGCTGTGAGGGCATCTCGTCCAGCTTCGCAATTCTTGCGGGAAGCTCCGCAATTGCCACCGGGTGGCCGAATTGCTCGGACAGGCGAGCGATTTCGGCGGCGTCCGCAACCGCTGCGCGGCGAATAGAAACCGCCGGGAAGTGCTCATTGGCCGCTGAGCTGCGCGCCATTGGCGGCTCCTCGTGCTGGATCGCTGCTCATGCGTGCGATTTCATCCACGGCAACGCATCAAGATCAAGATTGCCGCCGCTCAGGACGATTCCGACGCGCTGGCCCGCGACGTTAAGCTTGTCCTCGAGTAGTGCCGCATAGGGTACCGCGGCAGATGGCTCGACAATAATCTTCATCACTTCCCAGATCGTGCGCATCGAGCGTACGATGGACTCTTCGGATACCGTCACGATCTCATCGACGTAGCGCTGGATCTCGGCAAAAGGGAGCGTGCCGAGCGAGCTGCGCAGACCATCCGCGATCGTCTGCGGATTGACGCTCGGAATAATGTGCCCGGCACGGAAGGAGCGACAGGCGTCGTCTGCTGCCGCAGGCTCGACGCCGACCACACGGATGCCGGGCTTCATGCTCTTCGCCGCGACTGCAATGCCTGCGAGCTGCCCTCCTCCGCCGACCGGGCAGACAAGACAATCGAGCTCGGGAAACTCCTCGAGCATCTCCAGCGCCGTCGTGCCCTGCCCCGCCATCACGCGCAAGTCATCGTACGGATGAATGAGCGTGGCTCCCGTCGCGGCGAGCACGCGCGCGCAAGTGCTCTCGCGCGCCTCAAGCGTCGGCTCGCAAAAGACAATGCGGCCGCCATAGCGGGCGACCGCAGCCCGCTTCGCCGCAGGCGCATTATTCGGCATCACGATATGAGCCGGTATGCTGCGCAGGCGCGCGGCGCGCGCCAGGGCCGCCGCATGATTGCCGGAGGAGTGCGTCGCCACGCCACGTCGGGCTTCTTCATCGGAAAGTACAAAGACTGCGTTGGTCGCGCCGCGCGCCTTGAAAGCGCCCACTTTCTGGAAGTTCTCGCATTTGAAGAAGATCCGGGCGCCGGCTGCCGCGTCGAGCGTTGCGCTCGTGAGCACGGGCGTGCGGTTGATCTTGTCCTTGATCCGTGCATGCGCTTCGCGGATGAGCGACAGCGTCAGTGCCATTTCGCCGCCGGCGGCTCACGATCGATTGACACGTGAGGCAGAGAAACTCTCCTTCTGTACGGGTAGGAGTTCGTGGAATCCCGGCTTTGAGGCCGGATAGACCTCAAGACAGCCAGCCTGTTCAGCGGCGCTGTGCATCCGTGGCGGATTCTTTCAGTCATGTTCATGCGCCAACTGTGTGCGAGCCCATTATAAATAATGCGTCTCTCCAACGAGTTAGGCTGCGCTCCATCCAAACCCCCTACGTTTTCTCATAACCTAATGATTTATAAGGTGCTAGTGGCTCACAATAACTGTATATTTGTCTAGTACTGTATATTTATATAGGCTCTGTAGGTATGCCCCCACCGAGCCCCATCCCCCGCCCCTTGCCCCCATCGCTGCAGGAGATCCCGGGTGTCTGGCGCGGGCATGAGCTGGCGCCCGTCAAAGCGCGCTCCACTGGCCACAGAGTGCTTGATGCCTTGCTGCCTGGCGGCGGCTGGCCGATTGGAGCTCTGACAGAGCTCATTCCTTTAATAGAGGGCATCGGCGAAGTCGCTGTGCTGCAGATGGCGCTCAAGCGGCTCTGCGATGAGAAGCGGCACATTGTCTTCGTGCATCCGCCGTACATTCCGTACGCTCCGGCTTTGCTAAGCGCCGGCTTGCCGCTGCCGCGGGTGTTGTGGATCGATGCGGCCTGCGATGAGGATGCGCATTGGGCGGCCGAGCAGACTCTGCGCGAGGGGGCCGCGGGAGCCGTTCTGCTATGGAGCCATGCGCATGCTGATCGGCCTTTGCGCCGTCTGCAGCTCGCGGCCGAAGCAGGACAGTCCCTCGCCTTTATCTACCGGCCCGCCGTGACACTCCAGCATTCCTCGCCCGCGGCGCTGCGCATCGCGTTGCGTCCCGCTCCCGGCGCGCTGGGTGTTGAAGTGCTGAAGGCGCGCGGCGGACGCACGGGTGCGGTATGCCTTCGTGTTCACAGTCATGTTTGATGGGGCACTGTCGTGCTGTGGGTGTGCATTGCCTCTCCCGTTCAGGAAAAACATGCCCTGAAGGCACTCGCCAGCTGGGCGGGACAATTCAGCAGCTGCGTCTGCTTGGATGCCGAGCGATGGCTCTTGTGGCTCGAGATCGGCTCGAGTCTGCGCTATTTCGGTGGCCTCAACGTGCTGCTCGAAAAAGTGGCTGCCGGTTTAAATGCGCTCGCCCTGACGGCCACGATGGGCGTGGCACCGACCCCGGAGGCCGCGGCGCTTCTTGCCCGGCAGCCGCAGGCGTTGCCTGTCCTGCAGCTTGAGCATCTGCAGCGGGCGATCGCAACACTGCCGCTTACCAAGCTTGCCATGCTGCCCGCAGCCATCGCCGGTTTGCAGGCAAGCGGGTTGACGAGCGTAGGCGAGCTGCTCGCTCTGCCGCGCGATGCACTGGCACGACGCTGGGGCTTGCAGGTGACGCACTATCTGCAACGCTTGCTCGGCGAGCGCGCGGATCCGCGCAAACCCTATCGCGCCCCGCAGACCTATCACCGCCGCTTCGATTTCGCGGAGCCGGCGCAGACGGTGGAAGGATTGCTGTTTCCGCTGCGGCGCATTCTGTACGAATTGCAGGGTTATCTGCGCGGCAGGGATGCCGCACTGCAGACGCTCAGCGTGGCCTTCCGTCATCGTGATCATGCGGATACCGCGCTGACGCTGCGCACCACCGATCCGCAGCGCGATGCACTGCGGCTCTTTGCCCTGTTGCGCGAAAAACTGGAGCGCACGCAGCTGCCCGGCGCCGTCATGCAAATCAGATTAAGCGTCGAGCGCTTCGTCGCCTTGCGTGACACGCAGCTGCATCTGTGGGATGAGGAGCAGCGTCAGGATGCCGGCTGGTCCGAGCTCCTCGACAAACTGCGCGCACGACTCGGCGATCAGGCGGTGCGGCGCTTGGGCCTGCGGGACGATCATCGCCCCGAGAAGGCCTGGTGCGTGCAGAGCGACGCAGCGGCCGCGGACCTGCCGCCGGCCTTTCCCGATCGGCCGCTGTGGCTGCTGTCGCCGCGGCCCATCGAGCAGCTGCCGCAGCTGCTGGGGAAGCCTGAGCGGATCGAGGCGGGATGGTGGAGCGGAGAGGATTCGAGCCGCGACTACTACATCGCGCAAACTGCCGAAGGCAGCCGCTGGTGGCTGTACCGCGAAGCCGCAACCGCGCGCTGGTTCCTGCAGGGCATCTGGGCATGAGCTATGCCGAGCTCCTGTGCGCGAGCAACTTCAGCTTTCAGCGCGGCGCCTCCCATCCGTACGAGCTCGCCGAGCGCGCCAAACAGCTCGGCTATGCAGCGCTTGCGATCACCGACGAGTGCTCACTCGCCGGCATCGTGCGCGCGCACGACGCGGCCAAGGAAGCGGGTCTGAAATTGATCATAGGCAGCCAGTTTCGCTTACCCGCAGAGGAGCGCGTGGTTCTCCTCGCGCCCAATCATCAGGCCTATACCCAACTGTGTGAGTTCATCACGCAGGCGCGGCGCGCCTCGAAGAAAGGCAGCTATGCCATCTGCCGCGAGGTCTTCGCGCGCGGTCTCGAACACTGCATCGGCTTGTGCATGCTCGCCGCGAGCATCGATGCGCAGGTCGTTCGCTGGTTCGCAAACCTTGCGCTCGCAGGGCACTACGTCGCCTTCACACATGGCCTTGCGCAGGACAGCGGGCGGCGGCTCGAGGCTCTGCGCAAGCTCAGCGCCGCAAACGGCCTGCCGCTCGTGGCAGTCGGAGATGTGCACTATCACCTGCGCGAGCGGCGGCCTTTGCACGACGTCCTGACAGCGATCCGTCTTGGAACCACCGTGGATCAGATCGGCCGTGCAGCATTTCCCAACGGCGAGCGGCATCTGCGCCCTCTTGCAACGCTGCGCAAGCTTTATCCGAACGAGCTTCTCGCGGCGACGCTCGACATCGCGGGCGAGTGTTCCTTCTCGCTCGACACCCTGCACTATGAATATCCCGAGGAGCTCGTACCGGCAGGCGTGAGCCCTCTGCAGCACTTGCGCAGATTGACCCTGGAGGGCGCCGCGCGCCGCTGGCCCGCGGGGATACCGGCCGAGGTGCGGGCGCAAATCGACAAAGAGCTCGCCCTCATCGCCGTGCTGCACTACGAGCACTATTTCCTCACCGTCGAGGACATAGTGCGCTTCGCGCGCTCAAAGAACATCCTCTGTCAGGGCCGCGGCAGCGCCGCCAATTCCGCCGTCTGTTATTGCCTGGGCGTCACCGCAGTCGACCCGGCGCGGGTAAGCATGCTCTTCGAGCGCTTCGTCTCCAAGGAGCGCGCCGAGCCTCCGGACATCGACATCGACTTCGAGCACGAGCGCCGTGAAGAGGTCATTCAATACGTCTACAACAAATATGGCCGGCACCGTACCGCGCTCGCCGCGACCGTGATCTGCTATCGCCGCCGCATGGCGGTGCGCGATGTCGGCAAGGCACTGGGCCTGGCGCCCGCGGTGGTGGATACGCTCGCGCAGGCCTTGCAGTGGTTTGATGGCGATTCACAGCTGCCGCAAGAGTTCGTGAAACTGGGATTTGATCCGCGCACGCGCGTAGCGCGTCACCTCGTGGCGCTCGTCAGGCAGCTCGTCGGCTTTCCGCGCCATCTGTCGCAGCACGTAGGCGGCTTCGTGATCTCCCAGCATCCCTTATCCACGCTCGTGCCGGTCGAGAACGCCGCGATGGTGGATCGGACCGTGATCCAATGGGACAAGAACGATCTTGAGTCCCTGGGGCTTTTGAAAGTGGATTGTTTGGCGCTTGGCATGCTGACCGCCATACGCCGTGCACTCGATCTCGTCAGCCTGTTTCGCGGCCGGCCGTTCAAGCTCGAGGACATCCCAGATGGAGATGCTGCCACCTACGACATGCTCTGCCGCGGCGAATCCGTCGGCACCTTCCAGGTCGAATCGCGCGCGCAGATGTCGATGCTGCCGCGGCTGAGGCCGCGTTGCTATTACGATCTGGTGATTCAGGTGGCCATTATTCGCCCCGGACCGATTCAGGGCGGCATGGTGCATCCCTACCTGCGCCGCCGGCAGGGAGAGGAAGAGGTCGAGTATCCGAGCGCTGCGCTCGAGAAAGTGCTGAAGCGCACCTATGGTGTGCCCCTCTTTCAGGAGCAGGTGATGGAGATTGCCATCGTCGCCGCCGGCTTCACCCCGGGCGAGGCCGACATGGTGCGCCGCTCAATGGCGGCGTGGCAGCGTCGCGGAGGACTCGAGCAATTCCGCGACAAGCTGCTCCAGGGCATGCTCGGTCGCGGCTACACGCCGCAGTTCGCGGCCCAAATCTACCAGCAGATCCTCGGCTTCGGCAGCTATGGCTTCCCGGAATCCCATGCCGCCTCCTTTGCCCTGCTGGCCTACAGCTCCTCGTGGCTGCGTTGCCATGAGCCTGCCGCCTTCGTCGCAGGCCTTCTCAACAGTTGGCCAATGGGGTTTTATGCACCCGCCCAGCTCGTGAACGATGCGCGCCGCAACGGAGTCGTCTTTCGTCCCGTCGATGTTCAAATAAGCGATTGGTATTGCACCTTGGAGCCCGACGCCGCAGGTCTGCCAATCGTGCGCGTGGGACTGTGCATGATTACGGGCCTCGTGCAGGAAGAAGGCCGCGCCATCGTGACTGCGCGCGGCCATGGGCTTTTCGCAAGCGTGGACGACCTTGCTCATCGCGCTACTCTCACGCGCCGCTCGCTCGATGCGCTGGCGCGCGCCGGCGCCTTGAATACATTGGCTGGACATCGGCGGGCCGCTCACTGGCAGGCCTTCGGAGTGGAGCGCCTGCCCGGCGCGCTGGCGGGTACTTCGGCCGAGGAGCCCGCCCTCATGCTGCCGCGGGCCACTGAAGCCGAAGAGATTGCCGCGGACTATGCCGGCCTCGGCTTCGGCCTCGGCCGCCATCCGCTGGCGCTGTTGCGTTCACGTTTGGATGGCCTGCGTGTGCACCGCGCGGCTGACCTGGGCCATCTTGAGAATGGTCGCCGCGTCCGCGTCGCCGGTATTGTCACTCATCGTCAGCGCCCGGAAACTGCCTCCGGGGTGATCTTCATGTCATTGGAGGATGAGACGGGCATCAGCAACCTCATCGTCTGGCCCAAAATACAGCACGCGCAGCGCGAGGCCATCTTCGGCGCACGCCTGCTCATCGTCGAGGGACAGCTGCAGAGCGCCTCCAACGTCACCCATGTGATCGCCGAAAAAATCCGGGATTACACCGCCTGGCTGGGTAGGCTGCCGACCCAGTCGCGCGACTTTCATTGACGCACACGAAACGCCTGCACGGTGTCCCCCAGAGCCTCGTACAGCGCGCTCTGCGAGCGCTTCAGGGCGTCCGCGTTCGGCACCCACCGCCGCCACTGCTGCTCCTGCTGTGCCCACATCCCAGTCGGCGCGGGAATCACCGTGAACCCCAGCGCGCGAAATTCTGCTGCTGCCCGGCTCATGTGATTGGCGCTCGTCACGAGCACGATGCTCGTGATTTTCGCGTTTCTCAGGATCGGCGCCGACATCTGCGCATTCTCCTGGGTGTCCCGCGAATGGCTCTCGACCCATTGCACCGGCACGCCAAAGTCGCGCTGCAGCGAGTTTTGCATGGCAGCGGCTTCCTGCCCCGTGCCGGACACCAGTATGGGCAGCTGGGTCGCGCGCGCGATGAGTGCACCGTATGCCAGGCGCTGCAGCGTCGTCACGCTGGGCGCCTGTCCGCCATATTCCGCCGCGGCTCGCGCGCCAGCGGCGAGAATCACAATCGCATCCGCGCGCGGCATCTGCTTGAGGTCAAGGGCGGGATAGCGCTCGCCGGCACGCCCGAGCACGTCCGCAATGATAGGCATCGCCAGCAGCCATAGAGCCAGGAGGCCTGCCGCGCACAGTGTCGCGCCAGCGCGCCGCCAGCGGGTGACGCAAAAAAGAGCGAGACCGGCGATCGCGACGACAAGCGGACCGGCGGGCGGCAGCACGAGACTCTTCAGAAGTTCCTTGACGGTGAGGAGATCCATTCAGCCTCCGCAATGCATCCGCAAGCCCGCCACGCCCTGGCAATTTCGCACCGGGCCCGGGGTAAAGACCGGGCTAGCGCGCGGTGGGCAGCGTGTCGGCGGCGTTCTCCGCATGGGTAATCGCGACCCCCAGGTTGTCGATCCACGACTCGCACAGTGCAATTGCCTCTGCGGGCCGGAAATTCCCGGGATCGAGACACCATTCGAGCCACAGGCCGTCGATCATCGCCGTGAGACCGATGGCGGCCAGGCGCAGTGAGAAGCGAAACTTGCCCGCCTCTGCCGCCAGGTCCGCCAGCATCGAGCGCACCAGATCAATATGCTCGCGGTAGGTCTCGCCGTGCACTTTCTGAATCTCCGGCGAGTGACGGTACAGACTCCAGAACACGACCCATACGGTCAATACGTCGCGGTCGAGGTTCGGGGGCGAGAATGTCGCCCTGAAGAAGGCGCGCAGGCGCGCGCGTGCCGTGGCGGGGGCCTGCAGGGCGGCCGCGCGCACGCCGCCGACCAGCTGCGAGTTGAAATGCCGGTAAGCCTGCGCGATCAGCGTGTCTTTTTTGGGGAAATGATGATTGATGAGGCCGATCGAAACGCCCGCCTGCGCGCTGATGCGCCGCACCGACAATCCCTCATGGCCATAGCGCTTCAGGCTCTCGATCGTGGCGTCGATGAGAGCCTGGCGGCGCTCCTGCGGCAGCTGACGCTCGAAGCGGGGTTTGCGCGGACTCAAGGGAGCTGACAATGCGCGCACTCAGGCGGCACGCTGCAAGCGCCGCCGCCTGAAGTCCGAGAGGATCTCGCGCGCGGCATTGTGACCGGGTGCGCCGGTGACCCCGCCGCCGGGATGCGTGCCGGCGCCGCACATGTAGAGCCCCCGCAAAGGGCCGCGGTAATTACCATGCCCCAGCATCGGCCGGGCCGAGAACATCTGATCGAGACTCAGCGCGCCGTGGAAGATGTCGCCGCCCACGAGACCAAAGGTGCGTTCCAGGTCGAGCGGACTCATGATCTGGCGGCCGAGGACCGCCGCCTTGAAGTTCGGGGCATACGAGTTGACGGTGTCGATCATCAGATCGGCCACCGCCTCGCGATGCGCGTCCCACGACGCTCCATCGGGAAGCTGCGGCGCCACGTGCTGGCAGAAAAGGCTCGCGACGTGCATGCCGCGCGGCGCGAGGCTGTCATCAATTGTTGACGGGATCACGAGCTCCACGATCGGCTGCCTCGACCAGCCGTGCAGCCGCGCATCGAAATAGGCGCGCTCCATGTAAGCGAGCGTGGGTGCGAGAATGATCCCTGCGGTGTGATGATCTGCCGCGGCTTTGCCGGGCAGGCAGTTGAAGCTCGGCAGCTCGGCGAGCGCCACATTCATGCGGAACGTACCGGAACCGCAGCGCCACTGGGCCATGCGGGCGCTGAATTCCGCTGGCAGATGTGCGGCAGCGATGAGCTTGGAATACAGCAGCTTCGGATTCAAATTGGAAATGATCGCCGCCGCGCGCAGCGTCTCGCCCGCTGCGGTCACTACGCCCACGGCGCGGCCGCCCTCGACGAGTACCTCGCGCACGGCAGTTCCGACGCGTATGTCGGCGCCGCGTGCCGCGGCCGACTGGGCCATCGCCTGCGTAATAGCGCCCATGCCGCCGACCGCATGGCCCCACGCGCCCTTCTTGCCGTTCACCTCGCCGAAAACATGGTGCAGCAGTACGTACGCGGAGCCCGGCGTGTAGGGACTCGCGTAATTACCGACTATGCCGTCGAAGCCGTACACCGCCTTCACCGGCGCGCTTTCGAACCAGCCGTCGAGATAGTCCCCGGCCGAGTTGGCAAAGAGCCCGAGGAGCTGTCGCCGCATGCTCATGTCGAGCTTCCTCAGGCGGCCGCCGAGGCGCGCCGCATGCAGCAATTCCGGCAAGGCGGTGCGCCAGCTTCCCGAAACGACGTTGGGCGGCGTTTCCAGGACGAGGTCGCGCAGCACATCGGCCACCTCTTCAAGCTTGCGGCCATAGTCCTGCAGGCGCTCCGCATCCGCGCGCGAAAACTTCGCGACCTCGGCTTGGGTCACGCCGGCGCCCACTTTGAGATAGCGCCCGTCATCGGTCGGCAGAAAATTGGCGAGCTTGCGCTCGACGATGCGCAGTCCAAATTTGGGCAGCTCCAGATCGCGAATGACCTTGGGATTCAACAGCGAGACGGTATAGGCCGCCACCGAGTTGCGAAAGCCCGGATAAAACTCCTCCGTAACCGCCGCGCCGCCGACGACGCCGCGCTGTTCGAGCACCGTGACCTTCAGTCCCGCGGCAGCAAGGTATGCGGCGCACACCAGCCCGTTGTGGCCGCCACCAATGATCAGCGCATCTGAGCTTTGCGGCACAGGCGGCTCTCGGGAATCAGGCTGCGCATGCGCCGCGCGAAGCTGCGCAGGCATACCTCATTGTCGCTCAACGGCCCTACGGTATAGCTGCTCGATGTCATGCCCGCCTGCACGCGCTCGATGAGGATCTTGTCCTCCAGGCTGACGCGGCGATTGATGCGCCAGTTCAAGTAGCGCGCCGCGCGCATTTCGCGGCGACTGTCGGGATGCACGTAGACAATCTCGCGCACGAGCGTCTCGGTCGGCGACAGCGGCAGAAACTGCATGAAATCGATCTGGTCGGGATAAATATCAAATGCCGTGTTCGGCCAAAACTTGAAATAGGTCCACAGACGCTGCCGTTCGGGCGGCAGGTGCTCGACCGCGGGCAGCAGCTTCTGATACATGCGCTCCGACCAGTTGCTCGAGGGTATGTTGCGCATGACGCCCCACATCTTGTCGATCCACGGCTGCGCCTCGATGCCGTAGCTGTGACCGAAGAGCCGCGTCAGACCCGGGTGGGCAATATTGATGTGCAGCCCGTCGGAGAAGTTGTCAGCGACGTTCTTCCAGTTTACCGCGCGCGGCCGCAGCGAGACACGGCCGTACGGGACGAGCTCCTCCATCCGATAGGGCGCGAGCTCGTTGCAATAGGGCGCTGCCATCTCGCGCACGCTCGGCAATCCGGGAGCAAAGCGCACGAAGATAAACCCCATGAAGATCTCGAGGTCGAGCGGCGCGAGTCCATGCCGACTGACATCGAGCCCCTTGAATGCATCGCGCTGTGGCACGCCGATCAGGCGGCCGTCGAGCGCGTACGTCCAGGCGTGATAGCCGCAGGTGATGCGCTTGCCGCAGTGGCCCTTAGGGCCCTCCAGAAGCCGCGAGGCGCGGTGCCGGCAGACGTTGTGAAAGCCGCGCACGGCACCGTCGTCGCCGCGCACAACGATGACCGATTCGCCCAGGAAATCGAAGCTGTGATAGTCGCCCGCTCGGGGCACGTCGCTGACGTGGCACACGACCTGCCAGCTGCTGCGGAAAATCGCTTCCTTCTCGAGCTCGAAGAACTCGCGATCATGGTAGATCCATCCCGGCAGACTCAGGAATTCTGAGTCAGCGTCGGAGACCACGGCTGAGTTAATTGAATCAAGCCTGCGCACTTCACGCATGACATGCCTCGATGTTGGATCATGCTTACTGAACGATCGTACAGTAAGGCGCTGGGGCCGTCAAACCGGTGCGTGAGCCGTGGCGCGGATTGACCCACACGGCGGGATGGTGCAATGCGCGAGTCAAGCGCGGACGCGACTCGCGTGCGTAGTTTCATGGCGGCCTGCGCCGCCTGAAGACCCCCACCACGAGGTCACCCGCGAAAGCAGTCAGCGCGCAGCGCGCGGCTCGATCCGCATGCGGAGTGCGCGCGCCGGGTGCATGGTCGTGCCGGCGCGCGGCCGCACCGGCCCTCGGGTCATAAGGATCAGGTGAAAGCGCCGCGCGACCTGCGCGATGATGAGTTTCGCCTCGACGATCGCGAGCGTGGCGCCGATGCAATTGCGGTGCCCCGCCGCGAACGGCAGATAGGCGAATCGATGTCGTCCGGCGCTTTGGTCCGCAGCGAAGCGCTCCGGGTCGAAGCACCGCGGGCGCGGCCAGTTCTGCGGCAGGCGATGCGACGCATACAGTGAGACCATGACAGTGGCGCCCTTGGGCACGATGTAGTCACCGACCGCGCATTCCTCGAGCGCCACGCGCGACAACGAGTGGATCGGCGAATACAGCCGCAGTGACTCCTTGAACACCTGCTCCAGGTACGGCAGCGCGTCGAGCTGCTCCTCCGTCAGCGTGCGGCCCGACACGATGCGATCAATCTCTGCCGTCATGCGCGCGCGCACGGCGGGGTGACGTGCGAGGAGATAGTGCGTCCAGACCATGGAGGTGGCGGTCGTCTCATAGCCTGCAAAAAACAGCGTCTTCATCTGGTCGCACAGCTCGGCAGGCGTGAAGCGCTCGGCCCCTTCGGCCGCATCTGCGCGCAGAGTCGCGAGCATGCACGGCTCCGCAGCCGCCTGTGACGCATCCATCAGGGCGTAAATCTCGGCATCCAGGTCAGCTAGCGCCTGCGCCAGATGCAGCGCCTTCGTTGCTTTGTGCTTCCTGCTCTGCCAATGCAGGAAGCGTGGCACCGACGGCCAGAATTTCCCCATCGACTGAGTGATGCTGACGATGGTCGCGGCGTGGCGCGCAAAGACCGAACCGAACAGCAGCCGTCCCGCCAGCGCTTGCGCAAGCCGCGAGAATTCCGCGGAGATGTCCACAATGGCGTCGCCATTTTTGCGCGCGTCCCAGTCATCCAGGTAATCGGCGATCAGGGGGCTCATCCAGGACACCTGGCGCTCGAGCGCGCCGGGCTTAAAGGAGGGCTGCGCGGCCAGTCGCTGCCGGCGCCAGACTTCGCCTTCGCTCAGCAGCAGCCCCTGACCCAGCACCTTCTGCATGACGGAGTAGCGGGTGTTCTTGACGAAGCGGGTGCGGTGATCGACCAGCAGCTCCCTGATCAGCTCCGGTCCGGAAACAAGAAAGAGAAAGCCGTGCGCCAGAGGTATGCGGGCAATCCCACCGTAGCGGATCGCGATCCGCGTCAGAAATTGCATCGGCGCATGGCGCATCAGCACCGTACACGCCGCGCGGTACACAGATGCTGGGCCGGGCGGATGGCGCCGCTCATTCACGGCAGTCGGCGATGGCGCGTGGTCACTACAATAAGATAGGCCACGATCACCGCGTTTGCGAGCAGCACCCCGGTGCGAATCAGGGTCAGATGATGCAGCACTGCAATGAACTCGAAAGGCAGCAGCAGCGACGAGGTGACGATGGTCAGGTACTCGGCCCAACGGCGTTCGCGCCAGAGCCCCACGCCCTCGACCGTGAACACGGAGGCATACACGAGTGACACGAGTCCGAGCTGCCGCCAGCGAAACGCCGGAATGCCGCTCAGCTGTGCCAGCGCCTCGCGCACCAGATGCTCCGAGAACCCAATGGGCAGGCTTTCAGCCCAGCTGCGCAGGGCCGCTTCGACATGCGGATTCATCAGACGCCACGCCAGTATCGCCGACAGCAGCGACAGCGTCGCTTTGACGAACTTGTAGATCGCAATCGTTGCGAGCGCAGGATTGTGCGGGTGTTCGCTGAGTGGCGTTACGTCCGGAGGATCTTCCAAGGTGCCTCAAAGGGATTCGAACCTGCCGAACTCACAATGCTCGCCCATCGTGTGCTAACGGGGCAAGGTGCCCACAAGCGGACCCGCGCCGGATGTGCGCCGCAAAATGAGAGTCCTGCGGGCCGTAATTGAGGATTCACATCAAGTTTGGCAAGGCACAGCAACTCTCGCGTGTACTCTTCGCAATTGCGCCTAAGCTCTTGTCGCGCCACGGAACAGGGACATGATGGCTGACGATGAGCGTGGCCGTGTTCGTGGCGAGAAACTGACCAATCCGATGAAATTTCACCGGTGGCCCGCGAACTTGGTGTGCGGGCCGCTTCTGTCCACAGAGTTATGCACAGGTTCTGTGGATAACCCCGAACTGCCGCCGCGCCCCGACGGTCGCGTTTGAAAGCTGGCTTCATCATCGCGGGTAGTGGAAAATGGCGCCCCGGCGGCCAGCTCCAGACAAGAACGCACCCAACCGCCATGGAACCTAACCGCCTCTGCGCACATTGAGTGTGCTTAGGCGTGACTCCGCTTTCAGGTCTCGCGCACTGAGGTACCGGAATAATGTCGGCCCCCGACAACCCTGAGCACGAATTGCCCGCCGCCACGACGAGTGTTCGCCGCGGCGGGTTCCAGACCTTAAGCTCAAAGATGTTCGACACCTACCTTACGGACATCGAACAGCTGCTGCATCACCAGATCTGGAGCGCCGCGTTGACGGACGCACTGGCACTGCCGCACATTGCGGTCGCGCTGAGTGACGCCCGGCGGCGCAGCTCCGCTGAGCGCTACAAGGCTTGGTGCGCGACGTGGATGCGGCCGCATTCGCAAGGCGGCGGCGATTCGGCAACCGAAGGCGCTCGGCTTTTCCGGATGTGGTGCGAGCGCGCAGGTCGAGTCGAGCAAGAAGGCGCCCTCGTCGTCCCGGTCCGGGCGCTGCGCCAGTTGCGGCTGCGGCGACTCGCGCGACCCATGTCACCGGGCTGCCATCCGTCGCAGCCGCAGACCTGCGATGCGGACGCGACGCAGGCCATCGAGGTGTGCACGCTGCTCGTCGACGCGGCCAATCGCTGGTACACGCGCCGCGCAGCCCGCGACGACATCGTTCAAGCCAATCTCGCACGCCTCGCGGTCATGCGCTAGGCCTAGTGCCACACGGCTTCGAGCACGGCCGCCAGGCGATATCCCGCGCGGGTCAGTTGTGTAGTGGCAATGGCTGATGCGCTCTGCGCATAGTCGGGTGGCGCGGATAACCTCCAGACAAAGTGCGCCTTACCGTGTCGGTTCTCCCGCTCTTCGCGCTTCTCGATACCGAGCCCGGCATGCGCGCGCTTCGACACTTCCAGGGTCTCCGTTGCCCATTTAGCCGGCCACTTGGCGACATCCCCGGTGACGATGGGCAGGTCGGCAGGAGCGTGCATCAAAGATGTTGCAAACTCCTCTGGAGTGCGCACTCGCTCCCGCCGCATCGCAATTTCCACCGCGCGGCTGTCCCAAAAGCCATGCAACGGCAGGGAATCAAAAATAAGATCGTTGTCGCCGTCGGTTGTGAAGATCGTCACGTTGTCCACCGCATTGGAAGATGCGGGCACGACGAACGCGTCCTTGTCGCTCACGTAGGCGGTCCCCACATGCAGAGGCTGGTGTATATCACCCAGAAGATGCACCAGCAGCAGTAGCGCCTCGCGCGCACTGAAGCCATGTGGATTCGCGGTGCGATCGGTTGCGCCTTTCAACACCGCGATGCATTGCCTTGCGATGTGAACGATATCGTCGTCGCTCGCACCGACGCCGCCTTCCTCGTAGGCGGCGGCTTCGAAGGGAATGTCGGTGTAGTGATAGTGGGCGTGGTGCGGGTTGTGATGCACGAAGTCCCTGAGCTCGGCGGTCAGCTCTCCGCAGTAGCCCTTCGCACAGTCGGCCCACATAGAAACGCTTTGTAGAGTCTCGCCGGATCGCAAAAGCTTGCGCACTTCCACCTCAGCGCGCCGTCCGGCAAGCAGCTGATCGGCGATTGCCCCGACGGTCTCGTGACCCGGCGCGCCCCAGGCCAGTGCGCCCTGCGAGCGCATGAGCGAGAGCGCGACGAATCCCGCCAGCCAAGCAAGTACCAGTCGATTTCTTCGCATTTCCACACCTTGAGCGCCTCGTCACTGCAGTCTGCGAGCGCTAGTCTTTTCGCCTCCATTGGCGAGCGGTCGGGAGATCCTCATGGCGACGCCTAAACCTGCCACACCTTTTAACGATTTCACAGTGGAAGACGACGAAACACCGACCGGCAAGAGCGCCACGACCTGGGCCCGAGTCGGCGCGGCCTTCCCACATCACGAGGGCGCGGCTGCAACATCGAGTTACGCGCCGATGAAAGGACGCCGGGTCGTGCTGGCGCCGAGCGATGCGGAACGCGAGGCTACGGGGTGCCCGGGTTAGTCACTGCGGCTCCGCTCATTGGGAGGGTAAACCGCCCTCCCTTTTTTTTCGGCCGCTGCGGCCCGCAGGTGTACACACACAGTTCGCTCGCCACCCGGCCTCGGCACTGCCAGCTCAAATAATTTGAAGAGAGCGGCTCATTCGGACACAGCTGGAATTGCTACACGGGTTGTGCGTCAATCCGGAATGTTCCGAAACTGTATTCGCGCCGGTGGGGTGTTAGTTGTCGCGCTGTGGCTCGCTGGAGCCTGCCCGGCGGCGATGGATGCGCGCCCGCAACTTCTGAATGTCGATGGCGTGCAGGTCTCACTCGAGTTCCTTGATTCTGACTTTACAGACGGCGCCGAACCGCTCGTCGCCTGGGTAAAGCGCTCGCTTGGCATCGTTGCTGCCTACTATGGGCATTTTCCCGTCTCGCAGCTGCGCATTCGCGTGTCATCCACGGGCGGCGGCGGCGTTCGCCACGGCACCACGTTCGGCGCGCACGGCGCGCTCATTCGCATCACGGTGGGTCGCGAGGTCACGCAGGCCGAACTCCTCAATGATTGGGTTCTCGTGCACGAGATGACACATCTGGCATTGCCGGATGTCGGACCCGAGCACGTGTGGCTGTCGGAGGGTGTGGCGGTGTACGTGGAAGGAGTGTCCCGCGCGCAGGCCGGCAACCGCTCAGCCGCCGATGTGTGGGCGGAGGAGGCGCACTCCATGCCCCGCGGCCTGCCGCAGTCGGGAGATGCGGGCCTTGACCACACGCATACCTGGGGTCGGACCTATTGGGGCGGGGCACTCTTTTGCCTTTTGGCTGACATTCAGGTACGGCAACACACAAACAACCGGGTCGGCCTGCAGAGTGCGCTGCGGGCGGTGGCACGCGCGAGTGGGGGCCTTGTTTCTGACTGGCCCATTGAGCGGGTCTTCGCGGTCGGCGACGCCGCCGTCGGTGCCCCGGTGCTGGAAGAGCTTTACGCGCGCTCCAAGGACGCACCGCTGGCGACTGACTTACCGTCTCTATGGCACAGCCTCGGGATTGAACCTGAAGACGGTACGGTGAAGCTGCGCGACGATGCGCCACTTGCAAAAATTCGCGACGCGATCATGCGCGCGCCGCTAGAATCGGTAGCGGCGGACTCTGACAGGTCGACGCCATAAATCCGTAATATTCGCGCCCCATGGGGAGGTCTCGCATGCTTAGAAAGCTGGTTCCATTCCTGAGTGTCGTCCTGCTCGCAGGACCGGCATTCGCTGCGGGCGCCCCGTCCGTTGCCCACCATGCGCACGCATCGCGCTCGAGCGCATCGCACCGGCACCACGGGCATCACCACCCTCACCAGCATCACCGCAGTAGACACCGCCACCGAGTCTGAACGGGGTCTCGGCCGCGCGCCGGCCTGCGCCGCGGGATGATCTCTTCGATCGGATCCCGAGAGAGGCCCGTCGCCGACGGGCTTTTTTCGTCGCCAAGATGCCCGTCATGTGATCGTCATGTGACCGTCATACGCTCAAGCCGATCGTAAGAAGCACTGAGCGGGGCCTTTCTCGTGTTTGCAAGCTTGGGCATCGACCTGCCGACCGGAATTCTTTTGTGCCTCGCCCTGCTCCTGGCGCTGAGCTTCGAATTCGTCAACGGCTTTCATGACACCGCGAATGCGGTTGCCACTGTCATCTACACCAATTCCCTGAAGCCGACCCAAGCGGTGGTCTGGTCCGGCCTCTGGAACCTCATTGGCGTGCTCACCTCATCCGGTGCAGTGGCCTTCGGCATCGTCGCGCTCCTGCCGGTCGAGCTCGTCATCAACGTCGGTTCAGGCGCCGGCTTTGCCATGGTGTTCTCGCTCCTGCTGTCCGCGATCATCTGGAATCTCGGCACCTGGTACCTCGGTCTGCCGGCCTCGAGCTCGCACACGTTGATCGGTTCGATCGTCGGCGTCGGCCTCATGAACTCGCTTCTCAGTCCCGACAGTGCGTTCGGCGACGGCGTGAACTGGGCCAAAGTCGGCGACACCGTAAAGGCACTCTTTTTCTCCCCGCTCATCGGCTTCATAGCCGCCGGCGCACTCCTGTTGCTCGCGAAGGCGGTGCTGCGCAATCCCGCCTTATTCAAGGCTCCGCAAGGCAAGACGCCGCCACCGGGATGGATTCGAGCGCTCCTGGTATTCACCTGCACGGGCGTGAGCTTTGCCCACGGTTCAAACGACGGCCAAAAGGGTATGGGACTCATCGTTCTCATATTGGTCGGCATAGTTCCGGCGACCTTCGCGCTCAACCTGCAAACCTCTGCTGATACGCTCGCGAAAATACGTGCAGGCGCCGCGTCCTTCGAGCAGTCGCTGCAGAAATCCGCAATCAGCCCGGCTTCCCAGGACGACAATGCAGTCAATAGGATTCTGACGACTTATCTGCGCAAGGGCGATATCGAGCCCGAGATGATGCCGGCGCTCGAAGCCGTCAACCACCGTGTCATGACGGGGCTTGCGGGCATTGACAACCTGGGGGTTGTCCCAGGCGCGCAGCGCCGCATGTTGCGCCTCAACATCTATCTCGTGTCGGAGACGCTCGCCAAGATGATCAAGGCGAAGCAGCTGCCTGGGAGCTTGAATGCCGACGAGTTATCGGCCTACCAGAAGAAGCTCAAAGGTGTCACGGCGTTCATCCCCGTGTGGGTCAAAGTCGCGACCGCGCTCGCCCTGGGTCTTGGCACGATGGTCGGCTGGAAACGCATCGTGGTCACCGTCGGTGAAAAGATCGGTAAGGCGCACCTGACCTATGGACAAGGCGCCGCGGCGGAAATCGTGGCCTTCGGTACGATCGAAGCGGCCGATTTGCTCGGGCTACCGGTGAGCACGACGCATATTTTATCGTCCGGCATTGCCGGGACCATGGTTGCCAACGGTTCCGGAATCCAGGGCCCCACCGTGCGCAACATCATTCTGGCGTGGGTCTTGACGCTTCCCGTGTGCGTGATACTCGGAGCCGCCCTCTTCGCCGCAGGACTGTTGTTCGTGTTCCGCGTCCTCGGCGTGCACTGATCCGACGCCAGAGTCGTTGCCGGCGTCCGGTGGGAATTCAATCCGAATTCGACTCGTCGGCCTAATGCCATCTGGCTTGACGTGTCCCTAAGCTCGATATATCTTAAGATATGTTTTAAAACATATCTGGAGATAGAACATGAGCTGTCATTGGGAGGGACTTTTCCGCCGCGGCCATTTCATGGGCCGTCATCATCACGGTCGCCACGGCTTTGGGCGCTATGGGGGCGGATTCATGGACGACGGCACGCCCGGCGGACGCGGGATGAGGGCGAGTCGCAAGCTGGCCTCGGGGGATCTGCAACTCCTGGTGCTCGCCCTGCTGGCCGACAAGCCACGCCATGGTTACGAGATCATCAAAGCGCTCGAGGAGCGTTCCCGGGGTTTCTACACGCCAAGTCCAGGCATGGTGTACCCCGCCCTTACCTACCTGGAGGAAATCGGTTACGCAACCGTCGAAGCTGACGGGTCGCGCAAGCTCTACCACATCACCGCAAGCGGGCAGGCGCAGCTCGATCAAAACCGCACCCTGGTCGATTCGATGTTCGCGCAGTTCGACCGCGTCGGCGAAAAGATGGAGCGCATGCGGCGCGCGTTCTCCGGTGACGACGCCCTAGGTACTGACACGGTAGACCTACGCTCGGGGCCTCGCGTGACCCAAGAGATGCTGCAAGCGTGGCACGATCTAAAAATCGCGCTCAATGCAGCGGCCGAATCTCCAGAGGAGAAAGAGCGCATCGTCGAGGTTCTGCGCCGCACAACCGCAGAGCTCCGCAAGCCGAAGAGCGGCTCCTGAGCGAAAACGCTGGCGCTTCATTACGGGCTCGTCGCTACGGATGCGCGCGACTACACTTAGCTCACGCGCCCGTAGCTCAGTTGGATAGAGCATCAGGCTTCGAACCTGAGGGTCGGGAGTTCGAATCTCTCCGGGCGCGCTAATCAATCAATTGCTTGCCACTGATCGGCAATGCTCAATTAATCAAACGTCGCTGACCGGTCCAACAGCCGCTTGCCCCGCAAGCACACCGAAGACCGAACGTCTCGTAGCCGCTTGCAGGCGCACCACGGATTCGGCTAGCTCAAAGTCACTTTTGAATTCGGCAGGCGTCGAGCCATAGAGGAACTTGGCCAAGACCTCCGCACCTATGCGCCTTCCGACCGCTGGCCACGTATATCGCTCTGTCGCCAGCTTATTAGAGCATCCCGAGTGTCATCACGCTGATGTGAAACGTCGCTCCAGGATCATGATCGGCCGAACTCTGCCAAGCGGTCCCGACGATCATGCCTGCGCACGCGTAGCGCTCGTATGACGCTCAGCGTGATGGCCGCCGCGCCGACAGCGAGCATCAGTCCAAGCGCCGACGGCTCGGGTACCGCCGTCGCCGAACTCTGCGGCACCGGTTGCTCGGTATGACCAACGGACAGGCTATTAGACGGTGCCGGCACCGGACCTTCATGCCAGTCGCGGGCCATGAATGTATCGCGCGGGGCGTGCTCTTGTTCCATTGACAATCTCCAGGTGAAATCGATCGGCACAGCGTTAGGAGCAGGTAACGTGCCCAGACTGGCAAGAGCGGATTGATGAAGGGTCGTTGCGGTCAGCAGAAAGATGGGGAGGCGACATAACCTCAGGGGCGCATGCCCCACCTGACGCGCCATCAAGTGACGAATCTTTGGCCGGGTTCCTTATTAATAGTGTCGGCAACAATTTCCCGTCGCCGTACGCGGGAACGCTGTCGACTCGCGCATCGGACTGCTGCAGCAGCTGAGCCTGCGTGCGTCCCGCCCTAACTTGCGGAGCTTGCCGATCCCTGAGCAGCATGCTTGTGCCGCGGTCGATGGCGTGGGCGCGGCGGCGGCTGTGCTTGCAAGATCGCCGCTATCTTTAGGCTCGCCGGATCGAATACTGCGAGCAGCGGGCGCCCGCGCCCAGTGAGCGCCATGGCATTTAACTGATCCGTCGCCAGCCCTGACGCACGCATACCCGCCTTGAGCGAATCTTTTTCAGCACCCGAGAAGTAGCGCAGATCGTCGACCTTCTTCAGCTGCGCTCGCAGCGCCGGCAACCCCTGCTCCCAGCTCTTGAAGTAGCGGGGCATGGAGATGACGTCGTCGCCTCCCGTTACAGCCGACGATACGATCTTGTCGCGTTCGTCTGCGTCCTGCGGCAGCGGCGCCCAAATCCAGCGAGGCAAGCTGTACCAGTGGGGCATGAGTTGTGGATTTTGCTGGCGGGCGAGAGCCCGCTCCTGGTCATTAATATCGTACGCCTGCACAAGCTGTAGCACATTTTCGGAAAACGCGTAATACAGCGGCCGCCCGTTCCACAGCGACACAGTGCCGTAGAGCAGCGCGCACAGTTGCACGGCGGCTATCACTGCGATGTCACGTGCGAGTAGACGGCGCGGCTTGCTCGGTGCAGCGATAACAAATGTAAGCAGCGGGCCGAGCCCGAGATCGACCCCGGCCAGTACGATGACGACCTGCTGGGCATCGGCCAAAAACCACCCCGGCCAGCGATACCATCCCCAGTAGAGCGTGCCGAGTACCAGCATGAGCACCGTCGCGCTCGCGAGCAGATGCACTGCGAAAGCCTTAAGTCTGAACTTCATAGTCCATTCCCGAAAGGGGGCGGCCTTGAAACGACATCAATATTGTCCACATATCCGCGTGCAACTGAAGAAGACGTCGATGGTTTTTGCAAACGCCGTCACACCGCGCGCAGGCTCCTCGCGGCGAACGATTCGCGGTCCGGCGATGAGGCAACCGCGCGGCAGTCGCCGGCAGACAATTCTCCGCTCAACCGCGAAGCACGCTCCGCGAAGCCGCTTGCCACTGCAGCGGTTGCCCTGCGCCAGTCATGACCTTGATGGCTACGCAGCAGACGCGGCGAGTGCGCGCTTGCGCGGCGGCGAAACGCTGGGGCCGCAGCGCCAGCAGACGAAGGCGCGTCGCGGCAATCAGAAAACGCGGCGAGCCCGTATCGGCGGCCTCAGAATCGCTGCAGATCAAATGCGCCGAGCGGGAGCCGCGGCGGACGCTGCGCCACCAGGTCGGCCACCAGGTCCGCCGTCAGCGCGGCGAGCGTCAAGCCGACGTGGTGGTGCCCGATTGCATAGCAAATCGCGGTGCCCGGCACGCGGCCGATCCCGGGCAGGTAATCGGGAAGTACCGGACGGGCGCCGACCCAGCTCGGGCCCGCAAGTTCGCACCGATACCCGAGCGCGCGCAGATTCTTGCGCAAGCGCGCCGGCTTGCGCGGATCCGCAGGCGCCCCGGGCGGCAGGAACTCCATGTAGCTCGTCGCGCGCAGCCGTCCCGCCATCGGCGTCACGATCACTTCCTCCCTGCTGTACGCGATCGGCGCGTCAATGAGCGGCGGCTGCTCCGGCAGCTCGACGTGATAGCCGCGGACGGACTCGAGCGGTACCGACAATCCGAGCGGCGCAAGCAAAGAGGCCGACCAGGCGCCAGCGCAAACCACCGCAGCATCCACGACGACACTCTGCTCGCCCGCATCGACCTCGACCCGTCCAGCGCGCGCGCGCACCGCGCTGACTTCGGCGCGTCGAATGCGCACGCCGCGCGCGGCCGCGCCGGCGGCAAAAGTCCGCACGATCTCCAGCGGATCGATCACGTGCGCCGAGTCGGAAAACCACAGTCCGCCGGCGTGCGCGGCGCCGGCGGCGGTCCGCGCTGCAGCAAGGAGCGCTGCGGGCGCCGGCGCCGTGGACACACTGAGCCGCTGCATCGCTTGTGCCTGGGCGTGCGCCCGCCGCTGCGCGTGCCGGTGCAGCCAGATCTCATAGTGGCCGTTGCGTTGCAGGAGCTGCGGGCGGCCCAATTCCTGCAGCCAGCGCGCGAGCGTCGCACAGGCCGGTTTGACGAGCGCCGCCAGCTGCGCGGCATTCTCGCGTCGCCGAAAGGCGGCGGCCGCAAAACGCGCCGCCCATGGCGCAAACTTCGGCCAATGGCGCATTGGGATATCGAGCGGACCATTCAAGGCAAACAGCTCGCGCCAGAAGCCAAACAACAGCTGCGGGGAAGGGAATGGCTCGATAAGCTCGGCGGCAATATGGCCCGCATTGCCGTAGCTCGCGCCCCCCATTCCGGGCTCGGCTCGATCGATGAGCAGCACGGAACGGTTTTCGCGCGCGAGCGCGTAAGCCACAGCAGAACCAATCACTCCCGCACCAATGACGGCTACCGCGCCTTGCTCATGCATTCGCCTACCGTATACGATCTATCATCCCGCCAACAACCGCGATTCGTGGGAGTGCATCATGCCCGCAGCGCTGGCCTGCCCATGGTCCGGGGTGTTTCCCGCCGCCACCACGCAATTCGATGCCGCTGGCGATGTTGACCTGGCGGCGACCCAGGCCGTGCAGGCCGCTTTGGTGCGCGACGGCGTGCATGGCCTCGTGCTGCTGGGCACGGTCGGAGAGAATAATTCGCTGAGCGCTGCGGAGAAGCGCGCGGTGTTGGCGGCTGCGGTGAACACCGTACGCGGCACAGTGCCCGTGATTACGGGCGTGTCCGAGTACACCACCGCCGGCGCTGCAGCCTACGTGCGCGATGCGGAACGTATTGGCGTAAGCGGCCTCATGGTGCTTCCCGCCATGGTCTACGTGCCGACGGCCGCGGAGCTGGAACAGCATTTCAGGTCGGTCGCGCAGGCAACCGCGCTGCCCGTCATGCTCTACAACAATCCGCCCGCGTATCACATCAACATCGACCTGGACACCCTGGCCAGACTTGCGGAGGTGCCCAACATTGTCGCGATCAAGGAGTCCTCCCCCGATCCGCGGCGTTTCACCGATGTCATCAATCGCTTCGCGGAGCGATTCGTACTGTTTGCCGGCCTCGACGATCTTGCCTTCGAAGGGCTCGTGCTCGGCGCCAAGGGCTGGGTATCGGGCCTGGCGAATGCCTTTCCCGCGGAGTCACTCGCCTTGTATGCGGCGATCCGCGCGGGAGAGCTCGCGCGCGCGCGCGCCCTCTACCGCTGGTTCATGCCGCTCTTGCATCTGGATGCCGAGCATGACCTCGTGCAGTCCATCAAGCTTGCCGAGCAGATCATGGGGCGGGGCAGCGAGCGTGTGCGTCCGCCGCGCCTGCCGCTCACGGGCGCGCGGCGCGCGGCCGTAACCGCGATGGTTGAGCAGGCGCGGGCAACGCGCCCCACCATGGGCTAAATCCCCGTGTCACCGAACGCCCTGCAATCAATTGACGTCATTGACTCGCACACCGGCGGCGAACCGACTCGCCTCGTCATCAATGGCGGTCCGGATCTTGGCGCAGGCCCATTGGAGCAGCGCGTGCAGCGCTTTCGCGACCACTTTGACCACTACCGCTCGGCCATCGTCAACGAGCCGCGCGGCTCGGATATCGTGGTCGGTGCGCTCTTATGCAAGCCACATCGGGCCGACTGTCAGTTGGGCGTCATCTTCTTCAATAACGTCGGCTACATCGGCATGTGCGGCCATGGCACCATCGGGCTCATCGCCTCGCTCGCGCACCGCGGCGACATCGGGCCCGGCGCCATCAGAATCGATACGTCGGTCGGGCCGGTACAGACGCGCCTGCTCGAAGACGGCCAGGTTGAACTCGATAACGTGCCCAGCTTTCGCCGCTGCGCGCGCGTCGCGGTGGCGGTTCCCGGCATCGGCGAGGTAAGGGGTGATGTCGCGTGGGGCGGCAACTGGTTCTTTGTCGTGAGCCATATTGCGGCGGGCGAGCGGCCCGAATGGCGCGTTGCCGCGCAGAACATCGAGGCGTTGACGGAATTGACATGGCGAATCCGCCAAGCCGTCAACGCGCAGGGATTCCCCAACGTCGACCACGTTGAACTGTTCGCCCCTTCAAATAACTCTGCGACGCAGAGCCGCAATTTCGTACTATGCCCGGGCAAGGCCTACGACCGCTCGGCCTGCGGCACGGGCACGAGCGCGAAGCTTGCGTGCCTGGCGGCGGACGGCGACCTGGCGCCCGGCGCGGCATGGATCCAGGAGAGCATCAGCGGCAGTACGATGAGCGCGCATTATCGCTGGCTCGACCGGGAGAAGGGCGAGATCCGGCCAACCATCAGGGGAGTGGCCTTTGTCACCGCGGAGGCGCGCTTGCGCTTCGACCCGGAAGATCCGCTGCGCTGGGGAATCGTACGCGGCGCGGGCCATGCCACGGGCTAAGCTGTGCTGCGCTCCTGAACCGCGAGGAGAAAGCTGATGCGCAAATGGCTCTGTCTTCTGTGCCTCCTGCCCTACGGCGCCGGCGCACAGGGCGAAGCTCCATTCCAGCCGCTGGCATTTCTCGCCGGCCGTTGCTGGCAGGGATTCCTCGCGGACGGCAAGCAGGCGGATCGGCACTGCTTCAGCTGGGTCTACGACGGAAAATTCCTGCGCGACGAGCACGTCGTACGCAAGCCTGGAAATGCCGACTACCGCGGCGAAACTCTCTATTTCTGGGATCCATCCAAGCAGCAGATCCAATATCTCTATATCGAGAACCAGGGGGGCTTTAGCCTCGGGACGATGTCAACGGATAAGAATGATCTCGTCTTCGCGCCCACGAGTCATGTCGCGAGCGGCGCGACGCAGACCTATCGCAGTCGCTGGCAGCGCAGCGGCGACGATGCGTATGAAGTGATCACAGAGTTTCAATCCAAGGACGGCTGGGTGCCGCGCTTCAGGGTGCATATGCAGGCGCTCACGGAAAAGTAAATTGCGCCCTGCGGGCGCCCGTGCGCCCGCGGGCGCTGCGATTCGCCGCGTGCGCTTGCTGTACGATGGCTCGCAGGGGCTTCACAGGCGCAGCCGTTCGCGTATCTCCGCCAGGCAATGAACCACGACACGACGCGCTGCGAGCGCTACAGCGTTGGCATGCGCCCGCCATTTTTGGGAGTGCACGCAGCCGCGCCGCAGCGCTACCCCGCCCTGCTCGAAAGCTCGGCGCCGCATCGCAGCGCCGGCCGTTACGACATCCTCCTCGCCGGACCGGGCGAGACCCTCGTCGGCAAAGCATTTCTCCACGCGCTGGAAATGCGCTGGCGGCGCGAGCGCCGGGCGCCCACGCAGCAGCGACTACCTTTTGCCGGAGGCTGGTTCGTGTATCTGGGCTATGAGCTGGCGGCGGAGATCGAGCCGACGTTGAGCCTGCCGCCCTCGCCCGCACCGCTCGCTTTTGCGCAGCGCATGCACGGCGCGGCGATCTACGAGCATGCGCAGCAGACGACCTGGCTCATCGCCGAGCCGGGCCATGAGGAACTGATCGACGAGCTCGCAACCGCGCTGCGCTCGGCTGAGGACCCGATTGAGACGGCCTCCCCGACTCTGGTGTCGCTGGAGGAGGAGCCCGCCGAGCTCTTCCTCGAGCGTGTGGCCGCGGCGCAGGCACACATCGGCGCGGGCGATGTCTATCAGGTCAACCTGTCGCGCGCCTGGCGCGGGCGTCTCGCGCCCGGCATCGTCCCCGCGGCGCTGTACGCGCGCCTGCGCCGCGCGAATCCGAGCCCCTTCGGTGGCATCGCGCAGCTTCCCTGGATGTCGCTGCTGTCCACATCGCCCGAACGACTGGTCGAGTGCCGCGACGGTGACGTGCAGACCCGGCCGATTGCCGGCACGCATCCGCGCGTGGGCAATGACAGCCAGGTCATCGCCGCATTGAGCGCGCACCCCAAGGAGCGCGCGGAGCACATCATGCTGCTCGATCTCGAGCGCAGCGATCTCGGGCGCATCGCCGAAGCCGGCAGCGTCACGGTCGACGAATACGCCATCGTCGAGAGTTATGCGCACGTGCATCACCTGGTATCGAACGTGCGCGGCCGCCTGCGCGCCGGGGTCTCGCCGATCGAGGTCATCCGTGCGGTATTTCCGGGCGGCACCATTACCGGCTGCCCCAAGATCAGATGCATGCAGATCATCGCGGCGCTCGAAGCTGAGGCGCGCGGCGCCTATACCGGCTCCTGCGGCTATCTCGGTCTCGACGGCAGCCTCGATCTCAACATTCTCATCCGCACCGCGACACTCGCCGGCGATGAGCTGACATTCCGGACCGGCGCAGGGATCGTCGCCGATTCAGATCCGCTGCGCGAGCTCGAGGAGACGCGCGCGAAAGCGCGCGGGCTGCTGCGCGTTCTGGGCCGCGATGCCCAAGCGTAGCGACGCACCGGGCGTTGCCGGCGTATTTGAGACGCTCGCCGTCATCGATGGGCAGCCGCGTCTGCTGGCGCGCCATCTGGCGCGCCTCAAAGAAGGATGCCGGCGCCTAGGCTGGGCTCAGCCACCTGAATCGCAGCTCGCCGCCCGGATCCATGCGACCGCGGCCACCCCCGGCACCGGTGTCGTCAAAGTCATCGTGGCAGGCGGTGCCGCCGCGGCGCGTGACACCCCGCAGTGGAGCGTCGCGGCCGAGCCGCCGCGGCGCCGGCCCGCGGAGTGGGCACGCGATGGCGTGTGCATCATCAGCTGCCGCACGCGTCTGCCGGTTGCGCCTGAGCTTGCCGGCCTCAAGCTCCTCGACCGCGCGGCGCAGGTCCAGGCGCGGCGCGAGTGGACGGCGGCAACCATCGCAGAAGGCCTCATGCTCGATGACGACGGGCGACTCGTGTCGGGGACGATGACGAATGTCTATGCCGTCATTGACGGCGTGATATCCACACCGTCGATCACGCGCTGCGGCGTCGCCGGCGTCATGCGCGCAGCGCTCCTCGATGGCTGGCGCTCGGATGGGCAGACCCCCCTCATCCGGGACATGGCGCCGGGTGAACTCAGCGCAGCGAGCGAGATCTTTCTCTCCAATGCGCTGATCGGAGTCTGGCCGGTGCGCGCCCTCGACGGGCACAGCTTTCCCCTGGGGCCGGTTGCGCGTGCGGCGAGTGCATGGATCGAGCGCGATCTGCGTTGATCGGCCGCAGGATGACCGGTGCCCATGACGGCTGTCCCTGAAGCGCAGCCCTCTTCATTCCGCGACCGGAGTCACCCCGAGCCCCATCCCCGCAGGTCGAACTTTTACAATCTTGACGCTTTATCCTGAATCTTTCGTGCAAGATGCATCTTTGCGGTCACGGTCGCTCCGATCGCGAGCTTGACCGTCGCCGGTCCGAAGTTCCTGATCGCGCCAGTACGTCATTGTAAGCCGGGGCTGTACCCTATCGAATCATGAACGACGACGACCGCAGCTACTCAGCTCCAGCCGACGCCGTCGGTGCGAAGACTCCGTCGCGCTGGCACCGGCTGTTCGCCGGCCGGCCACTCCTCCGCATCGTCGTCGTGCTGGTGGCGCTTGCGCTGCTCGCCTGGCTCCTCACGCCGAAGGGTACGAAGGCCCCGAGCGGCCGCGCCGGGGCGGGCGGGCCCATGCCGGTGGTCGGCGTCGCCGCCCAGAGCGGCGACATGCCCATTGTGCTGAACGGGCTCGGCGCCGTGACGCCCATCGCCACGGTCACCGTGCAAAGCCAGATCGCGGGCCAGATCATCCAGATCGCATTCAAGGAAGGCCAAACGGTCAACCCCGGCGATCCGCTGCTGCAGATTGATCCGCGCCCGTACGAGGTGGCGCTCGAACAGGCGCAGGGTGCGCTGGTGCGCGACAAGGCGCTGCTCGCCAATGCCAGGGTGGACCTCGTGCGCTATCAGACGCTGTTCGCCGAGGATTCCATTGCCGAACAGCAGCTCGCAACCCAAAGAGCGCTGGTGGTGCAGGATGAGGGCACGGTGAAGACGGACCAGGGCCAGATCGATGCGGCCAAGTTGAACCTCGTCTACTGCCACATCGTGTCCCCGGTCGCCGGTCGCGTCGGACTGCAGCAGATCACTCTCGGCAACTACGTGACGCCGGCCGAGCCGAATGGCCTGGTCGTGGTGACGCAGTTGCAGCCGATCACCGTCGTGTTCACGCTGCCGGAGGATCAGATCCCGGCGCTGCAAACTCAGCTGCACGCCGGCAAGACGCTGGCGGTGAGCGCCTATGATCGCAGCCGTGCGACGCAGCTCGCGACCGGCACGCTGCAGACGGTCGACAACCAGATCGATCCGACCACCGGCACGGTCAAGTTGAAAGCGATCTTTGCCAATGACGGTGAGACGCTGTTCCCCAACCAGTTCGTCAATGTCTCGTTGCTGCTCACGACGCTCCACAACGCGACGCTGATCCCGCAGGCCGGCGTGCAGCGCGGCGCTCCGGGCACCTATGTCTACGTCATCGATGCCCAGCAGACGGTGAGCGTTCGCAAGGTGACGCTCGGCCCGGGCGATCCGACCAACGTGGTGATTACGCAGGGACTGAAGCCCGGTGAGATGGTGGTGGTCGACGGCGCGGACAAACTCAAGGACGGCGCCAAAGTGCTGCAGCGGCAGAGCCCCGCCCCCGCGGCCGCCAGCGCGGCGCCGCCGCCGGCGGCCGCGCAGCGCCATCGCAAGAGCGCCCCGAGCGCGCCGGCTGATCACGGCACTCAACCCGCCGCACAATAGGTCCGACGGATGAGCCCGTCCCGCATCTTCATCCTGCGGCCTGTCGGCACCTCGCTGCTGATGCTGGCCTTCCTGCTGGTCGGGATCGTCGCCTACGGCTTTCTGCCGCTGTCGGCGCTGCCGGAAGTCGACTATCCGACCATCCAGGTCCAGACCTTCTACCCCGGAGCGAGCCCGGAGGTCATGACCTCCGCGATCACCGCACCGCTTGAAGTGCAGTTCGGACAGATGCCGGGACTCAACCAGATGTCCTCGACCAGCTCCGGCGGCGCCTCGGTGATCACGCTGCAATTCAGCCTGAATCTCAGCCTCGATATCGCCGAGCAGGAGGTGCAGGCGGCGATCAATGCCGCCGGCAACCTTCTGCCGTCGGACCTGCCGGCGCCCCCGATCTACGCCAAGGTCAACCCCGCCGATGCCCCGATTCTCACCCTCGGCATCGTCTCCAAGACGCTGCCGCTGACGCAGCTGGAGGATCTGGCCGATACGCGCCTGGCGCAGAAGATCTCGCAGCTCGAAGGCGTCGGCCTCGTCAGCGTCAGCGGCGGCCAGCGGCCGGCGGTGCGCGTCGTCGCCAATGTCCTGGCGCTTGCCGCCTATGGTCTCAATATTGACGACCTGCGCACGACCATCAGCAATGCCAACGTCAACTCACCCAAGGGGACGCTCGATGGGCCCGCACGCTCGTGGACTCTCAACGCCAATGATCAGATCGACAGTCCGGATGCCTACAAGAGCATCATCGTCGCCTACAAAAATGGCAGCCCGGTGCGGCTCTCCGATGTCGCCGAGGTCAAACAGGGCGCCGAGAACACCTACCTTGCGGGCTGGGTGAACAACTCGCCCGGCATCATCCTCAATATCCAGCGCCAGCCGGGAGCCAATGTCATCCAGGTCGTCGACCGGGTGAAGCAGCTCCTGCCGGGGCTTTCGAGCACGCTGCCCAGCGCGGCGGAGGTGTCGATCCTCACCGACCGCACCAACACCATCCGCGCCTCCGTGCACGATGTCGAATTCGAGCTGACCCTCGCGGTGATCCTGGTCGTGCTCGTGATCTTCCTGTTCCTACGCAGTGTCGCGGCGACGGTCATCCCGAGCCTTTCCGTGCCGCTGTCGCTGGTCGGCACGCTCGCCGCCATGTACCTCTTCGGCTTCAGTCTGAACAATCTGTCGCTCATGGCACTCACCATCGCGACGGGCTTCGTGGTCGATGACGCCATCGTCATGATCGAGAACATCTCGCGCTACGTCGAGCAGGGCATGGCGCCGCTCGAGGCGGCCCTGCGCGGTGCGGGCGAAATCGGCTTCACCATCGTGTCGCTGACCGTGTCGCTGATCGCAGTGCTGATACCCCTTCTTTTCATGGGCGACGTCGTCGGGCGGCTGTTCCATGAATTTGCCATCACGCTCGCCGTAACCATCATCATCTCCGCCGTCGTATCGCTCACCCTCGTGCCGATGATGTGCGCGAGGCTTCTGCGGCACCGGCCGCCGGAGCAGGAGAAAGGCATCGCGCGCTGGTCGAACGAGAAGTTCCAGGCGCTCATCGATCGCTACGGTCAGGCGCTCAACTGGGTCCTGGAGCATCAAACCCTCACCCTCCTCGTGGCGGTCGCGACACTGCTCGTCACCATCGCGCTCTATGTCTTCATCCCCAAGGGATTCTTTCCGGTGCAGGACACCGGCGTCATCCAGGCGATCACCGAGGCGCCGCAAGCGGTCTCCTACGGTGACATGGCCCTGCGCCAGGAGAAGATGGCGGCCGCCATCCTCAAGGATGCGGACGTCGTCAGTCTTTCCTCATTCATTGGCGTGGATGGATCGAACATCACCCTGAACAGCGGCCGCATGCTGATCAATCTCAAGGCGGTAGACGATCGCTCGGCCACTGCAAGCCAGATCATCCGCCGCCTGCAGCGCGAGACGCAGGACGTCACCGGCATCTTCGTCTACATGCAGCCGGTGCAGGATCTGTCCATCGAAGACACGGTCAGCCGCACGCAGTATCAGTTCGTGCTCGAGGACGCCAATCCGGATGAGTTCAATGTCTGGGTGCCGAAGCTCGTTGAGCGCCTGCAGCAGCTGCCGCAGATCGAGGACGTCGCCAGCGACCAGGAAAATCAGGGCCTCGCCGCCTATTTGACCATCGACCGCGACACGGCGGGCCGCTTTGGCATCACCCCCGCCACGGTCGACAACGCGCTCTACGATTCCTTCGGTCAGCGCATCGTTTCGACGATCTTCACGCAGTCGAACCAGTACCGCGTCATCCTGCAGGCGGATGCCTCGCTCATGGCGTCGCTCGACTCACTGGGGACTATCTATCTGCCCTCCGCGACGGCGGTGGGCGGGCAGGTGCCGCTGTCGGCGCTGGTGAAGATCTCGGAGCGCACGGTGCCGCTGTCAATCGATCATCTCGGGCAATTCCCCGCGACCACGGTGTCCTTCAACCTCGCGCAGGGCGCGGCTCTCGGCGACGCCGTCAACGCCATCCGCAAGGCCGAGACGGACGTCGGCCTGCCGCCGAGCGTGATGACGAGTTTCCAGGGCGCCGCGCTCGCCTTCCAGGCGACGCTCGGCAACGAGCTCTTTCTCATCATGGCCGCGATCGTCACGGTCTACATCGTGCTCGGCGTTCTCTACGAGAGCTTCATCCATCCCGTCACCATCCTCTCGACCCTGCCCTCGGCGGGAGTCGGGGCGCTCTTGGCGCTGCTGTTCGCCGGCGCTGATCTGGGTGTCATCGGCATCATCGGCATCATCCTTCTGATCGGCATCGTCAAGAAGAACGCGATCATGATGATTGACTTCGCGCTCGTCGCCGAGCGCGAGCAGGGCATGAGCCCGCGCGATGCGATCTACCACGCCTCGCTGCTGCGCTTCCGGCCCATCCTGATGACGACCATGGCAGCGCTGTTGAGCGCTCTGCCCCTGATGCTCGGCACCGGCACCGGCTCGGAGCTGCGCCATCCGCTCGGCATCACGATCGTCGGCGGCCTCATCCTGAGTCAGCTGCTGACACTCTTCACCACTCCGGTGATCTATCTGTACTTCGACCGCTTCGAGCGCCGCTTCGCCAGCTGGCGCACCGCCCCGGCCGTGAGCGGAGCGCCGGCCCAGTGAGTCCGTCCGAGCCTTTTATCCGCCGGCCGGTTGCGACCACGCTCCTCACCGTGGGGATCGCGCTCGCCGGAGCCATCGCGTATTTCAAGTTGCCGGTATCGCCGCTGCCGCAGGTCGACTTTCCGACCATCTCGGTGTCGGCGACCCTGCCGGGTGCGAGCCCCGACGTCATGGCGGCGACGGTGGCGACACCGCTCGAGCGGCATCTCGGCCAGATCGCGGATGTTACCGAGATGACCTCGTCGAGCTCGGCCAACGCCGCGCGCATCACGCTGCAGTTCGGGCTCAACCGCGACATCGACGGGGCCGCGCGCGACGTCGAGGCGGCCATCAACGCGGCGCGCGCCGATCTGCCCACCGCGCTGCGCAGCAATCCGACCTACCGCAAGGTCAATCCCGCCGACGCGCCGATCATGATTCTGTCGCTCACCTCGGAGACGCTCACCGCCGGGCAGCTCTACGACGCCGCCGATACGATCCTGTCGCAGAAGCTGTCGCAGGTGAGCGGCATCGGCCAGGTCACCGTCGGCGGCAGCTCGCTGCCCGCCGTGCGTGTCGAGCTCAACCCCAGCGCCCTCTTCAAATACGGCATTGGACTTGAGGACGTGCGCGCGGCGCTCGCCTCCGCCAATGCCAATACACCCAAGGGTTCCATCGACATCGGTGGCCAGCGCTTCCAGATCTACACTAATGACCAGGCGAGCAAGGCGGCGGAGTACCGCAACCTCGTGATCGCTTACCGCAATGGGGCGCCGGTGCGCCTCACGGACGTGGCGCAGATCCTCGACTCGGTCGAGAACGTGCGCAATCTTGGGCTGTCGAACGGCAAGCCGGCGGTGCTCGTCATCCTGTTCCGGCAACCGAACGCCAACATCATCGCCACCGTCGACCGGGTGATGGCGCTGATTCCCGCATTGAAAGCTTCGATTCCGACCGACATCGAAGTGACGGTCGCCAACGATCGCACGACGACGATCCGCGCATCCCTGCACGACGTCGAGCGCACCCTGCTCGTCGCCATCGCGCTCGTCGTGCTGGTGGTGTTCCTGTTCCTGCGCAACGGGCGGGCGACTCTGGTGCCGGCCGTGGCCGTACCGATCTCGCTCCTCGGCACTTTCGGCGCGATGTATCTCCTCGGCTACAGCCTCGACAATCTGTCGCTCATGGCGCTGATCGTCGCCACCGGCTTCGTCGTCGACGACGCCATCGTCGTGCTCGAGAACATCACGCGCCACGTGGAGGCCGGCATGCCGCGCTTCGAAGCGGCGATTCAGGGCGCAAAGGAGGTCGGCTTCACCGTGCTGTCGATGAGCCTGTCGCTGGTTGCCGTGTTCATTCCCATCCTCTTGATGGGCGGCATCGTCGGGCGGCTGTTCCGCGAATTTTCGATCACGCTGTCGGTCGCGGTGCTGGTGTCGCTGCTGGCCTCGCTCACCACGACGCCGATGATGTGCTCGCTCCTGATCCGCCAAAAGGCCCCCTCCGAGCAGGGACGGCTCTTCCTACGGAGCGAGCGGGCCTTCGAGGCGATGCGCGACCGCTACGCACGCACTCTGCGCTGGGCGCTGGAAAATCGCGGCTTCGTGATGGCGCTGCTCGGAGCTACGGTCGTCTTCAACGTCTATCTCTACATCATCATACCGAAGGGGTTCTTCCCGCAGCAGGACACCGGCAGGCTGAACGGCGGCATCCAGGCAGACCAGGCGATCTCATTCCAGTCGATGTCAAAGAAGCTGGTGCAGTTCATGCAGCTCGTGAAGCAGGATCCGGCCGTCGATACCGTCGTCGGCTTCACCGGCGGTGGCTCGGCCGGTGGCTCGCAAACCAACAGCGGCTCGATCTTCGTCGCCTTGAAGCCCAAGGCGGTGCGCAAGATTTCCGCGGACGCGGTGATCGCGCGCTTGCGGCCGATGCTGAACCAGGTGGCGGGCGCCCGCCTGTTCCTGCAATCGGTGCAGGACATCCGTGTCGGCGGGCGCCAGAGCAATGCCCAGTATCAATACACGCTGCAGGCCGACAGCGTCGCCGATCTGTACAAATGGGCGCCGAAGCTCTCCGATGCGCTCGCGCACTTGCCGGCCCTGACCGACGTCAATTCCGATCAGCAGCAAAATGGCCTCGAGATCGACCTCGCCGTCGATCGCGACTCGGCGTCGCGTCTGCAGTTGAACCCGGCCGCGATCGACAACACGCTCTATGACGCCTTCGGTCAGCGCGACGTGTCGACGATCTACAATGCCCTGAATCAATATCACGTCGTGATGGAGGTGGCGCCGCAGTTCTGGCAAAGCCCCGATACGCTGAAGGATCTGTGGGTCAGCACCGCCGGTGGCACCGTGAGCGGCAGCCAGTCGAGCAATGCGGTCGCAGGCACCGTCACTTCGGCGCAAACAACCGCGAGCAACTCGGCGGCAACGCTCGCCGCCGACACCGCGCGCAACCAAGCCACCAACAGCCTGGCCCAGGCGGGGCACGGCGCCGTATCGACCGGCTCGGCCGACAGCACCGCGGCGGAAAAGATGGTGCCGCTCGCGGCGTTCAGCACTTATCGGCCGGGCAGCACACCGCTCGCCGTCAACCATCAGGGCAGCTTCGTCGCCACGACCATCTCGTTTAATCTCGCGCCCAATGTCTCGCTCAGCAATGCCACGGCAGCCATCCGCAGCGCCACGGACCAGATCGGCATGCCGAGCTCCATTCACGGCAGTTTCCAGGGCACGGCGCGCACCTTCGAGCAGTCGCTCAGCAATGAGCCGGTGCTGATACTGGCCGCGCTCGCCGCCGTCTACATCGTGCTCGGCATCCTCTATGAGAGCGTCATTCACCCGATCACCATCCTCTCCACGCTGCCGTCGGCCGGGGTGGGTGCGGTGCTGGCGCTGCGCGTGTTTAACTCCGAGTTCAGCATCATCGCCCTGATCGGCGTCATCCTGCTCATCGGCATCGTCAAGAAGAATGCCATCATGATGATCGACTTCGCACTCGAAGCGCAGCGCCATGAGAAGCAGACGGCGCGCGACGCAATCTATGCCGCCGCGATCATGCGCTTCCGCCCGATCATGATGACGACCATGGCCGCGATGCTGGGCGCGCTGCCGCTCGCTCTCGGCAATGGCGACGGTGCGGAGATGCGCCAGCCGCTCGGCATCTCCATCGTCGGCGGACTCATCGTGAGCCAGATACTCACGCTCTACACGACGCCGGTCATGTACCTGTACCTCGACCGCTTCGGCGCCTGGAGCGCGCGCGCGTGGTCGCGCCTGTACCCCGACACGCACCCGGCCCCGCCCGCAGTGCCGGTGCAGCCCCTATGAGCGTTCGCAGCAAGGCTCCCCTCGTCGCCGCACTCGCCCTCGCCGCCTGCGCGGTCGGCCCGAACTACCATCGGCCCTCTGCCCCCGTGCCGCAGCGCTTCAAAGAGGCCGAAGGCTGGAAACCTGCGCAGCCGAAGGAGGCGGCGAGCGGCACCAACTGGTGGTCCGTCTATGACGATGCGGTGCTTGACGGGCTCGAGCAGCAGATCGACATTTCCAATCAGACGCTGAAGGCGTCCGAGGCGTCCTGGCGCGAGGCCCAGGCGGTGGTCAGCGCGGCACGGGCCCAGCTCTTTCCGACGGTGGGCGTCAGTGGATCCGCCACGCGAACGAAGGGACTCGGCGCCACGCTTGGCGGCTCGACAACCACCACCACCGGCGGTGGAACCCCTGCCGTGGTCCCGTCGACTTCGCGCGCGCCCTCCAACACCTTCGACGCCACGGCGAATGCCTCCTGGGCCATCGACATCTGGGGCAAGATCCGCCGCACCATCGAAAGCGATGTCGCGAACGCCCAGGCGAGCGAAGCCGATCTCGCCGCCGCGCGGCTCTCCGCGCAGGGGACTCTTGCGACGGACTACGTCGAGCTGCGCGTCAGCGACGAGATGAAGCAGCTCCTCGATCAGACGGTCGAGGCCTACCAGCGCTCGCTGCAGATCACTCAGAACCAGTACAAGGCCGGGATCGTCGCCAAGGCGGACGTGATCACCGCCGAAACGCAGCTGGAGGGCGCGCAATCGCAGCAGATCAGTATCGGGATCATGCGCAGCCAGCTCGAGCATGCGATCGCCGTACTCGTCGGCAAGCCGCCGGCCGACTTTGCGATCGTACCCGCCGTCTTCGGTACGACGGTACCGGTGGCGCCGAGCGGCGTGCCATCGAGTCTGCTCGAGCGGCGACCCGACGTGGCCGCCGCCGAGCGCTCCATGGCCTCCGCCAATGCCCAGATCGGTGTCGCGGTCGCGGCCTATTTTCCGGATCTGACGCTGAGTGGCTCCTATGGCTTTACCAACAGCGTGATCAACGGGCTCATCCGGGCACCGAACAATGTCTGGTCATTCGGAGGCACCTTGTCGGAAACGGTGCTCGACTTCGGTGCGCGCTCGGCGCAGGTGCGGCAAGCGCGCGCGGCCTACGACGTTGCGGTCGCGAACTACCGCCAGGCCGTGCTCACCGCCTTCCAGCAGGTCGAGGATCAGCTCGCCGCGCTGCGCATTCTCGAGCAGCAGGACGCCGTGCAGGAGCGCACCGTCAAGTCCGCCAACGAAGCGGTGCGCCTCACCCTCAATGAGTACAAGGCCGGGACCGTGGCGTACACCGCGGTCGTGACGGCCCAGGCCACGGCTTTGGCGGACGCCCAGACACTGCTTACGATACGCCAGAACCGTCTGACGGCGAGCGTTGCACTCATTCAGGCGCTCGGCGGCGGATGGCAGGCGGCGGCGCTCAAGACTGCAGGCGTCGGCGCGCCCGCGAGCCCGGGCGCGACGTGAGCGCCGTCCTCACGCCACCGAAGCGGCCGCTGAGCGCCGAAGTAGCAGGCGCCCCCGCGCGCCACTAATATACGTCCTCGAAGAAGAACCGAGGAATGACCATGAAATTGCTGTTCAGCCTGGCCGCGATCCTGCTCGTCGCCGCGCCCGTCCATGCCGCCTGCACCTATCCCACCGCTCCTGCGAAAATTCCCGACGGCGCGACGGCCACCCTGGCCGAGATGGTCGCCGCGCAGAAGGCCGTCAAGCAGTTCGATGAGCAAATCAATGCCTACACGGCCTGCATCAAGCTCGAGGAAGACGCGCAGCTCAAGGGCGACAAGCTCACTGCCGAGCAGAAGAAGGCCATCGAGGCGCAGCAGGCGCAGAAGAACAATGCCGCCGTCGATGAGGATCAGGCGCTGGCCGATCGCTTCAACGAACAGATCCGCATCTTCAAGGCCAAGTCGGGCACTCCCAAAGGCTAATCTTCGCAGCCGCGCGGGGCATCACCCGATGCTGACACCCGCCGACGCGCAAGGCCTCATCGGCCAGAACCTCGCCCGTTTGCCGGTTGAATCCCTGCCGCTGGCGCAGTGTGCGGGCGCCGTGCTGCGCGAGAACATCTACGCGGAGCGTGACCAGCCCCCCTTTGACCGCGTGGCCATGGACGGCATCGCGCTCGACAGCCGTGCCGTCGGCGCGGGCGTGCGCGCGTTTCGCATCCAGGGGATGCAGCCCGCCGGTGACCCGCCGCAATCCCTCGCAACCCCCACCGCCTGCATCGAGGTGATGACCGGTGCGGTGTTGCCCGTCGGCTGCGATGCAGTCATTCCGGTCGAGCAGATCCGCGTCGCTGACGGCGCAGCTCGGCTCGCGGCGCACGTCCGCATCGAGCCCTGGCAGAACGTGCATCGACGTGCCACCGACACCCCTCAGGGAGCGCTGCTGCTCAGCGGCGGCATGCGCCTCGGTGCGCCCGAAATCGCGATCGCCGCCTCCGCCGGCATGGCGCGCTTGCGGGTCGCGAGCCAGCCGGCGATCGCAGTGATTTCCACGGGCAACGAGCTGATCGAGCCCGGCGAGGCGATCCTGCCGCACCAGGTGCGGCGCTCAAATGCCTATGCCATCATCGCGGCCCTCAAAAGACACGGCTTCCAGCGCGTCGCGGATGATCACGTGCAGGATGATTTGGAGCAGCTCGCCGCGCGCCTCACCTTTCACCTGGACACGCACGACGTGCTCGTATTGAGCGGCGGCGTCTCGATGGGACGTCTCGATCTGGTGCCGCGCGCGCTGGCTGACCTGCAGGTGCGCACGATTTTCCATAAGGTCGCGCAGCGGCCGGGCCTGCCGCTGTGGTTTGGCGTCGCGAGCTCGGGCGCCGCGGTGTTTGCACTGCCCGGGAATCCCGTCTCCACCTTGGTGTGTGTGTCGCGCTACGTAGTGCCCGCCCTTTTCGCCATGATGGGAGAGACGGCGCGCACGCCGGAGATAATTGCACTGGGCGCGCCCGTCACGGTCAAGCAACCGCTCGCCCTCTTCATGCCGGTGCGCGTGGAAAGCGACGCTGCGGGCTGCGGCTGGGCCCTGCCGCGTCCCACGAACGGCTCCGGGGACTTTACCGCCCTCGCCGGTACCGATGGTTTCGTCGAGCTGCCGCCCGGGCCGAACACCTATCCCAAAGGATTTGTCACCCGCCTCCACCGATGGTAAGAACTGAGGGCTATGCCCCGTTCCGAAACCATCGTTCCCCTGGAGGCGCTGCGCCGCCCGCGCGACACGCTCGCCCGTCCGGTCCGCGATCTGCGCATCTCGGTGATGGACCGCTGCAATTTTCGCTGCCCGTATTGCATGCCGCGCGAGACCTACCATGAGAAGTACCGCTTCCTCGGCTCGGGCGAGCGGCTCTGCTTCGATGAAATCGTGCGCGTGGCGCGCCTCTTCGTGCAGCTCGGCGTGAGGAAGCTGCGCCTGACCGGCGGCGAGCCGCTGCTGCGAGCGAACCTGCCCGATCTCATCGGTGATCTGACTGCGATCCCAGGCATCGAGGATGTGGCGCTGACGACCAATGGCGTGCTCCTCGCGCAGCACGCCGCGGAGCTGAAAGCTGCGGGGCTGAAGCGCGTCACCGTCAGCCTCGACAGCCTGGACCCGGTGACCTTCGGACAGATGAGCGGCGGCCTGGGGAGCGTCGAGGAAGTGCTCGATGGCATTGCACACGCGCGCCGCGCGGGCCTTGCGCCGATCAAAGTGAACGCAGTGATCCAGCGCGGCGTGAACGACTCGACGGTACTCGACCTCGTCGAGCACTTCCGCGGCACCGACATGATCGTGCGCTTCATCGAGTACATGGACGTCGGCAATCGCAACGACTGGCGTGCGGAGCTCGTCGTGCCCTCGAAGGAGCTCCTGGCGCGCATCGGCGCGCGCTGGCCGCTCGCGCCGCTGGAGCGCAACTACCGCGGTGAAGTGGCGGAGCGCTACGCCTTCGCCGACGGCCGCGGCGAGATCGGCTTCATCTCTTCGGTCACGCAACCTTTCTGCGGGAACTGCTCGCGCGCGCGCCTGTCCTCTGACGGTGTCCTCTATACCTGCCTGTTCGCAACCGCCGGCACCAGTTTGCGCGACGCGCTGCGCGGCGGTGCCAGCGACGAGCAGCTCCTGGAACGCATCCGCGCCGTATGGCAGGGCCGCGCGGACCGCTACAGCGAGGTGCGCGCCCGGGTGCGCGAGACGACGGGCGCGCAGCCGAAGGTCGAAATGTATTACATCGGCGGCTGACGTGGCGGCGAAGCTCTCACACCTCGGAAGCGACCGGCGGCCGCGCATGGTCGACGTCGGCGCCAAGCCGGTTACGCAGCGCAAGGCCCTGGCGCAGGCGCGCATGCGCCTGCCGCGAGCGGTGGCGCTCGCCTTGCAGAGGACGGGCCATCGCACCCAGAAGGGCCCGGTATTTGACACCGCGATCATCGCAGGCGTGATGGCCGCGAAGCGCACGCACGAGCTCCTGCCCTTCTGCCATCCGCTCGCACTCGATGATTGCAGCATTGAAATCGCAGCGGTGCGCGGCGGATTGGTAATACGCTGCCGCGTCGCGGTGCATCACCGCACCGGAGTCGAGATGGAAGCGCTCACCGGTGCAACCGTCGCGGCCCTCACGGTGTACGACATGTGCAAGGCGCTGTCGCACGACATCGAGATCACAAGCGTACGCCTCCTCGAGAAGTCGGGCGGCAAGCGCACGGTGAAGCGCCGATGAGCGCGCCCGTCTATTCGCTGGTGCTCGCGGGCGGCAGGAGCTCGCGCATGCACACGGACAAGGCGCAGCTCGCCTATCACGGCCGCGCGCAGCTTGCCGAGGCGATGCAGCTCGTCGCGCCGCTCGTGGTGCGCGCCTTCGTGTCCGTGCGCGCCGATCAGGTCGATGATCCGCTGCGCGCGGGCTTCGCGCAGATCGTTGACCGCCGCGAGAACGTCGGACCCATCGCCGGCATCCTCGCAGCGCAGGAGCAATTTCCCGAGGTCGCCTGGCTCGTGCTCGCCTGCGACCTGCCGTTTCTCGATGCGGCAACCCTGCAGCATCTGCTGCGCGCGCGCGCTGCGGCGCGCGACGCGACCGCCTATCTCTCCAGCCACGACGGCCTGCCTGAGCCGCTGTGCGCGATCTATGAGCCGGCGAGCCGCCCGAAGCTCGCGGCGTACCTGGCAGCGGGCCGGCAATGTCCGCGCAAGTTCCTGAGCGAGGCGGATGCGCACCTCATTGCAGCGCCCCACGCCCGGGCGCTCGACAACATCAACACACGCGCAGAGTATGAAGCGGCAATGAATGCACTCAGAACCCCAACAGCGCCGGCAAAGGAAATTCGTGTGCAGTACTACGCGCTGCTGCGCGAGGAGGCCGGGCGCAGCGAGGAAGCGGTCGCCACGCGCGCCGCAAATCCGCGCGAGCTCTTTGCGGAACTGCAAGCGCGGCATCCATTTTCGCTGCCGCTCACGATGCTGCGTGTGGCGGTCAACGAGGAGTTTGGCGACTGGTCGCAACCGCTCGCTGACGGCGATCGCGTCGTGTTCCTGCCGCCGGTGGCGGGCGGCTGAGGGGCGCCCGATGCTGACCTTCGAACTTGCGGGCGAGCCCTTCGACGTAGCAAGCGTGCGCGCGCGGCTCCTCGACCCGGCGTGCGGCGGCTACGCCTCATTTGAAGGATGGGTGCGCAATCTCAATGAAGGCGAGGCGGTGACGGCGCTGGAATACGAGGCCTTCGCGCCGCTCGCGAGCAAGGAGGGCGGGCGCATCCTCGCCGAAGCGGCCGGGCGTTTCGGCATCGATCATGCGGCCTGCGTCCACCGCGTGGGCCGGCTTGCCGTGGGCGAGCTTGCCGTGTGGGTGGGCGTCAGCGCGCGCCACCGCGACGAGGCTTTCCGCGCCTGCCGCTACATCATTGACGAGATCAAACACCGACTGCCGATCTGGAAGAAGGAGCACTACGCAGGCGGTGACACCGGCTGGGTGAACTGCGAGCGCTGCGCGCCGGCGGCGCACGCCCATGAGCACGTGCCCAGCGCCGCACCGCGTGCGGACTACTCGCGCCAGATCGCGCTGAAGGAAGTCGGCGCGGCAGGTCAGGCACGACTCGCGGCGAGCCGCGTGCTGGTGGTGGGCTGCGGCGGATTGGGCGTACCGGTCATCAGCTATCTCGCCGGCGCCGGGGTCGGGCATCTGGGCCTCGTCGATGCCGACCGGCTCGAAGCCTCGAACCTGCACCGCCAGACGCTCTACGCGCTCGCCGATGTCGGCGCGCCGAAGGCGCAGCTTGCCGCCGCGCGCGTTGCCGCACTGAACCCGGAGGTTGACGCGCACGCCTACGTCGTACGCCTGGAGGCCGGGAACGCCGCGGATCTGATGGCGCCCTACGACCTCGTCATCGACTGCAGCGACAATTTTGCGACACGCTTTCTTCTGAACGATGTGGGCATGCAGCTCGGCAAACCCGTCATCCTCGCGAGCGTCTATCAGTACGAGGGCCAGCTGCAGGTGGTGCGCGCCCATCCCGACGCCGCGTGTCTGCGCTGTGTGTGGCCCGAGGCCACGCGCGACGGCGTGGTCGGCAACTGCGCGCAGGCGGGCGTGCTCGGGCCGGTTCCCGGGGTGCTTGGCTCGCTGCAGGCGCTCGAGGCGCTAAAGTTGCTCCTCGATCTGCCCGGCCAGCTCGGCAATGAGGTGCTGGTCGTCAATCTGCTGAGCCAGTCAAGCACCAAGCTGCGTGCGCAGCGTGCCAGCGAGTGCCGCGGGCGGGCGTGCGTACACACTAAAGTTGCGGAGGAAGCGCCCGTGCATGAGGAATCGCTCGAAGTCGAATTTGACTCGCTGGATGAGGCCGCGGCGCAGGGCTTTGTCGTTGTCGACGTCCGCGAGGCGCAGGAACTGCAGCTTCACCCGACGCCCTGCAAGAGCTCGCGCCATATCCCGCTGCGCACGCTCCTCTACGGCAAGCCGGCGCTCGATGTGAACGGCAAATATCTCTTCGTCTGTGCGGGAGGGCAACGAAGCCTCGTCGCCGCGAGTGAGCTGCGCGCGCGCGGTATGCGCGCGGTCTTCTCCCAGGCGGGAGGGGTCGCGGCGCTCGCGCAGCACTAATGCGAGCGCATCGCTGCCCCGATGCACGCGGCGGATGATTCGACGCACGCGGCAGGCAGTTCCTGAGGGGTGAAAATCCGGCCTAGGGCCGCACCTGGCCCTGACCACGCACCACGTATTTGTAGCTCGTCAGCTGCGCAACTCCTACGGGGCCGCGCGCGTGAAAGCGCGCGGTCGAAATGCCGATCTCCGCTCCCATGCCGAACTCGCCGCCGTCGGCGAACTGCGTGGACGCATTGTGCAGTACGATGGCACTGTCGACCTCGCGCAGAAAGCGCTCCGCGGCCGCCGCATCCTGTGTCACGATGCACTCGGTGTGGGCCGATCCGTAGTGGCTGATGTGCGCGATCGCCGCATCGATGCCATCAACGACACGCACCGCGATGATCGCGTCCAGAAACTCGCGGTACCAGTCCTCCTCGCTCGCCGCTCGCACGCGCGCATCGACCTCCTGCACGAGCGCATCGCCGCGCACTTCACAGCCCGCCGCGAGAAGATCGCGCACGATCGGCGCGAGCTGAGCTTGCGATGCGGCACGATCAATGAGGAGCGTCTCCGCAGCGCCGCACACACCGGTGCGGCGCAGCTTCGCATTCAGCACGATCGCACGCGCCATAGGCAGGTCCGCAGCCTGATGGACATACACATGGCAGTTGCCCTCGAGGTGGCCTATCACGGGAACGCGCGCTTCGGCCTGCACGCGCTCGACGAGGCCCCTGCCGCCGCGCGGCACGAGCACGTCCAGGTATTCGGTCATGCCGGAGAGCATGCAGCCGACTGCGGCGCGATCGCTCGTCGGCACGAGCTGCACGCACGCGGCCGGGAGCGCCGCCGTGTTGAGTCCCGCGACGAGGCACGCATGGATGGCGCGATTGGAATGCACGCTCTCGGAACCGCCGCGCAGAATGACGGCATTGCCTGACTTCAAACACAGCGCACCGGCATCCGCCGTCACGTTCGGCCGGCTTTCGTAGATCATGCCGATCACGCCCAGTGGGACGGTGACGCGCTGAATGCGAAGGCCATTCGGCCGCTGCCACTCGGCAGCGACGACTCCGATCGGGTCGGGCAGAGCGATGATGTCGTGCAGCGCGCGCGCCATGGCCTCAATGCGCGGCTCGTCCAGTGTCAGGCGATCAAGGAGCGCCGCGCTCAGACCTTGCGCGCGCGCCGTGGCCACATCGCGCTCGTTGGCCGCGAGGATCAGCGCCCTTTGAGCTCGCAGCGCCGCAGCTGCAAAAGCGAGCGCCGCGTTCTTCGCCGTGGCGGGTGCGAGCGCAAGTACTGCGGCGGCGCCCACCGCGTTGCGGCCGAGCTCATGCATCAGCTCTGGAATATCCGGGGCCACAGTTTGAACCGCAGCCGCGCTCACGGTACCGCCTTGAGAGCGTCCGGCGTCTCGCCCTGCGCGGATCCCGAGCTGCGCAAGATGGCCAGGTCGTCACGGTGGATCATTTCGTCGCGGCCGCGAAATCCAAGCACCCTCTCGATGTCACCCGAACGCCGGCCGAGGATGCGCGCCGCATCCCCATCGGAGTAAGCCGAGATGCCGCGCGCAAACTCGCAGCCGTCCGGCCCCACGACGCTCACCGTATCGCCGCGATCGAAGCGCCCGCGGGTCGCGATGACGCCCGCGGGCAGGAGGCTCTTGCCCTCCCGAAGGGCCTTGAGCGCACCCGCATCGATGAGGATCGAGCCCGCCGGCTTCAATGTCCCGGCGATCCATTGCTTGCGGGCCGCTGCTGGAGTCGACGTCGGCACGAACCAGGTGCACCGCGCGCCCTCCTCGATGCGGCGCACCGGGTGGCGGGGCTGGCCCGCCGCGATGCACAAGTGACACCCGGCGGCCACCGCGATTTTGGCCGCGAGGATTTTGGTGGCCATCCCGCCGGAGCCGGTCTCGGACAGCGACTGCCCGGCCATCGCCTCGATCTCGGGGGTGAGGTGGCGGACGGTCGCTATGAACTGCGCACCGAGATCCTTGTTGGGATCGGCCGTAAAGAGGCCTTCGACGTCGGAGAGGAGCACGAGGCAGTCCGCGCCCGTCATCTGCGCGACCCGGGCGGCGAGCCGGTCATTATCCCCGTAGCGAATCTCGGCCGTCGCGACGGTGTCGTTCTCGTTGATGACGGGCAGCGCGTTGAGCGCGAGGAGCGCCTCCAGAGTCGCGCGCGCGTTCAGGTAGCGCCGTCGGCGCTCGCTGTCCTCAAGAGTGAGGAGCACCTGCGCGACGGTGACCCCCTTGTCCTCGAGAAGCTCCTTGTAGGCGTGCGCGAGGCGGATCTGCCCCACCGCCGCGGCCGCCTGGCTTTCCTCGAGCTTCAAGGTTCCCTTGGCGAGCTTCAGTTCGCGGCGCCCGAGGGCGATGGCTCCGGAGGACACGAGGATCACCTGCTGGCCGCGCGCGCGCAGGCGCAGCAGATCCGCTACCAGCGTCTCGAGCCAGGCGCGATTGATGCGCCCGCAATGGGGGTCGACGAGCAGCGCCGAGCCGACCTTGACGACGATGCGCCGGGCGGCGCTGAGCGGCGAGGACATCGGAAAACTATACGCAATAGGCATTTCAACCGCGACTTCAGGCCCCACAAGAGTGCCGCACCGTCGTTGCCTTCACCCGATCCAAGCCCCTAAACTTGCAGCGGTTGTGGCCATTCTTCCCTGAGGATTCGCGCGGTGAGCAGAGATTACGAACCCGTCCCCTCGCAGTGGTACGAGAACCTCGAGGAAGAGGAATCATTCCGCGTCCTGTCGGTTGATGAGGATTCGGAGCTGATCGAGATCGAATATCTGGACGGCGATATCGAAGAGCTCGACGTCGAAGCCTGGCACGAGATGGATCTCGAGCGCATCGCCGAGCCCGAGGGCTGGGCTGCCTCCCAGGCGGAGGAAGAAGAAGAAGAAGAAGAGGAAGACGATGACGACGACTGGGACGAAGACGAGGAAGATGAGGATGACGAGGACGACCTCGACGAGGATGAAAACGAGGATCGCAACTCGTACTGAAGCGTGAGCGTGTCGGGCTTGAAAAGCTCGGCCCCGATCCCCACGCTGACTTCACCGCCGGCGGCCCGGTCGCGTGCCGCCCTGGAAGCCTAAGAGTAGCCATGAAGCGCATTATTCTCTTCGTCCTGACGAATCTCGCGATCGTCCTCGTGCTGTCGATCGTCGCGCAGCTGTTGGGGATCGACCGCTGGCTCGCCGCTCAAGGCAGCAGCCTCTCCGCGCTCCTCGTCTTCGCCGCCTTCTTCGGCTTCGCCGGCTCGTTGATCTCGCTCGCGATGTCCAAATGGACCGCGAAGCGCGCCATGGGCGTGCAGGTCATTGATCCGCAGTCAGCCAACTCCTCCGAGCAGCGGCTGCTGACGATCGTGCGCGGTCTGGCGCAGCACGCCGGCGTCGGCATGCCGGAAGTCGGCATTTTCGCCTCGCCGACGCCCAACGCCTTCGCCACCGGCGCACGGCGCGACCACGCGCTGGTGGCGGTGAGCTCGGGATTGCTGGCGCGCATGAACGACCGGGAACTGCAGGCGGTGCTCGGCCATGAAATCACCCACGTGTCAAACGGCGACATGGTGACTCTGGCGCTCATCCAGGGCGTGGTGAATACCTTCGTCATCGTGCTGTCGCGCATCGTCGGCAATTTCATCGACCGCGCGGTGTTTCGTTCCGACCGCGGCCAGGGACCGGGATACTTCATCTCGGTCATCGTCGCGCAGATCGTGCTCGGCGTACTCGCGAGCATCATCGTGCTGTGGTTCTCGCGACAGCGCGAGTTCGGTGCGGACCGCGGCGGCGCGCGCCTCGCCGGCACCGACAGCATGATCGCCGCGCTTGAGCGCCTGAAGGCGATCGAGGAGGAGCCGCTGCCGGCGCAGCTCGAGGCCTTTGGCATCGCCACCGGCAAGGAGTCGACGGGCTTCGCCCGGCTCTTCATGAGCCACCCACCGCTCGATGAGCGCATCGCGGCGCTGCGCACCACGCCGCTCGCTTAAGCGCAACGCACATCCGTCCCGCGGGCCGCTGCCCGGCCTGGCGAGTCACTCCTATGACGCTGCTCGCGGCCGCAAAGATTGAAGAGCGCTTGTTTGACATTCTCGGGCGCGAGGGAGTGCTGCTCGCGCCCGAGGAGATGGCGCCGTTTCTCGTCGATCATCGCCGGCTCTACCAGGGGCGCGCGCGGGCGGTTGCCGCGCCGCGCACGGTCGATGAAGTCTCGCGCCTACTCGCCTGGTGCAACGCCGAGCGGATCGGCGTCGTGCCGCAGGGCGGCAATACCGGCTACTGCGGAGGCGCCACGCCCGATGAGTCGGGAAAGGAGATCGTGCTGTGCCTGCGGCGCCTCGCGCGCATCCGCTCGGTCGACGCGTTCAACTATTCGCTGCTCGCCGAGGCGGGCTGCACGCTGCACGAGGTGCACGCCGCCGCCGACGCGGCCGCGCGGCTTTTCCCCTTGAGCCTCGGCTCCGAAGGCAGCTGCCAGATCGGCGGCAACCTCTCCACCAACGCGGGCGGCACGAGCGTGCTGCGCTATGGAATGATGCGCGACCTGGTACTGGGGCTGGAGGTGGTGCTGGCCGACGGCCGCATCCTTCCCTGCGCGCAGGCGCTGCGCAAGGACAACACCGGCTACGATGTGAAGTCGCTGTTCGTCGGCGCGGAGGGCACGCTGGGGATCATCACGGCCGCGAATCTCAAGCTCTTTCCGCAGATCCGCGCGAGCGCGACCGCGTTTGTCGCCGTCGCCGATATCCCGAGCGCTGTGCGCCTGCTGAGCGAGCTGCGCGCGGCGAGCGGCGAGCGCGTCAGCTCCTTCGAGCTGATCCCGCGCATCGCGGTAGAACTCGCCGCGCACCACATTCCCGACGTTGCGGATCCGCTCGAGCATGCCCATCCCTGGTACGTGCTCTGCGAGCTCTCCTCTGCGCAGCCGGAGGAGGCGCTGGGCGCGGTGCTCGAGCGCGCGCTCGGCGACGCACTCGAGCGTTCAGTCATCCTCGATGCCGCCATCGCCCAGAGCGAGCGCCAGCGCTTGAGCCTGTGGCGGCTGCGGGAAAACATTCCCGAAGCACAGCGCCGCGACGGCGCCAGCCTGAAGCACGATCTGTCCCTGCCGATCAGCGTGCTGGCGCAGTTTGTGGAGCGTGCGGGTGCATGGCTCAACGCCAATGTTCCGGAGGGCCGGCTGATCGCCTACGGGCACCTCGGGGACGGCAACCTGCATTTCAATCTCAATCAGGCGCCGGGCGCGGACCGGGCACGCTTTCTCGCGCGCGATGCGGCCGTGAAGCGCGCGGTGCACGATCTGGTGCGCGATTTCGGCGGCAGCTTCAGCGCCGAGCACGGCATCGGCCAGCTGAAGGTTGAGGAGCTCGCCCGCTATGCACCGCCGGTGGAGCTCGATCTGATGCGCGCCATCAAACGTGCGCTCGATCCGCGCGGCATTCTGAATCCCGGCAAGGTGCTGGGCCGCGAGGATCCATGACGCGCGGCCCGCTCGTCGCCGCGGCGCTGGTGCTCCTGTTGAACGGCGCGTGCACGCGGCAGGCGCCGCCGCTGCCGCCCGCCGCGCCACCCCCGCAGCCCGCGCCGCTCGCCGAGGGCACACCGCAGATTGCCGACTCCGCCGACGGCGTGCACATCGAGTACCAGGTCTATGGCCACGGCGAGCCGGCGATCATCCTCGTGCACGGCTGGGCCAATAATGCGAATTATTGGAACGCGCAGCTCGAGGATCTGAAGGCGCGCTACACGGTCGTGACGCTGAGCCTTGCGGGCCACGGCGCCTCGGGCCGCAACCGCGAAGACTGGTCGATGGCCAACTACGCCGCCGACGTTGCCGCGGTGGCGCGCGCGATCCCCAACCGCAAGCTGGTGCTCGTCGGACATGCGATGGGCGGCATCGTGATCCTCGAGGCGGCACGCACGCTCGGCAGCCGCGTCATCGGCATCATCGCGGTGGATTCGCTGAAATCCATCGGCCAGCCGCCCATGACCAGGGCGCAGTTCGAAGAGCTGGTGCAGCCGTTTCGCGCCGATTTCATCGGTCACATGCACGAATTCGTCGGCCAGTACCTCTTCACCCGGGACGCCGATCCCGCCTTCGTGCGCAAGGTCGCCGACGACATGGCGCACGCCACGCCGCAGGTTGCCATTGCCTCCCTCGAGGCCCTGTACCACTACGATTTTGCGGCGCTGCCCGCGATCCACGTGCCGATCATCGCGATCAACTCGGACCTGCACATGCCGACCGACGAGGTTCGCATCCGCAAATCCGCCCCCACATTCCGCAGCATCGTGGTGCCGGGCGCGGGACATTTTCTGATGATGGAGTCGCCGCAGCGCTTCAATGCCATCCTGCTGCAGGCGATTGCATCGCTCGAGAAGAACTGAAGCGTCTCAGATGACGCGCACCAGTCCCTCCTGCGCCGTGCTTGCGACGAGGCGGCCGTCGCTGGCAAAGACATTTGCGCGCGCAAAGCCGCGCGCCCCGGAAGCGCTCGGGCTGTCGAGCGCGTACAGCAGCCACTCGTCCACGCGCAGCGGCCGATGAAACCACATCGCGTGATCGATGCTCGCCATGATCAATCTGGGGCTCAGGAACGTCGTGCCGTGGGGCAGGGTCGCCGTATCGAGGAGAAAGAAGTCCGACGCGTAGGCGAGCAGACAGCGGTGCAGCATCTGCTCGTCCGGCAGGCGCCCCACGGCGCGGAACCACACCTGCCGTGCCGGTGGCGCCTTGCGCGGCTGCAGATAGTTGATCTCCTGCACCACGCGAAATTCAAAGGGCCGCGGGGTCGCAATGAAACGCCGCACGCGCTCCGGCAGGCGCTCCGGCATCTTCTGCATGAGTTCGCGCAGCGGCGCGGTCGCATCCGGCAGGTCCTGCGGCGGCGGCACCTCGGGCATAGCAATCTGATGATCGAAGCCCGCCTCCTCGACCTGGAATGAGGCGGCCATGTTGAAGATCTGCTCGCCGTGCTGGATGGCGACCACGCGGCGGCTCGAGAAGCTCTTGCCATCGCGGCTGCGGTCGACGTTGTAGACGATGGGCGCGTTGCAGTCGCCACGCCGCAGGAAATAGGCATGCAGCGAGTGCACCATGCGCTCGTCCGCCACCGTGGCGGAGGCCGCCCGCAGGGCCTGGCCGAGCACCTGGCCGCCGAAAACCTGCGGGCTGCCGACGTCCTGACTGCGGCCGCGAAAGAGATTGACCTCGAGGGGCTCGAGCTCGAGCACTCGCAGCAGATCTTCGATGCGCGAATCAGTCGATTGCAAGGCAGAGACGCCGGTGCGCTCTCACTGGATGATGAAATCACCATTCATGAGCGCGTTGTGGCCCGGGAATGTGCACAGATACTTGTACGACTGGCCCTTCTTCAGAGCCGCCGTCGCGAAGCTGACGCTGGTCGATTCGCCGCCGCCGACAATTTTCGTGTGCGCAATGACGCGCGGGTCGTCTTTCTTTACGTAGCCGTTGGCGATGCCGGCCGTCAGCCCATCGCTCGCCACCGCCTGCACGTCATCCGCCTTCACCAGGACCCAATCGTGTCCCATGCTCTGCGCGGGGAGCTTGCCGGTGTGCGTCAGAGTGAGCTCCACCTGAGTGCAGTCCGCGGTGATCGTCAGCTGTTTCTTGTCGTATTGGATGGCGTCGTTGGCGCTTATCTCGAGCTTGCACACCTTGGATGCCGCCTGCGCCGGCGCTGCCAGCAGGAGCGCCGGCGTGCCGATGACGAGGAGCGCGGCGAACGCGTGTCGAGTGAGTCTCATGTCAATCCCCTTGTTGTCATGTCAAGAACTGGTGACACCGAGCCGCCTCTGCATGATCGGGCTCGTCGTCGTATATTGCAGAAACTGCTTTTTTTCCGGAAACAAATGGTGCTGGATGCCGAAGGCGGCGAGCGCCGCCTCGTGAAAGCCTGACAGGATGAGCTTCTTCTTGCCCGGATAGAAGTTGATGTCGCCGACGGCGAACACTCCGGGCAGGCTCGTCTCGAACTTCTCGGTATCCACAAGCAGCGCCTTCTTCTCCAGCGCCAGGCCCCACTCGGCAATGGGCCCGAGTTTCGGATGCAGCCCGAAGAATACCAGGAGCTCGTCAGCCGCGAGCGCATGGGTGAGGCCGTCCGGCGCCTTCACATTGACGCCGGTGAGAACTCCGTCCTCGACGATGAGGGAGTGCGGCAGCGCCTCCAAATGACGGATGCGGCCGGCCGCAGCGAGTTCGCGCATCCGCGCCACCGATGCGGGAGCGGCGCGAAAATCCGCGCGTCGGTGCACGAGCGTGAGTGCGCGCGCCTTCGTGGCGAGCTCCAGCGTCCAATCGAGCGCCGAGTCCCCGCCGCCAAAGATCACGAGCTCGCGGCCGTGCAGATCGGCTGCACGACGCACGCGGTAGTGGATGTGCTCATCCTCGAACGCCTGTGCGCCCTCGAGCCCGATGCGCCGCGGCTGAAAAGAGCCGACGCCGGCGGCGATGACGACCGTGGCGGCGTCGAAGGTCGTGCCGGCGGCGGTGCGAATATGAAAGCGCCCCGAGTCGAGCTTGGCAAACTCGCTCACCTCCTGACCCAGGTGAAACTTCGGAGCAAAGGGCTTGATCTGCTGCAGCAGCCGATCGACCAGCTCCTGTGCATTGCACACCGGCAGCGCCGGGATATCATAGATCGGTTTGTCCGGATAGAGCTCCGCGCACTGTCCGCCCGGATGCGCCAAAGAATCCACGACGTGGGCGCTGATGCCGAGGAGCCCGAGCTCGAAGGCCTGAAAGAGACCGCAGGGCCCGGCGCCGATGATGACGGCGTCGGCCTGGATGGTGTCCGGTGTGACGGGGGATGAGATGGCCAATCGATTCTTCCGTACAATGCGTCCCTGTCATTGTAGCCTGACACTATGAGAACGCGCCTTTCATGAGCACCAACAGCGATTTACACCAGCGGCGCCAGAGCGCCGTGCCACGCGGCGTCACCAACTCGCTTGCGATCTATGCCGATCGCGGCGCCAACGCGGAACTGTGGGACGTTGAGGGCCGCCGCTTCATCGACTTTGCAAGCGGCATCTCTGTTCTGAACACCGGGCATCTGCATCCGCAGGTCAAGGCGGCGCTCGCGGGCCAGCTCGAACGCTTCACGCACGCCTGCTTTCAGGTGACGCCCTACGAGAGCTACATTGCGCTTGCCGAGCGGCTGAACGCGGCGGCACCCGGCGCTGCGCCCAAGAAGACGATCTTTCTCTCCACCGGCGCCGAGGCGGTCGAAAACGCGATCAAGATTGCGCGCTTTCACACGCGCCGCTCGGCGCTGATCGCGTTCTCGGGCAGCTTCCATGGCCGCACGCTCGCCTGCATCAGCCTCACCGGGAAAGTGCTGCCCTACAAGGCGGGCTTCGGGCCGATGCTTCCGGAGATCTATCACCTGCCCTTCCCCATCCCCTATCACGGCGTGACGGTGGAGGATTCCCTGGCGGCGCTGGAGCAGCTGTTCAAGGCGGACCTGGATCCGGCGCGCGTCGCCGCCATCATCATCGAGCCGGTGCTCGGGGAAGGCGGTTTCTACGCGGCTCCCGCGGAACTGCTGCGCAAGCTGCGCGCGCTCTGCGATGAGCACGGCATCGTGCTCATCATTGACGAAATCCAGTCGGGCTTCGCGCGCACCGGGCGGATGTTCGCCGTCGAGTACTCCGGGATCGAGCCGGATCTGATGGTCGTGGCGAAGAGCATCGCCGGCGGGCTGCCCCTATCCGCGGTGATCGGCAAAGCGCCCATCATGGACGCCCCGGGGCCCGGCGGTCTCGGCGGCACATTTGCCGGCTCGCCACTGGGGTGCGCGGCGGGGCTTGCCGTTCTCGACGTCATTCGCGACGAGCGCCTGGTGGAGCGCGCGCTGCACATGGGACAGTTCATGACCTCGCGCCTGAAGGGCCTGCAGGCAAGGTTCCCCTGCATCGGCGACGTGCGTGGTCCGGGGGCCATGGTGGCGATGGAACTGGTGAAGAACGGGCGCGCCGATGCGCCCAATGCCGCGCTCACTTCGCAGCTGGTGCAGGCGGCCGGCCGCGCGGGCCTCATCATCCTTGCCTGCGGAATCTACTCCAACGTGATCCGCTTCCTCGCGCCGCTCACCATTTCCGACGCCCTGTTGAAGGAGGGCTTCAACCTGCTCGAGCAGGCGCTCGGCGAGGTCGCAGCCTAAGCCCTGCCGGCGTTCGCATCCGTCGGCGTGTGAAAGTACTCGCTCTCGGCGGAGAGCTGTTCCATCAGGCGTTTCAGTTCCGCCATGCGGCCCTGCGCGGTGCTGATCGGCATGCAGTCCTGGCAGCGCGGGTCGCCGCAGGGCTGGCGCGAGTACAGCCAGTACTGCAATGCGCCCGCGAGCAGTCCATCGGCGATGTCCCACAGATCGGCGTCCTTGTCCTTGTCCGCGATCCGGTTCCCCAGGTCAACGGCCTTGGTAAAGGCCGCGTCGAAGGTATCTGCGATCTCGGTCATAACCCGAAGTATAAATGAAACGCCGGTGCCGCCGGCTTCTCTGGTCTGCGAAGCCGCCCCTTCGCTTCTGCGAGGTCCGCCACGGAAGCGGGTTACCGCGCCGGGCATCATTCGGTCGCGGCCGGCCATGAGCCGATACCCGCGCCTTATGTCTTATGCGGCCAAACTCTCTCGAAGAACACGATCCGAGCCCGCCCATCGCGCCCGTGCTGCCGCGGGCGGCGGCACGCATGCGGCTTGGGATTGGCGCGCGCTTGGCCCTCGCTCTGGCGGCCGTCGCGGCCGTGATCATGATCGGGCATGGGCTTGCGACCGAGAACACGCGGCGGGCGGTGCAGTCGCTGCACAGCATGCAGATCGAGTACGAGCCGCAGGCGCGGCGCGCCGCAGCCGTGATGGCGAAGCTCGCGGATTACGATCGCGCGGTGGTGGAGCATCTGCAGGGAGATCACCCGTCGGCCCTGGTATCCATTACCTCGGCGGCCGATGAAGTTGATCTCGCCGTCAACCACTACTTCAACGATGACCCGGCGCCGCTCGCCACCGCAGCCGCCGTGCAGCTGCGCATCGAGCTCGCCCACCACATCGCTCAGGGCGAAAAGCTCGCGGATCTCGCCGCGAAGCGCACCGAATGGCTCGCACGCCGCCACGTTCTGCTCGATGGACTGCAGCGCCGCATCGCCTCCGCCGGCGGTGCGGGGCTTGCAATCGCGAACGAGCAGCTCCTGCTGCGCAAGTCGCTGTCGGAGCTCGCGACCGCGCTGAATGCGATACGCGGCAGTTTCGACGCGCCCGAGACGCTCGACCGCGAAGAGAAGACGTTCGGCGCCGCTCTTGCCCGCAACAACGCGGAACTGGCGCGCTCACCGGGGCACGCGTGGCTCGAGCTGATGCGCGAGGACTTTGGCGAAAGCGTGCGGCTGCGTCGTGCGATCGTCAACTTCGATGCCATGCACGTGCCCGCACGGCGCAGTTTCGTCGACGCGGGCGCCACCCTGATGGCCGCAGCGCAGACTCAGCTGCAGGAGCCGGCGCGGCGCGGCTTATTGGAAGCGGCCGCGCACGCCGCAGCATCGGCACAACTCGCCGAGCGCACCTTGACGACGACCGGCATCGCGGTGCTCGGCGTCGTCCTCGGCGTCTCGCTGCTCCTGTCCTTGAGTATCACGGTGCCAGTGCGCCGCCTCACGGCAGCCACCCGCCAGCTGACGGCCGGCAATCGTACGGCGCGCGCGCCGCGCGGCGGATCCGCCGAGATCGACGAGCTCGCGGAGTCCTTCAATCTCATGGCAGATCAGATCGCGCGCGCCGAGGCGGAGCTGCGCGCCCATCAGACCGAGCTCGAGCAGCACGTTGCCGAGCGCACGCAACAGCTGCACCATCTGGCGCACCATGACCCGCTGACGCAGCTGCCCAATCGGCGCCAGCTCGCCACCCGCCTCGCCGCCGCGCTGACGCGCGCGGCAGCGAGCAATCAGCGCGTCGCGCTGCTGTTCGTCGATCTCGACAACTTCAAATCAATCAACGACACGCTCGGGCACAACTTCGGCGACCGCGTACTGCAGGCGATTACCGAGCGCTTGCGCACGGCAACCGGCGCACGCGCCATGCTCGCGCGCCTCGGCGGCGATGAGTTCACGGTATTGATGGAGGACGTCAAATCCTCCGCAGAGGTCGAGGAGCGCGCCGCCGCGCTCGTCGCGACGCTGCAACAGCCGCTCCTGGTGGATGGCCGCATTCTTTCGACGAGCGCCAGCATCGGGGCCAGCATGTACCCCGATCACGCGGCGGATTCCGAGGCGCTGCTGCGCGCCGCTGACGTCGCTTTGTTCCGCGCCAAGGAGCTCGGCCGCAACCGCTTTGCCTTCTATCGCGCGGCGCTCTATGACGCGGCCGCGCAGCGCTTCCGCCTCGAGCAATCGCTGCGCCGTGCAGTGGAAGCGGGCGACCTGATGCTGATGTACCAGGCGCAGGTCGCACTGCACACGCGCCAGACCATCGGCGTTGAGGCCTTGCTGCGCTGGCGCAAGCCCGACGGCCGCATCGCCACCGCCACCGAGTTCATTCACATTGCGGAGAAGACCGGACTCATCCACGAGCTCACCGATTGGGTGCTGCGCACGGCGACCGCAGCGGTGGCGCGCTGGCGCCTGCAAGGATGGCCTCACGCCTGCGTAGGCATCAATGTGTCGCCGACGCAGTTTCTGGAGAACGCCTTCGTCGAGCAGGTTACCGCAGCGCTCGCGGCGGCCGACCTGCCCGCGAACGCGCTCGAGCTCGAACTCACTGAAACCGTGTTCCAGACCGGTGCGCCGACCATCGAAGCGCTGCGGCGCCTGCGCGCGCTCGGCGTAGCGATCGCGCTCGATGACTTCGGCAGCGGCTTCTCCTCGCTCACCTCCCTCGAGCAGCTGCCCATCACGCGGGTCAAGGTCGATCGCACGCTCATCGAAGGGGTGGACAGCAATGCGCGCTCCGCCGCTATCGCGCGCTCAATCATCGCGCTCTGCCATGGCCTCGGCCTGCAGGTCATCGCCGAAGGCGTCGAACGGCCGGAGCAGCTCGCCGTGCTGGCACAGTACGGGCCCGTCGGCGTGCAGGGCTATCTGCTCGCGCACCCGGTAGCCGCCGACGCGGTGGTGAGCGAAGCTGCGGCAGCCGCGGCACGCGCGCGTCAAATCCTCTTAGCGCTCGACATGCAGCCGCGTATCATGCGCGCATGAAGATTGAGTTGAGCCGCGAGGAGGCGCGCGTCATCGGCTGCCTCATCGAAAAGCAGATCACGACGCCGGACCAATACCCCCTCTCCTTGAATGCGCTCACCAACGCGTGCAATCAAAAGAGCAATCGTGATCCGGTGATGGCGCTCGATGAACCGAGCGTACAGCACATCGTGGACAGCCTGGCGCGGCGCCACTTCATCGTGGAAAAATCCGGCTTCGGCAGCCGCGTTCCCAAGTTCCAGCACCGCTTCTGCAACAGCGAGTACGGCACGCTCAAGTTTACCCCGCAGGAGGTGGCCATCCTGTGCGAGCTGCTGCTGCGCGGTCCGCAGACCCCGGGGGAGCTGCGCAGCCGCGCGAGCAGAATGGCCGAATTCGCCGACACGGACGCGGTGGAAGCGGTGCTCGCGGATCTCATCGAGCGCGCCGACGGTCAGTTCGTGACGCGCCTGCCGCGCGAGCCCGGCAGACGGGATGCGCGCTACGCGCACCTCTTCAGCGGCGAGGTTGCTGCGCCGCCGAGCGCCGCGCCGCGCGACGCGGCCGTCGCGCCCTCGCGCCTGGAGCGGCTCGAGGAAGAGGTGCGGCAGCTCAAGGCCGAGCTCGATGCCCTAAAGGCGCGCCTGCCCCGCTAGCGCGTCGCTACGAAGGCGTCGCGGCCGCGCACGCCCAGATCCGGCTGATCCGTAAAAAACCCATCCATGCCGGTGGCGAGGTAGGCGCCAATCTCCGCAGCAAGATTGCCGCGGCGCGCGCGGGCGCTGCTCGAGCGGAATTTGCGCGGCAGAAAGGCGTTCTCGGCACGGAATGTCCAACCGTGGACCTTGAGGCCCTGCGCATGCGCATCCGCCACGAGCGGCGTCGGCCGCGCGAGCGAGTCGTCGGCGTTGCGCGGAATGATGAGCGTCTTGTCCACGCCGATGACCTGCGCATAGCGCGCGATCTCGGCGAGCCCGGCCGGGGTCATGAGGTCCGCATAGGTGCGCCGATCGGCGCTCGCGGTGAAATCATATGGTTGTCCGCCGGCCTCAACGAGCTGCACGATCGGCAGATCCGTCATGCCACGCAGCGCCTTGAGATTGCCGACCTCGAATGACTGCAGGAACACGGGCGCATCGGGCCCGGTGAAATCCCAGCGCGCCAGCGCCGCGACCAGCGCCTGCTCCATCGCGAGCCCGAGTTTGCTGAAATAGCTCGGATGCTTGGTCTCGACGTACACGCCGATCGGCGCCGGCTCGGGCACGGCCAGAAGCTGGGCGCGAACGCTGCGCGCGCTGTGCGCTGCCCGTACGAGGGCCAAGATCTCCTCCAGCGTCGCGATCTCGAACTGACCGTCGAAACGCACGTTTTCGGGCCGCAGATCGGCGATGCGCTCGCGCGCGCGCAACGTCTTGAGCTCGGCGAGGGTAAAATCCTCCGTGAACCACCCCTCAGTCGCGTCGCCGTCGATGATCTTGGCTTTGCGGCGGGTGGCAAATTCGGGGTGGTCGGCGACGTTGGTGGTCGCCCCGATTTCGTTTTCGTGGCGCGCGACGAGCACGCGGTCCTGCGTCATGACGAGATCCGGCTCGACGAAGTCGGCGCCCTGCTGGATCGCGATGAAGTAAGAAGTCAGCGTGTGCTCAGGTACGTAGCCGCACGCACCGCGGTGACCGATGACGAGCGGTGTGTCCGACGCAGCCGTGGCTGAGAGATGAGATTTGTCGTCGCGGGCGTGCACAGTCGGCATCATAAACCATGAACACAAGGGTACTCGGCGTAATCGCGTTGACGTTCTGCGGGCTGCGGCCGGCGGCTGGCTCGGCGGCGGCAACGCCGCCGCCGCCGCCGAGCCAGCCTGCGAGCTACGTGTTCGCCACCGAGCTCGGGTCGGGCGTCTACGACGTCGCCGGACGCACGCTGCTCGTCTATCGTCTGCCCTTGGGCTACGACCTGCGCGAAGCGACCGAGGATGCGCCGGGCCTGCGCCTGACCCTGCCGGCTGCGGTCGGCTTCTTCAACTACTCGCCGATCGATCTTGTGCACACACAGCTGCCGGCCCACGTAGGCGCCTTCAGCTTCGTGCCCGGCCTGAAACTTGATTACAAGATGGATGAGCACTGGCACATCGAGCCGTATGCGCGCGCCGGCGCGAGCTTTGCCTCCGACGACTTTGATGGCTGGCTCTATGGCCTCGGTGTGAGCAGCACGTACCAATGGCAAGCCCGCGAGGTGCACGCGCGCGTGCTGAATGACATCCTGTTCGCTGGTGTCATCTACAGAAGCCCCATGGACCCGAATGACAACCTCGTGCGCCTGCGCAACGGCTTGGAGCTGAGCCGCCTCACCGGCCTTACAATAGGCCAACACATGATCGAGCTTAGCGTGTATGGTTTCGCTGACTATTTCCCCGATGCGCCACGGCCGCCGGTAACCGGTACGCGGCCGAGTCGGCTGCAGGTGGAGCCCGGATTTTTGATAGGCGCAGTTCCACAATGGAAAATCCGCAGCTTCGAGCTGCCGCGGCTCGGGATCGGTTACCGCTTTGCGGGGGATTTGTCCGGCTGGCACCTCGACATCAGTGTGCCGTTTTGAGCAGGATCAGGTAGGCATGGATATTGCTGGATTGCCGCAGTGCTGACCGAGCAAGATATTTATCTCTTCAAGGAAGGGACCTATTTCAACTCGTACGAGAAGCTCGGCGCGCATCCTGTTGCTGCGCACGGCGCTCTGCGCGAGCCTGCAGGCACTCATTTCGCAGTATGGGCGCCCAACGCGCGCTCGGTCGCTGTGGTCGGCGATTTCAACGGCTGGAACGGCGCATCGCACCCATTGAGCGCGCGCGCGGATTCCTCCGGCATCTGGTCGGGATTTGTTGCCGGCGTCGGGCCGGGTGCGATCTACAAATATCAAATCGTCTCACAACACGGCGGCTATCGGGTCGACAAGAGCGATCCGTTCGCATTTCGCTGCGAGCTGCCGCCGCGCACGGCCTCGGTCGTCTGCGATACAAGCTACACGTGGGGCGATGGCGCATGGTTGCAGCGGCGCGCGCAGGTCAATACGTTGCACGCGCCGTGGTCTATCTACGAAGTTCACCTGGGCTCGTGGCGCCGTGTACCGGGCGAGGACAATCGCTGGCTCTCATACCGCGAGCTCGCCCGCGAACTCGGCGACTATGCCGTCGACATGGGCTTCACGCATGTCGAGCTCCTGCCCATCATGGAGCATCCCTTCTACGGTTCGTGGGGCTACCAGGTCACGGGATATTTCGCCCCCACTGCGCGCTATGGCACGCCGCAGGATCTCATGTATATGATTGATTGCCTGCATCAGCGCGGACTCGGCGTGATCCTCGACTGGGTGCCTTCGCATTTCCCGAACGACGAGCATGGGCTCGCCTACTTCGACGGCACGCATCTCTACGAACACGCGGATCCGCGCCAAGGGTTCCATCCGGAATGGAAAAGCGCGATCTTCAACTACGGCCGAGCCGAGGTGCGCGACTTCCTGGCGAGCAACGCGCTTTTCTGGCTGAAGACCTTCCACGCGGATGCCCTGCGCGTTGACGGCGTCGCCTCCATGCTGTACCTCGACTACGCGCGCACGCAGGGAGAGTGGATACCGAATTCGTACGGCGGCAATGAGAACCTTGACGCGGTGTCTTTTCTCAAGAAGCTGAACGAGGCGGTGTACCGCGATCACGGTGATTTGCACACCATCGCGGAGGAGTCGACCGCCTGGCCGATGGTGTCGCGCCCGACCTATCTGGGGGGTCTGGGATTCGGGCTCAAATGGAATCTCGGCTGGATGCACGACACGCTCGTCTACTTCGCGACCAACCCGCTGTTTCGCAAGTACCACCACGGACAGCTGACCTTCAGCCTGTGGTATGCGTTCACCGAAAACTTCGTGCTGCCGTTGTCGCACGATGAAGTGGTGCATGGCAAAGGCTCGCTGCTCGGCAAGATGCATGGCGACGAGTGGCAGCAGTTCGCAAATCTGCGGCTTCTCTACGGCTACATGTGGGGCCACCCGGGCAAGAAGCTGCTCTTCATGGGAGGCGAGTTCGGCCAGCGCAGCGAGTGGCACCATGATGCAAGTCTCGACTGGCATGTGCTGCAATACCCTGTGCACGCCGGAGTGCAGCGCTGGGTGCGCGAGCTCAATCGCTTCTACGTGGCATCGACGGCGCTGCACGCGCTCGATTTCAGCTGGGAGGGCTTCGAGTGGATCGACAGCAACGACAACGAGTCGAGCGTCATCGCCTTCCTGAGGAAGGGCGGCGGCGCAATGGTCCTCATCGTATGCAATTTCACGCCGCTCGTGCGCGTTGACTATCGCGTCGGCGTGCCGCGCGGCGGCTACTGGCGCGAGCGTCTCAATAGCGACGCGCTCGAATACGGCGGCAGCGGCGTCGGCAACTTCGGCGGCGTCGAGGCGGCTCCGCTGCCCGCGCACGGGCGCTTCCATTCGCTGTCGCTGCGGCTGCCACCGCTCGGCGTGCTGTTCCTCACGCCGGATTGAGATGGCCCCTTCTGCCGCGATGGGAACGATTCGAGTCGTCATCGAGAACATTCAGCCGCAGATCGACGGCGGCAGCGTGCCCGTGCGCCGCGTGGCGGGCGAGGAGGTCGGCGTTGAGGTGCGCGTGTTCACCGACGGCCACGATGAGATCGACGGCGCACTGCTCTTCAGAGCCGAGGCGTCCGATCAGTGGCAGACGGTGGCGCTGGTGCCGCTCGGCAACGACCTGTGGCGCGCGCAATTCCAGGTGCAGCGACTCGGACGCTATGAGTACACGGTGTGCGCCTGGGTGGATCATGCGCGCACCTGGCAGCGTGATTTCAAAAAGAAATACGCGGCTGCGCAGGAAACCGAGGTCGATTTCCTCGTCGGCGCCGAGCATGCGCACGCACTCGCGCTGCGCGCCGCGGATCCGGATGCGCGGCGCCTCACCGACTGGGCCAATGCGCTCGCCGACAGCAACCGCAGCCGCGAGGAGCGCGCGCTGCTGGCCGACAGCGAGGGTCTGCGCAAGCTTGCCCATCGCTACCCGGATCCCATGCTGGTGCTGCGCCACGAACCACCGCTTACAGTGGAAGTCGAAAGGGAGCGCGCACTTTTTTCGACCTGGTACGAGCTCTTTCCGCGCTCCGCGGGCAACGCCGCGGGCGTGCACGGCACTTTCGCCGATTGCGAGGCGCGGCTGCCGTACGTAGCGGCCATGAACTTTGACGTCCTGTATCTGCCGCCGATCCACCCGATCGGCTTGACCGAGCGCAAGGGCGCGAACAATCGCGCGCGCGCCGCGGCGGACGACGTCGGCAGCCCCTGGGCGATCGGCGCCGCAGCGGGCGGCCACAAGGCCGTGCATCCCGCGCTCGGCACGCTCGATGATTTCCGCCGCCTGGTGGCAAAGGCCGAAGAGCTCGGCATCGAAATCGCGCTCGATCTGGCATTTCAGTGCAGCCCCGACCACCCGTATGTGCGCGAGCATCCCGAGTGGTTTGTGCTGCGCCCGGACGGCAGCATTCAGTATGCTGAGAACCCGCCGAAGAAGTATCAGGACATCTATCCGTTCAATTTCGAGACCGAGGCCTGGCGGGAGCTATGGGCCGAGCTCAAGAGCGTGGTCGAGTTTTGGATCGCGCAGCGAGTGCGCATTTTCCGCGTGGACAATCCGCACACGAAGCCCTTTGCCTTCTGGCAATGGCTGATCGCCGAGGTGCGGCGGGCTCGTCCCGATGTGATCTTTCTGGCCGAGGCTTTCACGCGCCCCGGACCGATGTATCGTCTCGCGAAGCTCGGCTTCAGCCAGTCGTATAGCTATTTTGCCTGGCGCAATAACAAGACGGAGCTCACCGACTACTTCACCGAACTCGCCGCGGCACCGCTCGCCGATTTCTTCCGCGCCAATCTGTGGCCGAACACGCCCGACATCCTCACCGAATACCTGCAGTTTGGCGGCCGCGCAGCCTTCATGGTGCGGCTCGTGCTTGCCGCCACTCTCGGCGCGAGCTACGGGATCTACGGTCCCGCATTCGAGCTCATGGAACATACCGCGCGCGAACCGGGCAGCGAGGAGTATCTGGACTCGGAGAAGTACCAGCTGCGCCACTGGGATCTCGAGCGCCCCGACAGCCTGCGCGACTTCATCGCGCGCGTGAACCGCATCCGCCGCGACAACGCGCCGCTGCAGAGCAATCGGCGGCTCAAATTCCATGCGATCGACAACGATGCGCTCCTCGCCTACAGCAAGACGAGTGAGGATGGCAGGCAAGCGGTGCTCACCGTCGTCAATCTCGACCCGTACCACACGCAGTCCGGCTTCCTCGAGATCGATCTGCACGCGCTCGGCGTGCCGGCCGGGCAGACCTTCCAGGCGCACGATTTGCTCTCCGGCGCGCGCTACCTGTGGAAAGGGTCGCGCAACTACGTCGCCCTCGATCCGCAACACGCGGCTGCCCATATCCTGCGCATCCGCCACCACGTGCGCAGCGAGTTGGACTTCGACTACTTTGCCTGACGTGAACCCGCCCAACGCAGCGCACCCGCGCGATCCGCTCTGGTACAAGGACGCCGTCATCTACGAGGTCCATGTACGCGCCTTCGCCGACAGCAACAACGACGGCATCGGCGACTTTCCGGGGCTGACGAGCAAGCTCGACTACATCCAGGATCTGGGGGTGAACGCCATCTGGCTGCTGCCCTTCTACCCCTCGCCGCTGCGCGACGACGGCTACGACATCGCGGACTACCGCAACATTCACCCGCAGTACGGCAGCCGCGCCGATTTTCGCACCTTCGTCGACGAGGCGCACCGCCGCGGGCTGCGCATCATCACGGAGCTCGTGATCAATCACACCTCCGATCAGCACCCATGGTTTCAGGCCGCGCGGCGCGCGCCGGCGGGCTCCGCGAAACGCAATTTCTATGTGTGGAGCGACAGCCCGGATCGCTACGCGGGCACGCGCATCATCTTCACCGACACCGAGAGCTCCAACTGGACTTTCGACAGCGTGGCGAAGAGCTACTACTGGCACCGCTTCTTCAGTCATCAGCCGGACCTGAACTTCGACAATCCCCACGTCGAGCGCGCCGTGAGCCGCATTATGAGCTTCTGGCTCGACCAGGGAGTCGACGGTCTGCGCCTGGATGCGATTCCGTATCTGATCGAACGCGAAGGCACGAGCAACGAGAACCTGCGCGAGACCCACGCCGTGGTGAAGCGCATCCGCAAGGTCGTCGACGAGCACTACGCGGATCGCGTGCTGCTTGCCGAAGCCAATCAGTGGCCCGAGGACGTGCGCGACTATTTCGGAGACGGTGACGAATGCCATATGGCGTTTCATTTTCCCCTGATGCCGCGCATGTACATGGCGATCGCGCAGGAGGACCGCCACCCGATCGTGGAGATCATGGAACAGACGCCCGACATTCCCGCCAATGCGCAGTGGGCGATCTTCCTGCGCAATCACGATGAGCTCACGCTGGAGATGGTCACGAGCAAGGAGCGTGACTACATGTACCAGATGTTCGCCGCCGATCCGCGCGCCCGCCTGAACCTCGGCATCCGGCGCCGCTTGGCGCCGTTGCTGGAAAACGATCCCGAGCGCATCAAGCTCATGAACAGCCTGCTGCTGTCGATGCCAGGCTCGCCCATCATCTATTACGGCGACGAGCTCGGCATGGGCGACAACTTCTACATCGGCGACCGCAATGGCGTGCGCACGCCGATGCAGTGGAGCCCGGATCGCAACGCCGGCTTCTCGCACGCCGATCCGCAGCGGCTCTACCTGCCGCCGATCATGGACTCGATCTATGGCTACGAGGCGGTCAACGTGGAAGCGCAGACCCGCGACCGCGCCTCGCTCCTCAATTGGATGAAGCGCATGCTGCAGATCCGCAGGACTTCCCAGGCCTTCGGCCGCGGCAGCCTGCAGTTCGTGCGCCCCGGCAACCGCAAGGTGCTCGTGTACATACGCCAGTTTGGCGATGACACCATTCTCTGCGTCGCGAACCTGGCGCGCTCCGCGCAGCCGGTAGAGATCAACCTCGCCGCGCACAAGGGCGCAGTGCCGATCGAGCTGCTGGGGCAGACACCCTTTCCGCCGATCGGCGAGCTGCCTTATCTGCTGACGTTGGCCGGCTACGGTTTCTACTGGTTCCGCTTGAGCCGCGATGCCGCTGCGCCGACGTGGCACGCGGAGCGCCTGCCGCGCGACGACGTGCCGGTGCTGGTGCTCATCGATTCATGGGCGAGCTTCTTCCCCGAACGGGTCGCGGCCTGGCGCGCGACCGCGGCGCTGCAGCTGCGCACCCAGCTTGAGGAGCGGCTGCTGCCCGCGTTCATCGCGGCGCAGCGCTGGTTCGGCGCCAAGGTTGCCGGCATTGCCCGGGCGCAGCTCGCCGATTTTCTCGAATGGGATTCCAAGCTCGGACACTGGATGCTGTCGGTGATCGACGTGGACTGCGGGGGCGAGCGCGCGCAGTACTTCCTGCCGCTCGCGATCGCATTCGAGGATGTGCCCGAGTCGCACTGGCTCAAGCTGCAGCCGTTCGCGATCGCCCGCGTGCGCCAGCAGGCGGCGGTCGGTGTGCTTGCGGACGCGGCGGCGGATGACAGTTTCAGCCGCGCCGTGGTGGAGTCGATCGGCGCCGCCGAGGTGCTGCGCACCGCCCAAACCCGAATCACCTTTGCGCCCACCGCGGCCTATGCGCAGCTGCGCGGCGACCCCGGCGCCGAGCTTGCCGCGGGCGCGCCGCTCACCCAGGGCAGCAATACGGCCGTGAAGTGCGGCGCGCGGCTGTTCCTCAAGTTCTACCGCCACCTGCAGCCGGGCGTGAATCCGGAGGCCGAAATCGGCCGCTTTCTCACCGAAGTCGCGCACTTTACCCACATCGCGCCGGTGGCAGGCGTCGTGGAATACCACCGCGACGGAGCAGAGGTCGCCACGCTCGGCCTGCTGCAGGCTTTCATCATGAACCAGGGCGATGGCTGGGATTACACCGTCAATTACCTCGTGCGCTTTCTGCAGGACCAGGCGCGCATCGAGCCGCTGAGCGTCGACGTTCACGGCGCCTACCTTGCGCTCGTGCGCACGCTTGCGAAGCGCACCGCACAACTGCACCGCGCGCTCGCGACGCCGACCGAGGATCCCGCCTTCGCCGCGGTCCCCGCCACCGCGGCCGACGTGCGCGCCTGGCGCGAGCGTGTCAGCAGCGCGATCGACTCGACCTTCGCGCTGCTCGAGAGCGCGGTCGAGCGCCTGCCGGCCGCGGAGCAGCCGCACGCCGCCGACCTTCTTAGCCGGCGCAAGGAGCTCGCGGAGCGCGTCGGCGCGAGCGGCGCGGGCGAGGTGCGCGCACAAAAAATTCGCGTACACGGCGATTATCACCTGGGCCAAGTGCTCCTCGTGCGCAACGACTTCGTGATAGTCGATTTCGAAGGCGAGCCCGCGCGCGCGCTCGCCGAGCGGCGCGAAAAGCAATCACCGCTGCGCGACGTCGCCGGCATGCTGCGCTCCTTCGCCTACGCGCGTCGCGCGGCGCTGCGCAAGACCACACCGCAGAGCGCCGAGGACGCCGCCAAGTGGGAGACCCTGCTCGAGGCGTGGGAGAATAGCGCGCGCGCGACATTTGTCACCGTGTACGACGAGGTTGCACGCGCCGCCCGCCTCTACGAGTCGCTTGCTGAGATGCGGCCGCTCCTGAAATTGTTTGAGATCGAGAAGGCGCTGTACGAACTGCGCTACGAGCTTGGCAACCGCCCCGATTGGGCAGTGATCCCGTTGCGCGCCTTGCAGGCCATGAGCACCTGACGGAGCATTTGCAGGACTATCCCCATGGAGCAACCCGCGCCCCCGCAGCCGGCCGCCACGCCGCCCATCACGGCAGTCTGGCCAGGCACGCCGCATCCGCGCGGCGCGACCTGGGACGGTGAAGGCGTCAACTTTTCATTGTTCTCGAGCCACGCAACCAACGTCGAGCTGTGCATCTTCGATGCGACCGGGCGTCGCGAGCTGCAGCGCGTCGCGCTGCACGAGCGCACCGACGATATTTGGCACGCCTATCTGCCCGAAGCGCGGCCGGGCCTGTTGTACGGCTACCGGGTGCACGGCCCCTACGACCCGGAACAGGGCCATCGCTTCAATTCCAATAAGCTCTTGATCGAGCCGTATGCGAAGCACCTCGAAGGCCGCCTGCGCTGGAGCGATGCGCATTTCGGCTACCGCGTCGGCAGCGCGCGCGCGGACCTCTCCTTCGACAGGCGCGACAATTCCCAGGGCATGCCCAAATGCCGGGTCGTCGATCCGGCGTTCACCTGGGGCGACGACCGCCCGCCGCGCACCGGCTGGCACGATACGGTCATCTATGAATTGCACGTGCGCGGCTTGACCATGAATCACCCGCGGGTACCCCCGCAGCTGCGCGGCACCTACGCGGGTCTCGCGACCGCGCCCGTGATTGAGCATCTGCACCGGCTCGGCGTGACGGCGGTCGAGCTCATGCCGGTGCACCACTTCGTCGACGACCGCTACCTCCTCGATCGCGGGCTGCGCAACTACTGGGGCTACAACACCATCGGCTTCTTCGCGCCGGACATGCGCTACTGCGCCAGCGGCCGCATCAGCGAGTTCAAGACGATGGTGAAGACACTGCATTCGGCCGGCATCGAGGTGATCCTCGATGTGGTCTACAACCACACCGCCGAGGGCAACGAGCTGGGCCCGACGCTCTGCTTCCGCGGCATCGACAACGCCTCGCACTACCGCTTGAATCCCGAGGATCCCCGCTTTTACGTGGATTTCACCGGTTGCGGCAATACCCTGAACCTGCAGCATCCGCGCGTGCTGCAGCTCATCATGGATTCGCTGCGCTACTGGGTGCTCGAGATGCACGTCGACGGCTTCCGTTTCGACCTGGCCTCGGCACTCGCGCGCGAGCTCTTTGACGTGGACCGCCTGGGCTCGTTCTTCGACACCATCGGTCAGGATCCGGTGCTCTCGCAGGTGAAGCTCATCGCCGAGCCGTGGGATGTGGGCGCCGGCGGCTATCAGGTCGGCAATTTTCCCTCCGGCTGGAATGAATGGAACGACAAATACCGCGACACCATGCGCGCCTATTGGAAGGGCGATGGCGGGCTCATCGGCGATTTCGCGCGGCGCTTCATGGGTTCGAGCGATCTCTACGAGGCGAGCGGCCGCAAGCCGCATGCCAGCATCAATTTCATCACCGCGCACGACGGCTTCACCCTGCACGACCTGGTGAGCTACAACACGAAGCACAACGAGGCGAACGGCGAGGAGAATCGTGACGGCCACGACGACAACCGCGCGTGGAACTGCGGCGCGGAGGGGCCGAGCACCGACCCGGCGGTGAATGCGCTGCGCGAGCGCCAAAAGAGAAACCTGATCGTATCCCTGTTGCTGTCGCAGGGCGTGCCGATGCTGCTGGCGGGCGACGAGATCGGCCATACCCAACACGGCAACAACAACGCCTATTGCCAGGACAACGAGATCTCGTGGATCAACTGGCGGCTCGGCAGGGAAGAAGAAGAGCTCTACGAATTTGTCGCGCGCATCATCCAGCTGCGGCGCGAGCATGCCGTATTCAGCCGACGGCGCTTCCTGCAGGACCAGAGCACCGTAGCCGAGGACGCCAAGGAGGTCATGTGGCTCGCGCCCGATGGCAGCGAGATGACCGAGAAGGAATGGCATCTGGGATTCGCCCGCTGCCTCGGCGTCTATCTTGCGGGCACCAATATCCGGCGCATCGACCGGCGCGGCGAGACTGTCAAAGACAGCAATTTCCTCGCGCTCTTCAACGCGCATCACGAGGCGATTCCGTTCACGCTGCCGCAGCTGGCGCAGGCGGGCGCATGGGATACGGTGCTCGACACCGCGCAGGCGGCGGATCCCTTCAGGTTGCAGCGCTTTGCCGGCGCTGCCCGCTACCCGTTGCAGGGTCGCTCGACCGCGTTGCTGCTGGAGAGCAGCGGTGACTAAGGCACTGTGCCGGCGGCATCGGATGCCTTTCGGCGCGGAACTGACCCCAAGCGGCGTGCGCTTTCGACTGTGGGCGCCGGGCGCAAAGGCTGTCGATCTGGTACTCCACGGCGGCGGCGCGCCGCGCACGCTGGCGATGGCCGCCGAGTCCGGCGGCTGGTTTCAAATCGTAGCGAAGGATGCGCAGGCGGGCAGTCTGTATCGCTTTCGCATCGACGGGGAGATCGAGGTCGCCGATCCCGCGTCGCGATTCAATCCCGCGGACGCGCAGGGCCCGAGCGCCGTGGTCGATCCGTGCGCCTTCGACTGGCCGGATCGCGCCTGGCATGGCCGCCCCTGGCACGAGGCGGTCCTGTACGAGCTCCACGTCGGCACGTTTACGCCGGAGGGAACCTTTGCCGGCGTCGCGCAGCGGCTCGACTATCTCGCCGAGCTCGGCGTCACGGTGATCGAGCTCATGCCGATCGCGGAGTTTCCCGGTGCGCGCGGCTGGGGCTATGACGGCGTGCTGCTCTATGCTCCCGACTCGGCCTACGGCACGCCCGCGGAGCTCAAGTCGCTGATCGCGGCCGCGCACGCGCGCGGACTTGCGGTGATGCTCGACGTCGTCTACAACCACTTCGGCCCCGAGGGCAACTATCTGCATCGCTACGCTCCGGGGTTCTTCACCGACCGCCATCGCACGCCCTGGGGCGCCGCGATCAACTTCGACGATCGCGGCAGCAGAACGGTGCGCGACTTCTTCATTCACAACGCGCTCTACTGGCTCGAGGAGTATCACTTCGACGGACTGCGCTTCGATGCCGTGCACGCCATCCGCGACGACAGCGAGCCGCATATCTTCAAGGAGCTGGCGGCAACCCTGCGTGCCGGGCCGGGAAGCAAGCGGCCGATCTACCTGGTCCTCGAGAATCACGCCAACGAGGCGCATCACCTGGGCGCGCCGGCGGCGCCAGCGACTCACGACGCGCAGTGGAACGATGACATCCATCACTGCCTGCATGTGATTCTCACCGGCGAGACGGACGGCTACTACAGCGACTACGCCGCACGAGCGCATGAGCTTTTGTGCCGCGCTTTGGCGGAGGGGTTTGCCTATCAGGGCGAAGCGTCGCCCTATGAAAACGGCAGAGCACGCGGCGAGAAGAGCGCGCATCTGCCGCCGACCGCCTTCGTCTCGTTCCTGCAGAATCACGACCAGATCGGCAATCGCGCGCAGGGCGAGCGCCTGGGCGAGCTCGTCGCGAGCAAGGCGGCACGGCTGGCCGCGGCTGCGGTGCTGCTCCTCGCTCCCGCGCCGCCCCTGCTCTTCATGGGCGAAGAGTGGGGCGCGAGCGAGCCCTTCCCCTACTTCTGCGACATGAGCGCGGAGCTCACCGTGAAGATCCGCGAGGGGCGCCGTCAGGAATTCGCGCGCTTCGGCAAGTTTGCGCACGGCCTTGAGCTGCCGGACCCGGCCTCCGCCGCGACCTTCGCCGCGGCGAAGCTCGACTGGACGCGCCGCACCGACGCCGCGCATGCCTACTGGCTTGAGCAGTACCGACGGCTGCTCGCGATCCGTCATCGCGACATCGTGCCGCTCGTGCCGCGCATCCGCGCTGCAAAATGCAGCCTGCTGAAAGAGAACGGCGCCTTCGCGGTGGACTGGAGGCTGGAGGATTATTCGGTCCTGCACCTGCTTGCGAACCTGACGCCGCTCGGCGCCCCCATGGTCGGCCGCGCGTCCGGCAGGGTGATTTTCGCGACCCATCCGGATATCCGCGGCGCGGTATCGAGCAACGAGCTCGCGCCGTGGAGCATCACGTGGCTGTTGGAGCGCGGGCGTGTCCGTACCTGAGACGCAAGCCGCGACGCGCGCGCCGGCGATCATTCCGCGCGCCACCTACCGCTTGCAGCTGAACGGCGCCTTCACACTGCGGCACGCGACCGCACTCATCCCGTATCTGGCCCGTCTCGGCGTGAGCCACGTCTATTGTTCGCCCTATTTTCGCGCGCGCCCGGGCAGCCTGCACGGCTACGACGTGGTCGATCACAACGCGTTGAATCCGGAAATCGGCGACGCGGCGGACTTCGATGAGTTCGTTGCCGCGCTGCGCGCTCATGACATGGGGCACCTGCTCGACGTCGTTCCCAACCATGTCGGAATCATGGGTTCGGACAATACCTGGTGGATGGATGTGCTCGAGAATGGCCCGGCCTCGATCTATGCCGCGTTCTT
>Ga0210394_10000234_pt1 | contig 130786 bp, 107 predicted proteins | sample IncBWC12MmetaG_FD_160121 | JGI IMG/M metagenome (GOLD analysis project Ga0210394, IMG submission 160121) | Forest soil microbial communities from Barre Woods Harvard Forest LTER site, Petersham, Massachusetts, United States - Inc-BW-C-12-M | ecosystem: Environmental > Terrestrial > Soil >...
CGAAACGTGTGGCTTCAAAAGATCGTATAGCCAGGTGGCCGAGGTTCCTTCTTCAAACGTGACGTGCAAGTCTCCGCGCAGCCCGTCGATACACTGCAGAATCGTGTTGGCTTTCGTCTCGATGACGCATTCCATCACGATCTTTCCGGCAGCATTCATCACCGCGATCGAGATGCTTTCCTTGTGCACGTCCATACCGATATATTTAGTGCTAGTCATAAAGGGTGCCCTTTCTGGATGGGTTGAGCCGAACACTCAAAACCCTACTCCAAAAGGGGCGCCCTTTTATATTGCGTTCTAGAACTCGGTTGGGCTGAATGCCGAAAAAAGATCGGCATTGAGCCGAAGGAAAGCTGTTTTCTCTTGACATTCCCTCTTATAGGACTTCTCCGGTAACGGCGTTTCCGGTAAAGCGCTAGCGTTTACAGGGAGGTCGTTCCTGGGATTGTTGCTGTTGCCATACGGCTTTATTTAGTGGAACGCAAGAGTGCCATCGGACCAATAGGGCACTTCGATTGGGACGGTCCGCAGCGGCGGCAGCTCTTTGTTCAGTGGACTATCCGGTTTGTCAGGGTCCGGGAACCACATAGACGTGGAAGAAATGGGTGAGTTCGGATCATTGGCGTCCAATTCAGCAGGATCTTTCATCGGCAAGAAAAACATCACGTGGCATAAATTGTGTGAATGGCCCAAATGGGTAAGGTATGCATCCTTGGACATCATATAGCTCATTGCCCCCGGCTCCACCGGCGGAATCTCCTTCTTCGCATACGCCTCTTGAATGCCCGCGATGCGCTCTTTTACAGAGGTCACTCCAGTCAGCGTCATTTGCGTCAGCTTGCGATAAATCGGAAGGATCGACCGCACAGCCGCTGGATTGAGGCAAATCGCCCCTCTCTGCTTCGGACTCCAGACGTCATAAAAGTCAATGCTGGCCGTCCATGACGGCCCCGCCATGCACACAAAACCATTCGTACCTTTGACCGCTGTTTCCCAGCCTTTGGGCGTCAGCACCAAAACAGACGCATCCTTTGAAATGCCCTCCGGAGCGGCGCTTCGCGCCAGCGCGATTGCCGCATTCCGGTCCATTAAATACTGCGAAAGTGGCAGCATCTTCGGATAGGGCCTCTCTGCCTCCTGTGCCCGCGTGCTCGCAGTCATGCTCAGCAAACTCACTAGCGCGATCGCTCCCACCGCAACTCTAGCTGCAATCTTTTCGATCTTTGCAAATCGCATCATTCTCCTTTTCGTTTCCTTCCTGCCGAAGATGTGTCCGCAACTGCTCAAGGCTCGATGCTTCGCTTGCTCATGGCTGCCGATCCCACGGTTCAGACCATGTGGACGCGTCGATGCCGCTGCCGTGTGGTTCAGCACGTTGGTGAAGTCAAAATACACCGCCCCGCGGACTCTACTGCTGCTGAGACACGTTGCAACCGGAGGTCCAAACTCAAACCCTGTCATTTTGCAGTGTCTTAGGGCAGCGTTGATCTGCCGGAATTATGAGTTTCTGGATGACTCTTGGGAGAATAGTGTGTACACGTCAGTTTTTACATCTCTGGGTAATCGTCTGCCAACGACTTTCAGATTCGGCCGTGGTTCTGTACGCCAGTCGTAGCCTTGCCGCCAAATGAAGAGCTTCTGCTTGAAGTTCGGGTCATTCGGAGCATGCGACGGCAAAGTAATGCCCGACCATGCGCCACTCAAAACTCCAGCAAGGTCCTGGTAAGCCCTGACTGCGTCTTCGAACGCGTCGCTAGTGCAGGAACTTGTCTGCGACGACTTCTTGATTTGAAAGGACTTATCAACAAGTTCCTGGAGAGTCGGCTAACCGGACATCTGGGTCCCAGTACCCAAGTCATGGAAACACGAGCAGGCTTTGCCGCGTATAGAAGATCGGAGGGCAAGGATGAGGGGCCCACTGACCTATCCGCCGGAAATAGTGATCGAGAACAAGATCGATCTCCCACCTGAGTACGAGACTCCAGTGGACAATGACAAGTGGATGAGCGCGGAAGTCTGCTTTGAGCTTGTCGTGTTTGCAATCGAGCTTGTGGGCAACCTCCTCGACCGTCTGTAACAAATGACGGAACGCAAGAAGCGCAAGCACCAAAGTACTAGCCTCCACACATTGTAAGAGGGCGCCCCTAATTCGCTGTTGCTATTTCTGCGGGACCAATTTCAGCGGAATCAATTTCAGATTCTCAGGTAACGCGGCGACCAGTGCTTTCTCGTCTCCGTGAAGGATGTAGGGCGTTGTTCTCGGAATCCTCCAAGTCCCGAGAGGACAACGAATGCCAGAAAAACATTTGTCGCACCAGAAATACCATTTTGCCCACATCTTCCCGTCGATTGCGTCGTTCGGTTTAGCCAACCAAAGCGTTGTGAAAGAACCGCTGCCGCACTTGGGACACACCTGAGGTGAATACCCCATCTGAACCAACAGAAACTCCGCGTATTCCGGTGAGAATTGCCTCCGGATTCTTTCAACAAGCTCTTCGCGGTTGATGTATCCAACTTTGCTCTTTCCGTCCATGTTGGGCCTCGACGTAGAGATTCGTGGCAAAGAAAAAGTAGCGTAAAACCGACTGTGGAAGCATGCGCCTGATTAAAGCGGTGGTCTCAATGGGTCGACGCAACACTCAGCTAGTGTAGTGTCCCGTAAGTTCCTTTGCTGCGCAGAACGTAATAAGTAGAATCCCTGCAAACGATTGGCAGCGACGAGTTAGCCCAATTATTTTCGGGACACCACACTAGAACCCACTTTGCATTGAAAACAAAAGCTAAAATCGCTCGCTAGGTTAGATCAGCTGGAACGCTACCCAAACAGATCGGTCCTCCTGGGGAAGTATTGTCGGATCAACTGATTAGATGGTGTTGCATCGACCGTTTGAACCGGCACGGCTAACCGGAAACTTGAAATTCAGCGGACCGCAGCCCCTCTACTTTGCGGCTGTGATTTCGTTGGTGACTTTGCCGTTGCCATCGAGGAACTGAACAACCGCCACGCCATCGGCGTTGACGCGCAGGACGAGGCGATCGCGTCCGTCGGAATCCTTTATGCGTAACGATGCGGATTTATCGGGCGAACGCCCGAGGTAAATACGATTTGCGTCGCCGCTATGTGTAGCGAAGAACTTCTTCCATTCCTTTTCCTGCTGCTCTTTGGGCAACTTGTCGATGCGCAGCTTCGCGTCGTACGCTTCCTGAATTGGGTAATCGCCGCGTTCGCCGATGCGAATCGCTGAGAATGTCTCCTGATCTTCGCGGCCGGAATCAATAGCGAAAATCTGATCCTGCTCGTATTGGTCGAAACTCAAATGAGCGTGATTCTGAATCGTGCCGTCTTTCTCTTTCAGGCCACTGAAAATCAGGCCACCCATTTCCGAACCGTCGTCGTTGACGAAAAGCATTCCGGCTGCATCACGGCGATCCGGACGCGGGTACTCTTTTTTGCGCGTGTACGCACCAGGAAAGCTTTCGCGATTCGAAATAATCAGGCGCGGCGTGCCATCGGGCTCGACGAAATCGATCCGATGCACGGTAAGGATGTCGAACGTTGCGTTACGCGTCGTTGCGAAACCACACAGCAAGGTCACGGCGAACGCGATTGTTACAACGGCGGAGTAAATTACAAGAAATCGGGGATCGGAGAGTGTTTTCATCGGAGCCTCCCAAAACGGCAGAACCCTGAGATGAGTATCACAATAACGGCAACAGCGATACGGATCGCATCTAGAGTTTCGAACGGAACTAACTCCTGATTATTCGTGCCGGTTCAGGCGGTCGATGCAACACTTGCTTGAAGTTTACTCGCTGGAGTTTGGAATCCTAGAGTTTTTCTTGGTCGTTGATTCAAGCGCAGCGAGACCTGGTCGAGCTGCGCTTGAATGATGGGAGCTAGATCCGTACCGCGCGGAAAGTATTGCCGCAGCAGCAAATTTGTATTTTCGTTTGTTCCACGCTGCCAGGGGCTTTGCGGATCACAGAAGTAAACTTGCACATGCGTCGCGACCGTGAACTCCTTGTGCCTGGCCATCTCCAGTCCGCGGTCCCACGTCAGCGAGCGCCGCCGGACGGCGGGAGCAATCCCACCGTAACGCGACACCAGGCAACGAATGGACGAATGCTCCTTGCCAAAGGCGCGCCCGATCTCATGCAACGTCTGCCCCGCTTTCCAACGACGCCACACGTCGAGCTTCTGCTCCGCCGAAAGCCCAAACCGTCTTCCTCGTCTCATAAACACCACCTTTGAAAACAGCTTTATACCATATGGTGTTGCATCGACCGCCTGAACCGGCACGACTTATCGGGGGTTAGTAAGATCGCGTTGGTATAAAATCTCACTTGGTGACTGGCGAAAGACCTGGCCAGTCGTCACAACCGAATCGGGGTGAGATCGGGGTGAGTATGTCGCAAGCGCCAGACCAAAACCTGCTTGACGCTCTGTTGGACTCTTGGGACCGGAACAACACCATCCTGCTCAACTTTCTCCGCGCTCTCCCTGAGGGCGGGCTGGAGGCCAAGGCGGTGGAGGGAAGCCCATCCATCGCAAAGATGTACACACACATCCACTTTGTACGACTCGTGTTCGTCTTCGAGGACGCACCCGAGTTTGCCAGAAAACTCCCCGAGGAAGAATGGGCAGTCGAGCGTGACACGGGTCGCATCGCGCAGATGCTGAATGCTAGCGCCACTGCTGTACGAGACGCGGTAAAGAGCAGAATCGAGACAGGCAGGGAAATGCAGCTTCACTACGACCACCCGGTCCTCTTGCTCCAGCACATGATTTGGCACGAGGGCTATCATCACGGACAAATGAAACTGGCCCTCAAGGCGGCGGGCACACCGATGAGTGACAAGGAAGCCGGGCCGCTTACATGGGACGTGTGGATGTGCAAGAAGTAAGCGATTCATAGAGCTCTCAACGTAAAGACCGCCACGCCTCCAACAGCGCGGCTACAGACTCTTCCCGGCGAATTGTTACGAGCATTTCTCGCCTGCGATTCACTCGGGACCATATAATGGGTTTTTCATTACTGACGGAACGGAAGAGGAAGAGACATCGGTGATGGTCGTCCGGAAAAGTGGCTCATAGTACCTACGGATGACAGCCGAAGAATGTTCAGTACGTGAGTGCTGCGACGAGCCAGAGTGCCGCCAGCCCGAAACAAGCTAGCGATGCAGGGAGCCGAGCCGGACCCTTACCAATCAATGCTAGAACCAAGACGAGTATCGAGGCTAAGAATCCAAATCCAGAGCTTTTCATCGCGAGCGAATACTTTGTGCCGCTTTCAGGCGTGCCGCCCGCAACCGCCACCACTAACACGACAACCAGACCAATGACGGAAGCGAGTATCAGCCCGACGAAGACCGAAACTGTTCTCCATGCGGGAGAGTCCGGGTTTGAACGCGATTTCAGCCATGCTGCCCATGCCCAAATCAAGGCGGGTGCGGGAAGGATGTAACCAGAGAGGCCTAACACCGTAATCAAAATGCCGCCCATCATCATGCCTCAACGCGCCAGTATGGCGCAGAATCATGCCACTTCTCAAGCAGCCCACTCGTAGCTCCTGATAAGCACGGCTAACCGGAAAAGTTGCTCAAAGTACTGGGGCAAGTACCGGGGGAATTTTAGGGCTTTAGCAAGGTCAACGAGTAAATTGTCGATTTAAATGCTCCCAATTCCTTTGCGCTCGCCTCTGACTTCTGAGTGTTCATCGAAACAGAAAATAGCACCGGTTTTTGGGAACCCGGATTTACGTAGGCGACGTACTCGTAAAATTTCCCGGGAATGTAAAAGACCTTCCCCAAACAGAGGTAGCTCGCATTTGTCGCGGTGATGTCTTTAAATTGAACTTTCGGGTATTGCGCTCTGTAAGCTCGCATGTCCTCCTCTAGGTCCGCACGGGTGTTCTCGTCTACCTTTTTGTTCACACGGACTCGGATTAGACCGGAGATGCTGTCGAGCGGTTGACCGGCTTCGTGGAGAACCACATTGGATTCAAATTTTTGAGAATTTGTGATGTCCCCATTCCAGCCAGGAGGCTCTTTTACGCTGAACATGAAGTTCTCGCCATAGACGAGTAACTGGTCGAGTTTCTGCTGGGCAAGACTAGGCTGAATCACCCAAGCCAAAGCGATTAGGTAGGCGCAGAATCGGCTCGCAGTGAGAACTTTTGCAATACTCGGATTCACAAACCAATGCTAGCGTCTTTCGATTTTCCGAGAAATTGTTCTTGGGTTCAGTTGCTTCGTGGTGGTCAACTCCCGATTTGTCGGTAACCGGAAAGGTTCGTTGTAGACGACAGGGTGCACTCGCTGCCCGAGCGCCATAATGCAGGCCGCGCCCTCTCTCCCGAAGATCAAGCGAAGCTCATCACTGCCGCTGGGGAAAGTCGCTCACCTGCCCTATTTCCCCTGTTCCTGCTCTCCCTCGATACCGGAATGCGAGCGGGGGAAGTCAGGGCCATGCGCCTACGCGACCTCCATTTGACTTGGGACGAGAGGCAGATTACGAGCGGGGAAGTGATTGTCCCCAAGAGCAAGACGGCGGCGGGAACAGGCCGCTTGATTCCCCTCTCCAAGAGAGTGTGCGCCTCTTTGAGTTTTTGGATGGGCTATTCCCCCAACGCAACACCCGACAGCTACCTGTTTCGCTTCTACCAGGTCGGCATCGGTGGGGATTCGCGGACGGTCACGATGTACGACGTTGATCTGAGCCGCCCGATGGGTTCTTGGCGTAAGGGCTGGCTTGAGGCTTGTAAGAGGCAGGAGTGTCCTACCTCTGGCATGACCTGAGGCATACCTTTGTTACGCGCCTTGCGGAGCACCCGGACGTTTCCGAGCAGACCATTCGCGCCTCGGCCGGGCACGTCAGTAATCAGATGCTTCAGCATTATTCCCACATCCGTTCGCGGGCGAAACAAGCCGCGATTCGCACCCTCGAAGATCAATCGATTGAACCCATTTTGCCGGAGCATGGGCAAAGAATCGGGCAAAGTGGCCGGAACGCTCAGGACGAAACAGAGGCTAAGTTGCAGGAAACAAATGGTGGGCCCGCCAGGATTTGAACCTGGGACCAACGGATTATGAGTCCGCTGCTCTAACCGCTGAGCTACGAGCCCCCTGATAATAAAGGATTTATTGGCCCATTTAAAATGACCTCAACAATTTTGCGTCATTCTTGCGTTGCAGTCTACCCAAATTCGGCGATCGCTGCTCTTCCTTCCATCACAAATGCGCCTCCTGATAGGAACGACCCTCCGGTCTATTGATCGGTGAATATCGGCAAACTCGGCCGGAGGGTGGAGCACCTAGAAAAGGACGTCTCCGCAGCCTGCTTTTCTATGGGCCAAACCTGTATTTCCGACGGGCGGTCAGGCTCGTTTCGTTTCCTGAAGAATATTTCCGCCATCGACAACGAGAATCTGCCCGGTGATATACGACGCGTCTTTCGAAGCCAGAAACGCCACCGCTGCCGCCACTTCTTCCGGCCGGCCCGCCCGTCCGAGCGGCGTGTATTTGGCTGCCACCAACTCTTCCGGCAGCGAAGAGCCGGTCTGAATCCAACCCGGCGCCACGCCGTTAATCGTGATTCCGTCCAGCCCGTGCTCGATCGCAACAGCCCGCATCAACCCGTCCATGGCGCCCTTGGCCGCACCGTAAGCGCCTGAACCGGAGTTGCTCACCAACGGACCCGTTACTGACGTCACATTCACAATCCGGCCGTATTTCTGCTTCTTCATGATCGGCAAAACCGCTCGCGTCATCAGAAACGCAGTGCTAAGCGTCATCGCCACCTGCCGCTGCCAGTCCGTGTAGCTGATATTTTCGACCGTGGTGATTCCAGGTTGATTGCCGTTCTGCGCCATCCCGGCGTTGTTCACCAGGATATCAATCCGGCCGGTGCGCTTCAGAATCGTTCCCACCACCTCACGAACACGCGATTCCTCCGTCAAATCTGCAACAAAGGGAAACACGCGTTCACCTGATGGATCAAGTTGTTTGGCTGTTGCGTGGATGCGTTCGGAAGTGGCGCCGATGGCCGCGAACGCGCCTTCGCGCAAAAGGTGCCGGGCGATGGCGAAGCCGATGCCGGTGGCACTTCCCGCGCCCGTGACAACTGCCGTTTGGCCCTGCAGCGGAAGGCTCATTCTTGGGGGGAATTACCCTTTGATTCCGCCGATACACAGATACTTAATCTCAAGAAATTCCTCGATGCCATATTTCGAACCTTCGCGCCCAAGGCCCGATTCCTTCACGCCGCCGAACGGGGCGACCTCCGTGGAAATAATTCCCGTGTTGATGCCAACAATTCCGTACTCCAGCGCTTCGGCAACGCGCCAGACGCGCGCTAGGTCGCGCCCATAGAAATACGCGGCCAGGCCGAACTCCGTGTCATTCGCAAGAGTGACCGCCTCCGTCTCCGTCTTGAAACGGAAGAGCGGCGCAACGGGCCCAAAGGTCTCTTCGCGGGCGACCGCCATCTGCGTGGTCGCGTTCACCAGGATGGTCGGTTCAAAGAAACGCCCGCCCAGTGCGTGGCGGTGCCCTCCGGCAACGACCTTGGCTCCCTTCGAAACCGCATCCTTAATATGGCTCTCCACTTTCTCCACGGCCGCGTTGTCAATCAGCGGCCCTTGCGAAGCCCCCGCTTCCAGCCCCGGCGCGGGCTTCAACTTCTTCACCGCCGTCACCAATTTTTCCGCAAACGCATCGTAGACGGAATCCTGCACCAGCACGCGATTCGTGCACACGCAGGTTTGCCCGGTGTTGCGGTACTTCGAGGCAATCATGCCTTCCACCGCTGCGTCCAGATCCGCATCCTCAAACACAATGAACGGCGCATTCCCTCCCAGTTCGAGCGAAAGCTTCTTGATCGTTCCTGCGCACTGCGCCATTAACACCTTTCCCACTTCCGTCGAGCCCGTGAACGAAAGCTTTCGCACAATCGGATTCGACGTCAGCTCCGCGCCGATTTCCTTTGCCGATCCGGTGATCACGTTCAGCACGCCCTTTGGCACGCCCGCCCGCTCGGCAAGCTCCGCCAGCGCCAGCGCCGAGAAGGGAGTCTGCGCCGCGGGCTTGATCACCACCGTGCATCCTGCCGCCAGGGCTGGCCCGGCCTTCCGCGTGATCATCGCCAGCGGAAAATTCCACGGAGTGATGCAAGCCACCACGCCAATTGGTTGTTTCAGAACGACGATCCGTTTATCCGCCTGGTGACCTGGAATCGTGTCGCCGTAAACGCGCTTGGCTTCTTCTCCAAACCATTCCAGAAACGCTGCCGCATATCCCACTTCTCCGCGCGATTCGGCGAGTGGCTTCCCTTGCTCCAGTGTCATCAGCCGCGCCAGGTCCTCCTGGTTCTCCATCATCAGGTCGAACCACTTGCGCAGCACATTCGCGCGCTCCTTCGCGGTCCGCGAGCTCCATGGCTTGAAGGCCTCATTCGCCACTTCAATCGCGTGCCGCGTTTCCGCCGCGCTCAACTTGGGAACTTTGCCGATGATTTCGCCGGTCGCGGGATTATCCACTCCAACCGTGCCGCCGCCCGCTGCCTGCACCCACGTTCCATCCACGTAGCAGGCTTCGCGGAACAATCGCATGTCTTTCAGGTCAACGGCGGCGACCGCCGGATTTGTGGCCGTGCTGGACATAAAACACCTCGTTCTTTCCTAATCGCGCGAAACGCCCGGTTCGTTTCAATTGCGTCCCTGCTCCCGGCGGCAGGATTTATGCGTGTGAAAGGGCAAACTGCTTTTGCTCCGAGACGACCGCCAAGCCCGCCTCCAGCACGTCCAGTCCTTCCTCCAGTTGTTCGTCTGTAACCACCAGCGGCACCAGGATGCGCACCACATTGCCGTACGTTCCGGCCGTGATGGTGATCAATCCGTGTTCGTAGGCATAGCGCGAAAGCTCCTTCGTCTGCGGGCCGGCAGGTTCGCGAGTCTCCCGGTTGCTGACCAGTTCAATCGCGCACATGCCGCCGAGGCCGCGCACATTGCCAACCAGCGGCCACTTCTGCTGCCAGGCCCTGGCGCGTTCTTCGAAACGTTTTCCAATCGCCGTGGAACGCGCCAACAACCCGTCTTTCTCAATCGTTTCAAGCGCAGCGAGCGCCGCCACGCAAGATGCCGGATTCCCGGCAAAAGTGCTGCCGAGCCCGCCGGGAATCGGCGAATCCATAATCTCCGCGCGGCCGGTGACCGCGGCGATCGGCAGGCCGCCGCCCAGCGATTTCGCGGTGATCAACAGGTCCGGCTCAACACCATAGTGTTCAATCGCAAACATTTTTCCGGTGCGCCCGATGCCGCTCTGGACTTCGTCCGCAATGAACAGGATTCCATGCTTGTCGCAGATCTCGCGGATCACCGGGAAAAACTCTTTAGGCGGCACGACAAAACCGCCCTCGCCCAGCACCGGCTCCGCAATGATCGCCGCCACTTGATCCGCCGCAACGACCCGCTTGAACGTATCCTCCAGATGATGCGCACACGTCATCTTGCACGACGGATAGGTCAGCCCGTACGAGCAGTGATAGCAGTTGGCATACGGGATGCGATAAATTTCCGGCGCAAATGGGCCGAATCCCACTTTGTACGGGTTGGTCTTGCTCGTCAGCGTCATCGTCAGCAGCGTCCGCCCGTGAAACGCATCCTCAAAGCAGATCACCGCCGGCCGCTTGGTGTGCGCGCGGGCGATCTTCACCGCGTTTTCCACCGCTTCCGCCCCGGTGTTCACAAAGAAGGTTTTCTTCGTGCCGCTCATCGGCGCCAGCGAATTCAGCTTTTCCGCTAGGGCGATGTACGACTCGTACGGCGTCACGCCGAAGCACGTGTGCAGGAATTTCTCCAGTTGCTCGCGCACGGCTTTTTCCACCCGCGGCGCCCGATGCCCGACGTTCAGGCATCCAATGCCGCCCGCGAAATCCAGGTAGCGGTTTCCGTCGACGTCCTCGATCCATGCGCCCTCGGCCTTCGCCGTAAAAATCGGCGTCACCAATTGCGGTCCGCGCGGAATCGCGGCTTCGCGGCGCGCCACCAGCGCTTTGGATTTTGGCCCGGGAACTTCGGTGCGCAATTGAATGGTCTTCATGGTTCTCACTTCCCTCTTCTCGATTCAGATAATTTTCCGAGCTCAGTACCAGCCGATCGGAGTTTCATCAAGATTGACGTACACCTGCTTGGTCTCCAGATATTCTTCCAGTCCCCACGGCCCAAGTTCCCGCCCGAACCCCGACTGTTTGTAGCCGCCCCACGGCGCTTCCACGTAGGTGGGCTGCATATGATTCACCCAGATAATTCCCGCGCGCATCGACTTTACGATGCGGAAAGCCTTGAAGATGTCACGCGTCCAGACCGCGCCGGCAAGTCCGTACGGCGTATCGTTGGCGATCTTGATCGCGTCCGCTTCGTTCTCGAACGGAATCACCGTGGCCACGGGGCCAAAAATCTCTTCCCGCGCGATGCGTGCGGTGTTGTCCACGTCATAGAAAATCGTCGGCTCCACATAAAATCCCTTGCCGAAGGCCTTCGCCCGCCCGCCACCGGTCGCCGTCTTCGCTTCCTTCTTCCCGATCTCCATATACGAGGTTACGCGGTCGTATTGCTCCCTGCTGACCAGCGGCCCCATCTTGGTGTCGCGGTCGAGCGGCGCCCCCAGCTTGATGTGCTTGGCCTTTTCCGTCATGGCATCGACAAATTTCGAGTAAATCTTTTTCTCAACCAGAATGCGGCTGCCCGCGGAGCACACTTCTCCCTGATTGATGAACACGCCGAAGAGCGCACCGTCCACCGCGGCTTCCCAATCGGCGTCAGCAAAAAAAACGTTGGGCGATTTTCCGCCAAGCTCCAGCGTCACGCGCTTCAGCGTATCGGCCGCGCTTTTCACGATGATCTTGCCCACTACCGCGCTGCCGGTAAACGCAATCTTGTCCACCCCCGGATGCGCCACCAGCGCCGCTCCGGCGATTTCTCCGGTGCCGTTCACCACATTCACCACGCCCGGCGGCAAGCCAACTTCCTCCAGCCAGTTTGCAAACTCCAGTGCCGTCAGCGGCGTCTGTTCCGCCGGCTTCAACACGCAAGCGCATCCCGCCGCAATCGCCGGCGCCAATTTCCACGCCGCCATCAGCAACGGATAGTTCCAGGGAATAATCTGCCCCGCCACGCCGACGGGCTCGCGAAGCGTAAAACTCAACGCGTTCGCGGGAACGGGCATCACGCTGCCGTTCACCTTATTGGCCAGGCCGCCGTAGTATTCAAAACACGTCGCCACGTCGCCGATGTCATATTCTGCTTCCACAATCGGCTTGCCGGTATTGCGCGATTCCAGCTCCGCGAGTATCGGCTGGTTCTGCCGGATCTTTTCCGCCAGCTTGAACAGAATGCGCCCGCGATCCTGTGCCGTCGTTGCCGGCCACGGGCCAGAATCAAACGCCGCCCGCGCCGCCTTCACCGCCTTGTCCACGTCGCCCGCACTCGCGGCCGCAACGTTTGCAATCACTTCCTCGGTGGAGGGATCGAAAACGGGGAACGTCTCGCCCGTGGAACTCGAGACCCACTGGCCATTGATGTAATTCTGGTAAGTTTTCACCGCGGGTTTCGCTGGACTGGACATAAATCTCCTCCCCACCCCAAATTCAGGCCGGCGTCGAGCCTTCCGCCAACTTCCGCGCCGCTTTCCGGCTCCCATACACGAAAAAGAAAAATGCCGCCAGGCCGATGAAGCCGATCGTGCCGCCAAACATCCAGATTTCGTAGGAAAGCAGCGAAGTGATCTGCTGCGCCGGGAAAAACGCCAGCGCGATGCCCAGGACGGTCGTCAGCATCCCACAAACGCCGGCAAACACCAGCGTCCCGCGGCCGTAGTGGCCGCGTACAAACTTTTCATCGAACGCGATTTTGAGCAGCGCCCCGAACATATAAAGAAACGGTATCAACTGCAGCACCACCGCCAACGATAGCAGACGCTGAAACGATTCCTGGACGCCCGATCCAACCAGCACAAAATTCAGGATTACCAGAATCAGCGAAACCCCGGCGTGCACCAGCAGTGCCGGATACGGAGTGGCGTACTTCGGATGAATCCGCCCCAACCACGACGGCAGATACGAGTCGAGGCCCGCGACAAACGGAATTCGCGCCGATCCGCCAAGCCACGCCGATCCAATGCCCGCGATTGACAAGCTCAACATGAACGCAAACGGCGCTACAATCCACGACACGCCCACCTTTGCCGCCATGTGGCTGACCGCCTGCACAATTCCCTGCAGCACGCTGATGCTGTCCTTGCTGACGGCAACCAGCAACGTCAAAGTCGCGCCGACGTAAAGCAGCCCGGAAAACAAACCGCCCCAGGCCACCGCGCCCGGCAACGTCTTTTGCGGATTTTCAATCTCGTCGCCCATGATCGAGGCAAGCTCCAGCCCGACCAGTCCAAAGCAGATCACGCCAAACGAATTCAGCACAAACCGCGGATTCGCCGGAATTCGGAAGTCCGCCCAATGAATGGACGTGCCAAACCGCAGGCACACCACCACCCCAAGCCCCATCAGCAAGAACGCCGCGACGAACGTCCCGATGCCGCCAAGATTATTGATCCACTTGCCCACGCCAAGTCCCATGATATTCAGGATCACCAGCAGGCTCAGCAGCACCACGCTCGCCGCCAGCGCGAACGGCTTGTTGTCCCCCAGCGACGCATGCCCCGGCCCCAGCACAAAAACAGAAACGCCGACGAAATACAGCATGATCGTCGGCACGTACATCATGTTGTTGGTCCAATAACACCAACCGGAAAGAAAGCCGTGGAAGTCGCCGAACACTTCCTTGGCCCAAAGATAGACTCCGCCTTCGCCCGGATACCGGTGCGCCAGTTCGATCACCGCGATCCCCTGCGGCCAGAAAAATAAAATCAATGAAATGATCCACAGCCAGATGGTGACGCCGCCATTCGCGGCAATTGAAGGCAAAACATTCAGGTTGAAGACGGCAACAACAAAAAGGAGCACGAGGTCGCGCTTGCCGAGTACCCGCTTCAGGTGCGTGGTTCCGTTGGCAGCAGGCAAAACTTCCGCCTCCGCGGGCGCGGCCTCGTAACTCAAGCTGTGGTCTCCTTAGTGTCCGGCCGCGCCTACGAACTGCGCGCCGCGTTCCTGCTGAGCCTTGGCAAGGCCGGGGGCGACCTCTTCAAAAACAGCAAGGTGCTTGTCGATGTCGGCTTCCGTGTGTTGCACGGAGATGGTCCACTGCTCGTCCCACCAGTACGGCATCGCCAGCACGCCGCGATTGACCATGCCAAACCAGAACTGCCGCCAGATATCCACGTCAATCTTCAGCCAGTCGCGGTAGTTGCGAATTTCCTGCGGATAGAACATCAGCGCGCCATTCACGCCCGCACTCGCGACGTAGGCCTGCACGCCGTTTTTCTTGACGATGGCGCGATATCCTTCGGTCAGCTTCGTGCCGAGCTTGCCAACGTGCGCATAGTTCTCACGCGTCAGAACTTCGCGGAAGACCGCAATCCCCGCGGCCATCGCAAAGCGATTCGTATTGTACGTGCCGCCGTGGAAAACCTTGTGCTGGACGATCAGGTCCATCACTTCCCGGCTTGCGCCGAACGCCGCCAGCGGCACGCCGCCGCCGATGGATTTTGCCAGCGTGATCATGTCCGGCTTCACGCCGAAATATTCGCTGGCACCGCCCCAGCCAAGCTTCGCGCCGGTCTTCACTTCGTCGAAGATCAGCAACGCGCCGTGCTTGGTCGAGAGCGCGCGCAGGCCTTCGAGGAAGCCGGGTTGCGGCATGCACAAGCCGACGTTCATCAGGATAGGTTCCAGGATGATCGCCGCAATTTGTCCCGGAAACTGCTTGAAGCGGTTTTCGACGCTGCCAAGATCGTTGAAGGTGGCCACCGTGACGTTGTCGAGAACCGACTTGATGACGCCGAGTCCGCCCGGAACCGAATTCGGCGCATGAATGTCGCCGGCGTCTTCGAGCTTCGGCTTCACGCTGACGAGCGCCGTGTCGTGCAGTCCGTGATACGCGCCTTCAAAGCGCAGGATTTTGTCGCGGCCCGTAGCCGCCCGCGCGATCCGGCACGCATGCATGGTTGCTTCCGTGCCGCTGTTGCCGAATCGCACCATCTCCACCGGATACCGCGCGCAAATCTCTTCCGCCAGCTCCAGTTCCATGCCATGCGGCATGCCGAACGTGGTACCGCTGTCGGCCATCAGTTTCACTGCTTTCACGACCGCGGGATGCCCATGCCCGGCCATCAGCGTGCCGAAGCACAGGTTGTGATCGATGTATTCGTTGCCGTCGATATCCTTGATCTTGCTGCCGTGCCCTTCCGCCACAAAAATCGGATAAGGATCATACGCGCGGTAATTGCTGGCTACGCCCAGCGGAATGCGTTTCTGCGCTTTCTTGTGCGCTTCCGCCGATTTCGGCGTGCGCTTCTCGTAGAGAGCGATTTCCTTCTGAAGTATGTCGTGCATTTGCTGCTCCATCCAGGTAGGCCTTCTTGAAGCGGTCACCTGTGGCAGGTCTATTCCCTGCGGTCAGTGTAGGGGCGACTCGTGCCGCCTCTGTGTAGGGGCGGCTCTATGCCGCCTCTTTCAGCGAGGAAAACAGCGCGGTTCCTGCGGCGAACTACGCTTACTAGTTTACGCCCTTTTCGCAATTTCCTGCACCGCGCGGGCGTCCTAGGCGGCCCCGTTGCAACTCTTGGCGCGGAAACGCCCCGGCCTGGATCGGGCGCTTCCGCGCAACAGTTGGCTCTTCCAGACCTCAGAAGAGAATCTTCAAGGCAAACTGCATCACGCGCGGATCGCGTAACTTCAGGACTTGCCCGAAGGTCGAGTCCGTGAAGTTTCCGTCCGGGTTTTCGAATTCCGTGTGATTCCAGGCGTTATAGAATTCCGCCCGGAATTCGGTACTGATCTTCTCGGTGACGGGAGTTCTCTTGGCGATCACCAGGTCGGTATTGCTCAGCGCCGGACCGCAGCACAGCGCGTGTGGCGTATTGCCGAACGTACCCAGTTGCTGAGGACAGGTTGACGGCGGTGCGCCAGTAGCAGGGAAGCCAACGACCGGATCGCAGAAGGTCGAGGTATTGAACCAGAGTCCGTTGTTGGTTCTCGGATTGACGAACCGAACCGGGCCGGTCTGATACGGCGTGTTGGTGTCCTCAAAGAAGAAGCTGCTCTGCAACTCCGCGTCATTCTGGTTCTGAACGCGGATGGGGAAGCCGCTCTGATAGGTGACAATGGCGGAAACCTGCCAGCCATTGGCGACCTTTCCGGCAAACCCTTGCTTCTTCGGAATGGGGAGTTCCCACACCGGGCTGAATACGAACCGGTGCTTGGCGCTCAGGAGGGAAACCCCTCGAGTGGCGCGGGGATCGATCGGGTTGAGCTCGTTTTCAAACGACGCGCCCTGGTCAATCGCTTTGCTAAAAGTGTAGGAACCCTGGAAGAGCAATCCGTGGGAATAATTTTTCTCGACGGAAACCTGCAGGCCGTTGTAGTTGGAGTTGGCGTTGGTATCTTCCGAAAAAATGTTGCTGAAGATGGATGTGCCATCCGCCGGGCAGCCGTTTCCGAGATTGGGGCCGACGGGAGTGCAGTTCGGCGAGGAATAAGGACGCAATCCGACCAGTTCCACCGGTGTGCCGCCGGCCGCGCCGACGATCGTGCAGCCCGCGGGGTTATGGGGATTGCCAAACGGACAGGGAATGTTGGGGCTGGTCGCAGTCGGGCCCGGGGCATAGGGCAAATGGAAGGTCACGCCTGCCGGCACGTTGAAGGAATAGAAGTTGTCCGAACCGAAAGTACCGCAGCCGATGGTGGACCCCGGATTAAAGCTGATGGCCGGATTGTTGAGATCCAGACAAGTCTGCGAGTTCCCGTAGTTCAGGTCGCGGGATGCCAGCAAACGGTGCCCTTGCGTCCCCACGTAGGCGACGCGGAGCAACATGCTGCTATTCAACTGGCGCTCGAAAGTTAAGTTGTACTGATCCGCGTACTGTGTCCGCAAATGCGGCTGGAATTCTCCGAAGAGCAGGTCAGTCCGGAACAACGACCAATCCACGCAACCTTTTGGTCCGGCGGGATCGAAACAGGGAGTGCTTGGAGCCTGGTGGATGATGCCTGTGCTGTTGTTCGGAAGCTGCCCGCCATTTTGCAGTACGTAAGGCGTGTTGAATAGGGGGCTGGAAGCAAACGCACTGACGCCGAACGGGGGCTCAGCGCTAAACTGTTCCAGAACGAGTTGCTCAATCGGGTTGTAGAAAAGTCCGTACCCGCCGCGGATGGTGGATTTACCCGGACCGCCGGTAAGCTTCGCGAGAAATCCATCGGACCAGCCGGGACTCCAGGCCAATCCGATTCTTGGCGCGAAGGCCTTGTAGTAAGTGGAGGTCAGACCATTCGGAACGCCCTTGTCCCCGGGAAAGACAAGGCCCGTGGGGAAGTATGCGTACTGCGAAGAGGTGGGGCCGCAATCCCCAGGGGCAGCAGCTGTTGGGCTGCCGGCACCATTGTTAATGGTATTCGCTCCCTGTTGCGAAAGCCAGCAAGGATACTGCGTAGTGTCCTGCCCTGGCCGGAAAGTCTCAATGCGGTTTTTCGTGTCAACGTAAGGCGTATTCAGTTCCCAACGCAGGCCGTAGTTCAGTGTCAGATTTGATTTGATCTTCCAGCTATCCTGCGCGAACAGGTAGAGACCTGTGTTGCGGATATTTTCTCCCTGTGCCGCGCCTCCCGAAAAGCTCGTCGGTGTGCCCAGGAAATAGTCGGGATAACCGTCGCTGCCGGCCGGAGAATTGGTAGCCCCGGCAGGCTGGAAAGAGAAATCTCCGTTAATGTTGAAGTACAGAAACTGATCGAAGCGCTGCCGGCGAACATCCACGCCAAACTTCACGCTGTGTGTGCCGATCACCTTGCTGTAGTTGTCCGACCATTGAAAGGTATTTCCAATCTGCGGCAACTCTCCTTCGAAGTTGTTTCCAATTACGAATCCACCGGCCACGCTCACAAATGGTACGCCCGCACGGCCGGGAAGATTTGTGGTGATTCCCGCGGTCGGATTATTCGGATCCGCAAAACAGTTGGCGGCGGGGATACTCGATCCGCAGGCCTCATGCACACTTGCCAGTGTATTCACCGGATGGTTCAGGTTGCCTTGTCCTTCGCGGAAATAGTTAAAGCGGAACTCATTGACGGCCGAAGAGCCGATCGTGGAAGTGTGGCTGATATTCCACTGTTGTACGCGGGTCTTGAAAATCCCGCCAAAGCCGGGAACGTTTGCACCTGCGGCCTGGAAGAACGAGAAAGGTTCGTTCGTGTCGTCGTCGTTGAAGTAGTAGTACGCGCTAAAGTGCTGCGTGGCGCTGAAATTATGATCGAAGCGCACGGTAAACTGATTGGAGGTTTCCCGCTGGTCCGGCACCAGGGTTACCTGCCCCGTTCCCACCGGCGCCACATAGTTCTTATAGAGAGCCACAGCCGTGGGATCGAAGCATGCCGTGGGAATCTGGTTGTCGACCCCGGCATTGAAGTTGGTGAAAATCCCGGGAGAAATCAGATTTCCATTCTTGTCGTAAGTTCCGCCATAGTTGTTGCCAGCTGCGATGGGCAATCCGCCCTGCGCGGCAACGGCGGCGGCGCATCCCGGGCGGGCGTTCAAGACACTTGCGAAGCTCGGATCAGTCAAGGCGCCTGCAAACGGCGTTTCGGCAGAGAAGTCCCCCGAAGCCTGAGCGGACGTCGGCAGGAAAACGCTTCCCGAAGAAATCCCTTGTGCCAGCCGGTTGCCTTCATAAGAGGCAAAAAGGAATGTCTTGTCTTTCTTGATCGGTCCGCCCAAAGTGGCGCCAAATTGATTCTGCTTGTAGTCCGGCTTGGGCGAGGGGACGAATGAGAACTGCTTGGAATTGAGAACCTTGTTGCGGAAAAATTCGTAGACGTCACCGTGGACGTTATTCGTGCCGGACTTGGTCACCACGTTCACGACCGAACCAGAGTTGCGGCCATATTCAGCGTCGAACGTATTCGTCAGCACTCGAAACTCTTCGATCGCATCGGGAGAAGGTTGAATCGCAGGGCCGTTCACAAAGATGTCGTTGCCGTCGCCGCCATTCACCATGTAGTTGTTGGAGCGCCCGCGGCCGCCGTTCACCGAAACCACGCCCGGGTTGTCGCTGCCGTAAAACAGATCCGCGCCCAACTGCGACTGCACACCAGGCTGCAATTGCAGCAACTGGTAGGCGTTGCGCGAATTCAAGGGGAGTTCTCGCACCGACTGATCCGTCATCACCGCGCCAAGCTGCGTCGTCGTGGTGTCAATCACCGGCGGCGCGCCGGTCACTTCGACGGTGTCAATGTTGGAGCCAACCTGCAGGGGAATGTCCACCGTCGCAATCTCGCTCAGCAGGAGGACAATTCCCTTGCGTGCGAACTTTTTGAATCCGGTCTGAGTTACGTCCACCTCGTAAGTGCCGACGGGCACTTCGAGGAACAGATATTCCCCGCTGCTGGACGTTTGCGCTTCGCGCGCGATATTCGTGCCCTCATTGACCAATGTGACTTTTGCTCCGGCCACCGCGCCGCCGCTCGGATCCGTCACCGTGCCGCGGATGCGGCCGCCGGTGCTTTGCGCGTTGGCAATGGAAACGCCAATGAAGATGCTGAAGAGTGCGAGGACTGCAGCAAACAGGTTGCTCTTGCAACAAGCAGACCGAAGCTGATGAAGGCGGTTTGCGTCTTTCATTTTGGACTCACCCCTGTTTCATCGAAGATCTCCTGCCCCGGCACAAGATTCTTCGTGGTTGCTACTTCCCGCTGAACCTTACTATAATCCAGTAAACTTAGAGAAAGCCAGGACCTGTGTCAAGCAGAAAGAATTTCTCGCCCACATCGAAAACTCCGGGCCGCCAGCCGCTTCTGCGCATCTCCGAAGTGGCCCGCAGGCTCGCCATTTCCTCTTCCGCTTTGCGGGCCTGGGAAGCGCTCGGTCTCGTTTCGCCGCAACGCACCGAAAGCCGTTATCGCATGTACACCGAGGGCGACGTCCGTCTGCTGCAGCGCGCCATTTTCCTGCGCCGCGCCCGGGGCCTGAACCCCGCCGCCATCGTCCACGTCCTCAAGAAACAGGGCGTCGTCTCCGCCCCCGCCGACGCGCCACAGCTTCCCGGCCAGCGCTTTCGCCGTCTCCGCATGCGCCGCAAACTTTCCCTCGCCCAGGTCGCCCGCGCCACCAGCGTCTCCGTCGGGTTCCTCAGCGCCCTCGAACGCGGCCAGATGCGCTGCTCGATCGCCACGCTCCGCCGCATCGCCCGCTTTTACAAAACCAACATCATCTCGCTGTTTGAAACCAACGGCGAGGCCCAGCACCTGGTACGTCCCTCCGAGCGCAAAATCCTCGAAACCAGCGCCAACGTCCGCATGGAGCTGCTCGCCTGGGGCAACACCGCGATGGAACCGCACCTGTTCCGCGTGAAACCCGGCGGCGGCAGCGGCGAATCCTACTCGCACGAAGGGGAAGAATTCCTGCACGTCCTGCGCGGCGAATTTGAACTCTGGTTGCATAACGATGGCCATTATCGCTTGAAAGCCGGCGACAGCCTGTATTTTGAAAGCTCAACGCCGCATCGCTGGAAAAATTCCGGCCGCGCCGAAGCATGGATTTTGTGGGTCAACACGCCGCCCACATTTTAGGATTGCAATCCGGCCCTCCGCGGCTTGCCGTTTTCGAATCGCTCCGCGCACTATCGGTGATACAAAGGTGGTGATCCGCATCGCGGGAGGCAAGATCGTCTATGAACCCGACTCAGAATAAACGGCGCGCATTCCGCCTGGCTGGCATTTTGCTGGCGTGCGCGGCCCTGCTCGCGTCCTGCCAGAAAAAAGAGGAATCTCTGAGCCTCCTGGTCTGGGAGGGCTATGCCGACCCCGCCTTTATCCACGCGTTCGAACAAGCCCACCACTGCAAGGTTTCCGCCGCTTACATGGGCTCCAGCGACGATCTGGTGGCCAAGCTGCGCGGGGGCAGCGCCGGGAACTACGATGTGATCTCTCCTTCCAGCGACGTCGCCGCTTCCATCGCGCGCGCCGCCCTGGCCGAGCCGCTCGATCTGAGCAGACTGCCATCCTACTCGCAGCTTTCTCCGAGACTCCGTGAACTCCCGCTCGTGAAGTCCGACGGCAAAACATTCGGCGTTCCCTTCATGTGGGGCCCCAATCCTCTTCTCTATGACACCACTGTTTTTGGGAAACCTCCGGACTCCTGGGTGATTTTCTGGGACCCGAAATACAAAGGGAAAATTTCCGTCTGGGACGATCTCTCCACGCTGTACCTGGCCGCCCAGATGCTCGGCTACGACAAGCCTGACCCCGCGCAACTCTACAATCTTTCCGACGAACAACTCGCCGCGGTAAAGCAAAAACTCCTGGCGCTCAAGCCCAACATCCGGAAAATGTGGTCCACGGGCGGCGAATTGACGAATCTCTTCGAAAACCACGAAGTGGTGGCCGGGATGGGCTGGCCGCTGATGACCAATCAATTGCACCAGGCCAATTTCCCGATCGGCGAAACGATTCCCAGGGAAAACTCGACCGGCTGGATCGACCACCTCATGATCACCAGCGCCAGCCCGCACAAGGATCTCGCCTACGCCTTCCTCGAATACATGATTCAGGCGCAAACCCAAAAGCAAGTCACCGACGTCACGCACTACACGCCCGCCAATCCGGCTGCCGCGCAATTCATGACCGAAACGGAAAAGCATGGCCTGCATCTCGACAATCCCGACGCTTACATGCAGCGCATCTATTTCTGGCAGGACGTCCCGCGCCGCGCGAAGTATATCGAAATCTGGAATGAGGTGAAGGCCGCTCCGTGACGCTTCCGGGTTCCAGCCAGCCGCAAGCCGCCCCAATTGCGGGTTCGGGAGACGTGCTGCTCGAAGTCCGCAACCTCGCCAAAAACTTTGCCGCGCGCGAAGTGCTGAGGCATATTTCGCTCGAAATTGCCTCGGGCGAATTTCTCACCCTGCTCGGGGAAAGCGGCTCCGGCAAGACGACTTTGTTGCGCCTGATCGCAGGGTTCGAGCAACCCAGCAGCGGTGAAATCTGGATGAGCGGCGAGCGCCTGGACACCCTGCCGCCTTACAAACGCCGCGTGAACACCGTCTTTCAAAGCTACGCCCTGTTTCCGCATCTGACTGTGGAAGAGAACGTCGGCTACGGATTGCAAGTCAGCGGCGCCGCGAAGCCGGAAATTCCGGGCCGCGTGACGGAAGCGCTGCAAATGGTGAAGATGCAGGAATTCGCCACCTCTCGCCCGGCAAAGCTCAGCGGCGGCCAGCAGCAGCGCGTGGCTCTGGCCCGCGCGCTTGTGAATCGCCCGAAGCTTCTGCTCCTCGACGAGCCGCTCTCCGCGCTCGACGCCAATCTGCGCAAGCAGATGCAGGGCGAACTGAAATCGCTACAGCGCGAACTCCGCATCACTTTCCTCTTCGTCACCCACGATCAGGACGAGGCCATGGCTCTCTCTGACCGCATCGCCCTGCTCAAGGATGGGGGGCTCGAGCAGGTAGCCTCGCCGCGCGAAATCTACGCCCGCCCCGCGACCAGCTACACCGCCAGATTCATCGGCCAGACGAATCTGCTGCGCGCGGAAATAGTGGACGGAGTCGCCAGATGCGGTTCGCTGTGCTGGAACGCAACGCCATCAAACGGGGCCGCTCTGTTTTCCCTGCGGCCCGAGTCCATACATCTGTCGCCGGATGGCGCTGTCCCCGCCGGTGCGGTTCGCTTCCGCGCGGTAGTCCGGCAGCAGATTTTCTCCGGTTCCAGCGAGCATCTGGAACTCGACTTATCCGGTCAGTCGCTGCGCGTGCGAATTCCGGCGCGCGGCCCGCTTTCTGGAGAACAGGAATTCTGGTTTTCTCCCGCGGATGCCGTGGCGGTCCGCAAATGACATAGAAATGTATTCGCGCGCCTACAAATGGATCGTTTCCACGCCTCCCATCCTCTGGGTGGGGATTTTCCTCCTGCTGCCGTACGCGCTGATGTTTGCCCACAGTTTCTGGCTGGTGCGCGACGGCACGATCGTCCACGAATGGAATCTAGAAAATTACGCCAAGCTCTTCCAGAATCCCGTGTACCTCGAAGTGTTGTTCCGCACCATGCGCATGGCCGCCGGCGTCACCCTGCTCTCTCTCCTGCTCGGCTACCCGCTCGCCTATTACATGTCCTTCCACACCGGCCACAGCAAGGATTTGCTCTATCAACTCGTGATCGTTCCCCTCTGGGTCAGCTATCTCGTGCGCGGGTACGCTTGGAAGACAATTCTTGGCTCGGAAGGCATCCTCAACGGATTCCTCGAATACCTCCACGTCACCAGCGCACCCGTCAGTTTTTTCCTGTACAGTCCGTTTGCCGTGGTCCTTATGCTCACGCACATCTACACGCCCTTTGTGTTTCTCCCGCTCTACGCCTCGCTCGAACACATTCCGCGCAATCTCGTCGAAGCTTCCCACGATCTCGGTGCCGGCTCACGCGCCACTTTTCTGCGCGTCATCCTGCCCCTTTCTCTTCCCGGCTTGCTGGCCGGCGCAACGTTCGCGTTCGTGCTGACCCTCGGCGATTTCCTTGCTCCACTTCTCGTCGGCGGCCCCTCCAGCATCATGATCGCCAACATCGTCCAGAGCCTCTTCGGCACGGCGTACGACTGGCCGCTGGGCGCCGCGATTTCCGTGTGCATTCTTCTGCTCACTATCTCGCTCCTGGTTCTCACCGAGCGCCTGGAAAACCGGTGGTCCTTCCGATGAAGCGCTCTTCTCAACTCAATCGCCGCTCGCCTTTGCTTGCCATTTACGCTCTCCTCGTCTTCGCGTTCCTCTATTTGCCGATTGTGGTGCTGATCCTTTACTCCTTCAATCGCGACGGCGTCGGAGGCTTTCCGCCAAAACACCTCACCATCGCCTGGTACCGTCTTCTCTTCACCGATTCGGCCATCTGGGATTCCGTCCTGAACAGTCTGTTGGTCGCGGCAGCTGCCGTCGTCCTCTCACTGACGCTGGGTCTCCTCGCCGCTCTGGCCCTCGATCGCGCCACCTTCCCGGGCAAATCCATTTTTCGGCGGCTGGTCCTTCTGCCGCTCATTCTGCCCGGCATCATCACCGGCCTCTCCCTGCTGATGTTCGCGGTTCTCCGGGGACTCCCACTCAGCCTCGTCACTGTCCTGCTCGGTCACGGCACCGCGCTGATCTCCGTCGCCACCACGGAACTCTTCGCCGGCCTGCAGAAAATCGACCGCGCACAGGAAGAAGCTTCGCTCGATCTCGGCGCCACGCCCTGGCAGACTTTCTGGCGCGTGACGCTGCCCAATCTCAAACTCTCATTGATTGCCGCCGGTCTGCTGATCTTCACGCTTTCGATGGATGAAATCGCGGTCACTTTCTTTTTGATCGGCCGCGACAACACCCTCCCCCTTGAAATCTGGGCTCGTCTGCGCCGCGGCATCACGCCGGAGATCAACGCCATCTCCACGCTGATTTTTGCTGTTTCCGTAATTTTGATCTTAGTCTGGTACCAGATTCGCACTCGCACCACAGGCAAGGAAGCTCATGAACTTCTCGAGCGCCCCTAGGAGAAAGAATCCCATGTCCCAATCACGCCGCGATTTCATCAGGTACGTCGTTGCCGGTTCCATCGCTTCCGGATGTCCGATTGACAGAGCGCTGCTCGAAGAGCCGGGCGGCGCCGCCCAAACACCGCTCGTCGAAGGCGAACACTTCGCCGTCTGTCACCAGGTTCGCGACGGCCACTCGTTTCCGAAGCCCGACGCCACCAGGAAAGCGGACGTCGTTATCGTCGGCGGCGGCGTGTCCGGCCTTTCCGCCGCCTATTTCCTGAAAGGAAAAGACTGGCTGCTGCTCGAAAAAGAAGACCACTTCGGCGGCAACGCCTATCAGGAAGAATACGAAGGCCACATCTTCGGTACCGGCGCCGCTTACGGTTATCGCGGCGACACGGGCGACCAGCTCGCGAAAGAAATCGGCCTCGACATGCCGCTGATCAACATGCCCGATCCCGTCCTTGATAACGGCCGCTACGCTCCGGACATCTGGCGAACTGGAATCAACGATCTTCCTTATTCGAAAGAAGTGGTCGCCAGCTTCAAAAAATATCGTGACGACATCATGAAAATCGACATCAAGAAAAACATGGCCGAACTTGACCAGGAGCCCTTCAGCAAATATCTCGCTTCCTACGCGCCGGAAGTCACCAAGCTCTGGGATGCCTACGGCCCCTCCAACTGGGGCGCTTTCTCTGAAGACACCTCCGCGCTCATCGGCATCGGGGACACGCAATATCTGGTTCAGGGTCTCGACGACCAGCGCGTGATTCTGCCGGGCGGTCTCGGCTGCATCACCCACAAACTGGTCGAAGTATTGAAGCCGCACTACGGCGAACGCTTGTTGGGCGACGCAACGGTCGTCGCGGTCGTCCCCGACAAGGACGAAGTTCGCGTCACCTATTCGCAAGGCGACAAAATCACGACCGTCACCGCAAGAGTGGTCCTGATGTGCACGGCAAAATACATCACCTCGCGCCTCGTCACGGGCCTTCCCAGCGAACAAAAGCAAGCCATGCGCCGCACGCGCTACGCGCCCTATCCGATGATCAACATGATTTTTGACAAGCCGGTCTACCGCAAGGGCTACGACAACTGGTGCCCGGGAAAAACCTTCACCGACTTCATCGTCGCCGATTGGACCATCCGCAACAACCCGGCCTACAAACCGAAATACAACATCCTCACCTTCTACACGCCGCTGCGCGAATCCGAACGCTCAATTCTTCTCGATGAAACAGCATGCAAAACCCTGGCCGCAAAAGCCCTCAAGGATTTTCAGGGCCTGCTTCCCGAATTCAACGTCGACCCCGTAGAAATCCGCATCTACCGCCGCGGACATCCCATGTTCATGGCCGTCCCGGGGCAATACACAAAAAACCGCATGATCGCCTCAAAACCGATGGACCGCATCTTCTTCGGCAACTCCGATTCCGGCGGCCCCGAATCCCTCACCAGCGAAGCCGTGCGCATCTCCCACGCCGGTGTCGAGTGGGCCAATCTCGTCCTCGCCGGAAAACCCGGCGCCGCCGACCTGGCAGAGAAGGCCCTGACCGAAGTCGTCCTCTAGGGCATTTGTCGAGAGCGGTCAGGAAAGCCTCAGCCGCGCCCCGAAACGGATGCTGGCACGGGTCTGGCAAATTTATCGCCCCAACGGATGCGCCCCGTCATCTGCATAACCACGAACAGGCTCAGAATCGCGCCCACGGTTACAGCCAGGCCGGTAAATCCGGCGAAAAAGAATGCATAAGAGAACAACACCAGGTAAATCAGTTGCGCCAGGCCCGCATCCACCACGGCGAATCTCCAATCGACCACCAGCCGCAGATAGCTAACCACCAGTAGGATCGACACTACCGACGAAATCAGAAACGCCAGATGAATCGAAATGTGATCCACAAGATAAGCCAGCAACAGATGAAACGCGAAAAAAGCGCTCGCAAGAAAGAAATAGTTCATCGGATGAAGTTCGATGCCCCGCAATTCCGAGAGAATGAACACAATGAAAAAGAAGAACAAAAGCGAAACGGGCGCGAAATAGCTGATCTCTCCAGCCAGTGGCCCCGGCTGCAGTTTCTCGGGCATGGCCATCGCGATGTCATATCCAGAAACCAGATTCTGATAATCCCAGCGCAATTCCCACCCGCTGGCGGTTTTGCGCTTTTCCGTCGGAGAAAGAGAGTTATCCGGGAAATCAAAGCCCGAAAAATCGGTCCTGATCAGCATGTGAAAATCGTTCGCCTGAGAGATCCCCCCGCTCCCTGTGGCGGATGCCGCTCCGTTCCGATTCTGCCCAAAATGGTACCGCCAGCTTTTCTGGCCCTGAGAACGGTATGCAGTTTTTAAAACGCCGTGTGCGCCACCCGGGAGAACCGCCCGCGCGCTAACATCCGAACTGCCGAACACCAGAGGCATCGGCTTTCCGTCAAGCTCGACCGACAAGCCGTCATACACTGCCTGCTCTGCCGGCAGCGGAAGCCGGAAAAGAAAAGTCTCTTCCGCGCTCGAAGGATTGTGGAACGCGTGCTCGCCGCTGAACGCGACCGTATACGTGCTGAACCACAGCAACCCCTTCTGCCGGTAGTCAACATGGATCTGAGCTTCAACCCGGCTCCAATCGAGAGAAACGGCTTGGCTGTGTTCCCTTTTCTCTTCTTTCGTAATTTTCTTTCCATTTTCCTCGGCCGTGACCGTCTGCGTTTCCGTCCAAACATGCTGCACTTCTGGCGGAGCCTGTTCCTGCGCGGCGCCCCAGGTGGACGCCACGCGCCCGCTCAGTGCGCCTCCCGCGCTGTCGGTGCGGAGAAAGATGGTCGAGCCAAGGATGGCCCAGGCGAGCGAAGCACAGAAAAAGATCGCGGTAATGGCAAGGATGCGTCGGAGCATGGCAAGGGTCTCCCGCCGGGGGGTTCGGTCAGAAACAATCTATGTGAAGTAATTGTCACTGTCAAGTACTTTATTTCGCAAAGTAGTGTCGCGCCTTCCCTGCCTCACTGACGGTACAATGCGGAAGCGGCTCTTCGGGAGGATACATGGCCAAAGAAGTAGACGACTTTCAGAAATTCCGCGCCGAGCTCAACGAAGAAATCCTCAACTGCGGCCACCTCGGCATCAAGCGCTTCTTTGCCCTCGACCACCAGGCCTACGAGGCCGGCCCGCTCGACGCCCGCACCAAGGAGCTCCTCGGCCTGGTCGCGTCGACCGTTTTGCGCTGCGACGATTGCATCACCTACCATCTTGTCCGCTGCGGTGAAGTCGGCTGGAAGCGCGCCGAAGTCATTGACGCCCTGAACGTCGCCCTGGTCGTCGGAGGCTCCATCACCATCCCCCACGTCCGCCGCGCTTTTGCCAGAATGAGAGAGATACAAGGGCTTCAGCCTGATGTAAAATAGGCGGCAGACGAACCATGAGCACGACACCCACTGCCATCGCCGCCGAACAGGCAAAATTCATGCTCAGACTACGCGGCTTTCTGGGCGCAGCCCTGTTCCTGGCATTGCGGCGATTCCCGCGGCTGCTGCAGCTTCACCGCAATAAAAGCTCCTGGGCCTTGTTCCGCTTCACGCTCGCGTGTTTAGGCGCCGCGGTTGTAGTTCTGCCGTTGAGCCTCTGGAATGGCTGGATCACCGCGATTTTCGGCCTGGTTTTGTTCGTGGTGGCCATCCTGCTGCCGCCCGCCGAAACCGAATCGAGCACCGACCGCAAAGCCCGCGAACTCGGTGCACAGACTGTAGTGAGCGGCGGAGACTATCAGCCCGGCAATGCGCCCGTCGCCAGCGTCCGGTTGTTCATTTCCCCGGAGCACGTCTGGGCGCTCGACGCCCACTTCCACCCTCTGGTGGTCATCCCGGTCACGGAAATTACTCGCATGCGGGTTGAGCCCGCCGCCAGCGGCTCGCTGCTGCAGGTTCGCTGGGGAGATCACAAGGCGGAATTTTCCTATCACGGCATCTTCGCGGAGCGCTTCGCAAAATTGGCGGAGGAATCCATCCTCATGGCAAACCCCTCGGCCGCGAACGTGGTTCGGAAACACCGGGCAGCGGGCGCCTGATCCAGGCAACCCCTGCAATTTGTAGCATCGAATCCTTCACCTGATGTGTGTCAAACTATTGCCATGGCACGCGGTTGGGAGAGCAAAGATGTCGAGTCTCAAGTGGAAGCGAAAACAACTATGAGCACCTCTCCGAGCAGAGGACCAAAAACCCCCGACGAGCTGCGCCGGGAACAGGAATGCCGAGACCTCCAACTTTCCCGTATTCGGATCGTCAACGACCTCCAGGTAGCCACAAATCCCAACCACAGAAAATCCCTCGAAGCCGCCCTCGCGCACCTCGATCAGAAGATTGCCCAACTCAGCTGACTTGAGTTTTTTTGGAAATCTGCCGCGCTCTGTGGCTCTTCCCGTTTGAGGCATCTCAATGCACATTTTTTCTGAATGGCAATGCCCGAGCGTTGAGGGCAGAGCCAAGAAAATTCTCATCCTGAGGCTATCCGATAAGAATAGCCACAGGACCTCAACCCGGAGACTTCGATAGACTGTAAGTTGATGTCTTTCGGGGCTGGGCCAGCGCGCCCGTCAGGATCGCAGATTATTTCTTGCGGTTGCCAAAATCGGCCAATTGTTCGCAGGGAGAATTGCCAGCTAGTCCGTAAACACCACGCCAACCGCCGTCGTCCCTTTCTCTGCACCTTCTTCGATCCGCACCACATACCCGCGCAAAATCATCTCTTGCACGCCGTCGGTTCCAGACGCCCGCATCACCACCTGGACTTCCGATTGCATCCGCGGGCTGTGCTTCAGCGAAATCAGCGCGCCCTGGATCGAAAGATCCCTCACCAGCGTGTCTTCCTCGAATTTCTGGCCTTCCGCAGTGACTCCCGTAACGCACGCGTGAAATTGCGCTTCCCGCCGCAACGCCGTGCGCGACCCTGGCATGTGCGCCTGCACCGGTTCGCTGGCCGCGCCGAGCGTAATCACCATGCCCTCGCTCGCGGCAAATACCGAATCATACTCCTCGCGCGCCTGCCGCAGAAGTTGGTCCACAATCCGGTCCGTCGAATCCGGGTCATGATGAAACAGCACCAGCGTTTTCACCCCGGTTTCGCGCGCCACTCTCACCCCTTCGCTCCACGATGAGTGGCCCCATCCCTTGCGCTCGTTGGCCAACTGCGCGGGCGAATACTGTGCATCATTAATAAAGATGTCCGCGCCCGCCGCCAGCTCGCGCAGGTTCATGTCCAGCGCCGGGACTCCGGGCTCATTGTCGGTCGCATAAACCACCGTCCCCGCGGGAGTCTCGATGCGGAATCCCAGGCAGCCCTGCGGATGATTCAGCCAGCGAGTGGTGACTTTATTTTCGCCGATCTGAAAGGTCTCGCCGCCATCCACCTCGCGAAACTTCCGCTGCGCGGTCATCGCCGAAAAATCCACCGGGAAATATGGCAAGGCCATTTGCGCCTCAAACACCTGCCGCAGCGAATCGGGCCCCAGGAATTTCGAACGGAAACTATAAAATTGAAACTGGTTCTTTTGGTCGTACAAAGGCGCGAAGAACGGCAACCCTTGGATATGATCCCAGTGATAGTGGGTCACGAAGATGTGAGTCGTGGCTGAACTTGCCAAGCCGTCCGCGCCCCAGCGATTTCCGAGCACGCGCAGCCCGGTGCCGCAATCGAGAATAAACTTCGTGCCATCGGGCGCCGCAAGTTCCAGGCAGGGGGTGTTGCCGCCATACCGCCACGTCGCCGGATCGACGGTCGGCGTCGAGCCGCGGACTCCCCAGAAGCTCAATTTGGCGATCGGGCTGCTCATCTGTCTCTGCGCGGTGCCTGGATGCCGCTCAAATGGGCAAAACGATCCCTGCCCATCCCTACCTTGTGTGTCCTTCTGTGATAGTGGCAGTCACGGGTAGGAGCGTCAATCAAATCACTGCCGCTTGTTGTCAAAGTTTCCAATAACAGCTTGAGACTTAAGGGTGCGTCCGCGCAGGCAAGCTCGTAGAATAGTCTTGATAGCAATGCACACCCATTCCCATGCCCCTGGCCAGACCCACGCGCATGACCCTGCGGGGGAACATGCTCACGGCCACAGCCACGATCATGCCCATCCGCCGATGAGTCCTTCGGTTCTGGCCTGGGCCATGGTGGCTACGCTCGGTCTCGTGGTTGCGGAAGTCTTTGGCGGCTTCCTTGGCCGGTCGGTGGCGCTGCTGAATGACGCGGTCCACAACTTGAGCGATGTCCCGGCACTGGGAATTTCCTGGCTGGCCATGCGCTGGGCCCAGCGCCCTGCCGACTCCGAAAAAACCTTTGGGTATCACCGCTCGGGCACGCTTGCCGCCTTCACCAACGCGATTGTGCTGGTGCTCCTCTCGCTCTGGCTGGGGTACGAAGCGATTGACCGCCTTCGCTCTCCCCATCAAGTCGTCGAAAGCTGGATGATCTGGACCTCCATCGCCGCTCTGCTGGTCAACGGCGGCATCACGTTGGCCCTGGTCCGCGGCCACTCTGACCTGAACCTGCGCAGCATCCTGGTTCACAACTTCGGCGACGCGCTTTCCAACCTCGCCATCATCGTGGGCGCTATCATCATCCTGTACACCCGCGCGGCCTGGATCGATCCCCTGCTCGGCCTGGCCATCGGCCTGCTCGTCCTCTATTCCTCGGTCGGCATTTTGCGCGATTCGGCTCACATCCTGCTCGAGGGCCGTCCGAAGTGCGCTGGTGTGGAAGAGGTCGCGCGGGCCATCCTCACCATCGAAAATGTCTACGAAGTGCACGACATCCACATCTGGTCGCTCGGCGGCTCACACAATGCGTTGAGCTGCCACGCCCGCGTCCCGGACATGCACATGGATCAATGCGAAAAAATCATCGCGGCAATTCGCAAGAAACTGGCCGAAGATTTTCAGATCGAACACAGCACCGTGCAGCTGGAACGCGCGGGGCTGCCGGCCTCATCGGGCTACGTTATGCCCGAACCAATCCGAAAAAATTGAATCAGGTTTTATGTGGAGGGGTTTCCCGCATCACGCAGGCAGGCGGATCGATACGCCGCGCTGCTCATTGAACTGCTGCGTCGCATTGAGATCCAGCGTGTTCAGGGGAATCGTGCGGCGCAGCCCTTCTGCGGTGACATACTGCAGCCGGTCGTTGATCAGGGAATACGCCACAGCGAAAATCAGGCTGCCGTCCTGCCGGACAAAAACATACTCGGCCTGCTCCGGGGGAAGCGGCTCGGAACGCATCCGGCTGTAAAGGCTGCTATCGTTATCCCGGACGGGAGCCTGCTCCGGGGGAGCGGGCTGGTTCGCGGCTTGGCTGTCATCCCCCTGCGGCGCGGCCGCGCCCTGGTCCGCGTACATCGGAACCGGCATATAGAATCCGCCATCAATAAAGGGAATCACGAAGCCGGAATCACGCCGGAAATGGCGCCCGGCGTTTGGATGCACGGCGAAAAAGTGCGGATAATCAAACCCGAGTCCGGGCGCGTTTCCGTCCGTCGAAAATCCCCCATTCGGGAAAACCGGGTCGGTCGAAAAATTACTGCGGCGAGTCGTATGATTCCAACCCGCGGGATGCGCTGCTTTTGCCGTCGCGCTCAGGCGCGCGCTGACCGGTGCGCTGCGAACACCCGGCCGCGCGGAAACCGAAGAGCGCATCGGCGCGGCGTGCGCGGCGGCCATGGGTGCGGCGGCAACGAAGGCATGCGCACTGGACATTGATGGCATCGCCCCGCCAGCATGCTGCTGTGCCTGCCCGAGGGAAGGAAGTGTGAATCCAAGAAGCAAAAGAAGGAACTTGCGCCGCATGGTCGCTACCCCGAATAAGGCCCTGACTCTACCACATTTCATTAGACGCAGTTGCCCGCCTGGACGTTTCTTCCAATCGTCCGCCGCAATGCCCTCGCCCGGGCCTGGGCTTTCCCGCCAACCGGTACTGTGCTATAACCGAGGGGCCGTGAAACATACCGGTCAGCAGGAAATCGCCTTTGCGGCAGCAAGGGGCGTGGTGGTCGGGGAGTCTGGCCCGTTAACGCGGCCGGTAAGGGAAACTTCCACGCACCTGCAGGAAGATGCCTCACGGTATTGCCCTGTCTGTTCGCAGCGGCTGGAGTCGCGGCGCTGCAAGCTCGTTTGCAACGTGTGCGGGTATTATATGTCCTGCGCGGACTACTACTAAGAATCGCCCGGCGGTCCGGAACCCTGAAAAGACCGCTTTGCGAAATCTACCAAAAGCAGATATGCTTTGCCGTTCCGGGCCGGGTTGCCGCCGGACCTGCATACGGACCAGGAGGAAATTAACGTGGCATTGAAGATGACTAGTCGCGAAGTGGACGGCGTAACCGTCATAGCAATGGACGGCCGGATCGTGCTGGGCGAAGAATCAAACGCGCTGCGCGAAAAAATCAAATCGCTGATCGCCGAGGGCAAGAAAAAGATCGTGCTCAACATGGACAATGTCACGTTCATTGACAGCGCGGGCCTCGGCACGCTGGTGTCGGCGCATCACAGCGCCAAGGCGCAGGGAGCGTCCCTGCGGTTGTGCCATCTGGGCACAAAGTTCACCGAAGTGCTGCAAATCACCAAGTTGATGACTATTTTTGACGTCTACAACACCGAAGCCGAAGCAGTCGCCAGTTTCTCCAAGTAATATTCTCGAACCATTGCAGGGGCAGGCTTTCAAGCCTGCCCCTCTTTTAATCTTCCATGCGGTACATCCTAATGCCGCTCGAAAGATTCGGATAAAAGTCCGTCGCGTCGCGGCGAGCTTTCGCCTGCCCTCCCTTACTCCGCCACCCGATACATCGTAATCCCGCTAAGCAACTTCGGATAAAAGTCCGTGGATTTCTGCGGCATCACTTCTCCCGAAGTAGCCACCTTCATCACCACGTCCACATCCACGGGATTCAGCAGAAACGCCACTTGCGCCCCGCGATCCACGGCATCTATGGCCGCGGCAAATTCACGTTCGTAGAAAAGATTGGACTCAGACGCCACCGCGTGCGGCGTCACTCCCAACGCCGGTTCGAGAATGCCCTGGTGCAGCAGTACCACATCCAACTGCCGCTGCAACCGCGACAGCCCTGGCAGGATATGCGCCAGGTCCGCCTCCGGACGTAGCGTCAGCAGGTAAAATGCACGAGCTTCCGCACTCGCTGTCGGGTATACCCCGATGGCTCGCTGGGCTTTCGCCTGCGTCAACCCGGTTCGAAATTTCCCCTGCGCATCCGCTCGCTGCGGTTCGTTCGTGAAGGAAAAAACTTCCGTCGCAAACCACGGCTCCAGGTAACGTCGCACCGCGCTCCAGGCGAAATCCCTCAAATGATTCACCACCCGATGCGTCGGCAAAATCGTCAATCCCTCGCTGTGCGTGTTCACAAAAGTCATCATCGAGCGCTCGTAAGGTGCATCTGGAATCACTTTTCCGGCCTTCGTTCGCGACTCGTTCCGGAAGTTCAGCGAAGTTTCATAGCGATGGTGGCCATCCGCAATCACCAACTTCTGCTCGGCCATCGCTTTCTGGATCGCCGCAACTCGGGCAGGATCAGTGACCGCCCATAGTCGATGCATCACCCCATATTCATCCATCAGTTCCGTGACCGGCTTTTCTGCCGATTCCACCTCGCCGAGAATCGCATCCACGCGCTTCTCCGGATCCGAATAAAGCATGAACAGTTGCCCGGTATGCGTATGCGTGTGCCGCAAAAGCTCCAAGCGGTCCGCCTTGGGCCCCGAAAGCGTGTGCTCATGCCGAAAGACAACGTTGTTTGCGTAATCCTCCAGTTGCCCCGCGCCGATAAACCCGCGCCTTGTGCGCCGCGCAGAACTTCCCGGTACCGTGAATTCCTGCGAGTATGCATAAAATGCCGCGGCCGCATCCTGCTTCACCGCGTTGGCGGCAATCCATCCCTTCAGCGCCGCGACCGCCCGCGTGTACACATTATTCTGCGGCGTATCATTCGCAAACGTCCGCCCCTTCTCCACCGCAATCAGATTGTGCGGGTCGGCGGCGTAATAGTTCTCCTGCTGCGCAGGCGAAATCTTGTCATACGGCTGCGTCAGCACGCGATCGAACGGAGCAACCTCCGGGTTATAACGGTAAGCGCGAAACGGATAAACCAGGGCCATGGGCTCTCCCAGTAAACTTTTGCATCAACGGTAGCCCCCTAGTTTACGCGAATTCCCCGCCATCCGAAAAAAGATGGTGAGCGCTTGAGTTGGCTCAGATTCTGACCTTGCGTGGATCAAGCCTCAGCTGAAAAACAGAGTTTCCGTGCTATAACTCCTGGCGCTGATTCGTTCAGGAAGCATTCCCCGAATCGCATTATCCAGGTTGGATTGACAATTCCCTGAAGGCTGTGCGGGTTTTCTCACAGATTCATTTGGGGAGTAACGCAAACAAAGACGTCAGACGATGCAATGGGAGGACAAATGGCTCGCGTGACGGCGTATGTCGCTCAGTTCGTTTTACTCTGTAGCTTTCTCGCAGCCGCTGCGTCGGCGCAAAAAGTTGGCGTGGATCCTGCCACCGCGCCATCCGCTGCCACCGCGCCTGCTTCCGCCCAATCCTTCGACGTCAACTCCGCCGTCGAGTTCTATCTCGCGAAGATGCCGCCCGCGGAACGCGCCCGCTCCAACTCTTATTTCGAAGGCGGCTACTGGCTGCAGCTGTGGGATTTTCTTTCGACCGTGCTGGTGATGTGGCTCTTGCTCAAGTTCGGTTGGTCCCGTCGCATGCGCGATCTGGCGGAGCGCATCACGCGCATCAGCGCTCTTCAGGCCGCGCTCTACTGGGTGCAATTTATCATCGTCACGTACCTGGTCACCTTCCCCCTCTCCGTCTATGAAGGCTATTTCCGTGAGCACAAATATGGCCTCCTGAATCAATCCTTGGGGCCGTGGATGCGCGACCAGGCCATCGGCTTAATCGTCGGCGTGATCCTGGGCGGAATTCTGGTCATGTTTCTGTTCGGAATTGTGCGCCGCCTCGGAAAAAACTGGTGGGTGTGGGGATCCGTCGTCAGCATTCTCTTTCTGATGTTTGTCAGCTTGATCGCGCCGGTCTATATTCTTCCTCTCTTCAACAAGTACACCAAGCTTCAGGATGCGCGCATCAAAGACCCAATCCTCAGCCTGGCCCGCGCCAACGGAATTCCCGCAACCGACGTCTACGAGTTTGACGCCTCCCGCCAGTCCAACCGAGTCAGCGCCAACGTCAGCGGATTCGGCAAGACCCAGCGCATTTCCCTCAACGACAATCTTTTGAATCGCTGCACTCTGCCGGAAATCGAAACCACCATGGGGCACGAGATGGGCCACTATGTTCTCAACCATGCCACCAAGGGCGTCGTCATGTATGGAGTCGTTGTCGTCCTCGGATTCGCCTTCCTGAACTGGTTCATCAACTCCGCCCTCGCGCGTTGGGGACAAAATTTGGGGATCCGCGGAATGACCGATATCGCCGTGTTGCCCCTCGCGACGATCTGTCTTTCGATCTATTTCCTGCTCATGACGCCCGTGAGTAACACCATCACCCGCACCATGGAATTCGAAGCCGACATGTACGGCCTCAATGCGGCGCGTCAACCTGACGGCGAAGCCAACGTCGACTTGCTGCTCGGCGAGTATCGCAAAATGGATCCAACACCGCTCGAGGAGATTATCTTCTTCGATCACCCGAGCGGTCGCACCCGCATCACCGCCGCCATGCGTTGGAAGGCCGAGCACCCGGAAACGTCCTCGCCGGAGGAAGTGGCACGACCCGTTTTCAATTCCCACTAGGACTGGCCATCTTTACTTTGTCACTCTATGGACCATCGCTGAGGAAGCCCCTCCTAGCGACGGCCCACTCGCATCAGCCATCCGCCGGTGGCGTATTACAATAGAAGGCTATGCGGAACGCAAACTTTTCCACGGTGCGCGCTTTCCTGTTTGACCTGGATGGCACGCTGATTGATTCGAAGCTGGACCTCGTAAATTCCGTCAATTTTATGCTGAGTGAAATGCAGCGCGAAGTTCTCCCCCTTGCCACCGTTGCAAGCTACATCGGACACGGCGCGCCCCGACTGGTCGCCGACGTGCTCGGCCCCGACACCGCCGAAGCCGACCGCAGGCGCGGCCTGGAAATTTTCCTCGCGCACTATAGCAAACACAACCTGGACAGAACCCGCGCCTATCCCGGCGTACGCGAAGGCCTCGAAGCGCTTCAGGATCGTCCCATGGCCGTGCTCACCAACAAGCCGAGAAAAATGAGCGTTGAAATCCTTGAAGCCCTGGGCCTCCTGAAATCTTTCCGCGCCGTCTACGGCGGCGACAGCTTCGAAAAGAGAAAACCAGACCCCGCCGGCGCGCAAGCCATTCTGAAAGATCTAGGCGCCCTCCCGCAGGGCTCCGCCATGGTCGGCGATTCCGACGTGGACATCCTGACCGCCCGCAACGCCGGGATGCTCGCCATCGCCGTCAACTACGGCTTCGGCCAGCACGACCGGCAAGCCCAGCCCGCCGACCTCTACGTGGACAGCCTCCAGGAAATCGCCGCCCTCTCAACGCCTTCGCGCTAACACTTATTTCGCAGCGCATCTCCGCGAGCGGCCACCTTCAGGTGGTCCCTCTTGCCCTTGTAGGGCCCGTCCGCCGCGGCGAACAGGCCGCTCTTACTTTGGAGCACGGCAGCGAAACTGTCGCCTTTACGGGCCAAACGCCTCCTCAAAACTCAAATCAGGCGAAAATCCTACTTCGTAAAAGCGGGAGCTGCGTCTGCCCGCCACCGGCAGGCTCACGCACCCGGAAATCCCGTAACCCTTCCGCAACCTGTTCTTGCCATCCCCAGCCCCGGTTTGTCAGACTCACCGCGTGCTCATTGGCCTCTTCCCCGAGCTGAACGCACCCGGCGGCATCCAACGCGCCGGGCGACATCTCGCCTTCGTGATGAGCGAGTACGCCGCCTCCCACAAAATGGAATCCCGCTTCCTCAGCCTCAACGACACGCAGGAACTCCACCGCATGCACGTGGGGGACCGTGAATTCGTCTTCACCGGCGCGGACCGCGGCAAGCTGAAATTTACGGCCAATCTAATGCGCGCCGCGCGCCGGCGCCCGAAACTCGTCCTGGCCGCGCATCCCAATCTGGCCCCGCTGGTCCGCTACATGCGCCTCCTTGCGCCGCGAATGAAAAGCATCGTGTGCACGCACGGAATCGAAGTCTGGGAGCCCCTCCCCTCCAGGCGCCGAAACGCTCTCACTCGCGCCACGCTGGTCCTCTCCCCCAGCCGCGCCACCGCGGATCACCTCATCAACGTCCAGGGCGTCGCTCACGATCGCATCCGCGTTCTCCCGTGGGCGCTCGACCCCGATTTTGCGACAAAATTCACAGGCGCTTCCCCTTCTCCCCTTCCCTCGGATTTTCCCCGGGGCCGGGTGATTCTCAGCGTCGGCCGCTGGCTCGCTTCAGAACGCTACAAAGGGATGGACACGCTGATTCTGGCCATGTCGCGCCTGCTCCTTCGCTGGCCGGATTTGCAACTCGCCATCGTCGGTTCCGGCGACGATCGCGGCTGGCTCGATCACGTCGCCCGCGACTCCGGCGTCGAGCGCCACGTGCACTTCCTGACCGGCATTTCCTACGGCGAACTCTCCGCCTGCTACGAAGCCGCGGAAATCTTCGCGCTTCCCAGCCGCGGCGAAGGCTTCGGCTTCGTTTATCTCGAAGCCATGGCCCACGGAAAACCCGTCGTCGGCGGCGCACACGGCGGCGCTCCGGAAGTCATCCAGGACGGCGTCACCGGATACGTGGTCCAGCACGGCGACACCGTCCAACTCGCCACCTCTCTCGATGCCCTGCTCTCGAATCCCGAAAATGCCCGCCGCATGGGCGAAGCCGGGCGACAGCGCGTGGAAAATGAATACCGCTTCAACATTTTTTCCAAGGGATTCAAGAAAATCCTCCGCGAACTATGCGAATCCTGAACGTTACGCAAAGCTACGCGCCGTTCTTTGAGTTGGGCGGTCCACCAGAAAAAGTTCGCGCGCTTTCCGAAGGACTCGTGCAGTTGGGCCACGAAGTTACCGTCCTCACCGCGGATTGGGGCCTCGAACGCCGCGCCTCGGAACTTCCCGGCGAACCCCCTGCGGAAAACAGCCCCTTCGGCAAGAAGCGCGAAGTCCGCGGCGTAAAAGCCATCTACCTGGCGAACTGGTTTCATTACCGGGCCGCCAGTTGGAATCCTGCCCTCACCCGCTATCTGCGCGCCCGCCTGCAGAATTTCGACCTGCTTCACATCTTTGGCCTTTACGATCTTCTCGGGCCGCCTACCGCCGCCGCCGCGCGAAATTTGAAAATTCCCTGCGTCGTCGAACCCATCGGCATGTTCGTGCCCATCGTTCGCAACCTTTTCCTGAAACGCGTCTACCATCGATTCCTCGGAGGGAAAATGTTGCAGGATGCCGCGGCCATCATCGCCACCGCCGAACAGGAAAAATCCGAATTGATCGCCGGCGGAATTCCCGCGCACAAAATTGTCCTTCGCAGAAACGGCGTGGCCCCGCCCGCATCGCTGCCCGAACACGGCATGTTTCGCAAATCGCTCAGTATCTCCTCGGACGCGAAACTGATTCTCTTCCTCGGCCGGCTTTCTCAAAAAAAAAGCCCCGATCTTCTCTTGCAGGCCTTCGCGCAGCTTCCACCCCCGACTGCCGCCGCTCATCTGGCCTTCGTCGGTCCTGACGAATCCGGCATGCTCGCCCGGCTTCAGCAAATGGCAGCCCAATTGGGAGTGGCCCCGCGCGTTCATTTTTCCGGGCCGCTCTCGGGAGATGCCAAATGGTCGGCCTACTCGGACGCCGACATCTTCGTCCTGCCCTCTCAAAACGAAAATTTCGGCAACACCGCCGCCGAATCCGTCGCCGCCGGCACGCCGGTGATCGTCACCGACCGGTGCGGCATTGCGCCTCTTCTCGACGGCGTCGCCGGCATCGCCGTTCAACATTCGGCAAGTTCCATTTCTGAACAGCTGGCCGCTCTCCTCAACGACCCCGCCCTCTATGCTCAACTGAAGAATGGTTGCGCCACCGCGGTGCAGCGATTAGACTGGGGCATGCCCGTCCTCGAAATGGATTCGTTGTACAAAAAGCTGACTGGTATCACCACATCCTAGGAGAATCAGGCACTCGGCGGGAGTCGACCTTATCTGTGGGCAGCCATCGCGTATTCCGGTTTTTTTGGTGGGCGAGCAATGCACTCCTGGCCCTCTCACTCCTCGCGGCTCTTTTCACGGGAATCTGGGAACATTCCGTTCGCCAGTACCTCAAGGGCTTTTCCGATGCCGTCATCCCCGAGGCGTCTACCCCCAGGCAAAAAGCCGAAGCCATTCTCACCTGGATGCGCAATGGCCCTCCGCGCTTGGAAGCGTCGGATACTTCCGCGCTCTCGGCGCACGATCCCACAGACACTTTGAACTATCGCCAGCTTCTGGAAATCTGCGGCAGCGCCACCAACGCTTTCCTGAATCTTTCCCGTAGCTCAGGACTTGAAGCCCGCCGCCTGCTACTGCTCAGTCCGGATCGCACCGCCAAGCACGTCGTCGCAGAGGTTCGTCTCGGCGGCCGCTGGGTCATCGTCGATGCCACCTACCGGGTGATGATGAAAGATGCGCAGGGAAGACTCCTGACGCGCGCCGACCTCCAGGATCCGCGGCTGTTCCAGGAAGCGATCGCCGGGATTCCCGGGTACATTCCCGTCTACTCCTATGAACGTGTGGCTCATGTGCGCATCGGCGCTCTGCCGATGCTCGGACCAGTTCTTCGCCGCACGCTGGACGCCGTCATGCCCGGGTGGGATGAATCCCTGGATTGGAGCCTGCTCCTCGAACGCCGCTCCTTCGCCTGCTTTTTCCTCTCAGTGTGGGCGCTGATCTTTTTCCTGTTGCTGCGAATCGTTCTGGCATGGCTGGCCGATCACCGTCTGCGGATTCCGCGCCTCCGCCTGCGTACCAGCCTCACCCGCGCCACCGCGACTTTCTTTTCGACACCGGAGATAAAATAGCGCGTGTGCGGTATCTGTGGCTTCGCCTACGACCCTGCCAGCAACGATGCCCGACGCCGCGTCCGAGCCATGGCCGCGGCGATGCTTCATCGCGGCCCCGATGAGGAAGGCTTCCTCGTCGAAGACTCTCGTGTCCCCGGCCTCGCCCTCGGTATGCGCCGCCTCAGCATCATTGATCTGCCCGGCGGTCATCAGCCGGTCTGGAACGAAACCCACGACGCCGCGGTCGTCTTCAACGGGGAGCTTTACAACTATCGCGAATTGCGCGAGCGCCTGGTTCTTGCCGGCCATCACTTTCAGACCAAATCCGACACCGAAATTCTCGTCCACGGCTGGGAGGAGTGGGGCGAAGACCTGCTCGAGGAATTGCGCGGCATGTTTGCCTTCGCCCTGCTTGATCTGCGCAAGCACTTCGCCACCGTGCCCCTCGTTTTCCTGGCCCGCGACCCGCTGGGCATCAAGCCTCTCTACTACTCGCAAACCGAGGAGGGTTTCGCATTTGCTTCCGAGCTTCGCGCCTTGCTCGCCTCGGGCTGTGTTCCGCGCAATCTCTCTTCCGATGCGCTCACAAGTTACCTTCTTTTCGGCAGTGTCTCCGAGCCACTGACCCTCGTCGCAAATGTTTTTTCCCTCCCTCCCGGCCATCGCCTGCTGCTCCACGTTCCGGACCGGCGCCGCACCCCGCGCGCCCGCCCCTGGTGGGATCCGCGCCGCAGCGCGGCCGCCCGCGATCCCCGCCGCCCGCGTAATTTCACCACCGCGGTCGCGCCAGTTCGCGCGCTTCTTGAAGATGCCGTCCGCGCTCACCTCATCGCCGATGTTCCGGTGGGATTATTTCTCTCCAGCGGCCTCGACTCCAGCGCTATCGCGGCCTTTGCCGCCCGCGCGCAAAAAGGCATCCAGAGCTTCACGCTCTCCTTTCCCGATACGCCCTACGACGAAGCGCCGCTCGCCCGCCGCGTCGCCCAGGCAACCGGAACGAAGCATACCGAAATTCCATTGCAGGGCCCGGACATGCTCGCCCGCCTCGACGAAGCCGTCAGCGCCCTTGATCAGCCGACCATGGACGGCGTCAACACCTACTTCGTCTCCTGGGCCGCGCGCCAAGTCGGCCTGAAAGTCGCGCTCTCCGGCCTCGGCGGCGACGAACTTTTCGCCGGCTACTCGACCTTCACCGACACGCCGAAACTCGTGCATCTTGAACTTCTGTCGCGATTCCTGCCCGCCGTATTCCGCCGCGTAAGCACGCCCCTTATCTGCAGTCTCTTGGGAAAACAAGGCTCCCCCGACGCCATGCACAAAGCCAGCGACGCCTGGCGCATGCCGAGCGCCCTGCCTCATCCTTATTTTTTCACCCGGCTGCTTTTTCCGCCTTCGGAGCTGCAGCGCCTCACCGAACCACGCTTCCGTAAAAGCACGGTCGCCGCCGACGGTGTCACCCTTGAACCCACCTGGCTTGCATGGCTCGAGCGCATCGCCGATCAGTCGCGCGAATTCGAACCCGTCGCCGCCATCTCCTGGCTCGAACTGCGCACCTACATGGCCAGCACGCTCCTCCGCGACACCGACTCCGTCAGCATGGCTCGCTCACTCGAAGTCCGGGTCCCGCTCCTCGACACGCCCCTCGTCGAATTCATGTGCGCCCTGCCCGACGAAGCCCGCGTCCGACCCGAAACTCCCAAAGCCCTGCTCCGCGCCGCGCTCGAAGGCCTGCTCCCCCCCGAAATCCTCCAGCAAAAAAAACGCACCTTCACCCTCCCCTGGGAAAACTGGATGCGCACCACCCTCCGCCCCCGCCTCGAAGCAAGTTTCGCCAACCTGGCGCCTGCGCTTGCGGTTCACCTCCACTCCGCGGGCGTAGCGATGGTCTGGGACAATTTCCTCCACGCCCGCACCACCTGGTCCCGTCCCTGGTCCCTCTACGTCCTCAACGAATGGTGCCGCCGCCATCTCGCTTAGGTCTCCACGTTATTTCAAGAATCATTGGCAAATCGGGGCCGATTTGCGCGTTCACCGAACGAATTTCCGGTGCCAATGCTAGATTGTTCCTGTGCGACCGCAGTCAGTCACATAGTCGGAATCTGATCCGCATCCTTTACAAACCCACGAATATCACGCAATCCTTAATTTAGGTACACTGAATGATTCGAAGATGAACATTCTCGGGATCAATGCGTATCACGGCAACGCTTCGGCGGCCCTCGTTTGTGACGGCAAGCTGGTCGCCGCCGTCGAAGAAGAGCGGTTCAACCGCGTGAAATATGCCGCGGGATTTCCTGCCGCGGCGATCCGTTATTGCCTGAAGGAAGCCGGCATCACGCCGGCCGATCTCGATCACGTGGCTGTGCCGCGCAATCCCTACGCCCGCCTCGGCACGAAACTCTTTTATGCCCTGCGCATGCCCTCGTTCGCGCGGGAACGCGCCAAGGTAATCACGAAGTTCACGGGAATCCCCACGGCGCTTGCCGGAGCCTTGGACACCGACCCCGCAAAAATCAAATCGAAGTTTCATCGCGTGGAGCACCACCAAGCGCATCTCGCCAGCACCTTTTTCGTTTCCCCGTTCGAACAGGCCGCCCTTCTTTCCGCCGACGGCCTCGGCGACTTCGCCAGCTCCATGTGGGGCCTGGGCAGCGGCAATCGCATGAGGATTGACGGCGCGATTGCCTTCCCCCATTCGCTCGGCCTCTTCTACAGCGCCGTCACCCAGTATCTCGGCTTTGTGAAATTCGGCGACGAGTACAAAGTAATGGGCCTCGCAGCCTACGGCCAGCCCGCCTACCTCGAGCCCTTCCGCGACATCCTGCGCTTCAGCGGCAACGGCGGCGATTTCGGCTTCAAGCTCGGCCTCGACTATTTCACGCATCACAAAACCGGCCCGGAAATGTCCTGGGCCGAATCCGACCAGACCCCCATTCTCGGTAGAATGTTTTCCGACAACCTGCCGCGCCTTTTGGGTACCCCCGCGCGCCAGCCCGATGAGCCTCTCGAACAGCGGCATCGCGACCTGGCCTCCACTCTTCAGGCGCGCCTCGAAGAAGTCTATCTCGGCATGTTAAACAAACTCGCCGCCAGGACCGGAGCGAAAGCCGTCTGCCTCGCCGGGGGAGTCGCCTTCAACTGCGTTGCCAACGGAAAAATCTTCGACGCCACGCCATTCGAACAGGTCTACGTGCATCCCGCCGCAGGCGACGCCGGCCTGGCCGTGGGGGCGGCTTATTACATCTGGCACCAGATCCTCGGCCAGCCTCGCTCGTTCACGATGAACCACGCCTACTGGGGCCCCGGTTATTCACCCGAAGAAGTCCGCGCCGCTGTCAGATCCAACAGCGTTTCCCAAGGCGGCTACACCATCGCCGAACTCCCGGCGCAAGAAGAACTCCTCCGTCGCACCGCCGCCATCATCGCCGAAGGCAAAATCCTCGGCTGGTATCAGGGCCGCGCCGAATGGGGCCCGCGCGCCCTCGGCAACCGCAGCATCGTCGCCGACCCGCGCCGCCCGGAAATGAAAGAAATTCTCAACCGCCGCATCAAGCACCGCGAAATCTTCCGCCCCTTCGCGCCGTCCATCCTTGCCGAAAAAACCGGCGAGTGGTTCGAAAAATCCCATCCATCCCCGTTCATGAGCCTCGCCTATTCCGTGCTCCCAGAAAAGCGCGACAAAATTCCCGCTCCCACCCACGTGGACGGCACCGGCCGCCTGCAAACCGTCACCCGGGAAGCAAACCCTCTCTACTACGCGCTCATCAAAGAATTCGACCGCCAAACCGGCGTCCCCGTCGTGCTGAACACCTCCTTCAACGACAACGAACCCATCGTCTGCCGCCCCGAAGAAGCCCTCGACTGTTTCCTGCGGACCCGGATGGACGCGCTCGTCCTCGGCAACACTCTGATCGCCCGGCCATGAAACCCTTCACTCCAAAACTCACTCCCTGGGGTCCGCCGGTCCTGCTGGGCATTCCTCTCGACCACAATTCCTCTTTCCTGCGCGGCGCCGCCCAAGCCCCTCCACTCATCCGCCAAGCGTTTCACTCCGACGCCTGGAATAAAACGACCGAGACCCACGTCGACCTCGGGGCCCCAGGAATGTTCGAAGACGCCGGCGACTTGCCGGCCATGGAGACGCCCGACGCCTTCGCCCGCATCGAAGACGCGATCGGAAAACTCGCGGAAGCCGGAAAGCGCCCTGTCAGCCTCGGCGGCGATCACTCCGTCACGGCACCCATTCTCCGGGCCATCGCGAAGCGCACCCCCGCCATCACCCTCGTCCATTTCGACGCGCATCCCGACCTCTACGCCGATTACGAAGGCAATCCCCACTCCCACGCCAGCCCATTCGCCCGAATCTTGGAAGAGCAACTCGTCTCTCGCCTGATCCAGATCGGCGTCCGCACCCTCAACGCACACCAGCACGAGCAAGCGGAAAAATACGGGGTGAAGATTTTTGAAATAAAAGATCTGCCCGACCCGACGCATCTCAATCTCACCGGCCCCATCTACGTCTCTTTCGACATAGACGCGCTCGATCCCGCCTTCGCCCCCGGCGTTTCCCACTGGGAACCCGGCGGCCTGACCACGCGAGAAGCCATCAGCTACCTTCACGCACTCCCCGGCCCGATCATCGGCGCCGACATCGTCGAATTCAATCCCGTGCACGATCCCACCGGCCTCACCGCCACCGTCGCCGCCAAAATCCTGAAAGAGCTCCTCGGCAGGATGCTCGCCGGTTGACGAGGCCCTGATGTCCCGCTCCGAAAAAGTATTCCTGTCCGCCGAGTGGCGAGATCTCCTGATGCTGAACTACGAAGTGGAGCCTGCCTACCTAGACGAATACGTCCCAGCCGGCACGGAACTCGATTCCTTCGATGGAAAGACATACGTAAGCCTGGTCGGCTTTCGCTTTTGCGGCACAAAATTGCTCGGGACCATCCCGATTCCATTCCATTCTCATTTCGAAGAGATCAATTTGCGCTTCTACGTTCGGCGTTCTGCCGGCGGCGAAATCCGCAGGGGCGTGGTCTTCATCGCGGAAATTGTCCCCAGGCGCGCCATCGCCTTCACGGCGAGACTCTTCTACGGCGAAAACTACGTCTGCCGTCCCATGACCCATCGCCTCAACGCCAAAGGGTCGAAGCTCGAAGTCGAATATTCCTGGAGATCGAGAAACCAGTGGTCAAAGCTAGAAGGGCACGCTGCCGGAGCGCCTTCCCCGCCCGCTCGAGGAAGCCCAGAACAGTTCATCACCGAGCACTATTGGGGATATTCGCGCCAGCCAGACGGGGGCACCGTCGAATATCACGTCTCGCACGTCCCCTGGAAAGTCTGGACCGCCAGCCACGCCCAATTTTCCGGAGACACCCGCGATCTCTACGGCGACGAATTCAATCAATTGCTGAGAAAAACCCCCGCCTCAGCATTCGTCGCCGAAGGCTCGCCGGTAAAAGTATTCAAGGGCGTTAAACTGCCTTGCACGCACGAAGCGCGCTCTAATCCTGAGCCTGTCCGATAGGGACCGGGCGAAGGACCTCAACTTTAGATCCTCGCAAGCTGTTCCAACCTAGATCGCTCGCAGCCCGCCTACTTCTTCGCTGCAACCGCCCCTGCCACCTTCAACCGAATCTTCGGCGATTGCAACAGCGTGTTGTGCACCAGGCAGTGCGCCACCGCTTCTTCCACGCCTTTCCGCTGCTCGACGCTCAGTTCCACCGGCGCGTCCACTTCAATCACAAAATTCGTCATGCGCGCCAGCGGGTCCTTCACTTTGTCGCAAGTCACTCGCACCCGCGTCCCCTCGGACGCCAATTTATTTTTCCGAAGATACTGCGCCGCATAAAACCCCGCGCACGATCCGAGCGAAGCCAGCAGCAGCTCCGGCGGGGTCATGCCCTCGTCAAAGCCTCCGTCGTTCACCGATTGATCGCTGATAATGCTGTGATTTCGGGCATGTATTTCAAACTGCACCGAACCCAGGTGTTCTACCGTAACTTCCATAGGAATCTCCATCCCGGAGCGAGTCGTGCGGTCCCGGCCATTCAGTCTTCGGAACTCACCGGAAAACGATCTTTCAATTCAGGTATAGCAGAACCGAGCGAAGCCGCCAATGGCGTTCGCTTATCGAAGACTGTTCATTTTCCAATTTCCATTTTCTAATTTCTGGTTCGGGACGAAGGATTATTTCGGCGCATAGAAAAGGTAATCCGCCGAATAAGGCACGCGAACTTCCTGCCCAGCATGCGCAGCGTCACAACCGGACGCTGGTGCCTTGCCGCCCTTGGTGTTCAGGCGCTGAATCGTGGTTGCGCGAGAGAGCACGCCGCTGCCGTCGTGGCTGACGATGCTGACCAGCAGCCACGGAATGGAATCGGCGTCCGGCGAGGGCGCGTTGGCGACGGCCTTGCCAGTGACGCGGCTCCCGTCGCTCGCTTCCCAGGAGGGCCCGGCGAAATGTTTTCCGAACGCCTTGCCATCCTTATCAAACAGTTGCGCGTCGGGAGCCTTCAGGGTCCACGTGAATTGCGCGGGGGCGCTCACGCACATATAGACCTGGTCGCCTTTTGCGTGGACTTCGAACAAAAGTTGTTCGTTGGCGGGTGGCTGAAGCTGTTGCGGGACTTGCTGCGCGCGACCGGGGAACGAAGGAAACAAGGTCGCGGCGACGAGCAGCATGACGATTCTCGATCTGCAACAATTCTTGGGCACGGTGCGATTCCTCCTGTGAGCCCGTCAGTCGGGCCGGTGCCCAATATAGCCTAACTCAACGCAACAATACCGGCTCGCGCGCGATTTGTGGCAACCCCCCTCGGGAGCGGCGAGGCGCGCCCGAGCGATTGGGGCCTCAAAAACGAACGTAACCTTTCTGGCTCATTTTCATCTGCTCAGATGGATGTCTAGCCATCTTGGCGATCAAAAGCTCAAGCATCGGGGGAATATTATGGGAAAACTAACCAATCAAGTTGCCGTCATTACCGGCGCCTCCAAGGGTATCGGCGCCGCGATTGCCATTGCGTTCGCCGCCGAGGGGGCTTCCGTCGTCGTCAATTACGCCTCCAGCAAGGAAGGCGCTGACCGGGTCGTCGAAGAAATCACCGCCAAGGGTGGCAAAGCCATCGCCGCGCAAGCCGACCTATCCAAGCCGGCGGACATCACCCGGCTGTTCGCCGAAACCAAGAAAGCCTACGGCAAGCTGAACATCCTGGTGAACAACGCCGGCATTTATCAGTTCTCACCGCTCGAAGGTGTCACAGAAAAACTCTTCCACGACCATTTCAATCTCAATGTCCTCGGCCTTTTGCTCGCCACCCGGGAAGCCGTGAAACTCATCGGCCCGGAAGGCGGCAGCATCATCAACGTCGGTTCCGGCGTCAGCACGATCAATCCGCCCAATAGTTCCGTCTACACGGCAAGCAAGGCCGCCGTTGACTCGATCACTGGCGTGCTCGCCAAAGAACTGGGCCCACGAAAAATTCGCGTGAATTCCATCAATCCCGGCATGATCGAGACCGAAGGCGTCCACGCCGCCGGATTCATTGAAAGCGATTTTCGCAAATGGGTGGAAACGCAATCCCCGCTCGGCCGCATCGGCCAGTCGGACGATATCGCGCCCACGGCGGTCTATCTGGCTTCGTCCGACTCCAAATATCTCACCGGCGAAACCATCCGCGTTACTGGTGGCATCTACTGACAAGTTCGCCGCCTAAGCGGCGATTCTTTTTACGGCTGAGATGGCAGCCGGGCCCGGATCCATCCGGCGGCCTCCCAAAGTCGAACGCGCCGGATTCGGCCAACTCTCCTCTCTCTCCAGAGCGCCTCCGCGTTTCAGCGGCATCGCTTCCCCTGTACAATCTTCCCGTGCGCGTCTTGCTTCTGAATCTCTACTATCCGCCGGACACCTCAGCCACGGCGAAAATGGCGCAAACTGTTGTCGCGGCCCTCGCCAGAAAGCACGACGTCACCGTGCTCTGCGGCCGGCCTTCCTACGATCCCGCCGAGCGGCGTCGCTGGCGCCTCTTCCCATCCGAACACTCCGGCCGCGTCGAAATCGTCCGCGTCGGCTCGTCCGATTACCCGCGCACGCAAATGAACAAGCGCGTCTTCAATTACCTCAGCTATGTTTTTCTGGCTCTGCCGCGAGCCTTGTTTCTTCCCTGCGACGTGGTCCTCGCCATGACCGATCCTCCCTTCGAAGGAATCGTCGGCGCATTCGTCGCCCTTCTGAAAGGCAAGCCGTACATATACAACATCCGCGACCTATACCCGGACATGGCTGTCGGCGGCTCCATCGTCAAACCAGGCTTGCTCGCGGGCGTCTGGGAAACGCTTCATCGCTGGGCGCTCCGCCGCGCCACCCGCGTGGTCGTCCTCGGCGAAGACATGCGCAACCGCATCCTGGGCAAAGGAGTCAACCCATCCACTGTCGTCGTAGTTCGCGACGGCGCGGAAATTGACCCGACTGATGCATCCACTCCCGCGCTCGACTCCGAGGTGGTCCGCGCGATACGCGGCGCTTTCCGGTTTATCCTTGTGCACGCCGGCAATCTCGGCTTTTATGGCGCTTGGGACACGCTGCTCACCGGCGCCGTCCCGCTCGCAGCCGACGGCATCGGCCTGGTCTTTATCGGCGACGGCGCGCAGCGCCTTCGCCTCGAAGCCGCCGCCGCGAATATTCCCAACGTCCGCTTCCTGCCCTTCTTCGCCGCCAACAAGGTTTCTTCGGTCCTTGCCGCCGCTGATGCCCACATCATCACCATCAAACGCAGCCTCGAAGGAGTCGTCGTCCCCAGCAAGATGTACGGCATCCTCGCGGCGGGAAAGCCCATCGTTGCCGTAGCGCCCCGCGGATCTGATGTCGCCTCCCTCGGCGAAGCAAAAGGTTTTGCAATTTGCGCCGACCCCGACGACCCGGCCGCATTCGTGCAGTTGGTGCGCCAACTCTCTCAAAATCCGGCCAAGCTCAAAGAAATGGCCGACTCAGCCCTCGCCGCGGCGCCAGAATACGCGCGCTCCGCGGAACTCGCCAAGCTGTTGAACATTATCGAGGAAGCTGCGGCGACCAAGGAGGATCGAAAATAATGTCCTTACCTAGCGGGAGACAGCCGCAGGACCTCAACCAAACCTTGTCGAAAGCGTTCAAGCTAAGAGCCGGAAACCAGATAATTCTCCGGTTGCAACAAATCCACTCGAGTTGCTTTAGAGTTTCAACTTCATCGGCTCGCTTGTTATTACACCCCGCCGCCCTAATTTTCAGCTAGCGGTTCCCCTTCTTTCGCGCTAACTTAATTCTGCCTCGTGGAGAAGCACCGACGGCTTTCTCTAAGCCGTCATCCATAGGCCTGAGCTGGGAGCCGGATCCCAAACCGGCAACGTCTCTGTGTTTGACTGGCAAACTAGCCCGATGCCGGTTTCCTCAGAACGAGCAATGAGGATGAATGAGTGCGGGCCTGCTGGCTTTTTTGATTGCTGCGTCAGCATCTCTCCTTCTGACAGTACCCGTCCGGGCGCTGGCCATTCGCGTCGGCATGGTGGATTTGCCCGGGCCTCGTAAGGTTCACCTGAAACCCATCCCGCTTCTTGGCGGCCTCGCCATCTACGGCGGCGTTATGCTGGCCATTTTGATTGTTTTCGACGGCCCAGCCCGCGCCCAGGTCATCGGCATCGTCAGCGGCTCTACCCTGGTTGCCGTTGTCGGTTTCCTCGACGACCGCGGCTGGCTGCATCATCAGATAAAACTTTTTGCCGCCATGCCCCTGGCCGCCGTGATTCTTCTCCTCAGCGGCATTCACGCGCAGGTCTTCAGCCTGGTCATTCGCGGCAGCCTCGGCTACTGGATGGACGCCGCTCTCACCATCCTCTGGGTCGTCGGCATCACCGCTTCCTTCAGCATCCTCGATCACATGGACGGGCTTTGCGCCGGTGTCGCTGCCATGGCTTCCGTTTTCTTCACCATGATCGCTTACCTCAACGGCCAGACCCTGGTGGCCACGCTGGCGGCTTCCGTGCTGGGCGCCGCCGCCGGTTTTCTCCGCTGGAATTTCAAACCCGCCAAAATTTTCATGGGCGATGGCGGCGCGATGTTCCTCGGTTTCCTGATGGCCACCCTGGCACTGAAGCTCCGCCTGGACCATTCTTCCTCGCTGGCCACCTGGCTCGCTCCGGTCCTCATCCTCGGCGCCACCATTTTTGACACCACGCTCGTCACCATTTCCCGCTCGCGCCGCGGTTTGCTCCCGTTCGCTACACCGGGAAAAGACCATTCGGCGCATCGCCTGGCAAACCTCGGACTCGGCCAGCGCGGCGCGGTCCTGACAATTTACCTGGTGGGCGCACTGAGCGGTGGCGCCGCTATCCTCGTGACCTATCTTTCCAATCGCGCCGCGGCGTTTGTGGGCCTCGCGGTGGTTCTCGCCATGCTCCTCGCCATCGCCTGGCTGGAACGCGCTCCCTACGAGAAGCAAGAACATAAACCCGGCGCTTAGAATCCTCTCATCGTATTCTCTCCACGGAACTTTCCCTTGCCGCTCGTGTTTGGTGTGCGCAGGGGTATTCGTTATAATCTTGTTCGCTGTTTGCTTGCCTGCCTGCACGTGCCCGCCTGGCTGGTGATCGAACAGTTCTAACCTGCAATACGAACTAGAGAACTCTCCTTTAACAGGGTTGCGCGAGCTGGTGGAAGACGAAAAGTTCAAGTCCCCCGAAAAAAGGGACACCGAAGATGTCGTTGTCATTGGAAGCTCGGCGGCCGGGCTTTACACCGCCGCGCGCGTTGCCCGTGGTGGCCGCCGCGTCAGCGTGTTGGAATCGAAAGCCACGCCCGATCCCGCGCCCCGAACTCTGATCGTCACCGACTATTTCAAGAAGCAAATCAGCACCGCCGCGCGCTCCAGCATCCTCAATGAAATCCGTCGCTTCGAATTGTTCACCGACGGGCGCTCCGCGCAAGTCACACTGAAGCAGCCCGACCTTATCATCGAGCGGTCGCGCCTGATTCGCTCGCTGGCCGAGGAAGCAGCCCACGCCGGCGCAAATCTCCGCTACGACACGCGGTTTCTGGATCTCTCGCCAAACGCCAAAGGCCTCCACGTGCAGGTGGATGAGGGCGGCAAGCGCGAAGAGCTGCACGCCGTCAGCGTCGTCGGCGCGGACGGCGCCCGAAGCCGTGTCGCGCGGGCCGCTGGTTGGCCGCCCGTTGAAACTGTGCCCCTCGTTCAAGCCGTCGTGAAGCTCCCCAAAGACTGCCCGCCAGACACCACCCGCGTATGGTTCGTGCCTGACGACACTCCTTATTTTTACTGGATGATTCCCGAATCGCGGGAACGCGCCGCCGTTGGCGTCATCGGAGAACACGGCCGCGCCACCAAACTTCTGTTCGACCGCTTCCTGGAAAAGAAAGGCTTCGAGCCTCTCGAATGGCAGGGAGCGCGCATTCCCGTCTATCACCGGTGGGTCCCCGTCCAGCGCACGGTCGGCAATGGCGAAGTCTATCTGGTGGGCGATGCCGCGGCCCAGGTCAAAGTTTCCACCGTCGGCGGAATCGTCACCGGATTCCGAGGCGCGCGCGGCGTGGCCGACGCGATTCTGCAAAAAGGCACAGCCGAACTGCGCACCCTCCGCCGTGAACTGGGCACGCACTGGCTGATCCGCCGCGCGCTTCATCATTTCAAGCAAGCGGACTATTCCGAACTCGTGGACTTGCTCAACGCCTCCGCGCGCGAGTCGCTGGGCGAAATCAATCGCGACGAATCCACCCGGCTTCTCTGGAACGTCATCCGCCGCCAGCCGAAACTCGTTCTCCTCGGCCTTCGCGGTCTTCTCCTGGGCAAACGATAATGCGCGCAGGTTGTCTCTTCCGTACCGCCTGCGCCGGAAATTCGGCATACTGGTTTTACAGCTCTCGGGGCGACGCGCAACTCAACCGGCCCGCAACTGAAGAGGAGATACGCGAGTGCGATTGACGGTAATCGGGTGTGGCTACGTGGGACTTGTAACTGGAGCTTGCCTCGCCGCCGCAGGCCACGATGTTTTCTGTACGGACATCGACGAGAATCGGATCGACCTGCTGAAAGCCGGCAAAGTGCCGATCTACGAGGAGCATCTCGACGCAGTCCTTCAGCGGGCCGCTCGGGAAAACAAGATTGTCTACACCTCTGACGCCGGGGAAGCCATTCGCGCCGGAGAAGTCATCTTCATCTGCGTCGGCACGCCGCCCAAGGATTCTGGCGAAGCCGATCTTTCCGCGATCGACCACGTCGCCCGGCAAGTCGCCACCGAAGCGCGCAGTCCCAAACTGGTGGTGGAAAAAAGCACCGTTCCGGCATTGACCGGCGTCCAGTTGCAGAAGGCGCTTGCCGCTTATTCCCCGGCGGGCGGCATCAAATTCCAGGTCGCATCCAATCCCGAGTTCCTGCGTGAAGGCACCGCCGTGGCCGATTTCTTCCACCCGGATCGTATCGTCGTGGGCGTCGAGGACGAAAAAAGCGCCGCCACCCTCCGCGAGATTTACCGCCCCATTCTCGAAAAGAAATTTCATTGCCCGATCCACAATGGCAAGTGCCCGGGCTCAACAAGCGGCGAACTCCTGGTGACCACGATCAGCAGCGCCGAACTCATCAAGCACGCTTCCAACTCGTTCCTGGCCCTGAAAATCAGCTACGCCAATGTCATCGCCGACCTGTGCGAGCGCATCGGCGCCGACGTTGAGGAAGTCACCCATGCCATGGGCCTTGATCCCCGCATCGGCACGCAATTCCTCAAGGCCGGCCTCGGCTTCGGTGGCTTCTGCTTTCCGAAGGACATTCAGGCCTTCATCCACCTTTCGGCCGCCGTAGGCGTCGAGTTCGACATGTTGAAGGCCGCCGAGCGCGTCAACAAGCAGCGCATCGACCGCTTCTTTGAAAAAGTGCATAAAGCTCTCTGGGTGATCCGCGGGAAGCGGGTGGCGGTTCTCGGGCTGGCGTTCAAGGCCAATACGGACGACATCCGTTTCGCCCCCGCGCTTGAAGTGATTCGCCGCCTCGTCGAAGAAGGCGCCGAGGTGCACGCCACCGATCCGCAAGCCATTGCAAGGACTAAACACTGCTTCCCGAATGTTGCCTATTTCGATGATCCTTACGAAGCCTTGAAAGGCGTGGACGCCGCGCTGGTCTGCACGGAGTGGCCCGTCTTCCGCGATCTCGATTGGGCGAAAGCCGGCCATCTGATGAGCCGCCGCCTGGTCATCGACGGCCGGAATCTCTACAGCAGCAAGAAAATGCAGTCGCTCGGCTTCGACTACTATTCCTTCGGCCGCTCCTGAGCGGTGAGTGCAAACCGCAGCCTTTTTTAGAGGGAATCCCTGCTAGCGCTTCGCCGTCATCTTTAGATACTGCTCTTTGAAATATTTCAGCGTGTGCCGCAATCCTTCTTCCAGGCTCACCTTCGGCTCCCAGTCAAGCAGTCTTTTGGCCTTCGAAATATCCGGCCGCCGCTGCTTCGGATCGTCCTCCGGCAGCGGCTCGTAAATAATCGTCGGCGCATTGGGAAATTCCGCCCGGATGCGTTCTGCGAATTCCAGGATCGTCAGCTCCGCCGGATTCCCGATGTTGGTGGGAAAGTGCTCGTCCGACTGGCTCAGCCGGAAAATCCCGTCAATCAGGTCCGACACGTAGCAGAAACTCCGCGTCTGCTTCCCTTCTCCATACACGGTGATCGGCTGCCCGCTGAGCGCCTGGTAAACGAAATTCGGCAGCGCCCGGCCGTCATTCAACCGCATCCGCGGCCCATACGTATTAAATATCCGCACGATGTGCGTGTCCGCGTGATGATGCCGGTGGTAAGCCATGGTGGTCGCTTCCGCGAACCGCTTTGCTTCGTCATACACGCTTCGCGGCCCCACCGGATTCACCCGGCCCCAATAGGACTCGCTTTGCGGCGAAACCTCCGGGTCGCCGTAGCATTCGCTCGTCGAAGCCAGCAGGTACTTCGCCTTTTTCTCCAGCGCAAGGTCCAGCGCATGCATCGTCGCGATCGAACCAACCTTCAAAGTCTCGATGGGATATTTGAGATAGTCCGGGGGGCTCGCCGGCGACGCAAAATGAAATATGTAACCCACCTCTCCTGTAACGCGCAGCGGCTCGCTCACATCTCTTTTTTCATACCGGAATTTCGCATTCCCGCCAAGGTGCGCGATGTTCGCTTCGCTGCCCGTTATCAGGTTGTCCAGCGCCAGAACCTCCCAGCCCTCCGCCAGCAGGCGGTCGCACAAATGCGACCCCAGAAATCCAGCTCCACCTGTGACCACCGCTCTCATTCCGCCTCCGTGGCGCTCAAAAAACGTAAGTTTAGCTTGCTCCGTGAACCTTTGGCCAATTGAATTGTTCCGTTCCACCCTCCGGATCCCTGTGAATCACCATGAAGCCGCGCAAGCGGCCACGTTGCTGCGTATAATCTCCCTATCCAAATGCTCTTCGCGACCATCCTTCCTGACGCTCGGGCTCGCAAGCCTCGCGTCTGGCTTGTGGTTCTGGGCTCGCTTCTCTTTCTCCTGTTGCTCGCCTTCCTCAACCTGGGCCGCTGGCTCGACAGGGAAGATCCCCCGCAAAAAGCGGCGGCGATCGCCGTTCTGAGCGGCCGCATGCCTTCGCGCGCGCTCGAAGCCGCGCGCCTTTTTAACCAAGGGTACGCCCCAGAAATCTGGCTCTCCTATTCGGTCGAACCCGGCGCCACGCTCGAAAAGTTTTCCGTCCCCTATGCCGGCGAAGAATTTTACGATCGCCTGCTTCTGCTTCATCAAGGCGTGCCGGATAGCGCCATCCACATCCTTCGGCCACCCATCGTAAATACTGCCGACGAAATGCGCACCTTCGGGCAGGCTCTTCGCAAGGAGAATCTGCACCGCATCATCCTCGTTACCTCGAAAGTCCACACCCGGCGGACGGCCGTCCTCTGGAAACGCCTCTCCGCGAAAGATGGCGAGGCAATGATCCGCGGCGCTTCCGGTGACGGCGACGATCCCGCGCATTGGTGGCGCAGCACCGGCGACGCTCTCGATGTAGTGCGCGAAGTTCTGGGCTTGCTGAATGCCTGGGCGGGACTTCCCCTGCAGCCTTCAAAATCCTGACGCCTGGAATATTCAGAAAAAGAAGAAGCGTTTTCTCCTGCGTCGCTCGACACTCGTCCGAAGTTCGGGAACATAGGGCAGAGACGCGCCGCCCAGAGCCGCCTTCGGATTCTCGAGCAGCAGCGCTTCAGCCAACTCCTTGCCGCGCTCTCTGCTGACAACCTCGTACGCGAACCGTAATTTCACCGGCCTTCGCGCCGTGTTGTGGCCATCGCTCGACACAAAGTGCACCAGCCCTTGGTCAATCCACGTCCAAGCATCCTCCTGCGCTCCAGACCCGAACACTCCTGTGAGCGAACCAGCGGTTACCTGCGCGTAGCATCCCAATCGCACCCATGCCAGGAGCCGCTCCGGTTGAGCGCGCAGGATCCCATTTCGTTCCGGATGCGTGATGATGGGCCGCAAACCCATCAGGTGCAATTCATGCAGCGTCTGATCCATCGCCGGCGGAATGGAAAATTCGTTGAATTCCACAAGCAGGTAGTCTTTCTGATTGATGCAAAAAGGTGCCGCGTCGTTCTTGAGCGCCAGCAAATTCTCCGGATTCAGGTGAAAATCGCAACCCGTCGCTATCGTCAGGCGTCCATCCAGCCGGCTCTGCAATTGCTCCCGCGCTGCGCGCACCTTTCCATAGTCAAAGTGGTATTCCGTGCTCGCGTGCGGTGTCGCAACCACGCACGTGATGCCGTCCTGGATGGCGTCTTCGGCCATCGCGATTGAATCTTCGATTGTCTGGGCCCCGTCGTCGATTCCCGGCAGGATGTGGCAGTGTAGATCAACCATGCTCACCTAGTATGCGTCATCCGCGCCACGCGGAAAAGACTTGCCAGCCTCCCAGCAGAAACATCAGCCCGGCGAACAGTTCCGCCATCCGGCGCGCGTTCAGTTGCCGCGCCATCATTCCGCCCAGGATTCCGCCAATAAACACGCCAGGAATCAGCAGCACGCCGGTATGCAAATCCACGTAGCCCGCCCTCCAATACGCCAGGAATGCCAGAAGCCCCGTCGGGGGGATCAGCGCAATCAGGCTGGTGCCCTGCGCTCTGTGTTGACTGAAGCCGAACAACAAGCTCAGCAGCGGCACCAGCAACACACCGCCGCCGATTCCGACCATTCCCGCGGCGACCCCGCAAAATCCGGCCGCGCAGAAAATTCCAAGCGCACGCAACGGATTTTCCTCAGGAGAAGCTGCATCAACAGGATCGGGCGCGTTCGCCGCCCTCATTTTCCTCCACAACAAAACCGCGGACATCATCAGGAACCAACCAAAAATCGCCTTCAACACATTCGACGGCATCGGCACGGCAATCTTTCCGCCGCCATACCCGCCCATCAGGAATCCCAGCGCGCAATAAATACCCGCCCGCAGATCCACCTGCCCGTTTTTCCAATATTCCCGCAGCGCCCCCAGCCCGATCGGTGGCAACAAAATGAACAACGAAGTTCCCTGCGCCATGTGCTGGTCGTAGTGCAGCAGGTATACGAGCGCTGGTACCAGCACCACGCCGCCGCCGATGCCCAACAACCCCACCAGCACCCCAACGGTAAGGCTCAGCACGACAATAAGCACAGTGGTCATCGTTTCAAGGGTGGCAATGCTCCCTCCTCAGTCGGTCTGCGCGCCGCCTATCTTGCCCTCTCCTCGCCTCAGATAGCAATCCGCTTCCGTTTTATGCGGCCCCGTTCAATCCTTGAATTCCTGGTAACATTTTCTTCTCCCATTCTGGAGATGCCCCGGAAGCTGCTATATTAAATGGGCATTCTGGTCCTTTGGCCTTCGGGCCGTCACACCTTTAGAAAGATTAGGAGCTTGTTTCCCCTCATGGCTACGGACAGACGACCCGAGTTCTTCAAAGGCGGCCAACTCAAAGTCGCCATTATTGGATGTGGTTACGTCGGCCTCCCCCTTGCTCTTCGCTTCGCCGAAGCCGGGCACAAGGTCACTGGATTTGACACCGATCCTGAAAAAGTTCGCATGCTGAATGCCGGCAAATCCTACATCGAACACATCCCGCAAACGAAAATCCAGCAATTCGTGAACAGCCGCCACTTTAATGCCGTCACTGACTTCTCCAAGTTGGTGGAAGCGGACGCCATCATCATTTGCGTGCCCACTCCGCTCAATGAATACCGCGAACCCGATCTGAGCTACGTCGAAAACACCGCGAAATCCATCCAGCCGCATCTGGCCCGCGGCCAATTGGTCGTTCTCGAATCCACGACTTATCCCGGCACCACCGAGGAGCTCGTCCTGCCCATTCTCGAAACGAGCGGCTTGCGCTGCCCCATCGCGTCCGGCCCGGAAAACGAAAACGTTCCCCTGGATTTCTTCCTCGCGTTTTCGCCCGAGCGCGAAGATCCCGGCAACAAGCAATACGGTTTGGCGCAGATTCCCAAAGTCGTGGGCGGCATCAATCCTCCGAGCGGCCGCGCCGCGATTTCCCTCTACGGCCAGGTCGTAGCGCGCGTCGTGCCCGTCAGCTCCACCCGCGCTGCGGAAATGACCAAGCTGCTCGAAAATATCTTCCGCTGCGTCAACATTGCCCTGGTCAACGAATTGAAACTCCTCTGCCTGCGCATGGGCATGGATGTGTGGGAAGTGATCGACGCCGCCTCCACCAAGCCCTTCGGCTTCATGCCGTTTTATCCGGGGCCTGGCCTTGGGGGCCACTGCATCCCGGTGGACCCGTTTTATCTTTCCTGGAAGGCGCGCGAGTACGATTTCTCCACGCGTTTCATCGAACTCGCCGGCGAAATCAACACCTCCATGCCCTACCACGTCGTCGATTCGGTCTCCGAAGCGCTCAACATGCACAAGAAAAGCCTCAGCGGCTCCAAACTCCTCGTCCTCGGCGTGGCTTACAAAAAAGACGTGGACGACCTGCGCGAATCCCCTACCCTGAAGATCATGGAAATTCTCAAGAAGCGCGGCGCCAATTTCGACTACAACGATCCCTACTTCCCGCAACTCCACAAGATGCGCCACTACGACTACTCGAATATGAAATCGGTACCCTTGAATGCGGAAACGCTCGGCAACTACGATGCCGTCCTGATCGCCACCGATCATTCCAGCTACGACTACGGCGCCATCGTGGACGCCGCGAAGCTCGTCATTGACACGCGCAACGCCACTCGCCGCGTGATTCGTCACCGTGCGAAAATCGTTCTCTGTTAAGGCTTCATGTCCGCGAACACCGAGGAAATCCGGCGCCAGTTGGACGAAAGCGCGCGCGTCAAGCAAGCCTTTTCCGACGCCCTGGTCGTGCGCATTGCTGAATTTGCCCAACGTTCCGCCGCCGCCATCCGCCGCGGCGGCAAGCTGGTCTTCTTCGGGAACGGCGGCAGTGCCGCGGATGCCCAGCATCTGGCCGCGGAACTGGTGGTTCGCTTGCGCGTCGAACGCCCCGGCCTCCCCGCCCTCGCCCTGACCACCAATACTTCCATCCTCACTGCCGCCGGCAACGACTACGGGTTCGAACGCATCTTTTCCCGCCAGGTGGAATCGCTCGTCAGCCCGCACGACGTCGTCGTCGCCCTCTCCACCAGCGGCACCAGTCCGAATATTGTCAGAGCTATCGAAGTAGGACGCGCGCGCGGCGCTTTCCTGGTCGCCCTCACCGGAGAAACCGGTGGCGCGCTTGCCGGCAAAGTGGACATCCTCTTGGACGTTCCTTCCCGCGATCCCCAGCGCATCCAGGAAGCCCACATCACCATCGGCCACATCGTCTGCTCCCTAATCGAGCACCTCGTAGCCGCCAACTAGTTGGATTCTCCCGCCAATCGCAGTATCGTCCGTCATTCAAGGATAATAAGTGCTTTGTCATCCTGAGGGGAGCGCCGTTTGCGCTCTGAAGGACCTCAACGGGAAGCAGTGCCGAAAATATCTGGGGGGAGAGAGCGCCAGGCCCGAATTCAGACTGCCGCATATACCCCCTCTACCGCGCTTTCACGAGTTCCACCCGCGCCGTCGCCACCGGCAAGACCGCCTCCATCAACACCGGCAAACGCTCCGTCCCATCCGCCAGGTACAGCAAGAAATGCGCGTCCTTCATCTCCACGCCGTTGTCCATCACATGAATCTCAATTTTTGTAGTCGTATATTTCCCCGCCGCCACAGTAACGTTCTCCGACTTCCCCGCCAGCACCGCGCGCACATCATAGAGCTTGTGCCCGTCAAACACGGGTGACTTCACTTCCCGCGTGGCGCCCCAATCGACGCCTCGCAGATACATCAGCATCCCGATCGGATCCCGCGTCCCCGGCATCACCCGTGCCGCAACCTCGTTCGCCGGCGCCGGCTCCCTGCTCGAAGCCGTCAACCGCTCCACCGTATCCACCTTCTGGCCCCGCTCGTTCAGGTGCATCTCGTACTTCAAGCTGGCCAGATTTGAAATTTCGCTGTAGGAATCAAACTCGTCATCGAGCTCGAACACCATCCGGTAAGGATTCTCTGTATGCGCGAAGGCCTGCAGGTGCCAGGCATCCTTGCCCGCAATATTCCGCCGCTCGCCCACCTTCACTCGCAAATTCGCCACCGTGCTGTTCAGCTTGGGCACATTGGCCGAAAAGTCCAGCGTCTCCCCGGTCCGCGGCTGGAATCCCACGACCACGCCGCTCGCTCCCTTGATTCCGGCCGGCGAATCTGCCTCCGGCCGGCTGCCCGGCCCCCCGCCTACAGGTTCCGGCTCGGGTGGAGCGACCACGGTCGTGGCTTCCCCCGGAAAAATCGTCTTCGGCCTGGTTGCCTCGTACCGTTGGTAAGTCCAAATGCCGGCCGCAGCCAGCCCAACCACAACCAGCAGTCCCGCTAAGAGTCTCTTCCCCATACCGTTTGTGCGACGCTCCTGATTTTCCACAGTTCTCTGTGCCGCTCCCATCGTACAATAAGATGACTTTTCTGGTAGGAGGCGATGGCATGCGCTACCTGGTTACGGGCGGCGCCGGATTTATCGGCTCGAATACAGTGGACGAACTCGTGCGCCGCGGCCATGGCGTAGTCGTCCTCGATGACCTATCTTCCGGCAAGGAAGACAACCTCGCCGAAGTGCGCAGCAAAATCACCTTCATGAAGGGCTCGATCACCGATATCGAGGTCGTCCAGAAGGCCATGGTCCAGGCCGACTACGTCATTCACCTCGCTGCCCGCACTTCGGTCCCGCGCTCGGTCAAGGATCCCGTTGACACCAATCGCATCAACGTTGATGGCACCCTGAATGTCCTGGTCGCCGCCCGCGACAACAAAGTGAAGCGCGTTGTCTTTGCCGCTTCTTCCTCTGCCTATGGCGACACTCCAACCCTGCCAAAATCCGAAGACATGCAGCCGGTGCCCATTTCTCCCTACGGGGTAACCAAATACGTCGGCGAACTCTACGCCCAGACCTTTGGCCGCTGCTACGGCCTTGAAAATGTCTGCCTGCGTTATTTCAATATATTCGGCCCGCGCCAGGATCCAGACTCTCCCTATTCCGGTGTGCTCTCCCGTTTTTCCGCCGCCTTCCTCGATTCCACCCCCCCGGTCGTGTTCGGCGACGGCGAACAAACTCGCGACTTCACCTATGTCGAAAACGCCGTGCAGGCCAACATTGTCGCCTGCGAAGCCCCCAGCGCCTCTGGGCGAACCTTCAATATCGGCACGGGCCACGCCGTTTCCCTCAACCGGGTTCTCGAAATGCTTCAGAAAGCCTCCGGCAAAACTCTGGAGGCCAAATACGAGCCGTCTCGCGAGGGCGACATCCGCGATTCCCTCGCCGATATCCGCCTCGCCAAGGAATTCCTCGGTTACGAGCCCGCCGTCCTTTTTGAGGAAGGCCTCGAACGCACCTATGCCTGGTATCAGGCCAATCACCCCAAGAATGTGGCCGGCTAGCCCCGCGATTCGTCACCTGTTCCGCCCGCATCCAAGTTTGTTTTCTCCTTCACTACAATTCCCGCGAACCCCATGCTAGGCTAGCATTTCATTTTCATGGACTTCATGGACTGATTCGCCGCGTGAACCTTTTCTTTTCCATTCCCGCCTCGGGACAACTCCTCCGCTTCTGCTCGCTCTTTCTCGCTCTCCCTCTTTTTGCCGCACCGATCTTCTCCCAGCAGATCCCTGCTCAGCCGCCTCCCGGCAGCATCGCGGAAATTACCGCCAAAGGCGCGCAGCGCCGCGTCGGCAGCACCTACATCGCCGACGACGACGTGGACATCACCTACGGCGGCATGCGCCTCCGCGCCGATCATGTCGAATACGATGACGCAACTTCACAAGTCATCGCCCGCGGCCACATCATCTTCGACTTTGAAACGCAGCATCTCGAAGCTGACGAGGCCAACTACAACGTCGCCACGGGTCGCGGCACCTTCAAGCGAGTCCGCGGCTTCCTGAAGCTCGAGCGCCGCCCCAATCCCCGCCTCCTCGTCTCCCGCAATCCGCTCTACTTCGAAGCCGAGGAAGTCGATCGCCTCTCCGAGCAGGTCTACGTCATCAAGCATTCCTGGATCACCATCTGCGATCCGCAGCAGCCCACCTGGCAGTTTTATGCCCCGCGCGCCAAGATCACCGTGCAGCGCCACGTCGCCATGGTCAATTCCAATTTCCGCCTTTTTCGCGTGCCGCTTGTCTGGCTGCCCTACGCGACCGCGCCAGCCGGCGAACACATTCGCGAATCCGGTTTCCTCTTGCCCCTCATCGGCAACAGCAATCAAAAAGGATTCGTATTCGGCGACGCGTTCTACTGGGCCCCGCGCACCTGGTTCGATACCACACTGGGCTTCGACTACTTCAGCCGCCGCGGCACCGCGCAGCGCGCCCAGGTTCGCGCACGGCCCTTTGAAAACACCACCATCCGCTATGACTATTTCGGCGTGATTGACCGCGGCATTCCGCAAGCCAGTGGCCCGCCGACGAAGCAGGGCGGCCACCAGCAAACCCTGGAAGTGCAATCCCTCTGGCATCACGGCTGGCGCTTTGTCGCTGACGTCAACCAACTCTCCTCCCTCACTTTTCAACTCGCCTTTTCCGATACCTACGGCGACTCCATCAATTCTGAGATTCGCAGCTCCGTCTTCCTGACCAATAATTTTCGCGGCTTCAGCTTCAACGTCGCCAGCCTCAGCGATCGCAGTTATCTGCAACTCAGCCCCCCCAACAGCGTCTATCTCCGCAGCGACCCCGAAGCCCGCTTCGGCTCCGCCGAGCAGGCTCCCTTTCAAATGTTGCCGGTCTATTTCTCCTTCGAATCCTTCGCCGGAGCGGTTCATCGCGGCGACCAGTTTCTCGACACGCCGGAATTTGTCGCGCGCACCGAGTTTGCACCCAAAGTCACCATCCCCTTCCATTTCCGCGAACTGTTCGGCCTCACCGCCTCCGCCGCCTTCCGCACCACCTACTACGGCGATTCCCTCAACTCCCATTCCATCCTCACCGGCGATTCCATCACCCGCAATACCGGCGAATTCGCCCTCGAATTTCGCCCCGCCACCCTGGAACGCTTCTTCGACCGGCCGCTCACCCATCACCGCTACAAACACACCATTGAGCCATTGGCGACCTATCGCTACGTCACCGGCGTCCACAATTTTTCCGACTTCGTGCGTTTCGACAGCAACGCCACCCTCACCGACACCAACGAAATCGAGTACGGCGTCGTCCAGCATCTCTACGTGAAATCCGGCGACGATCAGCCGTTAGACTTCCTCTCCTGGCGCCTTGTCCAAAAACATTACTTCGATCCAACTTTCGGCGGCGCTCTCGTTCCCGGCCAGCGCAACGTCTTTGAAGCGCTTGATTCCATTACGGCGTTCGCTTTCGCCACCACGCCGCGCAACTGGTCGCCCGTCGTCAGCGACCTCAAGCTCACTCCCGGCGGGCGTTACGACGCCGAGCAAATCCTCGAATACGACACGCAACTCCACAAACTCACCACCATCGGCACGCTCGTCAAGCTCAAGCCTTACCGCGAATATTTTTTCACCATCGCGCATTTCCGGCTGCAGGGCGACCCAATCGTCCAGCCGCTCACCCAGCAGATTCGCGCCATGCTGGGCTATGGCAGTCTCACTCGCAAAGGCTTCAATGCCTCGACCGGCCTCAGCTACGACATCAACAGCGGCACCTTGCAGAATCAGTTCGTCCAGCTCGGCTACAATGGCGGCTGCTGCGGCCTCGCCGTTGAGTACCGCCGCATCAATCTCGGCACCGTGCGCAATGAAAACCAGTTTCGCGTCGCCTTGATCCTCGCGAACCTCGGCACCTTCGGGAATCTCCGCCGCCAGGAACGGATCTATTGATGCGCCTTGATTCAGCTCTTGCGTTTGCTTCCATTTCCGAGATCGGAAAACTCTACCGGCGCCGGAAACTTTCTCCCGTCGAGCTCACCCAATTTCTTCTCGACCGCATCGGCCGCCTGAATCCTCGCCTGAACGCCTATCTCACCCTCAATCCCCAAAATGCGCTTAAAGACGCCGCCGCCGCGGAATCCGTCCTGTGCGGCAAGTCCCGCCAGAAGTCCGGCCGCGACCTCGGCCCGCTTCACGGCATCCCCATTTCGCTGAAGGACAATCTCTACACTGCCGGCCTCCGCACCACCGGCGGCTCCGGTTTCCTTCGTGATTTTCTTCCGCTGGAAGATGCCGCCGTCGTCACATCGCTCAAAAATTCCGGCGCCATCCTGCTCGGCAAAACCAATCTCCACGAATTCGCCTATGGCGTAACCAGCAACAATCCGCACTTCGGCCCGGTCCATAATCCCTGGGACCTCGACCGCATCCCCGGTGGCTCGAGCGGCGGCTCCGCAGCCGCACTCGCCGCTGGCCTCTGCTACGGCAGCATCGGCACGGACACGGGCGGCTCTATCCGTATTCCCGCTTCGCTCTGCGGTGTTGTCGGGCTAAAGCCAGGCCTCGGCCGCGTCGGCGCCGATGGCGCGATTCCCCTCTCCCCCACGCTCGATTTCGTCGGCCCCATGGCCCGCACTGTCGCCGATGCGGCCTTGCTCTTTGAAGCAATCTCGGCACAAGAAGCGAAAAAGCGCAGGCCGCGCGCCAGCGGCCTCTCTTCATCTCGCCGAAGCCATCTGCGCATTGGCATTCCAAAACACTTCTTCCTGGACGTCGTAAGCCCGGAGATCCAGCAGACGTTTGAATCATCGCTCGTCACTTTGAAAAAATTGGGAGCAAAACTGAAGGAAGTATCCCTGCCCTACCTGAAAGAAACCGAACACGCCGGAAATCAGATCGCCTGGGCGGAAGCCACCCACTATCACCAGCAAGCCGGCTGGTATCCGCTCCACGCCGCCGATTACGGAGAAGACGTCCGCTCGCGCCTCGAAATGGGCCAAAAAGTCTCCGCGCTCGAATATCTCCGCGCGCTCGACCTGCGGGAAAAATTCATCGCCGGCTTCCACCTGGCCCTTCTTGAAAACGAAGTGGATGCCCTGGTTACACCGACCACGCCGATTGCCGCCCCGCTCATCGGCGAGGAAAACATTTCCATCGCCGGCAAGGATCACTCCACGCGCGCGTTACTCCTTCGCCTCAATCGCCCCGCTAACCTCGGCGGCATTCCCGCCATCTCCGTTCCCTGCGGCCTAACGCCAGCCGGCCTTCCCTCCGGCCTCCAGTTCCTCACCGGCGTAAACGGCGAACCCCTCCTCCTCGATCTCGCTGCGCGCTTCGAGCAGGCCCATCCACTCAACGCCCGCCCCGATCTCAGCGCTCTCGAATAATTGGCCACCCCGCGCAGCGGCCCCGACCGAGGCGGAACTTGCTCCGTTCTCATTCGGTTACGCCATCTCAAAAACTGATCATCCCCCACCGTCTGTCGCGACCGCCCTATTCCCCTCCATCACCCAGCTCCCAATCACATAGCCCAGCGTCCCGGTAACCATCCCCCCAAAAATATCCGCAATGTAGTGATACCGTCCCCAAATCGTGGACACGCACATCAGAAATACCAGCGGCGCCATCACCCAGAACAACCACCGCCGGAACTTCCACGCGCCCCAAAGCACCGCAATCGATCCCGCCACGTGCGCCGACGGAAACGCCGCGCCCCGCACGCGCCCGTAATGCTCGATAAAATTAATCGTTGCCGTGATCGGCCCGCCAGCCAGGGGCGCTTTCCATGTTCCGGCCATCGCAAACCACGGGCTTTCAATCGGAAAAATCATCGCGATCACATAGCCGATCGAATAGCCCACCACCGAATACGTCATCACCGACCAGTAAGCCTTCCACTCCCGCCGGTAATACAGGATTCCGCCCAGCACCACCAGGTAGACAAAATACGTCAGGTACGCCAGCTGCATGAACTCGTTCCGCCCCGGGGTCACAAACTGCTCCAGCCAAATCGACGGATCGACGCCTGTCATCCAGTGATCGAACGCGATCAATTTCGCGTCCTGCCAGTTTGGCGTTACCAGCGTCATCAGCTGCGCCAGCTCTTCAAAACAGAACAGGAAAAACAAATGCGGATACCAATGCCGCCAGAAATGCCACCATTTCGCCGCGAACGATTCTCCTTCGACCAGGCTCCGCTCCGCTGACCGCGCCTGGATCCAACAAACCAGCAGCACCAGGGAAACCACCATTGCCCGCACGCCCAGCAATCGCAGCGGATGCCGCAAATGCTCGGCGAAGAAAGCGATCAGCACGCTGGACACGCCAAAATACGCGAACGCCGCCCGCTCAAACGCGCCGCACGCCGCCCACGCCGCCGCCGCTTCCCTCCGCAGCAAGCCCGGCCCTCGCTCGCTCATCCCCTGGCTAGCACGCAAAAGAGCCGCCTCTCCCGGATACGCTTCAGAAACCGCCAACGCCTGCGCGGCTCCCGGGGTTTCGATCGCCCGCTTCTTCTCACCGTTCATGGATGTGTTCCAATCGTTTGAAATTTTACTTTATCCTTAAGCGAGTTTTCCGAAGCAAACTTTTTCTGCTGGTGCCAGTGCCAGATCGCCCAATCGCGCAAATTCGCCGTGTCCGCCAGCTCCTTGCCCGGATTCACCGCGTGCCCATGCCCCACCGCATCGAGCATCGGCCGGTCAAGCAGGGTATTCCCGTACGCGTGCGACTCGCGCAAATTGATCTCCATCGCCCGCGCCACCACTTCCATCGCTCGTCTCTTCGCCGCTCCAAAATTCGCTTCGCCCAACACCCGTCCCGTAAAAATCCCGTTCGACTCCTCCAGCCGCGTCGCGCTCACCAGAACGTCGCGTTCCACTCCCCGCGCCTCCAGCTCGCACTCCAACGCCATCGCCACCATCCTCGCCAGAGGTTTCACCATCCCGCTCACCACCACAATCTCGTGTCCGCGCCGCGCATGCCATTCCACACGCGCCACTCCTTCCTCGAAAAACGCAATCGGCTCCGCCGCTTCCAGAATCTGCTCCGCCCGCAATCCCCGCAGGTAACTCTTGTTCCCCTCTGCGATCGCCGTCAGCCCCCGCGGCAGCAACCGCGCCGCCTCCATTCCCCACCGCGGGTAATTCATCCACGGAATCGCTCCTGTTCGCCGCAACGCCCGGAAGAGTCTCCGCTCGAGCGAAGGCGCAGGCACCAGCGTCCCGTCAATATCGAAAAACGCCGCAACCCGCTCCGCCGCGCCGCTCATCCCGCGTCTCCCCGCGCTTCTTCCCCTGTGCTCGTCGCGGACAAATTGCTCGCCAGAAATCTCCACCCCTCGACCAGCACCGGCAAACCGCGCACCACGCAAAAAACTCCCGTCATCCACGCCAGCGTCTGCGCGCCCGCGCGAATCGCCGCATGCACGTCCAGCGTCACCGGACCCAACAGTGCCACCGGCCCGCGCGTCAGCGCCAACTCGAGTCCCAGGTAGCAGAAACACGCGCACTTCATCGCCGCGTACAATCCCCGGCTCCATCGCGACCCGACCAGCGCCTTCGCCCAGCCACTCTCTAGCATCGCGTTCGCGCCCCATCCCGCGTACCCGGCCTTCATCGCCAGCCCGCGCAGGAAATCCGTCGCCGCCCCCCGCGCAAAAAACAAGATTGGCAGCCACACCGACACCATCCCCACCACCGCAAAGTAGGTAAAAAACATGTTCTCGATCACCCGGTCGCCCAGGATGTCCAGTTGCGCTCCGACCGGCGTCGCCATTTTTTTCCGCCGCGCGATGTGCCCGTCCAGCGCATCGAGCGCGATCGCCGCCACCGTCAGCGCCACACCCGAGAGGTTCATCCACGCCCCATGCCCAAATGCGCTCACCGCCAGAAATCCCACCACCACTCGCAGCAGCGTCACCTTGTTCGGCGTCCAAACCATACGCACCTGCCCGGGATCAAATTCCGCAACCTTATCCAAAGCAACGGCCGCGCCATTCAGCCGTCCGGCAACCTGTTCCTTTTCAATAGCCTGCAAACTCCCCGCCACCCGCCTCCCCCGGCACCCGCCAGCCAAGTTCACCACCTGTCCCTGTAACCTGTCTCCCCCTCCCGTACTCAGATTGCTGCGTCTAAGTCAGTGGGACGCTGCGGTCGCAAGTAGTCTCGTCGAGGGCGCTAGTCGAGAATTTGCGGAAAAACTCGCATTCTCCAGGAGGCCGGGGCGAGAGAGCCGGCGCATAGCGCCCGCAACGAACGGGGTCTAGCCCCTGAAGAAAGTTTTATCCGGGCCTTCCGCAGCCTTTTTGGCCTCTGGGGTTTCAGATTTACTCGAGGCGACCATTTAGGAGATGAGTTCAGAATGGAACCCGCTCCTGAACATCCCGCACTTCTTTTTGTGCGAGAATAGAGTGCGGGGGGCCAGTTCGACCACCCCGCGCGCAAACTTTCGAATGCCACTTACGCGAGCTTCAGAGCCATGACCGACGTCTCACTCGCCGGAGCCTTCCTCGCCGGGCTGATCTCGTTTCTCTCTCCGTGCGTGCTTCCCCTCGTCCCCGGCTACATCTCCATGCTCTCCGGGATCGGCGTCGAGCAACTTCGCCAGGGCGAGCAGCCGAAATCCGGCCTGTTCGCTTCCGCCCTTTCCTTCGTGATGGGCTTCTCGGTCGTGTTCATCGGCTTCGGCGCATCCGCCAGCGCAGTCGGCGGATTCCTCCGCCAGAATCGGGCCCTGCTCGCCCCCGTCGCCGGCGCGCTGATCATTCTTTTCGGACTTCACCTGCTGGGCGGTCTCTTACGCATGAATCTCCGCGCCGGGCTGCTTCTGGGCATCGTGCTCGTCGCCCTCGGTATCGCCTCGCTCTTGCGCCACGGCCCGCTCTTTGCCGGACTGGGCGCCAGCCACTTTTTCTCTCTCTCGATTATCGGCTTCCTCGGCCCGCAGTTCGCCCGCTGGCTCAACCGCGACGTCCATCTCCGCAGCCAGAACAGCAAGCCCGGCATCTTCAGCGGCTTTCTCCTCGGCTTCGCCTTCGCCTTCGGCTGGACCCCCTGCATCGGCCCGATCCTCGCCACCGTCCTCACCCTCGCCGCCGCCAGCGAAACCGTTTCCCGCGGCGTGCTTCTCCTCGCGATTTATTCCGCCGGACTCGCCGTTCCCTTTCTCCTCACCGCCGTGGGCCTGGGAGCGTTTCTCCGCTTCTACAAAAATTTCCGCAAATACCTGCACGCCGTGGAGCTGTTCAGCGGCGCGCTGCTTCTGTTCGTCGGGGGCCTGGTCTTCCTCAACAAACTGGCCTGGCTCTCGGGTAAACTAACCTTCTTGAACCGTTTTTCGATGTGATCGGATGGAATAACTCGTCATGAAAAAAGTCGCCATCATCGTTCTCACAGTCGTCGTCCTTATCGGCATCACCATCTACGCGGACAAAGCCACGCGCGTATCCGGCGCGGGCGCACGCCACGTGGATTCCTACGCCACCGGAAAGCCCGAGCCCGAACTCAAGCTGAAAACCGTAGACGGCAAGGACGTCTCGCTCGCCGACTACAAGGGCAAGGTTGTCTTCGTGAATTTCTGGGCCACCTGGTGCGACCCCTGCCGCGTCGAAATTCCCTGGCTCATCGCCATGCAGAGGGAATACGGCCCCAAGGGGTTTACCGTCCTCGGCATCGCCATGGATGAAGAGGGCAAGTCCGCCGTCGCTCCGTTCCTTGACAGGGAGCGCTTCGATGTTGAGGGGCAAAAACTGCCGGTGAACTATCCGATCGTCCTCGGCACCGACGATGCCGCCGACAAATTCGGCGGCATCCTCGGCTATCCGAGCAGCTTCCTGATTTCCCGCGACGGCAAAATCGTCACCAAATTCCAGGGCCTCAAGAGTGAAGACGAACTCACCAAGGCCATCCTGTCGCAGCTCTAGGAAAGCGTCCGTATGCTCGCTGAACACGACTTTCAGAAAAAGGCCGACCTCGCTTTCGAGGACTTGAAAAAGCGCCTGCTGAATTTGGGCGATGCGCACGGCTTCGACGTCGAAGGCGAAAGCGGCAAGCTCGAAGTCATCTTCGAAGGGCCGGAACCGGCCAAATTCGTCATCTCGCCGAACACGCCCATCCGCGAAATCTGGATCTCTGCACTCTCCACCAGCTTCAAGCTCGGCTGGTCGGAAACGCGCAACGCCTTCGTCCTAGAAAAAACCGGCGAAGACCTGCACGCCGTTATGAGCCGCGTCGTCTCCCAGCAGCTCGGCGCCCAGGTGACCGTGTGAACCCACTCATCTCCAGATTCGCGGCCGCGCTTCTCGCCGCCATGCTCCTCCGCTGTTCACCTGCCGGCTCAGAAACGCCCTCCGGCAAGGACGTCGTCGCTCCGGAAGCCTATGCCTCCCACGACCCCGTCGCGCGCGGCATGTCGTTCCAACTTGCCGTCGTCCTTAAAATTCGTCCCGGCTTCCACGTCAACGCCCGCGAAGTCACCGAAGATTACCTGATCCCCACCGACCTCCGCGCCGAAGTCCCAGCGGGCTTCAAACCAGGCACCGTCGCCTATCCAAAGGGCACGCTCCAAACCTTCACCTTCTCCAAGAACAAAAAGCTCAACGTCTACTCTGGCAATGTCACCATCCTCCTGCCGCTAACCGCGCTCCCCACCGCTCCGCTCGGCCCGCAACACGTCCCCATGAAACTCCACTACCAGGCTTGCAGCACCGAAATCTGCCTTCCCCCCGTAACCAAAGATGTGGACGCCACCCTCAACGTAGTCGCCTCAACCTCCGCCGCCAAACCCGCCAACCCCGAAATCTTCTCCCCCCGATAAATTCGCCTGGAGTGACGATCGCCTTCGGCGGGCGTCTATAACCAAAAGCAATTTGAAGCGGGGTGCACAACAATGTTGGCCAAGCTCTCTCTTATTTTTCCTTTCTGCCTGGCAATCCACGTCACTGCTATGAACGCCCAGACCGCCTCAGAAACCCCGCTTTCCGCCGACTTGGCACGCTACTACTTCGGGTCGCCTGAAGCCGAAATCACTGCGCGTACAGACCTGGATTCCGCCCTGAAACGCCTGGGCAATTTTAGGGGACAAATCAACACCGGGCAGCACCTGCTTGGCGCACTCGAATCCTATGAACAGTCCCTCGAACTTTACCGGCGTCATGAAAGCTATCTCCATCTCCGATGCTCCGAAGACCGGAAAGATCCGGCATGCGACGCCAACGCGAAGCTTGGATCCGAAGTCAATGCGGCCACTGCGTTTCTCTCACCGGAAATTCTGTTGATTCCGGAAGCGCAACTGCACGGATTCCAGTCCGCTGAGGCGGGTCTGAAACCCTATCAATTCGCTCTCGAAGATATCCGTCGCGATTCGCCGCACACCTTGCCCGGAACCGAACAAGCGTTTCTCGATCGGCTCCAGCCTGAAATTGCAGACTGGCAATACGATCTGTACGAGCAGATCCTCGCCGGCATTCCGTTCGGCACGGTCGAAACACCAGCCGGCTCGCTTGATATCGTCCGGCAGCGAAACCTGCTTGCGTCCCACGCCGATCCACGCATCCGCGAAGAGGCATTCAGGCGCCGCTTGGATGGATTCGCCAGCCGCCGCGACCTCTTCGCCTTCGCCCTTCTCCGCACCGTCCGGGCGCAGGACGCACTTGCGCAATTGCACAACTACCCGGACGCTCCCGCTCGCAAGTACATCAGCATGTACTTGAAGCCGGAGCAGACCCGTGCCCTTTTGACCTCAATGGCCGAACACGGCGACGTCGTCAAAAGGTTTGAGAGGATTCGAGCCGACGAATACCAGCTCTCAAATCACGCGCAACTCCGGGTGTGGGACCTCGCCGCTCCTCAGAAAGACCTGCCCCTTCCCATCACTCCTCTTACCGATGCTCCATCCATTTTCCATCAGGCCTTCGCGGGACTTGGTATCGAGTATCAGAAAGCGTTCGACGCGCTGCTCGATCCTCTCGGCGGTCGCGCCGATATTTTGCCCGGCGGAGCGCCCAACCGGTACGCGGGAGGCTTTTCGACGGGGTTTGCCGGAAGCGCCAGCATGCTCTTTGTCGGGCGCTACGACGGGACTTTCAAAGACCTATCGGTGATTGCCCATGAAGGCGGCCACGCTGCCCATCGCGGTTTCATGTCCGCAAATGGCGTCAAACCGCTCTACGCTAGCGGGCCAAGTTTTCTTTTTGAATCCTTCGCTGCCTTTAACGAACTCGTGCTCGCCGACTATCTCGCCGAACACGCCGCTGATCCCCGCTTGAAGCGCTACTATCTGGAACAATGGATGCGCATCAAAGGCCTGGACGCCTTCTACGGGGCGCAAGACGCCCTGCTCGAGCAACAACTCTACGAAGGCGTGTCCAAGGGCGACGTTCGAGGCCCGGACGACCTCGACAAGCTCACTCTCCGGGTGGATAGCCAGTTCTCCCCGTTTCCCGCCATTACTGGCGAACTCCGCAATCGCTGGGCCACGCTCTCCCTCCTGTACGAGGATCCTCTCTACAACATCAACTACGTTTACGGAGGCCTTCTGGCGCTGAAGTATTACCAGCTCTACGCTGCCGATCGAGAGCATTTCCTGCCGCGCTACATGGCACTCCTGAAAAACGGCTTCGACGCCCCGCCTGCCGTCCTGCTCCGGCAGTATCTGAACATCGATTTATTTGACGATTCTCTCCTGAAGGACGATCTCGTCTTGCTGAACCGCCGCCTGGACCAACTGGAGGCCGGCGCATCGAACTGAACATGCTCAGGGAATGCTAAAGGACAGCAACTGAGCCATCACAACTCATGGCGGTCCGGACCAGCCGCGTTCTCATCACCTATCCGCTCTGACGTCTAGACGAGCGGCGGACGCCTCGCGGTCCGTTTAACTCCAGCCAATCGAGAGCTCGGCGAATCGCTTGCCTTCCCCGATCGCTGTCGTGAAGCTGAGGACCACGTCTTTGGCTCCTGAAATCTCCAGCGCCTTCTTGAAAAATCCGATAATTGCGAATCCCATAATCCGGTGCTGCTTTTCAAATCCCGTATACCGGACCAGCGCTTTGCCGGGCCCCTCGAAGTGCACCTCAATCGGAACACCCTGAAAGTATGTTTCATGAACGGCCGCGATGCGCTTGATCACAAATTCAGGCGAACCCAGTTTCACAAACGCCTTGTAAATTCCACGAAGCTGCTTTTCGATGACCACTTCGGAGCCCCGCGTGATCATTTCTTCCCTCCCGTCAGCGAGCACCCTGATTTCGACTTCGAGAAAGCGGGTGAAAAGATCGAGCGGGTACCAGGAGGAGGAATAAATCTCACCCTGGCAGATCGCCCGGGTTTCTTCATCCAGAAGACCGAAGATTTTCTCTAGAGCCTCGTCGCCAGAGCGGGACTTAATTTGGTGAATGGTTTCCTTGATCGCGGATCCCTTAATCTGCACCATGCCGGGGCACCTCAGAGAGCGCTCTTTGCCGCGCGACCCTCCTCTGACGGTACTATGTTTCGGCGCCGGTCGACCCAGGACTTGCCCTAAACAGAACCGGTGGCTGATTCCTGGCATGGCTGTCGACTACCAGAGATCAATTGCGCGGAAATGTGCTAATCCCTCAGGTTGCCGCCGGGCCTGCAGGTAGTGCGAAGGTCCGCCGCTTCAACCTGGATGAGCTGGGCACCCCGGAAACAGGAGTCGCTAAGCATTCCCGTTCAAGGTAGGCGCGCGACGGAATTGCCAGGGTGCCCGTGGCGGAAATATCGGCGGGATTGAATCCGAACGAGAGTCAATTCAGTTCTTCCCGCCTGCGGCGGCTGCCTGTTCGACGAGCTTTAACGCTTTACCCGCGTCGGCGACCCCGAGGATCAGGAACGATGCGTTGGCGCTCGGTTCAGCTCCGGAGTAGCCATAGTCGATGTTGATTCCCTGCTCGCCCAGCCGCGAGGCAACCCGGGCGAGCTCTCCCGGTCGATTCGCCAGCGTCACTTTCGCGACTTCGTTCTCCCTGTAATCAGCGCGCTGCCGATCCAGAGTCGCCCTGGTCTTGTCTGGATTGTCCACTACGAGACGGACGGAGCCCTGGCTCTTCTCGTGAGCGAATTGTTGATACGCGAGAATGTTGATGTTTTCCTCGGCCAGTGCTTGGCAGAGCTTGCCAAGTGTTCCCGGCCGGTCTTCCAAGCGGATGGTGAACTCCTTGATGATTGGCATTTGGGATCCTCCTTCTGGTACACCTCGGGAATGGGCTAGGGAGGTCCTGCGAGGAGTAAAGATTCAAGAATCGTACGCCGTCTTCTATTGGACTGCAACAGCTGCCGCCTCCAGAAAATGCAGTTTCCGGCGAGGTAACCGGATTGCCCAGGAGCAAGCAGCGCTCAAGTTCAGTTTCTCTAAAGCCGAATGGGCGGCGACACTTGATTTGTGGAAAGATGCGCGGGATGTACCTATAATCGCGCCATTCCAGTGGATTTCACGCGATATTCCTGGCGCATCGTGGCCATCGCGGCCATCAGCCTGATAGGAAATGTTTATCTGGGCTACTACATGCTCTTTGGCCTGGCATCGGATGGCATGGACCTGGACCAGCAATCCGGCCGAGTTGTAGTGGCCGATGTGGGCGAACAGACGGCCGGGGCGCGCGCAGGTTTCAAAGCAGGCGACCAGATCCTGAGCGTCAACGGATGGCAAATTGCGACCGTGGTGGACTGGCTGGCGCAAAGGATGAATTTCCAGACCGGCCAGCCAACTGCGGTTCGCGTTCAACGCCGGGGGAACACCCTCGACTTGACGATGCTGATTCACGGCAGGATCTGGGATGAATGGAATGACACGGTTCGCGCCTCCAACATTATTTTCCTGGCCTACAAATTCATCACCTTGATGATCGGATTGTTCGTGGTGTTCAACCGGCCGCGCGATTTCGTGTCCAGGCTGGGTGGCTGGGTGCTGGTGGTGATGGCCACGGTGTTTGAAGCCTTCCAATGGGGGCTGGCGGCGGCGACACGGAATTTGCCGTTGTTCGTGGCCGTGCCCGTGATGCTGGTGTATGTGAGCGCGGCATTTCGCACCCCGCTCCTTCTGGCGTTTTTCTGCTTGTACCCGAAGCGATTGTTTGTGAACCGCTGGTTGTGGGCGGGATTTTGCGTCGGGCCGATCGTGGCGACGGTGTACGCGCTCTATCTTTTTGGCCGGACGGTGTACGACCCGGAACATTTGACAGCCCTGGCGCCGCCGTGGGTGCCCGTAGCGTTCGGCGTGCAAAGCCTGGTGTATCTCGGGGCGGTACTGGTGGTGTTGCCGGTGAGTTACTGGAAACTCGAAACGGTTACGGACCGGCGGCGCTTCCGGGTATTGGTGTTTGGAGCGCTGGTGGCCATGGTGTTTTACCTGCCGCGAGTGATCGGCACATCGCTCATCCGTCTCAGCCCGGGGTTCTATCGCATTTTCGATTCCCCGTACGTCTACATGGCGTGCACCGTGGGCATGCTGATCCTCCCGATGTCGTTCGCGTACGCCATTCTGAAACAGCGACTGTTCGACCTGCGGGTGATGATCCGGCGAGGCGTGCAGTATGCCCTGGCGCGCAGAGTCCTGCTGGCGATTCCAGTGCTGGCGATCGGGCTGTTGCTGGGGACGGTGATCGCGCAAGGAAGGCAGCCGCTGTTTTCCGTGCTGAAGACACACGCGGGGAGTTACGTGGCGATCGCCGCGCTTGCCGCATTGGCCTCCACGCAGCGGCAGAAATGGCTATCGGCGCTGGACCGCAGATTCTTCCGCGACAAGTATGACGCGCAGCAGCTGTTCCGCGAAATTGTGGAAGAGATCCGCCGCGCCGAGAGCGTGGAGGAAGTTGCGCCCAACGTGGTGGGACGCATTGCGGAGGCCTTGCACGCACAAGGCTGCGGATTGCTGGTGCGCAAGCCAGGGGAGAGCACTTATCGCATCGTGGCGGCGGCGCCTGCGGGCTCGCTCTCCACGGACTTGCCCGCAACCAACAAATTAATACCGCTGGTGCGGATGCTGGAGTGTCCGGTGCCGATTACCCAGGCGGGAACCGGCTGGCTGGGGCAGCAACTACCGCAGGTGGATAAGGATTTCCTCGAGAAGGCGCGAATCGAATTGCTGGTGCCGGTAGCGCTGAAGGAGGGAAGCACGGAGGCGTTGCTGGTGCTCGGAGGAAAGAAGTCGGAGGAACCCTACAGCGCGGAAGACACCGCGCTGCTGGAAAACGTGGCCGGCGCGCTCGCGCTTTTGCTGATGCGGGGGAGCGGCCTCGAACCAGGCCGGGCGTTTGAAGAGTGTCCCGCATGTGGATCGTGTTACGACACGGGAACGACGCGATGCAGCAAAGATGGCACGGCGCTGATGCTGGTGGCAACTCCGCGGATGCTGGCGGGACGCTACCGGCTGGAGAAAAAGTTGGGACAGGGCGGCATGGGCAAGGTGTACCGTGCGACGGACATGTCGCTGAACCGCGAAGCGGCGGTGAAGATGATTCGCGACGAATTTTTCGCGGACCGAAAAGCGATCGAAAAATTCCGCCAGGAGTCGCAGTTGACGGGAAGCCTCGCGCACCCCAACGTGGTAACCGTCTATGACTTCGGCGTGGAGGCGGGGCAGCGAGTGTTTCTCGTGATGGAGCTGCTGGAGGGCATCACCCTGCGCGACGAGCTTCGCGCGAAAAAACGCCTGGATGCGGCCAGGGCACTCGAGCTGTTTGAAGGGATTTGCGCCGGAGTCGGCGCGGCGCATGCGCGCGGGCTGATCCACCGCGATCTGAAGCCGGAGAATATTTTCCTGCTGCAAAAGGCTGCGACGGAGGTCGTGAAGATAACTGACTTCGGGATCGCAAAGACCCTGCCGCAGTCAGCCGACGAAACGCGAGACACCATTACCGGCGTGGTCGTGGGAACGATGAAGTACATGTCGCCGGAACAACTGCGCGGGCGCTCGGCTTCGCCGCGCTGGGATCTGTGGGCGCTGGCCGTGATTGCGTATGAAGCGCTTTCTGGATGCGCTCCGTTTACGGGGGAGGATTCGGTGATGCTGCAAAGCGCCATCATGGGAGTAAATTTCCCGCCGCTGACGACGGTGTTGCCGGATGCTCCGCTGCCCTGGCAGAGATTTTTCGAAGGCGCATTCGCCCACGACGAGGAGCAGCGGCCAGAATCGGTGGCGGTGTTTTGGAAGGAATTGCGGGAGTGTCTGGGGGGCGGCGCGTAAGATTGCCGCCCGTCGTAGCGGCCATTTCCCGGTAACAGGCAAATTGCAAATAATTCAGGATTCGACTTTTATCGTAGGAGCCGAACCGTCACTGCGAGCACAGAGGGAAGAATTAAAAGCGCAAAAAACAGTGCAGCCAGCAGAAGTCCGCGGGCGCCACGGGACTTAACGAGATAGTAGGGGAGAAGAATCGGCCAGGCAAAGAAAACAAAAGCTTCGAATTCAAAGGGCAGGTTGAGATGACGTCCTTTCCGGTCCAGATAGACCCAGAGCGCGATAAACAGCTGTTGCGAGAGGGATTCGAGTATCGCTGGTTCTCCGGGCATGCCGAGGTGATCGAACGCGAGCACTGCGCGGGCGGCGGTGAAAATCAGAGTTAGAAGAATCAGCGGGATAAGAGACAAGGTCACCCGGAAGCTCAAGTTCACTCCTTTCGAAACATTTCAAGCACTCTCAGAAATAGGAAAAAACGATGCCGAACCGTTGCTCCTACTTCACCGGCGGCACGTACGGAATATACCGCGCAAACAGCCAGCAAAGAAAAAATACCACCGGAACGTGCACGGCCAGCTGCAGCATTCCGTATCCCACGATGTCCCGCGCCTTCAATTTCAGGATCCCCAGCAGCGGCAGCATCCAGAACGGATTGATCAAATTCGGCAGCGCCTCTGATGCGTTATAAATCTGCACCACCCATCCCAGATGCACCTGGTGCAGGTTCGCGGCCTGCAGAACATAAGGTGCCTCCACGATCCATTTGCTCCCGCCCGACGGAATAAAAACGCCCAACACCGCCGAATACACCGCCACCACCAACGGATACGTATTGTGTGTGCTGATCGAAGCGAACAGTTTCGCCAACCGATCCGCGATCCCCGTCCCAACAATCATTCCGAAAATCACCGCGTAAAACGGAAACTGGATCAGCACCCCGCCCGTTGCCGGAACGCAATCCGCCACCGCCCGCATGAACCGCTTCGGCCGCCAGTGCAGCAAAAGCCCCACCGTAATAAACATCAGGTTGTACGTGTTCAGGTCCAGCGCCGCCAGCGCCCCCTGCGGCGAAGTCCGGAAAGTATCCGCCAAATACCAGCACAGCAACGCGGCAACCAGAATGGTCAGCACCGGACTGTATTCCAGCCACTCACCCGGCTTGCTCCTCGCTTCCAGGCTGGCGCGAATCGGCTGGTGCTGGATGCCATAGGATTCCGCGGTCCGCGCATTCTCCGCCGACGGCGTCGAAAAGTAGGCGATCAGCACCGACACCGCGATCAGGATCACCGTCGTGGCGATGCTCTGCCACAGAAAAAGAGTCTGCGTCAGCGGAATCAGCCCGCTGATGTTGAACAAAGTCGCCGGCATTGCGGTCTTCGTTGCCATCAGCATCGCCGCCGACGATGACAGCCCCATCGCCCACACCGCCCCCAGCCCCAGATACCCCGCCGCCCCCGCCGCGCGATAGTCCAATCCCTTCACGCGATGTGCCAGCTCCCGTACAAACAACCCGCTGAAAATCAGGCTCAACCCCCATGAGACGAGCGACGTCAGCATCGAAAAAAGCGCCACCAGCGCCACCGCGCCCCGCGGTGTCTTCGGAATTCCCGCCAGCCTTTGAATCGCGCGATAAACAATCGGTGTCGAGGCCACCACATACCCGCCGATAATAATCATCACCATCTGCATCGTGAACGGCACCAGCGTCCAGAAATTCTTTCCTCCCTGAATCGCCAGTTTCGCCGGACTCTCCCCGAGCAGCAGCCCCGCAACAAACACGATTACGATTCCCAGAAGCGCAAAAATCAGCGGGTCCGGAAACCACCGCTCGCTCCAGTTGGCCAATCCCAATCCAAAACGCACCAACCCGTGTTCTTGAATTGCCGCCTGTTTCTCTCTTGGCTCGCTCATGCTCAACCACCTCGGTCGGACAGTGCCACTCCGCGAATCGCAAGCTTGTCCCTTCGCGGAAGTCCTTCGAGCCTGCGGCTCAGTGCCCGCATTGTAGCGCGTGTCTCGCGAAATAAAATGCCTTTGCGCCCTCTTCACCGCATGCGCTCGCCAAATTACGCGCAGAAAAAAAGAGCCGCCCCGAAGAGCGGCTCTCTTTGGGCCTCCCAACTCAACTTAAGGAACGATCTTCGTGATCCTCGTTGCCCAGTTCGCCAGCTCCGTGCGGGTGTTGCCGCAGCGGAAGTTGCTGGTCAGCCAGCCGGTCAGCGTGCAGGTCTGGTTCACGTATTCCGACGCGATCCAGACCGAATTGCCGTCGCTCACCGCGGCCCCGTAGTCTCCCCAGCGCGACCGGGTCCCGTTCGAGGCCGTCGGATTGTAGCCGGTGAAGCCGTCATCCGGCCCCAGTCCTTCCGCGGCGATGTGAATTTCGCCAACGCCGATCTTGGCATCAATCCCCGCGTAGCCGGCGCTCGGATAGTGATCGTCACCCAAAACGGTGAAGGCCATGACGCCTCTCCCGCTCTGCGTCACCGCAATCGCGGGATAGGTCAGGTTGTTTCCGGAAATTCCAGCGTAGCCCTGCTGGTCCACATTCCCCGAATGCGGGTTGATCACAAAATACGCGACACCCGACCGCGGCGCGCTGTCTCCGTCAATGATTAGCCCGGTGTCCAGCGCGGCCCACAGCTTTCCGTTCGCCAGCACCACCTGTTGCATTCGCGAATCGTTGCTGTCCACCGTCTTTTCCGGATTGGGGAACGGCCCGCCCGCGCCAACCAGCAATCGCCAGCAGCCGAAGAGCGTCGCGCTCACCTGTATGGTCGAATCCGCCAGGCACTCCCCCTGCGGAAAGTCCCCCGCTTTTTGGTTCGCTCGTCCGGGCACGGCGTAGGGAATCGTATTCACCACGCTCGCGCTGATGTTCAGCGCGGGTGCGCTGTCAATCGAGCTTGTGTTGCTCACTGTCCAAAGCCGCAGCCGGCTGTCCACGCCGCTATCCTGAAACACCGCTTCGGAGCTCAGGAAATACTCCGTTCCGCCTTGGCTGCCCTCAAACTGATTTCCCGTCGAGGTCGCCGGCCACACCGTGAAACCCGGCGTGCCGTCCAGTTGCACGCCCAGGCTCGGATCGGCAGTGTCAAACTGCACCACATTCACAAACGGCGCCCCCGCCGTCAACTGCCTCTTGGAAAACACGTAAATCTGCGCGCCATGAAACCCTGGCCCGGCCAGACTGTACTCATTCGTCGTGAGATAGATCCCGTTCGCGTCCGCGCCGATGTGCGGATAGTCGCCCAGGCACGGCCCGTGGGCCCCATGGTTTCCCTGCACGCAGTGATGGTCGGGCGTTCCCTGGGTTCCATCATCCTGCACCGGAAGGCTGTAAACATTCCACGAACCGGTCGGATCCGCCGTAGCGCTCACTGCCAGGTCCAGGTGGTTGTTGCCATTGAGAGCCTGCGACGCTGGTTTTGCCCGATCCAGAGTCAACACCACATGGAACCACCGCTGCGTAGCGCCATCGAAGATGCAGCTTGGATCCGTAATCTCCGGGCCAAATGGCCCGCTGGGGCGGACAATGGCGGGCGCATAGCCGTAAAAACTGTTCAGGTCCGTGGGCGCGCTCACCGGATTGCCCGCGGTGTCAAAAATCTGCAGCGTGTCATTCACTGTTTCCAGCACAAAGCCATTTCCGACGCACATTCCCTGGTCGGGCGGCTCAATCGAAAACTGATTTCCACCCGCCGCAACAAAGCGCTGTTCGAAGTGATTGATCGCATCCACAGACAAAATTAATTCGGGATTTGACTTCGCTTTCCCCGCACCCGATTGCTTAATGCCGGCCCCCGGCCCCTTGGCAATTCCCCGGTTCACGGAGATGCCGGTACCGCTTCCGTCGGAACCATCGCTGTCACTGTCCGCCAGCGCGGAATCCAGCTCCGGTCCCAGCTGTGCATTCGCACTGACCGGAGGGGTCGCGGGCAACGGCCCGCTGCGCGTCAGCGGAACCTGGCGCACCGTCTGAGTCTGTGCCGCAACTCCCAACGGCAACAACATCACCACTAGCGCTAAACACAACACCACCACAGGACGAGATCGCATCGTTTGTCTCCTCTTCAAAATTTCGGTTTGTAACGTGGGCGGACCACTTCGCTCGACTCTTTCCTTCCATAACCGCGCGGGGAGCCAAGCATAATCCCTCCTTGACAGTTGTCAACCTTGTATTTGTAAGTACTGGGTGGCATACCCTTTTCCCCGCCGTTCTGAATCGATGCTATTCACTTCCAAAATCCCTATCTTGAGTTTTCGAGCAGAATAGTCTTGAAGCAGTGCCGGATTCGGCCGAGGGCCCGATGGAACGTGCGCCGAGAGGATAACTGACACTTGCCACTATTTTTGGGCAAGTCTCCGGAGGGAATTCAAGCTCCCAAACGCCGCCCGGAGTTGCCGCACCACCCGCTTCTGACGCGGCATCACCATCGTGCCGACCGGCGGCCATAGCCCGCGGCGAATTTGCCTTCCAGGTCAAATTACGCTTGATTATCGGACTTTTGAAAACCGTTGGTAATTAGAATGGATGCGTCCGGGAGAGGTGGTCCCTCTGGGAATTCTCATGGCAAATAGGAAGATGAAATTCACCGTCGAGTTTTGCCTCTGCTCGGCGCGACCCAAGCTGGCCACCGGGACGCATGGTGCACTCTCTTTTCTATCGTTCTTCTTGCTCTTTCTCCTTACGCCGCCCCTCTGGGCACAGGTCAAACATTGGAATTCCGGGCAAAGAGATCGCGTGGCTGAGTGTGTCGGCAGAATCTTAAAGCGGAAAGCCCTGATTGACGTAGGGTCATCGGTTGACGCATCAATATGCGAAGGCGAAACCGCTGAAGGAGTCGTGAAGCGCTTGGGGGAAAAGAGTTTGAAACTGATCTCGAACGACCAGTGGGTCCTGGTCTCGGACAATCTACCGAGCACCGGGAAAATTATCGTTGTGACCCGCCTGACAGCGCCTGAACTAACGAGAGTTCAGCAAGATCTTCTCGAGACAATACTGATCGAGCAATCGCGGTTCATCCCTGTCGAATATGCGCTCGACAGGGAGGCTGACGGCTCGCAAACGGTAGACATCCTCCTCGACTACGATGTTACCGTGATGCCTGGAAACGCCCCTGGGGTTCTGCGTATGGCCGTGTTGCTTCACCAGTCCGACGTCAACCGCATCATCTTCGTGGAAACGCAGAATGGCGCATTCGATGTGAAGTGGGATTCGGGAGAATTAGACGCAGCAAAAGTCGACGTGGACTTCGATGACGTAGATGGCGACGGAAACGAAGAGATTGTGGTTACGGGAGAGCGATCGCTTGACTATGACAGCCCCAAGGACCATGTATTGGCCGTGTTTGACGCTGAAGGCAGAGAATTGACACGGCAGGAAAAATGCACCAATTACGAATACGCGGCCACCAGATCTGAAGCGGAATTGGTTTGTCCGATTGAAGGGGTGGACGTTTCGTTCATAACTGAAACTGTCCCCTGGGAGATTGAAGCGTCGCGGGGTGGGACTTCGGGCAAAATGAAAAGCACGATATTCAGGTTAATGAAAGAGAAAGGAAGATACGTCGCGGTTGCTTCGCCTACCGCCAAATCTGCACTGAAAAACGCCAAACCTTAGGATCGATTTCCGCGCATTCTTGAGCTTTCGGCTGTCAGCTAACGGCTTTCAACTTGCCCGCCCTACTTCCATTCCGTGAGCGCATCGCGCAGCCGCCCGACCACCCGCTCCTGCCCCAGCGCCACCATGGTGTCAAACAGCGGCGGCGCCACCGCCTGGCCCACAATCGCCACACGCGTAGCGTTGATCAGCAATCCCGCTTTCACGCCGCCCTCTTCCGCCACCTTCCGCGCCGCGTGGTCGCAGGCATCGTGATTCCACTCCGGCAGCGCCGCCAGCGCATCCGCCAGCTTCGCCAGCAGCCCCGGCACCTTCTCGTCCTTCCAGAATTTCGCCTTCGCGGCCGGATCAATCGCAAATTCATCGCTGAAAAACGCCCGCGACCAGCTTGAAAAATCCGGCAGCAACCGAATCCGCGGCCGCAGCAGGTCCACGGTCTTCAGAAACCACCCGTGCCCTGCGCCCGCCGCCCACTCTTCCTTCCACAATCCGTCCTCCTTCAACTGCGCTTCCACTTCGGGCAGCAAATCCCCGATCGGCAGCTTCTGCAAATACTGCGTGTTGAACCACTCCAGCTTCGCCCGGTCAAACACCCCGTTCGTCCGGCTCACGCCCTGCAGTGAAAACTTCTCCAGCAATTGCGATGTCCGCAAAAACTCCTCATCCCCGCCCGGCGACCAGCCGAGCAGCGCCAGGAAATTCCGGAATGCCTCCGGCAAGAATCCCTCGCGCTTGTACATGTTCACGTCCGTCGCCCCATGCCGCTTCGAAAGCCGCGACTTGTCCGGCCCCAGAATCAGCGGCACGTGCGCAAAAATCGGCGGCTCCGCCCCGAGCGACCGGTACAGCAGCACCTGCTTCGGTGTGTTCGAAATGTGGTCCGCGCCGCGAATCACGTGCGTGATCCGCATGTCAATGTCGTCCGCCACCACGCTCATCTGGTACATCGCCTGCCCAAACTCCTCGCCGTCTTTGCCGGAGCGCAGCAGCACGAAATCCTCAATCTCCTCGTTAGAAAACTCCCGCTCGCCAAACACCGCGTCAAAAAACTTCGTCGTGCCTCCCACTGGCACCTTGAAGCGTACGGCCGGCTTCGTCCCCGGCGTCGAAGGCTTCCCGTCGCGGCAACTGCAGCGCACGATCCGTCGCACCTTCGTGCCCTCGCCGCCCTCTTCTGCATGATCCCCGCCCACATATTTTTCCGGCGGGCAATAACACAAAAACGCGCTGCCGTTCGCCAGCAGCTTTTTCCCCGCCGCCTGGTAAAGCTCCGTCCGTTCGGACTGGTAGTACGGCCCTTCGTCCCAATCGACGCCTAGCCACTTCAGCCCTTCGAGGATTCCGGTCAGCAGTTCCGGCTTGTTCCGCTCCGCGTCGGTATCCTCAATCCGCAGGATCATCGCCCCGCGCTCTTTGCGTGCAAACAGCCAGTTAAACAGCGCCGTCCGCGCCCCGCCCACATGCAAATAACCGGTCGGTGAGGGCGCAAACCGCACCCGCACGCTCCCCGCCTGTGCTTTCCCCGCGTCTGTCATGATATGTAAGCGCTCGCTCTCTTCCCCGAAATCCCCAGTTTACCGGAACCCCCCGCAACCCGTCCAACCGTCTCAAGTCCCGGTTGGGCAGCTTGTAGTCGTCATCAGGTGCGGAATACCTGATCTTCATGCTGAGGCACCCGGCGAATGTGCGTTTACGGCTGATCGATTTTCCGGCAAATGGCTGCTGAAACCAGAGCCCATGAACCAGAAAAAGACATGTTATAATGCCTTCTGCGAGGTAAAGGATCATGGGCGTAAAGCGACTCATCGAACCGCGTGTCGACAATGGCTCCACGAATGACGATTTGAAGCGAAGCATCAACACTTTGCCTACTTCAAGCCCGAAAAATCCTGATCCAAATCCCTTTATTGTCGGGCGGAAACCCTCCCGGGGTAGCGCCAAGCCCGAAGCCTCCAGCATGGATCAGTAGGCACACTGCAAAACACTCCAGCTGATAGTACTATAGCGGTTAATGACCTTCGACATTACCGGACTGCTGATCTTCCTTCTCGCGATCGTTCCGGGTTTTATCGCCCAACAAGCCCGTTCCCGCCTTGTCCCGCGTTCCCTTCGAACCCAGAGCGTTGTTGAAGAAACCGGGAATTACGTCTTCAACAGCATCGTGGTTCACCTGATTCTGTTTGCCTCCCTCAGAGTGACATTGGCCGTGTTTCAGAGCGTGATACCGGCAAGCCTCGGCGCGGCAATTGCGCAGAAACAGCTCCCGGCCTGGGCTTGGCAACATCGCTACCTGATTGCGGCCTATTACATCGCGAGTCTCCTGTCCGGCTGCGTGTTGGGTGTGCTGCGCGGTGTGGCGGAACGCGACAGGCGAATCGGATCATGGCTCGCGGACAACCGATTTCTGCGCCCTCTACTGCTGCGCCTGGGGGTCCGCGCCTTTCTGGAAGAAGCCCCCGTGTGGTATGAAGCACTGCGGGAAACAACCCGCGATGAGCGCACTTTCGTTGAGGTAAGAATGAAACAGAATGGCGGGTTCTACACCGGGGAATTGAAAAGCTACGGAATTGTTCCGGACTCCGAGCCGAACAAGGACTTCCTGCTTGTAAACGCTGCCTATAAGAAGCAGGAAAGCGACACCTATGTCTCCTTGGCCGCGGACGGAGTGCTGCTCAACTTCGCCGACGCCGAATCCATCTCGTTCATTAAGGAGACGATCGCTTGAGTGCAGCTTCTTGAACGCCACTGCGGCTAACCAGCCCCCTTCACAACGCTGCAAAGTTCATCAAGCGAAATTCCGCCGGCCAGAAATTTCGGTAAACAAAATGAACGCGCTTGTGATATGTTCACCGCTCCCGCCAGGACGAAAGTGACGCTCTGATGGGGCCAATCTAACCGTTCGGCAAGAGACGAATTTCAGTTGGCCGGTGTTTGCGGGCCACGGGGTCACACGCGAAGAACTGAATTCCATCCTCATTGGCAAAACAAATCGCAAATCAAATCCAAGGGAAATTCCGGAGCATCCATGTTCAGTTCGAAGAGAGCATTTTTCCTGCTTGCCATTACGCTAGCGGCGGCTGAAGCAGCCCATTCACAACAGGCCGCCTTCCACCTGGAGGAGGCGACCATCGACGACGTGCATCAGGCGATCCGGAATGGCCGGATCACCTGCAAAGGATTGATCCAGCTTTATCTGAATCGCGCCAAAGCCTATAACGGGGTCAGCAATGTGCTGGTCACAAAACACGGAGAGCCGGTCGCGCCGGCGCCGGGGGTCGTTCGCGCAGGCTCACCACTCAGATTTCCTACCCAGACGGTAGCCGTTGCCACTCTTCTGCCCGATTTCGACGAGTATGCCGGGCCGCCCGTTGAGTTTGGGAGGATGGAATCCACCGCGTCCGATCCGGCCGTCGAACAACAGTTCGGCATGACCATCGGCATTCCCAACGCAGGCCAACTGAATGCGCTCGGCACCCTCAATATTCGCGGCGAACGCTCTGTGACCTGCAAAGGAGACCGCGATCGGCGCCCGTCCGAGGGGCCGCTGCCCCCCGGCTCGCCGGCGGTCTGCGAGGAATTCCGCAAGCAACCGGATGCGCTCGAGCGCGCGGCCGAACTCGACGCGCAATACGGAGGCAATCCCGACCTGGCGAAAATGCCCATGTACTGTGTCGCATTCTCCTTCAAAGATGCGTTTGACACCAAGGACATGCGCAGCACGGGCGGCGGCGATGCGAACTACGACATTGACTTCCCCGCCCGCGACCAGACGCTCGTCGCCCAGCTTAGGGAAAAAGGCGCCATCATCTACGCCAAAACCGCGAACACGGAATACAACGGTCGTCCGGTCCCCTCCACCCGCGGCGGCGCAGGCGCAGAGCGAGGCGCCAACAAGCCCACAAAGGTATTTGTCTCGGTCCAGGGCTATCAGCGCAGCACTTGGGCGGGAAACCCCAGCAACGTCTATGACACCACGCGCGCCGCCTCCATCGGTTCAAGCTCCGGCTCAGGTGTCTCCGTCAGCGCAAACCTTGCCGCCTGCAGCATTTGTGAAGAGACCAGCCTGTCCTGCCGCGGCCCGTCCAATCACAACGCGGTGGCCCTGATCCTGCCTCACAAGTCGCTCATTTCTTTTCTCGGCGGGGCAATCGGCGCGGACATTTACCTCGATCGCAGCGGCATCATGTGCCGCACGGTGCGAGATGCGGCAAAAGTACTGGATGCTCTCAAGGATCAGTCCAACGGATACTACGATCCACGCGACATCTTCACCACGGTCCCCGGATCGAGTGTCTTGAACAGGCCTTACGCCGACAGCGTGGCCTCGCCGGGCGCGCGGGGCTCCTTGCGGGGAATGCGCATCGGGATCCTCCGAGAATCCATGCTCACTTTCCCGGGCACAAAAGCGGACGAACCGATTTCAGAAGCGGCAGCCAAAGAGATCAAATCCATTCTGGGCGACTACCTGGGAGCTACTCTGGTCGAATCCGTCGATCCGCTCTGGCCGGATGATCCCAGTATCGAAAACATGTCGCCTTCCTACACCCAGGCTCTGGCCCAACTTGTCCCCGTATTTTTCCCCGACATTCTTTATCGCCTTAAGCCAGACGGCCGGCCTCAATTCCCGGAGTTTGCCGGGAAAATAAAACCGACGGAATTCGCTCCAGGGAAGACGCTCGGTACCGGCACCATGAAGCCCATCGATTATTTCCTCAATCTAGCGGAAGGACGCGTGCCCATCCCCAGGAACCTGAATATTCGCGCGATCGAAGAGGTGGTGGAATCCAACGCCTTCACGCTTGAATTCAATCAATATGCCATGCGGCGGGCAGCCGATTGGAAAGAACGCGGATTCATCGAATCCTTGATTGATTTCCCCACTCTCAATGCGCGCTCGAAGTTCTGGGGCGATGATCAGCGCGCGGCCTTCAAGAATTGGGAAGAAATGGTTGACATGCGCAACTCGCTCGGAGACCGCCAAGGCATCGACGAGCACATTATGATGCGAGAGTTACTCCGTCGCGTGGAAATGAAGGTGCTCTCGGAAAACCACCTCGACGCCGTCGTCCGCCTCCACTATTCCCTGCCGCCCGGCAAGATTGGCTTAGCGCCTCAACCTGAGCCGCCCGACGACACCCGAGGTGAACTGCGCATGGGGCCTTTCGCCGGTCTGACCGAAGTCCTTATTCCCGCCGGCTATGTTCGCACAGTCTATGATCCCGTCTTCCTACTGAGTCCCGATAAAAAGAGATATATCCCCACCAACAACAACACGCCTCGGACTCTGCCGCCACCCGGTCTGCCCTTCTCTCTCGTTTTCCGGGCGGAGCCAGGAAGGGAAGATATCATTTTGAAGATTGCCTCCGCCTACGAAGCGGCTTCCAAGCGCCGTATTCCTCCCCCTCAATTCGGACCACTGCCAGGCGAACCGTAGGGATACGCCCAGGATGACAATCGCCAATCAGTGATTCCGGCCTGATTCTGGCCCTCACAGAGTTTCCACGTGAACTCCGCTCCGCACGCTCGATACTCTTGCGGTGACTCCCGTCCGGCAGTGTTCAAACCGGGCCTCCTACCCCGTGTCCCTCCCCCTACTACCTCTTTCGCTACCAGTACTTCCGTAGCGTTGCTCCACGATTTCCCCTGCCTCATAATCCTTGATGATTCGTATTCTGCAAGGTTTGGGGGCCACCGGTAGAAATGGTCGGGTGCGTTTAACTCCGCTTCAGGCACATCCTAATTTTTTCGCGAGTGCCCGCCCACTCTTTCTTCCAGTCGCTCTTTTGATTCCCCGCGCCTTGCGGAACGACCCAACTGGCCCCGAATGTCTCAAAATGTGATCGCGCTCGGCTTGCTTCTCGGAACGCTCCTCGTCGGAGTGTTCTTCGCCTACATTTATTCCCTCAAGCGCCAGAACTATCTTCTCTACTGGACCGTGGGCTGGGCCCTCTACGCTCTCCATTATCTCTGCCCCGCTCTTTCTCCCTGGATCGGCACCAACATCGTCCTCAGTTCCCTGAACCACACGCTCTTCGGTTTCGCCGCCATCTGCTTCTTCCTCGGCGCGCAGCTTTACACCCATAATAAAATCTGGCTCAAGCCCGCCATGGGCGCAGCCGCGGTTCTCGCTCTGTGGTCCACGGCCAACGCCTTGGAAATCACCACCATCTCTTCGTTCATCCCCGCGGCAATGCTCTACGTCGCCGTCGGTTTCATTTTCTGGAACGAGAGCCGCCACCAGGAAACCCTCGCTGACCGCCTCCTCGGCCTGGCATTTTCCTTCTGGGGTGTCGTTTTTCTTTCATTCTTCCTGCTGCCCTCCGCGCAGAAATCGATCGGCGATTCCATCCTCACCGTCTCCGCCCTTCCCGTCGCATTCGTCTGCATGCTCCTTGTCATGGCCATCTACGAGGAGGAAAAGCGCCGCGTCGAACGCAACATGCTTGCACTCTCCAATCTGAATCTCGCGACCTCCAGCTTCGTCGGCGGTGAAATCCAGCGCATGCTCGCACAAGCCCTCGACCGTGTCCTCGGCGTCGTTCGCCTTCCATCCGGCGCCCTCTTTCTTCATCACGGCGACACCTCCGGCCCCACTTCCGTCGTCTCCGCCGGCATTCCCGACGCCTTCTGCCGCTCCGCCCAGGAAGAAGGCCTCGACGACTATCTCGTCGGCCTCGTCTCCCGCCTCGGCGGCCTGCTCGGTTTTCGCGATTTGCGCGACGACAATCTCACCTCTCTCGAAAATGACGAGCCTCTTCGCCGCTTCCGCGAACTCGCCCTGAAGCACGGCCTCCGCAGCATCGTCGTCATCAGCCTGCAGGCCAAGGAGCAAGCCTTCGGACTGCTTCTCCTTGGCACTCCCGACAATCGCCGCTTCACCCCGGCCGAACTCCGCCTCCTTCTCGCACTCGGCCACCAGATCGGCATGGCCGTCGAAAACAGTTACCTCGTCCAGCAGACCTCCCGACGTTCCGAGGAACTCCACGTCCTCAATGAAATCGGCCGCGCCCTCAGTTCCACGCTCAACAAGGAAGATCTCCTCCGCAAAATCTGGGAAGAGCTCCGCCGCCTCTTCGACGTTGAAAACCTTTATATCGCCAGCCCGGACCCCGTCCGCGACGCCATCAATTTCGATCTGGAAATGATTGGTGGCGAACGCAAGCCCATGCACTCGCGTCCCGCCGGGAACCACCTAACCGAATACATCCTCCGCACCCGCCAGCCGGTTCTCATCCGCGAGAACTTTCCCACCGAGACACGCAAGCTGGGCGTTGACCCCATCCGCACCTCCGGTTCCTTCTGCGGCGTGCCACTCGTCGCCTACGACCAGGCCATCGGCACACTGTGCATCTACTCCGACCACGAGCGCGCCTACGATGAAGGCCATCTGGAACTCCTCCGCGTCCTCGCCAGCGAAGCCAGCATCGCCATTGAAAACGCGCGCCTGTTCCAGAACGAGCGCACCAAGGCCCGCCACCTCAGCCTGCTCAATCTCATCTCCCGTGACGCCATCGCCACGCTCAATCCCGAAGAAGTTCTCACTAAAATCACCGAGCAGCTCGAAAACGGTCTCAGCTACGACCACATTGGTATCGCCCTGCTCGATTACACCACCCGCGAACTCGTTATCCAGGCGGAGGGCGGCGCGCGCCGCGGCATGATGGGGCACCGCCTGCCTCTCGATATCGGCCTCATCGGCCAGGTGGCGCGTACCGGCAAATCCGCCACCTATCGTTCGCTTCCGAACAATCAGAATGGCGCCAAGCCCGTTCTCCCCGACTCCGCCTCGGCCATGGGCCTTCCTATTTTCTACGCCGAGCATCTCCACGGCGTCCTCTACGTCGAAACTCTCGAGCACCTGGATTTCTCCGAGGAGGAAACTCTCCTCCTCCGCACCCTCGCCGACCTCATCTCCGGCGCTCTCCACAACGCCTTGACTTTCCAGAAAGCACAGGAGCAGGCCATCACCGACGGCCTCACCGGCGTCAAGACTCACCGCTTTTTCATGGAAGCGCTCTCTTCTGAATGGAAACGCTCTTCCCGTGCCAGCCGCGCCTTCGCTCTCGTCCTCATGGACCTAGACCGTTTCAAGTTCGTCAACGATTTCTACGGCCATCTTGAAGGCGACCTCGTTCTCCAGCGCGTTGGCCAGATCCTCGAAACCAATTGCCGCCGCTCCGATGTCGTCGCTCGCTATGGCGGCGATGAGTTCGTCATCCTCATGCCCGAAACCACCATGGAGCAGGCCCGCCAGCTTTCTTCCAAACTCCGCGGCTGGGTTGCTGCCGATCCGCTCCTCCGCGAAAAAAATATCAGCGCCAGCTTCGGCATCGCCTGCTATCCGCTCCACGGCGCTTCCCCGCAGGAACTCATCCAGGTCGCCGACGCTTCTATGTACCTTTCGAAGCACCAGGGCGGCAACACCGTCTCCACCGCCGACCACGTTGATCCGAACGAAGCTCGCCGCTGGAAGCGCGACGTCCTCGAAGCCTATCTCGGCGTTACTCTGAAGCGCCTCTTCACCACCGGCCCTGAAGCCTTCGAAGAAATCTATCTCCGCCTCCGCCAATTCACCGATTCCCTGCCCAGCACCGAAATCGCCCAGGACACGCCTCCCGACGGCCCGCGCGCGCTCCCGCAATCCATTCTCGACACCGTCACTTCGCTCGCCTATGCCATTGATGCCAAAGACCAATACACGCAGGGCCACTCGCAAAAAGTTTCCGCCTACGCCGCGCTTCTCGCCGAAGCTCTCGGCATGAGCGATCTCGAAGTCGAGGAAATCCGCCTCGGTGCCGTTCTCCACGACGTCGGCAAGGTCGGTATCCCCGAAATCATTCTCAACAAAAGCGGCCCGCTCAACCTCGAAGAGTGGGACACCATGAAGACGCATGTCGTTTTCGGCGGAAAACTTATGGAACCGCTCATTCCGCTCGCTCGCATCCGTGAAATGGTCTTGCACCATCACGAATTCTTCGACGGCTCCGGCTATCCCGAAGCCCTCACCGGCGAAAAAATTCCCCTCGGGGCCCGCATCATCACCATTGCCGATTCCTACGACACCATCACGAGCGACCGCAGCTACAAAAAAGGCCGCACCGCCGAGCAAGCCCTCTCCGAACTCGAGCGCTGCGCCGGCACCCAATTCGATCCCAAACTCGTCCAGGCGTTCACCCGCGCCATGCGCCAGCTCCCCAACCCCATCATCGAAATCGCCTCCCTCCTCTCCCGCACCTCCTGATCCGCGTGGCGACGCATTCAAGCCAGCTGGTTTCATTAACAGGATGGGTAGGCGTACCCCGGTGATGCCTGGAGATGCGTCTAGGAGGGCAGTCGTCGCGACAGCTCAATTTCGCCAAGGCGTTCATGGCGTCGAGCCGCGTGCACCTCGTACGATCTGTCCGGTGTGAATATCGTCCCTGGCCAGGACATTCTCCTGAGCACCCACGCGACCGGTTTTCCCGGCGGGCCAACCTATATTCCAGCAGCAACCGTGACCTTGCTTCCCCAGACGCTTGACGGCACGGTGACCACTGTTTCGAATGACGGCGGTTTTGCCGGCTACACCGTCACCCTGGCTCCTTTACCCGCTTTTCACCGATCTCGCCGTCTAAGCCGGGCAAGCTTCTCTGCTAGAACGCCAAACACCGTAGTCGTCTATGTGGACAGCAGCGTCCAGATGCTGAATTCAGCGCCGCTCGCTGTGGGCAACAGATTGCGTTTCTATGGTCTGTGCCGGAAATCGCGGCGGGCGTCGCCCGGTAACGCCCGTCCTTCGCGAGTGGTGTAGCCCTCGCCGTTCGTTCCGGGCTGCCACGCTAATTCTTATGCCAGTCCAGCGTAACCTTACGGCCCATTTGAAAACCGCCCCTCGCGGTCATCAATCCATCCTCGAGCGAGCCCGTAAGAAAAATATTATTCAACACCGTGCCATCCGCCGCTTTGCTGTGCATCTCAATTTCCAGCTCGCCGGCCGGCCCAATATGCCCGGTCAGATTCATGAACACTCCGGTGTCCTTCCCCATCGGCCACCTGCCCGTCAAGTTGCTACCGGCCGCGGTGCCTTCACCATGGAAACACCGCGCCGGGTCCTTCTTAGTCTCGGCAAAACAGATCTGTCCCGAGTAGAGCCCGTCCCGGAAGCCGCCAGTGACACCGGACCGAATTGGCGCAGCAATCGCCATCGATTTCTGAGGCGACGCCGAAGCAGTTCGCACGGGCTCATCCGATGGCCTGGGCTTGCCTGCCGGCGCAGGCCTGGCTGCGGCGGGTGGCTTCACCTCCCGAGCGGGATCCGCTTTTTCGGCGTTTGGAATTGCGGCTGCCGGAACAGACACTGGTGCCTGGGGCGCCACGGCCGCGACAGCTGCCTTCTCATTGTTCGTCCGTTGATAGACCGCGAAAGCCCAAAATCCTCCACCCGCCAGCAACACCACCAGCCCCGCACCCGCCGCGATCCATTTCGTCTTTCGACCCGCGGCCTGAGCCGGTTGCCGCGAAGGCAGCGGCCCGCTTCCTTCCGCATCCGTAATCGAGAAAGTCCGCACCGGCTGCGAGATATTCTTAAAATTCATCTCCCCCAGCGATTGAAACGACATCGAAAGTTTGTTGCGAATCTGGTCGTGCACGGTTCCGGAAATGCAAACGCCCCCCGGTTCAGCCGCTGTCTGCAACCGCGCGGCGACGTTGACACCATCGCCCATCAGGTCCTGTCCCTGGATCAGAATGTCGCCAAGATTGATGCCAATGCGAAAGCGTACCTGCCTGTTGGGCGCAAGCTGATCGTTGCGCGTCCGCAGCGCAGCCTGAATATCGGTGGCGCAACGCACCGCTTCGACGGCACTCGGGAACTCCGCCAGGATCGCATCGCCGGCGGTATTAAATATCCGCCCGTTGTGCATGGCCACCACCGATTCGAAAACCTTCTTGTGCCCGCGAAAGACGCGCAGCGTCTGCTCTTCGTCTTCCCCCATCAACCGGCTGAATTCCGCCACATCGGCCGAAAGTATTGTCGAAAGCTTCCGTTCCAAAAATTGCGCGCTGGGCGTATCGAATTTGTCGGGCATTCAACTAACTCCCCGGTGAACTGTGGCGGCCATCATAGCACCGGGCTCCATGCGCGGAAACGCCCGGCTCTTCCTTTCGAGTACGGCGACTCAGGCATCGCTTTTACGCACTCAACCCCGCCACCCAACTTGCCTCTATACCACCCGCATCTTCCGCTTCCACTCCCTGTCCCTTCCCCAATAATTATTCCTTCAAGCAACCTTTTTCGCCTGCAAGAAATCTGTGTGAGTACGTTCTCCTTCTAAGTGAGGTACAACCTATGCCCACTCCCGTGTACCACCGTCTCGTTGTGTCTTCCGGCACGATCCAAAAGACAACTCTGTCGATCGCAACTCTCGGCATGCTCGCTCTCTGCCCCGCCGGCGCGCTGCACGCGCAAGATGCAAACCATTCCCCCGGCTGGGTAGTCATCTCCGTTCCCGAATATCGCGCCCTCCGCGTGAAAGCCTATCCCACCGAGCGCGAACCCGAGCCACCGCCCGTTGATGCCACGCTCACGCGCGTAGATTACGATCTCCGCGTAGACACTGATCTCGCCTCCGGCCGCGCCACGCTCACCGTCGACGTCCTCAAAAACGGCTGGGTCCGCGTCCCCATTCCCGCCGGCCTCTTCGTCCGCGAAGCGAAACTCGACGGCAAATCTCTCTCGCTCGCTCCGCCGTCCCCCGGCAAAGACTCGACGCAGCTCTCCGCGCTTCTCTCTCATCCCGGCCGCTCGGTAATCACTCTCGAAATCGCCCTGCCCATCTCTTCCGCCGCCGGCGAAGAGCGCCTCTCCATTCCTTCCACTTTCTCCGGCGTCACCAAGGTCGCTCTGGAAATTCCACGCGCGGGTGTGGACCTCTCTCTCTACGGCGGCCTCTTCTCCGACACCACAGACCTGCCCAACGGCGGCAATAAGTGGACCGCCTACGGCAAGGGTGCTGAGCCTATGACCTTCGCCTGGCGCCGCAAAACCGAGGACCATCACTCCACTCTTCCTCTGCGAATGCGCGCCACGCTTACGCAATTCGTCGGCCTCGGCGAAGACTCCACCTCCCTCACCGCCAACGTAAATCTCGAAATCACCCAGGGCGCCGCCAAAGAAGCGCGCATTCAGCTTCCCGAAAAAGTCACCATCAATCAGGTGCAAGGCGCCCTCGTCGCCGACTGGGAAATGAAGCCCGGTGAACTCCTCATCACCTTCCTTGAACCCGTCGAACAATCCGCCAGCTTCGTCATCACCGGCGAAGCCACTCTCCCACGCGACGGCCAGATGGATATTCCGCTCCTCCGCCTCACCGGCACTGAGCGCGACACCGGTGGCGTAGCCGTGGACGTCCTCGGCGCCGGGGAAATCAAGGAAGATTCCGTGAAAACGCAGGGCCTCGAGCGCGCCGACGCCAGCGATCTCGGCGAACCCGTCACCAATCGCCAGTCTCCCGCGCTGATCGCTTTTCGCACGCGCCCCGGCGACGCCAAATCCCAGCGCTCGCTCCACATTGTCGTCGCGCGTTACGCCCAGCAAGCCGTGCTGATGGCCAACATCGAAGAAGCCCGCTACCGCGTCCTGCTCACCAAAGACGGAAAATCCCTCGTCGAATCGCGCTACGCCGTTCGCAACAACCAGCGCAATTTCGTGAAAGTCACTCTTCCACCCGGCGCCACGCTCTGGAGCGCTTCTCTCTCCGGCAAACCTGTCCGCCCCGGCTCCGCCCCTGACGGCAGCCTGCTTCTCCCGCTCGCGAAATCCCGCGCCGGCGAAGACGCTTCCGAGTTCGCTCTCGAAATCGTCTATCTTCTCCCCGGCGCTTCCTGGGCCGACAAGGGCCGCCTCAAGCTTTCTCTCCCCGCGCTGGACCTGCCCGTCTCGCGCACCGGCCTCCAGGTTTTCTTCCCGCCGCTGTTCCGCCTCTCTTCCGAACCCGGCTCCTTCCACGCCGAGTCCTACGTCAACCCGATCTGCTCCGTCCTTGTCGCGTCCCTCGCCGAACCAGCCGTGGACACGCCGCTCGCGCCACCTCCCGCCGTCCCCGGCGTCGCTGGAGGAGCTGGAGGAGCTGCGTATGGGATGACGAATATGGATATGGCAAGAAACGAACACACGAAAGACGACAAACAACTCTCCGCGCAATCCCAATCTCTCGTGGATAAATTCCACTCCACCGAACGCGGCGCCCGCGCCACCGGCATTCTTCCCGTTCGTGTGGATTTTCCTGCCTACGGCCCCTCTCTCTTTCTCGTTTCCGAACTCACCAGTGAAAATCAATCTCCGGCCGCTGAACTCAACTATCAGCAGGACAAAAAGGCAGGTGGCAAATGAAACTCCGTCTACTCTTCGTCCCTCTGGCTCTCGCTTTTTTCCTCGCGATTCCCGCATTCGCCCAAAGGAGCCTCGAATCGCCGCTGCCGCCCACCGGCAACGTCACTCTCTCCCTCGACGAATACAACCGCCTCCTCGCCCTCGCCAATCGTCCTGGAAAAAGTTCCGAGCTTCCTCCGCTTGCTTACATCCTCAAGCGCGCCGATCTGAAATTCCGCGTCTCCAACGACGACGTCCTCGGCTCTATCCAGCTCGAAGGTGAAACCCTCGGCGCCAACTCTGCGAAAGTTCCCCTCGCCACCGGCATGACCATTCTCGACGCTCGCCGTGGCTCGCGCCCTCTTCCGCTGCTCCTCGACAACGGCACGCACGTCGCCGTCCTTCCCGGCGAATCCGAATTTTCCGTCAACCTCGACGCCGGCCTCCCTCTCTCGATCGAAACCGGCCGCGCCTCGTTCCTTCTTCCGGTCCCGTCCGCCGGCAGCGTTCGCCTCATGCTCACCGTTCCGGGCGACCGTGCCAACGTCCAGCTCAATCACGGCATCATCACCCATCGCGCTTCAGTCAATGGCAACACCGAAATCGAAGCCACGCTCGTCCCCGGCCAGGTCGCGAATATCTGGTGGGCCACCCGCGAAGTAGTCGCTCCCGTAACGCCGCGCGAAGTTCGTTTCCTCTCCGACGTGAAAACCCTCGTCTCCGTCAGCGAATCCGATCTCGAAATCGCCGCGCTCGCCAACATCACCGTCGTCCAGGGCGACGCCGATCAATTCTCCGTCGCCATTCCCGACGGTTTCGAGGTCACTTCCGCGAACGGCGCCTCGCTCGAATCCAGCGAAATCCAGAACGGCGTCCTTCTTCTTCACGTCGCCGGACGCGGCCATTCCCTGCACGAATTCCTAATCTCCATGGAACGCCCGCTCTCCGACGCCAAAGCCGCCGCTCCCCTCCTCGCCTTCAAGGACGCCCAGCGCGAAACCGGCGAAGTCCTCGTCGAAGGCCAGGGCACCATCGAACTCGCCGCCCACGAATCCGGCGGCCTCAAGCGCCTGGACATCAAGGAAATCAATCCCTATCTCCGCGCGCTCTCCCGCTATTCGCTCGAAGCCGCGTTCCGCTATCATCGCCAGTCCGACGAATCTCCCACCCTCGCTCTCGACTGGACGCGCTTCCCGGACGCCAGCGTCCTCGCCGCCGTCGCCGAACGCGCCATCGTCACCACGCTCGTCACCTCCGAAGGCAAATCGCTCACCGAAATTAAACTCACGGTGAAAAATCAGGCTCAGCCTTTCCTGAAAGTGGATCTTCCCGCGGGCGTGAACATCCTCACCGCCGAGGTCGCCGGCGAAAAAGTGAAACCCGTCGAGGGCGCCGATGGCAGCCGCGTCCCGCTTCTCCGCACCGGTTTCCGCCCCGCCGGCGCTTACACCGTCTCCTTCGTTTTTCTCCACGCAGGATCGCCCTTCGCCAAAAAAGGCGACGCCGGCCTCTCACTCCCCAAAATGGATATCCCCATCAGCATCCTCGAGTGGGAAGTCTTTCTGCCCGAACAATACAAAGTGAAGGATTTCGGCGGCGATGCGCTCTCCGCTTCTTACTGGCCGACGTCGCGGGCGATTTACTCAGGCGTGGAGACCTTCGATGGCGGAATGGGCGGCGGCGCAGCCGGTGGCAATTTCCAATCCGGTGTTGGAGTTGGCATCACCGCCGGTGCGGGGACCCTGAATCTAGCCGGCCGCAATTCCACCAATTTAATGATGTTGTCGCCCGGCTTTGCTCTCGCTCCCAACCAGCTCGGTGGCGTGGTGCTCGATCCTTCCGGCGCCGTCATTCCCTCCGCCATCGTCGAAGTGAAAAATCTTTCGACGAACGCCACCTGGAGCGCCTCCACCAGCTCCGACGGCCGCTGGTTCCTCCTGAACGTGCCCTCCGGCACCTATCAACTCAGCGCCCACTCCCCGGGCTTCGAAACCATGCGTTCCACAATCTCCTACGACGCATACAATCCCCGCGCCTATCAAATCGGCCTAAACGTCAGCTCTACCACCCAAACAATTGAAGTGAGCGAGGAAAGCCTATCTGTCGACACCGCAAAGGCGCAACTTGGCGGCCGCAAGAAAAACAAAAACGCTCCTCAGCCGGCACCGCCACCAGCTTCCGCCAACGTCTACAACCTCCAGCAGCGCGTAGCCGGCGTCCTTCCCGTAGCCGTAGACATCCCCCGCGCCGGCGCCTCCTACCGTTTCCTGCGCCCCCTCGTCCTAAACGAAGAAACCAAACTCTCCTTCGCCTACAAATCCAAGTAACCTCAACTCTTCTCCCGGGTGGCCGCTCTTCATCTCGCATTTGTAGTGGCCGGGCTCGCCCGGCCCGCTCTTGGGTTTCTCTTCTGCTTCACCTTGTACTGGCTCATCTTCCGATCGGCCACTCTGCTCCTCACAACGATCTCAAAAACTCAATGACCTCCTGCTGCTCCTCCACGCTCAACTTCTCAAAATGTTCAATCACCCGATTCGCCTCGCTCCCACTGCTGCGATGCTCTCGAATAGCTTCCACCAGGTTGCTAGTCCGCCCATCATGCAAGAAGAACACCCGCTGCCCCACGCCCCACAAAGGAGCCGTCCGGAACTCATCCGGCCCCGCGCCACCTTGCGTGATCCCGTCCGCCAGGCCGCTGCCCATGTGGTGCACCAACAGGTCCGAGTAAAGATTCGCCGTCTGATTCGAAAGCGCCGCGCTCGGCGTGGTCGACGATCCACTCGCAATCTTCGCCCCCGTCGTCAGCGACGGCGTATGGCAATGCACGCAACCAATCTTCAGAAACGTCGCGCGGCCCTTCTCGCTCGAAGCCGTCGCGGCCGCGGGAGCTGGCGCCGCCAGCATCCGCATAAAGTTCGCAAACCCTTCAATATCCGAAATCACCGCCGTGTTCGGGTTCCCGCCGCTCGGGGAGGTTGGCGTGAAGTTCAGCGTATCCTCCGGCGTCGCGTTGAAAAGACACCCCGGAGTCTCGTCGCGCTCCTGCGTGAACAGCTGGTTCGACACTCCCATCTCCACGTTGTACGCCTCGCTCGCAAACAGCAGCAGCGATTTGTTCTGCGCCTTCCACCCGAACCGCGAAATCGTTCCGTCGTTCGCGTTGCGGTTCACGTTTCCGCTCAGGTGCGCGTTCGCATGCCCGAAAATCCCCATCGCCGATTTCACCGTGGCGTTGGCCTTCATATTCGCCAGGATCGCCGAGTCCGGAACCGCCTCAATCAATCCCGCGCCAAACACCGGCGTCGGGATCCGGAAAATAATGTTCGGATTCCCGCCCTGGCCCGTAACCGGATTCCCCGCCGGCAGAAAGTCGGGCTGAGCGATGTTGCAACCCACTGCATCGGCTCGGCCCGTGATCACAAACAGGTCGTGTACCTCGCCGTCGCCCGTTCCGTCAGGGCTGTGCACAAACCGCGCCTCGCGCACCGGTCCTTTTGCCGTGATGAACCACGGCACCTTATTCTTCGCCCCATTCAAAGTGGCAACCGCGATCAACGGATTTTGCGCCGGGCTCGATCCGCCCGCCTCCGGCTGGGAATGGCAGGAAAAACATTGGTTGGAATTGAAGCGCGGACCCAGTCCATTGTTCACTCCTCCGGTCACCACCTCGACATCAAGGAACCTCGTCTGCCCATCCTGAAAAAACGCCGTCTCGTCTGCCACAAGCCCCTTCAGCGGCCCGCCAGCCCCCGCCGCCCCGCCCCGCACCCCCGGGTCCACTGGTCCCGGCTTCGGATTCGTCTTCGCCGTCGTCTGCCCAAGCGCGCCCACGCCAAAAACCAACATCAACGCCAACGCCAAAACCACCACCCCGCCAACCTTCGCGCACACCATTCCTCGAGTCATCATCGCGATATCCTCCACAGGCTGGGGTATGCGCATTGTACACCCAGTTACCTACGTTCGACTCTGCTGTAGGGGCCGGGCTCGCTTGCCCTGAGTCCGTCCGAACGGCCCGGCCCGCTCTTCCTCTTTCGTCTCTGCACTCTTAAATGTAGCGCTGGTCTTTTAAGCGCGTCCTTTGCGCCCCGAGTGCTTCTACGGGGCCAGCTCTTTCTTCCCCTCTTCAGTCCTCAATGTGGCGCTGGTCTTTTAAGCCAGCCCGCCGCCCCCAGCGGCGGCGCCTTGGGTCGCGCAAGACGGGAAATGCAGGAGTTAGGGGAGGGCTTTTTCGGACGGGATGATGCGGGCTGTGGATGGAAATTGCTTTGGACTGGCCCGCAGCAAGGGGGGAGTGAGGGAAGAGCCCTTCGGTGAAACTCAGGGCAAGCCCTTCGGCTATTGCTCAGGGTAAACATGTGGGATTTTCGGCTAGTATCAGGTCATGGCCAAGGCTAAGTAATATGAACTCGAGAAGCAGGCGCCTGTCGTCGACGACGAAGACCAGGCGACGCTCGCTGCTATTGATGAGGGCATCCGGGACGCTAAAAGCCGGCCACACAACACCCCTTGAGCAAGTTCGCAAACTCTTGCCCCGATGGATTACCGCCTCCTCTTCTTCACGCAAAGAGCGTTAGCGGATCGCTGAACTCATCCGCCACATTGCGGAAGACGATGGAGAAGCTGCCTCACGTTTTGGCAGTTCGCTACTGGATCACGTTGAGTTGTTGACGAGTTTGCCCCGCATGGGTGGCGTCATTCGCAAGCGAGCGCGAGTGCGGAAGCTAACGCACAGCCCTGTCGTCGTGTACTACCAAATCCGCGAAGACAAACACGTTGTGGAAATTGTTCATATTCGCCATGCGTCGCGCAAGGCTCCCAGATTCTAATGGGGTGGCGCGATTGGGTTTCGGGGACCCACCCGGGAAGTATTAATCAGCGATCGGTGATCCGTGCGGAGAAGAGGAAGAGAGGACCCACCCTATCGAAACGGCGCATAGGGTAGGCCACCCGCCAGACGGCCCGCCTCCCTTCTGGGGCGGGCAAGCAGAAGGCGGGCCCTACAAGAGACTCGGGAGCTTCTTCTCGGGCCAGGGAACACACCTCTGCCGCCACCCCCTTCTTCTGTTACATTACCCATGCAGCGGCATCAGACCACATTGCATCCCGCCAACACAGGAAGGTTTCCATGCAAACAACCTCCATCCAATGGGTCGGCGAACAGAGATTCCTCGCCACGAGCCCCTCTGGCCACGCGGTGCCGTTCGATTCCGACCGCGAATCCAACAAGGCTCCCGGCGCCATGGAGATGGTGCTGATGGCGCTCGGCGCCTGCACCGCCACGGACATGGTCCTGATCCTCGAAAAAAAGCGCCAGAAACTCGAGTCGCTCGAAGTCCTCTGCTCCGGCGAGCGCGCCGCCGAGCCGCCCACCGTCTGGACGAAGCTCGAAGTCCTCTTCCGCCTGCGCGGCGCGCTCGACGAAGCCGCCGTCCAGCACGCCATGTCCCTCACCGAGGAAAAATATTGCTCCGTCGCCGCCATGCTGAAAAAAACCGCCGCCTTCACCTGGCGCTACGAAATTCTTGCCCCCGCGGCGGCAAAATAAGCGCAATGAGCCAACTGCCCGAAAAAATCCGCGCGCGCTTGTTTCCGGCAAACCACATAATTTACAATCAGTGTTTCCCGCTCGCTGCTAGTTTTCTGCAAGGAGAAACATGGCTCGCTGCAAATCCGCAAAAATCACGGGTGTAGCCGGTTACGTTCCCCCGCGCCTGCTGACCAACGCCGATCTTGAAAAAATGGTGGACACCACCAACGAATGGATCATGGACCGCGTCGGCATCCGCGAACGCCACCTCGCCGAGAAAGGCGTAGCCGCCAGCGACCTCGCCGTCGAAGCCGTGAAGCAGCTGCAGTGCAAGCATCCCTTCGATCTGCAGAGCGTGGATCTCATCGTCGTGGGCACGGTAACGCCGGACATGATGTATCCCTCCACCGCCTGCCTGGTGCAGCACAAGCTGGGCATGACCAACACCTGGGGCTTCGACGTTTCCGCGGGCTGCTCCGGATTTCTCTATTCGCTCAACGTCGGCACGAAGTTCATCGAATCCGGGCAATACAAAAAAGTTCTGGTGATCGGCTCGGACGTGAATTCTTCCATGACCGATTTCACCGATCGCGCCGTCTGCATCATCTTCGGCGACGGCGCCGGCGCGGCGCTGCTGGAACCCGCCGCGGATGGCGAAGCGGGCATCATGGATCACGTCGCGCAGATCGAAGGCATGGGCGGCCAGTTTCTCTACATGCCGGGCGGCGGCAGCCTGAACCCCGCTTCGCACGAAACCGTGGACAAGAAGATGCACTACATCCACCAGGACGGCAAAAACGTTTTCAAATACGCCGTGAAGAAAATGGCCGAAATGACCGAGCGCGTCCTCGCGAAAAACGGCCTGACCGGCAAGGACGTGGACTGCTTCATCGCCCACCAGGCCAACCGCCGCATCATCACCGCCACCGCGGAACGCCTGGGCATGCCGCTCGACAAAGTGATCATCAACATCGAGAAGTACGGCAACACCACCGCCGGCACCATCCCGCTGGCCATGCAGACCGCCCTCGATGAAAAGAAACTCAAGAAGGGCGACCTGGTCCTGCTCGCCGCCGTCGGCGCGGGCTTCACGTCCGGGGCAACCCTCGTCCGTTGGGCGTACTGAATCTGGAGATTGAAAAGCTGGCAAGAATGGAAATTGTGGCGGGCGACGAACTAGATGGAACGAATCGAAGCCGCTTGCATCAGATTCGATTCCAGGCGGCGGTCAATGTAGACCGCGGCAATGCGCGCGCAGAGCGTGCGTTCTTTTTCGGCCCAGCCCGCCATCATTGGCGAGAAGCCGGCAAACGCGGTCTCGGCGCGGTGGACCACGGCGTAATAAGCGCGCACCATGCCCAACCCGCCCTTCGATGCCTTCAGTTCGGGAGTGAGGGTCAGCAGGCTGGCGAATTTCTCAAAGTCGTTTCCGCACAGGGATTCTTCCCGCACCTGGGCCGCTTCCAACACCCGGCTGGAAATCGGCAGGCTGGCCATACCGGTGAACACGGCGCGCCAGTAGTAGACGGCGAACTGTCCCATGGCCACGACGGCGATCGAAAGTAGAGCAGCGGAGAACATCATTTCCCTCAGCCACGATTATTCCTTCCCCGCCCGGTTACCCCAATAGCTCCCAAGTACTAGGGGAATAGCACTTCCGGGTGCGGCACCCCCGGCCAGAAACCAGGACTTGTCCTGGAAGCCCCTCTATCCTATTCTTACGCAAGCAGTTAGGGGATGCCCTATGACCGTGAAATCACTGGTTTCCTGCCTTCTTCCGGCGTTCCTTTTGGGGGCAATCTTGGTCTCGGTCTCCTCCGCGCTCCTCGCCCGAGCTGAAAAGAGTCGTGATAGCGGCCAGGCAGCCATCCTCGCGGTGCTCGCCGCCCAGCAGAGCGATTGGAACAAAGGCGACATCCGAGGATTCATGGAAGGCTACTGGAAATCCTCCGAATTGACCTTTGCGGGAACGCGTGGATTTACGCGCGGCTGGCAACCGGTGATGGCGCGCTACGAACGGAGCTACGCCGACAAAGCGGCGATGGGCACGTTGGATTTTTCGGAACTCGAAATCCGGCAACTTGGACCGGACGCGGCGCTGGTGCTCGGAAAATGGCACTTAGAGCGGCAAGCGGGTGATCTGGGCGGCATCTTCACGCTGGTTTTTCAGAAATTCCCCGAGGGCTGGCGCATCATTCACGACCACACAACCCAGAGTCCGCCCGAAACAAAATAGTAACTTGGGATTTATCTTATTTTCTTGCGGGCGGCCTGAACGCGAACGTCTCTGGCAATTAAAGTGCTCTCAGTTCCTGTGGAGATGGCTACGAGCAGTATCACGAGTCCATTCTACGTTTCCTTGCAACTCTTTGCCTTGAGGCCGAAAGAGCTTATTGGAGTACTGGTTCCCACAAAAGTCGCATGACGGAGAATTTTCTACAGCGCCGGGTAATAATACCTTTGGTGAAATTGCTGCGGCAAGGGGTGACGCCGGAGAAGCTCGCGCTGAGCCTCGCCCTAAGCGCCGCGCTGGCGGTGATCCCGGCATTCGGCTGGAGCGTGTGGTTGTGCGGGCTTGCGGGCCTGGCGTTCGGACTGAATCTTCCGGCGATGCAGGCGGTGAACTACGTCTTGTATCCCGCGCAGGTTCTGATGCTGCTGCCGTTTTTCCGCTTGGGCGAGAAACTGTTCCGCGCGCCACACTTGCCGCTCTCGGTTTCGCAGATTGTTTCGATGGGCCGCGCGAATTTCTGGGGCGCGATTAGGCTCCTCTGGAACACCACGTGGCACGCGGTTGTGGTCTGGGCGCTGCTGGCTCCCTTCGCGGTTGGCTTGATTTACCTCGTGCTGCTGCCCGTCTTCCGCCGGGTGGCAAACCGGCAATCGACCGCGCCACCCGCCGCCGAAGCGGGGGTCGCCTGATCGTCACAGAAGTCATTTCCGTACGAGTCTAGAGAATTTCAAGAATTTCCTCGTAGCGCTTGAAGGGCGGAATCAGGTACGCGCCGGCTAATTCCGTGCGCGCCCACGCGAGCATTCTGCGGGCGAGGTCGAAGCCGCAATCGCGGGCCGCAGCGCCCGCCGCTCCCATGGACTTCAGCAGCGGCTCGGGAATCACGATGCCGGGAACTTCGTTGTTGAGCCGGAGGGCCTGCTTGTAGCTGTTGAGGGGCCAGATGCCGATGAGCACGGGAATGGGAAGCTTGCCACCGAGTTTTTTTTCAAAAGTGTGCCAATGCTCGGGATCGAAGAGCGGCTGGGTCATGGCGAAGTGTGCGCCGGCTTCAACCTTGGCGTGAAAGCGGGCAATTTCGACGTCGAGATCGTCGGCAACGGGATTCACCGCGACGCCGATGGTGAAGTTGGTCTGTCCGCCGAGAGTTTTTCCCGCCCAGTCCGTGCCTTGATTCAAACGATGCAGAATTTTCACCAGACCCACGGAATCCACTTCGTAGACGCCGCTGGTTTCCGGATAGTCGCCGACCGACGGCGGATCGCCGGTGATCGCAAGAACATTGCGCACGCCGCCGACGGTCCATGCGCCGAGCAGCATCGCCTGCAGGCCAATAATATTCTGGTCGCGGGTGGTCAGGTGCGGCACCGTTTCAATGCCACGTGCCTCAAGAGCACCGGCAACGACCAGCGCGTCCATGCCGACGCGGGCCATCGCGCCGCTGTTGATATCAATGGCATCCACCTTTTTTGAGGCCATCACGCGGTCTACCTGTTCGTAGATGCGGTCGAGCGCGATGCCTTTTGGCGGATCGATTTCCACACACACCGAAAATTCCTTCTTCTGCAGCCTTTTCCAGAACTTGCTTTCGGGATCGCGCTCCTCTGTAGGAGCAACAGGCTGCGCAGCGGCCACAACGGTGGTTGCCGAATGCGTTTTTGCCGGGCGAAGAGATTTCACCGTTTCGGCCATCGCGCGGATGTGCGCCGGCGTGGTGCCGCAGCAACCGCCGAGAATGCGTACGCCAAGCCCGGCGGCCTCGCGGGCAAATTCGGCGAAGTATTGCGGCGAGGATTTCGGGTAAACGATGCGATCGCCCTCGCGCTTTGGAAACCCGGCGTTGGGCATGCCGCTGATCGAGATGTCCTGAGAATTGGAGAGTTCCTGGAGGATGGGCAGCAGTGATTGCGGCCCCAGGGTGCAGTTCGCGCCGACTACCTGAACGTTTTTATCCTTGAGGAGCGAAGCGGCAAGAAACGGGCGAACATCGCCAAACGTGGTGCCTTCTTCAGAATAAGTGAGCTGCGCCACGATGGGAAGATTGGAAAACGAACGAACGGCTTCAATGGCCAGCAGGATCTCTTCGATATAAGAGAACGTTTCCAGGATGAACAGATCGACGCCGCGTTCCTCGAGCGCCAGCGCTTGCTCGTGAAAAATGGCGCGGATCTGATCCGGCTCGGGATGGCGCGCCTGAACACCAATGCCCAGCGGGCCAATCGAGCCGGCGATGAGAATCTCGCGGGAGGCGGCTTCACGCGCTTCGCGGGCGATTTTCACGCCGCGGCTATTCAAGCGCTGGACTTCGTCGCCGAGGCCCAGGGGAGCGAGCTTGAAGCGATTCGCCCCGAATGTATTGGTTTCAATGATCTGCGCGCCGGCTTCGATATAGGCCTGGTGAACGCGGAAAACCGCCTCAGGCTCGGTCGAGTTCAATTCATCGAAGCAGCGCACGGAGCCGACGGCTTCATAAAGCATGGAGCCCATGGCGCCATCCGCGATAAGGATCGAGTTTTTCAGCCGTTCATTAAAGTCAGAAATTTTCATTTTATGTTTGCGGCATCATTCAAGTTAACAAAATGTAACTTGTCCGGGGGCGGCAATCGCCAAGGCATATCCGGGCCAATCGAGCAGACTGGAAACTACGGCGCCCAGAACCGCAAAAAGCCAGAGACTGGATGGGCGAAGCGGCGCCTTTCTGGTGAAGAGAAACAGGACGAGCGCCCACACAAGAATGCGGACGACGAACAAAAGCGGGTAAAGATAAAGCAAAGCCGAGTCCGAATTCGACGGGGAAGACGGACCGAAAAGAACCGAAAAGATAAGACCAACCAGAAACCCAAGGGAAATAGTCGCAAGCGGGCCGAGAATGAATCCCAATCCCGTCCGCACCACTGCGACTTTAGTCGCCGATGAAGTGATGCCGGGCTCAAATTTCTTCAGGCCCGACACGGCAAGCGAGTAGCCGACAAATTTGATTCCACCAAATGCAGCCACACCCAAGAATCCTGGAAGAGTTCCCGGCACACCTTCTCCTTAGCGTTTTTGTTCCATCAAGCCGGCTACCGTGCTCATCAGGTCGTACTTGGTGAGTATCTCGAACTTCGCTTCGTCCATTTCCACGAACACGGCGGGATTTTCGTGGCTGAGCATGTAGGTGACGCGCTCGACGGGCGAAGAACCCGGAATGCGGGGAAGCGGCTTGCTCATCACTTCGCGCACCACCAGCTTGCGGAGGTCCTTGCCCTGCAGCGCAAGCGTGAGAATCTGATCCTCATAAATGGTGCCGATGGGGAGCGTTTCTTCGAAGACCGGAATTTGCGAAATATCCTGCTCCTGCATCGTTTTCAGCGCGTGAAATACGGTCTGGTAGGGGCGCGCAATCACCAGTTCGCGTACCTTGCCGGACTGCCGCTTGGCGTTTACGACTTCCGCGGCTGTGATCGGCACACTCGATTCCACATAGCCGCGCTCGCGCATCCACTCGTCGTTGTAGACCTTGCTGAGATAACGCATGCCGGTATCGGGAAGCAGCACAACCAGGAAATCGTTTGGCCCAAGATCCTTCGCCAAGCGCAGTGCAGCGCTCAGGCAACCGCCGCCTGAACCGCCAGTGAAGATGCCTTCCTGCTTGGCGAGTCGCCGGGCGACGACGAAACATTCCTCATCGTTCACCTGGATAACGTCGTCGAGAATGTCCATGTGCATCGTGGTGGGAAAGAAATCTTCGCCGATGCCTTCCACAACATAGGTGCGCGCCTTAACGATCTTTCCGGTCTTGTGAAAGTCGAAATAGAGCGAGCCTTCCGGATCGACGCCGATAATCTGAACGTTCGAATTCTTTTCCTTCAGGAATTTGCCCACTCCACTGATGGTGCCGCCGGTGCCCATACCGCAAACGAAGTGCGTGATCTTGCCTTCGGTGTCTTCCCAGATTTCGGGGCCGGTGGTTTTGTAGTGCGCTTCGGGATTCGACGGGTTGTCGTATTGATTCGGATAGTAGGAGTTGGGGATTTCACGCGCCAGTTTCTTGGCCACGCTGTAGTAGCTGCGCGGATCTTCCGGCTCGACAGCCGTGGGGCAGACGATCACTTCGGCTCCCAAAGCTTTCAGCAAATCCACTTTTTCCTTGGACTGCTTATCGGTGGTGGTGAACACGCACTTGTAGCCGCGCACGGCCGCGACCAGCGCCAGCCCCATGCCCGTATTGCCGGAAGTGCCTTCGATGATGGTGCCCCCGGGCTTCAGCAAACCTTTTTGCTCGGCCTCGTCAATCATGCTGATGCCGATACGGTCTTTCACGGATCCGCCGGGATTCAGCATCTCCGCCTTGATCCACATCTGCGGCTTCAGGCCCTGATTGATCCGGTTCAGCCGGATCAGCGGGATACGTCCCACCGCTTCGAGAATATTATTGCAGCGCATAGATCGGTTTTCCGGCATCCGGCCCGAGCGTCGCCGGCCTGTGCCATACTTGCTTTAAGTTTAGCATGCGGGGCTGGTGTGATTGGCTTACCCGCATGCCGGAGAGGGCCAATATGCCACGCCAAAACATTCTAACGGGAACCCCATGGGAGCCCATTGTGGGCTATTCGCGGGCGGTGCGGATTGGGAACCACATCAGCGTTTCCGGGACGACGGCCACGGGAGCGGACGGAAAAATCATCGGGATCGGGGATGCCTACGCACAGGCCGTGCAAATCATCAAGAATCTTGAGGCCGCGCTGGGGCGCGCAGGCGCCGGGCTGAAGGACGTTGTCCGCACGCGGATTTTCGTGACGAATATTTCCGAGTGGGAAAAAATCGGGAAGGCGCACGTTGAATTCTTTGGAGAGATCCGCCCGGCAACATCAATGGTGGAAGTAAGCCGGCTGATTTCGCCGGAGATTTTGCTGGAGATTGAGGCCGACGCGATTGTTGAGGATTAACTGGAAGGACTGGGCGAATTTTGAGTGCGGGAGCAGAGCTCCCGCTCTTCGGCCGACAGCCCGAACACCAAATTGAATTTAGAGCCAGGCCTTGCTGCTCAGTAGTTACCACCTGGCGCGGATGCGGTACTTCAGGACGGATACGCCGTTGGCTTTCACGGGAACATCGAACTGAGCGGCGAACGCCGCGGTCTTCGTGGATTTGTAAGTTGAGGATAGCATCTCCCAATCGCCGCCGATCGGTTCATTCACCTGAACGGTGACGAGCGTGTCCTTGTGATTGCGCAGGGTAATTTCAAATTCCATTTCCCAAACGCGGCTGCCGAGGCTCTTGTAATCGGTCTGCTTGCGTTCGCTGACCACGTCGAATGCGTTGCCGATTTTCACAGTGATGAATTCGTCTTTGGGCGTGTGGTCCATGTGATCCTCGCCGATGAAGAGCAAACCGCCTTTTGAATCCTTCTGGTAGACGCGCACATTGCCCGCCGGAAGAGGAACGCCCAAGCCGGCCTTTTCTTCATTCTTGAATTTGTAGAACACCATGACGGGGTCTTTGATCGGCGACCCAGGGTTCTGCGAATTGTGATAGTAAAAATTCTGCCCGTTCACAACGAACAGTTTTTCGACCGGCACACCGGTCCCCTCAAGCAGGCTGATCTGCTTGGTTTCCTTGTCTTCAACGGAGGTGCGGCGAGCCAGGGAATAGAGGTGATACTCGCTGAAATTTTCCTGCTGGAACTGCTGAGCGGCCTTGGCCATTGGGGCAGGCGCCACCATATCCGCTGCACGGTATCGCGTGGTCTCGGGGACGCGGTTCAGATCTCCGGCCACGAGTTGCAGCCGGGCGTTGCGGAACGCGGTGCCGCTGTTGTTGACGACGGTGACCCAGCCGTCGAGGTCGGCGGCCTTATCGTCGCGCCCGACGGTAAGCACGTAGTCCGCATTCCAGGAAAGATTCCCGGCGAGATAGGAAGACTCGATTTTCTGTTTCGTTGAGCCGGAATTTTCAAGCGACATCAGCAGCGTCGGCCGTTCGTACAGGTTCGCCGGCACTTCCGGAAACCGGTAGCTCTCGCTGTAGCCTCCGGTGACGATATCGTTGCCGATCTTCCAGACCGGGCCGTTGTTGTTGGCCAGCAGCGTGGCCTTGATCTCTTCGTGCCTGGTGCTGCCATTTTCCATGTAGCTGCGCACCAGCGTGACTTCCTTGCCGACGTATTTGTTGAGCAGCTTCGCGGGCTCCAGCAAATCGTATTCATAATTCTGTTCAAGCACGCCGACCTTGTCCGGCTCGGTCAACGAACGAAAGTGAACGGTAGCCGGATTGACGGTGGCGGCGATATCCATGAATTTCAGGCGGAAGTTTCCCCGGGGGAATTGCAATTCACGGACATCGCGGACGAGTGCGATGTTGGAATTGTAGACGGTGACCGCGAGGTCGGTCTGGTCATTTAAAGAAGTGAACTGATCCGTCGCGACGACGCGGCCGGAATCCTTTTCCTGCGTGGCGTTGTTTTTCCCGGCGTGAAAGTCCGGGACAAACGCAGCCGCGCCGGCCAACGCAACGGCGGCCGCGGCCACCCAGCGGGAAGCCGCGCTCTTTGGGAATCGGGGAGTCTTCATCTTCGCTTCACCTCATCGAGAATTTGCCTTCGCACTTAGAACGGCGCCGGTCGGATTTCTTGCGAGAGCGGTTACTTGCTGGAGGTTTGTTTCCAGGTGGCGCCGCCATCGGAAGTTTCGTAGCTGACCTGATTCGCCGCGTCCCAGATGGATGCATGCTTCCGGTCGGCAGCGTGAACGCCACCCAAATCACTGCTGATGGGGGTGCTAATCCGGGTCCAGTGGCGCCCACGGTCGGTGGTGAGCAGGAGTGTTCCGGCCTTCCCCGCAATCCAGCAGACATGAGAGGACGGCGCGAAGCCCGCCGTGAGATTGGCGTTCACGCCGGTTTCCAGCGATTTCCATTTTTTGCCGCCGTCGGTGGTCAATTGCAGGGTTCCCGCGGGTTCGAGCTTCCAGAAGACTTTGTTGTCGGGCGTGAGGATCAGGCCAATGATGTCCGCGCTGATTACTTCCACGGATTGGCTGCTCGCTCCCTGCTTCATCATCATGGCGTTGGTCTGTGTGTCCGGGGCGGCGGCCGATTCGACGGTTACTTGTGCTGTGCCCGGGGGGACGGCAAGTCTTCCTTCGCCACGCGCCGGCGGTCCGCCTGCTGCTCCTCCCACGCTGCCTCCATAAGCCATCGGAGCAGGGGGCGGCGCGGCAGCGGCGACGCGCGCGCTTCCAGAAATCGCAGCACCTGTTGCGTCTTGCTTGGCGATTTCTGGAGCAAGCGGCGCTGGTGTTCGTGCTGGAGTCTTTTTTGCCATGTATACGCCGCCGGCGGTCAGATCCCGTAATTCCCGCGCCGTATCGCCTGCGCCACTTCCCCGATCCGCAGGCTTCTGAAGCGGGGCAGGCGTAGGCGCTTGTTTCGTTTTTTGCCGGGACATTTCAGCAGACTGCAACCCCTCATCTTTTGGCTCCAGCTGTCGCTGCACATGGTCGGCTAGCTGATTGAGGATTGGACCGGGCGCGGTGGGGGTCTGATTTCGAGCCATCTCCGTGTTCAGAGGGCGTCTCATCACCGGCGAGCGCCGTTCGTACAGTCCAATAAAAACGAGGACGCCGGCGGCAACAGCGCCCAGTGGAATGGCCCAGCGCAAAACTGCGGGGCGGCGCCGATTGATTGCCATGGGAGATGTTGGAGTTGGCCGGGGAGCGGAAGAAGCGGATAAGATGGCACTTCGCTCTAGGGTGCTTGCTCGATGAGCACCCGGGGTCGAAGCCGCTTCGAGCACGGGAATTTCCCGCTTTTCCCAATCTTCGGTGATCTGGTTTTCGGTTGCCTCGACGAGCGCCAGCGCTTCCTGGCAGGCTTCACACGCGGAGATGTGCTGCTTCCACTGGGCCATTTCCTCGAGCGAAAGATTCCGCTCGTGATAAGCGGCCAGCGTTTCCGCGCCGGGGCAGTTCGCCTCGGCCGAGCCGCCACGCAAATGTCGCGCCAGCGCGCGTTCAAATTTTGGGTCGCGATCGTCAGACGGCATGACGCTCTCCTTCCTTAGAACGGCGGCGAGGGCAATTCTTGCAGCGCATCACGTTGGTTCCTTTCGGTTTGCCTCTGAATCGCGCGGCTTCCGCTCGGGAAACAGCTGCCGGAAATCGATGGGCACGTCTTCCGCGGCGTACGCGAAACATTGCTGGATTTCCGCTTCGCTCAGCGAAAAGGCTTCGCGCAGGCGCTCTTCGGCGAGCGTGCGCAGTTCGCCGCGGATGCGTTCCAGGTTGCGGGAGACGCTCGATTCATGTTCGCCGAGCTGCCGGCCGATTTCCGCCAGCTTCATCTGCCGCGCGTAATAAAGCTCCAGCCGCTCGCGATCGGCGGGATCTAGGAGTTTCAGGCAGTGCTCGAGGGCAGTGGTAAAGCAGGAGAGGTAGTGCGCGCGATGGGGATCCTGGAGCGGCTGTTGCTGAACGCGCTCCGGAGGCAGATCCGGCTTTTCGCCGTCCTCGGCATCCAGCGATTCCATCCGGCGTTGCGCCCGGATCGAATTCACGTGGCGCTGTGCGAGCACGGTGCGCAGCCAGGTCTTCAGCGAACTGCGCCCGTGGAAATAGCGGAACAGCGAGCGCTCGCCGCGTTTCCCGTCCATCAAACCGAAAAGTTCAGAGAGCAGCGAGTCGGCAAGCTCCTGGGGATTCGCTCCATAGCGGCTGGCTTTGGTGATCGCTCCAGCGGCGGCGCGCAGATAGCCTCGGTATTCCCGGACGAAATATTCCCAGGCGGCTTCCGAGCCTTCGATGCAGGCCGTAGTCAAGGCAAGATCCTCGACATGAAGCGCAAGGAGATACTCTTCCAGGCGGTCCCGGGACGGGGCTGCGGCCTGGAAACGTTTGCCCAAGCTGCGCAGAAGGCCACCAGCAAATTGAGATTGGGAAATGGCCCAACGGGCGGCGCCGGACTGGGAGTACAACGACTTAACCAGCGGCTCAGAAGAGTCGAGGAGCGGCGAGGGACCGCGCGTGAAATTTTTCCCTTGCGGAGGCTGCGGCACAATTCTCCTGCCGGGAGTCTAAGACTCTTTCTTTCAGCATCCTAGGATGCCAAAGAAATAACCAACGCCCTATAGCGAAGACGCATCCTAAAGGGTACCCTAAAGGAGTGAGCGGTGGGTCCCCCCAGCAATTCCCCGGCTCAGTCCTCCCTGTATGGGTTATTCTAGGGAGTGTTGCGCTGCCTGCCCCGCAACGAATTTCGCCTCGGCGGGTTTGTCCGAGATACAGAAATCCCGTGTGGAGATGCACTTGCTTGAGCATTAGCGAGTTCGCGTCTTTAGTACGAAAGTCCTATTCGAGGGTCCGAACCCCCTCAGTACCCTCGTACTTGTAGTTCACACGTTCTGTACTCGAGAAATCGAACTATCGATGCTTTTCGATCGAGGTTCCGGGACGAACATTAGTCAGAGGCGGCAAGCGGATGACCACGATGATTGCAGATCCACCAACGAGCAAGTCGCTGGGCGTGGGGTTTGGTTCGAACCGCAGCCGGACCGCGAACTCCGAAGCCTGGAAACAAAATATTGGCAACAAGAAGGTGCCTGCGCGCCTGGCCCTTTTGCCGGAAGCGAAGCCCAACTGGCGCCGTGTCGGGTTGAGCGCCGCTGTGCAACTTGCCATCCTCGGCTTCTTCCTCATCGTTCCGATGCTCTATCCGGAACAGATGAAAACCGCCATTCAGTATTCCTATACCGCCATCGCACAGCCTGTGACGATGATTCCGGTTGCGCCTCCGCCACCGCCGCCACCCACTCCGAAAGTAAAGGCGGTTGTGCCGAAGCCGACGCCACCACCACCCCCTGAGCCGCCGAAACTGAATCCGCAGCAACCGCACATTTTTGCCAACCTGGTGGCGCCCAAAACGTTGAAGCCCAAGGTGGACAAGGTTGAAATAAAAGATCCGGACATGTCGCCGAAGTTCGAAGCTGTGAAGATTGAAGTGAAAGAGAACGGGCCGAAGCGTCCGAAAGATGACGTGAAGGTGAACAACCTGGGTTCGGGAAGCGCGGCGCCGGCAACGGTGGTCGCTCCCGTCGAAAAGGTACAGACCGGCGGTTTCGGCGATCCGAACGGAGTGGCCGGCAAGGGCGATCCGAAGCACGCGACGAACGTGGCGCGGCTGGGCTCCCCAGCACTGCCTGGCGGCGAAGGATACGGCAACGGCACGGGCGGCAAAGAAGGGATCCGCGGCACCGTAGCCAGCACGGGATTTGGCAACGGCACCGCAATTGCTCCTACGGGCGGCGGCAAAAAGGGCTCGGTCGTCTCCACCGGCTTTGCGAATGCGGCCGACAATACGGCGGAAGCGCCAAAGAAAAAGCAGCAGAACAACGGCCCCGCGGATAACGCTCCGACGATTATCGAAAAGCCGAAGCCGGAGTACACGGCCGAAGGGCGTTCGCTGAAGATTGAAGGCGACGTGGTTGTGGACATGGTCTTCCTGGCCAATGGGACCGTTCAAATCAACCGCGTGGTCAGCGGCCTGGGACACGGCCTGGATGAGGCGGCGGTGCGGTCCGCGCAACAAATCAAATTCAAGCCGGCAAAACGCGCAGGCGAATCGGTGGATTTTCCGGCTAGGGTACGTATCGAATTTCGTTTGGCCTACTGAAGGGGAGATTAACATGCGAAAGTTGTCGAATTACATGCTCGTGCTTGCTCTCGGCGCATACGCCGGCACGATTGCCTCCGCCGCGCCGGCTCCCGATGCGGATCAACCGCGCACGATGGAGCAGGTGGTGGATCGGATCACCAGCAACGAGCAGAAGCTCTACGGCCAAATCCGCAATTACTCTCCGCTGGTGGAGACGTATATCCAGAATTTGAAGCCGGACAAGGACCTGGGCCAGGTGCCGGCCGGGGACAAGTATTTCCTGGGCCGCGCCAACTTTGCGAAGGGTGTGAGCCTGGTGCCCCTGACCGAAACCTCGAACCGGGGGAAGCGGGCGTTCGCGTCCATCGGCAACTTCTTCAGCTTCGCGATGCAGTTCCTGCCGGACGGCTTTCTGCAGATGATCTTCATTGATACCAGCGGGTTCGACCGGCAGCACTACAAGTTCGATTACGTGCGCCGCGAATTCCTGGGGGAAGTGCGCTGCCTGGTGTTTGACGTGACGCCGCTGGAAAAGAAGAACGGCGGACGCTTCCTGGGCCGCATCTGGGTGGAGGATCAGGACTATCACATCGTGCGCTTCAACGGCGCTTACAGCGGGAACGGCCACTCCAGCTGGTATTTCCACTTCGATAGCTGGCGCACCAACGTGCAGCCGGGGCTGTGGATGCCGACGTTTATCTACAGCGAAGAAAAGGACTTGCACTACGCCATTTCAAAGAAGCTGGACTTCAAGGCGCAGACCCGCCTGTGGGGTTATAACCTCGGCGGCGCTTCTCAGGAGCAGGAGTTGAGCAAGATCCTGGTCGAGACGCCAATGCAGGACGACACCAAGACCGCCAACGACCTGACGCCCATCCAAGCGCAACGCTCCTGGGATCGCCAGGCGGAAGACAACATCGCGGACCGCCTGGAGCGCATTGGACTGATGGCGCCGAAGGGCGAAGTCGATAAGGTGCTGGACACCGTCATCAACAACCTGGAAGTGACCAACAATATTGACGTGGAACCGGAAGTGCGCTGCCGCGTGCTGATGACCTCCACTCTGGAATCCTTCACGCTGGGCCACACGATTGTGCTGAGCCGCGGCTTGATTGACGTCCTGCCGGACGAAGCCAGCCTGGCAACGATGCTGGCGCATGAACTGGGCCACGTGGTGCTGGGCCACCGGCTGGATACACAGTTTGCGTTCTTCGACCAGTTGCTGGTGGAAGATAAGGACACGTTCCGCCACTTTGGTTTCCAGCGCACGTCGGATGAGGAAGCTCAGGCCAATGCGAAGGCTCTCCAGATCCTGAACAACTCGCCCTACAAGAATCAACTGGGGAACGCGGGGCTGTTCCTGCAGGCTCTCGACAGCCGCCAGAAGGAAATTCCGAACCTGATCAGCGGACACCTGGGAAATCGCGTGCCGCAAATCAACGACCTGAAATCCACCATGCCTGCGGACCCGAAGCAGAACCCGCAGAAAATCGCCGCCCTGCCCATCGGCGGCCGCGTGAAGATCGATCCGTGGAACGACAAGTTAGAACTCATCAAGAGCAAACCCGTGGGCACGGTGGCGGAACGCGAGAAGATGCCTTTCGAGGTCACTCCGTTTATGCCTTACCTGATGCGCTACGGCGCCGACGCTTCCAAGCCAGTGGCAGCCAGCACGACACCTCCACAGGACGTGAAGCCGGGTGAAGCTCCAGACCCGACCAAGCCGTAACGATTCTTACCGAGACCTGAAACTGAAAAGCCCCCAGTTCGGGGGCTTTTTCTTTTTGATACCAGGGTTCAGCCACCCGCCGGGAAGCTCGCCCACGACCGGTCTGACCGATGGCCGATCTCGTACCCGCCAGCCCGCCTAGTGGATGAACACATCTGCTGTGCCTCTCTGAAGCAAATCAGCAAATTGTGCGGCGGCCACGGGCTGGCTGAAGTAGAAGCCTTGCGCTTCGTCACAGTCGAGGCCCTGGAGAACCATTAGCTCTTCCAGCGTTTCCACACCCTCGGCAACGACCCGCAACCTGAGGCTTTGGCCCATGGCGATGACCGCTCTAACGATGGTGGACTCGTCGGGGTCGGCAGTGTCCTGATGGATGAACGACTTGTCGATCTTGAGGGCATCAATAGGAAACTTTCGAAGATAGCTCAGGCTGGAATAGCCGGTGCCGAAATCATCAACGGCAAGGCGTACTCCCATCGCCTTGAGCTCCAGCAGCACGGCGGCCGCGGATTCGGCATCCTCCATCAGGACGCCCTCGGTGAGCTCGAGTTCGAGATATCGGGCCGGCAAGCCCGTTTCCGAGAGTATCGTCCGGACACCTTCGACAAAGCCTTTATCGCGGAACTCGACGGCGGAAACGTTGACGGCAATCGGCAATAGCGGGAGACCCGCGTCCTGCCAGGCGCGCGCCTGCCGGCACGCTTCGCGCAGCACCCAACGGCCAATCGGGAGAATGAGGCCACAATCTTCGGCGATGGGCACGAACTGGGTGGGAGGTACGAGCCCGCGATCGGGCTGCTGCCAGCGGATTAATGCCTCCGCTCCGCTGATCTCACCCGTCAGGAGATTTACTTTCGGCTGATAATGCAGCAGAAACTCCTTTCGCTCGAGGGCGCAACGCAGGCCGCCCTCCAGAGACTGCCGCTCTACGGCCTTCAAATTCATGTCCGGCTTGAAAAACTGGAAATTATTCCGCCCGTGCTCCTTGGCGTGGTGCATGGCCGTATCCGCAGCCTTGATGAGCATTTCGGCGTCGCTTCCGTCCGCCGGGTAAATACTGATGCCGATGCTGCCATCGATATGCAAATCGTGTCCTCCAAGGAGGTGCGGCGCGCTGAGCGAATGAAGCAATTTCTGCGCGCTGGTGGCCGCGTCTTCAGGACGCGCAAGCTCGGAAAGCAGGATCACGAATTCATCTCCGCCCTGGCGGCTGACAGTGTCCGAACTACGGACGCTTCCGAGTAATCGCTTTGAAACGGACTGCAAAAGCTCGTCGCCGATGGCATGTCCCAGCGAGTCATTGATGTATTGCAGCCGATCCAGATCCAGAAAAATTATGGCAACATGCTTTTTTTGCCGGCGAGCTACGGCAATTGACTGGGTAATCCGGTCGTTGAGCAACAGGCGATTCGGCAGACTGGTGAGAAGATCGTGCTGCGCAGAGTGGGTCATCTGGATGGACATGGCCCGCGCCGCGCTCACATCATGGAAAACGATCACCGCTCCAATCACCCGGCCTGCCCGGTCGTGGATCGGCGCGGCGGAATCTTCAATAGAGGATTCAAATCCGTCGCGGCGAACGAGAACGCAATTCACCGTCAGTCCCACGGTCCTATTTTGCTCGACGGCCATCTCCATCGGGTTTCGAGCGGTCTTCCGCGAGACGCCGTCGATGATTCGGAAGACTTCGGCGAGTGGTTTGCCAGTGGCTTCCTCGCGGCACCAACCGGTCATGGTCTCGGCAACGAGATTGAGATAGGTGACCTCGCCGGAAATGTCTGTGCAGAGAACGGCGTCACCAATCGAGTTTAGGGTGACCTCGGCGCGTTCTCTTTCCAGGTACAGGGCGTCCGCGGCGGCCTTGCGTTCGATGGCGTTGCGCACCGCGCGCGACAGCGAAAAGTCGTCGAGGTGACCCGGCAGGAGATAATCCTGCGCACCCCGCGCCACGGCTTCTTTCGCGAGGGCTTCGTTGTCATTGCCGCCGAGGATCAGAATCGGGATATCGGGCGTGGCGGCATACAGCTTGTCAAACGTCAGGAGACTGCGACTGTCGGGCGGGGGCAACTCCAGCAAGATCGCATCAATACCTTTTTTGACCAGGCGCTCAAGGCCCGCAGAAAGCTGGCGCACCCATTCGACTTCGAACGAACCGCCGCTTGCCGAGGCGAGCGCTCCGCAAATATTGTTTGCGCCGTCGGGGTCGTCTTGAATCAGAAGTATTCTGGGGGCTGGGATACGTGCGGTCATTGTGTGCCAGAGCAAGCCTCAGTAAATCAGTTCACCATGTCGTGCTGATCGTCTACTGCGCCCAACTGCACAAAACCCCAAGTATCAGAGTGTTTTAACCCGGAGCATTCTGGAAGGAGCTTCTCCGCAATCATCATCGCTGCACGATGGGCCCCGGTTCCAGTTGAAACCATTCTTGCAATGCGGGGACATCGCGAAACGTCTTGGAATTCACTTTCCCGGGAACCCCGACCCAATACACGGTCACGCTGTTTGTCACGGTGTCGATGCACATGCGCTGATGCGTGTCCCTGGCCATAGGTGGTGAGCTTTTCCTGAGCCATTGGACTGTTCCTTCCCTCAATCCCATCTCTGCGACGAACCCGCCCGCCCTGGCGGCAGTTTTAAACGCTTCGATCTTCATCATGATTTCTTCCTTGTGTGGTCATTTACTCCTGAACTATCTCTACTTCGCCAGAAATAATATCCCCGGAACTGATTCATCGCTGTTCCCTTCCGAACAATTAGTACCAGGAGTACTACTGCGGGATCGATAATAATTAGAAGTTACAGAGAAACACGAATACTGTTTGGCGGGGCCGGAGCGCTATTTGCGGACAGTTCATCTGTACTTCCACGCCTTCCGTTACCAGCGGCGGCAGACCAGTCACGGCCAACGCAGAGTTCCTGGTGCGGCATCAACATCCCATCTGCTAACCTTCGTCTGCGCCACCCACTGCAATCTTGCACGTCACTTTGCCGTTGAAAGCGTTTTCAGGAAGCGGTAGCCGAACTCGACGCCGTCGTAGAAATCCTCGACCGCCACGCGCTCGTCCTTGCCATGCGAGCGATGGTCTTCCATGTCGAAAAACATGCAGGCGATGCCATATGTGGGAATGCCGGCGATGCGAAGATATTTGCCGTCGGTGGCGCCGGTGGACATCGTCGGGACTATCGGCACTCCGGGCCACATCGTGGCAAGCGTGCGGTCAAGAGCGCTGGTTACTTCCGGAAGGAGCGGGGACGGCGGAACCGTAACTATGGGGACAATTTTCCCATCCACTGTTTTCTGAGGGACGACGGTGATGCTTAGTTTTCCGTCCGCCACGACCCGCTCGAGAGACTTGCGGACGTTCTCCGGATCCTCGCCAGGGAAAATGCGGCAGTTGACGTTGGCGCGCGCCATTTGCGGAAGGGCGTTTGGCGCGTGGCCGCCGGAAAGCATGGTAGCAACACAGGTGGTGTGCAGAAGCGAATTGTAATAGGGATTGTTCGAGAGCCGCTTGATCGAATCGGGATCGGCAGGTTCTTTCGCGGCGCCGCGAAGATCGGCGGCCAACTGGCCGTTGGTGAGCGTTGCGGCGTGCGCAAAATAATTGCGCGTAATCTCGTTGATCTCGACGGGGAACGAAAAGGATTGGACCTTCAACAGTGCGACAGCGAGCTCGTAAATGGCATTTTCCGCGCCGGGAACCGAGCTGTGGCCGCCCGGGTTTCTGGTCTCGAATCGGAAGTCCGCGTAAACTTTTTCGCTGGCCTGCATGCCGGCGAGCACCCGCTTCCCTTTCAGCTTTTCAAATTCGCCGCCGTCGAGATTGATGCAGAATTCCGCGTCAATCCAATCGCGATGCTCCTTGATCAGCCAGTCAATGCCGTTGAAATCGCCGCCTTCTTCGTCAGCGGTGAGCGCAAGAATCAAATCGCGGTCCGGAACGAAGCCCTCGCGTTTCAGGCGGAGAAAGCTTTCGACCAGGATGGCGTCGCCTTCCTTCATGTCCTGCGTGCCGCGGCCGTAAAAATAGCCGTCTTTTTCGATGAATTGGAAGGGATCCACGGACCAGTCTTCGCGGCGGGCTTCCACCACGTCGAGATGTCCGATGAAAAGGATGGGATTTCTCTGGCCGGAGCCGTGGTAGCGAACGACGAGATTTTTCTTGCGATCGTTCGGGCCAGCGACGCTGACGTCTTTCGCGGAGAAGCCGGCCGCGAGCAGCCGCTTGGCCATGGCTTCCGAGGCTTCTGTGACGCTGCCAACGGAATCGCTGGTGTTGGTTTCGATCAATTGCTGAAAGATCGCTCGAGCTTCCGTATTGACTGCTGGGTCGCTCTGCGCAACGAGCGATCCCGGAAGGGCCGCAGCACCACACAGTATCGCCGCCAAGCCGAGACCTCGGGTCATTCGCTTCTCCCTGTAAATGAAGAACTCAGCCTAACGGCAAATCCCGTGCTCCGTCAAATTAGAGGCGGGTTGCCGGTATAACGCAGAGTCGAATAGACTGGCAGAGTTGCCCATACGAGGAGGACTTTTATGGATTCGCGCAAGCGCCGCTGGATCGAAGCTGGAATGGGAATCTCGTTGTTTCTGGCGGGAAGCGTGGCCGGAAGCGCGCTGACACAGAAGGTTTCGGCCGTGAATCGCTTCGGCCAGCCGAAGACCGTCATTCATGTGGTCGCTTACAAATTCCGCGACGCCACTTCCCAGAACGATCAGGAGCAGGCCATCAACGGCATCCGCGACATGGCAGCGAAAATTCCCGGAATCAGGAATATCTGGCTGAAGACCGAGCGGAACCAGATGCGGGACTGGAGCGGGGTGTACGTGATTGAATTCACTAGCGCCGAAGCGGCCGCCGATTATGCGGAAAGCCCGCTGCACGAAACGTGGCGCAAGAAGTGGGAGGCGCTGCGCGAGACAAGCGTTTCGTTTCAGATTTCGAATTGAGCTGCAGTTGCCGCGAATGATCAATTGCTCTCTTTTCAAATGTCTGAAAAAACTTGTCATCCCGAGGGGCACGTAGTTTGCGCCCCGAAGGACCTCAACTCAAGCGCCTTCGACAATCTAAACGTTGAGGTCCTTCGGCTATCCATATCGGATAGCCTCAGGATGACATTTTCTGCGTGGTGTTCAACTTCCAATCATGTTCAGTTCTGAGGAGTCGCGTTAATCTTCTTTCTCGCGGACGATGCCAGATTTGCGGCGGAGGAAGGAATCCATTCAGGTGTCTGGAAACACGCGCCGGCCAACGCGCGGCGCTCCTTCCTACGCCATGGCTTGCAGGAGATCCGCGATGAGATCGTCCGGATGCTCCAGGCCGATGGACAGCCGAAGCAAGTTCCGCGGCGAGGTCGAACCTTCCCCTTCGGCAGAGGCACGGTGTTCGATCAGGCTCTCTACCCCACCGAGGCTTGTGGCTGCTTGAAACACTTTCACCCGAGAGACAACACGGACCGCCTCTTCCCATCCACCTCTCACCAGAATCGACATCATTCCTCCAAACAGTTTCATCTGCGCGGCGGCAATTTCGTGTCCCGGATGCGATGGCAGTCCGGGGTAGAACACCCGCTCCACTTTTTTTGCCTGCGCAAGGGCCTTGGCCACCGCCATGGCATTCGCGGAGTGTCGCTCAATGCGGCACGGCAGCGTGCGGAGCCCGCGCAAAATCAACCAGGAGTTGAACGGAGAACAGACCGCCCCCAGCACCATGCGAATGTGGAACAGCTTGTCGTAAAGCGGCGCGCGCTGCTTGAACACCAGGCAGCCGCCTTGCACGTCGCTGTGGCCTCCGCAATATTTCGTCGTGGAATGCATCACCACGTCTGCGCCGAGTTCCAGAGGCCTTTGAAGAACGGGGGTGGCAAACGTGTTGTCCACCACGAGGCAAGCCCCGGATTCCCGCGCGATTTTCGCTGCGGCGGGGATATCCATGATTTTCATCTGTGGATTGGACGGGGTCTCCGTCCAGATGACTCTGGTGTTCGGGCAAACGGCAGCGGAAATCGCGGCGGGAGATTGCGTGTCCACGCTTGTGAATTTGAGCTGCCAATTCGCGAAGTAGGTCGCGGCGAGGACCCGAACGTGCACGTAAACATCTTCGGGAATAATCACGTGGGAGTGGGGCGCTAAGGTTTGAAAAAAAGCCGTCGTTGCACCCATGCCCGAAGAAAAAGCAAGGGCATCTTCGCCGCCTTCGAGAGCGCTCATGGCGGTTTCCAGGCGATCCTGAGTGGGATTCTTGTCCCGTACGTACGTGTATCCGTGAATTTCTTCGCTCGCAGGACCATGAATAAAATTTGTCGAGAGATGAATCGGCGGCGCCACGCTCCCCGTGGTTGGATCCGCTGCTGCGCCCGCATGAATGGCCAGAGTCTCTATTTTCATGAAAGAGAACCTCGTAAGCACACGATACTGCAAACAGTTTAATATCCGAACCGCCTCGGGGAAATCACCTGGCTCAGCTCACGACTTCCAATTTGGCCGGAACTTCGCGGGACACCGCTCGGCACGGAGAAATCCCCAGCCAAGATGGCCGGCGAGGACTTACTCGTCTTCTTCGCGGACGATTCCGAATTTGCGACGAAGAAATGAATCCATGAGGGTATCGGGAAGGATGCGCCGGCCGATGGCTGCCCACTTCGCGAGCGGCGTTACCGTGTAGCGCGCTTTTGGATGGCTGGCTTGGATGGTATGGAGAATGACCCGGGCGCAATCTTCCGGAGTGGTTTTGGATTCGCGGCGGCTGCTGGTGGCCCCGGCGATCGCGCCGGAGTAGATTTTTGCGTACGGGCTGGTGGCGGAGCCTTCAATGTAGGATTCCGCTTGCGCCTTTGCGGTCTGCTGGAAGTTCGTCATGATGTAGCCCGGTTCGATCAGAATCACTTCGATATTGAAGGGGTATAGCTCGAGCCGCAGCGCATTGGAAAGCGCTTCAACAGCGTGCTTGCTGCTGCTGTAGGCGCCGTAAGTGGGCGGCGTGAGGATGCCCGCGACGCTGCTGAGCATCAGAATGCGCCCAGACTTGCGCCCGCGCATGTGCGGCAGAACGGCTTGCGTGACGCGAAGCAGTCCAAAGATATTCGTTTCGTAGAGGCGGCGCAGGTCGTCGAGCTTGAGCTCTTCGGCAACGGCCATTAATCCAACGCCGGCATTGTTGATGAGCACGTCGAGGTGGCCGCCTTTTTCCAGGATTTGCTGGACGCCGCAAGAGACGGAGTTCGCGTCGCAGACATCCAGTTCCAAAGTTTCGAGGGGAAGTTTCCTCGTAGCTGCCAGCCGGTCGAGTTCGGCGCGCTTTTCCGCGGAGCGCCCCGCCGCAAATACGCGATATCCTTTTTCCGCCAAAAGTAATGCGGTCGCCCGGCCGAGCCCGTCCGTAGCGCCGGTAATCAATACCGTCTGTTGCTGGTTGCCCATGATTCTCCTTTGTTCTGAGGCCCATTTTACGCAGCGGCGCGCCGGGAAGCCAGCCGGAACGGGTGAAACTCAGCCGCGGTGAAATTTCCTGCGGCTGGGGGCGATCTTGACGGCGGTTTCGGTCGCCTCGCGCAATCCGGCGACGAGCTCCTTGGCACTTATGGAAAGAGGGCGGCGACGGGGAATAATCACGTCGAGGCTGCGCCGCAACGGCTCCGAGTTGGTGATTTCAAGCGGGCAGAGCTTGCCGCGGCGAAGTTCATCGACGACCGCGATTTGCGGGAGAAATGCCAGGCCGAGTTTGCGCAAGACCATTCGCTTGCAGGCTTCAATGGTTTCGACCTCCAGCACGATGTTGGGCAACAAACCGTCGCGCCGGAACAGGCCGTTCATCAGCGTCCAATCGCTGGAGCCGCGGTCGTAGGAAATGATGGGCATGGACTCGAGTTCTTCGAGGCGCAGCTTTCTGCGCGCCATCGAGGGATGCCCGGGGTGGCCGACAAGAATCAGCGGGTCATCGCGGAGTTGAATCGTTTCCACTTCCGGATGGTTCAGGGATCGTGCCAGGCCCAGATCCACTTCGCCGTCGAGAACCATTTTGAGGACTTGCGCTGAGTTTCCGCTGCGCACGCTGACGACCACCTTCGGATGGCTCTGCTGATATTTCTTCAGCACTTCGGGAAGCAGGTAGGTGCAGATGGAAAGCGACGCGGCGATCGGAAGGGCTCCCCCGGCGATGGGATGCATCTCGTGGACCGCCTGGCGGGCGATGGCCACCTGACGCAGGAGTTGCTCCGCGTGGGGGCGCAACGCCTTGCCTGCCAGGGAAAGAGAAAACTTACCGTGTTCCCGCTCGAAGAGCCGGGTACCAAGCGAATCCTCCAAAGTACTAATCCGGGCGCTTACCGCCGGCTGGCTGATGCGCAGGGCGTCGGCGGCGCGGTGAAAGCCGCCGTAGGTCGCAACTGCCAGAAACGTTTCAAGTTGGAGTATTTCCATGGGTGCCGGTCCTCCCGTACGTTTATCCTAGGCGTACTGATAGAAATTGTCTATCACTGTGATAATTATAATCCGTTTGACTGACCACCCCCCTTTCCGCAAGATGGCAGCACCTTGAACCTGAACGGCGCGGGGGCCGGGCTTTCCGGCCTTTGCGTCAGAAGAAAGCGAGACGTTCGAATGTCCACCAACCAAGCCAGTAACGTTCCGGCAGTCGAGAATCAGTGGCGGTCAAATCCCCGCTGGCAGGGGATCACGCGCCCCTATAAAGCCGAGGACGTCATCCGGTTGCGCGGAACCGTCCGGGTGGAACACACGCTGGCGCGGCTGGGCGCGGAGAGATTGTGGGATCTGCTGCATGGGGAATCCTACGTCGCGGCGCTGGGCGCGATGACCGGCAATCAGGCCATCCAGCAGGTGGAGGCAGGATTAGAGGTCATCTATGTGAGCGGCTGGCAGGTGGCGGCGGACGCCAACGATTCGGGGCAAATGTATCCCGACCAGAGCCTGTACCCGGCAGACAGTGTGCCGAACCTGGTGCGCAAGATCAATCAGGCGTTGATGCGCGCGGATCAGATCCATCACGCGGAAGGAAAGAACGGGAAATACTGGTTTGCGCCAATGGTGGCGGATGCGGAAGCGGGATTTGGCGGAAACCTGAATGCGTTTGAATTAATGAAGGCGATGATCGAAGCCGGCGCGGCTTGCGTGCATTTTGAAGATCAACTTTCGTCAGCGAAAAAGTGCGGGCATCTGGGCGGAAAAGTTCTGGTTTCGACGGCCGAGGCGATTCAGAAGTTGGTGGCGGCGCGGCTGGCGGCTGACGTGATGGGAGTGCCGACGCTGATCATGGCGCGTACCGATGCCGATAGCGCGGGCCTTTTGACCACGGACATTGATCCGCGTGACCGGGAATTCTCGACCGGGAAGCGCACTCCGGAAGGTTTCTTTGAAGTGCGGAGCGGGATCGAAGCGGCGATTGCTCGCGGTCTGGCGTATGCGCCATATGCTGATCTGTTGTGGTGCGAGACGTCGAAGCCGAATCTGGCGGAAGCGCGCGAGTTTGCCCAGGGGATTCATGCCATCTATCCGGGCAAGATGCTGGCTTACAACTGTTCGCCATCATTCAACTGGAGAAAACACCTCAGCAACGAGGACATTGCGCGGTTCCAGCGGGAGCTTGGCGCGATGGGTTACAAATTCCAGTTCATCACGCTGGCGGGATTCCACGCGCTCAATCACACCATGTTCGAGCTGGCGCGCGGGTACAAGACCCGGGGCATGACCGCATATTCGGAGTTGCAGGAAGCGGAGTTCCAGAGCGAGAAGGAACATCAGTATTCGGCAGTGAAGCACCAGCGGTTTGTGGGCACAGGCTATTTCGACGCGGTCCAGAACGTGATCAGCGGCGGCACGGCATCCACGACGGCGCTCGCGGGCTCAACGGAAGCGGAGCAATTTCACAGCCTGCCGCTGCCGCCACCAACTTCCCGGCCGCAGCACGCCTCAGTCGCCGGCAACGACTGAAAAAGAGAAGACACCTATAGACCCAGCGGCGCGAGATCCGGTTCAACCCAGCCGGCGCGAGCCTCTTGTGTTTCAAGACGGCCAGGCGAGTAGTATCTGGCGAGAAGATTCGGATCGAGCAGCTCCGGGTGGAGTTCTATCCATTCCGAGAAATTGATCTGATGAGGGCTATTTTGCCGGGCCGCGGCTACGAGCCTGGTCCAAGCGATGGTTGTTGTGCACATAAATTTCTGCGGGACTCCGGCGCGCTGGGCAAATTTGCGAATTCCGTCGAGCAATTTGACTTCTGCTCCATCCGCGCCGTAGCGTTGCACGCAGAGCCACGCGAGACGAATGTGATCGGCGTGATGAAATCTTGCTGGGTCCAGCTGGCAGGCTTCAAACGCCTCCAAGACGGCATCGTCACTGATAGGCGCAATTCCGAGGTTCGGTTCCATCGGGACCTCTCTCCATCAAGAAAATTGGAAGCGGAAAAAGAAAAAGCCCCGATCCGAAGGTCGGGGCCACTAACAGGAGTGTACCACGTGTGGGGGCCTGCCGGAGGGGACAGAGGGTAGGCCCGCCGGGATTTTTGGATTAGGATGCTGGCGACGGCTTGGCGGACGGAGGGCTTCGACATGAAAAACCTTTTTGAAGCGGGGACGGCCACGGAAATTAAGGAGCGGATCGGGCGGCTGTGCCCGACCAGCCAGCGGCAGTGGGGGAAGATGACGGCTCCGCAGGCGATGGCGCACTGTTCGGTGGGGATGGAGTGGGCGGTCGGGGACAGGGTTGAGCCGCGGATGTTTATGGGACGGATCCTTGGGCCGATCGTGAAATCGCAGGTGCTGAAGGACGAGAAACCCATGGGGCGGAATGCGCCGACGGCGAAGAGTCTGGTGGTGAAGGACGACCGCGATCTCGGAAAGGAATGCCAGCGGTTGTCCGCCTTGGTCGAGCGGTTTTGCGCGGGCGGGCCACAGGGCTGCACCAGAAATCCACATACCTTCTTTGGATCAATGACTCCGGAAGAGTGGGCGGCGTTGATGTACAAGCACGTGGATCATCATTTGCGGCAGTTTGGGGTGTAGGGGAAGAGGATAGTCGACCCGTTCGGCAGGCTCAGGGCAGGCAGCCTGCAATCAACAGTTCACAGATCAGAAAAAGCGGCAGCAAGACGGAGGCGACCGCACCCTTCACTTCAAGCGCTTGGCAGAAGTCGGAAGCGGAGGCACCCGCGTTTCGCGGTGGATGCTCGAGGAGGCTGGGTGATGTTTGTTCAGAGTGGTCGATGGTTTCGCGCTACTGGGTGGCTCGCCGTATTGCTGGCTTGCGTTGGCGGGGCTGCGGGGATTTTTGTGGCTGCTGCGCGGAGTGGCAGAGCCGATCGGCAAGCGCGAAGCTCTGAGCTAAGGTGGACGCTCAGCTGGAGCGATGAATTTGACGGTGCCGACGGATCGGCGCCAGACCCGGCGAAATGGACCGCGGAAACAGGCGGAAGCGGCTGGGGAAACAACGAACTGGAATACTACACGGCGCGGCGAACGAACTCTCGCGTCGAGAAGGGCAATCTGGTAATCGAGGCGCTACAGGAAAAATTCACGGGGCCGGATGGCGTCAGCCGAGAGTACACATCCGCACGGCTCAAGACGGAGAAACTTTTCACCCAGAAATATGGAAAATTCGAAGCCCGCATCCGCATCCCTGAAGGACAAGGGATGTGGCCCGCGTTTTGGATGCTGGGCGATGACATCCCCACGGCAGGGTGGCCGGCGTGCGGGGAAATCGACATCATGGAAAACATCGGCCGCGAATCGGGAACGGTCCACGGCACCATTCATGGCCCCGGCTATTCCGGCGATAAATCGTTGGGCGCTCCCTACCGCGTCTCCGGCGGCAACGTTGCCGATGATTTTCATCTCTTCGGCGTTGAATGGGAGCCAAAGGAAATTCGCTTCTACGTTGATGGCCAGCTGTATGAAACACGCACGCCAGCCGATCTTCCGGCGGGAACTCGCTGGGTGTTCGATCATCCGTTCTTCCTGCTTTTGAACGTGGCGGTGGGGGGAGGCTGGCCCGGCAACCCGGACGCCTCAACGAAGTTCCCGCAACAAATGCTGGTCGACTACGTCAGAGTCTACGCGCGAGAATGACAGTAGTGTCAACGCGGCAAATTCAGCCGGTTTCCGGGGTGCCCGGCCACCAGCCTCGCTTACTCAGCTTTGGTTCAGTGCTTCCTAGATGAAGTCAGGCCTTGTTAGGGAGAATTTCCCACTTCCGAAAATTACTGATCAGAGTAAGGTTTGACCTGGCGACAAAGGCGAGCACGGATGCGTCGTCTACCAAGCCGAATACGGGAATCGAATCCGGAATGAGATCAAACGGACTGACGAAGTAGATGATGGCGGCGACGACCATGCTGAGCGAGTCTGCCGGCGCGCAGAAGCGCCCCGCGACATGGGCGCGGACGAGATGAACAATTATCTGCAGGCTTTCCCAAGGGGCAAGAAGGAATTCGTAATATTGCGCTGATTTCTGAGTGCCTTTCAGAAGGAGCCAGAGCAGTTTTTCCTTGTGTCGAAGATTTGAGGCCAAAGTGCGACACAGAGTATGGGCGTGCAGCACACTGGTCTCTGGGCAGGAGGCAAGTCTACCCGTTGGAATGAGGAGTAGTTCCGAGGAATGAGGGGCTCAATTACGGTGCACCCGGCTTCGTATTTTATCGGATGGGGAGTGTTTGCTTTGCCAATTCCGTGCGGAATTCCTGCTCCTTTTCAGCCACGAACTTCATGTAGCCATCGGGATCGATGAATGGGTTGGCAGCGCCGGCTTTCCGGTGCGGATATTTTTCTTCCAGGCCGAAGTAACCACCGTGGGCACCAAGGAAAATATCGCAGGGCAACGACTTCAATACGCCCCACATACGCTCGTAGTCCTGGGCGATCTGCGGATAACTGTGGTTGTGGATGAGCTTGTAGCCCGGGTTGACATTGGGACTGCCGACGATCACCACGTTGTAGGTTTTACCGCCCTCGGTCACCTGCATGGTCCACGTGGTGCAGCCTTTTGTATGGCCTGGGGTGAGGTGCGCAACGAGCACTGCGCCGCCAAGCCTCACCTCGTCGCCATCGTGCAATACGCGATCGACCTTGGTTGGCGGATAAAGAAACTCGGGGCGGTTGCCATACTGAAAATCGGCCTTGCCGCCGGATTCGACCACGGATACGTCGGCATCCATGACCATGTACGTTGCTCCGGTCAGCTCCTTGATCTTCGCGCTGCCGGCATCGTGATCCCAGTGCGCGTGGCTGATCAGCAGAATCTTTGTGTCTTTGAATTTGAATCCGAGCTTTTCGATACTTGCCTGGATCATCGGCACATTTGCTTCCAGATCGCTGTTGATCAGAATGTTCCCTTCTGGCGTCGTGACCAGATAATTCGCCAGTCCCTTGCTGCCGACGTAGTACAGGTTGCCCGCGATCTGAAACGGCGGGAACGGTTCGGTCCAGCCGGGATCGCCCTGGGCGAAAACACTGGCCGCAGTGAGCAGGACGAGAATTAGTACGCGGGACAGGGCAGGGATGATTTGCCGCATTGCCGAAGGATAAGCGAAAGCATCGGCATGAAGCAAACGCCGCTTTCAAACGGGTCGTCGGCAATCTGGCTAATTGCGGTCCCGGATGGGTTAAGCTCCGCGTGCCCCGTGGTTGACCCCTCGGTTTAATCTGTCGACCACCCGCCAGCGGAGGGCTCGCCGCCGGCCTGATAGCCCTCGGCGCGCCGCTCCTGGCGCGAAAGAATCATCGACCCTGATGGACGGATCAGCGCTTCCTTTATGAAGCGCGATTTTTAATTCGGAAAATTTTCAGGATGGGCTGGTGATTGAAGGACGGGTTACGGCTCGGAATCGGTTTGGGAAGCCTCGAGTTAGAAAGAACTACCAACCACGGACGAGTTCAAGAGGAATTACAGAATAACCCACACTCTTGAAAAGCGAAGGGTGCGGCACCCGAGCGGGTCCACCGACCGCAGCAAGTGGTAGTGAAAGTCCTTGCCGCAACGTCTTCTTGAACTTTGCTGCTGCAGAAAGTGTAAAGAATCTTTGCGCTGAAACCCGGACCTTTTATACATAAAGGCATCAGTTAACTGAAGGCACGTACACAACTGTTGATATGGACCATGTCATACGGTATTGAGCAAAGGAGATGCAATCTTTCGCCATTTTCGCCAACATGCTTTCGTTCGTCATGATCGGCAAAATAAACGAGCGTGTGCCCGAAAACGAGCGAATCTCGTACTTCTGGTGGAGTGCCGAAGTTCGAAAAAGATATAAACTATTATGTCCCTCAGGGATCACTCAAAACCGGCCAGTCAGGGTCACTTCAAAACCGGCCAACGGTGAAGGCTCGGGACATTGACGTCGACGGGAGCCCTTATAGGCTCTGTCGGCATGAGCAATGCCTTGAGCGAA
>Ga0210394_10000235_pt1 | contig 130649 bp, 97 predicted proteins | sample IncBWC12MmetaG_FD_160121 | JGI IMG/M metagenome (GOLD analysis project Ga0210394, IMG submission 160121) | Forest soil microbial communities from Barre Woods Harvard Forest LTER site, Petersham, Massachusetts, United States - Inc-BW-C-12-M | ecosystem: Environmental > Terrestrial > Soil >...
TGGAGAACTGATCAGCTTCTCCACCTGCTCCTGCGTTTTATGGCAGAAGGAACAGCGTAACGGCTCTTCCGGTGTGAACCGTTTCACTGATTAGGCTCCCTCGCTTCGGATTTCACCACACCCATAATGAATGTACCTTCCATTGTAAAACGGAAACCGGCGGGGCGGCAGGGATTCATCGGTTTGGATACTAACCCTTTGGAACGGCAATTACCTGTGCTTCGTAATGATTTCGTCCACGATGCCGTACGCCTTCGCCTGTTCGGCCGTCATGATGAAATCGCGCTCCACGTCTCGCTCGATTTTTTCCAGCGTTTGGCCCGTGTGGCCGGCTAGCAACCGATTGAGCGATTCGCGCGTGCGGATGATCTCTTTCGCATGAATATCGATGTCCGTCGCCTGGCCTGATAGGCCGGACATCCACGGCTGGTGAATCAACACTCGTGAATTCGGCAGCGCGTAGCGCTTTTTCGGCGTGCCTGATGCGAGCAACACTGCCGCGATCGAGGCGGACTGCCCGATGCAGTAGGTCACCACGTCGGGACGCACAAACTGCATCGTGTCATAAATCGCCATGCCGGCGGAAATCGAGCCGCCCGGCGAATTGATGTACACCGAAATATCTTTCTCGGGATCTTCCGACGCCAGAAACAGGAGCTGCGCGGTCACCAGGTTCGCCACGTGGTCGTCAATCGGCGTACCAATGAAAATGATGTGGTCCTTCAGCAGCCGCGAATAAATGTCATAGGCCCGCTCGCCGCGGTTCGTCTGTTCGACGACCATGGGAACGAGCGTGGTGGCGTACGGAGTCGCGTCGTCTGTATATTTCATTGGAAGTGTCTTTGCGCGCTGAGGAGCCCGAACCAGATATTACTCTTCACGTTTGGCTGTCTTCTCGATTCGGGTATTGCTGTAGAGCCACTCGATTGTTTTGTCGCTTCGCAACTTCGACTTCATCCTATCGAGCGCTCCCTGCTTTGTCAAGCGAGCCCGCAGCGACGTTGCCGATTCGCCACTGTGTTCCGCCAGCGCATTTATTTCCCTTTCGACGTCTTCGTCGGTTGCTTCGATTTTTTCCGCGTCCGCGATCCGGTCAATGATCAGCTCAGCCTTCACGTCGTCCACCGCGCGATCGTGCTGGCTCTTCCGGAGCGACACCCAATCCACGTTTACGGCGCGGGGGTCCACTCCCTGGGATGCCAGTGACCGGACCGTGCGCTCCAGGCGGACATCCATCTGATGCTCGACCAGCGCTTCCGGAACCGGAAAATCATGCTTCTTTACCAGCGTTTCCAGGATCTTCTCGCGCGCTTGCGCGGACTGGCGCGCTTCTTTCTCGGCTTCCAGGTTGTCCTGGATCTTCTTGCGCAGCTCGGCGACCGTCGCGACGCCGCCCGCTTCCTTGGCCACGTCTACCGCAAATTCGTCATTCAGCTCGGGCAGCTTCTTTTCCTTGATCGCTTGCACTTCTACCGTGTAGTCGTAGGTCTTGCCCTTGAGCTTCTCGTCCGGATAATCATCGGGATATTTGGCCTGGAATTTCTTGGTCTCTCCGGGAGTCGCGCCGCGCAGATTTTCGGTGAAGCTCTCTAGCGTTTCCTCGGCGCCGATGTGGCACATGATGTTGTCGGCTTCGACGGGCTCGCCGCCGCCCTCGGGCATGCCGGAGAGTTTCAGCAGCGCGTAGTCGCCGTCTTTTGCCGCGTGGCCTCCTACGGGAACGAATGTCGCGGCGCGCTCGCGCATTTCCTCAATGACTTCGTCAACCTTGGCGTCGCCCGCTTCCACTTCGTCCACGTGAACTTCCAGGCCCTTGTAATCGCCCAGCTCGAATTCCGGAAGAACTTCGAATATCGCGCGGAACTTCAGCGGCTCGCCCTCTTTGAATTCGACCTTATCGACTTCGGGGCGGGTTACCGGAACCAACTTCTTTTCGTCGAGCGCCTTTTCCAGGTATTCCGGCACGAGCGATTGCACTACTTCGCCCTGGATATCCTCGGCGAAGCGCCGGCGGATTAGGGTGACCGGCGCCTTGCCCGGACGGAAGCCGGGAATGCGCGCTACACGCGCCAGATCTCGCTCCACTTTCTGACTGGCTTTGCTGACAACCTCGGCTGGAATTTCCAGCTCGATTTCACGTTTGCAGGTTGATTCGGTCATGGGATTTTTTGCAGGGGAAGGACCGCGGAACACCCTGTTTCCAATCTGCCTTTCACCTGATCGAAATTCGAGAAGGAGGACGGCAGGGAAGTGCGGCCATAGGCAACCGCATCAGAAACTCCAGTATAAAGAAACTGTAAGCGCTCGTCAACGCCGATTGGGACGGAAATAAAATGTCGATTTGCGGGCGAAGCGCGTTGCGCCGCGCGTCCGTCCCGGCGTGTTTGCAGCGAATCGGGGAACAAGCGCTATACTGCCAGCGGGGAGGGCCAAGATGAACCCGCCAAACGAAGAAGCCGCCGCGCAATTGAAACGCGAGCATGAGGCCGCCAAGCACAGATTGGAATCGCTCCGAGAAGAAGCGCGCAAGTTGGGCCAGGAATTCGAAGAGAAATTGAAACCGGAAATATTGGAAGCAGAAGTGGAACTGACCCGCCTCAGCGGCATGCTGGGACAAATCGGGCTGTAGCGATTCGCGTTCAGAAGGTGAATTCGCACGAAGAGTGCGGAAGAAGGGACTCGAACCCCTACGGCCTTTCGGCCACCAGCTCCTAAGGCTGGCGCGTCTGCCAATTCCGCCACTTCCGCAGTGGGATCCAAAGTATAACATTTGCGCTGGATTTCACGCGTTCACGCTTCGGCATCATGAGTGACATCGCAAACTCCGCGCACCCCGGGCGTTCTTCTCGTTTGTGCTTGCGCCAGCACCGGGCTTTTGCTAGGCTCCGCGCCAAATGCCAAACCGGGACGCCAAATCTTCGGGAGGGACTTCGTGCCACACTGCACTAAGTGCGGAACCATGGTTGCCGACAACGTGGGGTTCTGCCCCGGTTGCGGCGCGCCGCAGGCGGCGGGAGTAGCGCCCGCCATGGCTCCCGCTGCCGGCACGCAATCAGGTCTATCCGAAAATGTTGCCGGGCTGCTGTGCTATTTGCTGGGCTGGGTTACCGGGCTGATATTCTTTTTGACGGATAAGCGCCCGTTTGTCCGTTTCCACGCGGCGCAATCCATCGTCGTATTCGGTGGCCTGATGGTCATCCGCATAGTACTGACGATGCTGTTCGTTTCATCGGGACTGGCAGGGTTCTCGATGGGCCTGGGACTCGTCTGGCTCGTCTCGGTAGTGGGCTTTGTGCTTTGGATACTGCTTATGGTCAAGGCGTACCAGGGCGAAAGGTTTCGCATCCCACTCGCTGCTGATCTGGCCGATCAAATCTTCGGAAAGTCCTAACTCGATCCGCGACGACAGTTCCTTCCGACACGGCCTGGTTTTCTATAGCGCCACCCAGGCTTGCCTAATTCCCATCACGGGAAGATCGCAAGGTTCCCAATTGCGGCCGCGGAATCCGCTCTCGCTCGCTCTCGTTCGCTCTTGACATTAGCCAACTGAACGTCCATCGTTGTTGGCTTTCCCCTGCGCGGGGATGGTCAGGAGAGGGAATTGAAGGTCCGGGTTTGCTTCCACGATAAATGCTTCGACGGAGCCTCCTCCGCCGCGATTTTCACCCGCTTTTACAAGGAGCGTATCAGCCCCGCAGCCGAATTCTTCTACACCGGAATGACGCACAAAGCCTCCCAGCCCTTCGAGGACGGCACATTTGACGGCGACGAGAACGCCATCGTGGATTTTAAGTATTCCAGCTCGCCGCGGCTCACCTGGTGGTTCGATCATCATCAGAGTGCTTTTCTGACACCCGCCGACGCCGAACATTTTCGCCAAGACCACTCCGGCAAGAAGTTTTACGATCCCACCTACAAATCCTGCACCAAGTTTCTGGCCACCATTGCGTCGGAGAAATTCGGGTTTGACGCTAAGCCGCTCGCCAATCTGATTCACTGGGGCGACATCATTGATGGAGCGCAATTCGCCTCGCCCGCGGACGCCGTCAGCCTGACGGAACCCGCCACGCAATTGGCCTTGGTGATCGAGGCTGCGCCCGAAGCCGAACTGGTGCCCAAGCTGATCCCGCACTTGGCCTATCGGTCGCTGGCGGAAATGGTCGAATTGCCCATCGTGAAAAAATATCTGGGTCCGCTGCTCGAGCGTCATCGCAAGTCGCTGGACGTGTTCCGCGAGCGCGCTGATTTTCGCGCTGGCGTAATCTTTTTCGATGTCAGCGATTTGGATCTCGAGGGCTACAACAAATTCGTGCCGTACTTTTTGTTTCCGGATGCGCTCTACTCCGTCGGTGTGAGCGCGTCGCCGCTGCGTTCCAAAGTCTCGGTGGGCACCAATCCCTGGAAGGAAGCGTCCGCGGACATAAATCTGGCTTCACTGTGCGAAAAGTACGGCGGTGGTGGTCATGCGCGCGTGGCAGCCATCTCGCTGGGTCCCGGCGACCTGGTTCGCGCCCGGCAAGTGGCTCAGGAAATTGCCGCTACCCTGCGCCGGCACAAATAGCCCCATCCGCGTGAAGTAAAGCGGCGTTGCAAGCGCTGCAGCGCTCTTGCGATCAGCGGCGGCTGTTGGGTGCGGTATTCACTCGTGTTACAATTTTTTTCAGTGGGCCGGTAGCTCAATGGTAGAGCAGCTGCCTCTTAAGCAGCGGGTTGGAGGTTCGAGTCCTCCCCGGCTCACCACTTATTTTCAATAAGTTAGCCTCTTCTGATTTGTCCGATACATAAAACTGTGCCCAATTTTGTGCCACACCTGGCTCAAAATCTGTCCCGCTCAGGTTGTCTACTGCGTGCCGTTTGGCTTCCATCCGAATGTGCGAGTATCGCTCCATCATTGCTCGGGAGACGTGCCCTGCAAGGGCCATGACGGTCGAGTCTGAGGCTTGAGACTCCGCGAGACGCGAGATGAAGGTGTGCCGTAGGTCATGAAAGCGGCAAGCGACGCCAGCGGCCTTGCGTGCACTCTCCCAAGCCACTCTCCAGCGGTGCGTCTGTTCAGTAGGGATAATCTCATACGCGCAAGGCTTGCGATCATTTCCGGCAAGGCCGTACTTCTCGTGCGGGAAGACGTAATGCTCCGGCTGTGCGCCGGTGAACAGACCGCGCCACTGCTTAAGCATGGCGATTGCGCGAGGATTGAGGGGAATCGCCCTTCCCGTACCAGCTTGGGTCTTTGATTTACCGACCGTCAAGGCGGTCCCCAGGAAGTCCACTTGCGCCCATGTGAGGCCGCGAATTTCGCTAACCCGCATACCCGTATTGAGGGCCAGCAACACGACTGGGTATAGGCTTCGGCACCGGCTTTTTGAGGCCGCACCGAGAAGACGCGACTCCTCATCCGCCGATAAGGCTCTTCCGGGTGAGGGGTTTTCTTTGAGGAAATCCACGTCGCCGGAGATCGACTCCCACATTTTGTTACGTCGCAGAATACTTCGCAGGACGCCCATTTCAAGATTGACAGTGCGATTGCTCACCCCGTCACGTTTCCGGCGCGTCTGATAGGCCGCTAGGTCTCCTGCTGACAGGTCGCAAAGCAATTGCTTGCCAAAGTCCGTTGAGAGCTGAGAAATCGCAAGTTTGTAGCTACGTTCGGTCGAGGGAGCTATGTTCGTGCGCGTCTTAAGCCAATCTGCGGCGGCGATGGAGAACAGCGGTGGCAGTTTGCGCCGTTTGATCTGATTCCAGCTTTCTTCCAGTGCGCGCCTTCGGATTCGTTCCGCGTCTTTCGCGACAGTTTTGCTGTCGCTCTTCGAAGATTCGCGAATCACCTGACCCGCGAAGCGAAATTTGTAACACCAAACATCTCCGCGTCTGTAAACACTCATCGCGCACCGTCCTTTTTTGGTGGGCGTCCGCCCTTTCTCCCGTTCTCGCGAGCGATCTCTCGAATCCGCTCGATTCCAAAACGCTCGACACGCGCCGCATAGCTGCGCTTTCCGAGCCAGCTTGTGAATCTTTGAATGTCCTTCTTCCTCATACGAACAATCCTAATCTGTTTAGGTTTAATTTACAAGACCAAAATGATAGAATTTGACGAGCGGCTAGCAAGCCAGAAACGGCTGGTAATTGTGGGCGCGACCGGAATGGTTGGTGGCTACACTCTTCGCTACGCCCTCGACCACCCCTCCGTCGCACGTGTGACGGCTATCGTGCGAAGAAAACTCGCCATCTCACATCCCAAGCTAATCGAGGTTCTGCACAAAGATTTCGCGGACTGCTCCTCGCTTGCGGAGGTGCTTTCGGCTCAGGACGCAGCGGCCTTTTGCCTGGGCGCTTACACCGGGGCGGTGACGGATGCCGAGCTTCGCAAGATAACCGTGGACTACACGGCCGAGTTCGCGCGAGTTCTCCACGCCGGCAGTCCCGAAGCGGCGTTCTCGTTCTTGAGTGGGAGTGGCGCGGACCCGACCGGCCGAAGCCGGATGTCTTTCGCGCGCTATAAGGGAGAGGCTGAGAACGCTCTACTCGCGGCTGGCTTCCCGCGCGTGTATCTGTTTCGGCCCGCCTACATCTACCCCGTCGAGCCTCGGAAGGAGCCGAATTTCACCTACCGCCTCATGCGCGCGATCTATCCTGCGTTTCGGATGCTGTTCCCCAACCAGGTGATTCGGGCCGACGACTTGGCGCGTGCCCTGGTGAACGTCGTCGTCCAGAAAACAGCGGAGCGCGAAATCCAGGTTTTCGAGAATCGTGACATCCGGGCAATGATCCCTTCGTTTCACGCGACCTCGGAGTGACGCAAGCATTTCAGCAACTGCAAGAGGAGAGTGGGGGTTCTGGATGGCAGCATGATACGAAGCCGCCACATCTGGGTCCTTGCGCCCGTTGGGCTCAGCCTGGTCGCTCTAGTCTGCACGATCATTATTTATCTGGTGCCACTCAGGGCTACGGTCAGCCTTATTCGTCGTGAAAGAAGGCGCGGTAATGTCGGCACGCCCTGAACCGATCTGGGGATTTTTGCTCGTGTCGTGTTGTACGCATCTCTCACGCACCTGTTAGAGATTGCATTTTGGGGGCTATTGTTCATGCTTTGCGGAGAGTTTTCAGACTTCGGAACCGCCTTTTATCACTCAGCGGTGAACTACACGTCGCTTGGTTACGGTGATTTCCTCATGTCGCCGTCCTGGAGACTGTTGGGTCCGCTGGAAACGGCGAATGGAATGCTCCTGTTTGGAGCCTCGACCGCGATGGTCTTTGCAGTCATGCTGTGGCTGATTCAAGCTAGGTTTACGGATCTCAAGCCCTGAAATATCTTTGGTAAAACGAGAACTCCATTTGTTCTGTCAGACGCAACAAGTGAGGCAATTCAAAGTCGCAGCCCGACCCTAGCAGCAACTACAGCAGTTTCTGCCCTCCAGCTTCTGAAGCTCAACCGATATTGCGGACAGGCAGAGGCAATCCATTTGGACGAAAAACGCTGGAGCCCTCCGGACAAATGCTGCAAGCAACGTCGCGATCCGACGAACTCTAGCCCAAATCACTCAGATAATCGCGGAGGTGTTCCAAACCGCCCCAGAGTAGAGCAATTTTCACAAATGAAATCTCACTCCCAGAAGCCGACATTCTCCGAACAGCCCGATCTCCGACGGAAAATTGGTCGGTCGATTTCTCTCTCAGGGCTGATCGGTTTGCCTACCCGCACCTTACCTCAGAAGCCAAGACGGTGATATATTCCTTCGAGGCGCGGGAGCTTTAGAGAGCGAGCGACTAAACCATTGCGTAGTTCGTTCAGCGTCACTGTTCCACCTGCAGCTTTTCCATAATGGCACACTTGGGCAGTCCGATAGGTAAACATGCTGACGGTATTCTGTAGCGTAAAAAATGCAGCAGCCTACGCAGAGGTTTTTCTTCTGAGCGCCGCAAACAAAGGATTTCGCCCTGGTGAAGCGATCCGACTGGTCATGCTAGTAGGTGAGTCGCAAGATGATACTGAAAAGATATGCAGGCGTCTCATCACGACAATTCCGATCCGAACCAAATTAATCATGGAACATTCTCTGGACCGGAAGATGAGACGTCGAGTGGCTGAAATAAACGAATCTAATGCACATCAATTCAATGAGGGAATGTGGGATTTCCTGAGAGATAATTTTCATTTCAACTCGCGTTTCTATGCAGGAATTCATGTTGACGTGGAATTTGTGAAGCCCGGCCTCTGGAGGTTTCTTCTGAATCGAATGGTATCTAGAGACGCAGTTGTAGGTTCCCTGTTTGATCCAGGCGAGCTGTATCGCCCCAACGGCGCCTTCTGGGTTTCAATGCCGCGCTTTTTCCCCTTAGTGGCAATCGCCAGACGAACATCGTCACAGCGTTTTGGTATCGACTGGACACGATCCCAATGCGAGAAGTGTCCGAATATTCTTTACGACAATGGTGCTGAAGCGTTACGCGCCGCGATCACTTCAAAGGTACGAATTGAGATTTTTACTGACGGCGAATTGAAAACGTATATTAGGCACTTCGGATTCGTCTGGACTCGTAACTATGTTTCTCTTCTGTACAAGAGCGCTGGACAAAAAAGTCGGCGTGAGGTCGCCGAGAGATTGAGAATCCTGCGAGGACGGACATAAGCAGTGCTGTGAGGGATTATGAATTCTGTACGGTCTTAGACAGGGCCCGGCATAATGCTTTCGACAGCGAGGCGCCGAAAACAGAGGTGGCACGGTCCGACGCGCGGTCACCCCGATATGCGGTTGATTGTGCCGCGGCAGTTGGGGGAGCCACAGCGACACCGGACTATGGGAGCTTTCGGGCTAACGAGGTAGTCGAGCGTGAGTTCCTCACCGCGGTGAATGCGGCGCCGGCTAAAGAACCACATGCGTCCGCGAATCTTTTTGCGTTTGAGATTGGGATCGCAACAGTGGTTGACCCGCTCGGCTCCTGAGCCTTTCTCGACGCCGTCCAGAAACCAGCGGCGATTGAGACGCAGGAGATAAATCGGCCTCCTGCCACCGGGCACCCAGATTCGCTTGAACCGCGCAACGGCTTGCGGAATCGTCAGGCGCTCGCCCGTGTACTCGATCACCCTCTTGCCACGAGGAATTTCTTCGGCGGCAAATACGCCGATTTTATGAATCGCGGAACGACCGATACGCAGAGAATACATTGAGAAGCGTGGATCAATCGACGGAGGTTTGTGGCTGTAGCTCATCTGGGTGAAATCGGGGAAAGGGAAAGGACTGCCCGCAAGCCGACAGTCCTTCCCATCGTGCGCTGAGTGGATATCCCAACGTCTCGACGAGTCCCACGACGACCTTACGGCTCTTACTTATAGAACATTACAGTCAGAGGCTTGATCCCGCTTAGCTTCTTGGTCTTGCGCAACTTCTTGGTTGATTTTTTCGCTGTCATACGATTCCTCCTCGCTCTCCGATTTGCCCCCCTCGGGCACTCCGCTGTTATATGCAAGCGGCGCGCCATTGTCCAGAATTGTTCAGAATCATGGGTGCCTCGGCCATGGCCTTTCGATTCTTTGAGATAGTGCGAGCGCAAAGCGCACGGCGGTTGGAAAAGGTGCGAGGGAAGTATTGACTAATTCAACTAATATTGACAAATCCAACAGCTGGCACGGTTAAGCTCAATGTGAGCAGTCTAAAGAGGTTGAGGCAGACCGGGTTGTTAGCATACGACATTAGAACGTCGAAGGCGATCTTGGATAACTCCTTGTTAACGCCCTGCCGGTAAAATGGATTTGGCTTCCGATTAGTCCGGTTCTGTTGGCTTCGTGTGCGCGCGTCTTCGTTGAAATATTCAACAGTTGGTGATTTTTCCAACGCTCCGGCATGCCTTCAAGGCGCTCGGGCCGTGTCTCCGCTCGGAATCGAAAAGGCTTAGCGTACCCGTGGACATTGGAACGGTTATTGCATATAACCATGTGACCGCCCCAGGGGGCAATCCGGAGGTAGGAGATAAACAATGGCGACCAAGAAGCTGAAGAAGTCCAAGAAGATCCAACCGACCAAACCGCTCACGATGATCGTGGACAAGCACTAGCCAAGGCTTTAACGCCGCACTGACAATCTGGATCGACGAAAACAGCGAAACAGGGCCGCCTTGATTCTAGAGGCGGTCCTTCCTTGTTTTAGTGGACGCAAGAAATCTCCCTGGCCCCGATTGCGACATATCATCCACCCTCGAAGCGCACGCTTCCTTCTCACCATCCGACGTTCGCGCATTCATCGCCTCGGTGTCTTCGCGGCCGAACTCATCCCAGCCGGGGAAAAAGTGATTGAATACACAGGCGAACGAATAACACGAAAAAAGGCTCTGGAACGCCAAAACAAGTCTTGGGTTCAAGGAAGGCCAAAGCCGGTCTATTTCTTCCGTCTCAGCCGCAACTGGGAACTTGACGGGGCTGTGGGCGGGAGTGGCGCCGAATTAATCAATCACAGTTGTGATCCGAATCTCTCCCGGCGCCGAATCCGGGGCCACATCTTCTTCTTCAGCCGCAAGACGATTCAGGTAAAGGGTGAGCTCACGTTGGATTATCGTTTCCCGAAGAACGCCCCGAAAATTCCATGCCGTTGCGGCTCACGCAACTGCCGGGGCATCATCAACCGAAAATAACTACTCACTCCCTGATTCACATTGCTCCCAACGATGTAATCAAACCGGATATGGTCATGCCCTTCTACGCTCTTAGACCTGGTCAGTACAAGGAAGTGAGTAATGGCAAGAGGTATTGATTTAGGGGACGCTGTCCCAACGCGAGCCGAAGAGCAGGCGCATCCCGTCCTGCCTGCCGCATTCACTTCTAAAAGCCGGGATAGCACGCGGGAGGTCGCATTGAAGCCATTCGATGAGCGGCTGTTCCAACTCAAATTGCAGCCCATAAACCAGCGGATGCACGCTGAGGCTGGAAAGTGCTGGCCACGCGCACGAGCCGAGGTTAAACGACTTGGAAACCACGCGCGCCTTTTACCGGCTTTCGTCGAATATGAATTAGAGGTGCTGCGGAAATACCTCGAAGAGGTTGATAGACTGCGCCGCGAGGTGTGGCTCTTGGACGGGAATGCTGTCACGCCGGAATTTATTCGGACCATATTGGCTTTTCACGCTTTCACCATCATTGCAGCCAGGAAGGGAGCTATTCAGCACGAGTTAAACCGGCATGCGACGCGAACCGGAGAGCACCAACGAGGAGGGCACATTTTGGCCCATCAGATGAACCGGCTACAGGGCGAAGTGGCGAATCGCTACGAGGTTGGCCAGGGCAACGCTCGGCTGTTTAGCAGATTGCGAAGTCACAGGCGCGACAGTCTAGCTCACCGCTGGCAGTATTTTAGCTGGTTTGGCCTTCTCACGGTGAATAAGAGCGGCCAACTTTCAGGATGGGACAATCAGTCGAAGCGGGTACTTGGAACAATCGGAAGTACCCTCAACGAGATAGAAGGTGTGCTAATCGCCGCCACCGAGCCGCCCTTCAACAAACAGGGGGCAAAATTCCGCGGCATCCCTCGTTACCGTCAGATGCCACACATCGACGCGGAGCATATTTCCTTGAGCCAATTGCGAGAAATTTTGACGGGGATTGACAGAAAAATTGACAAACTGCGGAACAGATGAATCGGCAAGCAGGGGGCTAAGAAATATCAAGAGCAACGCACCGGAGCTGTGCCCTATTTTGTGCCCACCCTCAGTAGGAAACCGTCATACACCGTAGTAAGAGGCGACAGCGTGAAAACCCTCTGCTGAGGCGGAAAATCAACGCGATCGCAAACAGTCGTACTCCGTGCTAGTCCCGTTTGGACGGTCTCTTAAGCAGCGGGTTGGAGGTTCGAGTCCTCCCCGGCTCACCACTTCCTTGCGTTTCAATTGATGTCGCGGGTCATCGTCCGCGTTGCGATTTCAGCCTGCACTCAGCAACTCCGACGCGGTTGGATTCTGACTTCACCTGCGCGCGCAGTTCCAATAACTTTTCCAATTGTTCAACGGTAATCGCTGCGTCCCGCAGGATGCTTTTCAGTACTTTTGGGTGAAGCGTCTTGGCGGCGTGAAACGGAACAGTCACGCGTTTGCCAGCCGCATTTTTGTAAATCGTGTGACTGTCGCTCTGCCTCGTGAGCGAAAATCCCGACTTCTCCAGGACAGTGACGATCTGGCGCGCAGTCAGTCAGGCGCGCAAGCCGGGGAGTCACATGCTTACTTCTACGGTGGATAGACTAACGGAGACGTATTCGGGGATTTCTTCGCCGTCGGCGATGCGGTCATCGATGTGTAGGCGAATCGCGTCCTGGATGTTTGCGACGGCTTGCTCGTAGGTATCGCCCTGGCTGTAACACCCTTGCAAGGCCGGGCAGGAAACATAATACCCGTCAGCATCTGATTCGATCACGATGGGAAGCGTGAGTTGCCGCACCAACAAGTTATAAGGCTTCGCTCGAAGAACGCCAATCAGAATTGATGTTGCATGCGACAACTCGGCTATGTCTTTGCGTTGCTTCGATGGTAGGGCTCGCACCGAGCCAAGCATTTTCAGCGTTATGCGTATATCGGTGATTTCCTGCATAACTGCCCCGCAATTCATTTGACGCTGATACTTGCTTTGCCTGATGCGCAGCGATTTATCGTTCCATTGTGGGCGCTGTCCTGTAAAATTCCATCTCGTACAGCCCTGGTGCTTCTGTCTTGCGGCCGCCCCTCCCGATGGCCGCCGGATCTGCTGCTTCGTTCCGCCGGCCGGAATGCGTAGGCCGCAGCTTTCCGGCGGCCAGTAACGACTAGACTGGAGAATCAAATCTAGAAGATGGCTAAGCTGGCCCAACCGCCTCCGCCCATTTTTTCCGAGCCAGAGGAAACGATTCGCGCCGAGCTATTCAGCGTCGAGCGCCTGGAGCAGCACGCGGAAAGCCTGGCGGCCGCGCAACTGGTGGTCACCGCTCCCGAGGAAGGTCGGCCGCTGATTCCTCGTGTACTCGAAAACGGCCGCGTCCTGCTGGAATATTACCGGGCCACGGCGCGCGCCATTCAACACGAACAAGCCATCACGCCCGCGGCCGAATGGTTCGTAGATAATTTCTATATCGTCGAAGAACAATTGCGCGAAATTCGCGACGATCTTCCTCCCGGTTTCTACCGCAAATTGCCGAAGCTCGCGTCCGGTCACCTGGAAGGATTTCCGCGCGTCTTTGGCGTCGCCTGGGCGTTTGTGGCGCACAACGACAGCCGCTTCGATCCCGAAGTATTGCGCCGGTTCGTCAGCGCCTACCAGCGCGTCCAGCCGCTGACCATCGGCGAACTGTGGGCCGTGGCCATCACGCTGCGCATCGTGCTTGTGGAGAACTTGCGGCGCGTCGCCGAGCGCATCGTGCGCAGCCGCAACGCGCGCGTCGAAGCTGACATCCTCGCCGACCGCGTACTCGGCGCCGCCGGCCAGACGGCCGTTTCACCCGCCGCCGTTCTCCGCCGTTTCGAGAACAAGCCTCTCGAGCGCTCCTTTGCCGTGCAATTGGTTCAGCGCCTGCGCGACCTCGATCCGAAGGTTGGCCCGATCCTGGTGTGGCTGGACGAACGCCTCGCCGCGCAAGGCACCACCGCCGATGAAATCGTCCGCGCCGAGCATCAAGAGCAGGCCGCCATGAGCGTGACGGTGCGCAACATCATCACCAGCATGCGGCTGACTTCCTCGTTCGATTGGGAAGGATTTTTCGAGAGCGTCAGCCTGGTGGACGAAGTGCTGCGCAGCGGCAGCAATTTCGGAGACATGGACTTTGCGACGCGTGATTACTACCGTCACGCGATCGAGGACCTGTCACGTGGTTCGGCTCACTCCGAAATCGAGGTTGCCCAACGCGCCGTACAACGCGCCAAACGGGCGCGCGCGGAACTGCACAGTGATGGGCATCCGCCCAACGAACGCAAGGCCGATCCCGGCTACTACCTGATCTCCCGCGGCCGTCTCGATTTCGAGCGCGAACTCGGATTCCACGTTGCCTGGCGGCGCGGCGTGCTGCGCTTGTATGTGCGAGCCGCCGTACCGGGATATTTGGGGACGATCGCGATAATGACCGCGCTGATTTTGGCGCTGCCGCTGGCGCATGCCCGCGAATTGGGAGTAAGCACCCCCATTTTGGCGCTGTTCGCGTTGCTGGCCTCTGTGCCTGCTTCTGATTTGGCCATAGCACTGATCAATCGAGTCGTAGCGGATTTACTTGGGCCACGCACTTTGGCGCGCCTGGAATTGCGCGATGGCGTTCCGGAGGAACTGCGCACCATCATTGCCGTTCCTACTCTCTTGATCTCGCAGGATGCGATCAAGGAACAGGTTGAGCGCCTGGAAATTCATTACCTCGCAAACGTTGATGGCGATCTGCGCTTTGCGCTGCTCACCGATTGGGTGGACGCCGCCACGGAAACTCTGCCGGGAGATGACGAACTGCTAGCTGCGGCTGCCAGCGGCATCGCCGGCTTGAACAAAGCCCATGGCCCTGCCCCCGGAGGCGGCGCGCGTTTCTTCCTATTTCACCGCAAGCGGACCTGGAACGATCGCGAAAAGAAGTGGATGGGCTGGGAACGCAAGCGGGGAAAGCTGCACGAGCTCAATGAACTGCTGCGCGGTTCGACGCAGACAAATTTCATTCCCGTCGGCGACCAGGTGCCCGAGTCCATCCCCATGATTCGCTACGTCATCACGCTCGACGCGGACACGCGCCTTTCTCGTGGCACTGCGGCGCGCTTGGTGGGAACAATGGCACACCCGTTGAACCGCCCGCAATTCAGCCCGGAACTGGGGCGCGTGGTGGACGGCTATGGCGTAGTGCAACCGCGTGTAACGCCTTCGCTTCCCACCGATCGCGAAGGCTCGCTCTTCCAGCGAATTTTTTCTGGACCGAGTGGAATCGATCCGTACGCCGCAGCGGTTTCAGATGTTTATCAGGACTTGTTCCACGAAGGGTCATACACCGGGAAGGGAATCTACGATCTCGATGCGTTTGAGGCCGCGCTGGCCGGCACGGTTAAAGAGAACACCCTGCTGAGCCATGACTTGTTCGAGGGCATTTTCGCACGCGCCGCGCTAGCCAGCGATATCGAGCTATTCGACGAATTTCCATCGCATTACGAAGTGTCGGCCGCGCGGCAGCATCGCTGGGCCCGCGGAGACTGGCAGCTATTGCCGTGGATTTTCGGACGCGGGGGGCTTTCGAAAGAGGAACGCCGCAAAGTTTCGATTCCTGCGATCAGCCGCTGGAAGATGATTGACAATTTGCGCCGCACGCTTTCCGCACCGTGCATGTTGCTGTTGCTGGCGGCGGGATGGCTGATACCCCGGGTGTCACCCTGGATGTGGACGCGCTTCGTCGTAGCCACGATTGCGATTCCCGCGCTAATCCCTTTTCTTGTTGGATTGAATTCCCGTCTGAGCGGCATTTCGAAACGCAGCCATTTTCGCGATGTTCTATCCGACCTGTCGTTGGGCGCATCGCAAATCGGTTTAACCCTCACGTTTATTGCGTATCAGGCATGGCTGATGACGGACGCGATCGGCCGGACGCTGGTCCGATTGTTGTTCACGCGCCGAAATCTGCTGCAGTGGGTAACCGCGGCGCAGGCCAAACATGCCGTGGACTTGAGTCTTTTGGCTACCTACGGACGCATGGTGGCTAGCGTCCTGGTGGCTTTTGCCGCGCTCCTAGCGGCGGCTGTCGCGCGGCCTCAGGCTTTGTGGGCTGCGATCCCGTTTGGCGCACTTTGGATCGCGGCGCCCGCCGTGGCACGCTGGATCAGCATTCCACCACCGGTCGAGGACGTCGAGCCACTATCTGCATCGGATACGAAGACTCTGCGCACAATTTCCCGCCGCACTTGGCGGTTTTTCGAGAAGTTTGTATCCGCCGAAGACCGTTTTCTGCCGCCGGACAATTTTCAAGAAGATCCCAAACCTGTGGTAGCCCATCGAACTTCTCCCACCAATATTGGTCTCTATCTGCTTTCGACGCTCGCTGCGCGAGACATGGGTTGGTTGGGCGCGCAGGAAGCGGCAGACAGGCTGGAAGCGACGCTGCAAACCTTGGGTCAGCTCGAACTGCACCGCGGCCATTTTTACAACTGGTACGACACGCGACGTCTAGTGCCGCTCGATCCTAAATACGTCTCCACCGTTGACAGCGGAAACCTCGCTGCCAATTTGCTGGTCCTGGCAAACGGCTGCCGCGAAATCATTCAGGAACCGTTCGCCATGTCGCGCCCATTCACCGGAGTCGGTGATGCTTTTCATCTTTTGCGTGAAGCACTGGAAGAAATTGCGGATACGCAGCGTACGCACACCGTCACGCGCAAGCAGCTGGCAAACGCTCTGGACTCGCTGACTGCCTTGCTCGATCCAGTCCCTGCCGGTCCGCGCGAATGGGCCGCGCGCTTTCTGGAGATTCAAGAACGCGCCCAGACGGTCGCCGATATCGCTCAGGCTTTAGCGCAGGAACTCGGCGCGCCTGCGGACTCCGAATTGTGCATTTGGGCTGAGGCCGCGCGAGCCAATCTGGAAAGCTACGCGCGCGATGCGCGGATCATGATTCCCTGGGTCCGTCTGGAACGCAGCGATGTGCTCGCCATGGCGGAACGCCCGCAGGACGAAGCGCCCGAGTGGATGGCCATCGAATCTTCCTTTCGTCATCTGCCGGCCCTGGCGGATGTTCCGGATCGTTGCGAGTCCGCCGTGCGTGAATTGGCGACGCTGCGCGAAAGATTCGCCCGGGATTCCGCAACCAATCGCGAAGTTCTGCGGCGTATTGATGCTCTCACCATAACTCTCAACGGCGCCGGCCGGGATGCGGCGGCTCTGACTCGTCGCCTGGTCGCCATCGCGCACGCTTCCCAAAGCATGTTCGACGCGATGGACTTCACATTTCTTTTTGATGCTTCGCGCAAGCTTTTCTCGATCGGCTTTCGCGGTACAGACGGAACGCTGGACGGCAATTGCTACGACCTGCTGGCATCGGAAGCACGGCTCGCCAGTTTCATCGCGATCGCCAAAGGAGAAGTGCCGGCGTCGCATTGGTTCCGTCTGGGCCGCGCGCTCACCCCGGTCGGCCGAGGCTTGGCTCTGATTTCTTGGTCAGGCTCGATGTTCGAATACCTGATGCCGGATTTGGTAATGCGCTCTCCGGCGAACAGCATGTTGAGCCAGACGTACGAGCAGGTCGTCGCGCGCCAGATCGAGTACGGAGAGGAGCGCAGCGTTCCCTGGGGAATATCAGAATCCGCCTTCAACGCTCGCGACATGGATTTTACGTATCAGTATTCGGGTTTCGGAGTTCCGGGCCTGGGGTTGAAGCGCGGGCTGAGCGAAGACCTGGTGATCGCGCCGTACGCCACTGCACTGGCAGCGATGATCGACCCAACCGCAGCTGTACAGAATTTCACCAGGCTGGCGAGGGCGGGCGCCGCTGGCAGCTATGGATTTTACGAGGCGCTGGATTACACCAGCAGCCGTTTGCCGGAAGGGAAGGACGTAGCGGTGATCCGCGCCTTCATGGCGCATCACCAAGGCATGTCCATCGTCGCGCTCGCAGATATTCTGAATGGTGGCGTGATGCGCGATCGTTTTCACGCCGAGCCGATCGTGCGCGCTACCGAACTGCTGTTGCAAGAGCGCACCCCGCGCGACGTGCTGGTCGCCCGTCCGCGCGCCGAAGAAGTTTCCGCCGCGTCCAAGGTGCGTGAACTGGTGCCACCGCTGGTGCGGCGCTTCAGCACGCCCCACGACGCCATTCCGCGCACGCAATTGCTCTCCAACGGGCGCTATTCCGTAATGCTCACCGCCGCCGGCTCGGGCTACAGCCGTTGGCGCGATCTGGCCATCACGCGCTGGCGCGAAGACCTCACTTTGGATAACTGGGGCCAGTACATCTTCCTGCGCGACGAACAATCCGGAAATGTGTGGTCGGCGGGATTTCAGCCCGCGGGAATCGAAGCGGACGAGTACGAAGCCATTTTCTTCGAGGATCATGCCGAGATCATCCGGCGCGACCGCTCGCTCACGACGGCGCTGGAAGTCGTCGTTTCCTCCGAAGACGATGCCGAAGTCCGGCGCATCTCGCTCAGCAACGTCGGGGTCCGCGCGCGCGATATTCAAGTCACTTCCTACGCGGAACTTTCGCTCACGCCGCAAGCGGCGGATGTTGCGCATCCGGCTTTCGCGAAGCTGTTCGTCGAAACTGAATTCGTGGCAGAGGTCGGCGCGTTGGTAGCCACTCGCCGGAAGCGTTCCGAAGACGAGACGTCCGTGTGGGTCTCTCACGTTCTGGTCACGGACGCCGAAACCGTCGGGGAATTGCAATTTGAAACCGATCGCGGGCGTTTCGTGGGACGGACGCGCAATCTGCGCGATCCCGTGTCGGTGATGGATGGCCGGCCGCTTTCTAACACTGTTGGTGCCGTACTGGATCCCATCCTGAGCCTGCGCCGCACGGTTCGCGTTCCTGCGGGCGGCACAGTCCATTTGATTTTTTCCACCATTGCCGCCGCCACGCGCAATGAGGTTTTGGATCTCGCCGACAAATATCGCGATGCCCGAACGTTTGAACGCTCCCATACGCTGGCGTGGACGCAGGCGCAGGTGCAACTGCACCACCTCGGCATCACTTCCGAAGAAGCGCTTCTATTCCAGCGGCTCGCGAACGCCGTGCTGTATGTGGATCCGTCGCTTCGTCCCACCGCCGACGTGCTGGCGCGCAGCTCCCTGGATATTTCCACACTGTGGGCCCAGGGAATCTCCGGAGATTTGCCGATCGTGCTCGCGCGCATTGACGATCCCGACGATGTGGACATCATCCGGCAAATTTTGCGCGCGCACGAATACTGGCGGATGAAGCAACTGTCGGCGGATGTGGTCATCATCAACGAAAAAGCCGTATCCTACGTTGAGGAACTGCAGGACTCCCTGGAAGCGCTGGTACGCGGCAGCCAGCTGAGGCTTTCGCCGGACTCCGGCGGGGTGAGCGGAAAAATTTTCCTGCTGCGGGGTGATCTCCTCACTCCAGAGGCCCGCACGCAACTTCAGGCTGTGGCGCGTGCCGTGCTGTTGAGCCGCCGCGGCACGCTGGCTGAGCAAATCGTGCGATCGCAATATCCGGAACCAGCCGAGCGCACTCTGGTGCGCCCGGCACGCCCGACCAGATCCCCGGAATCGAGCTTGCCGCGGCAAGCTCTGCAATTTTTCAATGGGCTCGGCGGTTTCGCGGATCGTGGCCGTGAATATGTGATTGCCCTGAATGAAGGTCTACGCACCCCGGAGCCGTGGGTCAATGTCGTGGCCAATCCATCCTTCGGATTCTTGGTGTCCGAATCGGGTTCGGGATTCACTTGGTCTCTCAATAGCCACGAAAATCAGCTTACGCCGTGGTCCAACGACCATGTCTTCGACACGCCGGGAGAAGCGATCTACGTCCGCGACGAAGCCAGCGGCGACGTTTGGACGCCCACGGCCCTGCCTATACGCGACGAAGGCGCAAGCTATCAAGCGCGTCATGGACAGGGCTACAGCCGTTTCCTGCACGGATCGCGCGGCATCTCTCTCGAGCTCTTGCAGTTTGTGCCAGCAGAAGACCCCATCAAAATCTCACGTCTAACGCTGCGAAACGATTCGGATCGCGTGCGTCGCCTTTCCGTGACGGCCTATGTCGAATGGGTGCTGGGCAGCTCTCGCAGCGCCACTGCGCCGTACATCATTACGGAAGTGGAGCCGCAGTCCAAAGCCATCCTGGCACGAAGCGCCTGGAACGGTGAGTTCGGAGGCCGGATCGCTTTCGCCGATCTGCGCGGGCAGCAAACCTCCTACAGCGGCGACCGCGCGGAATTTTTCGGCCGCAATGGCACAGCAGATCGTCCCGCGGCACTGGAGCGAACTGGTCCGCTCTCCGGCAAAATAGGTCCGGGCTGGGATCCTTGCGCCGCGCTGCAAACGACAGTTGAGTTGCGCCCGGGTGCGCGCGCCGAGGTCGTATTTTTCCTGGGTCAAACGGAGAACAAAGAACAAGCGAGCGACCTGCTGATGCGCTACCGCACCGCGGATCTGGACAAAATTCTGGGCGAGGTCAGCCGGCGCTGGGACGAAATCCTCGACACCGTGAGAGTTACCACTCCCGATCCCAGCATGGACGTGCTGCTGAATCGCTGGCTCTTGTATCAAACATTGTCTTGCCGTGTGTGGGCCCGCGCCGGTTTTTACCAGGTCAGCGGCGCCTACGGATTCCGCGACCAACTGCAAGACGTAATGGCTCTGAATATTACCAAACGCGGAGTGGCGCGCGAACAACTGCTGCGCGCAGCCGCCCACCAATTCCCCGAAGGAGACGTGCAGCACTGGTGGCATCCGCCCTCGGGCCGCGGCATTCGCACCCGCATGTCCGACGATCTGCTGTGGTTGCCCTACGCCGTGATCCAGTTCATCGAAGCAACCGGAGATATGACAGTGCTCGAAGAATCCATCCCCTTTATCGAGGGTGATCAGCTGGCGGATGGGCAGAAAGAGTCCTATTTCCAACCCCGCGTTTCGGAAATTCGTGCGACCCTTTTCGAGCACTGCGCGCGCGCCTTGGACCGCAGCCTGGGAGTCGGAAGTCACGGCCTGCCGCTCATGGGCACGGGTGATTGGAACGACGGCATGAACCGCGTGGGACAGGACGGCAAGGGCGAGAGTGTGTGGCTCGGTTGGTTCCTGCATACCGTCTTGTGGGAGTTTGCAAAGCTCGCCGATGGCCGCGGCGCTCATCAGCGCGCTGAAACCTGGCGCCTTCACGTCAGCAGCCTTAAGGCTGCGCTGGAACGCGATGGCTGGGACGGCGAGTGGTATCGCCGCGCGTATTTCGACGATGGCACGCCGCTGGGCTCTGCGCAGAACACAGAATGCCGCATCGACGCGATTGCGCAGTCCTGGGCCATCCTCAGCGGAGCGGCAGAGCCAGGACGCGGAGCGCGGGCCATGACGGCCGTGGACCAGCAGCTCATTCGCCGTCCCGACGGGCTAATCCTGCTGCTTGCCCCAGCTTTCAACCATCCGGATCATGATCCCGGCTACATAAAAGGCTATCTGCCCGGCATTCGCGAAAACGGCGGACAGTACACCCATGCTGCCACCTGGGCTCTCATGGCCTTTGCGGAACTGGGCGACGGCGACAAGGCCGCGGAGCTATTCCGCATGATGAATCCCATCAACCGTGCCGATACGCGTGCCAATGTCCAGCGCTACAAGGTTGAGCCTTACGTTGTCGCTGGCGATATCTACGCCGAAGCGCCGCACATCGGTCGCGGCGGCTGGACCTGGTACACCGGCTCGGCGGGATGGCTCTATCGCGCTGGGATCGAATCAATCCTGGGATTCCGCGTCCGCGGAACCTCCCTTTCAATCGATCCCTGCATCCCGCGAAACTGGCCGGGGTACAGCATGGAGTTCCGCTACCACTCGTCTGTTTACAAGATCACGGTCGAAAACCCTTCCGGCGTGGCGAGGGGGGTGGCTCTTACGGAGCTCGACGGGAAGCTTCTGGCCGGCTCTGCCGCCATTCATCTGATGGACGATGGCGTGATGCATCAGGTGCGCATCGTACTAGGGTGATCCCAGAGCGCGGACGATAGGCTGCCTGGGGGACCCCTCGTTCGTCGAAACAGTCATTAGCTTCGTTTGGTACGCAGTTTCATTCGATGTCTGGTTCGTCTAACATTAATTGTGCCGACTAGGGACATATTGAGGCCAAAGAAGCTATCGCGCCGCGAGCTGCTGCGAGATCTGGCGGCGCTTTCCGCCTGCGGCATTCCGCTAGCCGGAGGCCTTTCGCTCCAGCACCCGGTCGCAAACCGGCAGGCTGCCCCTCTGCCCGCGCAACTGCCACCTCCCTCATACCTGTCTCCCAGAGACGATTCCTTCCTGGAGGAACTTGAAAAAGCGATCTTTCAGTTTTTCTGGGATCAAACCAACCCCAGCACAGGAATGGTGAAAGACCGCTGCAACGTGCGTTCCTCCGATAGTGGCGTAGTTAGCAGCATCGCGGCCACCGGATTCGGCTTGACCGCATTGTGCATCGGCGAAAAGCGCGGATATGTCTCGTTTACTCTCGCTCGGGAACGTGTGATCAACGCCCTTCGTTTTCTTTGGAGAAAGCTGCCCACCGAGCGCGGATTTTTCTACCACTGGGCCAATATCAATACGGGCGAGCGGCTCTGGCAGTCTGAATTCTCCTCGATTGACACATCCATACTGCTCTGCGGGATTCTCACCTGCCGCCAGCACTTCGAACACTCCGAGATCAGCGAGCTCGCGCATCAGATTTTCAATCGCGTGGATTGGGACTGGTTGTCGGAAGATACGCGCATCCTTCCGCATGGCTGGAGCCCGGAAACCGGATTCTTGCAATATCGCTGGGACAGCTACAGCGAAATGATGATGATGTACCTGCTGGGCTTGGGCTCGACGTCCCACGCTCTGGCTCCCGCCACCTGGGACGCCTGGAAGCGCACGATCTTCGAATTCGACGGGATCAAGTTCATCGGCTCCTACGCTCCGCTGTTCGTCCATCAATACTCACAGGCTTGGTTTGATTTCCGCGGAAAGCGCGACCTCTACGCCGACTATTTTCAAAACTCGATTTTGGCGACGGACGTGCACCGGCGATTCTGTTTGAGTCTGGCAAACAAGTTCCCCGATTACAGCAACGACCTCTGGGGCATCACCGCGTCAGATTCGATCAAAGGATACCGAGTCTGGGGGGGGCCCCCGGAGACGGGCCCGATTGATGGAACCATCGTTCCGTGCGCCGCGGCGGGTTCACTTCCATTTTTGCCCGGACCGGCGATGCGCGTGTTGCGCACGATTGACAATCGTTACGGCGCCGGCACTTGGAGCCGCTATGGGTTCGTGGATGCTTTCAACCCTCTGACGAATTGGTACGACAGCGACGTGGTTGGAATTGACGCCGGAATTACCATCGTGATGGCGGAAAATGCGCGCACCGGATTTGTCTGGGATACCTTCATGAAGAATCCAGAGGCGCAAAGAGGCATGGAACGCGCTGGATTCAAGTCTTATCAGCCACTCGCGCCGCAGGAACTGGTGGGAATGCACCTACGTTCGACGTCGTGAGTAATTGGGGAAGAGAAGCGGAGCACTTCTCCGCGGTCACCAATCCGACCGCGGAGAGGTCCAGATAGAGATCAAACCACGTAAGAGTTAGCGGTAATTTGCGGCCTGCAGTTCAAACATCTCCGCATAATGCCCGCCCACTTTGATCAGCTGCTCGTGCTGGCCCTGCTCGGCAATCTCTCCGTCCTTCAGGACCAGAATCCGGTTGGACATTTTAACGGTCGAGAAGCGGTGCGAAATCAGCAGTGACATCTTGCCTTCGGTCAACTCCGAAAAGCGCTGAAACACTTCGTGCTCGGAACGGGCATCGAGCGCCGCCGTGGGCTCATCCAGAATAAGCAACTGCGCGTCGCGCAAATAGGCGCGGGCGATCGCGATCTTCTGCCACTCGCCGCCTGAAAGATCCACGGCGCCTTCAAACCGCGAGCCCAGCACCTGATCGAATCCCTTAGGCAGCCGGCGGATGGCCTGCTCCGCAAGGCTCTTGTTGGCAGCCGCGCGGATCCGGAACGGATTATTGCGCTCCTCGATGCGGCCCACCGCGATGTTGGCCGAAGCCGTCATCTCATAGCGCATAAAATCTTGGAATATCACGCCGATTTCCTGCCACAAGCTCTCCAGGTCGTACTCGCGCAGGTCCTTGCCATCGAGGAGAATCTGCCCTTCGGTCGGATCGTACAAGCGCGTGAGCAACTTCACGATGGTGGTCTTGCCCTGGCCGTTTTCACCCACGATGGCGATGCGCTCCGAAGGCGCGAGCTTGAAGCTGACGTTGTTCAGGATCATCCGCGAGCTGCCCGGATAGGCGAACGATACATTCCTGAATTCAAAACCCTGTTGAATCTTCTTGGGAGCAGGAAAGGCGCCAGGCTTGGAGAAGATCTTCGGCTTCACGGCGAAGAACTCCAGCAGGTCGGTCATGAACAGAGCCTGGTTCGCGATTTCCGAAAACGTGGTGAAGACTGCCTGGATATTGGAGCTCGCGCCGCCAATCGCGCCGGCCAGAAAAATCATCGTGGCCAGCGAGATTACTCCAATCACCGTGTGATAAATCACGAACGCGTATGTCCCGTAGTAGCCAGCCACGCCCACCATCGCCAGCAGTGCGCCGATTAACAGCCGGTGCCGTGCCACGCCTATGGTCTGGTCGTGAAGCTCAGTCGCAACGTCGGAATAGCGGCCTACGAGGAAAGGAGCGAGCCCGAAGAGTTTCAGCTCCTTCGCGCCTTCTTTGGTGCCGCCCAGCAGTCGCAAATAATCGAGTTCGCGCCGCGCGGGGGTCTGCTGGAAGCTCAACGAATATCCCAGGAACGCGAAATGCGTTTCGCCAAGAAACGCCGGTACGACGCAAGCCACCAGCGCGATCAGTAACCATGGAGAGTAAACGAAAATCCCCGCCGCCAGGCTGACGGTCGTAACTGTTTCTTGAATCAGCCGGCCGGAGATCTTGATCATTTGTACGCGGTCGGTGCTCTGCACACGAGCGCGTTCGAGCTTGTCATAGAAGACCGGATCTTCGTAGGACATCAAATCCAGATTCGCCGCGTGCTTCATCAGCCGCACGCTGATGTGCCGCATGAACCGTTCGGCCAGCGTGGTGTCGCAGAAATCAATCACGCGCATCAGAATCGCCGCGATTCCAGCCAGTATGAATTCCAAGGCCACGAGCCCCCAGAAATAATGTGGCAGCGGCGTCTGCTTGGCGTTTAATGCATAAATCGCAGCAATAATTTTCTGGGTGACCGCCAACATGGAAAGTGGAATCAGCGCAGCCGTCAAACGCGAAACCAAGTTCGCGACGGCCACCGCAGGCGCGGCGTCCCAAACATATTTCATTACCGGGGGAATATTCTTCAGCGCGCGGATGCGCTCAGCCCATCTAGGGCTTGGGATGTCCTCGGCGGGATTCGTCTCTTTCACCGCCGGGTTGCCAACTAGAGCTCTTGTACTCACAACTGGGTCTCCGATCTCGAATGCTGCCGTCTCGCGCTGTCATGGTGCGTATCGCCGAGAGCTGATTATCCGAGAGTGCACGTCTACTGCCAAGACGATTTCCCTGTAACTTGCTAATAAGTAAAGACCTGCGGAAATGGCCGAAAAGTTGCTAAGCGATTTTTTTCGCGGTCCCGGAAAGTTCTACTCGAAATAGTACGCAGCCGGAAATAGGAGTTTACCTACCTCCGAACCGCCGTAAGAATTCGCTGCCCCGGAACTGGACAACTCTCGTTCAAGAATACCTGAAAAACCTGATCTCCGCGCCGTCGCCGAAGAGCGTATGGTTAAGCTGTGGCTACCCTGGTAAGCGAAGAAGTTCGCGCGACGACCGGTTCCAGATGGGCGAAGATTCACAATTTCGCGCACAACCTCAAGACCAAAGCCAAGCGCACCGTCTGGCGTTCCAAGGACGGCTGGCGCCAGTTGACAGCAGGCATGGAGACCGCGGACCTCTGGATGCAATTCAAAGCGGAGGCGCAAGCCAGCTCGAGCCTCTATAAACGCGACGTTGACTGGCACGCCGTGCACTCGCAGAAAGCCTGGAAGCAGCCATTCAAGATCGTCGCGGCGCTGTTTGCGGGAATCCTGAAAAAGCTTTCGCCGGCCCGGCGCGTTCTGTTGGTATTAAGCTTGCTCCTTGCTGTCCTATCGCTCGTTGGCTTTCAGTTTCTACTGATTACCACCAAGGTGGAATTTCTCGCGGCCTTCGCCGGAATGCTGGTCCTGCTGATTATGGTTTTGGGCGATCACGTCGCGATGAAGCGCGACATCGAAATTGCCCGCGAAATCCAGCGCTGGCTCGTGCCGCGCGTTCCACCCGAAGTGCCGGGAATTGACATGGCTTTCGCGACGCGCCCTGCCAACACAGTGGCAGGTGATTACTACGACGCATTTCGCCGCGCGGTTGATGGTCCACTCCTGATCGCCGTCGCTGACGTTTCGGGCAAGAGCGTTCCTGCGGCGATGCTCATGGCTAACTTTCAGGCCAGTCTCCGCGCGCTTGCGGGTGCTCCAGGTTCGTTGTCGCAACTGGTTACAGATTTGAATCGGCTGGCTTGCGGCAACAATCTGAATGGCCGCCGCTTCACCACCGCGTTCCTGGCGGAATTGAACCCTGCCACGGGCGAGCTCAGCTATCTCTCGGCCGGCCACAATCCTCCGATGCTCGTGCGGCAAGACGGGACCATCGAGCGGCTAAACTCCGAGAGCATGCCGCTGGGAATCGACCTGACCGAAAAGTTCGTGGCCGGCGAGACTGTGCTGGAACTCAACGACCTGCTGGTCATTTACACCGACGGCGTCACCGAGGCGCAGAACGAAAGCGATGAGCAGTTTGGAGAAGCGCGCCTGCTCGCGATGCTGCAGCCGCGAATGCCGGAAAGAGCGGCCGTCACGCTTTCGGCGATAATGAAACATCTCGATGAGTTTGTCGGCGTGGCGGCGCAACACGACGACATCACCTGCCTGGTCGTCACTCGAACTTAGCCGTGAGGTGGTTCAGCATCGCTCGATGATTGCCGCGATTCCCTGGCCAACTCCGATGCACATCGTACACAGCGCATATCGTCCTTTGGTCGCCAGCAACTGATACATCGCCGTGGTCGCCAGGCGCGCGCCGCTGGCGCCCAGCGGATGTCCAATCGCAATCGCTCCGCCGTTGGGGTTCACATGCTGCGCAGCGTCTGGCAAACCCAGTTCTCTTGTCACCGCGAGAGCCTGCGCCGCGAATGCTTCATTCAGTTCGATCACGTCCATCTGCGAAATCTTCAACCCGGTCTTTTCCAGCAATTTTTTCGTTGCCGGCGTGGGTCCAATGCCCATGATCCGCGGAGCCACTCCAGCCGTGGCCGTCGCCAGCACACGTGCGCGAGGTGTCAAGCGATGCTTCGCAACGGCTACCCTCGACGCCAGCAGCAGCGCGCATGCGCCATCGTTCACGCCGGAAGCATTTCCAGCGGTGACGGTGCCGTTGGGTTTGACGATCGGTTTTAGCTTTGCCAGCGCGTCCAGAGTCGTGTCCGGACGCGGATGCTCATCCGTATCAAAAATCTTCGCATCGCCCTTCTTCTGCGGCACGGGCACCGCGACGATCTCCTGTTTGAAAAATCCCGCCGCATTCGCGCGCGCCCAGCGCTGTTGCGTGCGATAGGCAAACGCATCCTGGTCCGCGCGGTCCACGTGAAATTCCTCCGCGACGTTTTCCGCCGTTTCCGGCATCGAATCCACTCCGTACTTGGCTTTCATCAGCGGATTCATGAAGCGCCAGCCGATGGTCGTATCGAAAGTCTCCGCGTTGCGGCTGAAGGCGCTGTCTGCTTTGCCGGTTACAAACGGGGCGCGCGTCATGCTCTCCACTCCGCCGGCAATCATCAGTTCCGCTTCGCCCGATTTGATCGCGCGTGCAGCCACGCCCAGCGCGTCAAGACTCGACCCGCACAACCGGTTCACCGTCGCGCCCGGGACTTGCTTTGGTAATCCCGCCAGCAGCAGCGCCATGCGCGCCACGTTGCGGTTGTCTTCACCAGCCTGGTTCGCGCATCCGTAGATCACATCATCTACCGCCGCCCAATCCACACCCGTATTTCGCTCCTGTAGCGCGCGAATCGGAATCGCCGCAAGGTCGTCGCTGCGAATCATCGCCAGCGCCCCGCCGTAGCGGCCAAACGGTGTGCGCACTGCATCACAAATGAACACTTCGTTCACAAATTCTCTCCATGGCAGTCGATGCAGCCGGCGCTGCTCTCGATTCGTCCTCGGCGCGAAGCATGCGCGAGCACAAAGCCGCGAGCGCGATGATCGGCTAGCAGCCGATTTTGCCCGCCTAGTATATCCGACCAGCCGCCACTTTCCGTCGCTCGCCGTGCTTCACAGGAAATAGAGACCTCGTGTAAGCTATCGCCATGAGCGAAAAAATACGCAAGAGCGACGCCGAATGGCGCGCCAAGCTGAACGACAATCAATATTACGTCACGCGCAAGCGGGGAACTGAGCCACCCTTCACGGGTGAATACGAAAACGAGGAAGCCGAAGGCACCTACGTGTGCGTCTGCTGCGGCCAGCCGCTGTTTGCTTCCGACGCAAAATTTCATTCCGGCTCGGGCTGGCCCAGCTATTACCAGCCGGTCGCAGCCGATAACGTGGAACTACAGCGCGATATCAGCCACGGCATGGTGCGTACCGAAGCCACCTGCAGCCGCTGCGACGCGCACCTTGGCCACGTGTTCGACGACGGCCCAGATCCCACCGGCCTGCGTTTCTGCATTAATTCCGCCGCGCTGAAGCTCGAGGAAAAAAAGAAGAACCAGAAATAAGCGCTCCACGCGCCAGCGCGGCGCATTCCGCTGCCCCGCCGGCGCGCAGATTAGTGGTTGAAGTAAATCACCTCAGGATGTGCTTTGCCCGGATTCTTATCGGTAGAGATGCCACGGAAACTTCCCGGCGACACAATGTAGAACGCCATCCCCGCCGGCAAGCCAATCGTCGAACCAATCTGCATCGTCCCGCGCCCATTAGTCCCCACCACGTAATTCGGAATCACCACCGACTGATCCGTGTGCGGCGTCCCGTCATTGTCCGCTGCATCCAGGATTCCCGTCATTGACCCGTTGCCGTCGAGCGAATCGAACTGCCCGGTGATATTCAGAACCGCTGGATCGAGCGTGGTCTCCGCGCTGAGCGTGTATCCGCCGAGTAGCGAACGGCTGGAGAATGGAGCGATGGAAGTTTGTGCGTCGAGCAATCCGAAAGTGACCGCGGAGTCCGAACCGATCAAAATTCCTTGATTCGGCGCGGTCAAATACGCAGCGGCAAGCCGCGCACCCAGTCCCGTAAATGCGATCCTGCCATTCGTGCTGGGGTCTGCGCTATAGGTTCCAGCCGCGGCGTTGTTCGCAGTGACCGCGCCTCCGTCGTTCTGGTCGTACGTGCTGTTTGCTTGATTGACTCCGCCCGGGGTGGTCATGCCGGTCAGCAAGCCGGCCAGAACGCTCGCGTTCGATCCGTCTAAGCCGCTGCCGGTAACCACGCTGGTTCCGTGCAGTGACGTGGCGTCGAACACGGTGGAAGCCTGCTGCAATATCATCTCGCCACCCAGACGCGGATGCGTCGCGTCGGTGGGATCAATCGCCATCAGGAAAATGTCATTCGCAGAAACGAGATAGAACGTGTATTCCGCGATCACTTGCGCCGACGCAGGAAGTTGATAGGTCAGGAACAAAACGCCCTTGTCATTGTTCGAACCCACCGAAAAGCTTCCGGTAACCGCCACCGCCGGGCTGTAAGTTCCTGCGTCGTTCACGTCGAACATCCCAGGGGTAAGCTGGGAGACGCCATCCGCGTGCGTAACCCCCACAATCACTTCCGATTTTCCTTGGTTATCCTGTCCGTCGAGCTCGAACACATAATTTCCACTGAAACTGGCGCCGGACAACGCGCCTACCACCGGCTTGATGATTCCAGACCCATGCGTCTGCGGCGTGCCAATCGTATCGTTCTCGATCATGTGGAAGTTCCCGCCGGAATCCTCGGCCAGTAGGTAATTCGTCGTGGACATCGCTCCCTTGTTGTTCGTCGTGATCAGCTGCATCGTGCCGCGTCCATCGCTGCCCACGCTGTAGCTTCCAGTAAACGTGGAACCGGTGAAAATTCCCAGCGTGCCCCCCGAACGATTGCTGTCGAGCTGTCCGCCGGAAATCGTGCCGGCTCCGTTGGCGATGAAGTTGCCCGCGATCTCCACGTTGCCGCCCGAATCGAACCCGTGGAACAAAAAGCTGTAAGCACCGCTGAACAGCGAATTGGTAATCGCGGTTCCGGGATCGATCACAATGCTCAGGGCTTGCGGCGTCGATTTCGTCGAATTCGAGTCTTCAACCTGCACTGTGAAATTGGTGGGCGTCGGCGGCGTCGTCGCCAGAATCGGCGTGCCGGAGATGATACCCGTCGTCGGGTCCAGCTTCAGGCCCGAAGGAAGCTGGCCGCTCGTCATGCTCCACGTATATGGCGGCACGCCACCGGTAGCCACCAGGTTGGCGTTATAGCCCACCGCGACGTCCCCAGATGGCAATGGAGGCGTGACCGCCTGCAGTTGCGCCACGGTGATCACTGAAATCGTTACCCCCTTCGCACTGCTGGCGTGCTGAGGCGGAAGTGCAGAATCTGTTACCGTCGGGAAAAACGTGGTAACGCCAGGAGTCGTGGGTGTGCCGCTAATTAACCCGGACGAAGTATTCAGCTCAAGCCCCGCCGGCAACGTCCCGGGCGGCACGCTCCAAGTCAATGGCGGTACGCCCCCCGAAGAAGCAATCGCGGAGCTGTAAGCTGTGCCGACAATCCCATTCGCCATGGCTGTCGAAGTGATGGAAAGCGCAGGCGGCGGATTGATTGTCACCGTGTAGCTCGGCGAAGCCACAGTCAATGGCGGCGTCCCGAAATCGGTGGCGTTAATCGTAAATGTGAAGGTTCCCGAACTGCTCGGAGTTCCGATAATCGTCCCCACGCTGTTCAGTTTCAAGCCCGCGGGAATACTGCCGCTGCCCACCGAGTAGGTAATCGGCGCCACTCCGCCTGTGGTAATGATCGTTTGATTGTAGGCCACGCCGTTGGAGCCGTTCGGCAGAGAAGTGGTGGTGAAAGTCACCGGCAGCACGATCGTGATTGTTGACGTCGCGGTCACGCCCGAATTTGCCTTGGCGATCGCTTCTAGACTTACGCTAATGCCGGTGGTGAGACCGGATGGCGCAGTGTAGGTCACCGAAGTAGTCGTGATGTTTGTCAAAGTGCCGCAGCTGGTCCCGGCGCATCCGGAACCCGTAAGAGGCTGCCACGTCACTCCCTGATTCTTCGTATCATTCCCCAGCGTAGCGACGAAAAGCAGCGACTCTCCTTGATCCATCGTGGAGGTCTTCGGAGTGACTGCGAGCGTCAGGCCTCCATTGCCGCCGCCACAACTCGCAATCATCGTGAGGCACAGAAAAGCGACCAGAGCGCACGCGACGGACGGCAGGCCGCTCCAGCGGGCGCCACCGTTTGCGTTTTCCCTCTTCCTCAGCGCCAGGAACTTTTTCATGCGGGCATACACCTTCAATGTCGTCATAGCACCTTGGATTTCTGTTCGGATCCGCCCGGAACGGAGGGAGTCGCTCCCACATCGAACCATTGGCTCATTAAACGAAACTAGTTGAATAACAAAACCGCCGCAGCGTGTCAACGCACATCTCCACCGGGCCGTCGGCTCGCTATCGCCCTCAAATGCCTATGCCACCGGAGTTTTGCTCTGCGATAATGCGCCCCATCAGTCAGCCATAAGGATGCAGCCAAGGCGTAGCTCGTTGCCCGGCCCTCGTCGGCGGTTCTTGGGGAAGTTCGCGGCAGGGTTTAGTTCAGCCGCACCGCGAACCAACGCGCATCTGGTAACGTATGACGTCTGGCGGCGGGCTAACAACTAGCCGGGCGAGTAGCAGGAGTGGATCGTGAAACTGTGGCGTGCTGCTACGCTGATTTGTTCAGTTCTTATCTTTTCGGCGTTTTCCTCCGGACAAGCTTTCCGCGGCAGCATCATCGGTCGAGTTCAGGACGCCTCTGGCGGGCGCGTTCCGAACGCAACGATCATGGTCCAGGCCCGCGGGTCCGCCGTCCAGCGTAGTGTCACTAGCAATAACCACGGGGATTTCCGTGTGGATGATCTGCCCCCCGGCTGCTACCACCTGAGCGTTACCGCCGCGGGATTTGCCGAAGCCGCCTCGGACCTCGAAGTGGTAGTCAGCATGGCGAAGGAAATTACCGCCACGCTGCAACCCGCCACCATCCAGCAGACCGTAAAGGTGCAAGCTCGCGCCTCCTCGATCAGCACCGCAGCGATCGAACTTTCCAGCGCGGTTCATCAGGGCGCGGTCTCAGCCGAAGATTTGCAGACAATTCCTCTCGCTCACCGCAGCTTCGCCAATATCGCCTTCCTCGTGCCCGGCACCGAGCCTGTCGAGCCTTCCGATCCCACCAAAGCGCGCATCACCGCGGTTTCTTTCGGCGGCAGTTCCGGACTGAACGTCGAACTTTCCGTCGACGGCGGTGACAATTCCGACGACTACATCGGCGGCTTTCTACAGAACTACTCGCCCGACGTCGTCCAGGAATTCGTGGTGCGCACTTCACAGGAAGACGCAGACACCGGCCGCACCACCGGCGGTTCAGCGGTGCTCACCACCAAACGCGGCACAGACGATTGGCACGGCGAAGGTGCATTCTACGAACGCGCAGCCGCTCTCAACGCCCGTCTTCCGATTGATAATCCTCCGCCGGAACCCAAACAGCCCTTCTCCCGCCAGAATTACATCGGCACGCTCGGCGGCCCGGTGGTCAAGGGCAAGATCTGGTTTTTCTCGTCGCTCGAATACGTGCAGGAAGACGCCAGCATCGCCTACAGCCCCGCCAGCATTTCGGAATTTGCTGCCCTGGCGACGCTGGCCACCGCAGGCCTCATCCCGAAGGTGAATTCCATCGGCGTTCCGAAGAACGCTCCTGTGCCGTTTCACGATTACCTGCTGACCACGCGTTTTGATTGGACCCAATCCGCCCGCTCGCAATGGTTCCTGCGCGCCGCGGTGGATCGTTACACCACCACCAACGATCTCGTGCAGCAAGCCACCTTGCCGTCCACCGGTGCGACGTCGCGCTCGAATTACGCGAACGTGCTGCTCGGCGAACAGCTCATCTTCAGCCCCACGTGGGTGGGCTCGTTCGTCGCCGAAGCCAGCGGCCTGCACCATACCGAGACGCGCAACGGTGATCTCGGATACGCGCTCGCGTTTCCATTCAGCTCCACCGACAGTAGCATTTCCGGCTTCGAAACTTTCGGCGACAATCAATTTGTCACGCCCATCACCGCGTTTCCGGTTCTGCGCAACCAGGAAAAATATCAGTTCCGCTATGACGTCACGCACGCCATCAGCAAGCACGCGCCGCGTTTCGGAATCAATTTCATCCACGAACCGGTGATGAGCGGCGCGCTCGCCGGCAATGCCGAAACTCTCATCCAGTATCCGGATAACCCCAGCTTCTACACCGCGAATCCCTCGCAGTTCTACCACGATTTGACCTGCACGCAGGCAGTTCCAGCTGACGTGAAATGCACCGCTACTCCTGCAGCAAATGGCAGCTTCGTGCAGAATGTTCAGCGCCTGGGCCTCTACGCCGAGGATTCCTGGCGCGTCACGCCCCGCCTCACCGTAAATTACGGCCTGCGTTACGACACGACCTTTGGATTGTTTAACGCCTCCGGCCGCAGCCAGCTGGAAAATCCGGCATATCTCACGCTAAAAACCTTGGGCGTCCCGCTCGACGCGAGTGCGCCGCAAGATTATCGCCACGCCTTTGCGCCTCGCCTCGGCATCGCTTATTCTCCCGCGCGATCGGCGTCCACGGTCTTCCGCGCCGGCTTCGGCCTTTATTACAACGATCTCGCGCAGAACGGCTGGGTCACGGCATTTCAGGCAGTCAACGCGCCTCCGGGCCTCTGCGTTGTGCCCACCGACCTCGGCTGCCTGCCGCCCGGCTCCGGAGGCGCGCTGATTGACGGCCGCTACAGGACGCCCTACGCAATCCACACCACAGCGGGCGTCGAACATGCATTCAACGCCCAATGGCTCGTCAGCGCCGATTACACGCACGAGCAGGGCAATCACGCGTATCGCCGCTACGATTACACCGCGGGAGTAAATCTCCCGGCCGACGCGCCAGACATCGCACTGTTCAAAAGCGACAATCGCTCCAGCTACAACGGACTTTCGATTCACCTGCAAGGCAATGTCTCACGCCATTTCAATCTCATCGCCAACTACACGCTCTCCAAGGCGCAAACCTGGGGCTGCGTGCTAGGCGAACTCTTCGACTACGTGAACGGCGTCTGCAATCCGCTCGACCCCTTCGCTAAGGGCGATTACGGCCCATCCGGCGAAGACGTCCGCGATCGTTTCGTGCTGGCCGGAGTATTCCATCTTCCAGCCGGATTCGAACTCTCCCTCCTCGGCCAAGCCGAATCCGCCCGCCCCTTCACCATTACCAATACCGATGGCACCGACCGCATCACCGTGAACGGCGTCAAGACTTCGCTCGATGAATTTCGCGGCACGCCTTACATCCAGTGGGATTTCCGCGTCAGCCGTCGGTTCACGTTCCACGAAAGATTCACGGCCACGCCGTTCATCGAATTTTTCAATGTTTTCAATCGCAATAATCCCGGGGCGAACTACGTCACCAACGTCGGCGCTTTCCCCCTGCCGGTGAATGACACCTCCAACATCACTGGCATCTGCGCGAACCCGCCCGCGTGCACAGACTTCACGCCCGTCACGAGCCGCAAGCAACTGAGCTTCGCAGCGGGCGCCCTCGGCGATTTCTTCGGTCCCGGCACCACAGTAGGCGGCGCGTTCGCCGCCCAAATCGGTGTCCGCTTCACCTTTTAGCGTTTGCGGCGTAACAATACGCCCCCGCTGGACGTTGCACGGTCTTGTGGCGGGCAGCCTTACTTTTAACCTGGGCCGTCGCGAAATCTTCCCGCCGATTTTCAATTTCCCTCGTTTTTTAGTATAAACATTTGCTTGGAACTGTCCGGCGCTCTTGCCGGTCTTATCTCCGCGGGAGGAATGCATTGATAGAAGTTCAGGATTTGACGAAAGCCTACGGTGCCGTCACGGCCGTGGATCACGTTTCTTTCACGGTAAATAAAGGCGAAATTCTGGGTTTCCTCGGACCGAACGGCGCGGGCAAGACCACTACCATGCGCATTCTCACCGGCTACATGCCCGCCACCTCCGGCACCGCGAAGATCGCCGGCTTTGACGTGTTCGGCGATTCGATGGAAGTCCGCCGCCACATCGGCTACCTGCCCGAAACCCCGCCCGTCTATCCGGATATGGCCGTCGAGGATTATTTGGACTTCGTCGCGCGCATCAAGAACGTCCCGGCGGAAAAACGCGCCGCCCGCGTCACCGAAGCGATGCGCAAAACCAATTTGGAAGATCGCGGCGCCGAACTGATCAAGCGCCTCTCGCGCGGTTACAAGCAGCGCGTGGGCATCGCGCAAGCGTTGGTCCACGATCCCGACGTCATCATTCTCGACGAGCCCACCGTCGGCCTCGATCCCAAGCAAATTATCGAAGTCCGCAATTTGATCAAAGGCCTCGCGGGCGATCACACCATCATTCTGTCGACTCACATTCTCCCGGAAGTCAGCATGACTTGTGACCGCGTCGTGATCATCAACAAAGGCAAGATCGCAGCCGTGGACACGCCGCAAAACCTTACCTCGCAGCTCAAGGGAGGCCAGAAAATCCGCGTCGAAGTGCAAGCGCCCGAAAAAGCGCTACGCGACGCGCTCGCGCAGGTTCCCGGCACCACCCGCCTGGAAGCGGAACAGCTCCCAGCCGGCGGCCATCTCGTCGCGATCGTCGAAACCGCGCAGGGCGCCGACATTCGCAGCGCCATCGCTGCCAAAATCGTGCAAAATGGCTGGCCACTGTTTGAACTCCGCGGCGTCAGCCTGAGCCTGGAAGAAATTTTCCTGGAATTGACCACCGACGACGCCGCGCACGCGCAGGCATCCTCGAATTGACCGCTCTGCGCCACATTTACCAAGGAGTCTGAAAAACGATGCGCAACCTCTACGCCATCTATCGCAAGGAAATGCGGCATTACTTCGTCTCGCCGATCGCCTACGTCTGCATCGGCTTCTTCCTGCTCGTCAGCGCGTATTTCTTCAATTTCTTCCTGTCCGCGGTCATCCAGCAGTCGTTCCAGATGGAAATGCAGAGCATGCAGTTCGGCATGCCGCCGCAATTTGACGTTCCAGGCCAGGTGATGCGCGCTTTTCTGGGCCTGCTCTCGACGCTCATTCTTTTCATCACGCCGTTTCTCACCATGGGCGTCTTTGCAGAAGAGCGCAAGCGCGGCACCATGGAATTGCTGATGACTTCGCCGATTAGCGAAATTCAGATCGTCTTGGGCAAGTTCCTCGCTTCCTTGTCACTGTTCGCCCTGATGCTGCTTCCGACGGCCAGTTATGTGATTTACATGTATCTGCACAGCGATCCGATTCCGCCATGGCGCGTGCTCCTTGCGGGCTATGCCGGAATTTTGCTGCTCGGTGGCTCGCTGCTCGCGCTGGGCACTTTCATCTCGTCGCTCACCGAAAATCAGCTCATCGCCGCCGTGCTCACGTTCGTGGCTTTCCTGTTCCTCTGGGTTTTGGATTTGGGCCACACCTCCGAAGGCGGCCTCGGTTCGGTATTGCAATATCTTTCCGCCAGCCGCCATTACGATGATTTCGCTCGCGGCATCATAGACACCTCCGGGCTCATTTATTACTTAAGCTTTATGGTTCTTTTTGTTTTCTTAACTGTGCGCTCGATTGATTCGATGCGCTGGCGCCGCGCCTAATTCAATCGCGCGCGGCTCTCAATTCACGGAGGAACTCGCAGTATGAAATGGGATCGCGAAGAGATATCCAGCTTCATCGGCACGATCGGCGTGGCGATGCTCATCGCCAGCGGCGTGCGTTATTCCATTCAAGGTGAACTGCTCACAACCAGCAAAGCGCTGCTGATTGTCGGCGGCGCCTTCGTTCTCGTGGCCGTGGTCCTCGGTTTTCGCGCCATCGTCAGAGCGTTTTCCGGCCGCACTGCGCAGCAGGGCACTAACACCACAATTCTCACGCTCGCGGTTATCGCCATCCTTGCCGTCATCAACTTCGTCGGCTTCCGCCATCACAAGACTTTCGACCTCACCACCGAAAAGCTCTACACACTGTCCGACCAGACTCGCAATATTGTCAGCGGTCTGAAACAGGACCTCACCGTCGCGCGTTTTGACAAAACTCCGAACACTTCGTTCGACGACCTGATGGCCGAATACAAAGCCCTCAGCCCGCACTTCAAGTATCAATTCGTGGACCCGCAGCAGAAGCCGGAAGTCGCGCAGGATTTCGGCGCAACGCACATGGGCGACGTCGTCGTTGCCTACGGCATCCGCAAAGATCACTTGGATGCCGGCGCGAGAGGCCAGCTCGGCGAAGAGGACGTAACCGGCGCGATCGTCAAAGTCACCAGCGGCGACGTGAAGGAAGTCTGCTTCGTCACCGGCCACGGCGAAAAATCTCTTACCGATGGCTCACCGGACGGCTTCACCCAGGTGGATGCAGGTTTGAAGAAAGAAAATTACGCCACAAAAACCATCAATCTGATCGCCGAAAACGGCGTCCCTGCGGATTGCAGCGTCGTGGTGATTGCCGGACCGAAGCAGTCGTACTATCCGCAAGAGACCGCGATGCTCGGCAAGTTTCTCGACGCCGGCGGCGAAGCGCTAATCATGCTGGATCCCGCGACCGATCCGAAACTCGACGACCTTTTCCAGGCATGGAATGTGGCTTTGGGCAGCAATGTCGTAGTGGACGCCAGCGGCATGGGTCAGCTCTTCGGCGGCGGTCCGATTATTCCGGTGGTCCAAGATTTCGGCGCCAGCCCCATCACCAAGGGATTTCAGGGTTCAGTAGCGTTCTTCCCGCTGGCGCGCACGGCTTCAATCGCGGATAAGAGCAAATCAATTCCGCAGACGGTCGAGCTTCTCAAAACGTCAGAACGCAGCTTCACCATTCCCAAGCTCGAAGTCGGCCAAAAGAAAATATCTTTCGACTCCAAGACAGACAAGATTGGCCCGCTCTCGTTGGGTGTCGCAGCGAATCGCAAAGTCTCCGACAAGGACGCGCGGCTGGTGGTCATCGGCAATTCACAATTCGCCGCGAATCCCTGGATCAGCCAGCAAAGGAACGGCGATCTTTTCTTCAACACGATTGACTGGCTAACGCAGGATGAAAACTTGATCTCCATTCGCCCCAAGAGCGCCACGAATCGTCGCGTCACCCTTTCCGAAGCCCAATCCGCCGCACTGCACTGGCTGAATCTGGTCTTTCTCCCCGGTTTGATAATCTTCTCCGGAGTCTATATTTGGTGGAAACGCCGCTAGCGCCAATGCAAAGGAATTGATAAGAATTTCCGAACGCCATGATGAAGAAATCCACGTTAATTGTCCTGCTCGCCGCGGTCGTCCTCGGCGCGGCCGCCTATTATTTCGATTGGAAGCGCGGTCAAAAAGAAGCCGCGAACTCGCCGGCCGACACCAGCAAACCTGCATTCACGCTCCAGGCGGACGATATCTCCTCTCTGACCATCTCCTACCCAGCCGACCCAAAATCACAGCCCATCCACTTCGAAAACCAAAATGGCGTGTGGCAAATCACCCAGCCTCTGCGGACAGGCGCCGATGACGTGTCGCTGCAGGGAATCCTGCAGCAACTCGCGTCGGCCCGCGTCGCCCAGACAGAACCCGGTACGCCGGATCGCCTGAGAGTATTCGGCCTGGAAACTCCAGACGTCACGCTCGATTTTCAAATGAAGAATGGCGCGAAACACTCGCTGCGCTTGGGCAAGAAGGATTTCACGGGCGTTTCCGTTTACGCGATTGTGGACAGCGCTAAGGACGTAGCTCTGCTCCCCGAATCGTTGCTGGTCAGCGCGGACAAGCCTCTACAGGATTTGCGCGATCATTCCGTCCTGCATTTCGTTGCCCCCGACGCAACTTCATTCGATCTCAAGAATCCATCGGGCGAACTCGCAGCGGCCAAGGACCACGACGCCTGGAAGTTTACGAAACCCAGCAGCGCGCCCGGAGATGGTGGCGCCATCAATTCTTTTCTCGCCTCCGTTGCCACTAGCAGGATGACTACGATCGCCAGCGAAACCCCGGATAATCTCGCGAAGTATGGCCTCGCAAACCCCGGAATTTCACTCACCGTCACGGACGCCAAGGGCAAGACCGCGACTGTGCTGGTCGGCAAAAAGGAAGGCGACGAGTATTTTGCGCGCGATAGTTCGCGCCCGACGATCTTCCGCATCAATCAGGACGCGTACAAGAAGCTCACGGAAAGTTTCACCGGCTTGCGCGACAAAAAGCTCGTTCATTTCGATCCGGCGGCGATTACTCACGCGGAGATTCACAACGCCAGCGGCACGATCGCGTGCACGCGCAAGAACGAAACGGACTGGACTTGTGACAACACAGATCAAAAAGATGACAAGCAGAAGCAGGACGCACCGCAAAAAGACAATCAGCAGGGAAAACCAGCAAGTCTCGACAAACTCTTTACTCCGCTAGAGCAAGCCACCGCCGAGGAAATCTTCGACCGCCCTACGCCCAACCTGCTGTCCAAGATTGCGAAGGCCGCCTTCGAAGCGATTCTCACCGACAAGAACGGAAAAGTTCTAAAAGTGGAAATTTCGAAGGAATCCGGCGGGTTCGTCTACGCACGTACCAGTGAAACTCCTACAATGTACGAATTGAAACCCCAAATCCTTACCGACTTGAACTTTAAACCCTCCGACCTGACGAACTAACCGCGCGCGAACAAACTTCGACACCCCGGCGTCGCGGCAAGCCCCGCGCATACAGCGCATTACGCCACAGAATGCATTTCTTCCAGCGCGTTTTGGGCAGGCCACGTCGCCACGAGCAGCACTTTTCTCGTTGCGGGAGAAATGTGCACGTAAAATACCTGCGTGTCGCTCTTAATCTCGTACAAATCAGGATGTTTCGGATCGGGAATTGCCGGCGCGCCACTTGCCAATAAATGGCACAGCTGCACGACCAATTCCGTTGGATGATTCCGCAAATCTTCTATCTGCACGTCACACGCCCAGCGCATCACCGTGCTCCTCCCCCAGCCGCCATTTCGTACCTCATTCACTTATACGGTTGGATGCGCGGAAATGTTGCAGGGCTCCTCGTTTTTTCGCCTTGATTCAGCCAAATTGGCACTCACCCCTGCAGCGGCCCCTAATCGAGTATACGAACGTTAACCCCTAACTTGTTACTTGCGCGGCCCTTCCAAACTTGCCATAGTCCAGACAACGGAGGGAACCACTCATCGTGACTAAGCAGAGACTGAAGAAAACCAGCCGCATGAAGCGCGACAAGCGGCGTAAGCATCACCACTGGCAGGTCACCGTGTACTACGCCGACGGCGAAAAGTTTGCTCGCGTTTACATTGATCGCGACCGCGCCCAGAAGTTTGCCGACCGACAGAAGAAATCCCCTGTCGTCAAAGCCACTCGAATTATGGAAGTTGATTAACTCCCGATTCGGCGGCGCCGGCGCTCGCATCTGGTAAGGCGAAGACGCCCGCCGCCCCTTCCATTCTCCCCGCCCTCTCGAATGATCAATCTCGATCATCGCGCGGCACCTCGCTCTTTAACCCCCGAGCCCTTACCGAAGCGCCGCCGCTTTCTGCTCTAGCTGCCGCCCTCTGTACCTCTTGGTCCAGAATTCTTCGTTCGGCCAAGTGTTTCCGGGTCGTTGCGACCAGAATCTCCTGCTGAGATTTCAGCGGCCATGCCTGATCAGATTTACGTCCCGCAGCCGGTCGATACCTCGCAAGTAAGCTGGACGACCCGTAGCCCCTTCTGGAAGGCCTCGCTCGCAACGCGCTCGCGCCGGTTTGAATTTCCCGCAACGAAGCAGCCCACGGTCTAAATCCTTGGCGGCGCCGACACAGGTTTGAATGTGGCGTGACAGGCTAGGAATACAAATTTGGTTCCGGCACTGACCAGCGGAATGGATCCGGCGTCCAGTGCGTGGGTATCAACGGCAGCTTTCGATTTCTGGTTATGCGGTGCGGGATAGCAAACCTTCGAATGGAAAGTCAGGAGCGCCGGAGAAAACCGTTGCTTCCTACGCGAAAACAGCCGCAGTCGGAGCTCGTTAATCCTGATCGCCGCTGTGTTTCTTCTTAATCTTGCGGCGAATGTCGGGCCAAAATTCCTTAGCGAAGATGGAGAGCGCGTCGTATCCCATTTGCGTGCCCCATACCGACGCAGTGTTCGCTAGATTCTTGTCTGCTTGGGGGTGATAGCTGTAGGTGGAAATCGCCGCCGCCGCCGCGCTTCCCCCGATTTCCGCAAAATTGAACATATGGTTGCCCGCGTCCGTTCGCGTAATCACCAGGCGGCTCAACGCGTATTCGGTGCGATGCCAAAACCCGCCTTTACCCAGCTGGTAATAGCGAGGGTCGGTATGCAACAGCGACGGCACGACCGCGTTGACCATGAAATTCTCGATCGTGCCATCCGCAAATTCCTGCCCGAAGCGCTTGGCATATCCCTGTGCGCCTTGCCCGTACCCCGGCTCGCTGTTCTCAGCCTGGCTGATCCCCGCAAGCGCGGCGTACCACGGATATTGCACGTAGTCGAACGAAGATCGCAGCGTAATTTTGAATTTTTGGCCAGCAGTCAGAGGCGGAGTTTGCGCGGAATTCTCCACCGTCAGAAAATTTGGCAAGGTATAGAACAGACGATCCTTCGAGGGCAGGCCACCTTGGTTCGTCGCCTGAGAATTGTTGGCATCTCCAGGTTTCTGGTCACTGGAAGTTTGCCCGGAGGTTGCCGCTCCATGCGCCGCTGCGGGTTGTTGCTGCTGCCCTTGCTGCGCTTGCTCCGATCGCGCCAGCTCTGATGGTGCCTGCTCTAATTGCGACTGCCCTAATTGGAAAAGTCCCGACGGTTGCTGAGCGGTCTGTTGGGAAGGCTCGGTTTGCTGTTGGGCCGATGCGCGAGGGGGTCGAGCAAGCACTGCCATCGCAATGCAAAACGCGTACATTCTGCCGAGCCGCCGACGTCTGGTCATCATCAAGGTCTATAATCTCCCGGCTCTTGGCCGCAATCTGAGAACTCGTCCACATCTGTTCGACCAGCGACAGTTTCATCGCTTCCATACCATCGATGGTTGCGGGTAGCGTTGGGAATTCACTACAAACAGCCATTAAGTTCCAGAATTCGCTCGTCAGCGGCTGGAACGCGTGAAAATGTGCGCCGTTTCGACTCGCGGTGCTTTCCGATTCGATGGAATGTAACCCCCAGCATATCAGAATCGTCGTGGGGCGACTCCCGGCGTTGCCGTTGTTTACAACCAGCCGCGTCGGCCAGGCCGCCGTGAGCGAACCACGCAGAGCTCCGACGACAAGCAATGGAATCAATCGCTAGCCGAAGTCCGTTCACCACAAGCGTCGGCCAAGACCAGCACAGCCCCGCTGAAAAACAACGTATCAAAAAAATAGTTCAAGCTAACGATGTCCTTGGGGCTCGCGAGCAACATCGGCAAATACTCAAACAGCACCAGAAGCAGAATCATCAGGCCCAAATACGTTGCCGCCTGCCGCGTTTTCTTGTTCGCAACCAGGCACGCTCCGCTCGCGATCAGCACCGCGCCTGCAAGATAAGCCCAGAACAGCCGCCCTGGAATCCACTCGGGCATGATTTTTTCCAGCGGAACGCCGGTCGCGAACGTCGGATGCAGAAAATGCTCGACGCCATAGAACACCGCCGTTACCCCGATGCAATACCGGGCAACGGTCACTAGCACCGGGGCTCTGCCGGCGTGCTTCGCGCTCATGCGCGCTCCCGCAAACGCAAAACCCCCGCTGGCGAACGCAAGTTCTCGCAATGCCAGCGTCCAGGCAATTCGATTGTTCGGCTCCGCCAGCGCTGCGGGTATATCCATCAGCACCACGAACGAAAAGAACATCACTCCCAACAGCGTGGCCGCCAATCGTGACTGGACCTTCACCGCAATACTGAGCGCCGCGGCAAGCAGCGCAACGCCCACCAGATACACCCAAAATGTGTGCACGGGTATCCAGCTCGGAACCATCGTCGCGATGTCCGAAGTATCGGTGAAGTGCTCCGTCCCGAACACCGCCAGCGGAGTCGCGAAGCACAAACGCCCGAACGGCATGATCTTGTCGATTCCCCGCGCCTGCGGCAGTTCGTCGTTGAAAATTTTCACCAGGCCAACCACAAGCACTGCCGCGGCCGCAAAATAACCCCAGAACACGATGCCCGGTAGTCCGAATACTGCAATCGCAGGCGCGAAATCAACGTGCGCACCCTCCAGGAAAGCGCTCGACATTCCGTCAACCCCCTTCGTGATTCTGAATCACGTCCCGCCGGAAGAGTTGCACGCCACGCTACATCCAACGAGCGCGCGCACGCACGCATCTGGGAACTCTCCCGAACTCGCTTTCGTCGCGGCGGCTCGGTCCCGCGTCGGCCAGTACCGGTATTCGATCCGTGGATATCGCGTCAGGTTTGTTGTAGCAAATCAGGATTAGAAAGCGGCGGCGGGAGGAATAAACGTTGCTAAAAAGCAGAAGGCCCGCCTTGCAGCGGGCCTTCGAGGGGAGAAAGCTCCACGGCCACTGCGCGGTGGGCGGCAGAACTCTTTCCTCGGTCGCAGTCTAGTACGAGGTGCGGAATTCAGTCAAGCGGGAAAGGGTACTTTTTAACCCTTCGTTAAGATGCTGAAAATAATAACTTTACGTGCCAAATGGGGGCTTTTCCACCGGCTGGTCACTTCGGCTGATTCCGCTCTATCCCGTAGAAGTCCTCTGAATTGATGGGCTTACTGCCCAGCCCTAATTGCAGCACTTGCATCGTGCTGCTGCGATCAAACACCTTATCAGGAAATAATCGCTTCACCACGATCCGGAATCCGCCGAACGCAATCCCCGAAATCAGCGCGAAGCAACAGATTATGCCGGTGCCAATGATCGCTCCGACAATCATCGTAGTGATCGGCGGCTCTTTGAATTGAAAAGTCGGCTCATTCCAGGTGACTTCTGCTCCCGATTGAACTTGCTCCAACAATTTATCCGCTTCCGCTTGCGTGCGCGCGCCGAACACAATGGCCAGCAGCGTGATGGAGCGCTTACCGAATACCGGAGAACCATTAGGATCAACGTCGGCAGCGTTCACGTGATAAACCTGCTGCAGCTCGTTCAATTTTTTCTGCGCTGTCTGCGGAGTAGGGAAGTCGGCGATCAGAAGATTCAGCTCGCGTCCGTCCACGTGGTATCTTGCGACCTCCGCTTCGGCGCCAGTGGAAAATCCCAGCCAATCATGCTGCGAGACAGGGAAAAATTGGTTCAGCGTCACCGGCCCCAAAATGTATTTGTCCGAACGGTCAATGAAGCCCTTCGTCGGCAAGTGCTCGGGAAGTGTCGGCAACGGACCCTGCTGCGCGCGTGCCGAGACGGCGGCCGCAAGCGCACTCAGATCTGTGCCGAACCTCGACAAATCGTTGCCACGAATATCGAGAACCAGGTTCCCTAGCAGAACAAGCGCTTCCTCGCGCGACATGACCGAGTGCTCGTTCGGTCCCGGCCGCGACATATCCGGCGCGCGCAGGTACGAATACAGCCCATACGCTCCGCTGGGATCCTTCATCCGGTAAAGCGTCACCTGCAGCGCGTCTCTTCCAAGCGAATAGGTTCCTTCCTCTCCCGAAAGAAACCCATATTCCTGCCGTACCGCCGCTCGCTGGTCAGCAAGCACGCTCCCGATATGGTCGCCGTTGTATGCGACGGGAGCATTCAGTCCGGAGTTAGTGTTGCCACTCCACCCCGCGAAAGAACTCGGTAGAATGCCCTGCGCAGACGCAGGAAAGGGGGCTAATAGCACAAATAGAATGATCAAAGGTATGGCGCGGCGCATAGTGTCCTTCTATTAGACGCCAATATTCTACTTAGGGTTCCCGTCGGAAGCTACTGTTGCAGACCCGCCGCCCGAGGGACGGTTGGCGGAGACCAGCTTGGACTTATCGTAGGAGAGGCTGTTGAGGCTGTCGAGATACGAGGCGATGCCGCGATACAGACCGTCGGCGACGCGCTGCCGCTGGTCAGTCTTGCGCAGCAGCTTTTCATCACTGGGGTTGCTGATAAAGGAGATCTCGGACAGTACCGAAGGCATATTCGCGCCAATCAGCACCACAAAAGGAGCCTTTTTCACGCCGCGGTTTCGCTCGTCCTGGCTCACCAACTGCAAGCGGTGCGTCAGCGAATCCTGAATGTCGCTCGCGAGCTCCTTGGATTCTTCCACCTTCTCATTACGCGCGATTTTCTTGATGATGTCCTGCAAGTCGTGCAGCGAGGACTGCGCCAGCGCGTTTTCGCGCGCCGCCACGGCCATGGATTCTTCCGAAGTCGCAAAGTTCAAATAATAGGTTTCGATTCCGCGTGCGGCCGCGTCGTGGCTGGAATTGGCGTGCACGGAAATAAACAGGTCCGCTTTCGCCTCGTTGGCGATGGCCGTGCGCTCCTCCAGTGGAATGAAAGTGTCGTCCTTGCGCGTGTAAATCACTTCGGCGCCCGGAAGCTTGTCTTCGATCTCACGCCCCAGTCTTAGCGCCACGTCCAGGCACAGGTCCTTCTCCATCAACCCGTGCGGGCCAATCGTTCCCGTGTCGTGTCCGCCGTGGCCGGGGTCAATCACGATACGGCTGATTTTCAATCCCAGCGCGCGCGTCAGCGAGCGCTGCCCATCGCGCGTCGGCTTCGATTCGCTCGGCGGCGCCAGCGCGGCCGATTTGCTCGCATCCGGCTTGGATTTCGCGGCAGGTTGTCTTGCGCCAACTGCTCCAGACGGTGGCGCTTTGGTCGTCGGAGCAGGCTTGCCGTCGGCGCTCACTGAAACCGTCTCACCCGCTACCGCGCGCGGTTTCGAATCAGGATCGTCGGATTCCGCTCTTGCATTCTTTGCCGTCGCGCCGGATGCCGAGGCACTCGGCGCAGCAGCTGTTGGCGTCGCCGCGCTCGCAACCTCATTCCCGGACGAAGCCATGGGTTTCGCGTGAACCTCAATCACCAGCCGGTAAGGATTCGCCAGCAAGTAAGCGGAAAAATCCCGCGCGCCGTTCACATCCAGCACCACCCGCACCACACCATCTTTGTTTTGCCCAAGACGCACGGACTTCAATAGCCCATCCTTAACTTCCCAGTTTTTCTTGGCGATGTCGGGCGTCAGCTTCGCTCGGTGCAGGTCGAAATAAACACGGTCCGGAGCGGCGATCCGCGCGGCGTTGAACGCAATCGTGTCGTTCAAGGTCACGACGATGCGCGCCGAATTCTCCGTGTTCCAGGTTTTCACGTCCAAAACCCGCGGAGTTCCGTTCTCGCTCTCCTGCTGTTGCACCACTTTGCCGTTCAGTTCCGGCAAAGCGTCCGTCGTAGCTGCGGCCTGAACCTTAGCCTGGGCCTTTGCCTGCGCTTGCGCCAGTGCTTGAGCCTGTGCTTGTGCAAGAGCTTGCGCCTTGGCTTTTTCCCGCGTCTCGGCGATATCTTTTAACGCGACATGCGCGTCGCTGGCGAGATCAGATTTGGGGAAGCGTCTGATGTATTCCTTCAGCGTCGCTTCGGCCACATCCGGCTGATGCAGGCCGTCCTTTTGCACCAGGCCGATGGAATACAGCGCCTGTTCGCGATAGCGGCTGCCCGGATACTGTTTCAGCAGGAAATGGTAGGAATCGATCGCCGACTGAAAATATTTGGCGTCAAACAAGCGCCCCATTTCTTCGTACAGCTCAGCTTCCGCGATCAATGAAGGCGTCACTTCCTCCGCCTGCGCCGAAATCAGATACACCTTGTGGTAAGCAGCGACAGTCGCGCGGTAATCGGTGAACGAGCGCTCTCTCTGCGGCGTGCCTTCCAGAGTAGTCCGCATCCTCACCGCGCGCTCGAACTGTTCGCGCGCATCCATTTTGTGATCGGTTCGCGCGGACGCACAAAGGGGAACGGCTAGCGCCAGGGCTAGGAAGAGCCATCGGGCCGGCAGATGAATTCTAGCGGATACCACGTGAGTCATTCGTTCGTGAAAATTACCCGGCCATTTGAGTCCACTACTTTTCGCACTGGATTTCTTGGCGGAGTCCAGAGCGTCGAGTCGCGGCCCGAGCCGGGGCGAAAGTATGCGTTCTGCACCTTCTGTACGTACCGCTGCGTTTCCCAATACGGCGGAACGCCTCTGTTGGCATCCACGGCGTGTTCGCCGGCATTGTAAGCCGCGAGCGTCTTGCTCAAGTCGCCGTTATAACGATCCAGCAGAGCTCTCAAGTACGTCGTCCCGCCTTCCACGTTCTGCGCGGGATCGAAAGGATTGCCGACGCCAAAGCGTTGTGCCGTCCCAGGGATCAACTGCATCAACCCCACGGCGCCCTTGCGAGACACCGCTTGCGGATTCCACCCGGATTCCGTGCTGATCACGGCTTTCACCAGCGCGGGATCCACTTTATGACGCGCCGCTGCATCGCGAACGATGCGATCCAGCCGTCCGTCATTCGCACCGAGCGTTTCCGCCGCAGACTCAGACGAAAGCGCGGAGCGCGAGCGCGGGCCGCTAGCCGTAGGACTGCCCAGGGCGGAACCGCCCTGAGTAGAACTGATAGTACTCCCACGACGGCCGTTCGGGGAATCTCCATTCACGAAGACGAGCTTGCCGTTCTCGTCCAGCGAAGTTGCAATCTGAGCGCACAGCGGCGTGGACAGCGCGAAGAGCGCGCCCGCGACCAGCACTGCAACTGGGATGCAGTTCTTGTTCATGGTTATAGTTTTCGCCAGCGCTTTTTCAGGGCGCCGACGCACAACCTTACCGCAAGCCTCGGGGAAGGCAGAGCGCTTTGCTTCCTAGCACGAACGAAAGACACGCTCACGGCGGAGAAGGAGGCTTCTCCGGCGTAAGCATCTGGCACAACAGCAATTATAACAATCGGTCGAGTAGGGGGTAAACCTGGTCAAGGGCGTTTTGTATGCCCGATGTGTCTTTTCCGCCAGCCTCTGCCAAATCGGGCCGGCCACCCCCGGAACCGCCTACCAGCTTGGCAAGTTCCTGGACGATTTTGCCGGCATGGAGCTTGGGGATCAGATCCTTTGTAACTGCTGTGATTAGAGCAACTTTGCCGTCATCCGCTGACGCCAAAACGACCACGCCGGAGCCTAGTTTTTGGCGCAAAACGTCCACCAGTTGGCGCAGGGCGTCGCGGTCAAATCCGTTCACCTGGGCGGCAATCAAGCGAACATCCTTGACCGGGCGGGCCTGTTCTACCAGATCTCCGGCCAGGGAACCTGCCGCTTTGCGTTGCAGGGCTTCCAGCTGTTTTTCCAGTTGCTTGGTGGCCTCAAACTGGCGCTCCAGCGCCGCGATGATTTCGTCTTCGCCGGCATTCAGCATTCCGGCGACGGTGCGCATCGTCGCGAGCGACTTCTGATATTCGGTGAGAGCGCGATCGCCGGAAATTGCTTCGATGCGGCGCACTCCGGCGGCGACGGATTGCTCGCCAATGATTTTGAAAACGCCGATGTCGCCTGTGCGCACCACGTGCGTTCCGCCGCAGAGTTCCTTGCTGTAGAAACCTCGCGGCGCGGTCGCGTCGGGAATGGTAACGACGCGGACGTTCGCCTCCGGATACTTGTCGCCGAAGAACGCCAGCGCGCCGGACGAGAGCGCGTCGTCAATGTTCATGATGTCGGTGCGCATTTCCAGATTTTTTCTGATTTCTTCGTTCACTTGTTGCTCGATTTCGCTGAGTTCGCTGGGATCCACTGGCGCGAAATGCGAGAAATCAAATCGCAGATGATCGGGCGCGACCAGCGAACCGGCTTGCTTCACGTGTGTGCCCAGAATATTGCGCAAAGCGGCGTTCAGCAGATGCGTCGCGGTGTGGTTGCGCATGTCGCGCACGCGTCGCTCCGGGTCGGCGATAGTGGCGACGTGATCGCCGACGTGCAGGTCCGCTTTCGCGACGATGCGGTGCGCGACCAGTCCGGTGACGGGGTAGTAGGCACCGCGCACTTCGGCGACTTCCTGCGCGCCGGAGTTGTCGAAGAAGCCGCCGGTGTCGGCGACTTGGCCGCCCGATTCGGAGTAAATCGAAGTGCGGTCGAGGACCACTTCGGCTTCCGTGCCGGCCTTAATTTCGTTCACCGCGCCATCTTTGGTGACGATGGCTTGAATGCGCGCGTCGCGCGCCTTCGTGCCATGGTAAAAATCCTGCTCGGTCTTGTGCGTCTGCGCCAGCTTCGCATAGACGGGATTTGCAGCGTCTTTGTGCGCACCTTTCCATGAGGCGCGCGCACGCGTGCGCTGCTCCTCCATGGCGCGTTCGAAGCCTTCCTGTTCGAAATCCAACCCGAAATCACGAACCGCGTCCTGAATGAAGTCTAACGGTAACCCGAACGTATCGTAGAACTTAAAAGCATTCTTGCCCGGGTAGTTAAGGCGCGTTCCCGTCGGGTTCGCTTCGTTTATTTTTCTGAATAGCTCGGCGCGTTCCGCTTCGCGTAGCGTCTTGTTCCGCTCCAGTTTGTCGCCCGGCCCCGGCCGAACTCGCTGCAGCGCGAAGTTGTAGATGTCGTCTTCCAGGGGACCCAGACCAGCATCGAGCGTTCGCGTGAATCTGGTTTCTTCGGCCTTCACGACAACGGAAACTCGCTCAGCGCTTTCGATGAGTTCGGGGTATGGGTCTTTCATCTCGTCCCGGACTGCGAACACCATCTGGTAGAGAAACGGCTGTTCCTGCCCGAGCAAACGGCCGTGATGAATCGCTCGTCGAATAATTTTTCGCAGCACGTACCCACGACCTTCGTTGGAGGGAACGACGCCGTCGTTTAGTAGAAAGGCTGTGGCACGAGCATGGTCGGCTACGACTCGCAGCGAAGCAGCGCCGCCGCGACCGTCCTCAAGCGATTCTTCTTTCTTGAGATCAACACCGCAGAGTTCGGCGGCGCGTCTGGTGAGCGGGACGAACAAATCCGTGTCGTAATTGGAAATCACGTGTTCGAGGACGGCGGTCGTGCGTTCGAGGCCCATGCCGGTGTCCACGGACGGTTTCGGCAGGGGATTGAGATTTCCGGAAGCGTCGCGATTGAACTGCATGAAGACGAGGTTCCAGATTTCGACGTAGCGGCCGCAGTCGCAGGGGAATTGGCAATCGGTGTGGCCTAGATCGGAGGCTGCCCCGCCCATGTCGTAGAAAATTTCGGTGCAGGGGCCACAGGGGCCGGTATCGCCCATGGCCCAGAAATTATCTTTCAGTCCGGGGATTTCGATCACACGGTCTTTGGGCGCGCCGATCTTGACCCACAGCGCGGCAGCCTCGTCATCGGGGGCGAGCATTTTGCCGGGGGAAACTTCCGCGCCGCCGAAAACGGTAAAGTAGAGTTTTTCCAGCGGAATGCCGTACCAATGCGGCGAAGTGATCAACTCCATCGCGAAAGCAATCGCGTCCTTCTTGAAATAATCGCCGAAGGAAAAATTTCCCAGCATTTCGAAAAATGTGTGATGGCGGTTGGTGAATCCGACGTTTTCCAGATCGTTGTGCTTGCCGCCCGCGCGCACGCATTTCTGGCAGGTGGTGGCGCGATTGTAATCGCGCTTTTCGAGGCCCAGGAACACATCTTTGAACTGGTTCATCCCGGCATTCGTGAAAAGCAGCGTGGGGTCGTTCGTCGGCACAAGCGAAGAGCTGCGCACCACGCGATGGCCGCGCTCTGCGAAGAATTTCAGAAATGTTTTGCGGACTTCGTTGCCGGTCCACTGCTTGTCAGTCAAGGATGCCCTCTGTCGAAACGGTTCATTATCGCAGAGGGTCACAACGCTCGCAACGCCACGTGGCGCCGAGCAAGGCCACGTGAGGCCCAATGCAGAAAGTACAGCTGTCCTCATCCGTCATCGCAAAAAGGTACAGGTTGAATACTTTTTCGGCCAGCTTGTACTGATTCTGTCCCGTCGCTCCGCTGCTTGCACATCTTTTCAGTGCTAATTTCGAACGGGAATCAAAAAATGAATTCGCACTCACGATCGCGCGATTTGCCAGGGAGCCCAGCGCCGTTGCCGCCCGCCCAACTTGCTTTCCGCGTTCTTCACGGGTCGCGGGCCACCGGTCTCAAGTCGCGGCCGGCAAATCAAGGATCTGGATCCATTCACCACTCGCCACTTGTCGCTCAACACGGCCGATCTCTAATCGGTAGTCGCCCATTATCAAAAATCAAGCTAACTCGCTCACAACCAACGAGAAAACTTTTTCTAACCGGTGGTTTTTTCGCAGTTTTGCCTCTGAGTCACCCCGGCAGAGGCGCAGAGAGCGCGGAGAAATTCAGAGGCGTGCATGCTACCGGTACGTAAGCGACACAGTGGGGGCGGCTCTCAGAGCCGCCCCTACAAACCCGAAGCCTCGCGGGGGACCAATGTCGCGCTAGTTTTCCGGCGCGGCTTGTTTCTTGGCTTTAGCTTTGGCCTCGGCCTCCGCGGTCCACGGCGGGACGACGCCGGTCATGCGTGCGTAGGCTATGGATTGGCCGAGGTGCTCGTGCGCATGGGTGACCAGAATGTAGATCACGTCGCCGTAGTTGGCATCCGGGCCGAGCTTGGGCAGCGGCTTATTGAAATCGGCGTTGGTCATGGCTTCGATGGCGGTGTGGGCGCTGGCGAAGGATTTATTGAGCGCGTCAATGATCTGGGCCTTATCGGTGAGCGATTTGTCGAAGGTCTTCATCTCAAAGCCGGCTGGAACGGGCGCGCCCATCAGTTGAGGAAAGAAGTAGTTCGCGCCGGCGACGTGCAGAAAAACCTCGCCGATCGAGCGCACGCCTTCGGCGGGGCGCCAGCTGTATTTTTCGGCGGGAACGGCGTTGGCCAGATCCACAAATTTCTGGTGCATGCCGTCCAGGTCCAGCAGGGATTGGGGTTTCATGTCATAGCTGGGAGGAGTCTTGTCCTTGGATTGCGCGGCGGGAGCGGCCTGCGCGGCTTGGCCGGAACGCGCGAACGAGCGGGACGCGCTGGCGGTGAGGAGCAGGGCCAGAGCCATTGCAGACATCAAGAGTTTCTTCATTTGTGGATCTCCTTTAGAAGCAGATGCTGCGAATCTAATCGTGCGTCCCGCGGAGCAGCAGCACACTGTCCGAAATCGGCAAAGCTGATTGCGCAGTGTCCGGAGTCGAGATGATTACGCCGGATTGCGGGTAGCAGCGTGTGCCGGGCTTCCATTTCATGGAGATTGCTGTGGCGACATGCTTCATGGAACTCCCCGGGTTGCTGTGGGGTTTAGACGGAGGGAGACGAGAAAAATCTCACGGTGGCGGCGATTTTTTTCGGCGGACGGATGGATTTTCGTATAGCGCCGCCGAAGCAAGCTACGGCGAGGAGAAAGCGGCGGCAAGCCGCCGCACTGCGCATTACGGCTCGGCGGATTCCGAGTCGGCGGCGTCGGGAAGTTCGGGGAGCTCGCCGTGGGTGATGCCTTTTAGTTCGGCGCGGATGATGTCGGAGGAGAAACCGGCGCCGAGAAGATTGCGGTAGAGGGAGGCGATCTTTTTTTGGTCGAGAGGGCCGCGAAGATGCGTTAGGCGGCGCATGAGGCGCGCGCGGACGAGCGAGGCTTCGTCGGTTTCGGCGAAGACCGCGTCCACTGCGGATTCGATGTAGCGGTCGGGGACGCCGTGGGCGCGCAGTTCGCGGGCGATGCGGAAACGTCCTTGGCGGCGCAGCTTGGCGTGCTGCGCGGCGTAGTTCAGGGCGTACTTGGCGTCGTCGAGATAGTTGAGTTCGCGGAGGCGCGCGATGACGGCGGGGATCAGGTCTTTATTTTCGGCGCGGCGTTCGAGATGTTTTTTCATTTCGGAAATGGAGTGCGGGCGGCGCATGAGGGCGCGTTGCGCGGACAGGTAGAGTTGGGTTTCGGTTAAGAGCTTGCGGGTGGGCGCGCGCGAGCGCATGGATTGAGGATAGTGCAGGAGGTGGAGGAAGTATAGCAGTCGAAGGAAGAGGAGGAGAAAGTCAAAGGCACCACAGATGAACGCAGCTGAACACTGATAACGGCGAGAGGAAGAAAAAGGCATCTAGGGCGGCTTACGCGAGGGATTTTGGGAACTCGAAGAGAGATCCTTCGCTACGCTCAGGACGACGGGCGCGGCGGTGCGCCGATCCGGCAAAAAATCCGCGCCGAGTTTTTAGCGGCGAGAGGAGTTGGTGCTGTCGAATTCGGACATGGCGCGTTCCATATCTTCGCGGGCGGAATCGGCGCTGGAGCGGACGCCTTGGACGCGCAGTCGGAAATCGTCCGGATTGCTCGCGCGCAGAATGGCTTCTTCGAAGGTGATCAGGTTGCGCGAGTAAAGATCGAAGAGCGATTGATCGAAAGTTTGCATGCCGTACTGGCTGACGCCGGCGGCGATGGCGTCGCGGATCATGCGCGTCTTATCTGGGTTGATGATACAGTCGCGGATGTAGCCGGTCGAGATCATGACTTCGACGGCAGGAACGCGGCCAGAGCCATCAGCTTTACGCACCAGGCGCTGGCTGATGACGGCTTTCAGCGTGCCGGCGAGTTGCAAGCGAATTTGCTTTTGCTCGGGCGGCGGAAAGACGGCGATGATGCGCTGAATGGTTTCCGTCGCGTCGAGGGTGTGCAACGTGGACAAAACCAAGTGGCCGGTTTCGGCAGCAAGAATGGCGGTGGAGATGGTTTCCAGGTCGCGCATTTCGCCGACCAGGACGACGTCCGGGTCTTGACGAAGCGCAGCGCGCAACGCGGTGGAGAAGGACGCGGTGTCCACTTCCACTTCGCGCTGATTGATGAAGCCTTTTTTATCGCGGTGCAGATATTCGATCGGGTCTTCGATGGTGATGATGTGCTCGGAGCGCAGCGAATTGATGCGGTCAATCATGGCGGCGAGCGTGGTGGATTTGCCGGAACCGGTGGTGCCGGTGGTGAGAATCAGACCGCGCTGCTCTTCGCAAACGGAGGATAGAATGCGCGGGAGCTCGAGTTCTTCGATGGTGCGAATTTTTGTGGGAATGACGCGCAGGACCATGCCGACGTTGCCGCGTTGCTGGAAAACGTTGACGCGGAAACGGCCGAGGCCGGCGACGCCGTACGCCATGTCCAGCTCGGCGGTTTCTTTGAACTTTTGTTTCTGGCGATTGGTCATCATGCTGAAGGCCATGGAGAGCATTTCTTCAGGCGTGATGCGCGGCACGTCGCTGAGCGGATTCAGGATGCCATCAACGCGAAGATAGGGGTGGTTGCCGACCTTCAGGTGCAAGTCGGAGGCGCGGCTTTCGACAGCGCGGCGCAAGAGATCGTCAATATTGATGGCCATGTGAAGTCCTGTGCTCGATGGAGCGTCTAGTCAAGCTAGCATGGATTGCGGAGGCTGCAAGACGCGCTGGAGACGGATGCTGCGAAATGGACAACCTGAACTTTGGGACAGGTGGGGGTGCGCGTTAAATCGCAGGTTGGTCGGGGAGGAAGATGCGGTCGTAGATTACGCCGGCCAGGACGCCGCCTAGCAGGGGGCCGACCCAGTAAACACCGTGGTTCGTCCAGTGATTGCGCGTGACGAGGGCGGGGCCGAAGGCGCGAGCGGGGTTGACGGCTGCGCCGGTGAAGGGGAGGCCGCAGAGGGCGTCCACGGTGACGGCCAGGCCGATGGCGAAGCCGGCTACTTTGTTGAAGGCACCTCTGGCGTCTACGCTCGTGGCGAAGAAAACGAAGACGAGGAAGAACGTCATCACGCCCTCGAGGAGCATGCCGTGCAGGCGAGTGAAATCAGGCGCGAGCGCTGGTGTGATGGAGCCGAGCGCTTCGGGGCGCCAGCTGGCGTCCGGTATGATGACTACGAGCGCGTAGGCGGCGGCGACGGCGCCGAGAAGTTGCGCGATCGCGTAGAGAAGAGTTTGCAGGGTGCTCAGGCGACGGCTGACCCAGAAGCCCACGGTGACCGCGGGGTTCAAGTGGCCGCCGGAAATGTGTCCGATGGCGGTGACCATGATGGCGACGGTGAGGCCGTAGGCCAGGGCGAGGCCAAGGATGGTGATGCTGCCTTGTCCGGAGGAGCGGAGGTATTGGTCGGCGCAGAGAGCGCCGGCCGCGAAGAAAACGACGGCGAAAGTGCCGAAGAATTCGGCCAGCAATTTTTGGGTAAGGCTGTACAAGCGGCGCTCCCAGGAAATGCGCGGCGCGATGCGTTTGAGGCTAGCGTGATTGCGCCGCGCGCGATTCTACTGAATTAACGGAGCCAGGTCAAAAGAAGGGCGCGCGATTTCGGGGCACGCGCAGAGATCGCTAACGAACGGCGACGGCGGGAACGCCGACTGGGGTTAGCCAGTTGTGGCGGTCGGTTTTTTTGCCTTCGACGAGGGCGAAGAATTCGTCTTGGATGCGCTTGGTTATGGGGCCGCGGGAGCCTATGCCGATCTTTACGCGATCAATGGAGCGGATCGGGGTGACTTCAACCGCGGTGCCGCAGAAGAAGACTTCATTCGCGATGTAGAGCATTTCGCGGGGGATGATTTGTTCGACGACGGGAATGCCCAGATCGCGACAAATGGTCATGATCGAATTTCGAGTGATGCCGGGCAGCGCGGAATTTGATAGCGGCGGAGTGATTACTGTGTCGCCGGACACGATGAAGACATTTTCGCCCGAGCCTTCGCTGACGTAGCCGTTGGTATCGAGGGCGATGCCTTCGACGTAGCCATTGGCGCGGGCTTCCATGCGGATGAGCTGGGAATTCATGTAATTGGCGGCGCACTTGGCCATTTGCGGCAGGGTATTGGGCGCGGGACGATTCCAGGAGCTGACGCAGACGTCCACGCCATTGCGCAGGCCTTCTTCACCGAGGTATTTTCCCCAGGGATAACAGGCCATGTACACCTCGATGGGGCAGCCGGCGGGGTCCACACCTGCTTCGCCATAGCCGCGCAAAACCACCGGGCGAATATAGCAGGCGCCGATTTTGTTCACGCGCAGTAATTCCAGATTGGCATTGCAGAGTTCCTCGAGATTGTAGGGAACCTCCATTCGGTAGATGTAGGAGGAATTCAGCAGGCGCTGCATGTGTTCTTTCAGGCGGAAGACCGCCGGACCTTGTTCGGTATCGTAGCAGCGAATGCCTTCGAAGACGGCGGAGCCGTAGCTGACGACGTGAGAGAGGACGTGAATTTTGGCGTCGTCCCAGTTGATGAACTTGCCGTCGTGCCAGATCTTTTCAGTCTTTGGAATGGGCATGGGGTGCTCCGTACGTAAAAAATATCTAAAAATGGCTACCAGGGCAGAGTAGAGCACCGATGGCGTGGTGTCAATCTGTCGCGGGTGGTGTGTGCCGAGGCGAGATGCTCCAAATTGGACCAACAGACGATGGAGAAAAGCACCACAGATCGATACAGATAAAGGCACTGATGAAATCGAAAACGAAAACAAGAATGAAAACTAAAATCTAAACGACAACAATATCAACAAAACAAAAATGCGGACTACTCTTCGCGCAGGGCGACTAACGGATCTACGCGCGTGGCGCGGTGGGCTGGGATGAAGCAGGCCAGGAGCGCTACGGCGCTTAGTAGCGCGGCGATGGCGATGAATGTTACGGGATCGGTTGGTTTCACGGCGAAGAGCATGGAGCGCAGGAATTGCGTCAGCAGCAGTGCACCGAATAATCCCGCTGCGAGGCCGAGAGCGACCAGGACCATGCCTTCGCCGAGGGCCATGCGCAGGATGTGAGATCGCTGGGCGCCGAGGGCGATGCGAATCCCGATCTCATGGGTGCGCCGGCTGAAGGTGTACGCCATCACGCCATAAATTCCGATGGAGGCAAGCAGAAGGGCGATGACCGCGAAGACGCCCAGAATTTCCAGCGCGAAGCGGCGCTCGGCCATGGACCTGGCGACCACCTCTTCCATGGAACGAACCGCATACACCGGCACGTCCGGATCAACAGCCTGAACTTCGCGCCGGATCGCGTCGCCGATGATGCCGGGATCGGCCGCCGTGTGAGCGTAGATGACTGAATTGAAATTGGGGGACTGGAAGTCAGAAAGATAAATGTGCGGGACTTCCTGGGACTCGAGTGACTCGGATTTCACGTTGCCGACTACGCCTACGATGTTCAACCAGGTGTTGGTGGACTGGACCGGACCGAGTTTTACCCGCTTGCCGAGCGGGCTCTCGTTCGGGCAATACTGACGGACGAAGGCCTGGTCCACGAGTGCGACGGGAAGGCCCTTGTCATCATCGGAATCAGTGAAAATTCTACCTGACAACACAGGGATCTCAAGGACTTGGAAGTGCGCTGGAGTGACAGCGGCCGCGTCTGCCACAGGCGTTCGCTCCGCATCGGCTGGACGGCCTTCCATCATGAAGGGGATCTGGTTGCGCGTGGTCACGAGCGGCAAGCTTCCACCACTGCCAATGGCGGCTGCTTCGACGCCCGGAAGGGCTGACACGCGGCGGAGCACTTCATGCATGAAAGCAGCGCGCTTCGCAGTGGTGAAATAGCGGTTTTGGTTGGGATCGTTCGGGTACGACAGCCACATCTGCGCGGTGACCACATGATGAGGATTGAAGCCGGGACGGACTTGCAGGATTTGCCAGAAGCTGCGCAGGAAGAGGCCGGCGCCGATCAAGAGGATCAGCGAGAGCGCGACTTCGGAGGCCACCAGCGCGCTGGAGACGCGCATCTGGCGCTTGCTTGAGCCGGAGCCGCGGCTGCCCTCTCGGAGGCTGGAGATTTGGTTCGGGCTAGCGGCCTGCAACGCGGGCGCGAGGCCGAAGATCACACCGGTGAAAATCGAAACCAGGAGAGCGAAGAGAAGAACGGCGGGGGAGATGGTCACTTCACTTAGCCGCGGGATATCCGCGGGGGCAAAATTCAGCAGGGCGTTTTTCAGTGCGACTACGGTAATCAGGGCGACGCAGCCGGATACGAAAGCGAGCAGGACAGTTTCGGTGAGCAACTGAGAGATGAGGCGGCCGCGTCCGGCGCCGAGAGCGAGGCGGATGGCAATCTCGCGGTGTCGTCCGGAGGCGCGAGCCAGCAGAAGGTTCGCGAGATTGACGCAGGCGATCAGCAACACGAATCCGACTGCGGCAAAGAGTACAAAAAGTTCGGCGCGGACGTTGGAGGTGAGATCTTGCTGAACGGAGACGAGGCGAGGAGCCCAGCCTGCGGCGGCGGGATAATCGGTGGCGTAATCGCGGGCGAGGCCAGCGTCAAACGTCGCGAGGCGAGCTTGCGCTTCGGCGATGCTCAAGCCGGGTTTGAGACGCCCGATGGTGCCTGGAAGCATGCGAACAGAACGGAGCGGCGGTGTGGGAAATGGCAGTGCGTTATAACCAGCCGCGATGTAGGCGTCTTCTTCGGTTTCTAAAGTTTTTCCCGGATGGTGGAATCCGGGAGGCATGACGCCGAAGATCTGGTAAAGGTCGCCGTCCAGCCGGATGCTCTTGCCGATGGCTTTGGGATCGCCGCCAAATTCGCGATGCCAGAAGCCGTCGCTTAGAACGACAGCGTTGATGAAGCCGGGGACATCATCTTTTTGCGTGAAGACTCGGCCGAGCGCGGGTTGCACACCGAGCATGGTGAAATAGTTCGCGCTGGTGGCGAGGACTTCGATGCGTTCGGGCCGTTCCACGTCGGTGAGGTTCGCGGGGATGGGCCAGATCACTGCGATGTCTTGAAAAATACCGGCGCGATCGCGATAGTCCCAAAATTGCGGGACGGACATGCCAACGTCTTTGGTGTTAGAACCGCGTAGATCGTCGAATACGCGCACGAGCTGTTCGGACTGATGGAAGGGAAGCGGACGAAGCAAAACGCCGTCAACAATACTGAAGGCGGCAATATTCGCGCCGATGCCGAGGGCCAAGGTGAGAATCGCGACCAGCGTGAAGCCGGGAGTCTTAAGTAACATGCGGCAGCCGTAGCGGATGTCTTGCAGAAATGAGGCCATTTTGGCTCCTTCTTTGCGCGAAGCGAACGGACCCGTGCGGTTCGTGAACTAAGACGTGGGAAGTTATTTTTGTGTTAGCGGCGCGATGAAATTTTGTTGCGATTGCGGTGTGTGTGTTTGTTCCGCGCTGTGCGGAGCGTCCGTTGCTGGGACGTGAGTCCCTAAATCAGACAGGTTCGTGGGGTTGAGGCGGGCAGCTTCGTGGAGGACAGCTCAGCGACCGGTGGCTTGCGCGCCACGCAGAACCATGCAGGTAGAGGAGGACCGCGCGACTAGAACGCCCGAGGCGTTGGTGATGTCACATTCCACCAAACCGACGGTGTTGCCGCGTTTGACGACCTTTCCGACGGCGCGCAATTTTTCATTCCAGACGGGGCGCAGGAAATTGATCTTCAATTCGAGCGTGGTGAAGGATTCGCCGTCTTCCAGAGTAGCAGCGAAGGCGACGCCCATAGCGGCGTCGGCGACATCGCAGAGAACTCCGCCGTGGAGAGTGCCCATGGGATTTCGGTGTTTTTCGCTGGATTCGAAGTCGAAGACAGCTTCGCCAGGCTTGACGGCGACCAGCCTGAATCCGATGAGTTGAGCAATCGGGGGAGCAGGGACCTCACCGCGGATCATGCGCTCGAGATTTTCCAGTCGTTCGGTCATGGGTTGTTCCTCCGGCGAGAAATAATCGTGCGGGCCTGAATGATTAGAGTCGCGGCTAGCGGGAAAGATGCCGGAGAATAATCCAGAGGAACACTAGAAGTGATCCTCAATGTCGTTGGCGGCGTGGCCGCGGCCGGAAGCACCGGAGATTCGACCCCAAGCGCTGGTTTTCCAGTTTTCAGTGATGTTACTCGCCAGAATCCAGGGCGGCAGCTCGACGTACAGGTAGCGCGCGAGGGAGTGTATGTACGGCTCGTACATATCGCGCAGCTCTTTCAGTTTTGTGTAAGAAGCCTCGTCGTTGCGGAGTTGATAGCCGGCGTGCTCAAGGCTCGCGTACATGCGCGCGAGTTGCTCGGGAGGCAAACGGTCAGGTGCAGCAGTGACCGACTTGGCGAAGAAGACCTGCGCCAGATCCGCAACGGTGTGGCGGCACATAGCGAAGGTGAGCCGCGCTTGACGCGAACAAGGGTTATCGGATGTGGCGATCAGCAGAGCCGTGGAATCAAGAATCGTGGCGAGAGCCGCGAGCCAGGACTCATTGGAGTGTTGCGAGCGGAAGTAACTGACAACGGGATAGGAGATGTGACTTTCCAGCAGCTCAGCAGACCAGTGCTCCCAATCACGGAACAGGATCAGCAGAGCGTCGAGGCCATGAGGGCCGGCGTGACGGAGAAGCAGTTCCGTCGCGGTAGGCGGAGAGCCGGCACGCGCGTCGAGCAGAACGATGCTGACTTCGCGTTTGGAGAATGCCTGATAGATGACCGGCAGATAGCTGATGATGAGCGCGAGAAAACCGAAACCTAGACCGCTTTCAAAGATGGCGAGGACGCGTTCGACGGAAGTGTGGGGAGTAACGTCGCCGAGGCCCAGGGTGAAAAATGTGGTGCCGCTGAGATAGAAACAGGTTTCGAGCGACGGCCGGGTCGGATCGTGCGGCGTGTTGCCGTAATACAGGAAACCGAATCCGAAAATCAGGCAGGTGGCCCAGAGCGCGAACAGGATCAGCAGGGAGAGCGGGCCGAAGAAGCTGAGGAAGGATTCGCGCGTTTTTGTCGAAGGGATCAAACGCGCGATGGCCTTGGTGGGAATCCATAGCGAGAGGTAGAACGCGCGTGTGAGCCGGAAGCGGCGGGTGACTCGGCGCGGCAGAATGATGGTTTCGAACGCTTCCAGCAGGATTGCCGCGATGATGCAGAGGCCCAGGACGACGGGAAAGATCATGCAGCCTGCTCCAGTACGGACGTGAGCGAGATATCGGCTCTGAAGAGGCGCGAGACCGGGCAATTGGCTTTGGCGCTGGCGGCTGCAGATTCGAACGCGGACTGCGAAATTCCCGGGACGCGCGCAGCCAGGTCCAAATGTATTTTGGAGATGGTCCATCCGGCTTCGAGTTTTTCGAGCGAGACGGTTGCGGAGACTTTAATGCTTTCCGGAGTGAAATTCATGGTGCTGAGCTGAGCGGAAAGAGCCATGGCGAAGCAGCCGGCATGGGCCGCGCCGATTAATTCCTCGGGGTTCGTGCCTTTGGCGTTTTCAAAGCGCGTGAGGAAGGAGTAGGGCGCGTTGTTCAGCGTGCCGCTGGGAGTACTGATGCTGCCTTTGCCGTCTTTCAGGGTACCGTTCCAGACTGCTGTGGCGGTGCGTTGCATGCGAGCCTCCTGTGGACAGCCAGATTTGGCGCGACGGATTTTTCGTGGCCAGGGAGCGGCTTTCGGCCTGAATGCTACGAACTGTTTTACTCTTGCGAGAGGCTGAAATCCAGCGTTGCGCTTCCCACAATTCCGCTCGCAAGCCGGCTACGCTGAAATCGTCAGGAATTGGATGTTGCCGGAAGCCGTGTGGATTTAGATTTAAAGTGCGGCGATAGAAATTCGGAAATGATCCGGGTTCAATGCACGTCGGAGGGCGGAGGAGGCGCTTCGCGATTGCTGAGCGATCGGAAATTGTGCTGGATGCGCTCCAGACGATTGCCGGCGACGTTCTCGTAGATGCCGAAAACCACGAAGGGGACCAGGGCGGCGAGGGCCCAGAGCTTGGCGCTATTGGGGAATTTTGCTTCGGGTTCCCAGCGGAAGAGCCTGCGAGAGATTTCGAAGGCGACGAGCAAGCCGAGAGTGAGGGCGACGAAATCCGTGAGGACTTCGGTGGGGGTGGAGGCATTCGTGGTGGCGGCTTCCAGTCCGTTCGCCAGATAGGTGGCGGGCATGAACAGAGCGGCGCGTTGAATCCAGTGCGGGAAGATGGCGAGCGGGACGCTGGCGCCCGAGAGAAACAGGAAGCCGGTCCAGATGAGCTGGTTGATGACTTGCGTTTCCTGCATGGTGTTGGTCACGCTGGCGACGATCAGGCCGAAAGCGGAGAACGCCGCCGAGCCGACGGTAATCAGCAAAAACACCGCCCAGAGATTGCCCCAGCCCGGCATGTGCAGCGCCCATTTGCAGGCGAGAATTTCTATGATCACTGAAGGAACGACCAGCAAATAATTCGCGACGATGCTGGACGCGAGCATCGGCCCTGCGCCCAGGGGCGCCAGGCGGAAGCGGCGCAGGATTCCGGCTTCACGAAACATTACCAGCTGGACGCTGAGTCCCCAGAAGCTGCCCATCACGGTGAGGGTGAGGACGGCGCCGAGAATGTAGGCAATCCATCCGGTGGAGCCCTTACTAAAAACCAGCACGAAGAAAAACAGGAAGCCCAGCGGCATGATCAGGCTGAAAAACAGAAACGTGCGATTGCGCATGGCGAGGCGCACGCGGATTTTTGTGAGCGTCCAGGTATTCGTGATGGGGTTGGAGGCCATTTTCAGTCCCTCAGCCTGCGGCCGGTCAGCTCGATGAAGACGTCTTCGAGAGAGGGCGAGAACATTTCCAGGCTTTGCAGTTCGTTGTTTTCCGCTTCCAGTTGTTTGACGAGCGCGACGATGGTCCGGGGAGGAAGCGTTGAATGCAAGATGTAAGTACCTTCAAAGTCGCGGCAATCGGCGACGCCTTCGAGCGTGCTGAGAACGCCGTTCGTGAGAGGCCGCGCGAGGCGGACTTCGATGCGCGTGGTCCCAGCAGAGGAATGTTTCAGTTCGCGCGGCGAGCCGGTTTTGATGATGCGGCCGTAGTCCACAATGGCGACGCGATCACAGAGGCGTTCAGCTTCTTCGATGTAGTGGGTGGTGATGAGCACGGTCTTCTTGTCTTTGCGCAGTTCCTCAATGATGTCGTAGATTTCGCGGCGGACTTGCGGGTCGAGGCCGGCGGTGGGTTCGTCGAGAAACACCACTTGCGGATTATTGACGAGCGCCATGGCTAGGGCGAGGCGCTGTTTTTGCCCGCCGGATAGCTGGCTGTAGAAAGCGTCGCGCTTTTCCTCGAGCTGAAAGCGTTTCAGCAGAGATTCGGTGTCGGCGCGGCTGGTGTAGAAGTTTGCGAATAGGTCGAGCGCTTCCTTGACGCGCAGTTTGTCCGGCAGGGAAGTGGACTGCAGCACGGCGCCGATTTTCTGCTTGAACTCCGAGCCGGCTTTTTCGGGATCGAGGCCGCAGACGCGTGCCGTGCCGCGGTCGGGCGTGCGCATACCTTCCAGGATTTCGACGGTGGTGGTCTTTCCCGCGCCGTTGGGGCCCAGCAGACCGAAAACCTCACCCTCTTGGACGGAAAAGCTGAGGCCGCGGACGGCTTCGACGGCGCCATAGCTTTTGAACAGGCCTTCCACTGCGATGATCGGTTCCGGCACGAAAAATGTCCTCAGTGATTGTGGAGCCATCTTCTATATCACACTCGTGATTTCGGCGCGACTCGGCGGGAGGGTCTGCGTTTTGCTTGGCGAGGTTTAGTGCGCGATTTTGGCGACCAGGCGAACAGCTTCATGTCAATTCTTGCGCCTGCGAAGGGCACACCTTCGCTGGCGAGGAGGCGGCGCTGCAGGCTGGCGTGCGGTTCCGGCATTGTTACTTTGCCGCCTGCGCCAATAACGCGATGCCAGGGAATGCCCCGGCCGTTCGGAGTTGCCGCCATGGCATAACCGACGGCGCGAGCGCCACCGGGCAGGCGCAGGGCTTTAGCAAGCTCGCCATAAGTAGTAACCCGACCGCGCGGAATTAGTTTCACGAGCCGATAGACGGGATCCCAGGACATTTTCCACCTCTCATGACAGTTTAATCGAATTGTGGCGGCGCTGCGGCATCAACGTGGTGCAGAGGGTTTGCGCTGTGCAGAAGCCCTTGGATGAGCGGCGGGAACGATGAAATCTAACTGCGATGGTGTCAAATAAATGAGGCGTCACGCTGGAAACGAGCGCCTGCCAGCGCTGAGAACGCTGCAACGAGTAATGACGGATACGATACAGTGCAGACAATCCAACCGTTCGTACTATTGCTCTCGTAGTGGACCACCCATACACTACGTATCAGCATCTAAGTACGTAGTCGTGCAGAGCATTTTAGAACTTGCCCCGCTCGAAGAGGAGGTGTTGTGGCTTTTGTTCGACGCAAAGGCAACACCTACTTTCTGGTGCACAACGTGCGCCGGCAGGGCAAAGTGCAGCAATTGCATTTAGCGCGGCTGGGGGAACGGCCGCGAATAACGGACGATGTGGTTCGCAAGGTATCGCGGAATCACCCGTTTCTCGATCTGGACTGGTCGCATCTGCGTGAGCAGGTGAATGGGCGGATCGAGTTATTCGATATTCGGTCGCCGTATGTGCAGAACCTGATGCATTCGTTGAGAAACCTTAACCTGGACCTGGCCGACCTGTCGCCGCCGATGTTGCTATTGGCAGATCGAGCCAATTCGAGCCGTGAACTGGTCACGCAATTACGGTTGTTGCGGTCAACACTCGATGTGAAGTTGGATCAATTCGAGCGAACGGAACCGCGCAATCCGGAAAGCGGCAGAAAGTTCCGGTAGGGGAGTGACACCGTGGGCGCGCAGGCATTACAACTAGACCCGACCCAGCGCAGCGTGGAATCTCGGGATTTTGAAGCCGGGCTGCGGCGGAAGATTGTGGGGCAGGACGAAGCGGTGCAAGCGGTGGTGGACTTGTACCAGGTGTTTCGCGCCGGGTTGAATTCGCCGGGACGGCCGGTGGGGAATTTGCTGTTTTTGGGCCCGACGGGCGCGGGGAAGACGCGCGTCGTCGAGGCTACGGCCGAAGTGCTGTTTGGAGATCCGCGCGCGGTGATCAAGGTGGACTGCGCTGAGTTCCAGCACTCACACGAAATTGCAAAATTGATTGGATCGCCTCCGGGATATTTGGGCCACCGCGAAACGCATCCGCTGATCACGCAGGAAGCGCTGGCGCAGTACCACACCGAGAAGCTGAAAATTTCATTTTTGTTGTTTGACGAAATCGAGAAGGCTTCGGATGCGTTGTGGCAATTGTTGCTCGGAATTCTGGACAAGGCCACGCTTACGCTTGGAGACAACCGGCGAGTGGATTTGTCGCAGACGATGATTTTCATGACGTCGAACTTGGGCGGAGTGGAGATCACCGAGCTGATGACCGGCGGGCTGGGATTTGCGCCGCTGCAACGCGCGGAAACCAAGGCAGGCCTCGACGAGAAAGTGGAGAAGACCGCGTCGGAGGCTGCGAAGAGGAAATTCGCGCCGGAGTTCATGAACCGCATTGACAAGGTGGTGGTGTTCCACCCGCTGCGTTCGGCGCAGCTGGAACAAATTCTGGAAATTGAACTCGGGATGGTGCAACAGCGCGTGCTGGAGACTGCGAAGGGAAGATTCCTGTTCCGCGTGACGCAGCCGGCGCGGGAATTCTTACTGAAAGAAGGCACGGACATGAAGTACGGCGCGCGGCATTTGAAGCGCGCGATCGAGCGGCACGTGGTGTATCCGCTGGCAAGTTTGCTGGCAACCGAGCAAGTGTCGCTGGGCGATGTGATTTCGATTGACTGGCACGGCGGGGAATTGGGCTTGACGTTCCTGAAAGAAGCCGAAGGCGCGCTGGTGCCGATGCCTTCTCCGGCAACAGACCGTCTCACCGAAGCGGCAGCGGCGAGTTCGGATGGGCGCACCACGCTGTTTCCCGCGGCGATTGCGGCGGCCGAGCTCACTTCGACGCAGAGGGTGGCTCCCGCGGCGACGCGCGGCTTGCCGATCGAAAAAGCCAAGCTCGACAAGAAGTAGAACGGCTAGTTTCCAGTTCTTCGCGGCGAGCGTCGTGGGATTTCACCAGGCTCGCCGCGATTTGTTTTTTGGTCCGCGGTTCATAGAGCAGAAATTTCGTCCCGCCATCCCGCGCCTTGAGCGACTCTCTGTCGGCGGTTCCCAGAAATCGAAAACTCTCGCTTACGATCCCGGCTCGGTCCACGGTTCGTCGAAGCTGCCGCCATAAATATTGGGAACTTTGGCGCCCATGGGCCGGAGGTAGGCACTCAACTGGCCGCGGTGGTGGATCGAATGGTGCAGCATGAACTGGAGATATAGCACGGTAGGGTTATTGTAAATGCCGAAGAAGGGGCGAGGAGTGGCCCAGAATTCGGGGGAAAGCTTGCTGACTTGCGGCAATTTTGATTCAAAGCTGTCTTCGTAAAGAGCCAGGATGTCTTCCGTGTTAGCTAGATCCGCAGGCATCGAATCGTCGTCCATCTCGAATTTGCCGGTAAGGAATCCATCGAGAAACCAGACATCGGAAGAAGCGATATGCCACGCGAGTTCGAGGGCGCTGCGCGAATCCGGGTGCGGGCGGTAGCTTTCCTTGGCGACCGGGATCGCTTTGAGAACGCGGCGAGTGGTGAGGTACTCCTTCTGTACCTGGGGCAGCAGAGTCTCTGCGAAAAAGGCGGCTTGTTCGGGTGTCACGCTGGTCCTCTTTCTGGTGCAATTCGGTAGTGTTTAAGGCAAAGCTCAATATTCTGATGGTCACATACATTATGCCAGCAAACGGGCACGGTGCGCGAGAGCCGCTGCAGCGCTGCTTTGTTTGTGACTCTCAAAAGTCGCCGGTGCTACGCGGGCTTCCAACGAAGAATCGGTTTGCGCGCGGCGGCGACTTCGTCGAGGCGGCCGACGCGTGTGGAATGTGGAGCAGTCTTCACCAGATCAGGAGTGGCGTCGGCTTCGGCGGCGATGGAGCGCATCGCGTCAATAAATAGGTCGCACTCCTGCTTCGATTCGGATTCCGTTGGCTCGATCATCATCGCTCCCGGAACGATGAGCGGGAAGGCCGTGGTGTACGGGTGGAAGCCGTAATCAATTAGGCGCTTGGCGATGTCCATCGTGTTTACGCCTTTCGCTTTTTGGCGCGCATCGCTGAAGACGACTTCGTGCATGGAGGGCAGGTTATACGGGAGATCGAAATAAGGCTCGAGATTCTTGCGAATGTAATTCGCGTTGAGCACGGCATCTTCGGTGGCCTGGCGGATTCCGGAACCGTAAGCGAGCGTGTAGGCTAGGGCGCGCAGCAGCACACCGAAATTTCCGGCGAAGGCGCGGACGCGTCCCACGGATTTCGCGCGATTGTGATCGAGGGCATAGGTGCCGTCCGGTTTCTGCACGATTACGGGAACCGGCAGGAACGGCTCGAGGATTTTCTTGGTGAGCACAGGACCGGCGCCGGGACCTCCGCCGCCGTGCGGAGTGGAAAACGTTTTGTGCAGGTTCAGGTGCATCACGTCCACGCCGAAATCGCCGGGGCGCGTGACGCCGGCGAGCGCGTTCATATTGGCGCCGTCCATATAGAGCAGCGCGCCGCGTTCGTGGAGGATGGCGGCAATTTCGGCAATGCGTTCTTCGAAGACGCCGAGCGTGCTGGGATTGGTGAGCATCAGCGCGGCGACATCATCGGTGACAAATTCGCGCAAGTGATCGGTATCAATCTGGCCGCGGCTATTGGATTTGATGTTCTGCACTTCGTATCCGGCGATCACGACTGAAGCGGGATTGGTGCCATGCGCGGAATCGGGGATCAGGACTTTGTGGCGCGGGTTGCCCTGGCTCTCGAGGTACGCGCGAATCATAAGCAAGCCGGTGAGTTCGCCCTGCGCGCCGGCGGCGGGCTGCAGCGTGGCCGCGTCCATCCCGGTGATGGAGAGCAGGCACTTCTGCAGATCGTGCAGGATGCGCAGGCAGCCCTGCGAGACTTCGGCGGGCTGCTCGGGATGCTCGCAGGCGAGGCCGTCGAGGCGGGCGACGAATTCGTTGACGCGCGGATTGTATTTCATGGTGCAGGAGCCGAGCGGATACATGCCGAGATCAATCGCGTAATTCCATGTGGAAAGGCGCGTGAAGTGGCGGATGACTTCGATTTCGCTGACTTCGGGGAAACCTTCGATCGCAGCGCGCGTGAATTCGGAGCCTAGAGCTTTCGCGGGATCGACGGCGGGGACGTCGAGCGGCGGGAGTTCCATACCGCGTTTGCCGGGGGCGGATTGTTCGAAGATCAGGCCTTCGTTCTGGCTGACGTGCGCGCGAGCTTTGCCTACATTCTTGATGGGCGTTTCGAGATCGGTGATTTTGGGATTCAAACCTTATAGCTCCTTAAACGGGTCTTTCGAGAATGCGACGGACCGCGACGGCGAAGCGTTCGATTTCGGCGCGCGGCGCGGTTTCGGTGACGCAGATAACGGCACGCTTGGTAAGCTCCGGATATTGCGTGCCGAGCGCAAACGGGCCGATGATTTTTTCCTTCAGCAGCTCGGCGTTGATCATTTTCACCGAGCGCGGAAATTCGAGCGAAAACTCGTTAAAAGTGGGGCCGCCGAAAACGCGCCGCACGCCTGGAATTTTTTCAAGTTCCGCCTGCGCGAAGCGGGCTTTGGCGAGATTTTGCAGCGCCTGTTCGCGCAAGCCTTCCTTTCCGATCAAGCACAGGTGAATGGTGGCGGCCAGAGCGTAGAGGGCCTCGTTGGTGCAAATGTTGGAGGTGGCCTTCTCGCGGCGAATGTGTTGTTCGCGGGTGGCGAGCGTGAGCACGAATCCGCGATTGCCGGCGGCGTCTGTAGTTTGTCCGGCAAGGCGGCCGGGCATCTGGCGCACGAATTTTTCGCGAGTGGCGATCACGCCGACGTAGGGGCCGCCGTAACTGGGTGGAATGCCGAACGCTTGACCTTCCATGGCGACGATATCGGCTTCGGCCGGCGGTCGAACGATGCCGAGCGAAACAGCTTCGGTGATGGCGGTGACCAGCAGCGCGCCGGAACCGTGCGCGACTTCGGCCAGCGCGGGCAACTCTTCCAGAATGCCGAAAAAATTCGGTGATTGCACGACCACAGCCGCTGTGCGCGCGAGCGTTTCCGGTTTCAGCGCGGCGCGATCGAGCTGCCCGGACGCGGTGTAGCCGATTTCTTCAATCTCCAAGCCGAGATTTTTCGCATACGTGGTCAGAACCTGGCGATATTCAGGGTGCACCGAGCGCGCGACAAGCACGTGGCGGCGGCCGGTGAGGCGTTCGGCCATCAGGACCGCTTCGGTGAGCGCGGTGGAGCCGTCGTACATGGAGGCGTTGGCGACTTCCTGGCCGGTGATCTGGCACATCAAAGTTTGAAACTCAAAAATAGCAGTGAGCGTGCCTTGCGCGAATTCGGCTTGGTACGGTGTGTAGGAAGTGAGGAACTCGCCGCGTTGGATCAGCGCGTCGGCGGCGACGGAACGCAGATGTTGGTACACGCCGGCGCCGAGAAATGAAACGTAGCCGCGCGCATTTTCCGCGGCGCGCGCCTGGAAATATTGAATGATCTCGGCTTCGGAAAGCGGGCCGGGCAGATCGAGCGGGGCGCGCAGCCGGAATTTTTCCGGAATGGATTTGAAAAGCTCTTCGACGGAGCGCGTCCCGATAGCAGCCAGCATTTCCTGGCGCTCGGAGGGGCTTTTAGGGAGATAGCGCATCAGGCGGAGTGTTCCTTGGCTTGCTCGGCGATGTAGGCCTGATAGGCGGTTGCGTCCATCAGGGCCGCGACTTCTTTCGGATCCGCGAGCTTGAGCTTGATGAGCCAGGCGGTGTTGTGCGGGTCGGTATTGATTTTTTCGGGCGCGTCAATCAGCAGAGGATTCGTTTCGGTGACTTCGCCGGACACGGGGCTATAGATTTCGCTGACGGCTTTTACCGATTCCACGCTGCCTAAAGACTTGCCTGCGGAAATCTTCGCCTTTACTTTGGGCAGCTCCACGAATACCACATCGCCCAATTCCTGCTGCGCGTAATCGGTGATACCGATGGTGCCGATGTCACCCTGAAGTTTGATCCACTCGTGATCTTTTGTGTAGCGATAGTCGGCTGGATACATGATGCCCCTTTCGATTGGATGCGCGCGAGTTATTGCGGACGCTTGTAAAACGGCAAGGCGACGATGCGGGCCGGCGCCGCCTGTCCGCGAATGCTGATTTCGATTTCCGTGCCCACGGCAGTCGAGTTCGGGGGAACGTAAGCCATCCCGATATTTTTTTTCAGGAACGGCGCGGGACAGCCGCTCGTGACGCGGCCGGCTTCCTGGCCTCCGATCAGCACCGGGTAGCCGTCGCGCCCGATGCGCTTATCGAGCATTTCAAATCCGACGAGCTTTCGCGGCAGGCCCGTTTGCTTCTGTTGCGCGAGGGCATCGCTGCCGAGAAACGGAGCCTTCTCCATTTTGCAGATCCAGGCGAGTCCTGCTGCCCAGGGCGTGGTGGTGTCGTCAATTTCATGCCCGTAAAGGCACATGCCTGCTTCCAGACGCAGAGTGTTGCGCGCGCCGAGGCCGCAGGGAATCATTCCGGCGGCTGCACCGGCTTGCATCAGATCGTTCCAGAGTTTGTCGGAATGTTCCGGAGCGAAGTAAATTTCGAAGCCGTCTTCACCCGTGTAGCCGGTGCGCGCGATCAGGCAATCAACGCCGCTGACCTTGCCAAACGTAAAATGGTAGTAGCGGATTGAATCGAGCGGCGCCGGGGTAAGCTGCCGCAGAATTTCCGTTGCGCGCGGTCCTTGAATCGCAAGCTGAGAATAGCGGGGGCCGGAGTTTTCGACCGCGGCGTCGAATTTGTTGTTCGCAACGATGTGCTGAAAATCGTCGTCCTGATTGCCGGCGTTGACGCAGAGCAAATAGTGCGTGTCCGACATTTTGTGGACCAGAAGATCGTCCACGAACGTGCCGCGGGAGGTCATCAACCCTGAATAGTGCGCCTGGCCGACATTCAATTTCGCGGCATTGTTGCAGCTGACCCACTGCACCAGCTGCAAGGCGCCCGGACCGTGGATTTCCAGTTCACCCATGTGGCTTACGTCGAAGAGGCCGGCGCGCGTGCGCACCGCTTGGTGCTCGGCGATGATTCCGGAGTACTCCAAAGGCATATCCCAACCGCCGAAATTGACCATCTTCGCGCCCAGCCGGCGATGGACGGAATTCAGAGCGGTCTTGCGCAATTCCACGGTTGCCGATGTGTTCACAGAGGGTTTCTCATTAAAGCGGCGAAACATCGAACGTAGCATGCGAGTTTTGGAGTGTCAAGGAACGCGACCGCTGGTCATTTTCGCCACCTCGCAGCGCATTGCATCGCCCGCGTGCAGAGCAGGGAATCACGCAATGCAAGGCGCTTGTGGCTGCGTCGCGCATGTCCTACTATGAGTTGAGCGAAACGAACGCGTATTCGAAGCAGAGGCAGAACGGTGCTTACACTTTGTTCGCAATGCGAAAAGCCGGAATCGCAGTGCACCTGCGAGAAATTCTGCTGTTTCTGCCAAGCGCAACACAATATCCGGCTGGCGGTGGATGGGTTGTACTATTGTCCAGACTGCCGCGAGGCCTGCGACGTCCGACTCGCCGACGCCGAACAGCACTAATCCATGAGTAATTCAGAATGAACACCGAACCCGCGCGCACCGAATTGATCCTGCACGAAGACACCCGGTTTTTCGGGGCGATCGCTGCGGTGGTGCAGCACGCTTCGCAACACTGCGGTTTGTCGGAAGCGGGTCAGCAGGGGCTCACATCAGCGGTAGAGGAGGCGTGCCGCGAGACTTTTCCGCTGATGGAAGGCCACGCGAACGGGGAACCAACTGTAAGGGTGATCGTTTCGGATTATCCGGATCGCGTGGAAGTGGCCATCGAACACACTGGCGAAGCGCTGCCTACCGCGGGGCTCGATACGTTTATCGGCGACGCGGCGGCCGATCCCGGTGCTGGGTTGAGCAGGGCGCTGCAGATGACCAAAGTGGACCGGGTCCAATATGCGACGAGTGGCGGCCTGTCGCGCATGACGTTGACCAAGTATTGTGACGGTGGACGCAAGGCCAACGCTTAGCTCGCAGGGTCAGCACGACAGCTTGCAAAAAAAGGCCTCAAGCTGTGTCCGCAGGCCCTGAAGCCCAATTCAAGCGGAGCACATCTTGTCCTAGCTGAAGCTCCGACCCCCCAAAAGACCTAATTCTGCTGCAGAGTCGTTGGACCGGCCTGCGCCGTCGCACGAAACGTCGCTCACATCGGCGCAGCGAAAGCCTTGGTCTGAATCAGCGACAGCAATTCTTCCTGGCTCACAGGCGCTTCGATCTTCAGCCGATCGCCGGTGGGCGTTACTTTTACCTGATCCAAAGTTTTCGCCAGCGATGGGTTGCCCTGCGCTTCCTGATACCTGCGGTACATGATGCCCGCCTGCATCGCGGCGCCCAGCAGATTCGCGTCGTCCACCGAATCGCAGACGGCTTGGAAGTGCGCGTCCACGCCGCTATCCGCATTGATGTTGATGATCATGGCGTGCAGGCGCCCGATGATGGCGGCGGCTTGCGGGAACTGCCCTGCTTGCGGAACCAGTTGTTGCATCGCGAGGTGCGTGTGGTCTTTATCCAGGACAGCCCAGATGATGCCGTTGCCGTTGGCTTCCGTGATCAGCGGGAAAAGCTTGCCTGTGAGAAGCGTTTCCTCACCGCCCATGCGAACGTTGATGAGGTGCTCGAGAACGGAGCGGTTTCCGAAAGCGGCAGTGCTGGAATCGAAGAAGACGAACAGAATATCTCCGGCGGCGGCTCCGCTGCCAAAGGCGTAGAGATGGTAGCCCTGGACTTCGAAGGAGGGCACTTTCTGCGCCTTGAGCTTGGTCTCCACCGAGGAAGGGTCGAATTGGCCGAGGGCGATGCCCACGACGTCGTCAGCGCTTCCGCTACTGATGTTGGCCCACGCGATCTCTTCGACCTGGGAGTTCGGATCAACACCGGAAGAACCGAGAAACTGTTCGAACTGGCGGAATTTCGGCGGCAGCACCTGGCCGTAGAGTTGCGAAAACCAGGGAAATTTGCGCGCGGCTTTCAGGTCGGCGTAGGAAAATTCGCCGACGGTTTTTGGGAACATGCCGATGATGGCCGTGCTCAGCGATCCGGCCGAGGTGCGCGTCGGAGCGATGCTTATGGTGCCGAACACCAGAGCGAAGGCGAGTAGGCCTGAAATTGCGCTGCGTGTGATTGGTTTTGTCATTGAGTATCCCCTCAGTTCAAATCCTTACATTAGTCCTTCAGATAGAGTTTTCACCGGCTGACGCCAACCGGACTTTCGGCGACACGCGCCGCAAGAGTTGCGGACTCCTCGCGCAGACGCTTGGCAAATTCGCTATCTGTGATGGATTCCAGATTAATGGCGACATTTTCCAGAGCGCCGCGAACCGCCGCGGCAGCCATCAATCGCCCTACGCGGATGTCTGAATACATAGACGGGCTGGAGATGCTTTGCAGTTGCCCGAGCCGGTCAAATACTTCCGTAGCCTGGCGCGCGACTTCGAGCGGAACACTGGCCGCGCCGTGCAGCGCCTGCTGGATCGCGGCGTCGCGCTGGCCCTCTAGTTCAGACGTATCTTTCGGCAACTTGTAAGCAGTCATCACGTGGTTGAAGGAAGCCGCGTCGCGATCAATCGCTTCCGAAAGCGCGCGCGAAGAGACCTGAAATTCGGCCAGGGCGTCGCTCAGTTGATCCACGTAAGCGGCCTGCGATTTTTTCTTGCGCGAGAGGCTGGCAACCATCTGGCCGAGGCTGGCGCCGAGCGCGCCCGCAAGCGCCGCGACGGAACCGCCGCCGGGAGTGGCCGTAGGCTCCGCGACTGCATCGAGAAAGGGCTGCGCGAGTGCTGCCAGCTTGCCGGGGCCGTCAGGAGTAACGTTGCCGCTAAGCGAAGCCTCAATTCGATTCTCAAACACTTGCGCGGGCGAAAAGTTTTCCAGCTGCAGATAAAAGTCGGCGGTCAATTCGATGGCGCGCTTGGGAATCAGGCCGACAATTTCGCTGCCCACGATCGCGACGCCGTAACGTTCCGCTTCGCGCTTCACCATTTCAAAAACGCGATGCAGCGGCGTCTGCTCGAAATCCGTCATGTTGATGGAAACTTGCGCGAGATGGCGCGCGCGGAGATCGACGCCCATGGCTTTCACGTAACGCAGGCCGCCATTCGAGAATCGGATGTTCTTGCTGATTTTTTTCGCGATCTCGAGGTCCGGAGTGCTCAGGTTGATGTTGTAGGCGACCAGGAATTTGCGCGCGCCAACGACCGTCGCGCCGGCGGTAGGATGCAGCCGTGGTTCGCCGATGTCTGGCGCACGGTCGGGATTCTTGGGAACTTCGGCGAGCAAGCCCTCGAATTGGCCCTTGCGAATGTTTTCCAGGTTGCTGCGCTCGGGACGCTGCGCGGCGGCCTCGTAGAAATAGACAGGGATGCGATAGCGCTCCCAAATTTCGCGGCCAACTTTTTTCGCAAGGGCGACGCAATCTTCGATGCTGACGCCCTCGACCGGGATGAACGGCACGACGTCCGTCGCGCCCATGCGCGGATGCGCGCCCGAATGCTCGGTGAGGTCAATCAGCTCGGCGGCTTTTCCCACACCGCGGAGGGCGGCTTCTGCGACCGCGTCAGGCTCGCCGGCAATGGTGACGACGCTGCGATTATGGTCGGCGTCGCTTTCGCGGTCGAGAAGGTACACGCCGGGCACTGCGCGCATCGCGGCGATGATGGCGCCAATCTTGGCCATATCGCGTCCTTCGGAAAAATTCGGAACAGTTTCGACGAGTCGTTTCATAGGAAGAGTCAGGGCGATCAGAGTCTAGCTGGCACTCTGGAGGTCATCCAAAATCGCGTCAATCGTTTCCTCGACTTTTAGGGCTGAGTCGTGCGCCACTTGGTAAAGTGCACCTAGAGACTTTTCAACTGCCGCGAAGCCGGACCTAGTGTCGAGCATCAGCATTTCGCGATATTCAGGGTCGCGCATGATTGGTCTGAAAGAATCGGCGTAATAGCTTGGATTGTCATACTTCGTGACCGTAAACGTCACCTGACCCTTGAAGGGCGCCACGAACTCATTGTCCCTGGCGGTCAGTTCCCAGGGTGTCGCCTTGGCCCTCGTTTTTTCCAATAACTGCTCGACCAGCTCTACTTCTTTTTGGGGCATGCTCTCACCTCGCCTCTATCCTACCCATGATCTCCGCTGTTTCGCCCGAAAGCAATTGCAGCGCCTTGTGTTGAGCACCAGCCAACCTGCGCATCTCCTGTTCGGTCGGAGGAATTCGGGGCGCTCGAAGCGCAACGCGAGCGATTCAACCCGCCTGTTGTTGAGCGACAAGAATGTTGTCACAGAACTCCTCGGAGAGATCGTGCGATCCCCACCTTCGCAGGATCTGGCCGCAAGATGTAACCACTTTCTGCGAACGTAGAAGAACGATTTCCCATTTTTCCTGGCCCAAGTGGCTACCAACTTGTTCCGTCTTGCTCTGAGCCTGTTCCAATTCATCGGCCAAATTTCGTCGGGGCGCTTCTGACTTCGCTTCTTCAGCCGCTTGCCTAGCGGCCTTCGCTACTAGCAAGGTAGCGCCGCTAACGAAAAGCCCAACCACGCTCACGAGACTTCCCCAATTGCTCGTAGGCCAGTACCCGACGGGCGCCCAAGCCATGCTTGCCAAAACCTCGATACTTACGATCTCCAGGGCCCATATAGTAAACAACACCCGCAAGATTGTTCGTTATCAGAAATTTTTCGAGTGGATGATGGTGCCGCGTTTCACGGTCAAGGCGCACAGGTTCACACCAAAATAATACGGGATTTCGCGGTAGTCGGCCACGTCAAAGGCGGCGATGTCCGCATACTTGCCAACTTCCAGGGAGCCGGCGCGATCATGGGCGCGCAGCGAATAGGCGGGGTTGATGGTAGCGGCGCTGATGGCTTCCGCTGGCGTCATGCGCATCTGCGTGCAGGCGAGCGACAAAATCATGGACATGCTGAGCGTGGGGCTGGTACCGGGGTTGAAATCGGTGGCGATGCCGACGATGGCGCCGGCTTCGATCAGTTCGCGCGCCGGAGCGTAATGACTGAGGCCGAGATGGAAGCAGCAGCCGGGAAGCAGAGTGCAGACGACGTTGGAGAGAGCGAGAGCGCGAATGTCTGCGGCGTTGATTTTTTCCAGGTGGTCGGCGCTGGCTGCTTGCAATTCGATGGCGAGGCGGGCTGCGCCGGTGTTCGCCAGCTGCGCGGCATGAATGCGCGGGACCAGACCTCCGGCGCGTCCCGCGGCGAGGATCTTGCGCGACTGCGCGACGGTGAACGCGCCGCGATCGCAGAAAACGTCGCAGAATTCTGCGAGGCCAGCCATGGCTACGGTGGGAATCCAGCGTTCAACGAGCAGTTTCACGTAAACGTCCGGGCGGCTGCGATATTCCCGCGGAACGACGTGCGCGCCGAGAAACGTGGCGTGGATATCGAGCGGATGCTCCTGATGCAGTTCCGAGAGCAGCGTCAGGATTTTGAGTTCGCTCTTCCAGTCGAGGCCGTAGCCGCTTTTGCACTCGACGGTGGTGGTGCCGTGAGTGGCAAATTCGTTCAGGCTGGCTATGGCGCGTTTCTTGAGTGCGCTTGGGGTGGCACGGCGCAGGCTGTCTACTGTCGAGCGTATCCCGCCGCCTCTTCGGGCGATTTCTTCGTAGCTTGCTCCGGCGATACGGTCTTCGTATTCATGCGCGCGGCTGCGCGGGAAAATCAAATGCGTGTGCGAATCCACGAAGCCCGGGAGAACCACGCGTCCCGCTAGATCTAATTTTTCCGCGCGGCGCGCTTGTCGCAATTTTTCGATGCGGCGGCGTGGGCCGATCGCCGCGATGCGGTCTTCGTGGATGAGGATGGCGCCATCGGGAATAATACCGAGGTCGCTGAGGGCTTTGCCGCGGCGGGGAACTGGTCCGCGCAAGGTCAACAGCTGCGAGCAGCCGGTGATGAGGCAGTCGGGCACGGGTGAAGCGATACTAACGCCGACGGGGAGTAAAAGACTACAGGCGACGCGGAACCGTCAATGGTTGAGGCCGATTTTATGAATCGCGCCACAGGACGATTCACAAGTGCTCGCACAACAAGCCAGTGCTACGCCTTCGCGGCCATGCTCAAGTACGCCGGGGCGAAAACTTCCGCGACGAAGGTTTCGATCGAAGTTGGCGTGGTATTTTTCGCGTTCCGGGGTTCGTGCGGCTTGAGCGTGCCAGAGTTGATCGATTTCCACATCTCGATCATTAGAGCGACCGTCGATTTTGGCAGGCCAGTTTGCACCAGAGCCGGCTCGAGCATCATGAAGGGAACTTGCATATATCCGAGCTTGGGCTTGCCGATCGCGTGACCGACGATCGCGGCGACTTCTTTCATGCTGATGTCGCGCTGGCCGTGCAGTTCCTGCAGCGAACTGCCGCTGAAATCGCGCGCGTGCAATCTTTCCGCGGCGTACGCACCGATGTCCCGCGCGGCGATCATTGCCTGCATTGCGTCTCCGGGCAGCGGGCCGGGAAGCATGCCCATGGTGCGCAGCGGCTGCACGCTCATGAAAAGATTCTCCATGAATCCGCCGGGGCGCAGGTGCAGGACGTTGAGGCCGTTGATGGCATTCAATTTTGTTTCCAAACTGCGTGGGCCGAGGATCGGGCCGGATTTTTCGGGCAAGTCCGCTCCAATGCTGCTGAGAGTCACGACGTACGGGACTTTGGCATCGGCAATCGCGGCGGCATAGGCGGCCACGATTTTCTCCTGGTAGGCGCGATAGTCGTTCGTCTGCATGTCGGGCGGGATCATCACGTATGCCGCCTGCGCGCCTTGGAATGCTTTGCGCAGCAGCGCGGGATCTTCCACGGTGCCAACGAAAGCTTCCGCGCCTTTCTGCACGAATGGCTGAAGTTTGGACGCGTCGCGACCGATGACGCGAATTTTTTCACCCTTCGCGAGCAACGCTTCGGTTGCGGGCTTGCCTGTGTTTCCTGTGGCTCCGGTGATTACGATCATCATGACTCCTTTTGTTGCGCGCGAACAGAGCAGGGATTCCCGGTGAAGGGCGGCAACGCCATATCAGATGCGCGAGCTACTCGCTGCGCATCGGGATTTTTAAGTCGGACTTTTTGGCGAAGGCCACAGCCTCGGGATAGCCGGCGTCCACGTGGCGCGCGACGCCGATACCGGGATCGTTGGTCAGCACACGCTGAATGCGTTCGGCCATTTCTTTCGAGCCATCGGCGACCGTCACTTGACCGGCGTGCAACGAGTAGCCGATGCCCACGCCGCCGCCATTGTGTATCGAGACCCAACTGGCGCCGCTGGCGGTATTCAGCAATGCATTGAGCAGAGGCCAATCGGCGATGGCGTCCGAACCATCCAACATTTTTTCGGTTTCGCGGTAGGGAGAAGCAACCGAACCGCAATCGAGATGGTCGCGCCCGATCACGATGGGGCCTTTCAATTCACCGCGCGCGACCAGATCGTTCAGCGCCATACCGAAACGGTCGCGTTCGCCGTAACCAAGCCAGCAGATGCGCGCGGGCAGTCCCTGAAAACGCACGCGCTTTTGCGCGAGCTTGATCCAGCGCGAAAGAATCTCGTCGTGCGGAAACATTTCCAGAACCAGCTGGTCGGTGCGATGAATATCGGAAGGCTCGCCGGAAAGCGCCGCCCAGCGGAACGGGCCGCGGCCTTCGCAGAACAGCGGGCGGATGTAGGCAGGCACGAAGCCGGGAAAATCGTAAGCGTTCGCTACGCCTTGCTGGAACGCGAAGGTGCGGATGTTGTTGCCATAATCGAAAGTTACCGAGCCCATTTTCTGCAGCGCAAGCATGCCTTCTACGTGGCGCGCGATGGAGTCGAGCGAGCGCTTTTCGTAGGCGGCGGGATCGGATTTGCGCAACTCGGCGGCTTGCGCGACGTCCAGTCCCTGCGGGATGTATCCGCCGATGGGGTCGTGCGCGCTGGTTTGATCGGTGAGAAGGTCGGGCACGACGCCGCGGCGCGCGAGTTCGGGAATCACGTCCGCGCAATTTCCGGTGAGGCCCACGGAAGTGGCTTCGCGTTTGCGCACCGCATTTTTCAGGATGCGCAGCGCTTCGTCGAGATCGTTGACCATCACGTCGCAGTAACCCGTTTTCACGCGGCGCTTGATGCGTTCGGGGTCTACGTCAATTCCCAGGAACGCCGCGCCGTTCAGAGTCGCGGCCAGCGGCTGCGCTCCTCCCATGCCGCCCATGCCACCGGTCACTACCAATTTTCCAGCGAGGTCGCCGCTGAAATGCTGGCGCGCGGCTGCGGCGAATGTTTCGTATGTTCCCTGCAGAATTCCTTGCGAGCCAATGTAAATCCAGCTGCCGGCGGTCATCTGGCCGTACATCATCAGCCCGGCGCGATCGAGCTCGTCGAAATGTTTCCAGTCGCTCCAGTGCCCGACGAGGTTAGAATTGGCGATCAGAACGCGCGGCGCGTAGCTGTGCGTGCGAAAAATTCCCACCGGTTTGCCGGATTGCACCAGCAGGGTCTCGTCATTTTCCAGCGAACGCAGCGACGCCACGATCGCGTGGTAGCAATTCCAGTTGCGTGCAGCCTTGCCGCGCCCGCCATAGACGATCAAATCTTCGGGCTTCTCGGCGACTTCCGGATCGAGGTTGTTCATCAACATGCGCAGCGCCGCTTCCTGCTGCCAGCCCTTACAGGAAAGCGCGGAGCCGCGCGGCGCACGCACCGGTTGATACCCGGAAGCTTGTTCGGTGGCCAGCTTCGACATGGAATCCCTCCGCAGGCATCTTATCGCACACCGGCGCCCGATTTGTAGCGCGGCTGCAGGCTTCGCGCCTGGCCATAACGCATCCGGCCAAGCGCGTTGCACGTCCTGCGCCTATACGCTAGAGTTGATTGAGAGCACATGGAATATCCCTCGCTGAACAAACTTTTCCTGGAAGCTGTAGACCGCTACGCCAATCCGAAAGCGCAAATTTCCAAGACTGCGAATGGCTGGGAATCCATCACCGCGGGCGAAATGCTGCGGCGCGTGGCGGGCTTGTCGAAAGCGCTGGGCGAACTTGGAATCAAGGCGGGCGATCGCGTGGGGATATTCGCGCCCAACTGCGCGGAATGGCACGTTGCTGATTTCGCGATCACCGGGCTGGGGGCGGCCAGCGTGCCGGTGTATTTCAACGAGTCCGCGGACCGGCTGACTTACATCCTGAACGATTCGGGCGCGCGGATCGTGATTACCAAGGGCGAAACGCAAGCGCGAAAGATCGCTGAGGCGCGCGAACGCATGCCCGGCCTGGAGCATGTGATTTCGGTGGCTCCTCCGAGCGATCTGCAGGGGGAAATTTTGCGCTATGAGACGTTGATTGCCACGGCTGGAGACGCGGATGTCGCCGAATACCGGCGCCGTTCGGCGCAGGTCGCAGGCGATCTACTGGCGACGATCATTTACACCTCGGGAACGACGGGCGAGCCCAAGGGCGTGATGCTGAATCATGCGAATCTCAGTTCGAATTCGATTGATTCGCTGAAGGAATATGTATTCGAGCCCGATGACGTCGCGCTGGAATTTTTGCCGCTCGCTCACGTGTACGAGCGCAGCGTCGGCTACGGCTATTTGTCGCGCGGCGTTTCGATCGCCTACCTCGAGCAGATCGAAGCCGTCGCAGAAGCCCTGCTGGAAGTGCATCCGACGATGACGGCTGCCGTGCCGCGATTTTTCGAGAAGCTCTACGCGAACATTCTGGAGAAGGGGCATCGCGAGACGGGCCTGAAGCGCAAGATTTTCGATTGGGCGCTGCGCGTGGCGCAGGAATCGGTTCCGTGGCGCGCATACGGGAAAAAGGCCAGCAGCGGACTGCAGTTGCGGTGGAGCATCGCGGACCGTTTGGTCTATTCAAAGATTCGCGAGGGGTTGGGCGGCAAGATTCGCACGTTCTGCTCCGGAGGGGCGCCGCTCGCTCCGGAACTCACGGAATTTTTCTGGTCGCTGAATGTGCGGGTGTTTCAGGGCTACGGCCTGACGGAGACTGCGCCGGTGGTTACCGCGAATTTGCCGACAGCGAACAAAGTGGGCACGGTGGGGCGTCCTATTCCTCATGTGGAAGTGCGCATCGCGGAAGACGGCGAGATTCTGGTGAAGGGTCCGAACGTGATGCAGGGTTACTATCGCAAGCCCGCCGAAACGCGCGAAGTGTTGACGGAAGACGGGTGGTTCCGTACCGGTGACATCGGAAAGCTGGACGCGGACGGATATCTGATCATCACCGACCGCAAGAAAGAACTGCTGAAGACCGCGGCGGGAAAATTTGTCGCGCCCGCGCCGATCGAGAATATGCTGAAGTCTTGCCCGTACATTACGAATGCGATTGTGGTGGGTGATAGGCGCAAGTTTGTCTCTGTATTAATCGTTTTGAATTTCGCGACGAGCGAAGCCGAGGCGAAGCGGCAAGGGCGCGAATTTTCGACGCGTGCGCAGATGCTTGTAGATCCCTGGGTGCGCGATTTAATCTCGCACGAGATCGAACGCCTGACGGCATCGCTCGCGCAATACGAGAAGCCCAAGCGCTTCGCCCTGTTGGAGCAGGATTTTACCTATGCCAGCGGCGAGCTGACCTACACCCTGAAAATGAAGCGGCGCGTGATTGAAGAGCGTTACCGCGATGTGATCGCGCGGCTGTACGCAGACGTGGAAGAGCCGCGGCCGCAACATCACGCGTAGCTCCAAGCGTGGCCCTAAGCGTGACAAAGACCGAAAGTTTCGCGTATAACCTCTGCGGGCCGGGCGCCTAGGCCAACTGGAATCGCGGCTCGCGCAGTCCGCGCGCTGTACAATAAGATTCGGAGAAGCGTGATGGCCGACCAACTGATGATTGCCGGGCGCTGTTTCAATTCGCGCCTGATTGTGGGCACCGGGAAATACCGCAGCTTCGACGAAATGCGCCGTGCGCACCAAGCTTCGGGCGCGGAGATGGTCACCGTCGCGGTGCGGCGCGTGAATCTCACCGACAAGTCCCAAGAATCCCTGCTCGATTACATTGACCGCGCGAATTTTTTCATTCTGCCGAATACGGCGGGCTGTTACACCGCGGATGAAGCGGTGCGCACGGCGCGGCTGGGGCGCGAGGTCGGTCTATCGGAGTGGGTGAAGCTGGAAGTGATCGGCGACCAGCGAACGCTTTTTCCGGACACCGAGCAATTGATCGCGGCGACGAAGATTTTGGCGAAGGAAGGGTTCGTGGTGCTCCCTTATACGAATGACGATTTGATCGTCGCGCGAAAATTGATTGACGCGGGCGCGGCCGCGGTGATGCCTCTCGGCGCGCCGATTGGTTCCGGCATGGGAATTCAGAATGTGACGAACCTGCGGATTTTGCGGGAGCGGATCACGGAAGTGCCGCTGATTGTGGATGCGGGCGTCGGTACCGCTTCGGATGCGGCGTTGGCCATGGAACTAGGCGCTGACGGCGTACTGATGAACACCGCGATTGCCGAGGCGCAGGATGCCGTGCTGATGGCCGAGGCGATGGGGTCTGCGGTAGATGCGGGCCGCAAAGCGTTCTTGGCTGGGCGCATCAGCAAGAAACTCTATGCTTCGGCATCGAGTCCGCTGCACGGAGTCGTGAAGTAGTCTGCTCTTCTTCTCCTTGCAGCGCGGTTAAATCCTGCCGCGTGGCTCTAGCGAAATAAGATGTGCCACAGAATATCTACCAGCGCATGAACGATCGCGCCGGGGAATAGCGACCCCGTTTTAATCCAGGTACGGCCGTAGAACAATCCCGCCACCGTTGCCAGCAACACATATTTCCAATTCGGATAAGGCGCGTGGAAAATGTGCGCAAAGCCAAAAGCGACGGACGCCACAATCAGGCCGGCCCACCGATTCTTGAACGTGCGCGAAAGAATATTCTGCAGCACTCCGCGAAACAGAAATTCCTCCGGCCACGCCGTGAAAAATAAAATTCCGACGACCTCAATCGGCGCGGTACGAAGGCGCGCGAGCGATGGCGCGTACGTCAGAAATCCGATGCGCAGACCCAGGGCCACGGCAATCACGGCGAACACACCGAAGTGCAACATCACATTCCAGGCGAAGCCGCGCCGCCATTCCACCGCGTAACCGATGCCGTCCAGACGCCGCAAGAGCACGAACGCCGCGACGCCGGTGCTGAGCGCCAACAAGATCGTCAGCGTGTGCATTAGCTGCGGCGGATAAGGGAACAGCACGTACAAAAATGTAAGGCCCCTCCATCGGAGTTCCACGGGCAACCAGATCAGCAGCACGGCGGCGTAGTCCTGCCACTGGCCGGCGGGTTTCCCGATGCATGTCGCTGCGAGCAGCGCTGGCAATACCGTATAGGCCGCGCCGAGCAGTGCCATTTTCCAATTGGCGGTCACGCCGATGGTGTAAATCAGTACAGCGAATAGAGGCACCAGCGGCGCGAGCACCGCGCCGTGTTCGCCGAACAAATGACGCGCCCGTTCGAGCACGCGCGGCGCCGCGAGAAACAACGCAAGCGCAAAAAGCGCCGCAGCCACTCCGAGTGCCAGCGCAAACGAACCTCCGGAGTAGCCCAGCCGAATTCCGTAGAACGCGGCAAGACCCACGATCACGGCCCAAGCGACAGCGGCGGTGGGCAAATTCATGGACCACGATGGAGAGCTCTTAGTCACACTTCGAGATTTTACTGAACTGCGCGCCAGTTCCGGAAAGAACTTCAATGGCGGTCCGCCTTTCCGAATAGAGCGTTAGACTCTCGCGGGCCGGCAGTCTCGGCAAACTAATTGTGATGCACAACATAAAAGGGATCATCCCGGTGAGCGAGGCCATATTTATTTTTTCCGGCCTCGCTCATATGTCCGGCGACTTTGGCAATGTTTTAATGCGGTCCGATCCCCACGACATGCATGTTTCGTTCGAATTCGCCGCTCATCTGGCGTCGGATCCCCGGGCCTTCGTGACCCAGGCGGATGACTCTGTTTTGGCGGCGACGAAACTTGGTGTTTGGCGGTTGACTCCATCAGGAGATGTGAATCACTTATTCTGGATGGAGCTATTCCAGGGCTATTCCTTTTACATAAACTCAATTACGGAGACTGCGGACAGGACGATCTATTTGGGCTCGGAAGCGTTTGTTCTGAGGTTTCGCGAAACCGGTGTAAGGCATATCGGAACACTTTCTGACCATAGCGCAGACTTGCTTCTGCCGGACCAGTGTCGACGAGTTGTAATGAACCAGAATCAACGCGTGTGCGGGCTGCAGTAAGTCGCTTTTTTTGTGGCCGCAGGCCGAAGCGCCTGATCAGTCCGCGTATGGGAGACGGGCGCGCTGCGGAAACTTCTTTCGGGTTCCGGCCTGAAGATTCTTATGCGATTCTGGTGCGGCTCACAACGACGCCATACGCATGCCTGCGCCCGCGAAACCCGAACGATTTACTTACATTGATTGGCTGCGAGGATTCGCCTGCCTGCTGATGTTTCAAGTGCATGCGTATGACTCGTGGCTGCGTCCATCCGCGCGCGAAACGAAATTTTTCAAGTGGTCGCAGCTGAGCGGCACGCTGCCTGCACCGCTGTTCCTGTTTCTGGCGGGCGTGTCGTTCGCGCTGGTGACGGACAAGCTGCGGCGCAAAGGCCTGCCGCCGAACCAAATCGCACGCAAGACGATTCTGCGCGGCGCGGAAATCCTGGCGCTCGGCTACGGCTTCCGTTTACAGGAATATCTGCTCGGGCTGCCCTGGGCGCCCTGGACCGATCTGCTGCGCGTGGATATTCTGAACACCATCGGCTTCTCGATGATCCTGATGGGCGTGGTGTGCTGGTTTGCACGCACGCGCGCGGCGAATCTGGTGCTCGCGCTTCTGGCGGCGGCGGCGATTGCGCTGGCCACGCCGCCGCTCTACACCACGTGGCAGCCGCGCTGGCTGCCGTGGTACATCGAGTCTTACATCAACGGCGTGCACACGTTCAAAACTCCGCAGCCGTGGCTCTTCCCAGTGTTCCCGTGGGCGGCGTTTGCCTTTGCCGGCCTGGCGCTGGGGTTTTTCTTGTTCGACGATTGGGCGATAAAGAACCAGGCGAAAACCGTCGCGCTCTTGGGCGCGTTGGGAATCGCGCTGTACTATTTTTCGATGTGGCTGGATGCGCGGTCTATGCAGCTCTATCGGGTGTACGACTACTGGCACTCCAGCCCCAACTTTTTTCTCGCGCGCGTGGGCATTCTGCTGGTGCTGTTTCCGCTGAGCTACCTATGGTGTCGCGCCGTAGTTTCGCGAATCCCGTTCAGCCCGATGGTTCAGCTGGGCCAGACGTCGCTGCTGGTTTATTGGGTGCACATCGAGTTCGTGTACGGCAGGTTCTCAATCCTAAAGAAAGGCGCGCAGTCTGTTCCGATGGCGACTTTCGGGCTGCTGATCATCACCACGGCGATGGTTTTGTTGTCGGTCGCGCGCACGCGCTGGAAGGGAAAGGGCGCGGAAGTGATTGCCTGGTGGCGACGCGCGCTTTGACCAGCAACGAAGGATTAAGGCTTCATCGCGGAGCAGCCCTGCGACCCGGGCTTCGGCTGCGTCTTGAAAATCAATTCTCCCGGGCGTGCCAAGGCGAAATCTTCGCGGGCGACGCATTCAATGGTGGAAGGATCGGTCTTTAGATCCTTCACGTGATTCTGCAGTTTCTTATTTTCGGCATCCAACTGATTAATTTCCTGCTGAATTTTCCGCGCTTCGGCCTGCGAACGGCGCATCGCCAGCACTCCGTGCGTCCCGAAAATATCCTGCAGGAGCAGTAACACAAATCCCGCAATCAGAAACCAATACAAATTGCGACGGCAGAACGCGCTCAATTGCTCGGCGAAGGACTGGCGTGGAATGGTCGCTTCGATTTTCTGCGGCGGCGGATTGCTGACGCGGCGGTTCATTGGGTCATCCATGCGCGCGTTTCCTCTGCCAATTTCTTAGCGGCTGCCAGCTTCGCGGCTTCGGTGTAAATCCGCACTACCGGCTCAGTGCCCGAAGGGCGCATCAGAATCCACGAGCCGTCCTCGAAGATCAGCTTGAGCCCATCCGTGCGGTCGATCTTGGCGACTTTGTGTCCCGCGAATTCGCTGAAGTTTTCGCGCAAGCGCTCCGCCAGCTTCGCCTGAGCTTCCGCGGGCAGATGCAAATTTTCGCGCACGGGCCAATATTCGCCGCCCACCCGGCGGAAGAGATCGCGCAGCTGATCACCCAGCGACTTCTGACGCGCTGCAATCATTTCGGCGACGAGCAGGCAGGCCAGAATGCCGTCTTTTTCCGGGAGGTGGCCGTGGATGGTCATGCCCGCGCTTTCTTCGCCCCCGAGCGTAATTTTGCCGGCGCGCAGCAGCGGGCCAACGTACTTGAAGCCCACCGGAGTTTCGTAGGCTTTCACGCCGTGCAGTCGCGCAACGGCGTCAATCAAATGCGTGGTGGCGACGCTACGCTGGGCGCCCAGCTTTTCACCGCGCGTTTCGAGCAAGTAATCGAAGACTAGTCCCAGGATATGATTCGGCTGCACGAACGTGCCGTCGCGGTCGAGGATCCCGAAGCGGTCGGCATCGCCGTCCGTGGCAAGCCCGGCGAGCGATTTCTTTTCGAGTACCAGCTGCTTCAGCGGCGCGAGATTTTCTTCCGAAGGGTCCGGGCCGGTGCCGTCGAATAGCACGTCCCGCAGCGTGCGAATGGATTCGACCGTCATCCCGTGGTCGGTAAGAATGCGATCGAGCCAGCCCGCCCCGCAGCCGTGCACGGCGTCGTAGGCGAAATTGCCTTTGGCCTTGGCCAGCACGTCGAAGCGAATCATTTTTTTCAGTTGTGCGAAGTAAGGGCCGCGCGGATCAATTCGCTCGAAATCGTCTGCAATCTCCTGGAAATGACTTTCTTCGTCGTCCGGCAATGCGGCGGCGCGTTTTTCGATGTCCTTGGTGATGTCGGGCAGAGCCGGGCCGCCGTCGGGGCCTGAGAATTTCAGGCCGTTGTATTCGGCGGGGTTGTGACTGGCGGTGATATTGACGCCGCCATCGAGTTTATTGTGAATGATGGCGTGGGCCAGCACAGGAGTCGGCGTCGGTTCCGGGCAGAAAACGATCCCGCATCCATTTTTTCGCAGCACCTGCGCGGCGGTGCGCGCAAATTCCGGAGAAAAGAAGCGCGTATCGTGGCCGACGACGATTTTAGGATTTTTCTTCTGCGCGCAGACGTGTCCCGCGACGGCAGCCGAGGCACGGCGAACTCCAGCGAAGGTAAAATCGTCGGCGATCACGCCGCGCCAGCCGGAGGTGCCGAAATGGATCGTTTGTTTCGTCACGCGCGACTATTGTATCTTGGCCTGCGCACTAAAATCACGGAAGAACGGCGCGAGTCGCAAGAGTAAAGGCGGGTGGGCGGCAAAGATGACGGACAAAATCATAGTACTGGTCACCTGTGGGTCACGAAAAGAGGCGCGCAAGATCGCGCGAGCGCTGGTTGGGCGGCGGCTGGCGGCATGCGTTAGCGAAATCGGGGTCTCGGTAGCGTCCACATACCGCTGGAAGGGAAAGCTGGAGTCGGCGAAGGAGTCCCTGCTGTTAATCAAGACGAGCAAGAAGCGTTTCACGGCGGTGCGGAATGCGGTGCGCAAGCTCCACAGCTACGAAGCGCCGGAAATCATCGCTTTGCCGATCGCAGCGGGGTCGCGCGAGTATTTGGATTGGATTGCAGCGTCTGTGAAGCCCCGGTAGTTCGCAACGGAGCGGAGCCGGCGGGCCTGCCGCGAACAGGCCAGCGTGTCATCCCAGACGCAGCAGGGAGTTCGGTCGTACCCGGGAGCGCTAGGTTTGAGCGAGCGCCTGGTCCAGATCAGCAATAATGTCCTCGACGTCTTCAATCCCGACGGACAAGCGCACCAACCCCTGCGTGATCCCAATCTGCATCTGGATTTCCGGCGGGATGGAAGCATGCGTCATAAGCGCCGGCAGGGAAATCAGCGTCTCGACGCCCCCCAAGCTTTCCGCCAGCGAGCACAGCCGCACGTGATTCAGAAACTGCTTGGCCGATTCCCGCGGGCCCAGGTCAAAGGAAATCATGGAGCCAAAGCCTCGCTGCTGCCGCTTGGCGATTTCATGCTGCGGATGCGAAGCGAGGCCGGGAAAGATGACGTGCTTCACCTTGGGATGAGCCGCCAAGTACTTCGCCACCGTCATCCCGTTGGAATTGTGGCGGTCCATGCGCACCGCCAGCGTCTTCACACCGCGCGAAACCAGGAAGCAATCCATGGGAGCGAGGCCTGCTCCCGCCGAGCGTTGCACAAAATATATTTTCTGAGCCTGTTCCGGTGTGCTGACGATCACCGCTCCCCCGGTGCAATCGCTGTGGCCGTTCAGGAATTTGGTCATGGAATGCACGACGATGTCCGCGCCAAGAGCGAGGGGCTGCTGGAGATAAGGACTTAGGAATGTGTTGTCCACTACAACCGTCAGATTTCGCTCGTGCCCCAGTTTTGCCACGGCGGCCAAGTCGGTCACGATCATCGTGGGATTCGTGGGAGTCTCCACGTATATCATTTTCGTATTCGGCTTGATGGCCTGCCGCACTTTTTCCAAATTAGAAGTGTCCACGTAACTGAATTCCAGTCCGAACTGGACCAGAAGTTGCGTCGTGATGCGGAACACGCCGCCATAGACCGATTGGGAAAGAATGGTGTGGTCGCCCGGGCGCAACAGGCGGAAGACGGCATCAATCGCCGCCATGCCGGAAGTGAAGACGTAGGCGGCGTGGCCACCCTCCAGCTTTGCGATGGTACGCTCGAGAGCTTTTCTGTTCGGGTGGTTGGTGCGGGCATAGTCGTAGCCCTTGCTCTTGCCCATCTGTTCGATCACGTAGGTCGAGGTTTGGTAAATCGGGGCGACGATTGACCCGGTCAGCGCGTCCGGCTCCTGGCCTACGTGGATTGCATCGGTCGAAAAACCCATCACTTTCCTCCAGACACGATTCCTGCGAACTTTTTCAGCTTCGCGTTGCGCCTAATCCAGGCGTCCACTCCAAGAGCTTGCCTGAGAAAGGTCGTGCGACTGGCAAATTCAGGGCACTTAGCGTCTTACGTTCTCACAGCGGACCTCGGTGATCCGTGTTGGCTCCCAGATTTGACCCTTTATCATACGTCAGGCGGAGGCCATCACGACACCGACCGCCCAGTGCATTGTTAAGGATGCAGCAACGCAGCCGCAGCAAAAGGTGTTAGGGTCATGGTTCTAAACCTCCTGCGTATTCGATACCTCTGACGAGCGCCGTCGCCAACGTCCCTGGACGTATGCGCTTGAGCGACCGCCCCGTTTGGAGTACAAGAAGGAGGTATGAGGCGCTGCGCCTTCTCTCGCGGATTATTCTCTCTCTTGGCAGTGGCCGCAATTTTGGCAACGGGATTGCTCGCTCCCGACGCCTGCCGCGCGCAGGGGAACGACGCCGGCAAGACCCCGACCCAGAGTCAAGCTGACGCCACCGACAAGCCCAGCCAGAAAGACGATCAAACTTCCGACGGCACCACGGTCCGATTAAGGATCCGTGTCACCAACAGCCAAGACAAGCCGGTAGGAAATGCCAGCGTGTACGTCCGTTTCAATCAGCCTGGTGGATTCTTACGCAAAGACAAACTCGCCGAATTGAGCTTCAAGACGAACGAAGACGGTTCGGTGAAAGTTCCCGCGGTGCCGCAAGGCAAGATTTTGATTCAGGTGATTGCCAAGGGATTGCACACATATGGCAAGTGGTACGACATCGAAAAAGATCAAGAGACAATTGAAATCAAGCTCGAAGCCGCTCCTCGCTGGTATTAGCTTCGATCCCCCCGAAATTTTAATTTCCGCGTGCTCCCATCGCTTTTTTAAGTTAACGATTCCGCGCTGCCCGGAATTAGTGCAAACAGGTTTAAGCCTTGGCATTGCAGAACGAATTCGTTTTCCGTGCGTTCATTTCCACACGGTTTTCAACAGAACTGTTGAAAACTTTTACAAAAATTTTATATTTTCTTTGCGGTTTGGCGATGGAATGTTTTCAAAAATGCGCTCGCGCGTTTCCCGCAGTCTTTTTCAGACGTGACCGCGAGTTTTCCTGCCCAAAAAGAAGTTTGCCTGCGCGACGCGCGCGTGCGGGTCGGCTGCGCCGGTTCGTGCGCTTGCTATCATCGTTACTCGGCTGCAAAATATCACAGCCCCGAATGAAATCCTTGATTCTCAATGCCGATGACCTTGGAATGACGCGTGGTGTGAACGAGGGAATCATTCGCGCTCACCGCGAAGGGATTCTCACGAGCACCACGTTGATGGCCAATGGTCCCTCATTCGACGATGCGGTGGAAAGAATCGCCGCGAATCCACAGCTGGGAGTTGGCTGCCATCTAGTTCTCGTCGGCGGAAAATGTATCGCTCGACGGGAAACGGTTGGGTCTCTGGCCGACGCGGACGGCAATTTGCCCGAGTCCCTCCCGAAGTTCGTCGCCCGGCTTAGCTCCGGCATGATCCCGGCCGGTGAGATCGAACGAGAGCTTCGCGCCCAAATCGAAAAAATTCGGGCGGCCGGAATAACTCCGACGCACCTGGATACCCACAAACATACGCACGCGCATCCTCGTGTGATGGAAGCGCTAGCCAGAGTCGCCAAAGAATTTGGAATCAAGCGAGTACGCAAGCCTGTGGAAAATCTTCACGACTCCTGGCAGACGATGCAGGCCGACGAGAAGGGCATTACCATGCAAATCGTGGCGGCGGGCGCGGTTCGCGCGGTCGCTCCGCGCTTCCTGGCCATCGCCCGGAAGTACGGCCTTCTCTTTCCGGACCATTTCCTGGGATTGGCAGTAACTGGCCAAGTGAGCGCCGCCGCGCTGCGCCGTATGGTTGATACACTGGACGACGGCAGCACTGAAATAATGTTGCATCCTGGAATTTGCGACGCCGACCTGGTGCAGTCGGGCACCCGGCTGCGAGAGCAACGCGAAACCGAACTCGCTGCGCTGCTCGACCCCAACGTACGCATTGCATTAAACGAACGCGGCGTTCGCTTAATCAGCTATCGCGAGTTAAACTAAGTACATGCGCGAGCACCCCAAAACCCCGCCACGCTTTTCCCTGGTGGTGCCCTTTCACGACGAGCAACAGAGCGTCCGCGAATTGCACCGGCAGTTGAGCGAGATCATGACCGGGCGATTCGAACCAGTTGAGTTCGTTTACGTGGATGACCAGAGCTCGGACGCGACTCCCCAGATACTCGCCGAGATTGCCGAGGAGGATCCGCGCGTCGCGGTGCTTCGCCTGAAGCGCAATTACGGCCAGACTACGGCGCTGGCCGCGGGATTTGATTACGCTTCCGGCGATGTGATCATTTCCATGGACGGCGACTTGCAGCACGACCCTGCCGATATTCCGGTTCTGCTCGAAACTCTGGATGCCACTGGCTGCGACATCGTGAGCGGCTGGCGGCAAAAACGCGTGGACAACTTTATTTTGCGTCGATTGCCGTCGCTGGTAGCCAATTGGATGATGGCCAAGTTATCCGGCGTCCCCATCCACGACTTCGGCACGACCTTCAAGGTTTACCGCCGCGAGACCATCAAAGACGTTCCGTTATACGGCGAAATGCACCGCTTCATTCCCGCGTTGGCGGCGTGGAATGGGGCCAAGATCGTTGAGGTTCCGATACGCAACATCGTGCGGCCAGACGGCCAGTCGCATTACGGGATCTCGCGGACGCTGCGCGTTTTCTTCGACATCATCACCATTCGCTTCTTGATGCGCTACATGACGCGCCCACTGCACTTCTTCGGTCCTCCAGGACTGCTGGGATTGTTCTTGGGCGGCGGAATCATGGCGTTTCTGCTGGCCGAAAAGCTGCTGTGGTGGCGGCTGGACCTCTTCGCGGAGCATGGGCCCCTGCTGGTCCTGGGAATGATGCTGACCTTGTTCGGAGTCCAATTGTTGGCCGTAGGGTTGGTAGGCGAGCTGCTCATGCGCACGCACTTCGAATCCCGAGAGAGCCCCATCTACCGCGTGGAGCACGTTTACGGCGGCCCCGAGGCCACCAATATTTCCGGCTACCCCAAAGCAAAAACGCTTGCGTCCAGGCAAGCTGGCGGATAGATTGTCGGCTGCCTAGCCGGGGGATATTGCGTCCCACCGAATATCCGTCGTGCAACACCGGCTAAATCTGGCGCCAATCAAGATCGAGGAGAATTTGCGCAAGGCTTTCCTTTCCGGTTGCGTCGCCCTATTGCTTGCAGCAATCGTATGGGCGGGCGGCGATCCGTGGAAGTCCAAGCCGTATCAGCAGTGGGATGCCAAAGATATACGCAAAGTGCTCGACGCTTCCCCGTGGGTGCGCAGTGTCCAAGTTGATGCTCCCTGGAGAAACGGAGATGTTGCGGCGGGCGATGCCGATGGCGGTGGCACGGCGGCGCAACCAGCGCCCGCCCGCATGGGCCAAGCACCCCGCACAGGCCCGGGCGGTGGCGGCGCTGATGCGGGTGCTGGTCCCCAGACGGCCTTAGCCACATTCGTTGTGCGCTGGGCGTCGTCGCGGACCATCCGCGAGGCCGTTCTTCGGAATGACATTCTCACAGCCCATATTAAGGAAGACGCCGCGGAACAAGAGCTCGCGCATCTCAGCGAAACGTACGAGATAGTGGTGGCGGGAGCGGACATGAAGCCGTTCCAGTCCGTGGACGAGAAGATTCTGGAACACGGTGCTTTCCTGATGGACAGGAAAACGAAACAAAAAATCGCGCCCTCCAGCGTGAAGATCCAGAACAGCGAGGACGGGACAAAGATACTGTCCGTTCTTTTTATCTTTAGGAAGCAGTCGGACAGCGGGATGTCCACGATCGGCGCGGATGTAAAGACTGTGGATTTTCTGTCCGTGGTCACCAACGTGAAAATAGAAGCCAGCTTTGACATTACCAAGATGACGGATACATTGGGACGCGACCTCTAGTCTCAATCGCTCAGAATCTCAAGTACGCGAGGAGTGTTCATGAAGATAGCGGCGCGCTTCGGTTGCCTTGGCGTTCTGTTCGCGATATTGCCCGGGTTCGCGACCGCGCAGATGGGGATGCACGCCGGTCCGGCGATGCGTGGAATCTTCAATCCGGTCGTGGGTTCGGGCGGCCAATACGAAATGACGACGGAAAAGGGCACCAAGCTGGAAATGGAAATCGCCGTCGTCGGCAAGGAATCGGTCGGCGGCAAAGATGGCTACTGGTTCGAAACCACCTTTTCCGATCCATCGATGGGACGAATGGTCCACAAGACGTTGACGGTTGTGGACGGAACGGACACCGTTATCTCTCGCATGATCATGCAAATGGGGAACCGTCCGCCGATGGAAATGCCGACGAGCATGATGAAATCGAGCGCGCAAAAGCAGTCTGCCGATATCCGCGAGCGGGCCGAAGACGTTGGGAGCGAATCCATCACCACTCCCGCAGGAACTTTCACTGCCGAGCATTACAAAATGAAGGACGGCTCAGGCGATGCCTGGGTAGCTCCCAAGGCCGGCCCCTATGGCCTGGTAAAGTTCCAGGGAAAAGACACGTCCATGGTGCTGACGAAGGTCATCACCGATGCCAAGGACAAGATTACCGGGACTCCGCAGCCGTTTAATCCGATGATGTTTCAGCAAGACCAGCAACATCCGTGATAGGGATTCGGTAATTTCAGGTTTGAGAGGCGCCTCACTGGCTCCGGGGCGCCTCTTCTTTTTTTTTAGGCGCGTCTTTCACGTAGCACGCGAATCTAAAGGGACTTGGGGGACCTGCTAGATGGTTTCCACCAGCGAAAAATTCTACCGTGGTCGCATCACGCAGCGCGAAAATTTCGCGCCAGATCTATGGAAGGTCAAGATTGACCCGGGCGGCGAATTCAATTTTGTCGCGGGGCAGTACGCGACTCTGGGAGTGGATTCGCCGCTGAAGCGGGTTGAACGGGCGTACTCGATCGTATCCTCGCCCTACGAGCGCGAATTGGAAATTTTCTTCGAACTGATCGAGCAGGGGGAATTGACTCCCTTGTTGCACAAACTGCAAGTGGGCGATGAACTTTCCGTGCGGAAAATTGCCAAGGGCCGCTTCACGCTGGATCTGAAAAGCGGACGCCACAACCATCTGCTGCTCGCCACGGTCACGGGCATTGCGCCGTACGTTTCCTACGTCCGCACGTTGTATGCCGACTGGAAGGAGGGAAAATTTCCGGGCGAGTTGCGGCTGTACATAATTCAGGGCGCCAGCCGTTCCTGGGAATTCGGCTATCGCGACGAACTCGAGCGCATCGCCGGTGAAGTGCCGTGGCTGAAGTACGTGCCAACCGTTAGTCGTTCCTGGGAGGACACGGCATGGCGCGGAGAAACCGGGAGAGTGGAAGACATTATCCGCAAGTACGCGTACCAATGGAAACTCGATCCCGCCGATACCACCGGCTATCTTTGCGGTCACCCACAGATGATTGAGTTGGGAAGGGGTGTCCTGCTGCGCGGCGGTTACCTCAAAGAAGCCCTGCGGGAAGAAGTTTACTGGATTCCGCCGCGCTAGAGCCCCTATCTCGGAAAACTCGAATCCTTGTATGTCGTGGCTTCAGAGTGTGTCTGAGATCTCGGCAATCTTTGTAGGTCGTAGCTTTGGCTACGACATAAATAAGGCGAAATCAGAGCGGCTTCAGCCGCTGAAGTACGGTCTTGCAACTTTCAGATAGACGCCGAGACTCCAATTCTGACGGGCGCTTGCAAGGGGCCTTGCTGCGCCCGCCAGTAAGGGAATCCGCCGCGATTTAGTCCTGAGTCTCGGAACTCGCGGCGGCGACCTGTTCCACGGTGCTTTCGATCGCGCGTATCGGCGCGGAAACGTGCACGATGTCATCTTTATCTGTGACGTCCACCACTACCGAACCGCCGGACTTGGCGACGAGTACGTGTTGCCCTGGTTCGCGCAGCTCCACCAGCGTTAGGTCCTCGCCGGCGCGCAGTTGCTCGAGCGCCGCGCGGATCGTGGGCATCCACGGCCTAATTTCGGCTGAGGCGCGGCCCAGTTTGCGGCTGGGGACTAAGTGCGTCGCAATGGGAACGAGCATCGCCGGCGCAAGAACGTAAACGTGATGAACTTCCGGCTGCTTTTCAACCACGTTCACTTCGATCATCCCTTCGCTGCAAATCAGCCCGAGACCCGCAAGCGCGGTACCCGCGATTCCCAGCGCCACTTTTCCTAGTAAAACCATCTTGCACCTCCTGCGCGAATTTCCACGGACTTACTCCGCTGAGCTATGCGAATCGATCCAGATGCGCACGTGCTCCGTGGCGTCCTGCACGGTCACCAAAACCGCGTCGCCCGCATCGCTAAGCGCGCGAACGGCTGCGGCCACGTCGAGTTCGTTTTCCTTCGCAGTGGAAAATAGCGCGTCCACCACCTTCATGGGGATGGTGACGTCCACTTTCTCGCCGTCTTTGCTCTTGTCCAAAACGTGTACGATCAAGTCTCCATTCGATTTCGCCACGCGCACGTCCTGATCTTTTTCTTTCACCGTGACAAATTCATTGTCGGGAGCCGTGCGAATGGCCTGCAATATCGCGCGCACGTCCACGCCGTTGAAATCCGCCGCGCCGATGGTTACGTGGCCGTTGTGGAGAGTGCCCTTATTCACAGTGGGCAGGATCGCCGCTGCCATCGAAAGTGGCAGGTTCACGTTCACGCTCTCGCCTTTCGAGGAATCGTTAACTTTAATGTGGATATAGCGTTCGGTCGGCGCGGCCATTGCCGTTACCGCTAAATTGCTGATCGTTAGGGCCAAGACACAGCACACCCCAATCGCTCGCATCGCTTTTTGCATGTATGGAAGCCTCCCACGCTCTTCCTGCTCATAAGTACGGAGGCAGTAGGAGAAATGTTCCGTGAATTCTTATGCGGTGGCGGATTGCGATTCAACCGGGATAGGACGGCGGGGGATTAGTCTCGTTGCGGCTTGAAATAAACAGCGGCGAGCGGCGGGACGCGGAGCTTGATGGACCACGGACGGCCATTCCACGGAATGGGTTCCGCGCGCACGCCTCCGGCATTTCCGGCGTCGCTGCCTTCGTAGTAGGCGGAATCTGTATTGAGAAATTCCCGGTAATATCCCGCCGCGGGGACGCCGACGCGGTAATCCAGACGCAACACCGGCGTGAAGTTGCAGACCACCACCACAAAATCCTCCAGGTTTCGCGCCCTACGGATGAAGGAAAGAATGCTCGCCGCTGCATCGTTCGCGTCAATCCATTCGAACCCCGCCCATTCGAAGTCCACTTCGAAGAATGGCCGTTCGGTCGCGTGCAGGCGATTCAGGTCAGACACCAGCCGCTGCACTCCCCGGTGAGACGCTGAGTCCTCCAGCGACCATTCCACGCTACCCTCGTCCCAGAATTCGTTCCGCTCCGCCAGCTCGCTGCCCATGAAGAGCAGTTTTTTCCCGGGATGCGCATACATATATCCGAACAGCAAGCGGAGATTGGCGAATTTCTGCCAATCGTCGCCCGGCATCTTTTCCAGCAGCGTGCGTTTGCCGTGCACCACCTCATCGTGAGAGAGCGGCAAAATGAAGTTTTCCTGAAACGCGTAAATCATCGAAAAGGTCAGTTCGTTGTGGTGGTGCTGGCGAAACAGGGGATCGAGCGCGAAATAGCGCAGCGTATCGTTCATCCATCCCATGTTCCATTTCAAATCAAAGCCCAGGCCGCCCACATATGTCGGGCGCGAAACCGCCGGCCACGACGTGGATTCTTCGGCGATCATCAGCGCACCAGGATGCCGACTGTGCAGCACTTCGTTCAAAAGTTTCAGAAAAGCAATCGCTTCCAGATTTTCGCGGCCACCAAAGGCGTTTGGAATCCACTCGCCGGGCTTGCGCGAATAATCGAGGTACAGCATGGAAGCCACCGCGTCCACGCGCAGTCCGTCGAGGTGATATTTGTCCAGCCAGAAAAGCGCGTTCGAGACGAGGAAATTCTGCACTTCGTTTCGCCCGTAATTGAAAACCAGCGTTCCCCAGTCCGGGTGCGCGCCGCGCCGTGGGTCGGCATGTTCGTACAGATGCGTGCCATCGAATAATCCCAGTCCATGCGCATCGCGAGGGAAATGCGCTGGAGTCCAATCGAGAATCACGCCAATTTCCTGCTGGTGGCAGCGATCCACGAAATACATGAAATCCGCGGGCGAGCCAAAACGACTGGTCACCGCGAAATAGCCGACGGTCTGATAACCCCAGGAGGCGTCCAGCGGATGTTCCATGATGGGCAACAGCTCGATGTGCGTGAAGCCCATGCGTTTCACGTACGGCAGCAATTCCGCGGCGAGCTCGCGATACGTGAGCCAGCGGTTTCCTTCTTCCGGCTTGCGCCGCCAGGAGCCGGCGTGCAATTCGTAAATCGTCATCGGCGAGTGCAGCCAGTCGCGCAGCGGGCGCGACTCCATCCATGCGGTGTCCCGCCAGCGATAGCCATCAATCGTGCGCACCACCGACGCGTTGTTCGGACGCATTTCGCCCGCGAAGCCATACGGGTCGGTTTTCAAGCCAACTTGGCCGCCAACGCTGGAAAGAATCTCGAATTTATACAGCTCGCCCTCATCCAGTCCGGGAATGAATAGTTCCCAAATGCCGCTCGAGCCGCGATGGCGCATCGGATGAATGCGTCCATCCCAGAGGTTGAAGTTACCCACGACGCTCACGCGCCGCGCATTAGGCGCCCAGACACCGAAATGCACGCCACGCACGCCGGCGACTTCGCGTACGTGCGCGCCCAGTTTTTCGTATTTCTGGTAGTGCGTGCCTTCGCCTGAAAGATACAGGTCGTACTCGGTAAGCACGGGCGGGAACGCATACGGATCGTAAGTCTCGAAAAGATTTCCGTCGCTGAAGCGAAACTGCACGCGATATCCATCGGGTGCCACGGCTTCGCTCTGCGTCTTCCCAGCGCCGCTTGTGGAAATGCGCGCTTCGAACACGCCGTCGGGATGTATTCGCATGGTGCGCTGCGGTTCTGCTTTCTTGCCCCACAGCACCGTTGCTTCCGCCGCGTTGGGTCGAAAAACGCGAATTGCCAGTAACTTTTTTCCGCCTTGCTCGGTCCAGTGTGGGCCCAGGACCGCAAAAGGATCGGAATGCTCGCCGCGGACGATCAACTCGATATCGTTCGCCCAGGTCTCCTGAGGATTTACTGCGGGAGCTTTCAGTTTGTCGTCTTTTCCCATGACAGTCGGAAATCCAAGCAACAGTCCGGCCACCATCTTACCGGAGGGGAAGCGTCACGCCAAACTCGCAGCACCGTGATTGCTGTCGCCCGAAACGTGCTGGACTTGATCGCAAAAGCCCGGTAGCCTAGCCGGCAGCTCTGGGGCGCACGGCGGGGCAATCCAAAGAAGGAGATCACTTTTGAAAAAACTCGCTCGCTTAGTTTTCCTCCTGGGCACGCCGGCGCTGCTCCTCGGCCACGCAGGCATCACCCGCGCGCAGGAAGGCGCACAGCCGAAAACTCCTCCCACGCCCACGCAAGCCGTTTTGGAGAACTGGAACGACGTCGGCAACCGCCTGATAACCATGGCGCAGGATTGGCCCGAAGAAAAATACACGTACAAATTGAATCCAGCCGTGCGCACGTTTCAGCAAGTGATCCTGCACATTGCGGGGTCGAATTACGACATCATCAATCATCAGGCTGGCACCAAAGTCGGCGAAGCGCAGAACGATCCGCCGGTGAGCCAATACAAGACCAAAGCGCAGACCGTGGCGTATCTGAAAAAATCCGTGGAAGACGGTGCCGCCCTGATCCAGACGGAAGGCGACGCCGGTGTGCTGAGGCATCTCTCCGACTGGATCGGTTTCACCGAACACATGGGCGAGCACTACGGATTGCTGGTGGCTTACTACCGCGCGACGGGCGGAGTGCCTCCAGAATCGCGCCCCAAGAAGTAGCCGCGTCCACCTTTTTCGATTAAGTAAGAATTCAGGCTCGGAGGCTGAGTCCGCCGCCGACCAGCGCCGAGCCGCGATTGCCTCATCGAGCCGCCCTATTCTCGGCCTGGTCCCATAATGCCGTTCAAGAAGCCCGTCCGGACGATTGGCAGCCGGTTTCCGACGGCCTCTACCGACGTCGAAGTCCCCGGAGTTGCAGCCCCGCCCGCGGAGCGTTCGCGATCATCAGAGCGTACCCGCGAAGCCTTCTCTGGGGCCCCAGCTTGGCGAAAACTGACCTTTTCACTGTCCCTAAGTCATAGGAAATGTGAGTGCTTAGTACGAAGGTACCATTGCCGCTCTGTTCGCCACAATCTATACAAGGTGTGGGGGAATCCTCGGGTACGAGTATCTCGTACCCCGCCAGAGCAAATGCCAAACAAGGCCGCAGCTTTGCCGAAGAATGGAGACGGTTCGTCGCGCACCCATGCGGGAAAGCGGCCAGCCACGTCCCCGCAGTCCGGGGCGAGTCCCGGAGGTTCGTTTCCGTCACAATTGGACTTTCAGCTCCTGTTTTCGAGTCATCCTGAAGCCATGGTGGTCCTCGACCTGAACGGCCGCATACAGATGTGCAATCCCGCGTTTGAAGATCTCTTCCAGCATCGTCAAGCCGAGATTCTGGGCGCCGAGCTTGATGTGCTGCTGGCGTCCGACGAACTTCAGGGCGAGGCGCGACAACTCAGCGAACGAGCAGCGACGGGCGAAGTAGTCCGCGCGAACACCCGCCGCCGCCGCCGCGATGGTTCGTTCGTTGCCGTGCAAATCACCTGCGTGCCCCTGCGGCAGGACGGAAACAGCGTCGGCTGCTACGGAATTTACCAGGACATTACCGAGCGCTGCGCAGCGGAACGCGCGCAGCAAGAGGCCGAGAAAAAACTCAGCCTGCTATTTGAAAACGCGGTCGAGGGCATCTTCCAGACGACTGTGGATGGGCAACTACTGAGCGTGAATCCCGCGCTGGCGCGCATGTGCGGCTACAGTTCACCGGCGGAAATGCTCGCCACAGTTCACGACATCGGCAAGGATTTTTACGCGGAACCGCAAACACGCATTGAATTCCAGCGCGCGATGGAAATACACGGAGCGGTCGAGGCCTTCGAATATCAGCTGCGCAAGAAAACTGGCGCGCTCATCTGGATTTCAGAAAACGCCAGGGCCATTCGCGATGCGGACGGCAAGGTCAGTGCCTACGAAGGCACCATGGAAGACATCACCGAGCGGAAACGCTCCGAGCTGGAACGTCAGATCACGTTTGAGATTATTCACGGCGTCAACGTCACCGACAACCTGGACGAACTGCTCTATCTGATTCATCAATCGCTCAATAAAGTGCTCTATGCCGAGAACTGTTTCGTCGCGCTGTATGAATCCGCTTCCGGAATGTTCCACTTCCCTTTCTTCGTTGACCAGTTCGACGAAGCGCCTCCCCCGCAGCAGGTGGGCAGAAGCTGCACGGCGTACGTCTATCGCACCGGCCGCGCGATGCTAATTCCGCAGCAAGTTTTCGATCGGCTTGCTGAGGAAGGTGAAGTCGAGCTGGTGGGAACACCTTCGCCCTCCTGGCTGGGCGTGCCTTTGCGCACCCCTGCCGCCACCATCGGCGTGCTGGTGGTGCAGCATTACGAAAATGAAGCTGCGTACACAGAGCGCGACCTGGAATTCCTGGCTTCCGTCGGTGGCCAAATCGCTCTGGCGATTGACCGGAAACGCGCCGAAGAAAAAATCCGCGAAAGCGAAGCGCGCCTTCGTGTCCTGGTCGAACAGTTGCCGGCGGTGCTGTGGACGGTCGGCAAAGACCTTTGCTTCACCTCTGCTTTGGGCGCGGGCCTCACGCGCCTGTGCTTGAAACCGAATCAGATTGTGGGCCTTTCGCTTTTCGATTATTTCGAAACGCCGGACCCGGCGTTCCTGCCCATCGCCGCCCATCGCCGTGCCATCGCCGGCGAGCCGACGACCTTCCACGTGGAATGGAAGGGCGGATCGTACACGTGCCACGTAGAGCCGCTGCGCACCGCAGAAGGCGAACTGCAGGGCGCGATTTGCATGGCGCTGGACATCACCGATCGCAAGCAACTGGAAGAGCAACTCCGCCAAGCGCAAAAGATGGAAGCCGTCGGGCGCCTCGCCGGAGGAATCGCTCACGACTTCAACAATCTCCTGATGGTCATTCAGGGTTACGCGGATCTGATGACCGAGCGTCTGGCCGAAGGCGACCCGCTGCGCCGCAACGCCGAACAGATTCAAACGGCATCGCAACGCGCCACGTCCCTCACCCGCCAATTGCTGGCCTTCAGCCGCAAGCAAATGCTGGCGCCGAAGGTGCTAAGCGTTCAAAGCGTCGTTTCCGAGATGGAGAAAATTCTACGCCGGCTGATCGGAGAGGACGTTCAGCTCGAAACCTCCAGCGTGCCGGATCTCGGCTTGGTTAAAGCGGATCGCAGCCAGATCGAGCAGGTGATCCTGAATCTGGCAGTCAATGCACGCGACGCCATGCCCGAGGGCGGACGCTTGACCATTGAAACGGCCAACGTGGATCTCGATGAGGCCTTCTCGCATTCCTCCGTCATGCTTTCGCCGGGCCCCTACGTGATGCTCGCTGTCACAGACAATGGCTGCGGCATGGACGTCGAAACCCAGGCGCACATCTTCGAGCCTTTCTTCACCACGAAAGAAAAAGGGAAGGGCACGGGCCTCGGCCTCGCCACCGTTTACGGCATCGTCAAGCAAAGCGGCGGCTACGTGTGGGTGTATAGCGAGCCTGGACGCGGAACCAGCTTCAAAGTTTACCTGCCTCGCGTCTGGGACGAGCAAACCACGCCAGGCCGCGATCGCAGAATCGACGGGAAGGCGCTGCCGCAGGGGACGGAAACAGTCCTGCTGGTGGAAGATGAAAAAGGCGTACGCGAACTCGCGCGCGAATATCTGGAAATGACGGGGTATACCGTCATTGAAGCGGAGAATGGCCACACGGCTCTGGAATTGGCTGCGCTGCATTCCGGGCCTATTCACCTGCTCATGACCGACGTGGTCATGCCGGGCATTAGCGGCCGGGAACTCTCTGAACGCGTGAAGAGCATCCGCCCCGATATCCGCATTCTCTTCATGTCTGGCTATGCGGACCAGGCCGTCATGCATCACGGGATCCTGGAAACCGATGCGGTCCTGTTGCAGAAGCCGTTCACGGTGGCGGCGCTTGCAGCGAAGTTGCGCGACATCTTGAATCTCGAAGTCGCTCGCTAATCTCCTCTCTGCGTTTCAGTCTTGAATCTAAAAAATCTTCGACTTCACCTCGCACTCAATAGTACGTCGTTGTTTCAGCCCGGAACACTTGGGCTCTTCCGAACCATCGTTGCTTCTGGACTCTCCACTATCCGGAGCAGCGCGCACCGTTCTTCGCAGGGAAGCCCCGCAGTTTCATGCAATTCCGTATCGCACCGTGCGCGCGCCGACTCTCCATGCATTGGCGCTCCAGATGCTTCTATCCGTTGCGTCAGGCCGGGAACGAAAGCATCCGGCGATGCTGGAGGCTACAGATGGACACCAGCACGGCGCAAGGAAACGTGGAGATGCACGACATTGTTACCGAAGAATTGATTTCAGCCCGCCGCTTGTGGCTAGCGGTAATTCTGAACGCCGTCGAGGATGGGCGCAACGGCACACTGCGCGCTTGCCGCGAAGCTCAGGAATTTCTTTTCGAAAACGATGAAGATTTCGAGATGGTCTGTACCGCTGCAGGATTGGATTCTTCCGATTTCCGCACTCGCTTGCTGAAGATCGGCCACCGCGTCGAGTTGCATACCTCATTCCCCCTTAATTTCGCGGCGTAATTTGCCCACGCCCTGCGAGTAACGGCGCGCGAAGAATCCTCCGGTGGCATCCGTGCAAATAGCGTAGTATTTGCTGGTCGCGGACTTGCACGGGAAATGATGACGCCGGCAAACGAACACATCTCATCTCCGGAAAAGCGATTACTCGTCTGTTGCGCCCGCACCAAGCTCACGCCCGAAGTCGCATCCACAATTCGCAAAATCCTTACGGGCCCGCTGGATTGGGATTATCTGCTCTGGGAAGCACAAGAAAATTCCATCACGCCCTTGCTCGAGCGCCACTTGTCAGCCGTCGCTCCCGACGCCGCGCCGGCAGCCTCGCAAGAACAGTTGAAGAAGACCTGCCGGGCGAATACCGTTCGCTGCCTTTATCTGACTGCGGAACTGATCAACATTCTGCGCCTCTTCCAAGCCCAGAAGATTCCCGCCATTCCTTATAAGGGTCCCGTAGTCGCCGCGCAGGCCTACGGTGACTTTGCGCTTCGCGAATTTGAGGATCTGGACATCATTCTGCGTCAGAGTGACCTCCCGAAGGCGCATGAAATAATCGTATCGCTCGGGTACAAACCAAAATTCGATTGGATTCTCTCGCCCGGAGCCCCCGCATCACTGGTGCCCGGCGAGTACAATTATCGAGACGAGCCGCGCCGCACGTTGGTCGAATTGCACACCGAGATCACCCTGCGGCATTTTCCCGTCAAACCAGATCTCGATGCCTTCATCCGGAATCTTGCGCCGGTCCGCCTAAGCGATCGCGACATTCTCACCTTTATCGCGGAAGACTTGCTGACGATGCTCTGCATTCACGGCTCGAAAGATTTTTGGGAGCGATTAACCTGGATCGCGGATGTAAGTGAACTGGTTCAATCCCATCCGGCGCTGGATTGGGACCGTGTCGCGCGCTTTGCGGCGTCTCTGCACGCGACGCGCATGTTAAACCTAGGTCTCGCGCTCGCCGTACGCGTGCTCGACGCGTCGCTACCTCCCGAGGTGAGCGCGGGAGTGCAAGCTGATCGCGTGGCGTGCCAAGTAGCTGCCGAAGTGCGCCAAGGGTTGCTGAGTCGTCCGTTCCGCACGCTGGATGCCGCGGGACGATTTCACTTTCGCCGGCGAATGCTCGCGGGAACACTCGACGGCTGGCGCTATGCAATGCGTCTAGCGGTGGTTCCGTCCGAGGATGACTGGCAGATGATGCGTTTGCCGCCCGCTTTGGCGCCGTTGTACGTTGCGCTCCGTCCGCTTCGCCTGCTGCAGAAGTACGGTTGGGCGGGCAGACGAGACGTGAAGCCTCTGTCTTAACAGTTTGCGGAAATAGTCGGTTTATAGGGGGTCGGAGCTTTGGTTGATCCTGAGAGCCTGCCTGTGGCAGCGTCGAAGGGCTTCGACAATAAGTGCTTGGCTTCCATTGGGCTTTAGGCCCTGAGGAAATGGTTTAGAGCGTTTTTCCGCGAGCTGTTAATGCGCTAAGACTGCCGCCCCAATCAATTTGCAGTCTTTGCGAACCTATGCAGAACTTCGATCACAAACTCGCTGGGGGCCTGAAACAATGTAAGATCAGGCTCGTCGCGCCAAAAAGCGCTTCCCGTTGTCGAGCGGCCTGGCCGGAACCGGCGCAAATTTCACCGATGCAAAATAGTCGGTGACGGTGCCGTGGCGGAGCTTCACGAGGCCACCTCGCCAGCTAACTTTTCAAAACATCGCATTAGATTCGGTTAATCATAATCCTGGACGGATTCCATGAACCTGTTTCGTGCGCATCGTCCCTGATTGTGCGGTAGAATAGCTATTCGCGGCGCCCGCTCGCGGATGTGCGGCGAGGCTGCCTGTTTGAACGAATTGCGGCACCAACTTTCTAGTTTCGACCAGGAGGACATCATCATGAGCACTTCGGTAAATTCGACCACTGCTGCCAACGCCGGCAAATCGGCTCAGAATCCACTGAAAGAGTTAATCAAGTTTGGCCAGTCCGTCTGGCTCGATTACATTCGCCGCGACCTGCTCACTTCCGGCGAACTGAAGCGGCTGATCGAAGAAGACGGCCTGCGCGGCATGACTTCCAATCCCTCCATCTTCGAAAAGGCCATCACCGGCAGCACCGAATACACCAAGACGCTCGAAGAACTCGAAAAGCGCAAAGACCTCGACGCCAAAGCGCGCTACGAGGAACTCGCGATCAAGGACATTCAAGACGCTGCCGATTTTCTGCGCCCGGTCTATCAGCAAACCAAGAAGCGCGACGGCTACGTGAGCCTGGAAGTCTCTCCCTATCTCGCGCACAAGACTCAGGAAACTCTGGACGAAGCGCGCCGCTTGTGGAAGCGCGTCGGCCGCGAGAACTTGATGGTCAAAGTGCCCGGTACGCCGGAAGGAATCCCCGCGTTCCAGCAATTGATCAGCGAGGGTATCAATATTAACGTCACGTTGCTCTTCGCCTTTGACGTCTACGTGCGCGTCGCCGAAGCCTACATCGCCGGCCTCGAAGCGTTCGCCAAGAGTGGCGGCGACGTGAGCCGCATGGCCAGCGTCGCCAGCTTTTTCATCAGCCGCATAGACACGCTCGTTGACGGCGAAATTGACGCCAAGCTCAAGACCACGACAAACGCCGGTGACCAGGCGCTGCTGCGCAGCCTGCACGGCCAGGTTGCCATCGCCAACGGCAAACTCACCTATCAACGCTACAAGCAGATTTTCAGCGGCCCCCGCTGGGACGCTCTGGCGTCGCGCGGCGCTCAGACGCAACGCGTTCTGTGGGCCAGCACCAGCACCAAAAATCCGAAATACAGCGACGTGTACTACGTCGAAGAACTAATCGGTCCCGATACGGTGGACACCATTCCCCCCGCCACCTTCGATGCCTTCCGCGATCACGGCAAGCCCCGCGCCAGCCTAGAAGAAAATGTCCCAGCCGCGCAAGAGACCATGCAGGGCCTGGAAAAGGCCGGCATTTCCATGAAGACGGCCACGGACAAGCTCACCGCGGACGGCGTCAAGCAGTTCTCGGATGCTTTCGACACGCTGCTCGATGCCGTGAAGAATCGCGCCGCGAAAGCCAGCTCCGCGAAATAAGCTTTGTGGCCTTCACTCTTCGCTCGCATGAGGCGCGGGGATGAAATCCCGCGCCGCATCGCTCCGCAGCATCGCAGGGCAATCGTTTGACGTTTGCGCAATCGGCGGCGGCGCCACCGGCTCTGGCTGCGCGCTCGATTCCCAGTTGCGCGGTTTCCGTACCGTCCAGCTCGAAGCTGGCGACTACGCCTCCGCCACTTCCAGCACTTCCACCAAAATGGCGCACGGCGGCGTGCGTTATCTCGAAGAAGCCATCCGTGGATTCGATCCCAAAGAATACGCGGTATTGAAGCGCGCGCTTCACGAACGCATTCACATGCTGCGCAACGCTCCGTTTCTCACCACCACCAAGCAATTCATCACCCCCTGTTTTCGCCGGATCGATGTCCCGTATTTCGAGATTGGCTTGAAACTCTACGACTGGATCGCTGGCCGCGATGCGCTGGCGCCGAGTGTATATCTCTCGCGCGAAGAAACTTTGCGCCTCATGCCAACGCTGGCTGCCGATCGCCTCGTCGGCAGCGTGGCCTACACCGACGGTCAATTCGACGACGCCCGCTACAACATTACGCTGGTGAAAACGTTCGCTGCGGCCGGCGGCGAAACGCTGAATTATGCGCGAGTGGTCGCATTCGAAAAGGCGCCCGACGGCAAACTCACCGCGGCTGAAGTCGAAGATCAACTCACTCGGGCTCACTTTACGATTCGCGCACGCGCCTTCATCAACGCCACGGGTCCCTACGCCGATACAGTGCGCCGCATGGCGACGCCTGCCGCGCTGCCGCGAATGCGCCTCAGCAAAGGCATTCACATTCTCCTTCCGCTCGAAGTGCTCGCCAGCGAAGACGCGCTGCTGGTGCCAAAAACCGAAGATGGCCGCGTGCTCTTTGCAATTCCGTGGCACGGACGCCTTCTCGTGGGAACCACCGACGACGAAGCAAAGTTGAGCGACGAACTGTACCTAAAGAAAGAAGAAGTCGCCTACGTCCTGCGGCAATTGAACAAGTATCTGGCCCAGCCCGCGACAGCGAGCCAAATTGTCAGCGGCACAGCAGGCTTGCGTCCGCTGGTGAGTTCCGGCAAATCAGCGGAAACGAAACGCCTCGCTCGCGATCACGAAGTTGAACTCGATGGCGCGAGCGGCTTGATCAGTATCATGGGCGGAAAGTGGACCACGCATCGCGCCATGGCCGAAGACACCCTGAACGCCGTGCAGAAATATCTCGGCGATGCCGGGCGCAAGTGCTCGACTCTAAGTCATCCGCTTCTCGGTTCTGCTGGTTACTCGCCGGAGTACTGGAAATCGCTCGCCACGCGATTCGCACTCACAGAATCTACGGCGCGTCACCTTGCCGGGAAATACGGCGTGTGCGCTCTCGACTTAGTGAAACTCGCGGAAGGGAAGCCGGAACTCGCTCGACCATTGCTCGAAGGACTGCCTCCAATCTGCGCGGAAGTTGTCTTCGCCGCCCGCGATGAGCTCGCTGTTTCTATCGAGGACGTACTTGCGCGGCGCATCGGATTGCAACTGTATGGCTGGCGTGATGCGATCCGCGCCGCCCCCGCCGTCGCAGAATTGCTCGCGCGCGAACTGGGCTGGCCGGAAAACACGAAGGAGCAGGCGATTGCAGAGTACGTCGCGAAAATTCAAGGCCTCATCGAGAAAGCCGGAATCTAGCGCGCTGTTCGCGTCGGGAGCGCGTCAACGCACCCTACAGCACAGACCCGATGGACTGTGCATGACTCGCCTTTCATGCTGTAATGTCCGCGCGAACGCTGTCGCAAGCGTTCACCTGAGGATGCCCCGATGACACTGAAGGAATACACCAAGAAGCGCAATTTCGGCGTCTCGCCCGAGCCTTCGGGCAAGACCGCTTCGGCCAATAAGCACGACGCACTCAGCTACGTGATACAGAAACACCGCGCCACCGCGCTCCATTACGATTTCCGTCTCGAATGGAATCGCGTGCTTCTCTCCTGGGCCGTCCCCAAAGGTCCTTCGCTCGACTCTTCGGTCAAACGCCTTGCGATGCAGGTCGAAGATCATCCCGTGGATTACGCGAGCTTCGAAGGCGTTATCCCTGAAGGTGAATACGGCGGCGGCGCCGTCATGGTGTGGGACGAAGGAACGTGGACGCCCGAATCACCCGACGTGAACGCCGCGCTCGCGAAGGGCGACTTGAAATTCACGCTGCACGGCAAGAAATTGAAAGGCTCCTGGGTGCTCGTTCGCACGCACGGCTGGGGCAGTAGCTCCGGAAAATCTTGGCTGCTCATCAAGCATCGCGATCAGTACACCTCAACGAAAGACGTCACGATTGAAAAGCCGCGCTCGATCTTGAGCAACAAGCTTCTAGCAGAAATCGCGCGCGATGGAGGCGGTGACGTCGAAAAGGCGGCCACAGGCGATCCGGGGTACAAACCAAGAAAGGCTGTAGCCGCGAAAAAAGCCGTTGCTGCGAAGAAGACCGGCGCACCTTCGAAGCGCGCAAAGCGAAAAGCCGCCGAGTAAATTCCGGTTCAGCGCCCGAGGCATCCATGGCCAAACTTCCCGTCACCATTTCTCACCCCGACAAAAGCTTCTGGCCCAATGAGGGCTACACCAAGCTCGACCTCGCGGAGTATTACGCCGCGATCTTTTCCAAGCTCCAGCCGTATGTGAGCGATCGCATTCTGTCGCTCGAACGCTGCCCCGACGGTATGAACGGAAAATGTTTCTATCAGAAAGAAAAACCCAAGAGCATGCCGCTCAACACGCCCACGAAACGTATTCGTCACGCGGGCGGTTCTTCCGATTCAACGAACTACGTGGTCGGCGGTTCGCTCGAAACACAGCTCGCGCTCGTCAATCTAGGCTGCATCGCCGTGCACGTGATGGCCGGCCGTTCAAGCGCGCCACGCAAGTCGGATTGGATCTGCTTCGACCTCGACCCCGCAACCGGCAAATTCGCGGATGCAGCTCGCGCAGCCCTGCAGGTCAAAGAAAGTCTCGACGCGCTGAAACTGGATTCTTACGCGAAGACGTCGGGAAGCAGAGGCATTCACGTGTTCGTTCCGCTACGCAGCGGTCCGGATGCCGATCAAGTTCTAGAGTTCGCCCGCGCGTTCGTCGCGCGCGTCGCAGCTGCGAACCCCAAAGAGCTGACGGTCGAACACTCGATTCAAGCGCGCGGCGAGCGCGTGTATCTCGACCCCTTCCGCAATGGTTTCGGTCAAACGGTTGTAGCCCCCTACTCCGTTCGCCGCCGCGAGAAAGCGCCTTTTTCCACGCCGTTGGCCTGGTCCGAAGTGAAACCCAGCCTCGACTCCGCAACTTTCAATCTCGGCAACTTTCGCAAACGTCTGAAAGCCAGAGACCCCTGGGCGGATTTCTTCAGGAATCGCCAAAGCCTCAAAGACGCCGCGAAATCTCTGAAAAAATTGTAACCTCGCAGACGCGCGTTCAGTAGTGGGTCCGTTTCCGATTGCGCCAACCAAGCATGTTCGATAACTTCCAGTTAGCTCGTGATACTTCCGCGGTGGGCAACGGCAAACTGAGAAAGGCAAGGAGCGCTGCCAGAGAGCCGCACGACTATTGCGGGAGACCCGTTTTATAGAGAATGGCTTTGTGGCGCGGGTCAGGGCCGTAGGGGTCGTATACTGGAGCGCCTTTACATCGATAACTGCTTGCCTTTAACAGTGGAATTATTTCGTCAGCTTGCCTTTTTCAATCTGCGCTGCAAGCCCATATCGTATTACCGCTTCCAGCGTATCCATGTTTATATCCTTTAGAGCTTTAAACCGAATGCAATATCCGGTCACGCTCGCCTCGCCTAGTTTTTTTCCATACGTTTTGGCTAAGTACTTCTTATCTTTGAGACCAAGAATATAGACAGAGATTCCGGTTTTGTTTCCGCTCACACCAATTTGGAAAAACTCTCTACTTTTTCCATTGGCATATTTTATTGTGTGAAATCCATATCCAATCGTAGGGTTGGAAACAGTATGATTTTTGCTGTCTTTACCATCGAAGAACCATAATTTGCATTCTGGTGACACTTGAAGTGTGAGCCGATGCAACTCTCGCATGTCACTGCGTTTTGGCTCCGGTTGGCTGGTAACATACTTCTTGATTTGTTCTTGTACGTTCATGTGTTCTGCTCCCCAGTTGCACGCACGAGATTATACGACGCTTAATCCTTTTAAACCGCTCCCATTCTCTGTCACGCCGGATACTTTAGGTTTTGGGTCACCTTCTCCCCCTTGCAAGGGCGGCCCTGACCGTTGAGGTCACTCGACCGCGAGGGACTTCCCCAGGAGCACGGTCGCATTGTCATCCGAAAGAGGAGGAGCCTGTCTACGCGAGGGCTCTGGCAAGGCTGACAGGGAGAATAGGAACGCGAGCGTCGCGCCAACGAGTTTATTGTTCATCACTTGCGGCCAACGCTATCATACGCCGCGCGAGGGCGGCAAGAGAGCAGGAGACTCGATTCTCTCCGGGCGCGCCATGCCGCGCTTGTCCGGTTACGCTTACCAGAGCTAGGGCTGGCTTACCTCATCAAGCACACCGCTAACCGGCATCCGACTGCGGCACGAGTGCCGGTCTTCAGCTAGTTTGAAAACTGGCGGCGCCCTGCTAGCCTGATTGCCAGAAGGAATAACCCGCCTCCCAGCGGCGTCGAGGGGCCATCGGCCCGCCCTGTACATTTTTCACCGGGTAGGCGTAAGTTCTTACGATCACGGCTGAAGCGAGATACGCGCGGGTTAGCCCGTGCTTCGAGTATGCTCATCGCTAAAGGGAGTCGGTGACATTCCATGCCGAACAGGCCCAAGCGCTTCTGGATCTTCATAATCCTGCTGATACTGGCGGTCTATTCTCTGGTAGTGCTCCGTGGATTAACGGAGAGCACGCGGCGCTCGCTACTGCTGCGAGACGAGACCGAGGCAGCGGACCGCGTGTATATTTCTATCGTGACTACAAACGCTAACCCGGCAACTCACGAACTAACCGCGCAGGTTAGCTTCCGTCTTGCTGGAAAAATAGCCAAAGACGAGGTTACTCCGGCGGTCGATCTGCACCTGCTCATCAACAATTTCCGTGGAGAGCAGGAGTTCGATTTCCCGAAGGATAAGCGAATGAACCGGATCGAGGTAGTTTTTCCTCTTAACGGTGATTTGAATAAATATCCGCTGGATAGATATGACACGACGGTGCGGCTTCTGATGACCACGCCTGCGCGAAATGAGCGGCCGGAATCACCGAGTGTACCCGCAAATATTACTCAACATACGCACCCAACGGATGAATTGGCGGTCAGCCCAACTGCGCTGCTGCAGAATGCGCCGGTCGCGCTTTCGATCTCATTAACGGCTTCGGTACCGGGCATCCGATTCACAGGGAATGTATCGCGGGGCAGCAGCCAAGAACCCACAGGGATCGAACTGCATCTCACTCGAGCCAATAGCGTGATTGCGGTCTCGCTGATCGTGGTGTTAATGATGACAGCCTTGTCGATGAGCTTGCTGGCGATGGCCATAAGGGCAATCACGACAGTGGAGAGGACGGACCTACTGCCTCTCTCTGTTTCGATTTCTCTGATTTTCGGGTTGCCGGCACTTCGCAATATTCAGCCGGGCGTTCCGCCAGTGGGAGCGCTCGTTGATTATGTGACGTTTATCTGGGCTGAGTTGATGGTTGCGGCGTCGGCCGTCATCATCGTGTGGACCTGGCTGTTGCGGACGAGGCCTAAATCGTAGTCCCTGCCCGAACAGGATCCTCTTCTACAATCGAGTAATGGGCTAGTGCCGGATAAACTGACGCACTACCGCGCGTTCATCTGATTCGCATCAGATACAACTCGGTGATATTCTTAAGTTATTCCGCGCCGTCCTTCTCTGCGGAATAAGCATCGCAGGAACAAAAAATGAACCACGCCGCGGACCCGGAAGCGCCTGAATGCAAATCTTTGGAATGGGCGCACCCGCTCGTTCGCGAGTGGTTCGTCTCAAAATTTGGCACACCCACGGAACCCCAAGAACTCGGCTGGCCGCACATCCTCGCCAGGAAAAACACTCTGATCTGCGCGCCCACAGGTTCCGGAAAGACGCTCGCCGCATTTCTCGCCTGCATTGATGGCCTGGTGCGCAAGGCGCTCGCGGGCGACCTGCTGGATCAAACCGAAGTCTTGTACGTGTCTCCGCTAAAGGCGCTGGGCAATGACATCCAAAAGAATTTAGACATCCCGCTGGGAGAAATTCTCCAGCTCGCTCATCAGCGCGGCTATCTGATGCCCGAAATCCGCACCGCCGTGCGCACCGGCGACACGTTAATCCGCGACCGCCTCGCGATGCAGAAGCGCCCGCCGCACATCCTGGTCACCACTCCGGAATCGCTCTACATTCTTCTTACCGCCGGAAAGAGCAGGGAACTGCTGCGCACCGTTCGCACGTTGATCGTGGACGAAATTCACGCTGTCGCGGATGACAAGCGCGGCACGCATCTCGCCTTGTCGCTGGAACGCCTGGAAGCGCTCACCGCGCAACCGCTCACCAGAATCGGGCTTTCGGCCACACAGAAGCCCATCGAACTGCTCGGCCAATTCCTCACTGGCAGCGAACGTCCCGCGCCCGTCATGGTGGAAATCGAACAGCGCCGCCGCCTCGACCTTGCCATCGAGGTTCCGTCCAGCGAGCTCGGCCCCATCGCCTCCAACGAAATGTGGGACGAAATCTATCAACGCATCGCCAACCTGGTGCAAGAGCATCGTTCGACGCTAATTTTCGTGAACACTCGCCGTCTCGCCGAACGCCTGGCGCACCATCTCGCATCGCTTCTCGGCGAGGACGCCGTCGCCTCGCACCACGGCAGCCTTTCGCGTCTCCGCCGCCTAGCCGTTGAATCCAAACTCAAAGCCGGCGAAATTCGCGCTCTCGTCGCCACCGCTTCGCTGGAACTGGGCATTGATATCGGCACGGTGGACTTGGTCTGCCAGATCGGCTCGCCTCGCTCGATTTCCGTAGCGCTGCAGCGCGCCGGACGCGCCGGTCATTGGCGCGGCGCGATTCCGAAAAGCCGTTTTTTTGCCACCACGCGGGACGAGCTTCTGGAATGTGGCGCGCTGGTTCGGGCCATCCGTCGGGGAGAACTCGATCGGATCGAAATTCCGCAAGCTCCGCTGGACATTCTCGCGCAGCAGATCGTTGCCGCCTGCGCCGCCGAAGACTGGCAGGAAGACGACCTCTTCGCGCTCGTGCGCCGCGCATTTCCTTATCGCAGTCTCGACCGCAAGGATTTCGACGAAATCATAGCGATGCTATCCGATGGCATCGCCGCCCGCCGCGGTCGTTACGGTTCCTACCTGCACCGCGATCAAGTGAACCATCGTCTCCGTGGACGTCGCGGCAGCCGCCTCGCGGCGATCACCAGCGGCGGCGCCATCCCCGACAATGCGATGTACACCGTAGTCGCCGAGCCGGAAGGCACCATGATCGGCACCGTGGACGAAGATTTCGCGGTCGAAAGTTTGCGCGGAGATATTTTCCTCCTCGGCAATTCTTCTTGGCGCATTCGCCGCGTGCAATCCGGCTCCGTATCCGTGGAAGACGCCAAGGGCGCGCCTCCCAACGTGCCTTTCTGGCGGGGCGAAGCTCCCTCGCGAACCATGGAGCTTTCTCAGCAGGTAGCGCATGTTCGCGAACAGGTCGGAACCCTCAGCGAAGGCCTCGCGCCTTCGCCCGATCTGCGCAATTCACCGAATGCCGCCGCGGCCATAAAGTGGCTGGAAGATGAATGCGGCATGGACCGCCCCGGCGCCGAACAGGCCACACAATATATTGTCGAAGGCCGCGCCGTGCTTCGCGCAGTTCCCACGCAGACCACGATCGTAGCCGAGCGCTTTTTCGATGAGAGCGGCGGCATGCAACTCGTGATCCACGCGCCCTTCGGCGGCCGTATCAACAAAGCCTGGGGTCTCGCGTTGCGCAAGCGCTTCTGCCGTTCTTTCAATTTCGAGCTGCAAGCCGCCGCCACCGACAACGGGCTGAACATTTCTCTCAGCGACCAGCACAGTTTTCCGCTTGCCGACGTTTTTCATTTCCTGCGCGCCGCCAGCGTAGAACCGCTGCTCGAGCAAGCCGTGCTGACATCGCCGATTTTTGCCACGCGCTGGCGCTGGGTTGCCGGACGCTCGCTCGCGCTGCTACGTTTCATGGGCGGGAAAAAGGTCCCACCGCCCATTCAGCGGATGCGCTCGGACGATCTGCTGGCAGCCGTGTTCCCGCAGGCGCTCGCGTGCCAGGAGAATATTTCTGGCGATATTGAAATTCCGAACCATCCGCTCGCGCGCGAAACCATGAAAGACGCGCTCACCGAAGCGATGGACGTTGCGGGTCTAATGGTCGTCTTGGAAGGTATCGCCGCAGGTCGCATTCGCTGCGTGGCAGTCGAGACTCCGGTGCCTTCGCAATTTTCTCACGAGATTCTGAACGCCAACCCCTACGCCTATCTCGACGACGCGCCGCTCGAAGAACGCCGCGCACGCGCCGTGGAAATGCGCCGCATGCTGCCCGAAGCCGTGCTCTCCGAAATCGGCAGGCTCGATCCCGCCGCAATCGCTGAAGTTCGCGAGGAGGCCTGGCCGGACGTTCGCGACGCGGACGAGCTTCACGACGTGCTGCAAGAACTCATTGCGCTGCCGGAGGATGGCGGCGGGAAAGGCGTCGCCAAGCCCATCGCAGATTGGGCCGAGCATTTCGCCACGCTCGCTGCGGCAGGCCGCGCGATTCGCATTCATGCTGGCGCACGAACCTACTGGCTAGCCGCCGAAAAAACAAAAACTTTCGGCGCGATTTTTCCCGACGCTAGCTTTGAGTCGCAAGCGCCGGACATCGAACCGCAGCAACCGTCGCGCGACGATGCTCTCTTCACGTGCATCACCGGTTGGCTCGCGCACCTCGGGCCCGTCACGATTCCGGGTTTGGCGGACTTCTTGGGCCTCGCCGCAGCCGAGGTGGAAAAAACCATGCTGCGCATGGAGGCCGCCGGTTCCGCACTGCGCGGCCAGTTCACCGATTCATGCGCCGCCGAAATGGAATGGTGCGACCGCCGCTTGCTCGCGCGCATTCACCGCCTCACGCTAGGCACTCTGCGCAAACAAATTCAGCCAGTGCCTGCCGCGCAATTTATGCGCTGGTTGCTCCGCTGGCAGCATGTCACGCCAGAGACGCGCCTGCTCGGCGAGCGCGGCACCCTCGAAGCGCTGCAGCAGTTGCAAGGGTTTGAAGCGCCAGCAAACGCCTGGGAACAGCAAATTCTCGCGCGCCGCGTCGCGAACTACGATCCGAGCGTCCTCGATCGCTTGTGCCTCACCGGTGCGGTCGGCTGGGGACGGCTCTCGCCCCATCCGGCAACTTTGGGCGAGAACAACGGAGCAATTCGTCGCGTCGTTCCTACCAGCGTCGCGCCGCTCACATTTTTCATTCGCGAGGACGCGGATTGGATGATTTCGCGCCACGCTTCTGATGGCGCCGCCGACGCAGTCGGTGAAAGTGGCGAATTCGTTGCCCTAAGCCACGCAGCGCGCGAGGTTCTAGCGCACCTGCGCCAGCGCGGCGCCTCATTCTTCGCGGACATCGTGCGCGGAACCGGAAAAATAAAAGCCGAGCTCGAAACAGCCCTGTGGGAACTCGTGACCGCCGGCATGATCACCGCCGATGGATTCGACAACATTCGCGCGTTAATCGATCCCAAACGCCGCGCCGGCCACGGCAAAGGCCACAACGCGCGTCCCCGCCATAGCGCCGGACGCTGGTCGTTGCTCCACACCAGCGAGACTCTTGACCGCACCCGCGTCCTCGAATCCATCTGCTGGACGCTGCTGAAAAGGTACGGCGTGGTCTTCCGCGAAATAGTCGCGCGCGAAACCATGACTCCACGCTGGCGCGAGTTGCTGATCGCCCTACGCCGGCTCGAAGACCAGGGTGAAATCCGCGGCGGCCGCTTCGTCAGCGGATTCCTCGGTGAACAATTTGCGCTGCCCGTTGCAGTCGAGTCCCTGCGCGCGTCGGCCCGCCAGCCGGGCTCGGGCGAAGCCGTAACCATCTCCTCCGCCGACCCGCTGAATCTTGTAGGCATACTGATTCCAGGCGACCGCGTGTCATCCAGCTCCGGCAAGACGATCACGCTCGTTGATGGAATCGCGACCGATCCCGCCGAACCTCTCGACAATTATTCCGTCTCCGCAGCCGGCTGAGCCGCGCGAGATAACCCTGGCGCGCGACTCACACCGACCTTCCCGCCGCAGCCCCGGATGCCCAAGCCCACTGAAAATTAAATCCGCCGAGGTGACCCGTCACATCGACGACTTCGCCGATAAAGAATAATCCTCGAATCTTGCTCGTCTCCATCGTCTTGCTGGAAAGCTCGTCAGTGTCCACGCCGCCCGCCGTCACTTCGGCCTTGCCGTAGCCTTCCGTATCCTCAGGAACCACCATCCATTCATGCACCTGCCGCTCGAGTTCATCCAATTCCTGTTTGCTCCAAGTGTCCTTGGCGCCTTTCCCAACAGGCGCATGTAAATCAAGCCAACGAGTAGCGAATCGCTTCGGTAAGACGCCCTGAAACGCGGCGCGCGCGGCCGCGATATTGCGTGCACCACCATCGCGCAACGCCGACGCCACATCGCGTCGCGGCGCCAAATCAATGTGCAGTGGCTTGCCCTTATTCCAATAAGACGAAATCTGCAAAATCGCCGGCCCGCTCAATCCCCGATGCGTGATGAGCATGCTCTCGCTAAATCGCTGTTCGCCAAGCGTAGCGACAACTTCTGCCGCAACCCCGGCCAGATCAGCATAGTGCTCACGATCCGCAGCGCCAAAGAGCAGCGGCACCAGCGCAGGCCGTGTCTTCTGAATCTTCATACCAAATTGGCGCGCCAAGTCGTAACCGAAGGAAGTCGCTCCCAGCTTCGGAATGGAAAGCCCGCCTGTTGCAACCACCAACGCCGGTGCGTGGAATTGATCGGAATCGGCGCGGACGAGAAACTCCTCCGTCCGTTGCGCGTCGCGAATGTTGACGTTCAGATATATCTTCACTCCGGCCGCCCGGCACTCCTCTTCGAGCATTTGCGTGATTTCGTTCGCCGAACGATCGCAGAAAAGCTGTCCTAGCGTCTTCTCGTGATAGGGAATTCGATGCTTCTCCACCAGCGCAATGAAATCCGCAGGCGTATATCGCGCCAGCGCCGATTTCGCAAAATGCGGATTCGCGGATAGGAAATGCTCCGGCTGGCAGTAAATATTGGTGAAGTTACAGCGCCCTCCGCCGGAAATCAGTATCTTCTTCCCAGGCCGCTCGGCGCGCTCCAGAAGCGCCACGCGCCGCCCTCGTTTGCCCGCTTCGATTGCGCACATCAGCCCCGCTGCGCCGGCCCCAAGAACCACCACGTCGAATTTATGAATCATGTCGCATTTGTTTCCGGGTCATCGGAATCGCCGGGCCTGGCGGCATCTGAATCTGGAACATTTTCGCGAGACGACGCGGCATCACCAGCGCCGATGCGTCTAAAATAGACATATGCAGCGGAAGATATTCTGGATCACTTTCACGGTCCTCGGCCTGATTGCCGATATGGCGCTTCCTCTCTGGTGGGCGCTGGCCGCGACCATTCCCATTGGTTACGCGAGCTGGTGGTTCGCCTACCGCAGCGATTGGTTCTAGCCCGCTTTTCATAATTGCAGCTGCGTCGAAACGTCCCCATACGCTCTCGATAACAGCCAACCTTAATCCGCCACGTTTTGCCCCGCGAACTGTTCGAGGGTAAACTGATTCCAGGAGAAGACCAAACAATTTGCCCCCGATCATCAATGCCCAGGGACTCTCGAAGCGATACGGCACCGCGCCGCTCTTCCAGAATATTTCTTTCACCGTGTCGGAAGGCGATCGCATCGGCCTGATCGGCCCCAACGGCTCGGGCAAATCCACGCTCCTGGAAATTCTCCACGGTCGAGTGCAGCCCGATAGAGGAATTGTGGCCATTCGCAAAGGCACCAGCCTAAGTTGCGTATCGCAGATATCAGAATTCGCCGCCCGGGAAACCGCTCATTCCGTAATCGAAGCCGCCCTTAAAAAGTCCGGCGTTTCCGAACCAGATCGTGCCTTTCGCACCGAGGAAGCGCTCAGCCGCGCCGGCTTCGAAGATTTTGAAATCCCCACTGCATCGCTATCCGGCGGTTGGAAAAAGCGTCTGGCAATTGCCGAAGCGCTCGTCCAGCAGCCCGATATTCTTCTCTTGGACGAGCCTACCAATCACCTCGATCTCGCCGGAATTAAATGGCTCGAGACGCTCCTGCAGAACGCCTCCTTCGCCTGCGTAGTTGTCAGCCACGACCGCTATTTCCTAGAAAATGTCGCCGATCACATGGTCGAGCTCGATCGCGCCTACGAAGACGGATTCCTGCGCGTGAATGGAAACTACAGCCACTTTCTGGAGGCCAAGGAACAGTATCTCCACGCGCAAGGCAAACACCAGGAAGCCCTGGAAAATCTGGTGCACACCGAAATCGAATGGCTGCGCCGCGGCCCGAAAGCTCGCACCACCAAATCGAAATCGCGAATTGATAAAGCGCACTCCATGATCGGTGAACTAGCGGACCTGAACAACCGCACGCGCAACGCTACCGCCAAAATCGATTTTTCGGCCTCGAATCGCCAAACCAAGCAGCTCATCGGCCTCGATGGCGTCACCTACACGATTGCTGGCCGCACACTTTTCAAAAATATCGATTTCACGCTGCAATCCGGCATGCGCGTCGGCCTCGTGGGGCCGAACGGCAGCGGCAAGACCACTCTGCTTCGTCTGCTGCGCGGCGATATTCTTCCCACCGCCGGAAAAATCCACAAAGCGGATTCCCTGCGCATCGTGTACTTCGATCAAAATCGTCAACTCGACCCGGAAGTCTCCCTGCGCCGCGCGTTAGCTCCGGACAGCGATTCTGTGATTTATCAGGAACGCGTGATTCATGTCGCCGCGTGGGCGGCGCGCTTTCTCTTTTCGGGCGAAGATCTCAATCGCCCGGTCGGCCGTTTGTCGGGCGGCGAACGCGCCCGCGTGTTGATCGCCCAATTGATGCTGCAACAGGCCGACGTGCTGCTGCTCGACGAGCCGACCAATGACCTGGACATCCCCACGCTGGAAATTCTCGAAGAAAGTTTGCTCGAATATCGCGGAGCCCTGGTTCTGGTCACCCACGATCGCTATATGCTCGATCGCATCTCCACCGTCGTGCTCGGACTGGACGGCCGCGGCGACGCCGAACGCTTTGCCGATTATTCGCAGTGGGACGTCTGGCTGCGCGCGCAACAGGCGAAACCATCCGCGGACGCGAAGGCCACAACTACACGCAAGGGACGTGACAGCGCGCCGGCGGATGCAAACCGCCCGGGCGCGACGGCGAAAAAATTCACCCACACCGAAGGCCGCGAATTCGCCTCCATCGAAAAACGTATCGCCAAAGCCGAAGAGGAGCTTCTGGCCAAGCGCGCCGCGCTGGAAGATCCCGAAATCTCGAGCGATGCACCACGCCTTCACACCGCGTACGTTGAAATGGAATCCGCGCAGAAAACAGTGGATGAACTTTACGCACGCTGGGCCGAACTAAGCCAACGCACGCCGGAACAACTCAAACAGTAGAAGCGCGTTTTTCGAATCAGCGGGCTACTCCACCTTGGAAAGGTCCGCCAGCAATGCTTCATGCAGCCGCAGTTGATGCTCCGCAGAAAGCTTCGCTCCCGCAGCAGTCAGATAAAAAACGTCGATAGCGGTCTCTCCCTCGGTTTCGATCAAAGCGATCTCGATATTGCAGTTTTCTCGCGAAAATGTAGAACTGATCCGATGCAAAAGTCCCGGCTGATCCTGCGCAATAATTTCGATCAGCGTACTGTGCGCCGAGCAAGCATCGTCCGTCTTCACCCGCGTCTCCACTTTCACTTTCGGCGCGCGCCTTTTCTCCGAACGCACACGATCGCGCAGCATCCGCTCGAGATCCGCCCGTCCGGTCAGCACATCATGAATGCTCGTTTGAAAGCGCTCCCACTCCGGCAAATTCAATTCCAGCGTCCGAAACCGATCCGTGAAATAAAACGTATCCACAACCACGCCCGCCTGATTCGAAAACGCCGCCGCTTTCACGATGTTCATGCCCCACGCAGCCAGCACTCCCGCCATCTTCGCGAAAAGGGAAGGGCGATCCGTCGTAACCAGTGTCAGCTCGTACCAATGCCGTCCGCGCCGCAAATTCAGATGCACGGGATCCTTGCCCAGCCGCGCGGCCATTTCCAGATGCGCCAACACTTCTCCTGCTGCGTGCGTGAGCAAATAACGACGGGGCAGCCCTTCCAGAAACGCGTCCAGCCGATCACCGGTGGTCAGCGCCAGCGTGCCGAGATGCGCCATCACCTCATCGTGCGCATCCACGTGCAAACGTTCATCCAGGCTGCGATTCAAGTGATTTGCCGTCGCGATATAAAGCTGCCAGATGTTCTCGGCTTTCCACGGCGTGAGCGCTTCGGGATTCACAGCCTTAATGTCAGCATAAGTGAGCAGGCAAAGCATCTTCAATCGTTCCGGAGTCTCCACTTTCTCCGCGAAGGCGCGCACAGTTTCCGGATCGAAGATATCCCGGCGCATCGCCGCGCTCATTTCCAAATGGCGATCGATCAGGAACGAGACCGTCTCGCAATCCGGCGCATCCAAATCCAGGCGTTCCAGCGCCGCTTCTGCGATTCTCACGCTCGCGCGCACATGGTCATCCGTTTTCGCGCCCTTGCCCACATCGTGCAAAAGCAGCGCAAGGTAGAGCAGATCTGGCTGCTCCAGTTCCTCCAGCAATTCCGCGTAGCGCTGATCCCATTTCGACTGCGATTGGCGCAACGCGTGCAGATTATCTATGGCCACAAACGTGTGCTCATCCACCGTGAAGCGGTGCGAATAATCGCGCACCACCAGCGCATCAATTCCCGCAAATTCCGGGAACAACAAAGTGAGCAACCGCAGAGAGTGCATTGCGCGCAGAGCATCCGCAGCATGAGGCGCCACCAGAATTTCCTGCAGCACGTGCCACAGCTCCGTCCCTTTCGGCGGCACCGCCTCCAGCGCCGGAAACGCGCGTTCGATCTGCGCTTCCGTGCTCGAACTTAGCGTCAGTCCGTGCCGCGCCATAAAACGGAACGCCCTCAGAATCAACTCGGGATCGTCCAGAGCCGCGGGCTGGCGCAATAGCAACATCCCGTCCTCCACCAAAAATTCCGCATTCGAAAGGCGCGAACGCAATTGTTGGAACTGATGATGCAGCGAAAGCCGCGCCGCCGGAATTTCCTCCAGCATTTGCACACAAACATGATGCACCGCGCGCGCGTTGCTAAAGTACAGGCGCATCCACTCCGCGGTACTCAAATCCTCCGTGCCGAGATCGCTCGCAGCCCGAATTGTCCGCGGCGAGTGAGCCACGCCGATTTTCTGCGCGGCCGCGGCGTCTTGCGATTCCCACGTGAGCGTGTTGTCGTCGCGGTTGTGCCGAAAATGCAGAAAGCATCGAATGGACATCAGTGCGTTGAGAGCCAGCTCAAAAGGCGCCTGAATCGAGACAGGCATCACCGCGTGGTCGCTAGGCCACACGTGATACTGCTCGATCGCGGACAGCAGCGAGAGCCAGCAAACCACGTTGTAGTCCCGCAGTCCGCCGGGCCCATCCTTCACATTGGGCTCAAGATGAAACACCGTGCTCCCGAATTTGCCATGCCGCGTGCGCGTCAGTTCTCCGAGGCGCTTCACGATTTGATCCGACTCGCGTGCCAGCAATTTCGGAATTACATCGTCGTGCAGCCGCGCAAACACGCGATGATCGCCCGCGAGATACCGGCAATCGAGCAGCGAAATTGCGAACTCGGAATTGGCGGCCTCGAACTTGCCGCATTCGGCGAGAGTGCGCGTGGCCGGGCTGAGCTTTAGTCCCAGGTCCCACAGGTCCTGCGAAAATTTGCGGATCGGTTCTTTGGATTTTTCTTCCGTGCCGTTCCCGGCGTGCAGAAACAGCACGTCAATGTCGGAAAAGGGGAAAAGCCAGCGCCGTCCGAAGCCGCCCAGCGCGACCACCGCAAAATCCGCGGGGCCGTTGGGCTCCGCGAAAACGTGCTGTTTCCACAGACGTTCGATAATGGATTCAATCAGCGCGGTCCGCCCCAGCAGCGCAGCCTTGCCGTCACCGGTCGCGACAAACTGCTCCTTGATGCGCGCCAATTCCTTCGCGGATAATTCGCGCAGTTCAGAGGAAAGCGATGGACTTGTTTGCATCAAAGTTCGCCCGGAGCTACCACTTCGTCACGCTCGCATCCTTCCCGCCATCTCTTCGCCGATGAACCGTACGCCTGCCGTCGCAGCGATACGCACAAAGCGATCGAACCCAGGACGCTACGCTCCCCTTTGTTGCGCGGCTTGCGATCCCGGACCCAACATTTCGACGGCGTCTTCAGGGTACGCCAGCATGCCAAATTCAGGTACGTCCAGCCCGGACAACTCCACTTCGCGTGTCACACGCATCGAGCGCCACGCATTCACCAGAGAAAAAACAATGTACGTGAACCCGAGCGCATACACTGCCAGCAAGGTAGCCCCGCCCAGCTGAACCCAGAATTGAGTAAAGTCCCCGTGCAGCAGGCCCGTCACGCCTTGCCCCGCCTTTCCCAGATACGCCGCAGCACCCACGCCATTCCATCCCGCGCCATAAGTTCCATCGGCAAAAATTCCCACCGCGACCGCGCCGAACCATCCGCAATATCCGTGCACAGAAATCGCCCCGCAAGGATCGTCAATTTTTAGCACGCGCTCGTTAAACAGCACGCCAAGGCAAACCAAAACGCCGGCAAGCACGCCGATAACCACCGCGGAGTTGGGCGATACGAACGCGCAAGGAGCGGTAATCGCCACGAGTCCGGCAAGCATTCCGTTGCAAGCCATCGTGATGTCCGGTTTTCCAAACATGAAGTACCACAGCAACATCGCCGCGGCCGACCCCGCCACTGCGGCAAGGTTCGTATTCACAGCCACCACCGAAATCCGCAAGTCGGTCGCGCCCAGCGTGGAACCGGGATTAAATCCCATCCATCCAAATAGCAAAATAAACGTCCCGCTCACCACGAACACAATATTCGACGCAGGAAATGCGCGCGGTTTTCCGTCCGCACCATATTTACCAAGCCTCGGGCCTAAAATAATCGCCAGCGCCATCGCGCAGAATCCTCCAATCGAGTGCACCACCGACGATCCCGCGAAATCCACATATCCATGCCCCAGATGCATGCTCGAGCCGAGTTGCGAAAGCCATCCGCCGCCCCAAGCCCAGCAACCGGAAATCGGATAGAGAATCCCGCCGATAAAAAGCTCGCACAACAGAAACGCCCAAAACGTGATGCGCTCGCAAATCGCGCCGACGATGATGTACCCGGCCGTCTCCATAAACACGACTTCGAAGAGCGTCAAGCAATTACTGCTGGCATCGTACGCGGGCCCGCTCAGGAAAAATCCCTTGCCGCCGAGAAATCCCCATTGCCCGCTTCCAATCAGGAAATGATTCAAAGTGGGCGCTCCGCCCAAATTCGCAGGCGCCGCATTCAACGCCACCGCCCCGAACTGAAACGCATAACCGATCGCATAATAAGCAAGGAACGCAAAAACGTACGCCGCGAAATTCAGCATCATCAAGTGTCCGGCATTTTTCTTACGCACCAGCCCGACCGTCAACAACGCAAATCCCGCCTGCATAAAAAGCACCAGATAGCCGGTCAGCAGCGTCCAGGAAAAATTCGTCGCGATCCGCGTATGCCCCACATCGTCCGCCAACTTCAACGCCAGCGGTTCCCGCGCGGCCTGCGCCTGAAATTCGTCGAAATCCTTTTTCAGCTTCGCGTAATCGGGCGCGCTAGGGTCCGTCGGCGCAGGCACCACGAACGGATTGCCGGCAGCATCGGCCGCCGACGACCGGTCGCCCGTCGCGGTTCCCGCGGGATCCGGTTGCGTCTGGTCCGCCAGCGCCACGCTAATCGGACCACCAAGGATTTGCGCAAAGACGAGGGCGACAACTATCTGCAGCATCCATCGCGTCGGCCGCCGGGCAAATGCACATTCCATTTTCGAACTCCTATCCCGATTAGGGTAACCGCTCCAACTCCTGACGCGTTGACGTGAAGACGCAAGGACGTGAAGGCGCATTGACCTGAAAAAGTGTTCAAATCGCGCCGGGCCCGCGCTCGCCAGTGCGTATGCGGATCACTTCATGCAGCGACGTCACGAAAATCTTCCCGTCGCCGATCACTCCGGTGCGCGCGCCCTCCAAAATCGCGTCTACCACCGGATCCACCAGTTCCTCCACCACCGCGATGCTCACAAAAATCTTCGGCAGAAAGTCCACGGTGTACTCCGAACCGCGATAAGTTTCCGTATGCCCTTTCTGCCGGCCAAAGCCGCGCACTTCCGATACGGTCAGGCCGGTCACCCCCAGCGCGGTCACGCGCAGCTTCACCTCCTCCAGCTGGGACGGTCTGATAACGGCATCAATTCGCTTCATTTGTGCCCGCTCCTTTTCGTCTGGAACCGATAACCCGCCGTATGCAAATAGGTATGGAACCTACTAGCGCGTCGTCAGTCAAATCAATAACGTTGATGGGATGCATCACTAACACGAGCAGGGCACTGCGTTCAAGAAGCTGCTGCGGAGCCGGCGGCTATTTACGAAGTGAGATTAAGCAAATCCTTCAAGCAGCGGCCTTTTTACCCTCAGCGCCTTCCGGCGGAAGGCTCGAAGGGCAGCTGGGCGCCTTTGCCGTTGCCGTAGATTCTGTAGGGGCGGTTCGCGAACCGCCCTGACTTCGCTGTGCGCCGTTGCCGCTGAAATCGCAAAAAACACGGCAAAAACTAGCGATTGATTTGGGCCGCTGCTGATCGTTCTCAATCATTTGCATGACACTTCGATTTTGTTTCGCTAGCGATTGACTCTCGGGTGGGGAGAAGTTGCGTGGGGTGGGCCGAGGCCCGAATTGTGGCCAGCTCCAGCATGTCGCGTCCTTTGCAGGCTTCAACATTGCCCCGACTCACGCGAACACATTCGAATTCTTCGCGCTATTCGTAGAAGTACGCAGAGGGATAAGAACTAAGCAAGGACAACACACTGGTGCGCGTACACGGAAGCATCGCGGAACCAGCATTGCATGGCGCAAAGGTTCGCCCAGCGGAATTCGCCATGGTGGTTGACCGAGTAGCGTCTAAACCCGCACCCTGCGAAAACCGCAGGGCGCGACGCGCCGGCCTTTTCTTCCAGGCAGTCGTCGATTGTGTAGAATAAGCGGCGACATGCTGTGGGCTTGCGCAGTCGGCATTCTGATCGCGGATCAGTGGAGCAAGAGAACCGTGCAGGCGCGCGCCGCGCTCGGCAGTTCGACCCGAGGCAGTGTGGTGCGGTTCAGGTTTGTACGGCATCAGAAACGGGCCTATGAACAGCCGCATACACGAGCTGGCCTGGTGCTTAGCTGGATTCTGGCGCTGGTGTCCGCTGTCGTCCTGCATCGCTTCGGCTTGTGGTTCAGAAGTGCTCCATCGCTAGCCGGGCTTGGTCTGGCCCTGGGCGGGGCCGCCAGCAATCTGCTAGACATCTTGCGGTACCGTTACATCGTGAATTTCATTGACCTCGGTTGGTGGCCGGTGTTCAATCTCGCTGACGTGGCCATCCTGGTGGGGCTAACGGCTGCTTTTCTCGCTTAGCAAAGAAATCTCAAATGCGACGCATGCTTTTCCAGTGGCGTGGATTCAGATTGTGGAGTTATCCGGCAATGTTGTACTGCGGACTGGTTGTCGGCGTCGCAGCAGGAAATCTTGCGGCACACGGAACTGGGTTGGATGCGTTCCGTGCGTTCGTGGCCACGCTTGTTCTGATCCCTCCGAGCATCATCGGCGCCCGCCTTTTGTTTGTGGTTACCCACTGGAACCTTTATCGGAACAAGGCCCGAAGAATTTGGAGCCGGCAGGATGGAGGAATGGCAATGTACGGAGGAATGCCTGTAATGTTGCTGCTCTCCCTTCCCCTACTTAAGTTGCTAGATCTGGGATTTGGCGCGTTTTGGGACGTAGGTGTGATAACGATCATGACCGCGATGGTTTTCGCGAAGATTGGCTGTCTGCTGAATGGCTGCTGCGCGGGCCGGGCGTCACGAACCTGGATGGCTATCGTACTTCCCGGCGTGACGGGGGTGTGGGAGAAGCGCATTCCCGTGCAGATGCTTGAGTCAGGTTGGGCGGCGCTACTTCTGGTGGCGGGCGCGTTGCTCCTGGGGCGGCTACCGTTTCGGGGTGCGTTGTTCCTGGTTGTCGCGGCCGCTTACGCAGCGGGGCGCATGTGCTTAGAGTTTCTGCGGGAGCGCGAACCGCAGGACACCGGGATGCCGCTGGGCCACGTGGCCTCGCTTCTGACGATCATTTCTGCGCTCGCCATCCTCGAGATTCGATGGCCGAGGTAGCGTTTCACGCCATTTTTTGCGAGCGGCTTAAGAATCGAAAAAGACGCCGCATACAACGGCGTTCGCACCGGTCGAGTTGTTGGTGATTTGCAGGATTACGTGACCCGTGACCTGCCAAACCAGATAGACACCACCGACGAAAGAGGAGATCTTGTCGTCCAGTTGCTGCGAATTGAGCGGCGGGCCTAGCGGATTATCGGCGTCCAAAATCGCAACGGTTTCCGTCCGGGGATTTCCGCCCCACTCAGCGAAATAGACAGAGATTTCGTGAATCGCATAATCGGTAAACAGTAGATCGATCTGAAGAGTCGTATCGGTGTACCAGACCGATTGCAGGGGAGCGCCGGAACTCGCGGGATTCTGGAGATCCTGCGGTTCGGGGGCGAGGGAAAAAGTAGCTTCCATGGGCGGGGGGGTAAAGGTCTTCAGGAAGAATGGCAGGCCGATGAGGTTTGATGGGGAATTCGCGAGTGCGTACCCTTTGGCTCCGTAGGTGCCCTTCCAATTGCCTTTGGTGGTTGTATCGGTTTTGACGAAGGTGGCCCCGTTTCCAACAAACATCACGGTTGCGGAGTTGGTGCCCGTGGGCGCAGAGTCGGCGTTGATTTTGAAGCTGATGGTAATTGGAGGGGTGACCACGTACGGCGGCGGAGGCGCAGAGTAAGTGTACTTTGCAGTTGGGCTGAAGGCCTGAACGACCTTGCCGTTCATAGACCACTCGTAGTTAATCGATCCGCCTAGGGGAGGAGTGACGTTGAGGGCGGAGGCCTGGAAAGCTTGCGAACCAGCGGGCATGACTTGAATGATCCCGCTCGGCGTAATCGCGACGTTGGCATGGTCCAACGTCACCGTTGCCGTCCCGGGAGTGGAGCTCGTACCCAGATCGCCGTTGTAGCTGGCCATGATCTCGACCGACTTCTTCGCCCAAGGATAGGGCGCCTTAAACTTTCCGATGTTGGTCCCAAATGGAAAATCCTCACCAGGAGACCAGGTCTCAGCGGTTTCGGCATCGGGAGCTTGGGTGCCAGCCACGAGCTCACTAAACTGTTTTGTCTGCCCGGGTCCCAGAGTCCAGTTGTTGGGTACGACGGTGACGGCCACCGAGTTCGGGCTGAGGGTGGCCACCTGGTTGCCAAGGATCTGGTTGCAACCTATGAAGCGCAAAAGGGCGACAATCAGCAGCAGCAAAAAGGGCGTGAAAAGCAAGAACAGATCAAACATGGCTTAAGACTCCTTTCCGGGCAAGCCTGCCGGAAGGGGCTTGCTTCCCATAGGGAATTGAATATCTTTCTGCGAAATCAAGCCGAAGCGGACACTGCGAACCAATCCGTTCGTCTCCAAGAAGATGATCGTTGGCCAGACGGCGATGCGATAGGCCAGCGAGATTTGCCGCTCCGGGTCGGGAACGACGATAATGCCGCCCTCTTCGCCGGCAGAGAGGCCGCGGGCGAATTGCCCGGCATCTCCGTCGTCGATGGCCACAATCACTGAGTGTGTGACGCCGGGCAAGTTATATAAGTGATGCAGCGCCTGGATGGTCTCCACGCTGGACGGCGATGCGCTCTTGAAAAACACGAGCACCACGCGCCTGCCAGCAAGTTTTCGCAAGTCCAGTTGTTGGCCGGGCGGAAATTGGAACAGGAAATTTGGAGGACGGTCGCCGGCCTGCAACGGCGACCACGGCAGCCTGGGATAGAGGTGCGCACCGGTGACGAGGTTAGCGCTAAGAGCAGCTGCGAGCGCGCCCGGATCCAGCGTACCGTCCTGCCTCCAGCCAATGTCCCCATCTGGATTGAGCAGCACGGTTGCTGGGCGACTCTGAACGGAAAGTAATTGTTCCCAGCCGGCAGCATCGTCGGCGTACATCAACCCGTCTACCAGACTGGCGAGTGCAAGCTGGTCCTTCGTAAGTACGGCCACGATCGCCGCGTCCGTATCGCTGCGACCGCTCTGGGCGAGAGCTCGCGGGAGATCGCCTAGTTGTCCGGCGGAAGAGTTGTCGGGGAAATGAACCAGCACATTCGCGGCGGTAGCTTCGAGTTGCGGAGGAGTCCACGGCGAAATGTTTCCTATCACCTCCAAGCCGGAGGACGGAGAGGCCGCGGGTTGCACGAGGGAAGCCAGCGGAACGGTGGTCGCGCCAGGTGGCAGGTTGGCGGCAACCGTAAAAGGGTACTGGCATGACGAATCTGCTTTCACAGAATCATAAACTACAGGACCGGACGCAGAAATACGCTGGCCCTTGAAGGAGAGGCAAATGCGAAACAGGATCGCCGGCGTCATTTCGATGACAAACCGGTTGTCATCGGCCACCGGTTTGGCCGTGCCGACGGTCCATAGATATTGCTGAATGGTTCCGCCGGGGACCCAACTGTTAAGCGCCTGGTAGCCATGTTTCCCCGCGGGTTCCGAGGGGTCTGCGCCGAATTGCAAATTCGCCGCGGGCCATTTGGGCACGGACAGGCTTCCGTGAAGGATGATCCCCGAAGTATTAATCTCGAATGCCGTATAAGCTAGAGTCGCATCAAGCGTGGCGCCGGCTTTTCCCTTGGGGTTCAATAAGCTGTGCAGGAAAGACTCCATCGCGCTGGCGCTGAGCGCGTTGTTGACCTGCTGGCTGATCTGAGACTTGTTATTGTTCCAAAGGTTGTTAAACAGTGAAGTCGCCTGGCTGTTCGCTAGCTCGGCCTCCTGGCTGGGAACGGACGCGGGGATATTGATCTGTGCGCCCCCGATGGTTTGAATTCCAACTTGCGTGGTTCCTTTCGTAAGCGAAAGCGTAAAAGCCTGGGTGATGGTGAAACCGAAGTTAACGGGAGTGGGCAACAAATCCGACAGGTTCTTCCAGCCGAACGTGACGGTTACGGGAATCGTCAAGACGATTTGGCCGCTGCCTGGAATCCCGGCGGGATTGGGAGTGTCGGTCAATTGGACTTCGGCGTTTCCAAATGCGACGTAGACGAGGATTTCGAAGTTGTCGTCCACGACTTCAATCCCGAAAGAGTACAGTTTAAACGTGCCGAAAATATCGAAGTTTTCATAGCGCAGGGGGTCGAGGGCGGAGTTGATCGCCGACGATACCTGCTTGGTGAAGACGTCACCGTTAACGGCTAGCGCGAACTGGTCGTCCGACTTCAAGAAAACTTTCTTCACGCTATCCGGGTTGGGCTTATTGTGCGTGGTCACGTTCATCAGCACGCCGATTGCGTTATCGCCGGGGAAACCTTTGAAATCCATGGCTAGGACTGTGTTCGGCAAAGGGGTGCTGGATTGTTGGAAGGCATTCTTCAAAATTTTTGCCAGCGCCAGATCGATGGCTTTCTTGTCGTTGGCATCCAAGGTGACCTGGGACCACTCCGGATCGAAAGAAATACCTCCGGAGGAGGAGGACAGCTCCACCACGACGTTGGCGCCCGCTTTGGAGGTCACATTTTTCACGCTGAATGCAGTGATGAGTTCTCCGCGCATGAAAGGCGAAAGCGCGTCGGTTTTGGGATCGCTGGTGTTCGCGAAATAGCGGACCATGGCGGGGGTATGAACTTCGGCCTGATTGCTGGGCCCTTTCGTGAGTTCCACGGTGGGAGGGCCGAGCTGCGCCTGGGCCACGCCATAGACGTAACTGTATTGCGGTTCGCTCGGGATGGGTTTCAAGCCAGGGTAGGCATTCACCACCGGGTCCACGTTGTTCGGCAGGCCTTGATTCAGCAAGGTACGGGTAGACAACGCGGCGAGGGCGCTGTTTTCAATTACGGCGGGGTTCACAACCGCTTCGCCCCTCGGGTCCACGACGCCCACCGCGACCGCCGGCAGAGTGGGTTTCGGCCGGTCGTCGATGGCCATAGCGACCGAATGCGGAAAACGTTTCACGCTGTGGAGGGCTGCAGTCAGGCGGTTTACTGCGCCGAGGGAGAATTGCACTGCAACGTCGTAATCGCCGGTCAAATCGGTTGCCATACTTGTGCTCCTGGTGCCCGAGTCTAGTTCATTCTGTGCTCACTCTCGCGGCGGCATCGTTGGAGAGATAGAATCGGGCTGAAGTTGCTCTGGGCGCTACGCAGGAGGCGATTTCTCGAGTGCTCTACCGGGTTCTTCAGACCACAGAGTAAGTAACGAACTGATTTAAAATCCGCGGAGCCGCCTCGACCAGTTGCTTTGTCACTAAAGGAAGCCTTAAGGCCTTTGCCGGAGCCGTCAACGGTGCAGTCCGGCCACGCTAGGATTGGGAGCGTTTAACACGTGGCTAAATCAAAGTCAACGAGGAAACGGAAGCTGTCGCCGCAAAATGAGAATGTCCGGATTGTGCAAAGTAGAAATGTCCGCTTTTCTAAGGGCCGGGGGGCCCGATGGCAGAGGAGCGGATCGCGTTGAGCATGAAGGAGCGGGAGCGGTTGAAGGTGTTGCACCAGATCACACAAGGGCATTTGCGGCAGATCGATGCCGCACACCGTTTGCGACTGAGCGTTCGTCAGGTGCGACGTTTGCTGCAGCGTCTGCGCACCGCGGGGGATGGCGGGCTGGTGCATCGGCTGCGCGGGCGTCCCTCGAACCGCAAGATTCCTGAGCGTATCGCGGAACGCAGTCTAGGAAGATTGCGACAGGCCGCTT